>Ga0308156_1000091_pt1 | contig 281537 bp, 250 predicted proteins | sample PhyAR2_FD_201041 | JGI IMG/M metagenome (GOLD analysis project Ga0308156, IMG submission 201041) | Phyllosphere microbial communities from UC Gill Tract Community Farm, Albany, California, United States - DLSL A.R2 | ecosystem: Host-associated > Plants > Phyllosphere > Unclassified | place...
TGGCGCGGTGCCAGTTGGCACCGCGCCTCCAGTCCGTCCCGTGGTCGCGCTCAGCGCTCCGAACGCGGGATCCCGGAGGTCTGGATCGGACCGGTGAAGAGGGCGGCACGGTCCTCCTGGCCCGGGGTGAACAGCGCCGATGACGACGCCGTCGAGGCGGTCCGGCGGGACGCGCGCGGCTCGGCGACCTCGTCGACCATGAGCACCCGCTGCACCGGCTGGGCATCGGGGTGGGTGCGCTGGATCCAGGCGACGAGCTCCTCGCGGACGTAGCAGCGCAGGTCGAACAGCGACGGGGCGTCGTGCGCGGTGACGAGGACGCGGACGTGCACGAACCCCTGGACGGCGTCGGTCACCTGCAGGACCTGCACCCGGCGGTCCCAGAGCTCGGTGCGGTCGAGGATCCGCTCGAGCTCCGCACGCATCTCCCCCGGGCGCACCCGCCAGTCCAGGTCGAACTCGACGGCGCCGAGCAGTTCGCTGTTCGTGCGCGTCCAGTTCTCGAACGGCGTGCTCGTGAAGTACGTCGACGGCAGCACGAAGCGCCGGTCGTCCCACAGGTGCACGACGACGTAGGTGAGGGTGATCTCCTCGATGCGCCCCCACTGCTGTTCGACCACGACGACGTCGTCGACACGGATCGACCCGGAGAACGCGAGCTGCATGCCGGCGAACACGTTGCCGAGCGTCGACTGCGCAGCGAGACCCGCGATGACGGAGATGAGTCCGGCCGAGGCGAGCACGCTCGCGCCCGCCGCCTCGACGCCGGGGAAGGTGAGGAGGATCGCGCCGAGGCCGATGATCACGAGCACCGCGACGGTGAGCCGGCGGAGGACGAGCACCTGCGTCCGGATGCGCCGGGCGACCCGGTTGTCGGGCACGTCGACGCGGTAGCGGTGGAGTCCGAGGCTCTCCAGGACGATCGCGATCTCGCAGGCGAGCCACGTGCCGACGCCGATCGTGACGATGAGGAAGGTGTGCGAGACCCCGTCGCGCCAAGGGTATGCGTCGGGCTGGTCCGGGATGCTCGACGCGAAAGCCGCCCAGAGCAGCACGACGAGGAGCATGGTGCGGGTCGGGTGCTTGGTGCGGCGCGACAGCACGGCCGCCCAGCGCGTCCGTCTGGCGAGGGCGCGGAACACGAGGTGCAGGACGAGGGCAGCGGCGGCGGTGACGAGCAGCGCGAAGCCGATCGCGACGAGGAGCCGGAGGAGGGTGTCCATCCCGCCATGCAACCAACTGGACGACGGTCGTCGCCCAGCGGACCACAAGACGGGAGGCGCGGTGCCAGCTGGCACCGCGCCCCCCGTCCGGCTCGTCAGGCCCTACTTCGAGGACGTGAGCGAGTCGACGTAGTCCTGGTGCTCGGACGCCCACTTCGCGGTGATCGCCGGGTACTCGCTCGTCTTCGCGCCGCTGTTCACGAGCGCGTTCTCGAGCGAGTAGAGGGTGTCGGAGTCCATCGAGAAGTCCGACATCCACTTCGACGCCGTCGGGAAGTCGTCCTCGATGGACTTCTTCGCGATGGTGTGGATCTCCTCGTTCTTGCCGAGCGCGCCCTTCGGGTCCTCCAGGTCCTTGATCGGGAACGCGTCGTACGCCCAGTGCGGACGCCACAGCGTCACGACGACGTCCTCCTTCTTCGCGATCGAGGCCTTGAGGTCCGCGAGCATCGCGGGCGTGGAACTCGTGACGAAGTCCATGCCGTCGAGGCCGTACTGCGGGATGACCTGCTCGGACACGACCTTGGTCTCACCGGCGGCGGGCTCGATGCCGATGATCTTGTTGCCGAAGTCGGACGCGTGCGCCTTGAGCTCGTCGATCGAGTCGATGTCCGAGTACTCCGGCACGGCGAGCTCGAGCGACGCCTGCTCGTTCCACGCGCCGAGGTCCGTCAGGTCCTTGCCGTACGTGTCCATGTACTCCTTGTGCGTGTTCGGCAGCCAGGTGTCGAACACGACGTCGTAGTCACCGGAGGCCAGGCCCGTGTAGGCGGGGGCGACGTCGGAGTTCGTGAGCTGGACGTCGTAGCCCTTCTGCTCGAGCACGTACTTCCAGAGGTAGCTGGCGGCGGTGTCCTCGTCCCAGCCGTTGAAGACGACGACGTGCATCGACTTCTGGTCGCCGTTGTCGAGCGTGCCGGTCGCGCCGTAGTAGCCGGGCGGCATGCAGGCGGAGAGGCCGAGGGCGGTGGCGGCGGCGAGCGCGACCGCCACGAGGGTGCGCTTGGTGCGGGTGCGCGGGGTGTGGTTGCGCGGGGTGTGGTTGCGCTTCATGGTCTGGTCCTTCCTCACGCGTCGACGGTCTGGCGGTCGGTGACCGCTTCGGTGGTGGCGGCGGTCTGGGCGGTCGCCGCGTTCGGCGTCGCGGTCGCCGTCGGCTTCCGCTTGCGACCGAACAGCCTGGAGGCGCGCCCCGCGTCGCCGCCGAGCGCTGCGGTCAGGCGGTCCAGCAGGATCGCGAGGACCACGACGGACAGACCGGCCTCGGCACCCAGACCGACGTCGATGCGGTTCAGCGACGCGACGATCTGCTCGCCGAGTCCGCCGGCGCCGACCATGCCGGCGATGACGACCATCGAGAGCGACAGCATGATGACCTGGTTGACGCCCGCCATGATGCTGGCCTTCGCGAGCGGCAGCTGGATCTGGCGGAGGATGCGCCACGGGCTGGAACCGAACGCGGCGCCGGCCTCGACGACCTCGCTCGGGACCCCGCGGATGCCGAGCTCGGTGAGGCGGACACCCGGAGCCATCGCGAACACGATCGTCGCGACGATGCCGGGCACGACGCCGACGCGGAAGAGCAGCAGCGCCGGGATCAGGTAGACGAACGCCGGGGTGGTCTGCATGAAGTCGAGCACCGGGCGGATGATGCGACTCGCGGCGTCGGAGCGGGCGGCCCAGATGCCGAGCGGCACGCTGAACACGACGGCGAGGCCCGCGGCGACGATCACGAGCGCCAGGGTGTCCATCGCGTTCGTCCACTGGCCGACGCTCACGATGAAGAGCAGACCGATCGCGGCGCCGAGGGCCAGCTTCCAGCCCTTCGCGACGAACGCCAGGACCACGAGGATCGCGACGATCACCCAGAACGGCGGGGTGGAGAGGAAGTACTCCATCCACGCGTCCATCCACGTGAACACGTAGCGGACGACGTCGAAGAAGCCGGAGAGGTAGGTGGTGATCCAGTCGACGATCGCTGCGACCCAGGTGCCGAGGGGCAGGTGGAAGTCGCCGAAGGAGTTGGTACCGGGGGTGATCATGCGTGGTCTCCTTCGGCGAGGGTCGAGTCCATGTCGGAGTCGGAGATGCGGGTGACCGGCTCGAGCACCGGGATCGGCATCGTCGCGGTGGGCACGTTGCCGAGCGCCGCGAGCAGGGTGACGCGCGGGACGACGCCGAGCAGGCGCCCCTCGTCGTCGACGACCGCGATGGGCAGCGGCGACTCGACGGCGAGCTCGAAGAGGTCGGTGAGTGCCGTGTCCGGTGCGACCCGCGCGAACTCGGAGTTCACGATCGCGTCGAGGTTGGTGTCGCCGGCCTTGACCTGGCGCATCACGTGCCGGTCGCGGACCCAGCCCTCGAGCTTCCGGCCGCGCCCGGTGACGAACACCGCCGCGGTCTGCAGGTCGCGCATGGTGCGCAGTGCGCCACGGGGTCCCACGGTGAGCGGGACGGCCGCACGTGCGGGCTCCATCACGCTCGCGGCGGTGAGCACGCGGGCGCGGTCGACGTCCTGCACGAACTGCGCGACGTAGTCGTTCGCCGGGTCGGTGAGGATGTCCTCCGGCGAGCCGATCTGCACGATCCGACCGTCGCGCATGACGGCGATCCGGTCCCCGAGGAACATCGCCTCGTTGAGGTCGTGCGTGATGAAGACGATCGTCTTCCCGAGGCGCTGCTGCAGGTCGACGAGCTGCTCCTGCATCTCGCGGCGGATGAGCGGGTCGAGGGCGCTGAAGGCCTCGTCCATGAGCAGGACGTCGGTCTCGGCGGCGAGGGCACGGGCGATGCCGACGCGCTGCTGCATGCCGCCGGAGAGCTCGTCCGGCTTGGCGTCCGCCCAGACGTCCAGTCCGACCAGGCCGATGACCTCGCGGGCCTTGGCGAGCCGAGTGGCCTTGTCGACGCCGTTCACCTCGAGGCCGAACGCGACGTTCTCGAGCACCGTGCGGTGCGGCAGCAGCGCGAAGTGCTGGAAGACCATCGACACGCTCGTGCGACGGATCTCGCGGATCTCCTTCGGCGTGGCCTTCGTCACGGTGCGGCCGCCGATCTCCACCGTGCCGGCGGTGGGCTCGAGCAGACCGTTCAGCATCCGGATGAGGGTCGACTTGCCAGAGCCGGAGAGCCCCATGACGACGAAGATCTCGCCGGGGCGCACGTCGAACGACGCGTCGATGACGGCTGCGGAACCGAGGTCACGGACCTCGTCACGCGTCGCGCCGGCGCCCAGACGGCGGACCGCCTCGCCGGGACGTCGGCCGAACACCTTGTAGGCGCCGCGCACGCTCAGCGCAGGATCAGCGGTGGGGTGGTCCGGCGTGGTGGCACGCCGGTCCTGAGGTGGTGCGATGGTCAACGGTGCTCCTCGCGGGACCGCGGCGCACGGGCGCACGGCGGTACCGGTGTGGTTGCGGACGGGTCGTCCGGCACCCTGTTCGGCGGCACCGCATCGAGCCCGCGCAACGGCGCAGGGCGAGCGATCACGCACGCGGGGGTCGTACTCGGGACGACCCCGGTCCGGCCGACCGTACGGCCGCCGCTGTGCTGCTGCGTCGGACGCGTCCTGATCGTCGGTGTCCCCTGAAGGGACGTTCAAGGCTATCGACGGTTGTCCCCCATCGCGAATCCGGGTCCGCCGGAATCCCGGCACACCTGTACCCCGACCACGGCGTGTCGCCCGTCGCCACGGGGATCGCGATCGTAACCGTCCCGTTACAGTTCAGGCGCCTCGCATGTTTGTGTGCCGCCCCGGTTCCACGCACCTGTAGCGTGTCGCGCATGACAGCGCAGAACGACACCGGGGTGGACCGCGCGCCCGCGAACGACTTCTCGCACGAGCAGGAGGGCTACCAGCACGGTCTGAAGCCCCGGCAACTGCAGATGATCGCCATCGGCGGCGCGATCGGTACCGGCCTCTTCCTCGGCGCCGGCGGCCGACTGCACACCGCGGGTCCGGCTCTCGCGGTCGTCTACCTGATCGCGGGCATCTTCGCCTTCTTCATCCTGCGTGCGCTCGGCGAGCTCGTGCTGCACCGCCCCTCCTCCGGGTCGTTCATCTCCTACGCCCGCGAGTTCTACGGCGAGAAGTTCGCGTACGCCGCGGGCTGGATGTACTTCCTGAACTGGGCGATGACCTCGATCGTGGACACCACGGCCGTCGCGGTCTACCTGAAGTACTGGTCGGCGTTCACCGCTGCTCCCCAGTGGCTCCTCGCGCTGATCGCCCTCGTCGTCGTCCTCGCCGCCAACATGGTCGCGGTCAAGGTCTTCGGGGAGCTCGAGTTCTGGTTCGCCCTCATCAAGGTGGCCGCCCTCGTCGCGTTCCTCGTGATCGCGCTCGTCTGGTTGATCTGGGCCTTCCCGGTCGAGGCCGGCGGCGAGACCGTCCGCACCGGCTTCAGCCTCTGGGCCGACAACGGCGGTCTGCTGCCGAACGGGCTGCTCCCCGCCGTCCTCGTGGTGCAGGGCGTCGTGTTCGCGTACGCGGCCATCGAGCTCGTCGGCACCGCCTCCGGCGAGACGCAGGACACCGAGAAGGTCATCCCGCGCGCCATCAACTCGGTCATCCTCCGCATCGCGGTGTTCTACGTCGGCTCGGTCGTCCTGCTGTCGATCCTCCTGCCGTACACCGCGTACAAGGAGGGCGAGAGCCCCTTCGTCACGTTCTTCTCGTCGATCGGCAACCCGCAGGTCGGGGCGATCGTCGGCTCGATCATGAACTTCGTCGTGCTCACCGCGGCGCTGTCGTCGCTCAACGCCGGTCTGTACTCGACCGGCCGTGCGCTGCACTCGATGGGCATGAACGGCTCGGCGCCGAAGTGGACCACGAAGATGTCGAAGGGCGGCGTGCCCTACGCCGGCATCCTGCTGACCGCGGCGTTCACCGTCGCGGGCGTCGTGCTCAACTACTTCATCCCGAGCCAGGCGTTCGAGATCGCGCTCAACATCGCCAGCCTCGGCATCATCACGGCGTGGGGCACGATCATCCTCTGCCAGATGAAGCTCCGCTCGTGGGCGAAGCAGGGGCTCGCGAAGGAGCCGTCGTTCAAGCTGCCCGGCGCGCCCGTGACCTCGTGGCTGACGCTCGCGTTCCTCGTGTCGGTGCTCGTCCTGATGGCGATCGACTACCCGGTCGGCACCTACACGATCGCGTCCCTCGTCGTCGTGATCCCGCTGCTCGTCGTCGGCTGGTTCCTGCAGCGTGACCGGATCCTCCGCATCGCCTCCCTGCGCGAGGGCGTGACCGGTCCGTTCCCCGTGACGGGCCGTGACCCCGCGAACCAGGTGCGCCGCCGGGACGAGGACGGCAACTGACCGTCCCGCTCCTGTCCGGATAGCGACGACGCGGCTCGACGCCGCGCGCACGGGTCCGGCACCCCTCGGTACGATCGGCGGGTGCCGGACCCTTCTGCATCCCCCGCGACCTCCTCGCCCGTGCTCGATCTCCAGTTGACGTGGCGCGGCACGTTCGGACGTGTCCGCGTGTTCGACGACCACGTGTCGGCCGAGACCAGCTTCGAGCGCGACGGACTCACCCAGGTGCCGATGGACGCCGTGCACGGGTGGCGGATCGAACCGTGCGACTTCGACGCCGTGTGCGTCGAGTTCGTCACGGCCGACGAGACCTACCGGGTGCTGCTCGACACGTCTGACGAGAAGGTCGCCGGGCTCGCGCTCCGCCGGGTCTTCGGGGCGCCGCTGCCGTCCGAGTCCTGACCCGGGCCGGTCCCCCAGCCGCTCACGGCCAGGTGCGCTCCGCCTGCCCGTCGGCGACCCGCTGCGACCACACGGCATCGAGTGCGGCCGTCTGCGCCACGGTGAGCACGACGTCCCCGACCGCGACGTTCTCGGCGAGGTGGTCGGTGCTCGAGGTGCCCGGGATCAGCAGGACGTCCGGTGCGTGCCCGAGCAACCAGGCGAGCCCGAGCTGCGCGGGCGTGATGCCGAGGTCCGTCGCGATGCGCAGGGCCCCGGGCTCCTCGGCGACCTTGGGCAGCCCGGGGAACGCGCCCCCGAGGGGGAAGTACGGCACCCACGCGATGCCGTTCCGCACGCACACGTCGAGGAGCGCCTCGTGCTCACGCGCCACCAACGAGTAGGCGTTCTGCACGCACACGATCCCGGCCGCGAGCCCGCGTTCGAGGACCTCGCCGGACACCGCACTCAGCCCGATGCCGCCGATGAGGCCCTCGTCGCGCATGGCGGTCATCTCGGCGAGCTGGTCGTCGAGGTCGACCAGCTGGTCCCCCTCGGCGATCAGCCCGGGACCGATGTCGGCACGGCGGAGGTTCACCACGTCGATGCGGTCGCGGCCGAGGCTCCGCAGGTTCGCGTGCACCTGCTCGCGGAGCTGCTCCGGGCGCTGCGCGAGCGCGAGCGGCACCGGTGCGTCCACCCGGACCGCGCCGACCTTGCTCACCACGACGACCTCGTCCGAGGGGCCGAACGCCCGACGGATCACGTCGTTCGCGACCCCGTCCCCGTAGAAGTCGGCGGTGTCGACGTGGTCGACCCCGAGTTCCCGGGCACGGTGCAGCAGTGCGACACCACGGTCGCGGTCGGCGTCGAAGCGTTCGAGGGCCATCGCGCCGTACCCGATGCGTGCGACGGTCCGTCCGCCGAGGTCGTACGCGCCGCCCGGGCGCTCGTTCTCGTTCTCCTGCATGAGGTCTCCGGTAGTCTCGCCTGAAGCGGAGGAACCTCCGCTTCGACGATCATAACCGGAGGTACCTCCGCTTTGTCCAGTGAGCCGACATCCGTGCGCCGACGACCGCGCGCCGACGCCGCCCGCAACCGGGAGCGACTCGTCGAGGCCGCACGAGCGGCGTTCACCAGCGACGGGGAGGACACCTCGCTCGAGGGCATCGCGCGGGCTGCCGGCGTCGGCATCGGCACGCTCTACCGGGCGTTCCCCACGCGCGAGGACCTCATCGCGGCCGTGTACCGCGCCGAACTCGACGCAGCACTCGACACCGTCGACGACCTGCTCCGGTCCGCGTCCACCGGGGCCCGGGCACTCCGGGCCTTCTGCGGTCGGTACGCCGAGTTCGTCGCCACGAAGCGCGGCCTCGCCGAGACCGTCCGGGTCGGAGCGCTCCGGGGTGCCGCCGAGGCCGCCGGCACCCGCGACCGGGTGAACGCCGCCGTGCAGCGGTTCCTCGACACGGGGGCCACGGACGGTTCGCTCAGACACGACCTGCTCGCGGACGACGTCACCGCGGCACTGATCGGGATCCTGCTGTCCACGCGGGACACCACGGACGCCGAGCAGACCGGTCGCCTGCTCGACATCCTGCTCGCGGGGCTCAGTCGGAGCCCGGCGCGAACTGCGTGACGCGGAAGGTCGCTCCCTGCGGGTCCCGCAACTCGGCCGCCCGCGTCCAGAAGCCCTCCCACGTGCCGAGCACGGTCCCGCCGAGGCGTTCCGCCACCGCGGCGGCGTCGTCGCGGTCGGCGACGCTGAACGACACGTGCCAGTCGTCCGGACCGGAGTCGCTGCGTGCCAGGGCACCGACCACGTCGGCGAAGCCCTCCGGAGCGCCGACCTGGCGTTCGCGGATGTCCGGGTCCGACGTCGCGGCGAGGTGGTCGCCGTACCCGGGCAGTCGGACCATCGCGCTCGGGCCCTCCTGCACGTTCGAGACCTGCCACCCGAACAGCCGTTGGTAGAACGAGAACGCCTGCTCGGGCTCCGTCGAGCGCAGGTCGCTGAACACCCAGCCGCCGGGGGCGTTGATGTGCTGCGCGCCGAGCCGTGCACGGGCCTGCCAGAGCCCGAAGGCGGCACCGCGGGGATCGACGCAGTCCACGCTGCGACCAGCAGCTCCCCCGGGTCCGGCGTCCTCCGGCGCAGCCGCCGATCCACCGAGCTCCACGACCCGGGCGGCCACGGTGTCGGCGTCGTCCACCGCGATGTACGTCGTCCAGGTCGCCGGGTCCTCGCTCGACGCGATGGCACCGACCTCGCGCCCGTCGACGCTCACGATCCGGTACGACCCCGGGACGCCGGGTGGCAGGCGTTCCTCGAAGTCCCAGCCGAACAGCCCGCCGTAGAACGCCTGCGCGGCATCCGGGTCGGGTTGGCGGGCGTCGATCCAGCTCGGGACGCCCTGCGGGTAGGTGCGCGGGGTCTGGTCGGTCATCGTCGCTCCCGGGTCAGCCGGCGCTCGGCCGGATGCCCCCGGTCTACCGCGCACCACCGACGTGCGCACGCCTCAGTCGTCGGTGTCGACCCGGTCCGTGACGACGTCACCGGAGCCGGCGTCGATCCGGACGCTGTGCTTCGTGCCGGACGGGTCGCGGACGTCGCCCTCCCAGACGACCTTCCCGAGGTGGTCGTCGAGTCCGAGCTCGGTGATGGTGCCGGCGTGCAGGTCCTCGAGCTTGCCCGCAGCGGCACTGACGTCGAGGTCGGCCGCCGCGACGAACCGGTCGTTCTCGGCGCGGTCGTCGGCGTCGGAGGTCTCGGCGCGCGGCGAGCCGGACACCGAGGTGCCGTCGGCGTCCGTGTGGACCTCGTGCTCGCTGCCGTCGTCGGTGACGACCAGGACCTCGTACGCCGAGCCGTTCTGCTCCTGCTCGACGGAGATCACGACACCGGACCCGACGGCCTTCCGGGCGGTCTCGACGGCGGCGCGCAGGGCGTCGTTCGACGCGGCTGCTGCGGTGGCGGTCCCACCGGGAGCGTTCGACGACGACGCTGCGGACGACGACGAGTCCGAGGAACCGGACTGCGCGGTCGAGCACCCGGCGAGGGCGAGCGCGGCGACGAGCGGAAGGGCGGTGAACCCGGCGATGCGACGGGCGGAGCGGACGGGGGCGGTACGGGGAGTGTTCATGCGACCAGCGTGCCGACCGGGTGCTGAAGCAGACCTGAAGCGACCTGTTCAGCCACCGAGTGCGATGCGCACGACGAACCGCGCACCCCCGAGCGGCGAGTCCGTGACCGCCACGTCACCGCCGTGCGCCCGGACCGCGTCGCGCACGATCGCGAGGCCGAGCCCGGCGCCGCCGGCGTCCCGGCTCCGGGCCTCGTCGAGCCGCACGAACCGCTCGAACACCCGGTCGCGCTCCCCCGCCGGGATCCCGGCGCCGTCGTCGTCCACCGTCAGGACCGCCCGTCCGCCGTCCTCGGCGAGCGCCACTGCCACCCGGGAGGACGCGTGCCGGACGGCGTTGTCGACGAGGTTGCGGACCACCCCGGCGAGCACGCGCTCGTCGCCGAGGACGCGGGCCGCGGCGATCCCGGAGCCGTCGACGTGGACGCGGCCGGTGCCCCGGGCCCGGGCGACGGCGTCGAACGCCAGGTCGTCGAGGTCGACCGGCCGGCGGTGGCCGATCCCGCCCTCGTCGAGCCGGGAGAGTTCGAGCAGCGCCGTGACGAGGTCCTGCAAGCGGAGCGCCTCGGACCGGACGACCTCGGACAGCTCGGTGACGTCCGTGCGCTCGGGGTGCGCCGCGGCGACCTCGGCGTGCTGCCGGATCGTGGCGATCGGCGACCGCAGCTCGTGGGAGGCATCCGACACGAACCGCCGCTGCCCCTCGGCGGAGCGGTCGAGTCGGTCGAGCATGGCGTTCATCGTGTCGGCGAGCCGGGCGATCTCGTCCCCGGTGTCCGGCACGGCGATGCGGGCGTCCGGACGGGCGGCCCGGATCGTCTCGACCTCGTTCCGCATCCGCTCGACCGGGCGGAGCGAGCGCCCGGTCACGACCCAGGTCACCAGGCCCATGAGGAGCACGAGCACCGGCACCCCGACCGCGAGCAGCACCACGGCCGCGCCGACGGCGGCGTCGGTCTGGTCGAGCGAGACGCCGTAGACGACGGTCGCCTCGCCGCCGCCCGGCAGGTCGACGTCGTCGGCGACGAGCAGCCACCGCTCGCCGTCGTGCGACCAGCGGCTCTCGTCGGCGGTGGGCAGTGCGGGCAGGTCGGCGTCGTCGCCGTGGGCGAGCACCGAGCCGCCGTCGCCGACCACCTGGACGAGGACGTCCTCGTAGCCGCTGACCACGCCGGCGCCGTCGGCCTCGACCCGGGCGGACGCCTGCTCGAGTCCGGACTCCGCCGCGGTGCGCACACCGTCGAGGAGCACGAGTCGCAGGACCACCACGAACGCCGCGGCGCCGACGAGCAGTGCGGCGAGCACCACCAGGACCGCGCCGAGCGTCGTGCGGGCCCGGACGGACCGGAGACGCCGCGTGGGCCGGGGAGCGTCAGCCACCGTCGGCCGCCAACCGGTACCCGGCACCGCGCACGGTCTCGAGCGAGGTGCGCCCGAACGGTCGGTCGACCTTCCGCCGGAGGTGCCCGACGTAGACCTCGACGATGTTCGGATCGCCGTCGAAGTCGACGTCCCAGACGTTCTCGATCACGGCGCGCTTCGAGCAGACCTCACCGGCACGGCGGGCGAGGAACTCGAGCACCGCGAACTCCCGGCTGGTGAGGTCGATCGCGGTTCCGCCGCGGGCCACCGTCCGGGCAGCAGGGTCGACGACGAGGTCGCCGACCGTGAGGACCGCCGGCCGCTCCCGGGCGCCACGGCGGACCAGCGCCCGGAGGCGTGCGACGAGCACCGGGTGCGAGAACGGCTTGGTGACGTAGTCGTCGGCCCCGGCGTCGAGCGCCTCGACCTGGTCCCACTCGCCGTCCTTCGCCGTCAGCATGAGGACCGGTGTCCAGTCGCCGTCGGACCGCAGTTGCGCGCAGACCGCCCAGCCGCTGAGACCGGGCATCATGAGGTCGAGCACGATCGCGTCGTAGCTGAACTCGCGGGCGTGCCAGAGGCCGTCGACGCCGTCGTGCGCCACGTCGACCGCCCACCCCTCGGCTTCGAGGCCACGGCGGACGCCGTCGGCGAGCCGCACCTCGTCGTCGACCACCAGCACGCGCATCCCACGATCCTGCCGTGCCCCGCTGAAGCGGGCCTGAAGCGCCCTGGACGCGACCAGGGGCCGGACTGGAGGCACGGTGCGGGCCCGCCCCGCGCCTCCAGGCCGTCAACCGGTGGCGTCGAGTGCCCCCACCAACGCGGTCGCGCTCCGCACCAGCAGCGCCGTGAGCGCTTCCGCGGCGGCGGCGTCGTCCGTCGGGACCTCGTCCAGCATCTCCTCGACGAAGGCGACCCACGAGCGCAGGGCGCTGCGCAGCAGCGGACGGTCCTCGTGTCCGAGCTCGGTGAACACCGCGATCACCCGGCGGGCGTTCTCGTCACGGGCCTCGTCGATGAGCGCCCGTGCCTCGGCGTCGCCGGCGGAGGCACCGCGGACGAGCGCGTGGAACGTCCCGCGGTGCTCGGTCACGAACGCGACGAAGCGACGGAGGGTGTCCTCGAGCCGGGCGAGCGGTTCGAGTTCGTCGCGCGGCTCGGTGGCGTGCAGCATCGCGTCGCGGGCGGTGCGGACGATGGCCTCGTGCAGGCCCTGCTTCGTGCCGAAGTAGTGGAAGAGCAGACCCCGGGAGACCCCGGCGTCGGCGGCGAGCCGGTCGATCGTGATGTCCTCGAGGGGTTCGTCCACCAGGGTCGCGACCCCCAGGGCGACGAGCTGCGCACGGCGTTCCTCGGAGCTGAGGCGGGAGCGCTGGCGGTCGTCGGGCACGCGTGGAGCCTAGCGAGCGGGCATGTCCGTCCCCCGAACGGGTGACGATTTTGTTGACCTGGAGTCAACAACGGGTCTAGCGTGGCCTGCGGTCGCGACGGAGCGGCCGTCACGAGGAGGAACGATGTTGTTCACCAGACTCACCCGCTCGCACGGCGGTCGCGTCGCACTCGTCGCCGTCCCGGTCGGGATCGCCACCGCCATCGCGTTCGGCGGTGTGGCCCAGGGAGCGGTCCCCGTCTCCTTCTCGGTCTCCGGCCAGCAGTTCCAGATCAGCGCCGACAAGCTCGACGGCCAGCAGTTCTCGCAGTACGCCGGCGTCGCGAAGGACACCGCGGGGAACGACCGCCAGGTCGCGATCGCCAACATCGGGTCCGCGACGCTCGCGAACCTGTGCCAGTCCGTCACGACCGAGACCCCGATGGGCAAGGTCGGCGTGATGATCACCGCCGGCGGCGGGAAGACCCCGGCATCCGCGAAGGACCTGCAGATCGGGATGACCGACCTCAAGGGCGACGCCGAGTTCCACGACATCCGGATCGGCGTCGACGCCTCGACCGTCAAGGGCGACCAGCACGGCAGCGCCGGCGACTTCGCCCAGGACGCCGACGCGCTGACCATCGACGGCGTGCAGCAGACCGCGTGGTCGACGACCGCCGGGACGTTCACGTTGACGGGCATGCACCTGCAGCTGACGGACGGCTCGAAGAGCTGCTTCTGATGAGCGCCCACGCCGTCGCCCCCACGTCGCCCTGGGCGCGCTTCCGGGTCTGGGCCCGGTCACGCCCGTTCGTCGGCGGACTGCTCGTCGTGCTCGGTGGGATCGAACTGTTCTGCTCCGGCCAGCTCGACCTCGGCAACATCCGGATCCAGTTCGGCATCGAGGGCCTGCAGGCGACCGTGATCCCGATCGCGCTCGTGGCGCTCGGTGTCCTGGCGGTGTGCTCCCCCGCGCAACGGGTCTTCTACGGGATCGTCGCGCTCGCCCTGGCGGTGTACTCGCTCATCGGCGTGAACCTCGGCGGCTTCGTGCTCGGGATGCTGCTGTCCGCGGTCGGCGGTGTGCTCGTGGTGGCGTGGATGCCGCGGGAGTCGTCCGACCCGGCCGACCCCGAGCGTGACGAGGGCGCCGCGTGAGCCGTCGACTCCGCGCGTCGCTGGGGATCGGGACGGTGCTGGTCGTGTCGGCCGCGTTGACCGTGACGGGTGGGACGAGCGCCTCGGCGGCGGGGTTCTGCATCCCGCTGCTCATGGACTGCTCGGCGCCTGCTCCTTCGTCGACGCCGTCCTCGCCGCCGTCGCCGTCGTCGCCGTCGTCTTCCCCCTCGAGTCCGTCCGTCCCCTCCGGGTCGGACACCACAGCCCCGTCGTCGCCGGGCTCCGGGACGGGTTCGGGTCCCGGCCCGGCGTCCGGCGGCGACGGTGCCACCCGTGATGCTGCTCCCCCGACGACGGCCACGCCCGACGCAGCGTGGGGAGCGGCGGTCCCGGACGACACGACGGTCTTCACGCAGCCGTCCGCGCAGCTGAGCAGTTCCTCCATCGAGATCGGCGGCCTGTCCGGGCTCGCGCTCGTGCAGGTGCCCCTGGCGGACGGTTCGGAGATCACCGTGATCCGGCTCAGCGCCGACCGGGTGGCGATGGACGACTTCACGCTCGACGTCCGCGGCGAGTCGAACGGGACCTCGGCGGTGACGACGGACGCCCGGATGGAGCTCCGTGGCCACGTGCAGGTGTACCTGAACTCGGTCACGGCCGAGCTGCCGGGAGGGAAGCACCTCACGCTCGGCGCGGACACCCCGCCCCCGGGCGGCGAGCTGCCGACGACGTGGGCCCGGGTCGATCTCGGGCTCGTCGGCGCCACCGCCGACAGCATCACCCACACCGGGTCCGACCTGCGGGTGCGGCCGGGCGCGTAGGGGGCGCGCCGGGCGCACCGGCCGTACCGGGCCGTTCCGGGCGTACCGGGTCGTTCCGGGCGTACCGGGCCGTTTCTTTCGACCAGGTACGCCCGATTCCACTTCCCACCTCACGCGTGATGGGAAGGAACAGACAGACGGGAGGCACGAGGCGGCGCCGCACCGCGCCTCCAGGCCCGCACGCGGAAGCCGGACCGGCCGCACCGAGCTGTTCCGTGCGTACCGGGTCGTTTCGGGCATACCGGGTCGTTTCTTTCGACCAGGTACGCCCGATTCCACTTCCCACCTCACGCGCGATGGGAAGGAACAGACAGACGGGAGGCACGTGGCGGCGCCGCACCGCGCCTCCAGACCCGCACGCGGCTTGCACGAGCCCGCTGGGCCGGCCGCACCGAGCCATTTCGCGCGTACCGGGTCGTTCCGGGCGTACCAGGTCGCTTCTTTCGACCAGGTACGCCCGATTCCGCTACCCACGTCACGCGTGATGGGAAGGAACGGACAGACGGGAGGGACGTGGCGGCGCCGCACCGCGCCTCCAGGCCCGCCCGCGGCTTGCACGAGCCCGCTGGGCCGGCCGCACCGAACTGTTCCGCGGGTACCGGGTCCTTTCGGGCGTACCTGGCCGTTTCTTTCGACCAAGTACGCCCGATTCCACTACCTACCTCACGCGCAATGGGAAGGAGCAGACAGACGGGAGGGACGTGGCGGCGCCGCACCGCGCCTCCAGGCCCGCACGCGGCTTGCACGAGCCCGCTGGGCCGGCCGCACCGAGCCATTTCGCGCGTAGCGGGTCGTTTCGGGCATACCGGGCCGTTCCTTTCGACCAGGGACGCCCGAGTCCGCTTCCTACCTCACGCGCAATGGGAAGGAACGGGCAGCGGTGGCGCGCTCAGACGAGCAGGAGGATCCCCGCGACGACGGAAGCGACGGCGATGAGCAGCGCGATGAGCAGCAGCACGAGGTGCACCGTGTAGAACGTCGTCGGCTTCCCGGCGGAGTCACGCGCCCGGGAGTCCTTCGCGACCCGCTGGAAGAAGCGCGGCCAGGTGACGACGTTGAAGACGGCACCGATGAACAGGACGACAGCTGCGAAGACGGTCACCAGACGATCCTAGACAACGTGTGTCGGGGCCGGTGGTGCTCGGCCGCCCCCAACGCGGCCGAGACCCACCCCGGCGGCCACAGAATCTGTAGCAACTGCTACAAACCCTACACGGCCCGGGCGACGGCGTCGAGCCATCCAGTGGGATTCATGTCCCGTTCACCGCCGTGGGCGGCTCCGGCAACCACCTGGAGCCGTGCGGCGCCCGGCCACGAGGCCACGAGCGCGCGGCTGGAGTCGAGTGGCACGGTCCGGTCGGCGTCGCCGTGGACGACGAGGAGCGGCGGTGCGGGCGCGGCCACAACGGGGAGCTGGAGTCGGACGGGCGCGGCCTGGCCGGCCAGCCTCGCGAGCCCCGGGACCCGCAACGTCCACCGCGTCACCGCCGCCGCCGCCCGCCCGATCGGACCGCCGCCGGCACCGTGCGCGACCGCGGCGTCCCAGTCCGACAGCGGCCCGGTGAGCACGACACCCCGGACCCGGACGGGGAGCGGACCAGCGAGCAGCCGGAGCCAGAGCGAGGCGCCGAACGACCAGCCCAGCAGCACGACCTCGGTGGCGCCTCGGGCGGCCGCGAACCGGAGCCAGGCGAGCGCCTCGTCCTGCTCGCGCAGACCGAAGCCGTGCCGGCGGGCCGGGTACCGGGCGGAGTGCGAGGCGAACAGCACGGTGTCCCCGCGGTCGACGAAGGCGTCGGCGACGTCCTGGTGCCGCAGGGGGTGCGAGCCGAGGCCGGGCAGGAACACCGTCCAGGTCGTACCGTCACCGCCCGGACGGATCCAACCGGGGAGCCCGCCGACCGACACCGGCTCGAGCCCCGGCGCTGGTTCGACGTCCGGCGTCTCGTACAGGGCGGCGGCCCGACGAGCGATCACGGTTCCGGCGATCGGGACGAGCACACCGACGACGCCGGCCACGACACCCGCGGTGCGCACGGCGGCGGTCAGGGGTCGCCTACGCGACATCGAGCGCAGCCTCGGCGTCCGCCAATGCCTGGCGCTCCGCATCGCTCAGGGTCTGGCGAGCGCGACGAGCACCGTCGTTGATCTCGACGATCAGTCGGCTGAGACGCGTGGCGGGGTCACCGGAGTCCGGGTAAGCGTTGTCGATCCCGATGCGCTGGTGCAGGGGCGCGAGGCGATGCAGGGCGACCTCCACCCGTCGGGAGCGTCGGCGCCGCGAGACCTGGTGGCCGATCACGAGCAGGAGCATCCCCGAGGAGACGCAGATCACCGCGCCGGGGGTCGTCACGTCGTACGGCAGCGCGAGCGCGTGGGTCAGGTCGAGGCGACCGGCGACGTGCGCGAGGTCCATGACCACGACGACGACCATCCGCACCACACCGAGGACACCACCGAGCACGAGGACCCACAGGCCGACGAGGTCCGTCGTGGTCCGGGCCTCGCGCAGGTGCAGCACGCAGATCAGCCCGGTCGCGCCGAGGGCCACCCCGAGGTAGACCGTCTGCGCGATCGAGTAGACCGTGGCGGCCGGGTGCTGCCCGGCGTCGAGCATGAAGGTCGTCGTGGTCGCCGGCTTGTCGAGGACCACGAAGGCGACGACCACCACGACCACGACGACCGCGCAGGTGACGACGATCGCGTTCCGGAGCCACGGCCGCGCAGCACCGACCGCCTTCGCCACGCCCCAGAGCAACGTGCTCGTCCCGGCGACCATGAGGCAGTCGCTGATCACGGTGACGACGTTGAACCCGCCGAACAACGGGTCGAGCCACAGGTAGAGCGGGTCGACGTTCGTGACGATCGTCGCCGCGAAGAGCAGGAACGTGATGGCCAGCGTCCGGTCCTGCCCGCGCTGGAGCACGAACAGCGTCACCGTGCCGGCGATGAGGAGCAGCGCCTGGACGAGGGAGACGATCACCCGAACACTCCGCGGAACGCACTCGGACGACCGCGGTGGCCGCGGATGAGCCCGGCGAGCCGGTCGGCGAAGACCTCGGCCTCGTGCTCGTACTCGTTCGAGAACAGCCCGCGGGCGAGGGCCCGCTCGACCTTGTACTCCGGCAGGTCCGGGATGACGTCGCGGATGTAGGCCGCCTGCGGTGCGTGGTCCTGGTGGCGGTGCAGGATGTGCCCGAGCTCGTGGCCGATGACGAAGGACCGGAAGGTCTGCGACGCCGTCGGCGAGATCATCACGAGGTGCTGGCGTTCCAGGGTGGCCACGAATCCGCACACCGGTTCGGCGGCGAGGAACGCCTCTTCACGCACGACGATCGGCTTGCCGACGACCTCGGCCGCTGCCGACACCGCCTGGTCGACGTCCGACCAGCCCTCGGCGGCTCCGCGCGCCCAGAACGCCTCGACGAAGTCGGCGGTCATGCGACACTCCCCCGCTGGGACTCCTCCTCGAGGACCTCCGCGATGCGGCGGAGGGCATCGGGCGAGAGCTCGCCGGGGAAGGTGCGGGCCGCGAAGCCGCTCACGCGTGCCGAGCGGAGCGACCGGACGAGGGCGAGCTGGGCGCCGATGCGCTCGGGGACGTCGCTGTCCTCGAGCAGGAAACGCTCGTCGACCTCGAAGAACCCGGCCAGCAGGCGGAGCAACCCGGTGTCCCGGTTGCGTCGTCCGTCGCCGGAGAGCATGTACGTCCACTTCGCCCGGGACAGCGATCCGCCCTGCTCCGCCACGTACTCCTCGACCGCGGAGAACGGCACGGGCGAGCCGCGCTGCGCTTCCTCGAAGTCGAGCAGGAGGTTGAGTCGCCGCGCCAGTTCGGCAGCGTCGAGGACGCCACCCTTCGGAGCTGCTGTCGCCATGTCGATCGGACTCCTCCCCAGCCGCACGTCGTGCAGGACATGCTAGCGCGGACCGCCGGGTGCCCGCCGCTACCCTCGGGACGGTGAGTCCACGCTTCCCGTCCACGATCGCCGAGCCGGTCGAGCACGAGATCGTCATCACCAAGTCGCGGTTCATCACCACGGTCGCACCGGTCGCGGGCGTCGAGGACGCCGACCGGCTGATCGCCGAGGTCCGCCGACGCCGGTGGGACGCCCGGCACAACTGCACCGCCATGGTGACCGGCGTGCTCGGGGACCAAGCCCGGTCGAGCGACGACGGCGAACCCTCCGGCACGGCTGGGGTCCCGATGCTCGAGGTCCTGCGCCGGCGCGACCTGACCGACGTCGTCGCGGTCGTCACGCGGTACTTCGGCGGCGTGAAGCTCGGCGCCGGCGGACTCGTGCGCGCGTACTCGACCTCGGTGTCCGAGGCGCTCGACCGGGCGACGCTCGTGCACCGGCGGGCGCTGACCCGCGTGACGGTGGACGTCCCGCACGCCGATGCCGGCCGGATCGACAACGTGCTGCGCGACTGGGTCCGGCACCACGACGCAACGCTCGGCGATCCGGTCTACGGCGCAGCAGCCACGTTCGAACTCTGGGTCCCGGCGGACGAGGTCGGACCACTCCGGGCAGACCTCGCCGCGACGTCGGCCGGCGCGCTCGAGCCGGTGATCGGCGACGAACGCGTCGTCGACGTCCCCGCACCCTGACGAACGATCTCGCACGCAGATCGCACTCCGGGCGTGTCTCGCTGGTGCGGCCCGAGCGCCGGAAACGACGAAGGCCCCGGTCGTGGCGACCGGGGCCTTGCTGGTGCGCCCCCTCGGACTTGAACCGAGAACCCACTGATTAAGAGTCAGTTGCTCTGCCAATTGAGCTAGAGGCGCCTGCCGCACTTCCGTGCTGCAACGGGAAACAACAATAGCATGGGTTTCGCGTGCTCCTGACCACTCGGGGCACCGGACTCGACAGGAGCACCATGACCGACCGTCTCGCCGCCGGCGACACCGCCCCCGACTTCACCCTCCCGGACCAGGACGGCACCGAGCACTCGCTCGCCGACCTGCGTGGCAAGAAGGTCATCGTGTACTTCTACCCGGCGGCGTCGACCCCGGGCTGCACCACCGAGGCGTGCGACTTCCGGGACAACATGTCGTCCCTCCAGGCGGCAGGCTACGAGGTGCTCGGCATCTCGAAGGACGAGCTCCCGAAGCTCAAGGAGTTCCAGCACGAGCAGGCGCTGACGTTCCCGCTGCTGAGCGACCCGGACCTCGCGGTGCACAAGGCGTACGCGGCCTGGGGTGAGAAGAACAACTACGGGAAGGTCGTCACCGGCACGATCCGGTCGACGATCGTGGTGGACGAGGACGGCACCGTCCAGCTCCCCCTCTACAACGTGAAGGCGACGGGGCACGTGGCGAGCCTGCGGAAGAAGCTCGGCCTGGTCTGAGGACCAGACCAGACGACGGACTGGAGGCGCGGTGCCAGCTGGCACCGCGCCTCCAGTCCGTTGGTCGGTACCGTCTACTCCGCCGGACGGGCGAGCGCGTCGGTCACCGGACGCGACAGCACCAGCGTGATGCCCAGCAGCGCGGGGATGAGCAGGAGCCACCCGACGGCCGGCACGCGGAAGACGCCCTGGAACGCGCCGATCGCCAGCGCACCCTGCAGCACCTGCCAGACGATGATCCCGGAGCGGACCCAGGGACGGCGGTTCCGGAGGCCGACGAACAGCGCGCCGAGCCAGAGCGCCGCGATGGCGGCGAGGATCGTCAACGCGATGCCGGACGCGATGCTCGAGGCGGGCGCGACGATCAGTTCGACGACGACGACGATCGTCACGACGACGAGGGCGGCGAACTCCACGCCGACCACCACGAGGAGCGCCACGAGGGCCGGCGACCTCCGCTCGGCGGGGGCGGACTCGTTCGGGGTGGTGTCGGGCACAGCATTCCTCCAGCGTCGGAACCCTTGATTTGGCCCTACCAGTATGGAACGATATTCGAGGTCGTTTGGACGGCACGATGTGGTGTGCGTCTCCCGTGGTTCGACGCTCCTCCCCCGAGCGTTCTGCGGGCGTCAGACTCGCTTCCAGCGGACTCCTCCCCCACGGGTGTCCCCTCGTGCCTCGCGCATGCTCAGCGTTCCGATCCCCGAACCGCGGCCCCGGCCTGCCGTTCGAGCATCGATTTCAAGGAGCACCACACATGGACTGGCGTGACCAGGCAGCCTGCCTCACCGCGGACCCCGAGCTCTTCTTCCCCGTCGGGAACACCGGACCGGCCGTCGACCAGATCGAGAAGGCCAAGTCGGTCTGCGCTCGCTGCACGGTCACCGAGATGTGCCTGCAGTACGCACTCGAGAACAACCAGGACTCCGGTGTCTGGGGTGGCCTGAGCGAGGACGAGCGCCGCGCGCTGAAGCGTCGCGCCGCCCGCGCTCGTCGCGCTTCCTGACGCCGCGCAGCCCCCGCGCCCTGCGCGCCTGACGCCCGCCGCCCTCCGGGGCCGGCGGGCGTCGTCGTGTCCGCGGCGCGCCGCGGTCCCGGTCCCGGTGCCGGTCCCGGTCCTGGTCCGGGTCCGGGGCCCTCGAGTGGTTCGGCATGCCGTCGCACAACCAAAGTCACGCGACACCGCGCCATTGCGTGGCGCGAATGCACTTTGGTTGTGCGGCGGGTCCGCCGGGCTCCGGGCTCCGGGCGCCGGGGCCCGGCCGGCGCCGCGCACCGCGCCGCGCCGCCCGCGGGCGCTACGCGGCGCCGGCGGCCGTCAGCCAGCGGAACGGGATGGTGATCGTCACCTCGGTGCCGCTGCCGGTCAGCGTGTGCCAGTCGATCGTGCCGCCGAGCTCGCCCTGGATCAGGGTGCGGACGATCTGCGTGCCGAGACCCGAGCCGACCTTGCCCTCCGGCAGACCCCGGCCGTTGTCGCGGACCTGGATGTCGAGGTGGTCGTCGGATCGCTCTGCCACGATCTCGACCTCGCCGTCGCGCCCGTCGAGCCCGTGCTCGACCGCGTTCGTGACGAGCTCGGTGAGGCCGAGTGCGAGCGGCGTGGCGGCCTCGGACGGCAGCACCCCGAACTCCCCGGTCTTCTTCGGGTGCACGGTCGTGTTGTGCGAGGCGGCGACCTCGGTGACGAGCTTGAGCACGGAGTCGAACACGTCGTCGAAGTCCACGGTCTGGCTCAGCCCGCTCGACAGGGTGTCGTGCACGACCGCGATCGCCGCGACCCGGCGCATCGCGTTCTGCAGTGCGGTCCGGGCCTCGTCGGAGTGCGTGCGACGGGCCTGGATGCGCAGGAGGGACGCCACCGTCTGCAGGTTGTTCTTCACCCGGTGGTGGATCTCACGGATCGTGGCGTCCTTGGTGATGAGCTCGCGCTCCTGGTGCCGCAGTTCGGTGACGTCGCGACAGAGCACGATCGCGCCGATGCGGGCACCGTGGTCGCGGAGCGGGATCGAGCGGAGGGACACGGTCACGCCCTTGGACTCGATGTCCGCACGCCACGGAGCACGTCCGGTGACGACGAGCGGCAGGGACTCGTCGACGTCGAGCTGGGCGCCGATGAGCTCGGTGGTGACCTCGGCGAGGGACTTCCGCTCGAGCTCGCCCTCGAACCCCATGCGGTTGAAGGCGCTGAGTCCGTTGGGGCTGGCGAACGTGACGATGCCGTTCGTGTCCAGGCGGAGGAGACCGTCGCTCGCGCGCGGAGCGCCTCGACGGGGACCGGCCGGCGCGCCGATGTCCGGGAAGTCGCCGGTCGCGATCATGCCGAACAGGTCGTTCGCGCTCGCGGTGAAGTTCAGCTCCTGCCGGCTCGGGGTGCGCATCTCGTCCTGGTTCGAGTGCCGGGTGACGACGGCGATCGGACGCTCGGTCGTCTCGGCGGAGTTCGCGCTCAGACGGCGCAGCACCGGGATGGCCCGCACGCGGGTCGGGGTGTCCTCGTACCAGTCGGGCTCGGCGGAGTCGACGACCTTCGCGCCGGCGAAGCACTCGGTGACCTGCTCGCGCCACTCCTCGCGGATCTCCTGCCCGACGATGTCGCGGTAGAAGAGCGTCGCCGCGGAGCTCGGGCGGGCGTGGGCGACCGCCACGAACGAGCCGTCCTCGGCCGTCGGCACCCAGAGCACCATGTCGGCGAACGACAGGTCGGCGAGCAGCTGCCAGTCCCCGACGAGCAGGTGGAGCCACTCCACGTCGGCTTCGGAGGAACGGCCTTGTGCGAGGACGAGGTCACTGAGGGTCGACACCCCGCCAGTCTAGGTGCGCCGCACTGTGGAGAACTCCTCGCTCTCCACAGCCTCGAGAGCGTTTGTATTTCTCATGTTGTACTCCCCATACGCTCAGCCCCGACGAAAGGGGCAGGGGTGGCGGAGCAAGCACGGCGGGTCGGCGACGTGGCGGGGAGGGTCGAGCCGCCGCGGCTCACCGTGGTCCCACCACCGAACGACGTCGAGGAGACGGCACGGGCACTGGGGCTGTGCGTCGCGGAGATCCTCACCGGCGCACGCGAGGTCGACAGCATCGCGCGGTGGATCACGGACGAGGTGCACCGGCACCTGCAACAGCGGGCAGCGATCGCGTCCCGGTCACGCCAGCTCGGCGGACGATCACGTGCGCGGGCACTGCTGCGGGTCGGCAGCGTGATCGTCTGCCGTCCGGCGGACGGCGTCGCCGAGGCGACCGTCGTCGTGCACACGCGCAGCCACGCACGGGCGGTGGCGATGCGGCTCGAAGAGCGGCAGGGACGGTGGCGCGCGACGGCGGTCGGAGTCCTGTGACGTCCGCCCCGCGGCCGGGTCGACCGCAGACGGACGGGAGGCGCGGTGCCAGCTGGCACCGCGCCTCCCGTCGGTGGTGACGTCAGTTCTTCTTGGCGGCCTGTCGACGCTCGGCACGGTTGCTCGCCGCGGCCTGGCCGGAGGCCGTCGCCGCGTTGCCGAACGCGGAACCCTGCTCGGGTCCGGCAGCGGCCTCGGCTTCGGCCTGTGCCTTCTGCGCCCGTGCGGTCGCGGCCTGCTCGAGGCGACCGCGCTCGTCGCGCACCTCGACCTCGCCGTCGATCGACGGCGCCGAGTACTCGAGCCCGGAGACCTCGTCCTCGTCGAGACCCTTGGCCTCGATCACGGCGTTCTCGCCGTCGGACTGGACCTGGACCTCGAGGTTGAACAGGTAGCCGACCGACTCTTCGCGGATCTGCCCCATCATGCTCTGGAACAGGGCGTAGCCCTCGCGCTGGTACTCGACCAGCGGGTCGCGCTGTGCCATCGCACGGAGACCGATGCCGTCCTTGAGGTAGTCCATCTCGTACAGGTGGTCGCGCCAGCGGCGGTCGATCACCGAGAGGACGACGCGGCGCTCGAGCTCGCGCATGGCCTCGTCGCCGAGGAGCTCCTCGCGCTTCTGGTAGGCGAGCTGGGCGTCGGAGAGGATCTCGCGACCGAGGAACTCCCGCGATGCCTTGCCCTTCGAGCCGGCCTCGGTGATGACCTCGTCGATGGAGATCGAGATCGGGAACAACGTGCCGAGCTCGGTCCACATGGCGTCGAGGTCCCAGTCGTCCGGCGATCCCTCGCCGGTGTGGGTGTCGATCACGTCGTCGACGACGTTCTTCAGGAACGTCTGCGCGCGGTCGTGGATGTCGTCGCCCTCGAGGATGTGCCGACGGTCGCTGTAGATCGCCTCGCGCTGACGGTTCAGGACGTCGTCGTACTTGAGGACGTTCTTGCGGATCTCGGCGTTGCGGCCCTCGACCTGCGCCTGGGCCGAACGGATCGCGCGGCCGACGAGCTTGTTCTCGATCGCCAGGTCGTCCGGGACGTTCGAGCGGCCCATCAGGCTCTCGGCGGCACCGGAGTTGAACAGCCGCATGAGGTCGTCGGTGAGCGACAGGTAGAAGCGGCTCTCGCCCGGGTCGCCCTGTCGGCCGGAACGGCCACGCAGCTGGTTGTCGATGCGGCGGGACTCGTGGCGTTCGGTGCCGAGGACGTACAGGCCTCCGGCGTCCCGGACCTTCTCGGCCTCTTCCTTGATCTCGGACTTGACGCGCGTGAACACGTCGTCCCACTCGGCCTCGTACTCCTCCGGGGTCTCCGTCGGGGACAGCCCCTTGGCGTGCATCTCCTGCACGGCGAGGAACTCCGAGTTGCCGCCGAGCATGATGTCGGTCCCGCGACCGGCCATGTTCGTCGCGACCGTGACGGCGCCGAGGCGTCCGGCCTGCGCGACGATCGCGGCTTCGCGAGCGTGGTTCTTCGCGTTCAGGACCTCGTGCTTGACGCCCTTCTTCGCGAGGAGCTTCGAGAGGTACTCCGACTTCTCGACGCTCGTCGTGCCGACCAGGACCGGCTGGCCCTTCTCGTGGCGCTCGGCGATGTCCTCGGCGACCTGCTCGAACTTCGCCTTCTCGTTCTTGTAGACGAGGTCGGTCTGGTCGATGCGGATCATCGGCTTGTTCGTGGGGATCGGGACGACGCCGAGCTTGTAGGTCGACATGAACTCGGCCGCCTCGGTCTCGGCGGTACCGGTCATGCCGGAGAGCTTCTGGTAGAGGCGGAAGTAGTTCTGCAGCGTGACGGTGGCGAGGGTCTGGTTCTCGGCCTTGACCTCGACGCCCTCCTTCGCCTCGATCGCCTGGTGGATGCCCTCGTTGTAGCGGCGGCCCATCAGGATGCGGCCGGTGTGCTCGTCGACGATGAGCACCTCGCCGTTCATCACGACGTAGTCCTTGTCGCGCTTGAACAGGGCGACGGCCTTGATGGAGTTGTTCAGGAACGAGATCAGCGGGGTGTTCGCCGACTCGTACAGGTTGTCGATGCCGAGGTAGTCCTCGACCTTCTCGATGCCGGGCTCGAGCACGCCGACGGTGCGCTTCTTCTCGTCGACCTCGTAGTCCTCACCCGGGGTGAGGCGGGTGGCGATGGACGCGAACTCGGTGAACCAGCGGTTCGCCTCGCCCGAGGACGGGCCCGAGATGATGAGCGGCGTGCGGGCCTCGTCGATGAGGATCGAGTCGACCTCGTCCACGATGGCGAAGTAGTGGCCGCGCTGCACCATGTCGGAGGACTGCCACGCCATGTTGTCGCGCAGGTAGTCGAAGCCGAACTCGTTGTTGGTGCCGTACGTGATGTCGGCGGCGTACTGCTCACGACGCTCGGCCGGGGACTGGTTCGCGATGATGCAGCCGGTCGACATGCCGAGGGCGCGGAAGACGCGGCCCATGATCTCGGACTGGTACGACGCGAGGAAGTCGTTCACGGTGATGACGTGCACGCCGCGCGACGGGATGGCGTTGAGGTACGCGGCCGTCGTGGCGACGAGGGTCTTGCCCTCACCGGTCTTCATCTCGGCGATGTTGCCGAGGTGGAGCGCCGCGCCGCCCATGAGCTGCACGTCGAAGTGCCGCATGCCGAGGGTGCGCTTCGCTGCTTCCCGCACGGCCGCGAAGGCCTCGGGCAGGAGGTCGTCGAGGGTCTCGCCGTTCGCGTAGCGCTCGCGGAGCTCCTTGGTCTCGTCCTGGAGCTCCTCGTCGGACAGACTCGCGAAGTCGTCCTCGAGGTCGTTGATCGCCGAGGCGTACGCCTTCAGCCGACGGAGGGTGCGTCCTTCACCGATGCGGAGGACCTTCTCCAGCACGTTTGCCACGTGAGCTCCTTACGAGATCGTCCGCGCGACCTGCGCGATGCGAACAGCCAGTCATGCTAGCAACCCGCTCGGGCGGACTGCTGGGAGCGGCACGGGTGTGCGCGGCCCGCGAACGGACCGCGCACACCTCGATCGTGTCGTCGTCGGGCGGCCGTCAGGCGATCGCGACCGCCGGTTCGGCCGCGGACGCCGGGGTGCCGGCGGACTGGTCGTCGATGCCGATCACGCCGTAGTCCCAGCCCTTCCGTCGGTAGACCACGCTCGGTCGACGCGTCTCGGCGTCGACGAACAGGTAGAAGTCGTGTCCGACCAGCTCCATGTAGTAGAGCGCGTCGTCGACCGTCATGGGCGAGGCCTCGAAGACCTTCTGGCGGATCACCACCGGGCAGTAGGCCTCGGTCTCGTCCTCGTCGCCCGTCTCGTCGACCACGGGCACGGCACCGGTCGCGACGTCCTCGATGAGCTTGCCCGTCGCCGGGACGACCCCCATCCGTTCGAACCCGGTGCCCGAGGCCTCGGACACGGAGGTCGGGCGGTGCCGTCCGCGGTGCACCTTCCGGCGGTCGCGCGCTCGGCGCAGACGCTCCATGATGCGGGCGAACGCGAGGTCGAACGCCGCGTACTTGTCCGACGCGGCGGACTCCGCCCGCACGAGTGGGCCGGGGCCGATCAACGTGAGCTCGACGCGGTCCTCGCCCTGGGAACCGCCAGACTTCTCGTGGTGGCGGCTGATGCGCACCTCGAACGCGAGGGCGCGGTCGGCGAGCACGTCGATCTTCTCGGACTTCTGTTCGACGTAGGTGCGGAATCGGTCGGTGACCCCGATGTTCCGGCCCGTGATCGTCACGTCCATGTGGCGGCTCCCATCCAGACTCAGCGCGTCGCCTCCATCCGGCGATCCTGAACGCCTTGACGCGAGGCTAGACCCGCGGGCGGCCCGGCGTCACCCGATGCCGGTGAGTCGCGCCGGACACCCACCGGACACACAGTGGTCACCGAGGGTTCACCGGTCGACGCTCGCGACCGCGACGCACCGGACGACCCGTCCGCCGGCGGCGTGGACCGCCCGGACGGCCTCGGCCATGGTCACGCCCGTCGTCACGACGTCGTCCACGAGCACGACGTCCCGGCCCGCGACGCGCACGGCTCGGAGCGTCCCCACCGTCGCCGCGACCCGCTCGACGGCGGTCCGTTCCTTCTGCCCGGCGCCGGCAGCGTGCGGGGCGACGCCGTCCGGCGACCGGACCCGCTGCAGGCTCCGCGGACGCCGGACTCCCCCGCGGGCGAGCAGCAGGACGACCGGGTCGAAGCCACGCCGGCGCGCGCCGCGTCGCGACGGTGGGACCCGGAGCAGGACCGTGCCCGGCGGGGCCTCGGCGAGCGCCGTGCGCACCAGTGCCCCGAGTCGGATGCCCAGGTGTCGGCCGAGGTCGACCCGTCCGCGCAGCTTCAGTTCGAGCAGCAGCGTCCGGACGAGGCCCTCGTACTCGAAGGCCGCGTCGAGCCGGACCCCGGCGACGAGCCGGACGCGACGGCCCCGGGCGTCGAGGACGGAACGGCAGGCCCGGCACAGCGCACGGTCGGGTGTACCGCAACCGACGCAGGCGACCGGCAGGAACAGCCCGAGCACGGCGAGGGCCGCGTCCTGCCACGCGCGCTCCCGGCCGTCACCCATGCCCACGATCCTGGGACCGACCACGCGCCCGCACGGGCGGTCGTGGCGGACTGTGGACGCGCCTCCAGGCCGGTCCCCCTGTGGAGGAGGACCGACGCGACCTCAGCGCTGGATGCCGAGCACGTCGGCCGTGACACCCGTGGTGTCCCAGCCGCCGCCGGTGGACTGCAGGACCGAACCGTCCGACATCCGCAGCAGCATGGACCCGCCACTGCCCCCGGCGATCGACGTCGCCCGCCCGTCGGGCTTCGGCAGTGTGCTCGACTGGCCGCCGATGGTCGTGCGGACGACGTCCGGTCCGGACGAGGTCTGCCCGACCGACGCGACGTCGGAGTCGCTGATCCAGGCGGCGCCCACCGCGGTCCCGGTCGCCGCCTGCACCCGGACCGGGGATCCGAGTGCGGTCGGCGTGCGGTCGGACCCGCGCACGACGGCCATGACGTACAGGCTCGGACCGTCGCTCGTCTCGATGAGCGCGAGCGCCCGGGTGGAGTCGCGCGAGACCTGGAACGACACGAGCTCGCCGTTCGGCAGGGTCGTGCTCACCGCGTGCGGGTCGCCACCCAGGCCGTACGCCGTGACCTTCCTGGTGTTCCCCGACGACGCCACCCAGACGAACCCGAGGTCGTCGATCGAGGGCGCGACGAGGTCGTCCGTCGCGTCGATGCGCAGGTGGTTCCGCCCCCGCACCACGGTCACGCCGTCGTCGTTGCCGACCGCGGCCGCTGTGCCGGAGGCCGACAGGGCGAACGAGGACGGGTCGAGTCCGGCGATCTCGTCGCCCATGCCGTTGCCGAGCTCCGCCACCTTCCCGCTGCCCGTCGCCGCGTAGCCGACGGCGCCGTCGTGGTCGACGAGCGGCCGCGAGTCGACGTCCGGGTTCTGCACGGCCTCCGTGCCGCTGGTGTCCGGGACGGAGAACGTCGCACCCTCGGCGGTGATCGAGACGGACGAGACCGTGGCGACCGAGGCGAGCGACTTGCTGAGCTGTTCGCGCATCCGGCCCCTGTCCTGGCTGCTCGCGCGCAGGGCGTCACTGGACAGGTCGACCAGCGCGGTGCCGTTGTCGACCGTCACGGCGTTCAGGGAGAGCTGCGTGCCCTCCGGGAACGACGAGACGACGGAGCCCTTCAGCCAGTCGGCCGGGCCAGCGAGCAGGGCACTGGCGATGCGGGTGCTCGTCGAGGAGCGTGCGAGGAACCAGCGCTCGTCGGGTACCAGGAACTTGTAGGTCGGGTCGAAGAAGTAGAGCGCGTGCTGCTGGAACACCGAGTCGAAGTTCACCGGCGACAGGATGATGCCGTCCGGCGCGTACGCGATGCGCCACTCGCCGTCCTCGCGGGTGAACTGGAACGTCAGCGTCGACGAGGTGGGTCGGACGGCCTGGGTGTACTCGCCGTCCGCGTCGACGGTCGCACTCGCGGTGAGGGTGTACGTCAGTTCGCGTTCGCCGACGCGTTCGACCGCGGGGTTCCCCTGCCGGATCGTGACGCTGCGGCGCGGGTTCCACTTCTCCGCGAAGCCCGACGACAGGAACTGGCGGGCGATGGCGTAGTCGTCCTGCGCGCCGGTGCCGGCCGCGATGAACCCACGGAGGATCGCCGTCTGGTCGGCACCCGCCACGGGCTTGTCCGGGCGGTAGTCGACGCCGGAGAGCGACTCGTCCTTGATCGTCTGCCCGGCGCGGACCGGGCCGTCGGTGGGGATCGCGGCACAGGCGGACACGGTCACGATGGTCACCGCGGCGAGCGCTGCGGCGAGGAGGTGTCGGAGACGGGTGCGCATCAGTCGTCCTCTCGCACGGCTCGGGGGCCCTCGTACGACTCGTCGAGGTCGGGGAGCGGGATCGCCGACGTCGTGACGCCGACCCGTTCGTTGCGGGGCAGGGTGAGCACGAAGGTCGACCCTTCCCCCGGCTGCGACCACACGTCGATGCGGCCGCCGTGCAGGTTCGCGTCGCCGAGCGAGATCGCCAGCCCCAGGCCCGTGCCGCCGATGGTGCGCTTCCGGCTCGGGTCGGCGCGCCAGAACCGGTCGAACACACGGACGGCGTCCTCCGGGGGCATGCCGATGCCCTGGTCGCGCACGGCGATCGCCACGGTGCGGGCGTCGCTGTCGACGACGACCTGCACGGGCTTCGCGTCGCCGTGCTCGATCGCGTTGCCGACGAGGTTCCGGAGGATGCGGCGGACGCGCTTGGCGTCGAGCTGCATGGTCGTGTGGCCGCCGGGGGTCACGAGCTGCAGGTCGATGCCGGCGCGTTCGGCCAGGGGACGGAACTCGTCGACGATGTCCGCGGCGAGCGACGCGGGGATCACCGGCTCCGGGTCGAGCTGGACGGCCTGCGCGTCGAAGCGGGAGATCTCGAGGAGGTCGGCGAGCAGGAGCTCGAACCGTTCGATCTGCGTGTGCATGAGCTCGGCGGACCGGCCCACAGACGGTTCGAACGCGTGCCGGGAGTCGTAGAGCATGTCCCCGGCGAGCCGGATCGTGGTGAGCGGGGTGCGCAGTTCGTGCGAGACGTCGGACACGAACCGCTGCTGCACCCGGGAGAGTTCGGCGAGCTGGGTGATCTGGCGGCTGACGGCGTCGGCCATCCCGTTGAAGCTCCGCGCCAGCGTGGCGATGTCGTCGTTGCCCCGCACCGGGATGCGTTCGTCGAGTCGGCCTGCCGCGATCTTCCGGCTCGTCTCGGCCGCACCGCGGATCGGCACCACGACCAGGCGCACGACCAGCGAGGTCACCAGGGCGATGAGCACCATGAGCGCCACGCCGCCGATGGACAGGGTCTGCGACACGAAGTCGAGGGTCTGCTGCGCGTCGGAGAGGTCGTAGACGAGGTAGAGCTCGTACTGACCGGCGCTCGGGATCTGCAGGGTCGACCCGACCGCGAGGCCGGGCTGCCGGCGACCGTCGTCCTCCAGCCGGACGGGCTGCAGGCTGAGCTTGCCGGTGTTCTTGCCGACCTCCTTGCGGAGGACGTCGGTGATGACGGCGTCGGGGAACCCCTGGCTCGCGACGTTCTGCACCGTCTGCGGTCCGGGCTGGTCCGGGCTGCGCTCGATGGCGATGCTCGTGCCGCCGGGGCTCGTCGTGTTCGAGAGGATCGCCTGCTGCGCCTCGCTCTGCAGCGTCTCGAGTTCGGACTGGTTGTTGTCCTCACCCGCGGTGGCCGCGTCGAAGATGCCCTGCGCGACGATCGTCGCCCGTGCCGACTCCGCCTCGATCTGGTCGCGGCGCTGCGCGTAGACGTTGTTCGAGATGCTGATCATGACCGCGGTGCCGATGATCGCGATCGCGAGGCCGGTCGTCATCACCGTGATGGCCACCGACCGGAACATCAGGGAGCGTCGCCACAGGTAGGCGACGCCACGCCAGCCGCGCCGCACCCACCGCCGGAGCCGTCGACCGATCCGGCCGAGCGTGCTCCGGGCGCCGGCGCCACCGCGCGACGGTCCGGGCGGCACGGTGCTCAGGCCCCTCCGGCCCGGTACCCGACGCCGCGCACCGTGGTGACGATCTTCGGGTTGTCGGGGTCGTGCTCGATCTTCGCGCGGAGCCGCTGGACGTGCACGTTCACCAGGCGGGTGTCCGCCTTGTAGTGGTAGCCCCAGACCTGCTCGAGGAGCATCTCGCGGGTGAACACCTGGTTCGGCTTCTCGGAGAGCGCGCGCAGCAGGTCGAACTCGAGGGGCGTCAACGCGATCACGGACTCGCCGCGGCGGACCTCGTGCCCGGCGACGTCGACGGTGAGGTCTCCCACGTGCAGCACGGTGGCGTCCGTCGCGGAGGGACGGAGCCGGGTGCGGATGCGGGCGACGAGCTCCTTCGGGTTGAACGGCTTGACGACGTAGTCGTCCGCGCCGTTCTCGAGCCCCGCCACGACGTCGGCGGTGTCGCCCTTCGCGGTGAGCATGATGATCGGCGTCCCGCTCTCGGCACGGATGCGCTTGCACACCTCGATGCCGTCGATGCCCGGGAGCATCACGTCGAGGAGCACCAGGTCGGGCTTCGTGCCGTGGAACGCGTCGATGGCGTCGTTGCCGTCGGCGCTGAACTCCGGCTCGTAGCCCTCGGAGCGGAGGACGATGCCGATCATCTCGGCGAGGGCCTGGTCGTCGTCGACGACGAGGATGCGCGGTGTCATGTGATGTGGACTCCGTGTGACGTGCGGCGGTGCTGCGTGCGGCGGTGCCGGGTCGGCACTCGCGTCCTCACGATAGCCGAGGCCCCGTCGCGCGGCGTTTTCCGACAGGATGGTGTCGTCCGCGCGTCCGCTGCGCGGCCGAGGACGACGAGGGGGCGGCGATGTCCGATTGGCAGACACCGGGGACGTCCGGTGCGCAGCCGGGTGCGGGCCGGCCTGGAGGCGCGGCGCACCAGCCGGGGCAGCGACCGTCCGCCCCGTGGCCGGTCCCAGGGCCCCCGGCGCCTCCGCCCGCCGGCTCGCGGCCCGTCATCCCGCTCCGGCCCCTCGGCCTCGGTGACGTCCTGGGCGGCGCCTTCACCGTGTTCCGCCGGAACGCCCGCGTCCTGCTGCTCTGGAGCGTGCTGCTCAGCGGCGTGCTCGGGCTGCTCGCCACGCTCGTCAGCACCTTCGGCCAGCAGGCCCTGCAGTCGCGGATCCTCTCCGCCGCCGACGGCGGCAGCGGTTCCGACTCGATCGTCGCGGGGTCCGCGACGCTGCTGATCGTGCTCTCCGTCGTCCTGCCGTTCCTCGCGTACCTCGGCCGGGGGTTCCTCGTCGCACCCGTCGCCGCGGACACCGGGCAACGGGTCCTCGGCCGGCGGGCGACCTTCCGCGGGCTCTGGGCGCTGCTCGCCGGTCGGCGGTGGTCCGTCGTCGCGTGGATCCTCCTGCAGCTCGCGGCCGGCGTCGTCATCGGCGTCGTGTTCGTGCTCGTCTTCTTCGGCTTCATCGCCGCACTGACGGCGGGCGACGCCGGCGTGTGGGGCTTCGTGCTCGGGTTCCTCGGGATGTTCGCCGGCTTCGGAGTGCTGCTCGTCTGGCTCGGCACGAAGTTCGCGTTCACGGTCCCGACGATCGCGCTCGAGGGTCGGTCGGTCTTCTCGGCGGCCGCCCAGTCGTGGCGCCTCACCCGCGGCGCGTTCTGGCGGACGTTCGGCATCGTGCTCCTGGTGCAGGCGATGTTCGGGTTCGCGGTGTCGATCGCGTCGTTCCCCCTCACCGTCGGGAGCGTCCTGCTGAGCGGCACGTTCGATCCCCTCGGGCAGACCGATGCGTCCTCCGGCGTCGGCGTGGGCGGGATCGTCGCCGTGGTCGTCGGCAGCCTGCTCGCGATCGCGGTGCAGTGCGTCGCCGACGTGCTGAACGCGTCCGTGGTGACGCTCCTGACCGTCGACCGGCGCATCCGGACCGAGGCGCTCGACCAGCGGATCGCGTCGCACCTCGAGACCGGTGCGCCGGCCGACCCGTTCGCGCCGGGGCCGCAGGTGTCGCGGCCGCCGTGGCCTCCGCAGCCGTGGGCCGGTCCGCCGGTCCCGCCGCAGCAGCCGTGGCCGGGGCAGCCCACGCCGCCGCCGGAGTGGGGCGGCGCACCCGGACGCTACCCGCCGGACGGTCGCGCATGACGATCGACCCCGACGAGGCCCGCCGCCTGCTGGAACGCGAACTCGAACGGTCGGAGTACGACGGAGCCCACGTGACGTGGTGGGACCGGGCGTCCCGGTCCTTCCTCGAGTGGCTCGGGTCGCTGCGTGCGGACGGCCTCGGCTCGCCTGTCGTCGCGCACACCCTGCTCTGGGTCGCCGTGGTCGTGCTCGTCGCCGTGGCCGTCCTGGTGGTCGTGGCGCGTGGGCTCCCCCGCCGCCGCGCTCGGCTCACCGGGCAGGACGTCGGCGGGGTGTTCGACGACGACGACCTCCGATCGGCGGCCGAGATCGCCGACGCCGCCCGCGCTGCGCTCCGGAGCGGCGACTTCGAGGGTGCGGTGCTCGACGGCTACCGTGCCCTCGCGCGCGGCCTCGGCGAGCGCGACCTCGTGCCGGACGTCCCCGGGGCGACCGCCCGCGCGATCGCCGGACGGGCAGCCGTCGTGTTCCCGGGCGAGACGACGCGGCTCGACCACGCCGCACGGGTGTTCGACGACGTCCGGTACCTCGGCGCGGTCGCCACCGAGACCGACGCCCGCGACGTCCTCGACACGGAGCACGCGGTCCGGACGGCACGCCCCGTCGCGCCGACGGCACCGGCGGTCCCGGCATGACGACGGCTGCGCCGACGCTCGCGGGTCGGGCGCCGCGCGAGGGCCGCGGGCTGCGGATCGGGTTCTGGGTCGCGATCGTCCTCGTCGGCCTGCTCCTCGCCGCACTCACCGCCGTCGTGCAGCGCAGCGGTGCTCCCACGCGCGACCCCCTCGACCCGACGTCGGCGACGGCGAGCGGCTCGAAGGCGCTCGTCCGCGTGCTCGAACAGCGCGGCACCGACGTCCGGGTCGTCGACACGGCCGACCGGGTCGACGCCGACGGCGGCACGGTCTTCGTCGACGACTCCCGGGCCGCACTCGACCCCGCCGTCGCGCGGCGACTCGGTCGACAGGCCGCACACGTCGTGCTCGTCTCGACGAGCCCGGCGGTCCTCGACGCCTTCGGTCTCGACGTCGAACCCGTCGCGCAGGTCGGCGGTGACGACACCGCGGCGACCGGCACGTGCGCGATCCCCGCTGCGGCCGACGCCGGCCGCGTGACGACCACCGGGTTCGCCTACCGGGTGCCGGAGGGCGGACCGGACCCGTCGGGCACCGACCTGTGCGCACCGACCGGCTCCGGCGACGACCGCGGCTACGGACTCGTCCGCACCGACACCCCGGCGGGCGACGTCACCCTCGTCGGCACGACCTCGGTGTTCCGCAACGACACGATCACCTCCGCCGGGAACGCCGCACTCGCCCTCGGCCTGTTGGGCGACGGTGACGCGCTCACCTGGTACACGACGACGCCGGGTGCGCCGGACGCGGCACCGACCCTCGGGACCCTCGCACCGCCGTGGGTCCCGAGCGCCCTCGCCCTGCTCGGCCTCGTCGCCGTCGCGGCGGGGATCTGGCGGGGCCGTCGACTCGGACCCCTCGTGGTCGAGCGGATGCCGGTCGTCGTCCGGGCCGCAGAGACCACCGAGGGCAGGGCACGACTGTCCGCTCGGACCCGTGACCGCACGCACGCCCTCGACACCCTCCGCATCGCCGCCGTCCGACGGACCGCCCGGCGCCTCGGGCTCCCCCGCTCGGCACACGTCGACGAGGTCGTCCGGGCCGCCGCCCACGCGACCGGACGACCCGACACCGACGTCGGTGCGGTGCTCGTCGGCGGGCCGACCCCGGACGACCGCGCACTCGTCGCCGGTGCGGCGGCACTCGACGAGCTGGAGCGCGCCGTCCACGCCGCGACGTCCGGCGATCACCAGACCGACCACGACCGACGAGGAGCACGACCGTGACCGATCCGTCCCCCACCCAGACCCCGCAGGCGCACCCGGCGGGCGATCCGCTCCGCGAGGCGTTCGGCCTGCTCCGTGCCGAGGTCGGCAAGGCCGTCGTCGGACAGGAGGGCGCGGTCTCCGGGATGATCGTCGGCATCCTCGCGCAGGGTCACGTGCTGCTCGAGGGCGTCCCCGGCGTCGCCAAGACCCTGCTCGTCCGGAGCCTCGCGGCGGCCATGTCGCTCGACACCAAGCGCATCCAGTTCACGCCGGACCTCATGCCCGGCGACGTGACCGGCTCGCTCGTGTACGACGCGTCGACGGGCACGTTCCCGTTCCGTGAGGGACCGGTGTTCACGAACGTGCTCCTCGCCGACGAGGTGAACCGGACGCCCCCGAAGACCCAGTCCGCCCTGCTCGAGGCCATGGAGGAGCGGCAGGTCAGCGTCGACGGGGACGCCCGCGCCCTGCCAGACCCGTTCTTCGTCGCCGCGACGATGAACCCGATCGAGTTCGAGGGCACCTACACGCTCCCCGAGGCCCAGCTCGACCGGTTCCTCATGAAGCTCACGCTCGACGTGCCACCGCGGGACGTCGAGTGGCAGGTGCTCCGACGGCACGCGGACGGCTTCGTCCCGCGGGACGTCCGGTCGGCGGGCATCGTGCCGGTGGTCGGCGTCGACGAAGTCCTCGCCGCGCAGCGTGCGGTCCGGGCGGTGGGAGCGCGCGACGACGTCCTGGCGTACGTCGTCGACCTCGCCCGTGCGACCCGGCAGGCGCCGTCGGTCCGGGTCGGCGTGAGCCCCCGCGGCGCGACCGCCCTGCTCGCCGCCGCCAAGGCGTGGGCGTGGCTCACCGGGTACGACGCCATCACGCCGGACCACGTGCAGGCCATGCTCCTGCCGGTCTGGCGGCACCGACTCCGGGTCGCCGCGGACGCCGAGCTCGAGGGCGTCGGGGCCGACGGCGTCCTGCAGCAGGTGCTCGAGCAGGTCCGGGTGCCGATCTAGTGGCGATCTCCGGCCGGTTCGTCGCGCTGCTCGCGGTCGCGATCGTCCCCACCGTGCTGCTCGGCACGGGGTGGGCGGGCCTGGCGTGGGCCGGCGTGGTCGTCGTCGCCGCAGGGCTCGACGTGCTGCTCGCGGCCGACCTGGCTCGCGTCCGGGTCGAACGGCGCATGCCCCGGCTGGCACGGCGCGACACCGCGGCGGACGGCACGCTCGTGCTCGCCAACGACGGCTCCCGGCGGCTGCGCGGCGTCGTGCGGGACATGTGGGAGCCGTCGGCCGGCCACGCACCGCGGCGCCTCCGGATGGACGTGCCCTCCGGCGAACGACGGACCGCGCGCATGCGGTTCGCCCCGTTCCGCCGCGGCCGTCGGACCACCGCCGGCGTCGCCGTCCGCGCGTTCGGGCCGCTCGGGCTCGGCGCGCGGCAACGGGTCCTGCACGCCCCGGCGGAACTCGTCGTGACGCCGCCGTTCCGGTCGCGGCGCCACCTGCCCTCCCGACTCGCACGGCTCCGGGAGCTCGACGGCGAGACCACCCTGCAGCTCCGCGGACACGGCACCGAGTTCGACTCGCTGCGGGACTACGTGCGCGGCGACGACGTGCGGTCCATCGACTGGCGGGCCACGGCTCGTCGGCAGGACCTGGTCGTCCGGACCTGGCGACCCGAACGCGACCGACGGGTGATCGTGGTCGTCGACGCCGGTCGCGCCGGAGCCGGCCGGGTCGACGACGAACCCCGTCTGGACACCTTCATCGAGTCCGCGCTCCTGCTCGGTGCGCTGGCCGCGGCCGCAGGTGACCGGGTCGACCTCGCCGTGCTCGACGACGCCGTCCGCGGCCGCGTGCACGGCGCCACCAGGACGGACGTGGTCCAGCGGTTCGGTGAGACCCTCGCACTCGCGGAACCGGGGCTCGCCGCCACCGACTGGTCCACCGTTCCCGCGCTCGTCGACTCCGTCACGACGTCCCGGGCGTTCGTCGTGCTCGTCTCCAGTCTCGACTCCGTCGGCGCCTCGGCGGACCTGCTCGCCGTGCTGCCGCGACTGGCGCGGCGGCACGCCGTCGTCGTCACGAGCGTGACGGACCCGACCGTCGAGCGGATGGCGCGCGGGGCCCTGGAGCCGACCGACGACGGGCCCGGCCGACGGGGCGGACGCGCGCCGTTCCTCCCGGACCGTGCCGAACGCGACGTCTACCGGCGGGCAGCAGCGGAACGCACCCTGCTCGATGCCGACGGTGTCGCGGACGTCGCCCGCCGGGCGGGTGTCGAGGTGGTGCGGGCCGCGCCCGAGCAGGTCCCGCCGCTCGTCGCGGACGCGTACATCCGGGCGAAGGCGACCGGGCGCCTCTAACCGGCGACGAGCGCGGACGTGCCGCGCTCGAACTCCTCGAGGTCGCCGCGCTCCCCGGCGCGGTGCGCGCGGCCGCCGAGCACCCACTGGTACCAGAGGACCGCGGCGAGGGCGACCGTGCCGATGCCGATCTTGACGGGCCACGGCCAGTCCTGGCGCGTCACCGTGCCCTCGACGATGCCGGAGAGCAGCAGGGTCAGGGTGAGTCCGACGGCGATCGTGATGAGCGCGCGACCGTCCTCGGCGAGCGCCTGCGCACGGGTCCGCGCACCGGGGGCCACCCACGACCAGAAGATCATCAGGCCGGCCGCGGCGGCGAGGAACACCGAGTACAGCTCGAGCTGCCCGTGCGGGGCGATGTACAGGAAGAAGTCCCCGAGTCGGCCCTCGGAGTGCATGATGGCCGCGGAGACGCCGAGGCCGATCGCGTTCTGCCCGATCGAGAACGGCACGAAGAGCCCGGTGATGCCGAACGCGACCATGGACGCGGCGATGTAGGCGTTGTTCGTCCAGACCTGCGCCGTGAACGCACCGAGGCCGTGGTCGGAGTAGTAGTCCTGGAAGTCCTGCGTCGCGTACTGGCGGAGGGCCTCCGGCGTGCCGAAGGTCGCAGTCGCCCCGGGAGTGGTGCTGATCCAGACGGCCACGACGGCGGCGATCGCGGCGGTGGCGAGTGCGACCCAGATCGTCACCCAGCGGATCCGGTACAGCGCCGCCGGGAGTTGCACGACGAAGAACGCGGTGACCGCCGTCAGCGGGTCGACCGGGGTGCCCGTGAACCGGAGGCGGGCGCGGAACAACGTCAGCGACAGCCGGTCGCCGACGGCTGTCCGCGGCGCCGCCCCGCGGATGCGCGCGAGGTCCGTCGCGCCCTGCTGGTAGGCGGAGACCAGCCGGTCGACGTCGGCGCCGGTGGTGTGCCGTGCCCGAGCCAGGCGGTCGAGCTCCTGCCAGCGCTCACGGTGCACCTCGGTGTAGGCGTCCAGGTCCACAGCGTCTCCCCCGCTCCGTCGGTGCGCGGCCGGGCGAGCCGCGACCGTCTCCGACAGAATGATCCCATGCCGAAGACCCGTGCGCCGCGTGACCTCGCCGATGCCCGGTTCGTCCGAGCCCTCGACGACACCGCCGAGGAGCTCGTCGTCGGCGAGGCCGTCGCGCTCGACGTGCAGCCGGCGGGGATCGTCCTGCGCCTCGCAGCGGCACTGCTCGACGCCGTGTGCGTCCTCGCGCTGTACGTCATGCTCGTGATCGGGCTGTCCCGGGTGTGGCCCAGCGGGATCGACGACGCCTGGGCCGCCGCGCTCGACATCGGCGTGCTCGTCGGGGTGCTCGTCCTGGTGCCGGCAGCCGTCGAGACGGTGACGCGCGGCAAGAGCGTCGGCCGGTACGCCACCGGCACCAGGGTCGTCCGGCTCGACGGCGGGGCGATCGGCCTCCGCCACGCGTTCGCCCGCGCACTCGTCGGGCTGTTCGAACTGTGGATGACGGTCGGCTCCGTGGCGTTGCTCGTCGCGTTGTTCGGCTCGCGGCCCCGACGACTCGGAGACCTGCTCGCCGGGACGTTCGTGCAGCACGAGCGCGCGACGAAGCACCGTGACCCGCAGGTGCTCATGCCCGCCGAACTCGTGGCGTGGGCATCCGTCGCGGACGTCTCGGCGCTGCCGCAGCGGCTCGAGAACCGCCTCGGGGCGTTCTTCCGCGGCGCCGCCGACCTCCGGCCCGAAGTCCGGGAGTCGACCGCACGGACGCTCGCCGAGGCCGTGGCGGAGTACGCGCACCCGGTGCCGGCGGTCCACCCGGAGGCCTTCCTCGCCGGGGTCGTCGTGCTCCGGCGCGAGCGGGACCTGCGGGCGCTTCGGTCGCGCGTGGCGATGCTCGACGACGCCGCGGTGCGGGCGTCGGCGCCGCCGCCGGGCTTCCCGCGCTGACGCGCGGCGCCGCCGCGCGGCGCGCGGCGCGGCGCGCCGCGCCGGCCGCTGGTGCCGGCCGTCGGCGCACAACCAAAGTCGTCCGACACCACGCGAACACGCGGTTCCGGACGACTTTGGTTGTGCGGCGCCCAGCGGCGCCCGCGGCGCCCGCGGCGCCCGCGCCCGCCGCGCGGAACGGTCCCGCGCCCCGTGGCGAACAGCGCGCCCCGTTCCTTCGGGGCGCGCTGTTCGGCGCGGGGCGCCATCGCGCCGGCCGTCGGCCGGCTGCGCCCGCGCCCGGCGCTGGTGCCGGCCGTCGGCGCACAACCAAAGTCGTCCGACACCACGCGAACACGCGGTTCCGGACGACTTTGGTTGTGCGGCGCCAAGCGGCGCCAAGCGCCGCGCGCTGCGCCCGCCTGCGGTGGCACCGTCCCGCGCACCGTTCCGCACGCCGCGCCCCGTCCATCCGGGGCGCGATCGCGCGAGCAGCCGGCCCGCTGCGCCGGCGCCCGCCGCGTCAGTAGCGGTAGTGCTCCGGCTTGTAGGGGCCCTCGACCGGGACGCCGATGTACGCCGCCTGCTCCGGCCGGAGCTCGGTGAGCGCGACCCCGAGCGCGTCGAGGTGCAGGCGCGCGACCTTCTCGTCGAGGTGCTTCGGCAGGACGTACACGCCGGTCGGGTACTCCTCGCGCCGGGTGTGCAGCTCGATCTGGGCGAGCACCTGGTTCGTGAACGAGTTGCTCATCACGAAGGACGGGTGCCCCGTCGCGTTGCCGAGGTTCATGAGACGGCCCTCGCTCAGCACCAGGATCGAGCGGCCGGTCGGCAGGCGCCACTCGTGCACCTGCGGCTTGATCTCGACCTTCTCGACACCCGGCAGGGACTCGAGGCCCGCCATGTCGATCTCGTTGTCGAAGTGCCCGACGTTCGCGACGATCGCGAGGTGCTTCAGCCCGAGCATCTCGTCGACGCCCACCACGCCGAGGTTGCCCGTGCAGGTGATGACCATGTCGACCTCGCCGACGACGTCCGCCAGGCGGGCGACCTGGTAGCCGTCCATCGCCGCCTGCAGCGCGCAGATCGGGTCGACCTCGGACACGATCACCCGTGCGCCCTGACCGCGCAGGGCCTCGGCCGCACCCTTGCCGACGTCGCCGTAGCCCACGACGAACGCGACCTTGCCGCCCATCAGGACGTCGGTCGCACGGTTCAGGCCGTCGGGCAGCGAGTGGCGGATGCCGTACTTGTTGTCGAACTTCGACTTCGTGACGGAGTCGTTGACGTTGATCGCCGGGAACTTCAGCTCGCCGGAGCGGGACAGCTCGTACAGGCGGTGCACGCCCGTGGTCGTCTCCTCCGTGACGCCCTCGATGTCGGCCGCGATGCGGGTCCAGCGGTCGGTCGACTCCTGCAGCGACGCCGCGACGGTGTCGAGGACGATCTTCCACTCGGTGCTCGCATCGGCACCGGCCTCGGGCACACGGCCAGCTGCCTCGGCGTCGGCGCCGGTGTGCACGAGCATCGTCGCGTCACCGCCGTCGTCGAGGATCAGGTTCGGGCCGATCCACTCGGCCCCGACCGCTTCGGCCTCGGCCGACCAGTCGAAGATGCGGCTGGTGCACCACCAGTACTCCTCGAGCGTCTCGCCCTTCCACGCGAAGACCGGCACGCCGGCCGGGGACTCGGGGGTGCCCGTCGGACCGACCGCGATCGCCGCGGCGGCTTCGTCCTGGGTGGAGAAGATGTTGCAGCTCGCCCAGCGGACCTGGGCCCCGAGCGCGACGAGCGTCTCGATGAGCACGGCCGTCTGCACGGTCATGTGCAGGGAGCCCGCGATGCGCGCGCCGGCGAGCGGCTGCGACGCGCCGAACTCCTCACGCAGGGCCATCAGACCCGGCATCTCGTTCTCGGCGAGACGGATCTGGTGACGGCCCGCCTCGGCGAGGGCGAGGTCGGCGACGCGGAACGGTGCTGCGGTACGGGCTTCGGTGGGCATGCCCACCAGTCTTCCACGCCGGGAGGCGCGGGTCGTCAGGCGACGTCCGTCACGTGATCCGTGCCTCCGGTCCGCCCCCTGTGGAGGACTGAGCAGGCCGCGCTCAGTCGGCCTCGCGCCGGAGCGGCTCGCGCCGCACCACCTGCCAGCCGCGCGGCACGCGCAGCGACGCTGCGTGGCGCTGGCACAGGTCGTAGCCGTGGGGTTCGACGCGGGAGGAGAGCGGGCCGACGACCACCATCGAGTCGCCGTAGTCGTACGTCAGCGTCGCCGCGGCGCTCGCGCCACAGGCCACCTTGCTGCAGATCCGTACGTCCATACCGTCCACGACCCTAGCGGAGCAGAGCCGGGACCGGAGTCGCGCGTACGATGTGGGGATGCGTCGCAGGACCCGTCTCGTCACACCGGTCGACCGAGGCCGCGGCCGATCCCGGCACGGTCGCGGCGGACGGTCCAGCGTGACCGGTCCGGACCTCGCGCCGATCATCACCCGGGCCGAGACCTTCGACCGGATCGTCGGTGACACGGCGCACTACCTGCTCGGACTGTGGCCGGACGAACTCCAGGGTGTGGTGTTCCAGGTCGCCGACATGCCGACCGACGCGACGCTCCCCGACCACATGCCACGGTGGCGCGTCGACCGGGAGCAGCGCCGGGTGACCGTGTTCCGGATCCCCGTCGAGCGCGTCACCCGGAGCCCCGAGAAGGACGACACCGACAAGCGGGTCATCATCGAGACCGCGGTGTTCCGAGCAGTGGGCGAGCTGATCGACAAGGACCCGTGGGACCTGGCACCGGACCGCTACCGCCACTGGTGACCTTCGTCGCGAACGCCGCAGCGAGCGAGTCGGGTCAGGGGTAGACGCGCACCGGCGTCGACACCTCGGTCGCCGCCCGCACCGGGAACCCGGCGATCCCGTCGCTCCCCATGTAGGTCACGCCGGCGACGAGCCCCTTCGTCCCGGAGAGCGTCAGCTGCTTCGACACCGGCACGATCACCGTGCTCGTGGCCCCGGCGACGACGTCGACCTGCTGTCGTTCCTCCCCGGACCGGATCGTGACCGTGGCGTCCGAGCGCGTGGGGTTGACGAACGTCAGGCGCTGGTTGTCGCCGGGCGCGAGCGCCGTGATGGTCGATGCGCCGAGCGGCTCGGCGGACGCGAACCACCCGAGGTCGGTGCGGTCGTCGTCGGTCGGCGTGGTGGTGCGGGCGCCGGCCACGAGCGGGACGGTGGACGTCACGGTGAACGAGTACCGGCCGTCCGGGAAGTCGTCGAGCGCGACGTCGGTGACGACACCGGGCTCGGCGGTCGCGTTCACGGTCGAGCCGCCACCGTCCGAGGTGGTGATGCCGAGGGTCACGCGCGCCGCCTCGGTGCCGGGCACGAACAGCCGGACGATCGGGGCTGCGTCGGCCGTGTCGTCACCGCGCTGCGCGGCCTGGGCGCCCTTGAGCACGACACCGGGGATGATCTGCGTCGTCGACGGGGCGGCCCCGCCGGAGACGATGTCGAACCCACCGGGGGTCAGCGTGCGGACGATGGACTCCTGCATGTGCGCGACGATCTGGCCGCCGGACGACTCGACGTGCACGACGGTCGAGCCCTGGTCCGACACGAACCCCGACAGCGGGACGACCTTCTGCGTGTTCGGGGCGACGACGATGCCGGTCGTGCCGGGAGCGCTCACGGTGCCGGTGCCGTCGTAGATCGACAGGTCGACGGTGGCGTTGACGTCGGTCGGGTTCGAGAGCGTGACGAGGCTGGTGCGCCCGGTCTCCGTGGACCCGCCGACCAGCCAGGTGGACTGGCTCGGGTCGTCGCACGACGCCGCGCCGGCGCCGACGAGGTCGCCGTTGGAGACGCTCTGGTAGCTGCTGCCGGCCACCTGGGGGGTGGTCGTGCCGGCGGGTGCGGTGAGGAGGCGCGGGTCGCTGCCGCCCGTCGACGACGGGTCGAGCGAGGAGCGCTCGACCGTCGACCCGGTGGTCGCCGTCGCGACCGTGGCGGACCCGACGGTGCTGGCCTTCGTCGCGTCGTTGCCGGCGTCGTCGGACAGCCGCAGGGCGCTGCCGGCACAGACGCGCTCGGCGTCGGCCGGCACCGGGGTGACGGTCTTGCCCGCAGGGCGTCCGGGGTCGGACTCGGTGCCCAGGGCGTGCGCCGCGGTGACGGCACCGGCGGCCACGACCACGGCGATCGCGGTGGCGGTGCCGCGGACGACCCATCGACGGACGGAGGCGGTGTTGGTGCTCATTCGTCGCGCTCCTCGTCGAAGGTGGTGGCGGGTTCCTCGGCCTCGATGACGTTCGAGGTGGCACGGCGACGCCGGGGTGCGGTCGGCACGGCGAGCAGTGCCGCAGCGCCGAAGACGACGCCGAGCACGATGAGGTACAGCACGTGCGTGGTGTGCGCCGCGGCCGATCCGGTGGAGGGCCGGTCGACGTCGCCCTCGTAGTGGAACAACTGGCCGCTGGTCGTCTCGCCGATGCTCGTGAACAACGCGTTCTGGCCGATCGCGCCGGCGGCACGGTCGTGGACGTCACGCGAGGCCTGGTCGTCCGAGGCGTCGTCGAGCAGGACGAAGCTGATGCCGAGCTGTCGGAGCGCGGGCTCGGGGTCGTAGCCGCTCCGGCTGGCGAGGTTGCCGGCCAGGGTCGCGAGCTGCGCGCCCGACCGGCTCAGCGTCAGCGCCGTCGAGTCGAGCGTCGTCTGGTCGTCGAGCGTCGAACCCTGGCCGCGCTCGAGCGACACCGCGAGCGAGCCGTCGGTCTGCGGCTGCACGACGAGCGTGCCGACGTCCGGGTTCGCCTGCGCCTCGGCGTTCACGTAGGCGCTGAGGACCCGGCCGGTGGTGGGCTGGATGACGGCGTTGCCGAGGTAGAACGCCCCGAACGCCGGTGCCACGGTGAGGGCGGCGAGGACGGTCGTGACCAGGCCTGCGACCGGTGCGAGCCGGGGCAGCACGTCGATGCCGATGCACGCGGCGGCGACGATCCCGAGCCAGTACACGGACAGGCCGCTGCCCGGCCACACGATCGTGGTCGTCGACCCCACGCCGGTGACGGTGACCTGCGTCGCCGCGAAGGCCGTGGCGAACCCGAGGAGCGCGACGACGAGGGCTCCGCAGGCGACGGCCCAGCGGTGCCCGAGCACGGCGCCGATCGCGGCGACGGCGATGGGCAGCGCGAGGACGGCCATCAGGACCGGCAGGATCCACGCGGCGAGCGCGAGGCCCGAGGTCGTGGGCAGCCAACCGCTCCAGTCCGGCACCGGCTGGCCGATGGCGAGCTGGAACGCGGACGGCGCACGGGTGGCGGACGGCACGCCGGGGTCGGCGAAGACGGCGAGCACGTTCCCGCGGGCCACCTGCGCGAGCACGAGGGGCAGGAAGAGCACGGCGGCCGGCACCGGGATGAACACGCGGCGGTGCGCACGGCGCCACCCGACGGCGAGCGAGACGAGCCACGTGACGAGCAGCACCGGCAGCAGCGACGGGGCCGAGGCGGCGACGACCGCGAACAGCAGCGAGGCACCGGATGCCCAGGCCCAGGACCGGTGCGCCTCGAGCACGGCGAGGAACAGCCACGGCAGCAGGACGTGCGCGATGACGGCGCCGAGGTGTCCGCTGGTGACGGCGCCGACGAGCGTCGGGGCGATCGTGTACAGCGCCGCGCCGATGACCGGGACCCAGGTCCGGGTCGTGACCTTGCGGACGGCGAACCAGGCGCCGAGCGCGGCCACCGGGAACGCGACGAGCATGACGAGCACGACCGAGGTCGACGGCGACCAGAACGTGATGGACCCGAGGACCGCGACGACGGCCGCGAACGGGTCGGACGGGCCGGTGAACCCGGTGCCGATCGAGTGCCAGCCGTAGCCGACGTTCTGCCACAGCCGGGCGACGTCGGTGCTGAGCGGCAGGAGACCCCCGCCGGTCAGTGCCGGGGAGCCGAGGAGCGGGTACAGCGTCACCACGCTGAGGACGGCCGCCGCCAGGACGACCCAGATGCCGCCGTCACCGAGGAACGACGCGCGCGCGATCGGGGCGTCCTCGACCCGGGCGAGCTCGACGTCCCGGGAGGTCGTGCGCCGTTCGTGCACGCGCCGCCAGCTCACGCGGAGCGGTTCGATCGCCGCCCAGCCGAGCTTCTTGTTCCGGGCGAGGGTCCGACGGGACCGTCCGACGCCGCCGCCGAAGGCCACGGCGAACGCGGCGGAGAGCTCGGCGCTGACCGCGGCGGGGTGCTTCGCGACGAGGTGCCCGACGGCCCGGCCGATCGCGAACGGCACGAGCGTCAGCCAGTGGATCCAGAGCACCCCGGCGGAGGCGTACGTCATCCGACGGTGGAGCTGCGCCTGACGGTGCATCCGGACGCGCCGACGCTCGGACACCCGCTTCCGCCCGAACTCCTCGATCGGTCCGGCGCTCGTGACCCGGGCCTCGGGGACGACGGCGACGCGGTGGCCGGCGAGGCGGACGCGCACGCAGAAGTCGAGCGCGGCGTCGACGTCGGGCAGCGCCGGGTCGAAGCCGCCGAGCTCGTTCCAGATCGACCGGCGGACGAGCATCCCGCCCGCGGCGACGGCCATCACGTCGGTGTTCCGGTCGTGCTGGCCCTGGTCGAGTTCGTCCTGCACGAGCACGAGGGACCGGCCGAAGCGGGTCATGCTCTCGCCGAACGCGCGGATCACCGACGGGTCGTCGACCGACACCGACTTCGGGCCGGCGACGACGACGGACGGGGCGATCTCGACCGCGGACAGCAGGTCGGCGAGCGCCGACGGCGACGGTGCGTTGTCGTGCCCGAGCAGCCAGAGCCACTCGTCGACGGGTTCGTCCGCCACGGCTGGCGGCGCTTCGCGCTCACCGCGGGCGACCGCCTCGCCGAACGGCCGCCCGGCGGGCAGCCGCAGCAGTTCGGCGGAGCCGCCGAAGGACAGGTCCTTGGTGGAGCCGTCGGTCGACCCGAGGTCGACGACGACGAGGTTCTCGGGGTGGCGGGTCTGGGCGGCGAGCGCGTCCAGGGTCCGGTCGAGGTGGTCCGCCCCGTTGGCGGCGACGAGGATCGCGGTGACTCTGGGCTGCATGACGGGCGTCACTCTACGGTCTGGAGGCGCGGCGCGGCCTGCGGACGGCGGCGCGCCGTGAACCTGTGGGGACGATCACTGCACGGTGTGCGCCGGACGCGCACCGTGCCTCCCGGCAGACGGGGTGCGGGCCTAGGCCCGCTTGCGCAGCTTGCGGCGCTCGCGCTCGGACAGACCGCCCCAGATGCCGAAGCGCTCGTCGTTCTCGAGCGCGTACTCGAGGCACTGCGCCCGGACCTCGCACGAGGTGCAGATCTTCTTCGCCTCGCGCGTCGATCCGCCCTTCTCGGGGAAGAACGCCTCGGGGTCCGTCTGCGCGCAGAGCGAGTCGACCTGCCACGAGAGCGGGTTCTCCTCGTCGTCGGTCTCCGGACGCCGGACGCCCGGGACGCCGAGCGACACGGGGTCGACGTGCCAGTCCTCCGGTACTCCGGCGTGGAAGTCGGAACCGTTCACCCTGATCACCCCTGACGTCTCGATAACGGGACCACAACGATCGCTGTCGTTGCCTGTAATTACAGCGGTGTCATTCGCGAGAGTCAAGTCGCGGATCATAGAAGGCTCTGACCGTTCCGGCGTGTCATGTCCCCCGTACGGGCGTGTCGCGGCCGGTCTGTCCGGGCTTCGGGGGACAGCTGACGACCCCCCGAGGGCTCAGGAGACGTTGCGGCGGGCCTCCCACGCGCTGGTGACCATCTCGTCGAGGGTGTGCCGCATCGACCACTCCAGGTCACGTGCCGCGGCCTCGCCGGTCGCCACGATCCGCGCGGGATCCCCGGCGCGTCGCGGTGCGATCTCCGGCTCGAACGCGATGCCGGTGGCGGCGGCCATGGCGTCCATGATCTGGCGGACGCTCACCCCGTCGCCGCTGCCGAGGTTGTACGCACGCTCGAGGGTCTCGCCGGCTTCGAGCTTCTGCGCGGCGACGGCGTGCGAGTGCGCCAGGTCGGCGACGTGCACGTAGTCGCGGACGCACGTGCCGTCGGGCGTGTCGTAGTCGTCACCGTTGATCCGCGGCGTCCGTCCGGCCAGCAGCGCGTCGAACACGAGCGGGAACAGGTTGTGCGGGCTGGCGTCGTACAGGTCGGGCTCCCCCGACCCGACGACGTTGAAGTAGCGCAGCGACGTCGTGGTGAACCCGGCGGCGACCTCCATGTCGCGGAGCAGCCACTCGCCGATGAGCTTCGACTCGCCGTACGGCGACTCCGGGGCCTTCGGGGTGGACTCCACCACCGTCTCGACGTCCGGCGTGCCGTAGACCGCGGCGCTCGACGAGAACACGGCTTTTCGCACGTCGTTCTCCGCCATCGCGCGGAGCAGCGTCGCCATGCCCGTGACGTTCTGCTCGTAGGTGTGCAGCGGCCGCTCGACCGAGACACCGGCGTACTTGAACCCGGCGACGTGCACGACCCCGGTGACCCCGTGGTCGCGGATCGTGCGGGCCAGCAGCTCGCCGTCGAGGATCGTGCCCTCGACGAACGGGACGTCCTCGGGCACGAACGCCCGGAACCCGCTCGACAGGTCGTCGAACGCGACGGTGTCGATCCCCGCTGCACGGAGCGCTCGGACGACGTGGGACCCGATGTACCCGGCACCGCCGGTGACCAGCCAACTCATGCTGGCCACGCTAGCGGACGGCGTTCGCCGTCCTCGTGCTCACGCTCCGGTCGCGATGAAGACGGTGGACGCCAGACCGCTGCCGCCGTCGGCCTCGACCGTGACGTCACCTTCGTCCGGGGTGATGTAGCAGGACTCCCCCTGCCGGAGCAGCGTCGCCGACGTCGCACCGACGAGCGTCACGGCCCCGGCGGTGCAGACGGCGATCGACGGTCCGACGAGCGGCGCCACCCCGCCCGTGCCGAGTCCGACGGGGCGTCCGTCGCCGGTCACCCGGAGGAGCGCGAAGCCCACGCCCTCCGGCGCGAACCGCTCGACCCCGGCGTCGACCGGCTCGGGCGCGAGCAGGGGGGCGGGGTAGGCGGTGAAGTCGAGGACGTGCAGGAGTTCGGCGACGTCGACGTGCTTCGGCGTCAGGCCGCCGCGCAGCACGTTGTCCGACGGCGCCATCAGCTCGATCCCGAGCCCGTCGAGGTAGGCGTGGATGTTGCCCGCGGGCAGGTACATCGCCTGACCGGCCTCCAGTGTGACGCGGTGCATGAGCAGCGAGACCACGATGCCCGGGTCGCCCGGGTAGCTCGTGGTGAGGTCGCGCACGGTCGCGGTGTTCGGCGTCAGGGCCTCGTCCGGAAGGGCCGCGGCGAGGTCGCTCACGGCCTGCACGATCGCGAGTGCCGAGGAGTCCGCGGTCTCGAGCCAGCGGACGGTGTCCTCGAGTCCGTGCTGCAGGTGCACCGTGAGCGGACCGAGCCGACCGGACCCGGCGTCGAGCGCCGCGACCTCGGCGAGCGTCTCGGCGATCGGACGGAACCCGCTCAGCGCCTCGAACCGCTCGCTCAGGGCCACGACGAGCTCCGGCTTCGGGAACGGGTCCTTGTAGTTCCGGGCGGGGTCGTCGATCGGGATGCCGGCTGCTTCCTCGCGCTCGAACCCCTCGCGCGCCTGCTCCGGCGTCGGGTGCGCCTGCAGCGAGAGCGGAGCAGCGGCGGCCAGGACCTTGAGCAGGAAGGGCAGGCCGGACCGGTCGGCGCCGAGGGCGTCCTGCGGCTCGGCGGTGATCCAGTCGAGCAGGGTGTCGGCGCCGCCCACCATCGCGGGGTTCACGACCACGCTCGGGCTGCCGGGGTGGGCGCCGAGCCAGAGTTCGGCCTGCGGGGCCCCGGTGACGGTGCGGCCGAGGAGCTCGGGGATCGCGGTGACGGACCCCCAGGCGTAGTCGCGGGGCGTGTTCGTGATGCCGAGGAACATGGATCGAGCCTACCGGCGGTCGCCGGTACTCTGGCGTCGTGACGAACACCTGGCCGCTGTCGCGCGGGACCGTACCCGAGCGCGAGGCGTTCGCCCTCGGCGCCACCGTCCTGTTCGTCCTGTTCGCCGGCGACGCGGTCCCGAACACGCTCACCTGGGTCGGCGCCGGCATCCTCTGGGCAGCGGTCGCGGCGTGGGGCATCGCGGTCCTCGTGCGCGCCCGCCCGCCGATCGCACGGACGCCCCGGTCCCTCTGGTTCTTCCTCGCGTGGTGCCTGCTGTCGGTCGTCTGGTCGCACTGGCGGCCGGCGACGATCGCGAGCATCACGGTCCAGGTCATCTGCGCAGCGATCGCGTTCGCCATCGCGTCGACCCTCACCTGGCGGCGCATCCTCGACGCGGTCAGCCTCGCGATGCGCTGGGTCCTCATGCTGTCGCTGGTCTTCGAGGCGTTCGTGGCCGTGGTCGTCCGGCACCCGATCGCGCCGATCTGGACCGACTACGGCGACGCGAAGATCCCGGACGCGTTCTACTTCTCTCGTGCGGAGCTCCTCACGGGCGGCCGCATCCAGGGCCTGCCCGGCAACGCGAACCTGCTCGCGATGGTGGCGCTGCTCGCCGCGATCGCCGTGGCGATCCAGTTCGCCGAGGGCCGGATGGGTCGGAACCGCGCCGTCGGGTGGCTCGTGGTGGCCGGCGCCGTCCTGCTGCTGACCCGGTCGTCGACCGTGCTGGCCGCCGCCATTGTGGTGGTCGTCGCCCTCGCCGTCGCGCTCTGGATCCGACGGGTCCCGACCGAGCGCCGGACACCGCGGTACCTCGTCGTGCTGGTCGGTGCCGTGGTGGTCGCGGTCGTCGGGTTCCTCGCCAGGGGCGCCGTGTCCGAGCTGCTCGGCAAGGGCGCCGACGCGACCGGCCGCGGCGAGATCTGGCAGCGGGTCCTCGGCCTCGTCGACCAGCACCCGGTCGTCGGATGGGGCTGGATCGGGTACTGGTGGCCGGACATCCCGACCCTGGCGGACCTCGCGCACCGCAAGGGCGTGACGTACCTGCAGGCGCACGACGCGTACCTCGACGTGTGGATGCAGACCGGGATCATCGGCCTGCTGCTGTTCGCGCTGTACGTCGTCACCACCCTGAACCGCTCGTGGTCGTCGGCGACCCGGATCGGCTACGACCAGACGCTGTCACCGCGCGCGTTCGACCCGGTGTCGCTCCTGCCGCTGCTGCTCGTCGTGGCGCTGGTGGTGCAGTCCGTCGCCGAGTCGCGCCTGCTCTACCAGGGCAACTGGGTGCTGTTCGCCCTGATCGCGATCAAGACCCGCATCGTGCTCGTCGGCGAGGAACCCCGCTCCACCGGCGACGGCCCGCGCACCCCGCCGACCAGGCGCGAGTTCCGCCGAGCCGTGTCCCGCTGAACGGCTACGGGGTACTGAGCAGTCTGCTGCACGGCACCTTCGCGGACCACGGAGCGGTCCGCACGTCGACGACCTCCGCGGGATCACCGTCGCAGGCCGCCACGGCCACGGGGACCTCCCCGGCCCAGACCGGGCCGTCGCTGCGCCGCGTGGCACCGGGCGCGGCGTTGCCGACCGCTGCCACGACCACCAGCGCGACCACGCACCAACCGGCCGCGACCCCGACGAGGCGAGCCGCGCCTCCAGTCCGACGGCTCGTCGACGCCGGCCGCCAGCCGACGAGCACGCTCGCCGAGACGACCGACGCCGCGACGAGCAGCAGCCCGGACGCCGCCGCGTAGCGCTGCGGCGGCACGGCCTCGAGCGCCGCCACCGGGTGCGACCAGTCCTGGGCGGCCCCACCGTTCGCGAGGAGCGCCGCCCACCAGACCCCGCCCGACACGAGGGCCAGCGCGACGATCATCCAGCGTGCACGCCACGTCCCGACCGCCACCGCGGCGACGACCACGAGCACGACCAGCGTCAGCGGCACCAGGACGCCGACCCAACCGTGCTCGACGACGAACCGCACCGCGGCGCCGACGTCGGCGTCCCACGCGCCGGCGAACGGCTGCAGGACCCACCCGGCGACGACGTCCGCGAAGGCCGGCGACCCCGGCTGCGAGACCCGGTCGTCGGTGAGCGCGGCCACCACCTGGGCGGCAGCGCCGAGGACGGCGACGATGGTCACGGGGAGCGCCCGCGGCCACACACGCGCCCCGGCAGCGTCACGCCGCGGGAACCACGCGAGCATGAGGAGCGGCAGGAAGAACACCGTCTGCAGCTCGGTGAGGACCACGAACCCGGTCAGCACGGCCACGACGCTGCTCCCCCACCAGGTGGGGGCCCGGTACGCGAAGCACCACGGTGCCGCGAACAGCAGGAACCAGTGCAGGTTCGCGGCGTTGCCGGCGATCTCGTAGGGCGCGAGCGGCAGCACCGCGGGGATCGCCGCGAGCACCAGGCGGAACGGCCACGACGGCACGACGTCGCGCGCGAGCACGAACACCGCCGCTGCGACCGCTCCGACCACGACGCACGACCCGGCGGACACCACGTGGGCGTAGTCCTCGATCGGCATCGCCCAGCCCAGGTCGACGAGCAGCCGCGGCACGAGGTGCAGGTAGCCGGCGTACGGGTGCAGGAGCGAGTCGACCGGGCCGAGTGCCACCCGCTCGCGGAGGAACACCCCGCCGTCCTCCGCCCAGACCGTCCCGCGGGTCACCGGGCCGAGCCGCCACCACGTGAGCGCGGTGACGCCGGCACCGACCAGCACGGACGCGACGACGACCAGGACGACCGGGGCGCGTCGTGTCGGGGCGGCGGGTGTGCGGTCCATCGTCCGCCGACGCTAGCCGAGTCATCGCGCATCGGCGATATCGACGCTCCGCGATGGCGTCGGTACCGAGGCGGGTACGACAAGATGGACGGGTGACGGACGGACGGCTGACGAAGCGCATGCTCGCCAGGCGCTACCTGTCCGCCTGGATCGGGTTCTCCGCCGGCGGCCGGTTCAGCCAGGCGCTCGCGACGGTCATCGTCCTGTTCGCGTTCGGACAGCCCACCGTCCAGGCCCTGGTCGGCCGCGCCGGTGTGTGGGCCGTGCTCGTGACCCTCTTCGTCCTCGCCGGCCTGAGCCTGCTCGGCCAGCGGTACCGGATCGAGTGGCACGGTGTGCTCCCGCTCTCGCTCATGGCCTTCGTCGGCTACTGCGCCCTGAGCGTGCTCTGGAGCGAGTACTCCTGGGTGGCGCTCCGTGGTCTGGTCGGCACCGTGTGCTTCATCGGGCTCGGGCTCTACCTCGCCCTGGGCCGCGACCTCGTGCAGGTGATCCGGGCCTCGGGCGACGCCTTCCGGATCCTGCTCGTCGCCGCCCTCGGGCTCGAGGTCCTGTCCGGCCTCGTCCTCGACACCCCCATCCCGGCCTTCGGCATCCAGGGCAACATCGCGTACGGCGGACCGATCCAGGGCATCGGCGGCACGCGGAACTTCATGGGCTTCATCGCCGCGATGGCGCTCGTGACGTTCGTCGTCGAGTTCCTCACCCGCTCGGTCACCATGTGGCGCGCGATCGGCTCCACCGCCCTCGCCGTGATCACGCTGATGCTCGTGCAGTCCCCCATCACCGGTCTCGCCATGATCGCCCTCGCCGTGACGGCCCTCGCGCTCTGGTCGTTGCGGCACGCGCGGCCCTCGACGCGTCCGGTGGTGAACGGCGTGCTCGGCGGGTTCGTGCTGCTCATGCTCGTCGTCGGCGTCCTCGCCCGGCACCGCGTCCTCGCCGAGATCGGAGCCGCCGGCGGCACCGCGACGCGGGTCGACCTCTGGTCGCAGATCCGGGTGTTCGTCGGCCAGTTCCCGATCCAGGGCTGGGGATGGGTCGGCACCTGGCCGCACGAGGCCGTCGTGCCCTACGTCACGTTCATCGACCCCGCCGGCACCCGGTTCACGTCCGGTCTGAACGCCTTCGTCGACGCCTGGCTGCAGATCGGGCTCGCCGGGACGATCATCCTCGGGGTGACGGCCCTGCTCGCGTTCGCCCGCGCCTGGGTCACCGCGACGACGTTCCCGGGGGTCGCCTACGTGTGGCCGGCCGCCGTGCTGGTGCTCCTGGGGGTGACGAGCGCTGCGGAGAGCTACCTGCTGCACGGTGCCGGCCTCATGGTGTTCGTCGCCGTGCTCGTGATCGCCGCCCGCCGCCGGTCCTGGCGACGGCACCTGCCCCGCGGCTGACCGCGGCGGGGCGCGGCGGGTGCGGCGGTCCCGCGGGTCCCGCCAAAGCGACAGATTCCCGCGGGAGTCCCGCGGGGATCCGTCGCTTCCGCGATGGTGACGACGCGGCCTGCGAGCACACCGTCGCGTTCGCGGGACCGACCACCCACCGGTCTGGAGGCACGGGTCGGCCCCGCCACGCGCCTCCAGGCCGGTGGGGCCGCTGTGTCCGGAGACGCACGTCCGCACAGGTTCCCCCGGCCGTGCCGGGGACGCCCCCTATACTGCGAGCGGCCGTCAGGGGGACGGCCCTCGCACGAGAAGGACCTCCATGCGCCTGCAGCACCGGCTCGCCCTCGTCCTGACCGCCCTGGTCGTCGCCACCGGCATCGCCGCCGTCGGCCCCGCCGGCACGGCAGCGGCAGCAGCTCCCACCACCGGCCGGTTCACGCCGCTCGACACGACCCGGGTCTGGTCCGGATCGGTGCCCACGACGGTGACGGTCATCCCGATCGCCGGACACGGCGGGGTCCCCGCGAACGCCACGGCGGTCGTCGTGAACGTCGAGGTCGAGAACCCGACCGCCGCCGGTACCGCCCGGGTGACGCCCGCCGGTGTCAGCAGCGGCGTGACCTCGCAGGCGTTCCGCAAGGGCCAGACGGTGTCGGCGCTGCAGACGGTCCGGCTGGTGGGTGGCAAGGTGCAGGTCCAGCTGTCGGCCGGCAAGGCGACGGTCTACCTCGACGTGTCGGGCTACTACGCGAACGGCTCCGGCGCCACCTTCACCCCCCTGAACGCCGCACGCGTCTTCAACCAGAAGGTCGGTACGACGCCGACGAAGGTGCCCCTCGCCGGCCGCGCCGGCATCCCGTCGAACGCGACCGCGGTGGCGGTCAACACCGAGGTCGGCACACCGTCGGCGAACGGCTACGTCCGCGTGACGCCGGCGGGCAAGGACGCCACGGTCGCGGCGCAGGTGTTCACGAAGGGCACCACGATCTCGAACCTCGTGATCGTGAAGCTCGTCGGCGGTGCCGCCCAGGTGAAGGTCTCCAGCGGCACCGCGACGGTCTTCATGGACGTCGCCGGGTACTACGCGAACACCTCGACCGGATCGGTGTACGTCCCCGTGGACCCCGTGCGGGCGGCGTCCACGTCGCTGACGACCACTCCGCGCACGATCCGCCTGTCCGGCACCGCCGGGGTCCCAGGGACGGCCACCGCGATCGTCGCGACCGCCACGACCACGACCGCGAAGACCACCGCGTCCAGCTACCTGCGCTTCACCCCGTCCGGGCAGGACCCGCAGGTCGCCACGCAGGTGCTCGGTGCCGGACAGACGCTGAGCAACGCCGTCATGACGAAGCTCGTCGGGTCGACCGTGGACCGGCGCGCCCAGGCGAAGGTCTCCGTGGGGACGGCGTCCCTGACCGTCGACGTCGCGGGCTACTTCATGGACGGGTCGAGCGGCTCCGGCTTCGGTGCGGACGTCTCCTGGCCGCAATGCGGTGCAGCACTGCCGACCGGGCAGGCATTCGGTGTGGTCGGGGCCAACGGGTCGCTGCCGAACCAGAGCAACCCGTGCGTCGCTGCCCAGCTGAGTTGGGCGAAGTCCAGCACGGGCGGGACGTCGCAGCCGAAGGCCCAGGTGTACGCGCTCGCCGCGAACCCCGGCAGGGCGGCTTCGATCTGGCCCGCGACGAACAACGACCCCGCCGGCTCGCGCGTCACCAACCCGTACGGCACCTGTACCGGCGGCTTCGACCAGGCCTGCTCGTACATGTACGGGTACACCCGCGCGTACGAGGCCTCCCACTCGCGCGGCGTTCCTTCGCCGTCTTCTTACCGCTGGTGGATCGACGTGGAGACCGGCCTCTCCTGGCTGAAGTCGACTGATGCGAAGGACTACCAGACCCAGAACCGCGCCGACGTCGAGGGGATGGTCGCTGCGCTCAAGGCCGCGAAGGTCGGCACGATCGGCATCTACTCGACGAAGGCGCAGTTCGCGACGATCGTCGGCGCCGTTCCCGCCACGTCGTCGTTGACCGGGCTGCCGAGCTGGATCGCGGTCGGGACGGACGGCGTCGCCGCAGCGCAAGCTGCGTGTTCGACGGGCGGATTGACGACGGGCAGCCGCGTCCAGATGACCCAGTACGTCGTCGGCGACCGGGATCAGAACGTCAGCTGCGTCTGAGTCGCGGGCGCACTCCGGGCTTCGACGGAGCAGGAATCGGCGAGTGCGTCGCCGCGACCCGACGATTTCTGCTCACTCGATGGGACCGACAGGACCGGCGGTACGGGACGCGAGGCTGCGGCGCCCGCACCGAGTCAGCGGCGAGGGCGTCGGAACCGCCGCTGGATCCCCCACTGGGTGACGCGGAGCATCGCCTCGCCGACGACCGAGCCGCTCATCTTCGAGACACCGTGCACGCGGTCCCGGAACCGGATCGGCACCTCGACGATGCGTCCGCCGAGGTCGTCGACGCGCAGGGTCATGTCGACCTGGAAGCAGTAGCCCTTCGAGTCGACGGTGTCCAGGTCCATCCCGGCGACCGTCTCGGCGCGGTAGGCCCGGAACCCCGCAGTGACGTCCCGCACGCTGAGTCCGAGTGCGATCCGGGCGTAGGTGTTCGCGCCGCGACTGAGCACCTCGCGCCGGAGCGGCCAGTCGACCACCGAGCCGCCGGTGACCCAGCGGGAACCGATGGCCAGCGCCACCGACGCGTCGTCCTGCAGGGCACCGAGCAGCGCCGGCAGCCGGTCCGCCGGGTGCGACCCGTCGGCGTCCATCTCGACCAGCACCGGGTAGCCGCGTTCGAGTCCCCAGCGGAACCCGGTGACGTACGCCGTGCCGAGGCCGAGCTTGCCGCTGCGCTCGATCAGGTGCACGCGGGGGTCGCCGGCTGCGATGGACCGGACGATGTCGGCCGTCCCGTCGGGACTGCCGTCGTCCACGACGAGCACGTGCGCCGCGGGCACCGCGTCGAGGATCGCCGTGGTGGCGCTCCGGATGTTCTCTGCCTCGTCGTACGTCGGGACGACGACGAGGGCTGTCGGGGCCGCTCCGGTCACCGGTTCTGCAGGCGCCGCTTGATCTTGCCCGCGACGCTGCGCGGACCCTCGGTGCGGAAGTAGTGCACCGCGCGGCCGACGTCGTGGCGGATGCCGTAGAGCTTCTTGCGGTCCGGCACGCGCACGCGCATCTGGTGCGCCTCGACCTGGGCCGAGGTCTCCCGCACCGACTTGTCGGCGGCACGGACGGGGTTCCGGCAGAACTCGACGAGCGGCGCGAGGACGTTCTCCCACGTGAACTGCTCACGGACGCGGTCGACGTTCCCGATGAACTCGGTGCGCGCCTTCTTGTCGTAGATCGCCGTCTCGAGCGCTGCTGCGAGGCCGTCGATGTCCTGTTCGTGCACGGCGATGCCGAGCTTCTGCTCCGCGACGAGGTCGCCGAAGGAGTCGCCGGCGGTCGTCACGATCGGCAGACGCGCCCACAGGTAGTCGAGGATGCGGGTGCGGAACGAGAACGTCGTCTCGAGGTGCTCGTAGTGCGTCGAGACGCCGGCGTCGGCCTCGAGCAGGTAGGCGCCGCGCTCCTCGTACGGGATCCACGTGCCGTTGAAGAACACGTGCTTGCCGGTGAGGCCGAGCGCGTCGGCCTCGGCACGGACCTTGGCGACGATGTCCATCTCGGGCACGTCGGGGTTCGGGTGCTGCACGCCCATGAAGAAGAGCTTCACGGTCGGGCGGCGCTCGGCGAGCCGGGCGATCGAGCGGACGAGCGTGATCGGGTCGAACCAGTCGTAGATCCCGCCGCCCCAGACGACGAGCTTGTCGTTCTTGCCGATGCCGGGGACGACGCCCTTCACCCGAGGCTGGTCGTGGACCGGCGGCGTCGAGGACAGGCCGAACGGCACGACGCCGATGAGCGACCGGAGGTCGGCGTCACGCGAGTACGTCCGGGCGTTCACCCGGCCGGAGCCGGCGAGCTGACCGAGCCAGAACATGCGCTGGCGCTCGGACGCGCAGATGAAGTAGTCGCCGAGCTCGAGCTGGTGGTTCAGGGTGTCCGAGGCGTCGAGGATCTGGCGGTTCCACTGGTCGACGTCGTCGCTGCGGCCCTGCTCGAGCTGCTCGAGGTGCAGCGGGTCGTAGACGTCGACCACGAGGATCTTGCGCGTCGACTCGAGCACCGGGAAGAGGCGGAGCGCGTGGCCCTGCACGATGATGACGTCGGCCCAGGCCTCGTGCTCGACCATCTGGCGCGGGTGGCGGTGCGGGACCGTGACGACCTCGTACGAGGGGTCGATCGGCGACGAGCGGGTCAGGCTGATGACGCGCACGTCGTGCTCCGTCGCGAGCTGCTTCGCCATCTGGGTCGCACGGATCGCCGGACCGGCCATCTTCTCGCCGATGGAGTCGCCCGTGATGATGAGGACGCGACGTCGGGTGCCGACCTCGAGCACGCCGAGCGAGTGCACGATCTTGTCGTAGCCGGCGAGGTAGTTCTCGATCGGGTACGCGGGCTCGTCGCGGTTGCCGAACAGGCGGAGGAGCTCGCGGTCGCTGCGGACGCGGGTCGCCTGGATCTCCCGACGGGACTCGGTCATCGACGGCAGCTGCTCGACGAACTGGTCGACGCCGTAGATGCCCGCCATGCTCGTCTTCGGCACCGGGATCGTCGGGACGCTGTCATCGCCGGGGTTGCGGAGGTCGAGCTCGGTCGAGTCGAGCTCACCGCGGCCGATCGCACGGCGGACGACGAGGGCGAGGGACCCCGGGAGGGCCGCCGCGAGCTGCTCGTCGCCGAGGTTCTTGTAGAGCGTGAAGAGGGCGTTCCGCTCGAGCAGGTAGGTCTCGCGGAAGTCGCCGAACTTGTTCATCGACGCGTGGTGCTTGTGGAACGCGACGGACTTCGGCTGGTACCGGAAGCGCCAGCCGAGCAGGTTGAGGCGCCACCCGAGGTCGACGTCCTCGTAGAACATGAAGTAGCGGTCGTCGAACCCGCCGAGCTGCTCGAAGAGCTCCGCGCGGATGAACATCGCCGCGCCGGTGCCGAACAGGACGTCGGTCTCCGATTCCCAGCGGCCGGTGTCCGGCGACCCGGCGAAGGGCTTGTAGCCCATGCCGTACCAGGTCATCGCGGCCTCGGTGAAGTCGACGTTGACCCCTTCCCAGTCGAGGACCTTCGACGCCACGGCACCGATGTCCGCGCCGGAGGCGAACGTCGCCATCGCCTCGCGCACCCAGCCGGTGTCGGGGCGGGCGTCGTTGTTGAGGAACGCGACGATCTCGCCGGAGGAGTGCTCGACACCGAGGTTGCAGCCACCCGTGAACCCGAGGTTCGCGCCGGAGTCGACGAAGGTGAAGTCGAGGTCGGAGGCCTTCAGCCGCCCGACGTGCTCGGGCCCGGAGCCGTTGTCGACGACGATGACCTCGAGCTTGTCCTGCGGCCAGTCCTGCTTGCGGAGCTCGGCGATGCTCGTCAGGGTGTCGTCCGTGCCCTTGTAGTTCACGAGGACGACGGACACGACTCCCGGCTTGCGCTCTGTCACGGCGGGTTCCTCCAGCGGCTGCCGCGCGTGCGGCATGGATCGGCGGTGCGGCCGTCGGGGGTGCCCGTCGGCCGTCATCACCATACAAGGCCGAGCACGCCGCTCCCCTGTGATCGGGTCGGGTTCGTGCACAATGGCAGACGGCCCCCACCCGGCCGCACCGTTCGCCGTGACCCGTCCGACGTCGCGGTGTCCCTCCCCAGACCCGGAGTCCCCGTGCCGCAGTCCTCGATCCCGACCTCCCCCGCCTCGTCGCCCCTCGCCGACGACTACGCCGCCATCGCGCGTGGTGACCACGCGATCGGGGCCAGGGGGACGATCCGCTTCGCGGTGTCGACGGCCGACCCCGCCGAGGGCAAGGGCGACCTGTTCGTCGCGCTCGGGCTCGCGCGGGCCCTGCGTGCCGACGGCTGGGGCGTGGCGATGTGGCCGATCGAGCGCTGGGCGGAGGACGTCCCCGACGACACCACGGTCCTGGTGAACATGATCGAGTCGTTCGTCCCCGGGCTCGTGCCCGCCGGTACCGCCACGGTTGCCTGGGTCCGGAACTGGACCGCACAGTGGGCGACACTCCCCTGGCTCGGCGAGTACGACGCCGTGTGGGCGTCCTCGTCGATCGCGCGCGACGAGCTCGCCCGGGTGCTCGACCGCCCGGTGGAGGTCGTGCCGATCGGCGTCGACCTCGACCTCTTCACGACCGACGTCGACGGTGCGCCGACGCCCCGCAGCGACCGGGCGGTCACCACGGTGAACTTCTGGGGTGCCCGGCGCGGCGTCCAGGACGTCCTCGAGCAGGTCGCCCCGGCGGAGCCGATCGTCTGGTTCGCCGCCAACGTCGAGCACGTGCAGGGCTCGGCCGGCGTGGAGCTCCGGCCCGCGGTGTCCTACTTCGCCCTGCCCGAGGTCTACCGCTCGGCCGCGTTCGTGGTCGACGACGTCATCGCGCCGGCCGCCGAGTTCGGCACCCTGAACTCCCGCCTGTACGAATCGCTCGCGTGCGGCGCACTGCCCGTCACCACCTGCGCCCTCGGGCTGGACGAACTCGGGCTGACCGGCGTGCCGGTCTTCGACGACGCGGCGTCCCTCGAACGCGCCCTCGCGATGCCGGCGGCGGAACGGGACGCCCTCGTCGAGCGCCTGCACGCCGTGGTCGTCGAGCGGCACTCCTTCGCTGCGCGTGCCGCCCAGGTCGGGCCGTCCCTGGACGCCGCCGTCGAGCGCGCCTCCGGTCGGTCGGGCGCACGCGACCCGCTGCTGCGCTGGGCCGCGCTGCACCGTGAACTCCTGCGGGAGACCGAGCGCGAGCGCGACGTCCACCGCTCCGGTGTCGAGGACATCAACCGTCGCCTCATCATCTCGGAAGAGGCGGTCGCGGTCGTCGACCGTTCACGGCGCACCGCCGAGGCCGAGCGCGACGCGATGGCACGGCGGTACGACGCCCTCACCCACTCGGCCGAGTTCCGGGTGCTGGACCGCCTCGGCGGCGTCGCGCGCGCGCTCCGCAAGCGCTGACCGCGCGCCGGACGCCGGTGTCGGGACGGGCGGTGGTCCGGTCCCGTGACGGACGGGAGGCGCGGTGCCAGCCGGCACCGCGCCTCCCGTCCGTCACGTGGTGACCGTCTACTGCACGGTCACCGACTTGCAGACCTCGGTGTTGACCCCAGCACCCTGGTTGATGGCGAAGACGCAGACGCTCGTCGCGCCCGCCTTCTTGCCGGTGAACGTCGACGAGAACGCGTGGTTGCCACCGAAGCCGCCGTAGACCGTCGCGAGCGACGGCTTCGCCTGGTCCGCCGCGATGGAGACGCCAGCGGCACCGTCGAAGTACACGTGCACCCGCAGCGACGCGGCCGTGTCCGGGTCGATCGCCCAGCCGCGCACCCGGATCTGGCCGGGCGCCGGCGAGGAGACCTCGTCGAGCAGCAGCGTCGGGTTGCCGGTCGCCGCGGCCACCGACTTGCACGTGCTGGCGTTCGAGCCACCGCCGACGTTCTTGGCGACCACGCAGACCGTGTGCTTGCCCGGGCCGATGCCGGTGAGCTTCTGCGTGTAGCCGTGCGCGTTGCCGTAGCCGGGGTGCGCCGAGTCGAAGCCGCTCTTCGTCTGGTTCGCGGTCCCCGTCGCGACCTGCTTGCCGTCGACCGTGTAGCTCAGCGACACCGCCGCCGTCGTGTCCGGGTCGTACGCGGTCCCGCTCACGGTGATCGCACCGAGTCCGGCGGACGCGGCCTGGTCGACCGTCACCTTGGGCGGCCCGGTCGGCGTGGAGAACGGCTTGCAGATACTCGCGTTGAGGTTCTTCGGGCCCTGGTTGATCGCGATGATGCACAGACTGTGCTTGCCGGCGCTGATCCCGCTCCGCTCCAGGCGGTACGCGTGCTTGTCGCCGTACCCCGGCTTCGCGGTGTTCAGCCCGGTCTTCGTCTGGTCGGCGGCGATCGACGTGAGCGCCTTGCCGTCCAGGTAGAAGTGCACGCGGACGGTCCCGGTGGTGTCCGGGTCGATCGCCCAGCCGCGGGCCAGGAGCTTGCCGGGGGCCTTGGACGCCACCTCGTCGACGGCGAGCCACGGGTAGCCGGTGGCCTGCGACACGGACCTCGACGCGATCTGCGTCCACTTCCCGTTCGACAGGTCCTTGGCGTGCACGGTGACGGTGTGCGTCCCAGCCGGGAAGCCCTGCACCGTCCCGGAGTACCCGTGGTTGTCGCCGTAGCCCGGCATCGCGGCGTTCAGCCCGCTCTTCGCCGCGTTCGCATTGAGGGTGCCGAGCGTCTTGCCGTCCGCCCGGACCTGCACCTGGGTCGCCGACTGGCTGTCCCGGTCGATGGCCCAGCCGCGGATCGTCAGCTTGCCGGCGACGGCGGACGCCGCGTCGATCACGCCCGTCGGGACGCCGCCGGAGACCGTGACGTCCCGGCACTCGAGCAGCGTGTTCGACCCCGGACCGGTGTTGATGCCGAACACGCACACGGTGTGCTTGCCGGTGGACAGGCCGCTGAGGGTCGCGGTGTACCCGTGCGCAGTGTTGTTCGCGCCGAGCCGCGCCGCGAGGTCCGGACGGACGGCGTTGGCCATGACCGACGCCTTGCCGACACCGTCGACGTAGATCTGGGCCTTGATCGCAGCCGTGGTGTCCGGGTCGGCGGTCCAGCCGCCGACGACGACCTGCTTGAACCCGGCCTTCAGCGAGTCGAGGCTGCCGATCGGCGAGGAACCGCCGGTGGGCGACCCGAACCAGTCGGTGTACATGCGCCAGAAGTTGCGGTTGCCGTACGCCGAGCAGCTGTCGCCCGTGCCGTACAGGTTCGCCATCGCGGCGGCGTTCGGGGTGTACGGCGTGTAGATGTACAGCCCGGCGGTCGCCTGGTTCTTGATGTAGACCGTCTTCCGACCGCAGGCGGCGTTCGGGTTGTAGAGGATCGCGTTGTTGCGCCCGGCCTGGTACGCCCACGAGGTCGGGGACGCCTGGTAGCGCTTGAACTGCAGCGCGGCGGCGTAGACCTGCTGGCCGAAGCCGTAGTACGCCGGGTCGCACGGTGCGGTGTCCGGGCAGGCGAAGCCCGTGGCATGGAGGTACATGTAGCTCGTCGGCGAACTCGTCGTGACGATGCCCTGCTCCTTCTGCAGGAGCACGAGGAGCACCTTCTGGCTGATGCCGCACGCCGCACCGACCTGGGCGATGATCGTCGCGGCGGTCTTGTTGCCGCCCGCGATCGCCGAGCACCGACCGGACACGGCGGAGATGCCGCTCATGTTCTGCGTGAAGTTCTTCAGGCACTTCGGCCCGCCGGACCGCTGCGTGCAGTTCGGCGCGACGCTGTTCAGGAACGACTGCACGCTCGAACCGCTCATCGCGGATCCGTTGTAGAAGTTCGCGTCGCTGATGATGTTGCCCGGGTCGAAGCCCGCGGCGGTCGCGGCGGACGCGGACTCGGTCGTCGTCTGCTCGGAGACGATCGTGCCGATGGTCAACCCGCTCACGGCGATCGCCAGTGCGGCGACCATCCCGAGGGCCGAGCGCAGCGGGCGTCGTCGCCCGCTCGTGGTCGTGGAACGGAACATCACGGCACCTCCGCCGTCATCGGGTCGGACGTGGTCGACTTCGACCCGACCGTGTACTTGAGCGTGATCGACCAGGTCCCGGTCGACACCTGGCTCGCGGGGAAGGACGCCTGGGAGCAGTTCACCGACGAGGCACTCGCCTGGGCCGTGCTCGTGACGGTGCGCGAGACCGCGTCCTTCTTCGCCGTGAACGTGCAGGTCCCGGACGCGTTGGTCGTCCCGGACACCAGACCGCCCGCCTGCAGCGACTTGCTGCCGGCGTCCCATCCGGAGAAGGTCACGACCGCGGTGGCCGGGAACTCCCCGGGATCGGTGTCGGGTTGCGTGGTCTGTCCGGTACCGGGGAACGCGGTCGGGACGTCGTCGTCGCCCGCGGTGGCACCGGACGAGGGTTCGTCGGTGTCGGCCGTCGCCGTGGGAGTCGGCGTCGACGTCGGCGTCGTGGTCGCCGTGGCGGACCGCGAGGCACTCGGGGTGGGGTCGGTGTCGCCGCCGGCGGAACAACCCGCCGCGAGGAGACTGAGAGCACCGACCACCGCGAGCGCAGCGATCGGCCGTGGAGCAAGCTGCATGCTGACGGGCCGTCCTGTGGATGTTGACAAGGGTCCGGGTTGCGTCAACGGTAACCCCAAAGTGAAGGTTGAGGGTTGCCATCGCGCACATTCACCCCCGCACAGGGGTCGGACGACAGGTGTCGTCCGGTGTTCGCCGCACTCCGGTTCCCCGTCGGTGCGGTGAGTATGCTGTTCCGGTCCTGCCCCCACGAACGAAGAGACGAATGGTCGATCAAGCCCGCATGGCGGCGCTCGCGAAGGAACCCCTCGTCGTCGTCGGCGCCCCGACGAGTGCGATCCGAGGAACCTGGCGAGAACTCCGCGACGTCTTCCGACAGCGCGAGATGCTCGGGATGCTCATCCGCCGCGACCTCAAGGCGCGGTACAAGGACTCGGCGCTCGGGTTCGTGTGGACGCTGGTGCGCCCGCTCACTCAGCTGCTCATCTACTACTTCGTGATCGGCAAGGTGCTCGGCGCCGCGCACGGCATCGACAACTTCGCGATCTACGTCTTCACCGGTCTGAGCGCCTACACGCTGTTCAGCGAGATCGTCGCCGGGTCGACCAGCTCGATCGTCGGCAACAGCGGACTGATCAAGAAGGTCTACGTCCCGCGCGAGGTCTTCCCGCTCGCGAGCGTCGGTGCCGCCCTGGTCAACTTCGCGATCCAGTTCGCGATCCTGCTGGTGTTCACCCTCATCCTCGGGGCGTTCCCCTGGCACGGCGGTCTGGTCTACCTGATCCCGTCCCTGCTGGTGATCCTGGTCTACGGCGCGGCGATCGGCCTCGTGCTCAGTGCCCTCAACGTGTACCTGCGCGACGTCCAGTTCGTCATCGACGTCGGCCTGATGGTGCTGCTCTGGGCATCGCCGATCGTGTACTCGTACTCGATGGTCCTCGCGAACCTCAAGGTGGGCTGGCTCCTGACGGTCTACACGAACAACCCCCTCACGCTGTCCGTCCTCGGCCTGCAGAACGCGATCTGGATCCACGACCCGACGAAGGTGGTCTACCCCGACCACCTCATGCTGCGACTCGGCATCGCCTTCGTGATCGGGCTCGTCTGCCTGCTCGGAGCGCAGCGGGTGTTCTCCCGTCTGCAGGGCAACTTCGCGCAGGAGCTCTAGACCATGGCCATCAGCACCCCCGTCGCCCCGTCGACGTCCGGCGCCACCGCCGAGCGTCCGGACGTCATCGTCATCGACCACGTCCGCAAGCGGTTCGTCGTCCGTAAGGACAACACGATCCGCGAGCGCATCGTCACGCTCGGCCGCGCCGGCCGGAAGCACCGCCAGGACTTCTGGGCGCTCGACGACGTCACCGTCTCGATCCAGGCCGGCACCACCGTCGGGCTCATCGGCCAGAACGGCTCCGGCAAGTCCACGCTGCTCAAGGCGATCGGCGGCATCATCCAGCCGACGTCCGGCACGGTCTCCCGCCGCGGGCGTCTGGCCGCGCTGCTCGAGCTCGGAGCGGGCTTCCACCCGGACCTGTCCGGCCGCGAGAACGTCTTCCTCAACGCGTCCCTGCTCGGCCTGAGCCGCAAGGAGACCGAGGAGCGCTTCGACGACATCCTCGCGTTCTCCGGCATCGGCGACTTCATCGACACCCAGGTGAAGTTCTACTCATCCGGCATGTACGTGCGGCTCGCGTTCGCCGTCGCCGTGCACACCGATCCCGACGTGCTGCTCGTCGACGAAGTGCTGGCCGTCGGTGACGAAGCGTTCCAGCGCAAGTGCCTCGACCGCATCCGCTCGTTCCAGGAGCAGGGCAAGACGATCATCATCGTCACGCACTCGCTCAGCCAGGTGCAGGAGATGTGCGACCGCGTCGTGCTGCTCAACAAGGGCAAGGTCCTGCACGACGGCGACGCGGTGCAGGCGGTCAGCAAGTTCCGCGACGTGCTCGAGGAGCGCCGCTCCGGCGAGCTCAGCGCGGACGTGGCGGTCGGCCGCGGCACCGTCCTCGGCGCCACCGTGACCGCCGAGGGCAAGGAGCACCGCGCGCCGATCGTCCCCGGCGACGACCTCATCGTGGACATGGAGTTCGAGCACCTCGACCGTGTCGAGGACTGGGAGGCCGCGGTCCAGATCAACAACACCGCTGGTCAGGTCGTCTACGGCACCACCACCGGCATCATGGGCATCCACCTCGAGCCGCTGCACGGTCGCAGGAAGCTCCGCCTCCGCATCGCGGACACGAACTTCGGCACGGGGAAGTACTTCATCAACGTGTCGATGATGGACTCCGCCGGTCGGCACCTGCACGACCTGCCCGAGTGCGACTCCTTCGAGGTCCCGTCGTTCGGCGACGCCGTCGGCACCGTCTACGCGAAGCCCTCGATCGAGGAGCTCGGCTGACCCCGACCGACGGCGCCACCCGCACCGCGGTCGTCGTCGTCAACTGGAACCGCGCCGACCTCACGACGCGGGCGGTGCGCGCCGTCCTCGACGACGGCGCGGCCGACCAGGTCGTCGTCGTCGACAACGGCTCGACCGACGACTCCGTCGCCGTGCTGCGGCGGGACCTCCCCGACGCCACGGTGCTGGCCCTCGACACGAACGGCGGCTTCGCCGTGGGGGCCAACACGGGCATCCGACACGCGGACGCCGACGTCGTGGTCCTCCTCAACAACGACGCCGAACCCGCGCCGGGATTCGTCGCGGCCCTCCGCGACCACCTGGAGACCGCCCCGGCGGACGTCGCGGCCGTGACCGGCCGCATCGTGCTCGCCGGACGCTGGTCGCGCCTCCAGTCCGCCGCTCCCGCACCCACCGGGCGTGCGCTCCGCGACCACGACGGCACCCTGTGGGTGCCGTCGCCGGACGGCGAGGTCCGCCTCAACTCGACCGGCGTCCGCGTCGACCGCGACGGCAACGGCATGGACCGCGACTGGTTCGCCCCGGCCGACCGGGTCGCCGACCGCGCGGTCTTCGGTTTCTCCGGCGGCGCGTCCGCGCTCCGGCGGGCCGCGCTGGACGACGTCGGACTCCTCGACGAGTCCCTCTTCATGTACTACGAGGACACCGAACTCGCGTGGCGGCTGCGCCGACGCGGATGGCGTGTCGAGTACGCCGGCGACGCGGTCGTCCAGCACGACCACTCGGCCTCGTCGGGCGTGCGGAGCGACCTGTTCGTCTTCCGCAACGCCCGCAACCGGATCGTCGTCGCCCTCTGGCACGCGCCGTGGTCGACGGTGCTGCGTGCGAGCGCCAGGACCCTCGTGCGCGGCCTGCGCGGACTGGCCGCCAGCAGCACCCGCCAGGAGGCGCGACTCGTCCTGGCAGCGCTGGCCGACGTCACGGGGCACCTCCCCGCGCACCTCGCGCACCGGCTCCGCCAGTCGCGGGTCGCGTCCGTCCCGCGGAGCGGCGTGGACCCGAGCGCATGAACGGGTCGGGCTATCCTGGACACTCCCCCGTCGACGGCACCGGCCGCGGCGTTCCCGCACGGAAGGAACCACGCGTGCCGCAGCTCACCGTCCTGATCGACGGGACGGCGGTACCGCGGAACCTCGGCGGCGTCGGACGCTACGTCGAGGGGGTCGCGTCGCACCTCGCCGATCCCGGGCTCGACGTCCACCTGGTCGTCCGTCCGGTGCACGCGTCGCACTTCGCCGAGATCGCCCCGCACGTCACGGTGCACCGGGCGCCGGCATGGACCGACTCGGTGCCGCTGCGGTTCGTCTGGGAGCAGACCGGCCTGCCGGCGCTCGGCCGCCGACTCGGCGCGACCGTGCTGCACTCGCCGCACTACACGTTCCCGTTCACCTGGCGACGCGGGTCGGTGGTGACCCTGCACGACGCCACGTTCTTCTCCAACCCGGAGTGGCACTCGCGTCTGAAGCGCACGTTCTTCACGTGGTGGAGCCGCCGCTCGCTGCGGACCCGTCCGGTCGTGATCGTCCCGAGCGCCGCCACCGCGACCGAAGCCGCACGCGTCGTCACCGGCATCCGCGCCGACGTCCGGGTCGCTCCGCTCGGGGTCGACCGCGCCCGGTTCCACGAGCCGACCACCGCCGAGGTCGAGGACGCCAGGATCGCCGCCGGTCTGCCCGACGACGCCCCGTGGATCGCGTTCCTCGGCACGATCGAGCCGCGCAAGAACGTCACCGCCCTGCTCGACGCGTACGCCGCCGTCCGGGGTGCACGGGACTCCACCGGGTCACCGACGCCGTGGCTCGTGCTCTCCGGCGCCCGTGGCTGGGACGACACCGCGATCGAACGGCTCGACGCGCTGCAGGACGCCGACCACGTCGTCGAGGCCGGGTACCTCCCGCTCGAGGACCTCGCCGGGTTCCTCGGCGGCGCGGAGTTCGTCGTGTACCCGTCGCTCGGCGAGGGCTTCGGCCTGCCCGTGGTCGAGGCGATGGCCACCGGAGCGTGCGTCCTGACCACCAGGCGGCTGTCGCTGCCCGAGGTCGGGGGCGACGCCGCCGTGTACACCGAACCGGACGCCTCGGCGCTGGCGGCCGCGATGGCCTCGCTGCTCGACGATCCCGCACTCGTCGCGGCGCACCGCGCCGCCGCGCTCCGGCGGGCCGACGACTTCACGTGGGACGCCACCGCCGCGGTGCACGTCGCCGCCTACGAGACGGTCGCCGGGGGTGGTCAGCGGTGATCCGCGTCGCCGTCCTGACGGTCACCTACAACACCGGCGAGACCATCCGGCCCTTCCTCGCGAGCATCGAGGCCGCGTCGACCTCACCGGTCGCCGTCGTCATCGCCGACAACGGGTCATCCGACCTCGACGCGCTCCGGGCGATCGGCGAGTCCTACGGTGCCGTCGTGGTGTCCTCGGGCGGGAACCGCGGGTACGGCGGCGGGATCGACGCCGCCCTGAGCGCGCTCGACGACGTCCTGCCCGACGTCCGTCCGGACTTCCTGCTCGTCACGAACCCCGACGTCGTGCTCGCGCCGGGGTCGATCGACGAGCTCGTCGCCGCGGCCGACCGGCTGCCGCACGGCGGGTCGTTCGGCCCGCGGATCCTCGACGAACAGGGTGAGACCTACCCGTCCGCCCGACGGCTCCCCTCACTCCGGACCGGCCTCGGCCACGCGGCGTTCTCGCGCTTCTGGCCGGGCAACCCGTGGAGCCAGCGGTACTGGTCCACCACGCAGGTCGTCGAGCGCGAGGCCGGCTGGTTGTCCGGCGCGTGCTTCCTCATCCGCACCGACCTGTTCCGGCAGCTCGGGGGCTTCGACGAGTCGTACTTCATGTACTTCGAGGACGTCGACCTCGGGCAGCGCGTCGGGCTGGCCGAGCGGGCGAACGTGTACGTGCCCACCGCGGTCGTCACGCACACCGGGGCGCACTCGACGTCGTCGAACCGGCGCCGCATGGAGATCGAGCACCACCGCAGCGCCTACCGGTTCCTGTCGCGGAAGTACCGGGCGTGGTGGCTGTGGCCACTCCGGCTCGTGCTGCGCGTCGGCCTCGCCGTACGCGCCCGCTGGGTGACCCGCAAGTAGCGCGGGGCGGCGTCGTTCGCCGGCGCACACTCAAAACACGCTCGAACCGCGGAATTGCGTGGTTCGGGCGCACTGTGGTTGTGCGCAGGCATCCGGAACCCCCGGCGGCGCGGTCAGGCGCGGAGGCGAGCGCGCTCGGCGCGTGCGGTGTCGAGCAGGACCGCGGCGCGGGCGTCGAACGAGTGCTCGGCCGCGATGCGGGCGGCGACCGCGGCACGCTCGTCGGGCGTCGGCCACGCGTGCGTCGGGTCGAGCACGATGGCAAGGTCGTCCCGCGACCGGGCGACCGCGAGCGTCGGGACGTCGAGCACGTCCCCGAGCCCGGCGACCGGATCGGTGACCACGACGCCCCCGGACGCCAGCACGTCGAACACCCGGTTCGACACGAAACCCCCCGCCGCCATGTCGGGCCAGTGGTCGTTGAGCACGACCCGCGCGGACGCGTAGGACGCGGCGACCTCGGCCCGGGTCAAGGCTGGTGCACCGCGCATCGGCTCCGGCACGACGGACTCCCACCCGGGGCCGTGCACCCGCAGATCCGCGCCGAGCGCGACCGCGTCGGACACCACCGGGCGCGACGTCCCCCGGGTCGACCCGACGAACACCACCCGGCCGACATCGGGGCCCGTCGGCGAGGTCGGGCGGAAGACCGTCGGGTCGGTGGCCTGCAACAGCGTGCGGACCGGGACACCCGAGCGCTCGGCCGCCGCGGCTGCCCAGACGGGCCCGGCGGCGAACGCCGCGTCGAACGACCGGAGTTCGGTGTCGGCGACGTCGTCCGGGTGGCTGATGACCCACAGCAGGTTCACGGACGCCGGGTTCGGCGGCACCCGGTCGAGACCGCGCACCACGAGCGTGACGTCGTCCGCGCCGTCGTCGTCGCGGACGTGGGCGTCCCGCCGGTCGACGCGGACACGCTGTCCGAGCCGTTCGAGGGCTCCGGCGAGTTCGGCGGCGAAGTGCACGTCGCCCCAGCCGTCCCCCTCCGGCCCGGCCGGCGCCGCGATCTTGACGGACCACGCGAGCTGGTCAGCGGACCCCGTGCGCCGCGGGACGGGCGTCACGGGGCGAGCACCCCAGGGTGGCAGCGGCGGACCCGCGACGACACCCGAGCCGCCGGGCTCCGGCTCGCGGTCGCGCCAGGCGGCGAACGCGTCGACGACGGTCTGGTCGATGGTGCGTCCCGCCTCGGCCGACCGTTCGACCGCCCACGTCACGACGGGGTCCTCCCCGGTCCGGTCCGCGATCGCGCGGGTCCAGGCCGTGAGGGTCATGCGTTCGTCCGGGAGGCACGGTGCCGGGACCACCGCCGCGCCCGGAACCGCGACCGCGGGTTGGTCCGCCGCGAACACCGGGTACGTCCGGATCCCGTCGCCGAGGCGCGCGTCCGAGATCGCCGCGGCCACGTCCGGTGACGGCGGGGTGTCCGGATCGTCGTCCGTCCAGGGGAGCGCCCCGGGACGGAGCAGGCGCACTCCGTGCCGACGACTGCCGTCGGACGACCACACGCGCGCCTGGGCGACGCGGTCGTGTCCCGCCGTGGCGAGCACCTGCAGGTCCTGGTCGGTGACGCCGACGGTGGAGTCGACGACGAGCAGGACGCGGCCGACCCCGGTCGACACCCCGGCGTTGATCGCGGACCCGATGCCGTCCACCGCGTCGGGGCGGACCCAGGGCACGCCGCGCTGTGGAGCGTCCTGCGGAGAGGCGTCGGCGACGTACCCGACGGCGCGCACGTCGATCTCGGGACCGAACGCCCGTCGGGCCGCCGCCACCATGGCGGGGAGGCGCTCGTACCGGTCCGACCGGCTCACCAGGAGCACGGTGACCGCGCGGTCCAGGTGCGGCAGTGGGCCGTCGAACCCGGCCACGGGAACGGGCGACGCCGCCGTCACGGACGCGGGTCGCGCCTCCAGGCCGGTGCCGGAGGGCGTCGCGTCGCGACGGCGGCGTCGGAAGATCGCCACAGGACGACTACGCGGAGAGGAGCCGCTGCAGGTAGACGCCGTAGCCACCCTTGACCAGCGGCGCGGCGAGCTCGGCGAGCTGCGCGTCGTCGATCCAGCCGTTGCGCCAGGCGATCTCCTCGATGCAGCCGATCTTGAAGCCCTGACGGTCCTCGATGACCTTCACGTACTCCGACGCCTGCATCATCGACTCGAACGTCCCGGTGTCGAGCCAGGCGGTGCCGCGGTCGAGGACCTGGACGCCGAGCTCGCCCGCCTCGAGGTAGCGCTCGTTCACGGTCGAGATCTCGAGCTCGCCACGGGCGCTCGGCTCGATCGTCTTCGCGATCTCGATGACCTTGTTGTCGTAGAAGTACAGGCCGGGGACGGCGTAGTTCGACTTCGGCTCGGCCGGCTTCTCCTCGATGGAGACCGCGGTGAAGCTGTCGTCGAACTCGACGACGCCGTAGGCCTTCGGGTCGGCCACGTGGTACGCGAAGATCGTCGCGCCCTCGACCTCGGTGTTCTTCCGGAGGTTCGTTCCGAGGCCGGTGCCGTGGAAGATGTTGTCGCCGAGGACGAGTGCCACGCTGTCGTCGCCGATGAAGTCCTCACCGATGACGAACGCCTGGGCGAGGCCGTCCGGGCTGGGCTGCACGGCGTACTGGATGTCCATGCCGAACGCCGAACCGTCGCCGAGCAGGGCGCGGAACTGGTCGTTGTACTCCGGCGTCGTGATGACCAGGACCTCGCGGATGCCGGCCATCATCAGCGTCGACAGCGGGTAGTAGACCATCGGCTTGTCGTAGATCGGCATGAGCTGCTTGCTGATGCCCTTGGTGATCGGCCAGAGACGGGTGCCGGAACCCCCGGCGAGGATGATGCCCTTCACGGTCTTTCCCTTACTTCTTCGTTCGGAGGGACTCGGTGTAGGCGACGCACTCGTCGTACGTCGGCAGCAGCCCCTGCTCGGCGGCCTGCTCGAGCGTCGGCGCGCTGGTGTCCTTCTCGGAGAGCACCGGCTCGCCGAGCCCCTCCGGCAGGGTGAGCCCGACGGTCGGGTCGAGGATCGTGATCCCCTTCTCACGCTCGGGGTTGTAGTGGGCGCTGACGAGGTAGTTCACGGTCGACTGGTCCTCGAGCGCGACGATCGCGTGGCCGAGGCCCTCGGACAGGTAGACGGCCTTGCGGTCGACGTCGTCGATCCGGACCGAGTCCCACTGCCCGAAGGTCGGCGAACCGACGCGGATGTCGATGATGTAGTCGATGAACGCGCCGCGCACCGCGGTGACGTACTTCGCCTGGCTCGGCGCGACGAGGGCGTAGTGGATGCCCCGTGCGACGCCGGCCGACGAGATCGACATGTTCACCTGGCGGAGGTCCAGCGGGTGACCGACGGTCTCTTCGAGGACGTCGGCGCGGTACGCCTCGAGGAATGCTCCTCGTGCGTCGCCGTGCTGGACGGGCGTGAACTCCCACGCGCCGGGGATCTTCAGTTCGCGGATCTGCACCGGAGCAGCCTAGCAAGGCGTCTGGTACACCACACATCGGGCCGGGGCCGGCGGGGTCCGGTCTCCCGTGACACCCGCGTCGCATAGGCTGTCCTGGTTTCGAGCACGTTGCCGACTCCCTGAAACGAGACACCGCGACCCGTGAAGCTATTCGTCCAGATCCCATGCCTCAACGAGGAGAACACCCTCGCCAGCGTCATCGACTCGATCCCGAAGCAGATCGACGGCATCGACGAGATCGAGATCCTGGTCATCAACGACGGCAGCACCGACCGGACCGTCGAGGTCGCCAAGGAGCACGGTGTCCACCACTTCGTGCACCACACCACGAACATGGGCCTCGCCCGCTCGTTCCGCGACGGCGTCGACTACGCGCTGCTGCACGGCGCCGACATCGTCGTGAACACCGACGGTGACAACCAGTACCCGCAGGCGCACATCGCCGAGCTGGTCCAGCCGATCCTGCGCAAGGAAGCCGAGATCGTCATCGGCGACCGCCAGACCCGGACGATCGAGCACTTCTCCGGCTTCAAGAAGCTCATGCAGCGCTTCGGCTCCTGGGTCGCCTCGCGTGCAGCCGGCCTCGACCTCCCCGACGCGGCGAGCGGGTTCCGCGCGTACTCGAAGTACTCGCTCATCCGTCTGAACATCGTGACGCGCTTCAGCTACTGCATGGAGACGATCGTGCAGGCCGGGTACAAGCGCCTGGCGATCGCGTCGATCCCGATCACCACGAACCCGAAGACGCGCGAGTCGCGGCTGTTCAAGAACATCTGGCAGCACATGTTCCAGTCCGGGTCGGCGATCGCCCGCGTCTACCTGATGTACCGCCCGATGGCGCTCTTCCTCTGGGTCGCCGCGGTCCTCGGCGTGCTCGGGCTCTGGCCGCTCGTCCGCTACCTCGTGCTCCTCGCGATGCACACCGGCGGCAACCACCTGCAGTCGATCATCCTCGGGGTGGTGCTGCTCATCACGGCCGTCCTCGCGATCGTGATCGGCGTGGTCGCGGACCTCACGCGGCTGAACAGGACGCTGGCCGAGGAGCAGCTCGACCTGCAGAAGCTGCAGCGCTATGGCGACTGAGCGCGGCGCGGCCCGACCGGATCGGCGGACGCGCGTCGCGCTCTGGCTGCGACGCCCGGGCAGCTGGGTCGAGATCGCCGCGTGGGCGGCCCTCGCCGCGTTCGTGGTCTGGACCATCGGCCCGGCACTCATCGGGCACGGCACGTTCCTCAACACCGGCCTGCTGACCCGCTACACGCCGTGGGGCGAGTCGCTCCGCTCGATGGCGAACTCGACCAACATCCTCAACAGCGACACGATCGACACGGTCGCCCCGCAGACCTCGCTGCTGACGGGCCTGGCACACGACGGTGTGTTCGCGGCCTGGAACCCGTACGTCGCCGGCGGCGCCGAGCTCGGTGGCATCCCGGACTCCGGCGCCTGGTCGCCGCTCTCCCTCCCCTGGTGGATCCTGCCCCTCGCGTACGCGCCCGGCGTGGTGAAGCTGCTCGAGATCGTCGTCGTCACCGTCGGCATGTCGCTCCTGCTCCGCCGCTGGGGCGTCCCGCGCGCCGGCTGGGCGGTCGCCGCCCTCGTCTACTCGTCGTGCGGCTTCATGGTGGCGTGGTCGAACTGGCCGCAGACCCGCGTCGCGGCGTTCATCCCGCTCCTGTTCTGGGCCATCGACCGGGCAGCGGTGGAGCTCCGCGCCCGCGACGTCATCGCCGTGGCCGTGCCGGTCGCCTCGATGCTGCTCGGCGGGTTCCCGGCGATCGTCGGCTACGCGCTGTTCATCGGCGGCCTGTTCTTCCTGGCCCGGGCGATCGTCGCGCACCGCCGCTGGCTCCCCGTGGTCCTGAGCGGGGTGATCGCGATCGGCGGGATCCTGTTCGGCCTGCTGTTGTCCGCCTGGCAGCTCGTGCCGTTCGCGATCAACGCGACGAACCTCGTCGACTTCAGCGGCCGCGGCCAGAGCGGCCCGAACGGGCTCGGCACGCCGCCGCTCGTCAGCGCGTGGGTGCCGGACATCTCGTTCCTGCAGAGCACCGGGGCCGCCTGGGGCATCCGCAACCCCGTCGAGGAGTACTCGTACCTCGGCATCGCGGCCGTCGTGCTCGTCGCGGCAGCGGTCCTCGTCCGACCGGCCGGGGCCGTCGGCGCTCCGGGCGACGACCTCGTCCGTCGTCGCACGCACGGCGTGGTGGCGATCACGGCCGCGCTGCTCGCCCTCACCGTGGTCATCGTCTACCTCGGCGGCCCGGTCCTGTCGGCCGTCCGTGAGCTGCCCGTCTTCGACAGCAACCCCATCGGCCGTGCCCGCGTCGCCGTGCTGTTCCTGGCCGCCGTGATGGCCGGCGTCGGGTTCGGGCGCCTCGCACAGCCGGAGAACCTGCGCGACGAGCTCGTGCGGTTCCGCGCCGCCGGTCCGCTGCGACGCACCGGACGCATCCTCGCCGTCGCCGCCGTGCTGTTCGTCGCCGTCGGTGTCGGTCTGCAGACGCTCCTCGCGCTCGACCCCGTGCCGGAGCAGTACGTCCACCGGACGAAGCTCGAGCTGCTCGCGGTGGGGGTCCTCGGCGTGGTCACCGTGGTCCTCGTCGCCGTCGTCTGGCTGTTCCGGTCGCGGGTGTGGGCCACCGTCGCGTCCATCGGCGTCGTCGCGCTCGTGGCCGTCCCGGCGATCGTCGCCACGCAGCCCTGGTGGCCGATCGCGTCGACCTCGACGTTCTACCCGACCACCCCGGCCATCACGTACCTCGAGGAGCACGTCTCCGACCAGGACCGGTACGCCACGACCGGCAGCGCAATGCTCCCCGGATCGTCGTCGTACTTCCGGATCCGCGAGACGACCGGGCACGCGTTCCAGACGAGCGAGTGGAAGGACCTGATGCGGGCGGTCGACCCGGACACGTACCCGACCGCCACGTACCTGTCCTTCGAGCCGAACCGCATCCCCGAGCTCGTCGACTCCGGGATCCTCGACCGGGTCAGCACGAAGTACCTCGTCGCGGACCCCTCGGCCCCGCTCGCGGGCACGGCCGAAGCCGGTGCCGCGCAGACGAAGTGGGCGGACCTCACCGACGACGACCCGTCGGTCGAGTCGGCCAGCCACACCGGCCCCGTGAACGGCATCACCTTCACCGGTCCACCAGCCCCGACGACCTCCGCGAACGGGATGACGCTCACCGTGGCCGTCGTCGAGGACGGTTCCGGCACGACCCTGGCGAGCACCAGCAGCTGGGTGCCCGGCCTCGGCGGCCCCCGGAACGTCGCGTTGCAGGGCTCGACGATCCCGGCGTCCACGTCCTGGCACGTCCGGATCACGGTGACGGGGCAGGACAAGCTCGTCCCGATCGGCACGGACGACTCCGGTCACGCCGTGATGAGCCTGACGCGGCCCGACGCGGGTGACGGCGTGACCGTGGTGCACACCGGCGACGCCACGATCTACGAGCGCAGCGGCGCCGTGGACCGCGTGCGGTGGGCGTCCGACCAGGTCGTCGAACGCACCGGGACCGCACGGGTGCGGGCACTCGAGGACCAGTCGTTGCCCGACGACACCGTCGTGCTCAGCGCACCCACGGAGCACACCGCCGACCCGGACGGGACCGCACGCATCACCCTGCAGGGCGACGACGTGAACAGCACCGTCGCGAAGGTCGACGCGACCGCAGGCGGCTGGGTCGTCGTGTCCGACTCGCTGCAGCGCCCGGGTTGGACGGCGACCGTCGACGGCGCGGCGACGAAGCTCGTCGCCGCGGACGACGCCGGCGGAGCCGTGTGGGTCCCCGCCGGGAGCCACACGGTCGAGCTGCGGTACGCCGTGCCCGGTGCCACGACCGGAGCCCTGCTCAGCGGCGCGAGCGTGGTGATCGCGGTGCTCGTGACCGTCCTCGTCACCGTGTTCACCCGACGTCGGCGGAAGCGTGTGCGCGGCGCCGGACAGGAAGCGTCCGCGCCGACGCCCTAGTATCGTCAATCGATCCAACGTCACCGACTCCGAAAAGGAACCAGACCTCGTGAAGATCCTCGTCACCGGCGGAGCCGGCTTCATCGGCTCGAACTTCGTCCGACGCACACTGCAGGACGCGTACCCCGGTCTCGAGGGCGCCGATGTCGTCGTCTACGACGCGCTGACCTACTCGGGCAACCTCGAGAACCTCGCGCCGGTGGCGGACTCGCCGCGGTACACCTTCGTGCAGGGTGACATCCGCGACGCCGAGAAGCTCGACGAGGTCATCCCCGGCGTCGACGCGATCGTGCACTTCGCGGCGGAGTCCCACGTCGACCGTTCGGTCCGCGACTCCGGCATCTTCGTCGAGACCAACGTCGTCGGCACGCAGCGTCTCCTGGACGCGGCGCTCCGCCACGGCACCGAACGCTTCGTGCACGTCTCCACCGACGAGGTCTACGGTTCGATCAGCGAGGGCTCGTGGGACGAGGAGCGCCCGCTCGAGCCGAACTCCCCGTACTCGGCGTCGAAGGCCGGCAGCGACCTGCTCGCCCGCAGCTACCACCGGACGCACGGTCTGAACCTCTCGATCACGCGCTGCTCGAACAACTACGGGCCGTACCACTTCCCCGAGAAGGTCATCCCGCTCTTCGTCACGAACCTCATCGACGACAAGCACGTCCCGCTCTACGGCGAGGGCAACAACATCCGCGACTGGCTGCACGTCGACGACCACACGCGCGGCATCGCGCTCGTCCTGACCAAGGGTCGCGCGGGCGAGATCTACAACATCGGTGGCGGCACCGAGCTGACGAACAAGGAGCTCACCCAGCTCCTGCTCGACGCGACCGGCAAGGACTGGTCGTACGTCGACCGCGTCGCCGACCGCCTCGGGCACGACCTCCGCTACTCGGTCGACATCTCGAAGATCCAGGCCGAGCTCGGCTACGAGCCGCAGGTCCCGTTCGAGCAGGGCCTCGCCGACGTCGTGCAGTGGTACCGCGACAACCGCTCGTGGTGGGAGCCCCTCAAGGAGCGCGCCGCGCTCGCCTGAGCGCACCGCGCGCTCCTGAGCGCACCGCTCTCCTGAGCGCGGACCAACCCCGACCGACCCCGACACGGGAGCGACACCATGACCCGGTACCTCATCACCGGCGCGGCCGGCATGCTCGGACACGACCTCCAGCAGGCACTCGCCGACCGTGACGTCACGGCTCGCTCCCGTGCCGACCTCGACATCACCGACCCGGACGCCGTCGAGGCCGCGGTCGCCGGGCACGACGTCGTGATCAACTCCGCGGCGTACACGAAGGTGGACGACGCGGAGACCCACGAGGACGACGCCCACGCCGTCAACGCGACCGGCCCGGAGCTGCTCGCAGCGGCGGCCGTCCGGCACGGCGCGAAGCTCGTGACGATCTCGACGGACTACGTCTTCGACGGCAACGGCACCGCCCCGTACGCCGAGGACGCCCCGACCGACCCGATCAACGCCTACGGCCGCACCAAGGCAGCCGGCGAGGCCCTCGTCCGGCGGATCGCCCCCGAGTCGTCCTACGTCGTGCGCACCGCGTGGATCTACGGCGCGCACGGACCGAACTTCGCGGCCACGATGCTCCGGCTGGCCGCGACCCACGACACGGTGAGCGTCGTGACCGACCAGGTCGGCCAGCCGACGTGGACCGGCGACCTCGCGGCCCGCATCGTCGAGCTCCTCGACGCGGACGCCCCGGCCGGCATCTACCACGGGACGAACGCCGGGCAGGGCTCCTGGTACGACTTCACCCGGGCGATCTTCGCCGAGAACGGTCTCGACCCCGAGCGTGTCCTCCCGACCGACAGCACGGCGTTCGTCCGCCCGGCACCGCGCCCGGCCTACAGCGTGCTCGGCCACGACGCGTGGTCGCGCGCCGGCCTTGCGCCGATGCGGGACTGGCGCGAGGCACTGCACGCGGCGACGGCCGCCGGGGTCTTCGGCGCGTGACGAACCCGACCACCCTGGTCGTCGGTGCCGGCGGGTTCCTCGGCGGAGCCGTCGTGCGTTCCCTCGACGCGGGAGCGGACGCACCCGGAGCGGTCGCGGCCCGCGTTCCGTGGGACGACCAGGACGCCGCCGTGCAGGCGCTCGTCGACGCCGTCCGGTCGGTCCGCTCGGGTCCGACCCCGTGGCGGCTGCTGTGGTGTGCCGGGACGGGCGTCGTCGCCACCGGTGCGGACGTCTTCGAGCAGGAACGGCGACTCATCGGCCGGGTGCTCGACGCCACGCGCGGGGACGACTCCGCACCGGGCACCGTCTTCTTCGCGTCCTCCGCGGGCGCGGTCTACGCGGGGAGCGACGCTCCCCCGTTCGACGAGGACACCGAACCGGCACCACTCGCACCGTACGGGCACGCGAAGCTCGCCGAGGAGCAGCAGTTCCGGGACTGGGCGGAGCACACCGGCAGCCGGCTCGTGGTCGGTCGCATCTCGAACCTGTACGGCCCCGGCGCGAACCTCCGGAAGCCGCAGGGGCTCGTGTCCCAGCTCACCCTGGCCCACCTCGAGGGCCGTCCGTCGTCGATCTACGTCCCGATGTCGACCACGCGGGACTACCTCTACATCGACGACGCGGTGGCGATGGTGCTGCAGACGCTCGACCTCGTCGAGCGGCAGGGCGCCGCTGCCGACCCGGTGACCAAGATCCTCGCCTCCGGCCAACCGGCCACGATCGCGGACGTCATCGCCGCGGTCGAGGAAGCGCTCGGGGCCGACCTCGACATCGTGCACGGCGTGGATCCCTCCGCGACGTTCCACGGCCTCGACCTCCGGATGCGCTCCGCGGTCCTCCCGGAGGTCGACGACCGGTCCTTCGTGCCGTTCCGGCAGGGGGTCGGCCGCACGGTCCAGGCGATGCGTTCGGGCCGCCCGGACGCCGCCGCCCACGGGTCGCCCGACACCCAGCAGTAGGATCGGCCCATGCGTGATCGCCCTGCGGGCCGCATCGGCTCCCTGGACGGACTCCGTGGCGTCGCCGCGGCCGTCGTCCTGGTCCACCACGCCCTGCTCGTCGTCCCGACGCTCTCGGCCGGCAACAACGGCGAGCCGATCCCCGCGAACCGCGCCTGGTTGGTCGACAGCCCGCTGCACGTGTTCTGGGCCGGTGGCGAAGCGGTCTTCGTGTTCTTCGTGCTGAGCGGTTTCGTGCTGACCCTCCCGGCGCTGCGGCGCCGAGAGGACTGGGTCGCGTACTACCCGAGCCGGCTCCTGCGGCTCTACGTCCCCGTCATCGCCTCGGTCGCGCTCGCCCTCGTCTGGTTCCTCCTGGTGCCGCGGGTCCCGTCCCCGGGTGCGTCCGGGTGGCTGCTGCGACACGTCGAGCCGCTCACCGCCGGCGGCCTGGTCGGGGACCTCACGCTGCTCTCGCCGACCCGGCTCAACAGCCCGCTGTGGTCGCTGACGTGGGAGGTCGCGTTCTCGCTCCTGCTCCCCCTGTTCGTCCTCATCGCGAAGGCGACGCACCGGGTCTGGTGGGTCACGGCCCTCGCGGCGCTCCTGCTCTCCGGGCTCGGCCGGCAGTTCCACGAGGACTGGCTGATGTACCTGCCGATGTTCCTCCTCGGGTCGGCCCTCGCCGCCGGCTGGGAGCGCATCCCGGAGATCCGGCGCGGCACCGGTTGGGTCCTCGCCGTCCTGGCGGTGCTCGGCATCACGTTCGAGTGGTGGGTGCCGCGGTCGATGGTCGGCATCCACGTCCCGATCGTGGTCGTCGCCTCGGCCGGGCTCATCGTGCTCCTGTGCGGCAAGTGGCTCCCCGCCGAGCGCCTGATGCTGGGGCGCGTGCCCCGGACGCTCGGCCGGCTGTCGTTCAGCCTGTACCTGGTGCACGAGCCGATCACGGTCTCCGTCGGCCTGCTGCTGCCGACGTCCCTGCCGTGGCTCACGCCGTTCATCGCGATCCCCGTCGCGATCGTCGTGGCCGGGCTCTTCGCCCGCCTGGTCGAGCTGCCCGCGCACCGTCTCGCGAAACGCGTCGCCAAGTCGATCACCGTGCGCCGAGCGCGGGTCGGCTCGGCGAGCACGCATCCGGCGGGCGCCGCGTCGCCGCTCGCCGACGACGACCGCACCGCCGCGTGAGCGCCCGCACACGCTGACGACGGGTGCGCACGGTGCACCGTGCGCACCCGTCGCGGAGGTGCGCACTCGTCGTGGACTGCGCACTCGTCGTGGACTGCGCGCTCGCCGTGGACGGCGCACGCACGGGCCTGGAGGCGCGTGGCGGCGCCGCCACGCGCCTCCAGGCCGACTCAGCGCCGCGCAGCCGCCAGCAGCTCGCGGTAGCGGTCGCCGACGGCGTCGACCGTGTGCGCGGCCGCGGTCTGCGCAGCAGCGACGCCCAGTCGCGTCGCCAGCGCCGGGTCGGCGAGCAGGCGGTCGACGGCGGCTGCGAGGCCGTCGGCGTCCCCCGGCTCGACGAGGAGCCCGTTCACGCCGTCCTCGATGACGTCGACGATGCCGGGCACCGCCGACGCGACGATCGCACACCCGGCGGACATCGCCTCGAGCAGGGCCACCGGCAGGCCGTCCCGGTCGCCGTTGGCGGCGGGCACGGACGGGTAGAGCGCGATCGAGGCCCTCGCGTACTCGGACGCCAGGTCCTCCTTCCCGCGCGCCCCGAGGAACGTGACCACGGACCCCGCCCGCGCCTCGAGCTGCGCCCGGAGCGGACCGTCACCGACGACGGCGACCTCGGCCGGTCGCTCGGCCATCCGGTCGAGCGCGTCGAGCAGGACGATCGCGCCCTTCTTCTCGACGAGGCGTCCGACGAACAGCACCCGGCCGGGCACCCGGGTCTCGCGCTCGACGGCCCGGGTGATCGGGTCCAGGTCGACGCCCATCGGCACGACGTGCACCTGCTCGTCGCGGGCGCCGAGCTTGCCGAGTTCGCGCGCCATGTCCGTGCTCATGCAGGTCACCGACGCGGCGCTGCGGATGACGGACCGCTTGACGGCCTGGAGGAGCGGGTTGCGCAACGCGTACAGGTCGCCACCCAGCGTGGTCACGACGCGCGGCAGGTCGCCGAGGACGAGCTGGCCGACGGCGCCCTGCGGGATGATCCAGTGCAGCAGCGCGACGTCCGGCTGCGAACGACGGCGCTCACGGCGGAGCGCGGCGGCCATCGCCACGAAGAAGAACGGGACCTGCAGCCAGCGGGACTTCTTCGCCTTGAGGTTGTCCACGATCGCGCCGTCGGCCAGGTCGCGCCAGCGCGCCGGGAAGTACCCGTAGCGCCGGACCTCGACGTCCCCGATCCGCTGTTCGGCACGGGCGCCCTTGGTCATCGGCGCGACGACGACGACGCGGTACTCGTCCGACAGCGCGAGCGCGAGGTCGAGCACGAAGCCCGGGGTGCCGTCACCGGCCTCGGCCGGGAAGGTCGACGCGGCGACGAGGAGGGTCGGACGGAGATCCGGATCGGGTCGCATCCAGCGCGCTCCCTTAGAGTTGTCGGTCGATGGACGCTGAACAGCCTACGGGGTCGACCACGGGGTCCCCGGACCCGCTCGACACCTCCGCCGACGCCGTGACGGGGGCCACGCCGACGACCGGTCGGCGGGCCCGTGTGCTCACGATCGTGAAGTGGGCGGCCGCCGTCGTGGCCCTCGCGTTCCTCGTCTGGAGCATCGCGAAGCAGTGGGACGAGATCGTCCACGACTTCGCCCGTCTCGACGTGGCGACGGTCACCGTGGGCGTCGTCTTCACGATCGTCGCGCTCGTCGCCAACATGCTCTCGTGGCGCGCGATGATGGCCGCGAGCGGGTACCGCGTCCGCCTGGCCGCGGCGTCCTCGATCTTCTTCGTCGGGCAGCTCGGCAAGTACATCCCCGGCGGCGTGTGGTCGATCGCCGCCCAGGCCGAACTCGGGCGCGCGCACGGCCTGCAGCGCACCGGCAGCGCCGTCGCCGCGCTCGCCTCCATGCTCGTGAGCATGGTCACAGCCGCGATCGTCGGCATCGTCGCGGTCCTGCTGGCCTCGTCGACCGGGTTCGCGACGTTCTGGTGGCTCATCCCGGTGATCGTCGTCGGGCTCGTCTGCCTGACCCCGCCGGTGCTCGGTCGCCTCGTCGCGATCGCGTTCCGGGTGCTCCGACGGCCTCCGCAGGACACCACCCTGTCGTGGTCGGGCACCGTGATGTCGCTCGTCTGGTCGCTCGCGATGTGGGTGGCGTACGGCGTGCAGGCGACCGTGGTCCTCCGGGCCTTCGGTGCCGACTCCCCCGCGCTCTTCCCGGTGGCCGTCGGCGCCTACGCGGTGGCGTGGCTCGTGGGGTTCGTCATCGTCATCGCGCCCGCCGGCATCGGCCCGCGTGAGGGCATCCTGGTCCTGCTCCTGGGCAGCGTCGCGGGCGGTGCGGCCCCGTTCGCGCTCGCGGTCATCAGCCGCGTCTTCATGACGATCGGCGACGTCGTCCTCGCCGGCGTCGGGGCAGTCCTCGCCGCGCGGCACCGTCGGGTGACCGCCGCTTCCGCGCCCCGGCCGGGCACCCCGGTTCCTCCCCGAGCGGACTGATATGGTCGGCATCCGACCGCGCAGTGCGCACGGCAGCACCACGAGGAGGCGCACCGCATGACAACACTCCACGTCGTCGTGGACCAGGTCGTCGCCCCGGTCCCGGGCGGCATCGGCCGGTACGCCGAGGAGCTCACCCGGCACCTCATCGAGAACGCCCCGGAGGGCTGCGACGTCGCCGGGATCGTCTCCGCCGTCGGCAGGGACGAGATCGCCCACATCCGGACGCTCCTGCCCGGCCTGGCCGACCTCGATCGGCTCGCCCTCCCCCGCCGCGAGCTCTCCCTCGCGTGGCAGGGCGGCATCGTCGGCGCCGTCGGACGCGGCATGGTGCACTCCCCGAGCGTCCTCGCGCCGCTCGTCAAGCACAACCGGTTCAGCGAGCCCGGACGACAGACGGTCGTCACCGTGCACGACACCGTTCCGTGGACCCACCCCGAGACCCTGACGCCACGGGGCGTCCAGTTCCACAAGGCGATGGTCAAGCGCGCGTGGAAGCACGCCGACGCCGTGGTCGTGCCGACCCACGCCGTCGCGGGTGCCCTGAACGAGATCCACCGGTTCGACGACCGACTCCGCGTCATCGGCGGTGCACCCAGTGGTCGACTGCGCACCCCCGTCGACGCCGACCTGCGCGCCGAACGCCTCGGTCTCCCGGAGCGCTACGTGCTCGCCGTCGGCACGCTCGAGCCGCGGAAGGGCCTGCGGTACCTGATCGAGGCGCTGGCGCACCCGGACGCCCCGTCGGACATCCCGCTCGTCATCTCCGGCCCGGACGGCTGGGGCGACGTCGACGTGTACGGCACCGCGGAGCGCGCCGGGCTCTCCCGCGACCGGGTGAAGGTGCTCGGCCGCATCGACGACGCGGACCTCGCCGTGGCCTACGAGCGTGCGACGGTGTTCGTGTTCCCGAGCCTCGCCGAGGGCTTCGGCCTGCCCGTGATCGAGGCGATGAGCTTCGGCACGCCGGTCGTGCACTCCGACGACGCGGCGGTGCGCGAGGTCGCCTCCGACGCCGGGGTGACCGTGGCTCGCGACCCCCGAGACTCGTACGCCGAGCGGTTGGCGCAGGCGATCTACCAGGTCGTCAACGACCCGCTGCTCGCCGGCCAGCTCGCCGTCGCCGGGCCCGACCGGGCGCGCATGTACGACTGGACCGACTCCGCCGCCGAGACCTGGCAGCTGCACGCCGACCTCTGACCCGGCGGCACGGGCGCCGGCGGCACGGGCGACCCGTCAGAGCGAGTCGCGGAGGCGCTGCGCCTTCTCCTCGACGAGCTGCTCGAGCCCCTCGGCGTACTCCGCCAGGCGTGCGGCGACCGCAGGGTCGGCCGTACCGATGATGCGCGCAGCCAGGAGCCCGGCGTTCGCCGCACCGTTGATCGCCATCGTCGCGACCGGGATCCCGGCGGGCATCTGCACGATCGACAGCAGCGAGTCGAGCCCGTCGAGCCGCGCCAGCTGCACCGGCACGCCGATCACGGGCAGCGTCGTCATCGAGGCCACCATGCCGGGCAGGTGCGCAGCGCCACCGGCACCGGCGATGACCACCCGGATGCCGCGGGCGGACGCCCCACGGGCGAAGCGGGTCATCTTGTCGGGCGTGCGGTGCGCCGACACGACGTCGGCCTCGAACGCGATGCCGAGTTCGGTGAGCATGTCCGCAGCGGCCCGCATGGTCGGCCAGTCGGAGTCCGACCCCATGATGATCGAGACGAGCGGCGTTCCGGTGGCTTCGGTGTCGGTCACGCGACGAGCCTAGTCGAGCAGCGCCGACCGCCAGGCGTCGCCGTCGTCGCCGATCGTCCGCTCCTCCCGCACCCAGCGGGCCGCGACCGGGTCGGCGGCCCCGGCGTCCACCGCGGCGCGCACCGCGTCGCGCCAGGCTCCCGCGTCGTCGGGCACCGCGACGACCCCGTGGGCGCGGGCGTCCCGGTAGGAGACCCGGTCGGACACGACCGCCGGCAGGCCGAGCGCCGTGTACTCGAGCGCCTTGAGGTCGCTCTTGGCACGGTTGAACTCCTCGTCGCGCAGCGGGGCGACGCCGGCGCGCCACCGTTGCCGGTGGTCGACGAGCCACCGGGCGAACGCCGGGTAGTGCCCGTCGGAAACCTCGACCCGGCGGTACCAGGCGGAGTCGTCCGGTTCCTCGGTCACGCCGATCACCTCGAGCCGGACGGGCGCCCCATCCCACGCGCGGAGGTCCGTGAAGACGTCCCGCAGCAGTTCGAGGTCCGCACCGTGGGTGAGCGTGCCCATGTACAGGACCCGGTGCTCGTCCGCGGGCAGGTCGTCGTCGACGACGGCGTCGCCAGGGGTCCAGATCGTCGGGTCGAGCGCGTTCCGGACGACCACCACGCGGCGGGCGATCGGTCGGACGACGGCGGCGAGCTCCTCGGTGCTGACGACGACGAGGTCGGCGCCCCGGACGAGCGCGTCGATGGAGGCGAGACGGTCCGGGTCGTACTCGGCGCGGGCGAGGCGGGCGCGGCCGGAGTCGGTGAAGAAGTCGTCGTCGACCTCGGCGGCGACCCGGATGCCCCGCGCCGCGGCGGCCGCCAGGAACGGCGCCACGAGGTCCCGCGGCAGGATGTCGCGCTGCACGAGGAGCACGCGGTACGGGGTCTCGTCGGCCCCGTCGACGAACGCCTGGGGATCGACCTGCCGGACCTCGGCCCGGCCGCCGCGGGCGAGGTGCTCGACGCGCCGCACGACCCGGACGTGCGCGGACGCCGGGTGGGCTCCCCCGCCGCCGGCCACCACGTAGCCGAGCACGGGCAGCGGCTCGGGCGCGGGCGTGGATCGCTCCGGGTGGGTGCCGGTCAGGGTTCGGCGGAGCCGTCTGGCGGCACGGCGGACGAGATCACGCGGCATGCGTCCATCCTCCCGCACGCCGGGCACCGGGCCGCGCGTCGGCGGGGCTCAGCGCACCGTGACGGTCGCGCAGCCGAGCGACGTGTCGCCACCGCCGCCGATGCCCACGGCGACCAGGCAGACGCTCCGACGGCCGCTCGGCACGGCGACGGTCGCCGAGAACCCGTGCGACGCGCCGACCCGGTACACGCGGTCGAGGTCGGCCCGCGAGGTGTTCGCGACCGTGGTGCCGACGACCTTGCCGCCGACGGAGATCCGCATCGTCACCGACTTGCCGAGGTCGTCGCGGTCGAAGGCCCATCCGCGGACGGTGACCCGGCGCGTCGCGGTCGACGCCGCTGCGTCGCGGTGGGCGACGGGCGCCACCGACGGCGCCTTCCGGACGGGCGCGGTCGGAGCCGGTGCGGACACCGCAGCCGGCGCCGTCCCGAGCCGAGCGTTCGCGACGAGGGTCTTCGCGAACGCCGACCACCACGTGCCCGCCGCCGGTCCGCCGTTGCACGTCCCGTCGCTCGCCCCTGGGGTCTTCACCCAGAGGAGGGCGTCGAGGGCGCTGCCGTCGGAGACGATCCGGGGCGAGGTCCCGAGGCCGGCGCCCGGCCCGTTGCACCAGGTGCCGCGCCAGCCCTGCCCGTTCCGGGAGGTGTCGATGACGTAGTGCGAGCCGCCGGTCGCCGCGGACACCTTCTCGGCGTAGGCCTGCTCCTGGGCGGTCGGGTAGTAGTTCGCGACGTTCGTGAAGAACCCCCGCGCCGTCCGGACGCCCGCACTGTCCAGCCGCGCGGCCATCACCGCGGGCTGGACCCAGTTCGAGTTGCCGGCGTCCAGGTAGGCGGGCACCCCGGCGGCCGTGAACGCGGCGACCTCGCGGGCGAGGATCCGGTACCGCTGCTGGTCGAGCGTGGTGCTGCACGCGGCGTTGCTGAGCATCGCGAGGGAGTCCGGCTCGACGATCACCGCGGCACGGTGTCCGGCGAGCCGCTCGGCGATCTGGTCGACCCACGCGTCGTACGTCGCCTCGTCGAACCCGCCCGCCGAGTACCCGCCGCAGTCCCGCTGCGGGATCGCGTAGGTCACGAAGACCGGGGTGGTCCCGGCACGTTCCGCTCCGGCGACGGCGGCGTCGATCGTCTTCGTCAGCGTCGTGCCCCGGGTCCAGTCGCCGAGCCAGGTCGCGACCGGGTACTGCGCGATGGTCCGCGCCGCTGCGGCCCCGCGCGGGTCGCTCGTCGCGAGTGCCGCCGCCGCCTTCGCGGCCTCGCTCGTGTCGGAGCGGTACGGACCGGCGCCGTAGAGGGTGGCGGCCGTCGCCGACCGGATGGTCGCAGCGGTGGTCGCCGCGGACGCGGAGGTGGGTGTCAGCGCTCCTGCGGCGAGCGCGAGGAGCGCACCGAGCGCTCCGGTCGTGCCGAACAGGGTGGTGCGGCGCATGACGAACTCCCGGGACTGGTCGGCCTCTGACCCGTCCATGGGAGCACGCCGGTCACGCCGGCGTCCACACGCCAGATCGGGTGCCACCCGACCGGGTGTCCGCCCTTCTGCGGACTGCGCGTGGACGGCGTCGCGACTCCAGCCTCAGTCGTCGAAGTGGGCCGCGGCCGACCGCGCGCGGTAGGTGACGTCGTCGACGTCGTCACCGATCACGGTGACGTGCCCGATCTTCCGGCCGGGTCGCGGGGCCTTGCCGTAGAAGTGGTACTTCGCCTCGGGGAAGGCCTCGAGCGCTCCCGGGTACCGGGCCGCGAGGTCGCCGTCCGCCGGGCCGCCGAGCACGTTGATCATGACGGCCGAGGGCGCGTGCATGCCGGTCGCGCCGAGCGGGAGGTCGAGGACGGCACGGAGGTGCTGCTCGAACTGGCTCGTCGTCGCACCGTCGATCGACCAGTGCCCGGTGTTGTGCGGCCGCATGGCGAGCTCGTTGATGAGGATCCGCTGGTCGTCGGTCTGGAACAGCTCGACCGCGAGCACCCCGGTGACGCCGAGCTCGGTCGCGACGCGGACCGCGATGTCCTCGGCCAGGTCGGCGATCCGGCCCGCGCTGTCCCGGGCCGGGGCGAAGACCTCGGCGCAGACCCCGTCGCGCTGCACGGTCTCGACGAGCGGCCAGGCGACGACCTCGCCGGAGGGGCGCCGGGCGACGGACTGGGCGAGCTCCCGGGTGAACGGCACGAGTTCCTCGACGAGCAGTGCCTGCCCGCCACCGGCCTCGGCGACGGCGATGAACCAGTCGGAGACGTCGGCGGGGTCGGAGACCACGCGCACCCCCTTGCCGTCGTAGCCGCCGCGGGCGGTCTTCACGACGGCGCGCCCGCCGTGGTCGTCGAGGAAGGCCCGCAGTTCGTCGGGGTCCTGCACCGCGGCCCAGTCCGGTACCGGCAGCCCGAGCTCGGACAGGCGCGTGCGCATGGTGATCTTGTCCTGCGCGACGGCGAGCGCCTCCGGCCCCGGGCGCACGGCGACCCCGGCGTCGACGAGGGCGCGGAGGACGTCCTGCGGCACGTGCTCGTGGTCGAAGGTGACGACGTCGACGTCCCGCGCGAACGCCAGGACCGTCTCGACGTCGTGGTAGTCGCCCTCGGCGGTGGCCGCGATCGACGCCGACATGCCCGGTCCCTCGGCGAGCACCCGGATGTCGAGGCCGAGCTCGACCGCTGCGGGCACCATCATCCGTGCCAGCTGTCCTCCACCGATGACCCCGACGCGCAACGCCATGCTGTGTGTTCCTTCCGTCGTTCACACCGCCCGGTGAGAACGCGCTGTCTAGAATCGCTGTTCGGGTCGCCAGTGCGCGACCACCGGTCGGGCGAACGGAGCACGACCAGCGACAACTCTACGGACCATGGAGACACCGTGCGGCGACTGATTGCCCAGCTGGCTCGCTTCGGCGTCGTCGGTGCGGTCGGCTTCGTCGTCGACACGACGATCTTCAACATCCTGCGGGCGACGGTCCTGAGCCCGGACGAAGTGCACTCCGGCCCCTTCTGGGCGAAGGTGGTCTCGACCGTCGTCGCGATCTTCGTCAACTGGATGGGCAACCGCTACTGGACCTTCCGCGACCAGCGCCGGAGCGTCGCCACCCGCGAGGGCGTCGAGTTCGTGATCGTCTCCCTGGGCGGCATGGTCATCTCGCTCGGCTGCCTCGGCATCTCGCACTACGTGCTCGGACTCACGTCGGCGCTGGCGGACAACATCTCGGGCAACGTGATCGGGCTGGTGCTCGGCACGGCGTTCCGGTTCTGGCTGTACAAGGTGTGGGTGTACCACCCCGAGCGCGGCGGGCGGGGCGAACCGACCGAGGCGCGCGCCGACACGTCCGCCGTCCCGACGGCCCAGTAGGCTCGTCGCGCCACCGGTCGGGTGGCGCCGCCGACCCGGGAGCCCTCTCGATGCAGCACGGACCACACCCCGTCGTCTCCCAACGCGAAGGGTGGTGGATCGCCGTCCTGACGGTCGTGTTCGGCCTGTGGCTCGTCCTCTGGGCGCTCGTCGTCCCGGCGTTCCAGGCGCCCGACGAACCGGCGCACTTCGACGCCGCCGTGCACGTCGCGACCGGTTCGGGGTGGCCGGCTCCGGGGACCCTGCACGTCTCGAACGCCGTCCTGGCGGCGCAGCAGGAACAGGCTTCGGGCGACGCCTCCACGTGGTCCACGATGAGCGAGCTGCTCGCGGCACACCCCGGCGACTCCGCGACCGTCAACCAGATGACCCAGCACCCGCCGACGGCCTACGCGGCGGACGCACTCGTGCTCCGGGCACTGCACTACGGCTCGTTGCGCTGGGACCACGCCCTGGTCGCCCTCCGGCTCGTCGACGCGGTGCTCGTCACGCCGCTGGCGCTCCTCGCCTGGGCCGCGGTCCGCCGGGTCACCCGGTCGCCGCGTGCCGCACTGCTCGCACCGATCGCCCTGTTCGCGACACCGCAGCTCGCGTCGATCGGCGCCTCGGTGACGAACGACGCCCCGGTGCTGCTGCTCGGCGGCACGGTGGTGTGGCTCGCGACCCGGATCCTCACCGGCGATCTCCGGACCCGGACGCTGCTGGCGCTCGGCGTCGTCACCGCGGCGCTCGTCTGGACGAAGGGCACCGGGCTCCCCGCCGTGCCGTTCACCGCGGTCGTCGCGCTCGTGGCGGGTGCCGGTGTGCTGTCCATCGGCCGACGGGTGGTCCGGACCGTCGTCCTGCTCGGGACCACCGCCGTGCTCGGCTGCTGGTGGTGGGTGCACAACCTCGTGACGTACCACCGCCTCCAGCCGGACGGGTACGCGGCGATCCGGCCGCACGCCGACTTCCCGCCCGGCGAGCAGCCGTCCGCCGTGCACTTCGCGGACGTCAGCTGGGGCACCATCGCCCGGACGTTCTGGGGCAGCCCCGGGCAGCGTGCGCAGGTCAGCATCGGCGACCTGTTCACCGCCGGCCTGACGATCGTGGCCATCGTCGTCGTCGTGGTGTGGGCGTTCCGTCGACCCCGCACCGGCCCGGACACCCGCGCGGCGGCGTGGTCGCTCCTCGTGTTCCCGGCGCTGCTGCTCGCGCTGCAGACGGCGAGCAGTGCCCGCGCGTACCTCGACACCACCCAGGTCGCCGGGACGCAGGGCCGCTACCTCTTCCCGGCCCTGCTCGCGCTCGTCGTGCTGAGCGCCCTCGCCTGGCGGCGGATCCCCCGGACCGAGCGTGGTCGCGGGGCGCTCGCCACGGGTGTCGCCGTCATCGCACCCGCGATCGGGATCTACGGGCTGGCGGTCGTGTCCGCCTGGTTCTGGAACGCCGCCCGCGGGCCGCTGACGTCGACCGGCATCGCCCGGTACGAGGCATCGGGTCCGGTGCCGTTCACGCTCGTCGCCGGCGTCGCCGTCGTCGTCGCGCTGGGTCTGACGCTGGCCGTCGTGCAGGTGGCACGGGATCGTCTGCCTGGAGGCACGGCGCCCCTCGACCGGTCGACGGACGTCTGAGGGCGGTCGCCCCGGACACGACGACGGCCGCGCCTCTCGGCGCGGCCGTCGTCGTCGGTGGGATGGTGGGTGGCTGCGCGCCGGTCAGCGACCCATCCCGCGGTACGTGAACCCGGCGGCGGTCCAGGCGTCGCGGTCGAGGCAGTTGCGGCCGTCGATGACGACCGGGGTGGACACGAGCGACGCGGCGGTGCCGGCGTCGAGCGTGCGGAACTCGTCCCACTCGGTGAGGACGAGCACGAGTTCAGCGTCGCGGAGCGCGTCCGTCGAGTGCTCGACGTACTCGAGTTCCGGGTGGATGCGTCGCGCCGTGACGACGGCCTCGGGATCGTACGCGGCGACCACGGCACCGAGCTCGTGCAGTCGCGCCGCGATGTCGAGGGCCGGCGAGTCACGGACGTCGTCCGAGTTCGGCTTGAACGCGAGGCCGAGCACCGCGACCCGCCTGCCGGCGACGGCACCGCCGAGGAGCTCCTGGGCGAGGTCCACGACGTGCGCCCGACGACGGAGGTTCGTGGCGTCGACGTCCGCGAGGAACGCGAGCGACTCCCCCACACCGAGCTCGTCCGCACGCGCCTGGAACGCGCGGATGTCCTTCGGCAGGCAGCCGCCGCCGAACCCGAGCCCGGCGTTCAGGAACTTCCGGCCGATCCGGGCGTCGTGCCCGATGGCGTCGGCGAGCGCCGTCACGTCGGCGCCGGCGACCTCGGCGATCTCGGCCATCGAGTTGATGAAGGAGATCTTCGTGGCGAGGAACGCGTTGGCGCTGATCTTCACGAGCTCGGCCGTCGGCAGGTTCACGACGAGCCGCGGGGTCCCGCTGGCGAGCGCCTCGGCGTAGACCTCGTCGAGGACCTCGACCGCGCGCTGCCCCGCCTCGCCGTCCGGCACGCCGTAGACGAAGCGGTCCGGCGAGATCGTGTCCTGCACGGCGAAGCCCTCGCGCAGGAACTCGGGGTTCCAGACGAGCGAGGCGCCGGGGACGGCCGCCTCGACCTCGGCCGCGAGCCGGGCGGCGGTGCCGACCGGGACGGTGGACTTGCCGACGACGAACTCGCCCGCGCGCAGGTGCGGCGTGAGCGCGGCGACGGCGGCGTCGACGTAGGTGAGGTCCGCGGCGCCGGTCGGGCCCTGCGGGGTGCCGACGGCGAGGAAGTGCACCTGGGCGCCGGCGACCTCGGCCATGTCGGTGGTGAAGCGGATGCGACCGGACGCGATGGCCTCGGTCAGGATCTCGGGGAGACCGGGTTCGAAGAACGGGGCTTCGCCCGCGGCGAGCCGCTCGATCTTGACCGGGTCGACGTCGACCGCGACGACGTCGTGTCCGAGCTTGGCCATGGAGGCGGCGTGCACGGCACCGAGGTAACCGCAGCCGATGACAGAGATACGCACGGCGAAGACGCTACCGGGTTCTCGTCGAACTTCCACCGAGTGCGATGGCGTCCGTGTCGGGCGCGGGTTCGTCAGGGTCGGACGTCGCCCCACTGCGGCCGTTCGGCGCTGCCGACGATCTCGTCCCAGTCCGGCTCCCGGTGCCGCCGCCGGGCCTCGTGCGCCTCGACCATGTCGTGCAGGACGGCGACGACCAGGTCGGCGTGCGGGACGTCGCCGAGCACCACGGCGGGTTCGTCCCCCGGGAAGACGAGCACGTCCCCGGAGCGGAACACCCCCTGCAGGCCGCGACGGCGGACGGTCACGTCGTAGCCGCGCGAGTGCAGGAGCTCCCGCCGGGTACGCGTCCCGAGGCCGTGCACGACGACGAGCCGCCGGGTGGTGACGACGTAGCGCTCGGACATCCAGCGGAACAGCGGCACGGCACCGCCGAGGAACACGAGGACGACCACGAGCCCGGCGACGACGGCGTTCAGCCACGCGAGCTGGGCCTGGAACACGCCGAACCCGAACCCGCCCGCGAGGGTCACGAGCACGACGAACACCGCCGGGCGCACGAGCCGGCGCGCGTGCGGGCGCAGGCGCGCGACGACGCGTTCGGGCGGTGGCTCGTCGGTCATGGCGTCATGCATACCGCAGGTGGGTGATGTCCCCCACTGCGACGCCCCTGGTGACGCCCTGTCGATCCCGGATCGTGATGCGGCCGTCGTCGTCGATGCCGGTCGCCTCGGCCTCCTCGACCGTGCCGTCCGGCAGCTCGAGGCGGACGTGCTGGCCGATCGTGCCGCAGGCCGACCGGACCCGGGACCGGACCGTCTCGGCGGCCGCACCGCCCGTGACCAGGCCGGCCACTGCCTCCAGGACGGCCCGGTGGAAGGCGGACAGCACCTCGTCGGCGAGCTCGGCGGCGGCACCGTGTGCGCCGGCGACCGCCAGCGACGTCGACGTCGGCGTCGGGAGCCGGTCCGCGGGGATCGTGAGGTTCACGCCGGCGCCGACGACGACGCTGCCGTCGGCGGCGACCTGACAGAGGATCCCGCAGACCTTCCGTCCACCGATCTGGACGTCGTTCGGCCACTTCACCAGCACGACCCGGTCGTCCGCGGCCGGTCCGTCACTGCAGACGGTCGGCCCGCGGAACACGAGCACCCGTCCGATCGCGTCCCGCATCGCGCTGCCGGCGACGAGGGGCAACCAGCCGCGGTCGCGCTCGCCGAGGTCCGCGCGGACCAGCACGCTGACGGCCAGGGTCTCGCCCGCCGGCGCAGACCACGTGCGGTCGAGCCGGCCGCGCCCCGCGGTCTGGTGCAGGGTCGCGAGCACGCTGCCGTGCGGCTGGTCGACAGCGGCGGCGAGGAGATCGGCGTTCGTCGACCCGGTCGTCTCCGGCGCGGTGAACACGGCACCCGCGGACTCGACGGCTGCGCGACTGCGCGGGAACGGCAGAGACGACGACGGGGACGCGGGTGTGGACATGCACGCAAATGTACGGCCAGGAACCGTGGGGGTCCTCCAACCGACCGCGTGGTCGCCGCCGGTAGGGTGAGCGGGTGACTTCAGGAGACACCCCCGATCTCTCGACGACGGCCGGCCGGCTGGCAGACCTCCGCGAGCGGTACCACGAAGCAGTGACCGCCGCGGGCGAGGCCGCGATCGCGAAGCAGCACGCCAAGGGCAAGACCACGGCGCGCGAACGCATCGAGCAGCTGCTGGACGAGAACTCCTTCGTGGAGCTCGACGAGTTCGTCCGACACCGCACGCACGCCTTCGGCATGGAGTCGAAGCGGCCGTACGGCGACGCGGTCGTCACCGGCTTCGGCACCATCCACGGCCGGAACGTCGCCGTGTACGCCCAGGACTTCACCGTCTTCGGCGGCTCGCTGGGCGAGGTCGCCGGCGAGAAGATCATCAAGGTGATGGAGCACGCCCTCAAGACCGGTGTGCCGATCATCGGCATCCTCGACTCCGGCGGCGCCCGCATCCAGGAGGGCGTCGTCGCCCTCGGCAAGTACGGCGAGATCTTCCGCCTGAACACCCAGGCGTCCGGCGTGATCCCGCAGATCTCGATCGTGATGGGCCCGGCGGCCGGCGGGGCGGTCTACTCCCCCGCGCTCACCGACTTCGTGATCATGGTCGACAAGACCAGCCACATGTTCGTCACCGGCCCCGACGTCATCAAGACGGTCACGGGCGAGGACGTCGGCTTCGAGGAGCTCGGCGGCGCCCAGACGCACAACGCGGTCTCGGGCGTCGCGCACTACCTCGCCGAGGACGAGTCCGACGCGCTCGACTACGCCCGGTCGCTGATCGGCTTCCTGCCGGACAACAACCTGTCCGACGCCCCCGCGTACGACGTCGCCCCCGAGCTCGAGACCACCGACGCCGACCACGAGCTCGACGTCGTCATCCCGGACTCCACGAACCAGCCGTACGACGTGACGACGATCATCGAGCACATCGTCGACGACGGCGAGTTCCTCGAGGTCCAGCCGCTCTTCGCCCCGAACATCCTCATCGGCTTCGGCCGGGTCGAGGGCCGCACGGTCGGCATCATCGCCAACCAGCCGCAGGCCATGGCCGGCACCCTGAACATCGACGCCGGCGAGAAGGCCGCCCGCTTCGTGCGGTTCTGCGACGCGTTCGGCATCCCGATCCTCACCCTCGTGGACGTCCCGGGCTACCTGCCCGGCACCGACCAGGAGTGGACCGGTGTCATCCGCCGCGGCGCGAAGCTCCTGTACGCCTACGCCGAGGCCACCGTGCCGCTCGTCACGGTCATCACGCGCAAGGCGTACGGCGGGGCGTACATCGTCATGGGCTCGAAGCAGCTCGGCGCCGACATCAACCTGGCGTGGCCGACCGCCGAGATCGCCGTCATGGGTGGCCAGGGTGCCGTGAACATCCTGTACCGCGCCGAGATCAAGCGTGCCGAGGAGTCCGGCGAGGACGTCGCCGCCGTCCGTGCGAAGCTCGCGAACGAGTACACGTACAACGTGGCGTCGCCGTACCTGGCGGCCGAGCGCGGTGAGCTCGACGGCATCATCCAGCCGCACGCCACGCGCGTCTCGGTCGTCAAGGCGCTCCGGGCACTCCGGGGCAAGCGCGCGACCCTGCCGCCCAAGAAGCACGGGAACATCCCGCTCTGATGGGTCGCCACGCAGCAGTCGTCCCACCCGTGCCCGTCGACGCCGCCCTCGCGGCTGCGGCCGACGTGCGGGTGGTGTCCGGCGACCCCTCTCCGGAGGAACTCGCCGCCGTCATCGCCGTCCTGCAGCGACAGGCGGACGAGGCCGCAGCGAACGGCCGCCCAGAGGTCACCGTGTCACCGCGCTCGGGCTGGGAGGCCTCCGCGCGGGGCCTCCGCCGTCCGCTCGAGCACGGCGTCGGCGTCTGGCCTCGATCGCTCCGCTGAACCGCGGGGCTTGCGGAACCGGCAGGCAACGGACGACCATGTACCCCTGGGGTCCGAGCACGAGGTCACGTTGCAGCGTGCACTTCCCGGTCGGTCTCCCCTCACTCGGGGGACACGGTGGGTCGACGGCGTCGGAAAACGCAGGATTTGTCCCCCATAATGACGACTGACACGGCGCTTGGCGGGGGGCATAGTAGTTCGTGTTCGGTGTCCTTCATGGAAGAACATCGCAGGCGGTGGCCGACTAGGGTACGAAGCCACCACCAGCTACGAGTCAGGGCGATATTCGGGTTGTCGCTCAGACTCGGGTCGTGAACGGGCCGGTCGGATTCCGACCGGCCCGTTCCCCGTTTCCGGGCAGGCACGACGCGTGTCCTGTCGCGGGACGGGTGCGCACCAGGCGGACGGGAGGCACGGTGCGGGCCCGCCACGCGCCTCCAGGCCGCCGCCACGCGCCGCCACCGCGAAGGCGACACGATCCCGCGGGGTCCGCGCGCACGACTGTCGCCTTCGCGGGACGGACGCGCTACGCGGCCACGTGCCGCGGGATCTCCAGCCACAGGACGACGGAGTCGTCCTCGTCGCCGTCCTCGTCGTCCATGCCCGCGCCGAGCGCCGCGGACTCGCTCGCTGCCAGGTCCAGCCGCAGTCCGACGATCGTCACGGCGGAGTCGGAGCCCTCGGAGACGGTGCGGACGATGACGTTGTCGGCCTCGCGGGCCTGGCGCAGTGCCTCGGCGATCCGGGCGTGCACCCGACGCAGGTCCTCGATGTCGAGGTCGTCGAGGCCGCCGTCGTCGTGCAACTGCACGGTCGCACCCCGCCGGCGCAGGCGCATGACCTCGTCGCGGACGTCGTCGGAGAGCAGGGACCGGCCGCGGATCTCGTCACGGATCGCCTGCTCGAGGTGCAGGCACTCGGCCCGCTCGGCGGCATCGAGGTCTCCTCCGGTGTCGATGATCCGCTGGAGCATCGGCAGCGCCATCCGCGTCGTCTGGCTCAGGCGGAACTGCCGCTCGAACACGTGCGCGTCCTGCGCCGCCTGCCAGTCGACGGTCTCCTGCTCCGCGCGGACGAAGTCGCGGGTGACCCGGGTGGCCCGGTTCATGGCCGCGGCGAACCCGGTGGCGATCGCGACCCACGACACGCTGCCGAGCACGCCGAGGGAGCCGAGGGCCCCGAGGCCGGCCCACGCGACGGTGTGCACGGCCAGGAAGCCCACGCCGATCCACGCGAACGGACCACGGCCACGCACCACGAGCACGACCATGAGCGTGCCCACTGCAGCGATCCACCAGGTCGTGTAGTTCGGGCCGGACCGCAGCTCGACCACGGGCGAGGCGACGAGCGGCATGACGATGGCGGTCCCGAGTGAGAAGCACGTCGCCCAGACCGGCAGGGTGCGCCCCGGCAGGAACACCGCCAGGCCCGTCGCCGCCGCGTAGAGGACCATGCACGCGATGACCGGTCCGACGTCGAGCACCCGGGGCAGCGTCGTCGCGGCGAGCAGCAGGTGGTAGACGGAGAACAGCGCGGCGAGGCCGATGGCGACGCCGGCCGGGATCGACACCTTCATCGCCGGGCCTCCTGGTGCGGCGCCCACCCGAGCAGCACGCGCGTCCCGGAGCCGGGAGCGGTGAGGATCTCGGCGGTGCCGTCGACCGCCACGACCCGCTCGACGATGGACCGACGGACGCCGAGCCGCTCCGCGGGGATCGCCTCGATGTCGAACCCCGCACCGTCGTCACCGACCTCGACGTGCACGCCCGCGCCACGCTGTTCGACACGGACCCACCGGTCGACCGATGCCCCGCCGGCGTGCTGCACGCTGTTCACGGCTGCCTGCAGGGCCGCGGACGCCAGGGCGTCGGCCACGGTCGCGGGGACCCGGGTACTGCCGAGCTGGCCGGGCTGGACGCGGACCGGAGCGGCCAGCGCACCGACCGAGTCCGTGATCCGTGCGTGCAGGTCGACGAGCGACACCGGCGGGGCCTCGCCGGGGCCGTCCGAGGCGGCGGCTTCGAGGTGGTCGATCGCGTTCCGGGCCATCCGCGCTGCGAGCATCTCCGCGTCGGCGGTCTCGGCCCGCGCCGCCGACAGCAGCGTCGTGAGGACGCTGTCGTGCACGATCGCGTCGACCTGCACCCGTTCGACCTCGGTGGCGTGCTCCCGGATCGCGTGCGAGTAGCGCCGGACCGCCGTGGCCTGTGCCGCGTCGACCGCGGTGGCCGCCCGCCGGAGCACGACGGCGATGACGAGGACGGCACCGCTGAGGATCGCCGTGTAGACGCCGTCGAGCAGCGCCCGCACGCCCGCGTCGCCGCCGACGGGGGTGAGTCGGATGACCACGTACACGGCTGGGACGAGGGCGGTGTACACCGTCGCGCGCCACGGTGCGAAGCCCATCGCGGCAGCCGTCGACCCGACCGTGCAGAGCCACCACGGCCACGGCACCTGGTCCGAGGGGATGGGTTCGCGGACGGTCAGCGGCCAGGTCACCAGTGCGACGAGGAACAGCAGCGCACAGACGATCTGCGCGACCTGTGCGAGCCGCCGGGCGAACACGGACGCCCCGACGAACAGGAACGACGCCGCGAGCCCGCAGACCACCACCGGACCCCACACGGGGTCGAGGTACGGCAGCTGGTCGAGCACGGCCGGCACGGTGCTGGCACCGAAGCCGAGCGCGGCCACGGCGATGAGGATCGCGAAGGCGCGTTCGACCGACGCCTGGGTGATGGTCGCGCGGACGCTCCGCGCGGGATCGGCGCCGAACGGGCTATGCCCGCCGGCCGGAGCGGTCCCCGGCACGCGCGGTGCGTCGGCCGGGCGGCTCGGACCACCGGCCCGACCCGGACCGGCAGCCCGTGCCGAGCCGCCCGCCGGCACCGCGTCAGCCGCAGCCATCCGTCTCAGCGACCGTCGCCGTCGGGGTCGATGCCGGAGTCGAGCCCCGGCAGGATGCCGTCCTCGACCGCGCGGCGGAGGAGGTCGACCTTCGTCGGTGCCGGACGACCGACCTCGACGTACTTCACGCGGATGCGGTCGAGGTACTCACGCGCCGTGGAGTACCCGATGCCGAGCTGCTGGGCCGCCAGCTTGAGCGGCAGACCCGAGGCGTACAGGTGCAGGATCTCGCGCTCACGACGGCCGAGCTGTGCCTTCGCGAAGTCCCGGTCGGCGTCGATCGCGCTGGCCCACTCGAGGTTGTTGAGGACGTCCCCGCGGGCGACGGTCGCGACGGCGGCCATCACGGTCTTCGTCGCCGAGGACTTCGGGATGACGCCGGCGGCCCCTGCCGCCAGTGCTTCCCGGACGTTCGCGACCCGGTCGGCGATCGAGTGCACCAGGACCGCGGAACCGGTGCCCTGCACACCCTTCACGTTCGCGGTCACGGTGGAGCCGTCGCCGAGCGACAGGTCGAGGACGACGACGTCGACCTCACGCCCGTCGAGGTGCTCGATGTACTCGGGGACGCTCGCGGCGGTGAGGACCACCTCGAACCCCTCGTTCTGGCACGCTGCCTGGATCCCGAGCCGCACGGACTCGTGGTCGTCGACGATCGCGACACGGACGGGCTTGGTCGCCAGTCCGGTCGTTCCGGTTGTGGTCGTGTCTGTTGCCACGGTGGCCTCTCTTGTCGATGCGCACCCCCGGCCCCTGAAACCGGGGAGCCATCACCGACCCAGGATACCCAGGTCGGACTCAGGCAACGGCGCGACGCGAGCGTGACACGGCGACGTGTGTTGCACTCCGACACACGCCGCGCAAATCGGCCAGCGCTCGTCAGGCGACGGGCACCAGGCGCGCCACGGCCTCCAGGTGGTGGGTGTGCGGGAAGAGGTCGAAGGCACGCAGCGCCTCGAGGCGGTACCCGAGGTCCGCGAAGGTCGCGACGTCGCGCGCCAACGCGACCGGGTCGCAGGCCACGTAGACGACCTGCGCCGGCTGGAGCGCGGCGATCTGCACGACGACCTCGCGCCCGGCTCCCGAGCGCGGCGGGTCGAGCACGATCGTCCCGGCACGGTGGCGCTGGCGTTCGCCGGCGGACAGGGTCGACACGGTGCGCTGCAGCCAGCGGTCGACGCGGCCGGTCTCGGCGCGGGCGCCGATCCACTCCGAGAGGTTCTCCTGCGCGTGCTCGGTGGCACGCTCCGAGCTCTCGACGCTGGTGAGCTTGGCGCGCGGTCCGACGAGGTCGCCGAGCGCGGCGCCGAGCAGCCCGACGCCGCCGTAGAGGTCGAGGTGCTGGCCCTCGGGGTCGAGCCGGTCCCGGTCGACGAGGTCCTGCACCGCGGCGGTCAACACGGCGGGGGCCGCCCGGTGCACCTGCCAGAACCCGGTGTCGTCGACGGCGAACGAGCGCTCCCCGACCACCTCGGTCACGACGGTGGGCTTCTGCTCGTCGATCACGAGCCGAGCCCCCTCGGAGCCGCTCGGTGCGAGGACGTCCACGACGGACGCGCCGGGCATCGCGCCGCGGCCGAGCGGTGCGCTCTCCTGGACGGCACGGCTCGCGAGCGGGAGCGACGCGACCGGCACCACGGTGTGCGACCGCGCGGCGAAGGGGCCGGCGGTGCCGTCCTCGTCGACGTGCAGGCGGACGCGCGTGCGCCAGCCGGTGCCGTTCGCCTCGTCGTCGCCGGGGGCAGCCTCGACCACGACGTCGTGGCCCAATACCTCGGCGAGGTCGGCACGGGCGAAGCGCGCGAAGGAGTCGACGAGGACGTCGTGCTTCAGCGTGCGCTGGTGGGCGAGCGCGATGTGCCCGAACTCGGCACCGCCGGCGCGGACGGCCGGGTCGCGGTCGAGCGCGGCCTCGGGCCAGACGTGGTCCACGCGATGCTCGCTCGGGGTCTCGACCGACACGGTGTCGGCGCGCCAGAACGACTTCTTCCGGTCCTCGGTGACCCGCGCGACGACCCGTTCGCCCGGGATCGCGTCCGACACGAACACCACCCGCCCCTCGTGCCGTGCCACCGAGATGCCGCCGTGGGCGATCCCGGTGACGTCGAGGTCGAGCAGCGTTCCGACGGATTCACCCATGGTTCGATGTTCCCATGCGTCTGTACCTCGCGAGTACCTCCCCCGCCCGCCGCGCCCTGCTCGCCCAGACCGGGATCGAGCCGGTGCTCGTCGCGCCGGGGGTCGACGAGGACGCCGCGGTCGCCTCGGCCGCCGCGTCGCTCGGCCGGGACCTCACCGGCCCGGAGCTCGTCGCGCTGCTCGCCGTCGCCAAGGCGTCGGCCGTCGCGGACGCCGCGGTCGCCGGTTCCCCCGTCGACGGGTTCGTGTTCGGCGGGGACTCCGCTTTCGAGGTCGACGGGGTCCTGTACGGCAAGCCGCACGACCCGGCCGTCGCGCGCGAGCGGTGGCGGCAGATGCTCGCCGCCGGCGGCGGCACGCTCTGGAGCGGGCACTGCGTGATCGACCGGCGCACGGCGGTGGACGTGACCGACGGCGGGCCTGGAGGCGCGGGTCGGGCCGGCACCGTGCCTCCAGTCCGCACCGTGGACGCGTCGGGCGGCGGGCCGCTGGGCCTGGCCGCGTCGTTCGCCGACGTCGCGCCCGGCGGGTCGGGGATCGTCGCCTCCGGCGACCGCGTCGTGGCGGTCGACAGCGCGGTGCTGACCTTCGCGGACGACGTGTCCGCCGAGGAGATCGACGCGTACGTCGCGACCGGCGAGCCGCTCGAGGTCGCCGGCGCGTTCACGATCGACGGACGGGCAGCCGCGTACATCACCCGGATCGACGGCGCACCGTCCGCCGTCGTCGGGCTGTCGCTGCCGGTCCTGCGCTCGATGCTCCTGCGGGGGTTCGGGATCGCGTGGCACGATCTCTGGTCGATGTAGACATCCGCACTTGTTCTGGGCGGTTCTTTGTCGGTCCCGGTCAATTCCTGCCCCCGCGGCACGAATACGCTGATGTGTCATGCCCCGTATCAGCAAGGTCCTCATCGCGAACCGCGGCGAGATCGCCGTCCGCATCATCCGCGCGGCCCGCGACGCAGGCAAGGCATCGGTCGCGGTCTACGCCGACCAGGACCGTGACGCCCTCCACGCCCGCCTCGCCGACGAGGCCTACGCGCTGAACGGCACCACGAGCGCCGACACCTACCTCGTCATCGACAAGATCATCTCGGTCGCCCGCCGCTCCGGCGCGGACGCTGTGCACCCGGGTTACGGGTTCCTCGCCGAGAACGCCGACTTCGCACGCGCCGTCATCGACGCCGGGCTGACCTGGATCGGCCCCTCCCCGGAGTCGATCGAGCAGCTCGGTGACAAGGTCTCCGCGCGGCACGTCGCCGAGAAGGTCGGTGCCCCGCTCGCCCCGGGGACGATCGAGCCCGTGCAGGACGTGTCCGAGGTCTTCGACTTCGTCGACCAGGTCGGGCTGCCGGTCGCCATCAAGGCGGCGTTCGGCGGCGGTGGCCGTGGGCTGAAGGTCGTGCGGGACCGCTCCTCGGTGGAGGAGCTGTTCGAATCGGCGACGCGTGAGGCGGTCGCCGCGTTCGGTCGCGGCGAGTGCTTCGTCGAGAAGTACCTGGACAAGCCGCGCCACGTCGAGACGCAGTGCCTCGCCGACGAGCACGGCAACGTCGTCGTCGTGTCGACGCGTGACTGCTCGCTGCAGCGCCGCCACCAGAAGCTCGTGGAAGAGGCACCCGCGCCGTACCTGACCGACGCGCAGACCGAGCGGCTGTACGAGTCGTCGAAGGCGATCCTCCGCGAGGTCGGCTACGTCGGTGCCGGCACCTGCGAGTTCCTCATCGGCGCCGACGGCACGGTCTCCTTCCTCGAGGTGAACACCCGCCTGCAGGTCGAACACTGCGTCTCGGAAGAGGTGACGGGCATCGACCTGGTCCGCGAGCAGTTCCGCATCGCCGAGGGAGGCGTGCTCGACTACGCCGACCCGTCGCCGAAGGGCCACTCGTTCGAGTTCCGCATCAACGGTGAGGACCCGGGCCGCAACTTCTTCCCTGCACCGGGCCCCGTGCACGCGTTCAACGCGCCGTCCGGCCCCGGTGTCCGCGTCGACTCGGGCGTCGTGTCCGGTGACGTCGTGTCCGGCTCGTTCGACTCGATGCTCGCGAAGCTCGTCGTGACGGGTGCCACCCGTGAAGAGGCGTTGGAACGTTCGCGTCGTGCGCTGGCCGAGTTCGAGGTCACCGGCCTGCCGACCGTGCTGCCGTTCCACCGTGCGGTCGTGTCCGACCCGGCGTTCGCCACGGACGACTCCACGCCGTTCAGCGTCTACACGCAGTGGATCGAGACCGACTTCCAGAACGACATCCCCGCCTGGAGCGGCTCCCCCGAGGAACTCCCCGCGCCGGCCGCCCGCGAGAGCGTCGTGGTCGAGGTGCAGGGCAAGCGCATCGAGGTCACCATGCCCTCGATCGTCGGCGGTGGCGCTGCCGGTGCTGCCGGTCGTCGTCCGGCCGGTCCGTCCGCTCCCCCGAAGCGTCGGTCCTCCGGCGTCCGCGGGGGGATGGCGTCCTCCGGGTCCGTGACGTCCCCGATGCAGGCCACCGTGGTGAAGCTCGCGGTCGCCGAGGGTGACACCGTGGTGAAGGGCGACCTGCTCGTCGTGCTCGAGGCCATGAAGATGGAGCAGCCCGTCGCTGCCCCGCGCGACGGCGTCGTCACCGGGCTGAACGCCCCCGTCGGCCAGACGATCTCGTCCGGCCACGTGCTGCTCGAGCTCGCGTAGGGCGCGCGCCGGGCCTGGCCGCGCCGGGCCGGGCCGGGTCGCGCCGGGCCGCGCCGGCACCGCGTCGCACAACCAAAGTCACCCCGAACCGCGCATCCGCGTTGTTCGAGGTGACTTTGGTTGTGCGGGCGCGCCTCGAACCGCCCCAGTGCTCAGCGCAGGGACGTGAACGACCGCCGCGTCGTCGGAACGCCCATGCCGTGGAGGATCGCACGGAGCGCTTCGGCGTCGTTCGCTTCGCGCCAGCCGAATCGGCCGAAGGACTTGACGTCACGGTGACGTCGGAGCCGGTCCTCGCGGCGCTTCTCGGCGACCACGACGTCGGCCGCGGTCGCCCCGGCCGCGCGGAACGCTGCGTCGGTGTACTTGGCTCGCCCGTCGAACTCGAGGACCGCCCCGTGTTCCGGGAACCAGAAGTCGACCCGACCGATGAGCCCCGCCTCGTCGTGGAACTCCTGCTGCAGCACGGGTCGCGGCGCACCGACCTCGTCGAGTCCGACACGACCGACCGACTCCCCGGGTGAGCCACTCCGCGCATCCGCGAGATCGATCGCGATCGACGCCCGATGCCGTCCGTGCACCGCCGTCCTGCCGGCGACCTCAGCACGGATCGCATCACGGTCAGCACCGATCCGCAGCGCGACGTCCAGTGCCGGAACGGACAGCCGGAGCTCGTGCGAGATGGCGAGGTCGGCGGCGGTACTGACCAGGTCGGTGACCCTGCGGCCGTTCGCGATCATGACGACCGTTCTGAGAACCCTGCCGACGCCCGGCCGTTTGCGGACGTGGGTCAGGCTCTGCGTCGTCGTCCGCCGGGGCTCGATGACGTCGATGACGTCCGGGAACTCCCCCGTCCACGGCAGGCCGTGCAGGGCAGCGGCGGACGCGTGCGAGACGACGAGGCGTGGAGCAAGACGATCGTGGAGCGCCTTGATGCGCGCGATGTGCCGTTCGCCCGGAGTCGCCTGTCGCCAGTCCTCCGCGTTGACGAACCGACCAGGAGCGAGTCTGACGACGGCCCCGGCGTCCGCAGCGGAGCGCAGTGTGCTCCCCCGCCGTCCCGAAGGATCCGAGGTGCCGCCGTGGATGATCGTGAGTCGCGCCATCCGCCGAGCATGGTCGCTGCGTCACCCCGACCGCCGAACGGTCGGCGGATCTGTGCACCCGCGCCACCCTTCGACTGATGTGGAGGAGGCGCGAGATGCGCGCGCACAACCAAAGTCACCCCGAACCGCGGGATTGCGCGGTTCGGGGTGACTTTGGTTGTGCAGGAGCGCGGAGGCGAAGCCAGCCCCGGGCCGCGCCCTACGAGACCAGCGGGCGGACCGCGGCGGCCAGGGCGTCGACGAGGGACTGGGCCTCGGCGGGGGTGGACGCCACGGTGTCGATGTAGACCTTGACCTTCGGCTCGGTCCCACTCGGGCGGACGATCACCCGGGCGTCGCCGACGAGGTCGTAGCGCAGGATGTCGGACGGCGGGAAGCCCTCGACACCGTCGAGGTAGTCCGTCGTGGTCAGGACGTCCACACCGCCGAGGGACGCCGGCGGCGACGACCGGAGGGACGCCATGATCGACCCGATGCGGGAGAGGTCGTCCACGCGGGTCGCGACCTGGCCGGAGGCGAACGCGCCGAACTCCGCCGCGAAGGCCTCGAGCTGGTCGGCGATCGTCGAACCCGATGCGGCGAGGTCGGACGCGAGCGACAGCAGCGCCACGGCCGCCGAGATGCCGTCCTTGTCGCGCACGACGTCCGGATCGACCAGGTAGCCGAGCGCTTCCTCGTAACCGAACAGCAAGCCGGGGACGCGGGAGACCCACTTGAACCCGGTCAGGGTGTCGCGGTACTCGAGCCCGTGCCGCGCGGCGACGCGTGCGAGCGCCGGCGAGGACACGATCGACGCCGCGAGCGTCCCCGAGCGACCGGCGGCCGATGCCCGGACAGCAGCGCGCCACCCGAGGAGCCAGCCGACCTCGTTGCCCGAGAGTCGGCGGAATGACCCGGCGCCGTCCGGGATCGCGAGCGCCAGGCGATCGGCGTCCGGGTCGTTCGCGATCACGAGGTCCGCGCCGACCGCGACACCCCGGGCGATCGACAGGTCCATCGCCCCCGGTTCCTCGGGGTTCGGGAACGACACCGTCGGGAACGCTCCGTCGGGTTCGATCTGCTCCGGCACGGTCGACGGCACGGCGAACCCGGCAGCCTCGAACACCGCACGGGCGGTCTCCCACCCGACGCCGTGCATGGCCGTGTAGACGACCGTCGGCTGCGCGTCGGGCCCCAGGGCGGGAGCGGGCACGGTCGCGGCGGTGGCTGCGACGTAGGCGTCCAGCAGAGCGGACGGCGCGACGGTGTAGTCGGTGCCCCTGGGCAGGTCCGTGATCGACCCCGCAGCGACCGCGTCGATGGCGTCCGCGATCAGGCCGTCGACCGGCGGGACGATCTGCGAGCCGTCGTCGTCCTCGCCGAGGTACACCTTGTAGCCGTTGTCCCGCGGCGGGTTGTGGCTCGCGGTGACCATGACCCCGGCGCCCACGTCGAGGTGCCGGACCGCGAACGCCAGCACGGGGGTGGGGAGCGCCGACGGCAGCAGCGTGACGTCGAGCCCGAGGCCGCGCATCACCTCGGCGGAGTCCCGCGCGAAGACGTCGGAGTTCACCCGGCCGTCGTAGCCGATGACGACGCTGCGCCGACGACCGGTGTCGATGAGGAACCGGGCGAGCCCGGCGGCGGCCTGGGTGACGACGACGCGGTTCATCCGCAGCGGACCGTACCCGAGCTCGGCGCGGAGTCCGGCGGTACCGAACTGCAGCCGCCCGTCGAACCGGGCGGCGAGGGCCTGGACCGCGGGTCCGTCACCGGTTGCCGCAGCGTCGACGGCGGCGGCGAGCTCGGCCCGGGTCTCCTCGTCCGGGTCCTGCTCAGCCCACGCGCGGGCGGTGGCGAGCACCCCCGCCAGGTCGAGCTTCACAGCGCGCCCACCACGCGGGCGAGCAGGTCGGCGATCACCGGCTCCGCCTCGCGTCCGGCCTCGAGCACCTCGGCGTGGGACAACGGCGTCTTCTGGATGCCGGCGGCGAGGTTCGTGATGAGCGAGAAGCCGAGGACCTCCATGCCCGCCTGACGAGCGGCGATGGCCTCGAGCGCCGTCGACATGCCGACGATGTGGCCGCCGATGGTCTTCGCCATCTGCACCTCGGCCGGGGTCTCGTAGTGCGGCCCGCGGAACTGCGTGTAGACGCCTTCGTCCAGCGTCGGGTCGACCGTGTGGGCGACGGCCCGCAGCCGCGCCGAGTACAGGTCGGTCAGGTCGACGAACGTCGCGCCCTCGAGCGGGCTGTCCGCGGTGAGGTTGATGTGGTCGCTGATGAGCACGGGCGTGCCGGGGGTCCAGTGCTCCTTGATGCCACCGGCACCGTTGGTCAGCACCATGATCGAGGCGCCGGCGGCCGCGGCGGTGCGGACGCTGTGCACGACGCGGCGGACCCCGTGGCCCTCGTAGTAGTGCGTGCGGGCGCCGATGACGAGCGCGTGCCGGCCGTCGGCGAGCCGGATCGAGCGGACGGTACCGGAGTGCCCGGGGACCGCGGACGCGCTGAAGCCGGGGACGTCGGCAGCATCGATCGACGACACGGTCTCGCCGATGAGGTCGGCGGCCTTGCCCCAGCCGGAACCGAGGGTCAGGGCGATGTCGTGGCGCTCGATCCCGGACTTCGCGGCGATGACTGCGGCGGCGTCACGCGCGACCTCGAACGGGTCGGCGGCGGGGTCGTTCAGCGGGTTCTCCGTGCTCATGCCCCAACTCTAAAGGGACACGACCCGGCGAACGGCCCGGCGCCCGGGTCAGTGCTCGCCGAGCGCCCGGTCCACCGCCGCCGTGATCTCGCCCTGGTCGAAGTGGTTCCGGATCACGATCACCTCGGCGTAGGTGTCCCCGATCGCGTCGACGAACTCCTGGCTCGTCAGGATCACGTTCGCGTCGTCCGACACCGCGCGCACCGAGGCGACGTCGGCCGCGACGACCGATGCCTGCAGGCCGAGCGCGGCGAGGGCCTTCTCGGCGTTCACCTTGAGGATCCCGCTCGCACCGATGCCGGCACCGCAGATGGTCACGATCTTCACGCGGAGACCCCCATGATCGCGCGGACCTCGTCCGCCGTGGTCGCCGCGGCGAGCCGCCCGGTGACGGTGGCGTCGTTGAACAGGTTCGCGATCTCGCCGATGGACTCGAGGTGCGCCCCGACCCCGGCGACCGCCAGGCCGAGCACGACCCGGACCGGGTCGTTGTGCGGGTGCCCGAAGGTCACCGGTGACTCGAGCGTCACGACCGACAGGCCGTCACGGAGCACCGCGGGCCCCGGCCGGGCGTGCGCGAACGCCAACCCCGGGGAGATCACGATGTACGGGCCGTGTTCCTCGACCAACCCGATCATCGCATCGGTGTACGGGTCGGTGGCGGCGCCCGAGGCCACGAGCGCGCCGCCGGCCAGCCGGAGCGCGTCGCGCCACGAGGACGCGGTCGCCCCGAGCACGACGGCTTCGTCGGGCAGCGGCGGCAGTGGCATGCGTCAGGCCTCCTGGTGACCGGCCGTGATGGTGGCGATGATCTCCTCGCGGTCCTCGAGCGGCAGGAACGAGCCGAGGGCCGCGTTGATCTGGAACGCCGCGAGGTCGTCGAGGTCGTAGCCGAACGTACCGGCCAGGAGCGAGAGCTCCTTCGACAGCGTCGTCCCGCTCATCAGGCGGTTGTCGGTGTTCACCGTGACCCGGAACCCGAGCTGGTAGAGCACGTCGAACGGGTGGTCGGCGAGGTCGTCGCCCCACGCGGCGATCGCGCCGGTCTGCAGGTTCGACGACGGGGACACCTCGAGCGGGATCTCGCGGTCGCGGACCCACGAGGCGACCTCGCCCAGGGACGCCAAGGTGGAGCCGTCACCGGCGTCGGACAGGCTGACGTCCTCGAAGATCCGGACGCCGTGGCCGAGACGCAGGGCCCGACCGTCGACGAGCGCGGAACGGATCGAGGCGAGACCGTCGGCCTCGCCCGCGTGCACGGTGACCGGGAAGAGCTCGGAGGCGAGGTGGTCGAACGCGGCGCGGTGGTTCGCGGGCGGGAAGCCCGCCTCGGCCCCGGCGATGTCGAAGCCGACGACACCCGCGTCACGGTGCCGGACGGCGAGCTCGGCGATCTCGAGCGAGCGGTCGGCGTGACGCATCGCCGTGACGAGCTGGCCGACGCGGATGCTGCCGCCCGCGGCCTCGACCGCTTCCTCGATGCCGGCCTGGACCGCCTCGACCGTCTGGTCGAGGGTCAGCCCGCCCTGCAGGTGCTGCTCGGGTGCCCACCGGACCTCGCCGTACACGACGCCGTCGGCGACCAGGTCCTCGACGAACTCCTTCGCGACGCGGTGCAGCTGCGGTGCGGTCTGCATCACCGAGGTGGTGACGTCGAACGTCTTGAGGTACTCGACGAGCGAGCCGGAGTTCGACTGGTCGGCGAACCACCGGCCCAGTTCGGACGCGTCGGTCGTCGGCAGCGAGACGCCAGCCTCCGCCGCCAGCTCGACGATCGTCGCCGGGCGCAGACCGCCGTCGAGGTGGTCGTGCAGCGAGACCTTCGGCAGGTCGTTGATGACCGCTCCGGCGTCGGGCAGGCGGTAGGTCGGGGCGTCGGCGCTCATGCACCAAGGCTATCGGTGGTCACCGACCGCGCGCAGGCACCTGTGCACAACAGACGGACGAACGGACTGGAGGCTCCCCACAGGTCGGCCGGCAGGGTTCAGCCCGCGATCCGCTCGCGCACGATCGGACCGCGGGGTTCCGCCGACGCACCGATCGCCCACGCCCCCTCGAGCGACTCCAGCGCCCGCGGGATCCGCGACTCGTCGTCGGTGTGCAGGGTCCAGAGGGGCTGTCCCTCGGTCACGGTGTCACCCGGCTTGACGTGCAGCTCGATGCCGGCACCGGCCTGCACCGGGTCCTGCGCGCGGGCCCGACCGGCGCCGAGCCGCCACGCGGACACACCGAACGGCAGGGCGTCCTGCTGCACGAGCACGCCCGAGGACGGCGCGGTGACGACGTGCTGCTCGCGGGCGACCGGCAACGCGGCGGACGGGTCGCCGCCCTGCGCGGCGATCATCCGGCGCCAGGTGTCCATCGCCCGTCCGTCGGCCAGCGCCGCCGCCGGGTCGGCGTCCGGCATCCCGGCGAGCGTCAGCATCTCCGAGGCCAGTGCCACGGTCAGCGAGACGACGTCGGCGGGCCCGCCACCCTCCAACACCGAGACCGACTCCCGCACCTCGAGTGCGTTGCCGATCGTCAGCCCGAGCGGGACCTCCATGTCGGTCAGCAGCGCCGAGGTCTTCACCCCGGCGTCGTTCCCGAGGTCGACCATCGTCTGCGCGAGCTCGCGCGAGGCCTCGTACGTCGGCATGAACGCACCGGACCCGAACTTCACGTCGAGCACGAGCGCGCCGGTGCCCTCGGCGATCTTCTTCGACATGATGCTCGACGCGATGAGGGGGATGCACTCGACGGTGCCGGTGATGTCCCGCAGGGCGTACAGCTTCTTGTCCGCCGGCGCGAGACCCGACCCGGCGGCGCAGATCACCGCGCCCACGTCCTCCAGCACCTCGAGGAGACGCTCGTTCGACAGCGCAGCCTGCCACCCGGGGATCGACTCGAGCTTGTCGAGCGTGCCGCCGGTGTGGCCGAGTCCGCGGCCGGACAGCTGCGGCACCGCCACGCCGAACGACGCCACCAGTGGTGCGAGCGGCAGCGTGATCTTGTCGCCGACCCCGCCGGTGGAGTGCTTGTCCACCGTCGTCTTGCCGAGCGAGGAGAACGACATCCGCTCCCCCGACGCGATCATCGCGAGCGTGAGGTCCTTGATCTCCCGCCGCTCCATCCCGTTCAGGAAGATCGCCATCGCCATCGCGGCCATCTGCGGGTCCTCGACGTAGCCGCGCGTGTAGGCGTCGACGAGCCAGTCGATCTCGGCGGTGCTCATGGCCCCGCCGGAGCGCTTCGTGCGGATGAGGTCGACGGTGTCGAACGGCTCGACGGCCATGGTTCAGTGCTCCTGCTGGTAGGTGGCGAGGGTCCGGGGTCCGAACGCGTCGGGCAGGACCTCGTCGATGGTGCGGATGCCCGAGACCGTCTCGAGGAGCATGCCCTCGGTGGAGTGCTCGAACAGCAACTGCCGGCAGCGCCCGCACGGCATCAGGGTCGCCCCGTCGCCGTCGACGCACGTGAAGGCGACGAGCTTGCCGCCTCCGGTCATGTGCAGCTGCGAGACGAGCGAGCACTCCGCGCACAGCGTCACCCCGTACGACGCGTTCTCGACGTTGCAGCCGGAGACGATCCGGCCGTCGTCGGTGAGCGCCGCGGCGCCCACCGGGAACGACGAGTACGGCGCGTAGGCGTGGCGCATCGCGGCCGTCGCTGCGGTCCGCAGGGCGGCCCAGTCCACGTCGTCGGACGGGAGGCGCGGGGCGGCGTCCGCAGGGGCGGTGGCGGTGACCACCTGGTCACCCTGGGCGTTCGTGTGGGTCATGTGCCGCGCCTCCCGGCTAGCTCTTGATGTACGGCTTGCCGGACGCGGCGGGACCGCGCGACTGCCCGACCAGGCCGGCCACCGCGAAGATCGTCACCACGTACGGGAGCATCAGCAGGAACTCGCTCGGAACGGGCGAGTTGATCGCCCCGAGGGTGTTCTGCAGGTTCGACGCGAAGCCGAACAGCAGCGCCGCGAGCGTGGCCCTGATCGGGTCCCACCGGCCGAAGATGACGGCGGCGAGCGCGATGTAGCCGGCGCCCGCGGTCATGTCCTTGGTGAACGGGCCGACGGCGTCGAGGGTGAAGTACGCACCACCGAGGCCCGCGATCGCGCCGGCGAGGGACACGTTCCAGAAGCGCGTGCTGGTGACGTTGATGCCCACCGTGTCGGCCGCCTGCGGGTGCTCGCCGACCGCGCGGAGGCGGAGGCCCCAGCGGGTCTTGAACAGCGCGAAGGTGACGACGGCGACCGCGACGTAGGCGAGGTAGACGACGACGGTCTGCTCGAAGAACACCGGGCCGATGACCGGGATCTGGTGCAGCAGCGGGATCTCGATCTTCGGGAAGCGCACGCCGACGTTCAGTGTGGTCTCGTTCGGCGAGAGCACCTGCGAGTACAGGAAGCCGGTCAGGCCGGAGATGAAGGCGTTGATGACGACGCCGACGATGACCTGGTCGACCAGGTACTTGATGCTGAACGCCGCGAGGATGAACGACACCAGGACACCGGCGACGAGCGCACCGACGAGCCCGACCCACGGCGACCCGGTCAGCGACGCGATGAGCGCCGAGGTGAACGCACCCGCGAGGAACTGGCCCTCGATCGCGATGTTCACGACGCCGACGCGCTCGGAGATGACACCGCCGAGTGCACCGAACACCAGCGGGACGCTGAGGCCCAGCGCGCCGACCAGCAGACCGGGCAGCGGGACGGCGGCGCCGGCAGCGGCCCACGTGAGGAAGCCGACGACGAACACGATCGCGAACACCGACGTGACCCAGAGCGGGACGCGGCGGAACGCACGGACCTCGACGAAGGCGTAGACCGTGGCGATCGCCAGCAGGACGACCACCACGTAGCCGGTCGGGCCGGCGGCCAGCGGGACGTCCGGCAGCGCGAAGAAGTCGCCGCCGTTCGCCAGGCGGAACGTCGTCGTGCCGGTGCGGTGGAGCAGGACGAAGAACACGAGCGCGAGCACCGTGAACACGGCGTACCCGATCGGGAGCTTCCAGCTGCGGGTGGTCTCGACCGGACGGTCGGTGAGGGGCGACGCAGGCGTCGCGGTGGGGCTGAGGGTGCTCACGCGGCGACCGCCTTCTTGCTGTTCTTCGTGCTGACGCGACGGCGTGCACCCGGCTGCGGGATCCGGAAGATCGCGCGGACGAGCGGCGGGGCCGCGATGAAGAGGACGATGAGGGCCTGGATGACGCCCACGATGTCGATCGGGATGCCGTTCGCGGCCTGCATGGCGTAGCCGCCGTTCTTCAGCACGCCGAACAGGATCGCCGCCCAGAACACGCCCCACGGCTTCGAGCGGCCGAGGAGGGCGACGGTGATCGCGTCGAAGCCGATGCCCGCGTCGATGCCCGACGTGAAGCCGCTCGTGACCGCGCCCTGCACCTGGTACGCACCGGCGATGCCGACGAGGGCACCGGAGATGACGAGCACCCAGATGGTCAGGGAGGGCACGCTCATGCCGGCGACGCGCGCCGCACGCGGGTTCTCGCCGATCGTGCGGAACCGGAAGCCGAGCGACGACTTGTTGACGAGCCACCACACGACGACGACCGCGATGATCGCCACGACGAAGCCGAGGTCGATGCCGTACCGGGCCCCGAAGAGCGACGGGAGCACTGCACTGTCCTTCGTGGCGGGCGAGATCGGGTTCGTGCTGCCCGGTGCCTGCAGGAGCCCCGGGGTGCGGAGCAGGTAGCTCACGAGGTACAGCGCGACGTAGTTCAGCATGATCGTGAGGACGACCTCGTTGGCGCCGGTCCGGGCCTTGAGGACGCCGACGATCCCGGCCCACACCGCACCGCCGACGATGCCGGCGACGATCGTGAGCGGGATGTGCAGGGCGGCGGGACCGTCGAACGAGAACCCGACCCAGCCGGCCGCCGCGGCGCCGATGAGGATCTGCCCCTGGCCGCCGATGTTGAACAGGCCGGCGCGGAAGGACAGCGCAATGCCGAGGCCCGCCGCGATCAGCGGGACGGCGTAGTCGATCGAGCGGGTGAGCGGCACGATGGCCTGCTGGAAGCTCGTGGCGCCGAAGTTGAACACGGAGCCCTCGAACAGCGATGCGTAGGAGCCGCCGACCGCGGTGCCGATCGCACGGAGGGTGTCGACGGGGCGGGCGAAGAAGTAGCCCGCGGCCGCGCGGACGTTCTCGTCGGTGATCGCGATGAGGATGCCGCACGCGACGAGGGCGAGGACGACGGCGAGGACCGTGACCAGGGCGGAGCCGTTCAGGATGCCCTGCAGAGCGGCGTGCCAGCGGTCCTCGCCGTTGCGGCGCTCGGTGTCCTCGGCGGAGTCCGTCATGAGGTGCGGGGTGGACTCGACGTCCTGCAGGCGGTCGTCGGTCAGCGGGGCCTCGGCCTGCGGCTGCGTTTCCGGCTGCGTGTTCTCTGGCGTGGGGGTGCTCACGCTGCCAGCTCCGTTCCTTCGGGAAGCTCCCCGGCCATCATCAGGCCGAGGACGTCGCGCGGGGTGTCCGCGGGGACGATGCCGACGATCCCGCCGCGGTACATCACGGCGATCCGGTCGGCGAGCGCCACGACCTCGTCGAGCTCCGTGGAGACGACGATGACCGGGACGCCGGTGTCGCGGGTCGCGACGATGCGCTTGTGCACGAACTCGATCGATCCGACGTCGATGCCGCGCGTGGGCTGTGCCGCGACGAAGAGCCGCAGGTCACGGCTGAGTTCGCGGGCGAGGACGATCTTCTGCTGGTTGCCGCCGGACAGGCGCCCAGCAGCGGTGGTGCGACCGGGTGTGCGGATGTCGAACTCGGCGATCTTCTCGTCGGCGAACGCATCGCGCTCCGCCGAGCGGATGGTGCCGGCGCGGACGAACTCGGCGTGGTCCGCGCGGTCGAGCATGAGGTTCTCGGCGATGGTGAACTCGCCGACGAGCCCGTCCTCCTTGCGGTCCTCGGGCACGAAGCCCACGCCCGCGTCGAGGATCTGCTTGACGCTGCGGCCGGTGAGTTCCCGACCGTCGAGCGTGACCCGACCGCCGTGCACGGCCTCGAGGCCGAGGATCGCCTCGGTGAGCTCGGTCTGGCCGTTGCCCTGGACCCCGGCGATCGCGAGGATCTCGCCCCGGCGGACGCGGAACGAGACGTCGTCGACGAGCACGATGCCGTTCGGGTCGGTGACGGTGAGGCCGTCGACCACGAGGGCGTCCTCGCCCCCGGTCGCCGGCGTCTTGTCGACGACGAGCGACACCGCGCGGCCGACCATGAGCGCTGCGAGCTCGTTGTTGGTCGCAGTGGGCGATGCCTCGCCGACGACCTTGCCGAGTCGGATCACGGTGATGCGGTCGGCGACCTCGCGGACCTCGCGGAGCTTGTGCGTGATGAAGACGATCGCGGTGCCCGCCTCGCGGAGCTGCCGCATGATGCCCATCAGCTCGTCGGTCTCCTGCGGGGTGAGGACGGCCGTGGGCTCGTCGAACACCAGGACCGACGCGTCGCGGGACAGCGCCTTGATGATCTCGACGCGCTGTTGCACGCCGACGGGGAGGTCCTCGACCTTGGCATCGGGGTCGACGTCGAACCCGAAGCGCTCGGAGATCTCCCGGACGCGCTTGCGGGCACCGGCGAGGTCGAGCCGGCCGCCGAAGGTGGTCTGCTCCTGGCCGAGCATGACGTTCTCGGCGACGGTGAACACGGGGACGAGCATGAAGTGCTGGTGCACCATGCCGATGCCGGCGCGCATGGCGTCGCCGGGGCCGTCGAAGTCCTGGACGACGTCGTCGAGGAGGATCTCGCCCTCCTCCGCCTGGTACAGGCCGTACAGGACGTTCATCAGGGTGGACTTGCCGGCGCCGTTCTCCCCGAGGAGGCAGTGGACCTCACCCGGCTCGACGGTGAGCGAGATGTGGTCGTTGGCGACGAGGGGGCCGAACCGCTTCGTGATGCCGCGGAGTTCGAGCTTCATGTTCGGGAGTCTATTTCTGTCTCGCGCGCGCCACACGGCGCACGAGAACGCGGGCGAGGGATGTTCCCCCGCCCGCGTTCATCGGGTTAGGACTGCGTCTTGACCTTGATCGAGCCGTCGATGATGCCCGCCTTGATCGTGTCGAGCTCCTTCGTCAGGCCCTTGTCGACCTTGTCGGCGAAGTCGTGGAACGGTGCGATGCCGACACCGTCGTTCTTCAGCGTGCCGACGTACGGCTCGTTGGAGAACTTCTTGTCCGCGGCCTGCTCGACGACGTCCTTCGTGGCGGGGCGCATGCCCTTCTCCACCGATGTGAAGGCGATGTCCTTGTACCGGGGGTCGGCCTCGTACAGGTCGCTGTCCGCACCGATCAGGACCGAACCGTTGTCGGCGTCCTTGATGGCCTCGGCAGCGGACTGGTAGATCGGGCCACCCACGGGCAGGATCACGTCGGCGTCCTGGTCGATGAGGGTCTGCGCGACGGCCTTGGCCTGCGTGCCGGCCTCGAAGCCACCCGTGAAGGAGCCCTTGCCGGTGTCGACGTTCCAGCCGACGACCTTGACGTCCTTCGACTTCTGCTCGTTGTAGTACTTCACGCCGTCCGCGAAGCCGTCCATGAAGATGGTGACGGTCGGGATCTGCATGCCACCGAAGGTGCCGACGACGCCGGACTTCGAGTAGGACGCGGCCGCGTAGCCGGCGAGGAAGGCCGCCTGCGAGGTGTCGAACGTGATCGGCTTGACGTTCTTCGCGTCGATCGAGTTGTCGTCGATGATCGCGAAGTCGGTGTCGGGGTTCTCCGCAGCCTGCTTCTTCGTGGCGTCGGCGAGGTTGAAGCCGACGGTGACGATGAGGTTGCAGTTCTGGCCGACGAGCTGCTGGATGTTCGAGTCGTAGACGGTCGCGTCCTTCGACTCGGCCTTCTTGTAGGTGGCGCCGAGGTCCTTCGCGGCGTCGACCATGCCCTCGTAGCCGAGCTGGTTGAACGACTTGTCGTCGAAGCCACCGGCGTCGGACACCATGCAGGGGCGGAAGCTGGTCTTGTTGGCGGACGCGGTGTCGGACGGTGCGGCCGAGCAACCAGCGAGGACGGCGACGGTGCCGGCGAGCGCGAGCGTGCTCAGCAGGACCTGACGGGTACGAGATGTCACGGGTGGGTTCCTCCGGGGAGCGTGCCCGGACCACGTGCGTTCCGGGCGATCGTGGCGACAGTACACGACCGCCCGGCCGGTGCAGAACGCCCTCGGACGGGTCTGTGGATCAGTTACGGGATCGCGACCGCGCGGAAACGCGCCCGTAACGCGGAGTCACCGTTCCGCCCCCAGTTCTGGGGACGTCAAGCGCTTTTCGTGGTGGAGCGCTACAGGACGTCCCCGCGGCCGCTGATCTTCAGTGCATCCACCACACCCTTGACCCGCTGGGCGTTGGCACTCGTGGTCACGAGCAGCGCGTCCGGGGTGTCCACGACGACGATGTCCTCCACCCCGATGAGCGAGATGAGCCGCTGGCTGTGCGAGACGACGATGCCGCTCGACGAGTCCGCGAGGATGCGGGCACCGTCACCGAGCACGGCGAGGTTGTTCGCCCGGCCGCCGGACTGCAGCTTCGCCAGGGACGCGAAGTCCCCGACGTCGTCCCAGTCGAAGTCGCCGGGGATGACGGCCATGCGACCGGCGGCGGCGGCGGGCTCGGCGACCGTGTAGTCGATGGCGATCTTCTCGAGGTTCGGCCACACCGCGTCGACGACGGCCCCGCGAGCAGAGGTGTCCCACGCGTCGGCCAGCTCCTCGAGCCCGGCGAGCAGTTCGGGCTTCGTCCGGCCGATCTCGGCGAGCAGGACGTCGGCGCGGGCGATGAACATGCCGGCGTTCCAGAGGTACGTGCCCTGCTCGACGTACGAGCGGGCGGTGTCGAGGTCCGGCTTCTCGACGAAGGACCGGACGGCGTGTGCGGTCGGGGCGCCCTCGATGCCGATGGTGTCGCCGTGCGCGTGGATGTACCCGAAGCCGATCGCCGGCTCGGTCGGCGTGATGCCGATGGTCGTGACGTACCCGGCACGGGCGGCTGCGACGGCCTCGCGCACGGACCGGCGGAAGCCGCGGGCGTCGCCGATGACGTGGTCGGCGGCGAACGACCCGATGACGACGTCCGGTTCGCGGCGGACGAGTATGGCCGCGGCGAGACCGATGGCCGCGGTGGAGTCCTTCGGCTCGCTCTCGAGCACGACGTTGTGGTCCGCGACGCCGGGCAGCTGCGACTCGACGGCGACCCGGTGGGCGCGGCCGGTGACGACCATGATCCGCTGGTCGCCGGCGAGCGGCGCGAGGCGGTCCCACGTCTGCCGGAGCAGCGAGGTGCCGGAGCCGGTCAGGTCGTGCAGGAACTTGGGTGCGTCCGCGCGCGACAACGGCCACAGCCGCGATCCGATCCCGCCGGCGGGGATGATCGCGTAGAAGTCCTCGAGTGCGTCTGCCACGTGCTCACCGTACCGGTGCGGCACGGTGCGACCTGGGTGCTTCCCGCACGCTTCCCGCATGCGGTCACCCGCACGGCCTGTTCACCCCGTGCGCGTGTCCCGTTCACGTCGACGGCCCCGCGGGGACACGACGCGCGCGGACCATGGGCGGTGCCATGAACGCACGCAGCGTGGAGCGCGGCACGTCCCAACGGACCGTCGCCGTCGTGACCGAGAGCTTCCTGCCCACCCTCAACGGCGTGACCACCAGCGTCCTGGCGGTCCTCGACCACCTGGAGCGCCGCGGCCACCGCGCGGTCGTGATCGCCCCGGACACCCCGGGGCTCGCCCGGTTCCGCTCCAGGACCGCGGTCGAGCGCTACCGCTCGTTCGACGTCCACCGCGTGCCCGCGGTCGCGTACCGGCAGTTCCCGGTCGCACTCCCCCACCCGGTGCTCGACACGATCCTCGCCGCCTCCGGCGCCGACGTGCTCCACGCCGCGAGTCCGTTCCTGTTGGGTGGGCGCGCGATCACGGCAGCCGGGAGGCTCGGCATCCCCTCCGTCGCCGTCTTCCAGACCGACGTGGCCGGGTTCGCCCGCCGCAACGGCCTGACCGCGACCGTCCCGCTGGTCAGGAAGATCCTGGGGCGCATCCACGCCGGCGCCTCGCTGACGCTCGCGCCGTCGAGCGCGACCGCGGCGATGCTCGCCGAGGACGGCGTGCCGCGCGTCGCACGCTGGGGACGCGGCGTCGACACGGAGCTGTTCCACCCGTCGCGTCGCCACTCGGGCCACGTCCGTGCGCTGCGACGGCGCATCGCGCCGGGCGGCGAGACGATCGTCGGGTACGTGGGGCGGCTGGCACCGGAGAAGGAGGTGGAGCGGCTCGCCGAGCTCGGCGGCATCCCGGGCGTCCGGATCGTGGTCGCAGGAGGGGGTCCCTCCAGGCCGGTCCTCGAACGACGGCTCCGCCACCTGGACGTGACCTTCACCGGCCCGCTGCGCGGCGACGCGTTGGCGGACGCGTACGCGACCCTCGACCTGTTCGTGCACACCGGCCCCGCGGAGACCTTCGGACAGACCCTGCAGGAGGCGCACGCGAGCGGACTGCCCGTGATCGCGCCCGCATCGGGCGGACCGCTCGACCTCGTCGCGCCCGGACTCGACGGCGAGCTGTACGACCCGGACGTCCCGCAGGCGCTCCGCCGAGCGGTCCTGCGCCTGCACCACGACCGCGCACTCGCGGACCGGATGGGCTCGGCGGGACGGCTCCGCGTCGAGGGCACGACGTGGGAGGCGGTCGGCGACCAACTGCTCGACCACCACGACACGGCCCGCACGATCGGCGCGCCGCCAGCGACGACGCGGGCTGCACGGGCCGGGTGGCACGAGAAGGTCAGCGCACGCGCATAGGATGGTCGTGTTCCGAACACGAACACGAACGGCAAGGGCTCGCCGATCGGGCGAGCCCGTCCTATGGGAGGACGAGCTCATGGCCGAGCAGACCGGAGGGGGTACGGCGACCGCCGTGCCGCAGGTGACGATCGAGGCGCCACGCGCTTCTCGGACACCACAGGGGACGCTCTACCGCGGGTCAACGGGCATGTGGTCCTGGGTCCTGCACCGGATCACCGGCGTCGCGATCTACTTCTTCCTGCTGGTGCACATCCTCGACACGGCGCTCGTGCGGCTCTCACCGGAGGCCTACAACGCGGTCATCGGCACCTACAAGACGCCGATCATGAACCTCGGTGAGATCGCCCTCGTCATGGCCATCGTGTTCCACGCGTTCAACGGGCTCCGGATCATCCTCATCGACTTCTGGTCGAAGGGCCCCAAGTACCAGCGCGCCATGTTCTGGATCGTGATCGTCCTCTGGGCGATCGCCATCGCGGGCTTCCTGCCGCGCCAGCTCATGAACCTCGTCGCCGACTTCAACTAAGGGGGCACACCGATGACCACGCAGACCATCGAGCCCCCGCGCTCGGCAGCAGCAGCCCGCCGCACCACCAACTGGGAGAAGTGGGGCTGGATCTACATGCGGGGCTCGGGCGTCCTGCTCGTCGTGCTGATCTTCGGGCACCTCTTCGTCAACATGGTGGCGGGCGAGGGCGTCAAGCAGATCGACTTCGCGTTCGTCGCCGGCAAGTGGGCGTCGCCGTTCTGGCAGGTGTGGGACTCGCTCATGCTCGTCCTCGCGCTGATCCACGGCTCAAACGGCATGCGGACGATCGTCAACGACTACGTGTCGAAGCCGGGCATCCGGAAGACGCTGCTCGTCGCCATCCTCATCGCGTGCGTCGTGCTCATCGTGCTCGGCCTGCTCGTGTGCTGGACGTTCGACCCGTGCCCCGCGGGCGCAGCCGCCGCCGACCTGCCGTCCTTCTGCCCGGCGCAGTAGCACCACCCCCGCTGCCGACCGCCTTCCCACCGTCTACGGAAAGACCCCTGTGACCGAGACCACCGTGCACCACCACCAGTTCGACATCGTCATCATCGGAGCGGGCGGTGCCGGCATGCGTGCCGCCATCGAAGCCGGCCCGAAGGCGAAGACGGCCGTCATCTCGAAGCTGTACCCGACGCGTTCGCACACCGGTGCGGCGCAGGGCGGCATGGCGGCGGCGCTCGCGAACGTCGAAGAGGACTCGTGGGAGTGGCACACCTTCGACACGATCAAGGGCGGCGACTACCTGGTCGACCAGGACGCCGCCGAGATCCTGGCGAAGGAGGCGATCGACGCGGTCATCGACCTCGAGAACATGGGTCTGCCCTTCAACCGCACGCCCGAGGGCAAGATCGACCAGCGGCGCTTCGGCGGCCACACCCGCGACCACGGCAAGTCCCCGGTCCGCCGGGCCTGCTACGCCGCGGACCGCACGGGCCACATGATCCTGCAGACGCTGTTCCAGAACTGCGTGAAGCTCGGCGTGAACTTCTTCAACGAGTTCTACGCGCTCGACCTCATCATGGTCGACGTCGTGGGCGAGGACGGCGTCACCCGCAAGCAGCCGGCCGGCGTCGTCGCCTTCGAGCTCGCGACCGGCGAACTGCACGTCTTCCACGCCAAGGCGATGATCTTCGCCACCGGCGGCTTCGGCAAGATGTACAAGACGACCTCGAACGCGCACACCCTGACCGGCGACGGTGTCGGCATCGTGTGGCGCACCGGCCTGCCGCTCGAGGACATGGAGTTCTTCCAGTTCCACCCGACCGGGCTCGCCGGCCTCGGCATCCTCCTCACCGAGGGTGCCCGTGGCGAGGGAGCGATCCTCCGCAACGCCTCGGGCGAGCGGTTCATGGAGCGCTACGCACCGACCATCAAGGACCTCGCGCCGCGTGACATCGTCGCCCGCTGCATGGTGCAGGAGGTGGCGGAGGGCCGCGGCGCCGGACCGAACAAGGACTACGTGCTGCTCGACTGCACGCACCTCGGAGCCGAGGTCCTCGAGACCAAGCTCCCCGACATCACCGAGTTCGCCCGCACCTACCTCGGCGTGGACCCGGTCGTCGAGCCGGTCCCGGTGATGCCGACCGCGCACTACGCGATGGGCGGCATCCCGACGAACACCGATGCCGAGGTCCTGTACGACAACACGACCGTCGTGCCCGGCCTGTACGCCGCCGGCGAGTGCGCCTGCGTCTCCGTGCACGGCTCGAACCGCCTCGGGACGAACTCCCTGCTCGACATCAACGTGTTCGGCAAGCGCTCGGGCAACAACGCCGCCGAGTGGGTCAAGACCGCCGAGTTCCTGCCCCTCCCCGAGGACCCGGCCGCCGGCGTCCGCGACATGCTCGCGCAGCTCCGCGCCTCGACCGGCACCGAGCGCGTCGCCGCCCTGCGCAAGGAACTGCAGGACGAGATGGACAAGAACGCGCAGGTGTTCCGTACCGACGAGTCGCTGGCCCGTGTCACGGAGACGATCCACGAGCTCCGGAACCGCTTCCTGCAGGTGTCCGTGCAGGACAAGGGCAAGCGGTTCAACACCGACCTGCTCGAAGCCGTCGAACTCGGCTTCCTGCTCGACCTCGCCGAGGTCGTCGTCTACTCCGCACGCAACCGCAAGGAGTCCCGCGGCGGCCACATGCGCGACGACTACCCGAAGCGCGACGACGAGAACTACATGCAGCACACCATGGCGTACCTGACGGGCGATCCGCACTCGTCACTCGCCGACGACCACATCACCCTCGACTGGAAGCCAGTCGTCGTGACCCGGTACCAGCCGATGGAGAGGAAGTACTGAGATGACCGACACCCTGGTCTCCGACGCACCCCGTACCGACACGGTGCAGGACGCCCCTCCCGGTTCGTTCCCCGTCACCCTGATCGTCCGGCGTTTCGACCCGGACGTGGACGACGAGCCGCGCTGGCAGGACTTCGACGTCATGATGCTGCCGACCGACCGCATCCTCGACGCGCTGCACAAGATCAAGTGGGAGCAGGACGGGTCCCTGACCTTCCGGCGCTCCTGCGCACACGGCGTGTGCGGGTCCGACGCGATGCGCATCAACGGCCGCAACCGGCTCGCGTGCAAGACCCTGATCAAGGACCTCGACGTCTCGAAGCCGATCTACGTCGAGGCGATCAAGGGCCTGCCGCTCGAGAAGGACCTCGTCGTCGACATGGAGCCCTTCTTCAAGTCCTTCCGCGAGGTCCAGCCGTTCCTGCAGGCGAACTCGGTCCCGGAGAAGGGCAAGGAGCGCGTGCAGTCCGTCGCCGACCGTGCCCGCTTCGACGACACCACGAAGTGCATCCTGTGCGCCGCGTGCACGTCGTCCTGCCCGGTGTTCTGGACGGACGGCCAGTACTTCGGCCCGGCCGCGATCGTCAACGCGCACCGCTTCATCTTCGACTCGCGTGACGACGCCGCCGACGTGCGTCTCGACATCCTCAACGACAAGGAGGGCGTCTGGCGCTGCCGCACGACCTTCAACTGCACCGACGCCTGCCCCCGCGGCATCCAGGTCACGAAGGCCATCTCGGAGGTCAAGCAGGCCCTGATGCGCGGCAAGGCCTGACACCGGCCGACGCTCGGCATCGTCCAAGGCTCGGCAAAGACACCACCGATAGGCTCCGCTCCATGACGTTCGCGGACACCCGCCCCATCCTCGACCAGCTCGGCTACACGATCCGCTACGTGCAGCTCCCCGGAGAGACCCTGCACGAGCCGCCCGTCGAGGGTGCGCTCCGCATCGTGCCGACGCAGCACGACGAGTTCGCGCTCGAGGTCGTCGACTACGGCACCGCCCGTCGTCTCGCGACCGCGCGGGGTGAAGCGGACGCGGTGGAGATGCTCCGGCGGTTCCTGAACCGTCCGTTCCCGGCGCCGCGCGACATCCCCCGCTACGAGCTCGACGGGCTCCGCGACCGTGCGGCGTCAACGTACCCGCAGCTCGCGCAGCAGGTCGCACAGGCCGGCGAGCAGGGGCTCACCATCCAGATCCCGGCCGGTGTCCCGGTGGACCGCATCGGTGGTCCCGACGGCTACCTGCTGCACCCGCTCGACACACCGGCGCCGCAGCGTTCGCTGCCGCCGCACGTCGCCCAGGCACCCGAGACGCACCGCTACCTGGTGGAGCGGCCGTTCCTGGTGACGGTGCGGTTCGTGCGGCCCTGGTTCGACCAGCCGGGAGGCGCGCTCCGGTTCCAGACGGCGGATCCGTCGGTCACGGTGCGGGACCTCGTCGTGGACGGCTCGCTCTCCCGCCTCCGGGTGGTCTGACACCGGTCGCTGCGCGACACCCCGCACGACGAAGCGGCCCTCCCCGGACGGGGAGGGCCGCTTCGTCGTGGTGCTTCAGCCGAGGTCGGGGCGGTCGTACTGCGCGCCGGCCGGGTTCGGACCGAGGCAACCGAACACGATGGCGACGATGCCGACGAACAGCGCGATGATCCACAGCGGACCGGCGAGGTTGGCGTCGTGCACGCGGCGCCACCCGAGCGCGATGTTCGGGACGATCGTCCCGAGCCACCAGATGCCGTAGAGCCCGAGCAGGAGGAAGATCCACACCGGCGGGGAGCCCTCGCTGTGCGTGTACCCGTACTCGTCCGTGACCTGGGTGGAGGCGCTCCACGCGATGATCCCGGCGATGAACCCGCCGTAGAGCACGAGCGTCACGATCGCGTTCGCGAGGACCCAGTACCAGTACTCACTGCGGCTGGCGCGCCCGTCGAACCGGGCGTACTTCTTGAAGAACCGGGTGAACGCGTCGAGGAACCCGATGCCGTACCAGGGCGCCCACAGCGGCGGGGTCCCGTCGGGGCCGACCGGGATCGGTGGGCCGTACTGCGGGTACGGCTGGGCGTACGGCTGCTGGGCGTACGGCTGCTGGCCGTACGGCTGCTGCTGCGGCGACGGCGGCTGTTCGCCGTTCGGCGGTCCCCACTGCGGCGTCTGGTCGTTGCTCATCGGGCTTCCTCCGGTCGGTCGAAGCGGGCTCCCTCGGGGTTGGACGGCAGGACGCCGAACACGATGCCGACGATCCCCACGAACACCGCGATGATCCACAGCGCGCCGGCCAGGTTCGCGTCGTGCAGTCGTCGCCAGCCGAGCGCGAGTGTCGGCACGATCGTCGCGAGCCACCACAGCGTCGGGAGCAGGAACAGGATCCAGAACCACGGCGCCGGTGCCTGCGCGACCTGGTAGACGTTGCCGTCGCCGAAGTCGACCGTGTCGTACTCGATCGTCGACCACCGCAGCGCGAGGATCACGCCGAGGAGCACCAACGAGACGACGACGTTCAGCAGGTACGCCCACCAGAACTCACTGCGGCTGGCGCGCCCGCTGAAGGTGGCGTACTTGGTGAAGAACCGCGCAACGGCGCGTCCGAAGGAGATGCCGTAGTACGGCGCCCATCGCGGCGGTTCGCCGTCGTGTGCGGCCGGAGCCGGCGGTTGCGTGTTCGGATCCTGCGTCGGGTGCAGCTCGGTCATGGTTCCCCCTCGTGTGTTGGTCGAAACTCTGGACACGATTCAACCAGATCGACGGGCCCGTCAGCCGCGGTCGTCGGGACGGTCGAACCGGGCGCCCTCGGGGTTCGACGGCAGGAGTCCGAACACGAGCCCGACGATGTTCACGAAGATCGCGATGATCCACAGTGCGCCGGAGAGGTTCGCGTCGTGCAGCCGACGCCACCCGAGCGCGAGGCTGGGCACCAGGACCGCGAGCCCCCAGAGGATCGAGACCACGACCGCGATCCAGTACAACCCGCTGAACGAGCCGGTGGTCTGCCCCGTGGAGGAGTCGACCTGGATGTCGGACGTCACGACGCCGATCACCGCGATGATGGACAGGACGAACGCCACGATGACGTTCGCCAGGTACCACCACCAGAACTCGCTCCGGCTCGCGCGGCCGCTGAAGGTCGCGTACTTCTTGAAGAACCGCGAGATCGCCCCGCCGAACGAGATGCCGTAGTACGGCGCCCAGAGCGGCGGCTCGCCACCGGGTCCGGTCGGTGCCGGCTGCTGTCCGTACGGGTTCTGCGGCGGGTACTGGTCACTCACGGGGTCCCCCTGTGTGTCGGCTGACGGTGTCGGCTCAGATTCAACCAGAACGACGACACCCCCGTCAGTTCGTGACGGGGGTGGTGTCGAGCGGACGAGACGAGCGGTCAGCCGCGATCGGGCCGGTCGAACTGCTGGCCCTGCGGAACGGTGCCGATCAGGCCGACGATGAGCGAGAACAGCACCCCGATCGGCGGGATGATGAAGAACAGCGCGAAGTAGCCGCTGAGGTTCACGTCGTGCAGCCGGCGAACGGTGAGCGCGATGAACCCGATGAAGGTGGCGAGGCCCCAGAGCCGGACGAGTTGGCTCGACCAGTCGTGCGCGAAGGGCAGCACGCCGAACACCGATCCGACGATGCCGACCGCCACGGACCCGATCACGTACCACAGCGCCCAGAACCAGTACTCGCTCTTGCTCGCACGGCCGTCGAACCGGACGTACTTCTTCCAGAAGCGCAGGAACGCCTGCGGGAACGGGATCCCGTACCAGGGCGCCCAGAGCGGCGGCGGTCCCTGCTGCTGGCCGTTCGGCGTCGGAGCACCGTACGGGTTCTGCGCGCCGTACGGCTGCTGACCGGAGGGCTGTTGGCCGTAGGGCTGCTGGCCGTACGGCTGCTGCCCGTACGGGTCCTGGTTCTGGCCGTACGGCGGCGGGTACTGGTTGCTCACGAGTTCGATCCTTCCGGCTGCCTGTCGGCGCCCACGCTCTTGGTGCACACGCTGTCGATGCACACAGAGTCAAGCACGTCCACGCCCGCGAGCGCGTCACCCCAGCGGACGACCCCGCCCCGGTCAGGGGATGAGCGCGAGCTTGCCACCGGGGTGTTGCGACTCCAGCAGCTCGGCGGCTGCCTTGGCCTCGCCGAGCGGGAAGGTCCGCGCGACGGGAACCTCGAGCTCGCCCGCTCCCGCGAGGTCGATCAGCCGCTGCCGCACCGAGTCCCGGAACGCCTTGCTCTCCGGCTGCCCGCCACCCACAGCCGGGAAGCCGTCGCGTGCCGCCCGACCCTGCGCGGCGATCGTCACGATGCGGCCGCGGTCCGCGACCAACGCGAGCGACACGTCGACGGCCTCGTCGGTTCCGACGCAGTCCAGTGCCACGTCGACACCGGACGGTGCGAGTTCCCGGATCCGCGCCTCCAGGCCGTCGCCGTACGCGACCCACTCGCCACCGAAGCGTCGGACGGTGTCCGCATTGCGCTCCGACGCGGTCCCGATGACCCGCGCGCCGAGCGGGCGGAGCAGCTGGAGGAGGCTGACGCCGACCGCGCCGGACGCGCCGTGGACGACGATCGTGTCGCGCCCCTCGGCGCGCGTCACGCGGATCATGTCGGCCGCCGTCGCGGCGGCGAGCAGGAGGTTCGCCGCCTCGGGGAAGGCGAGCGTGGCGGGCTTCGCGAAGACGTCCGCAGCGGGGACCGTGATCCGCTCCGCCCATCCGCCGGCGACGCGGAAGGCGAGGACCTCGTCGCCGACGGCTCCCCCGCCGGAGGCGATCTCGGTGTCCGGGCCGACGGCGCTGAGGACCCCGGCGACCTCGTAGCCGACGGCGATCGGCAGGTCGGACGGATCCCCTTGCCGGGTGTGCTTCGTGTCGGCGGGGTTCATGCCGGCGGCGCGGACGTCGATCGTGACCTCGCCGGGGCCGGGCGCGGGGACCTCCGTGTCGACGTACTCGAGGACTTCGCTGCCACCGAACCGCGGGGCCACCCAGTGCTTCGTCATGGGTCGGACGCTACGCCGGTCAGCCGAACGCGTCTGGGCGGGGCCAGCCGGCGAGCCGCATGGCTGCAGGTCGATCCAGCGGCCGTCCGAACTCGGTCCCCGGGCGGGCGAGCCACGAGGAGCCGCTCCAGACTTCGATGACGGGTTCCGCGCCGAGCGGCACCCGCCGCGTGACACGAGGCTCGCCGGACACGACGGTGACGCCGTACCGCCGGAACGCGATGCCCAGTCGCTCCGCGTCGTCGACGTGGGAGCACGTGGCAATGACGGACTCGGCACCCCGGGACCGCTCGATGACGTCGAACCCCGTCGACACTCGGTCGATCCGGAGGGACACCTCGTGGTCGCCGCACTCGAAGAGCGTCTGCGGCCCGCGCCTGATGCCGTGCAGGGACGCCGGAGCATCCGGTCGGTTGCCGGTCAGACGGCCGAGCACGGGAGCGTGCGGAGCATCGTCTGTGCTCGCCGCCCGAGGACCGCTCGCGAGCTCGAATGCTCGGATCGAGCCAGCTTGCAGCCCGCACCAGGCGATCGACTCGAGCTCGACGGTCGCCACCGTCGCGAACGCGGCGGCGTCCCGGCTGCGGAGCATGCTGAACCTCGAATGCTCCGGTGGGTCGTCCGAGGTCCGCGTGATCGTGATCACGGAGCCGTCGACGGTCGCCGACGTGCTCGCGGGGTCATCGTCCACGGTCCGCCGGACCCACTCCTCCGTCGAGAGCCCCTCCGCAGCGCGGAGCTCTCGCACGGCCTGCAGCGCGATGTACCGCGCGGCGTCCTCCGGAGCGTCGAAGACGGTGCCGGTCTCCGTGACGACGCCGCGCGAGAACCCACGCTCCACCACACCCCCGGGGAGCACGTCGAACCGGAAACGTGTTTCGAGGTCGCCGAACTCCACCCGGTCGGGTTGCACCGTCGCGTCGTCGAACCCGACGCGTGCGAGGAGGTGACGCAGCACGGCGAGTGTTCGATCACTGAAGACGCGCTCGTGGAGCAGAAACGCGAGCCTGGCGGCACCGGCGTCTGCGCCGACGATCACGACGAACCGGGCTCGATGGTCGCCGCGATGCGCTTTGCCAGGTCCTCGTCGATGACGTGCGGGTAGTTCGAGCCGTACTCCCACCAGGAGGAACAGACACCACATCGGTAGAGGTGGCACTGGTACTCGAGGCTGACGCCGATCAACTTCGGCTGGTCAGAGGTCGAGATCCAGAACTCACGACAGAATCTGCACCCCTGATCGTGGAACGGGATCGTCTCGGGCATCCGCTGCGGTGGCCCGTCAGCTGGACCGCGGCGCACTGGCCACGATCGACTCGACGACCTCGGGGTCGATCTGGAAGCCGTCGGCCGACCCCGGATCGATCACCACACCGCCGCCAGGTCGGACACGCCGGAGAACGTCCAGGCCGCTCATCGTCGTCGCGTACGGCGCCATGTCTCCGAGCGAGGACGCCCGCTCCAACGTGGTGAACACCGCCACGTACGTGACCGCGCCGACCGCGTACGTCACGGGCTCGAACGCACCGCGACCGTCGTCGAGCGCGGCGCCGGACGGGACGACGACTGGCGCGACCACGAACGTGCCGAGGAGACCACGGAAGTCAAGATCGCCCGAGCGGGCTGCCTGGACCGCGTCGGTGAGACTCGGTGGTGTCGAGCTGCCTGGCACGTCTGCTCCCTGTTGCTCTCGCGGATCAACCATAGATGAGGATGGGCTCCCAGTGCCCGCCGTCGAGGAGCTTGAACACGACCGAGCCGGCCGGCATCGGGATGCCGCCCTCGACGACGAACTCGCGAGTCTCGTTGATGAAGAACTCGCCACCGATCTTGACCGCGGTGTGTCCGCCCGGGACGAAGTGCTCCCAACCACCGGCGTCGGCGAACGTCGGGAGTCGCGCGGCGAGCCCGTCGACGGGCACGACGACGCCGAACACGTCGCCGCCGGTCTGCCATGCCTTCATCGCCGACGGGGCCATGCCCGACTCGATGCTGGCGCTCAGCGCATCCGTCACCTTGGCGGCGTCCGCCTCCGGCATCATGAACATCGCGTCGCCCGGCCGGCCGAGGGTGGCGTTCGCGCGCTCGAAGTACTGCAGCTGCTCCGCCCCGAAGAAGCGCACTCCGCTCTTGACCTCGGGCATCCAGTCAGGAGTGACGTGGGGGTTGTCGCCACCGCCGTCGCCGCTGCCTGACGTCGGCTGGTCGCCGCCGTGCAGCTCGCCGGGAGCGCCGCCGCCCGCAGGGGTGTCGCCACCGGACTCGTGCCCGGGTGCCGTCCCGTCGCCGCCGTGCCCCGATGCGCCGTCGCCGCCGTGGCCGGACGCGCCGTCGCCGCCGTGCCCCGATGCTCCGTCGCTACCGCCGTGCCCGGTCGACCCGTGGCCGCCGCCGTGGCCACCGGTCGACTCGGACTCCGAGCCACCGTGCGTCGTCGTGCTCTCACCGTGCCCGCCGGCACCGACGAGCTCCGGCTCGCGCACCGGCGGCGCCTCGACCGTCGAACCACCGGCGTGCGCGTGCGCGTTCGCATCGGCGCCCGACTCCGACCGTGCCGGCGGGACCTCGGCGTCGCCGCCGTGGTGCCCGTGCACGAAGTCCCCGAGCCCGGTCTTGAAGTCGGCGATCTTGCCGGTGAAGCCGTGCAGCGAGTCACCGAGTCCGGCGGAGACGATCCCCTTCAGGTCCCCGAGCTTCGGGAGCACCGACGTCAGGCCCTTCGAGGCCCAGGCCCCCGCGTCGACGAGGTCGAGGAACTTGCCCGCCTTGCCGACGGTCCCCGCGACCTCGCCCACCTTGCCGAGTGCGCCGACCTTGCCGACCTCGCCGGCGACCGGGATGAGCAGCGAGCCGACGCCCCATATCGCCTGGCCGGCTGCGGTGCCCGGGTCCTTCGCCCACTCGTCCCAGCCGACGGTCGCCTTGCCGAGGCCCTTCCAGGCCTCGCCGGCGTTGCCCCAGCTCCAGGAGTCGTCCGCGGCGTTGTAGCCGATGAGCGACCCCATGCCCTTCCACGAGTCCGTGAGGGTGTCGAGGTGCCAGCCGGTGCCGTCGATCCCGACGAGCATGCCGAGGCCCTGGACCGTGCCCCAGATGCCGTCGACGACGACGCCCTTGAGCAGGTTCGGCACGAAGTACAGCGTCTTCTCGCCGCAGCTCTCCTTGCGGGCCTCGGCGGTCCCCCATGGGAGTTCCGTGCCCATCGGGAGTTCCTTGTACCCGTAGCCGAGCTCGTCGTCCGGGTCGTCACCGGTCATCGCGTGCAGCGGCGCCAGTCCCGAGAGCCCGCGGATCGTGTTCGCGCACTTCCGCTCGGCGGCCTGGTAGGCGACGACCTGGTTGGCGACACCGTTGATGATGTCGTTGTTCTCGCCGTTGAGGGTCTCGTCCTCGTCCCACGCGCCGTCGTGCTGCTTGACGTCGGCGTGCAGGGTGTTCCCGCGGGTGACGTACGTCTTGAGCTTCGCGACGATCGGGGTGACCTCGGTCACGAAGTCGTCGAGCGCCTTCGCCACCGTGTCCAGGTCGTCACCGAACGCCGTGCCCTGCGGCACGATCGGCGTCATCGCGTCGTACAGGTCCTGGTCCCCCGGACCCTCGTACGAGTGCGAGATCGGCGTCCACGCACTGTGGATGTCCGCCGTCCCGTCACGCACCGCCGACGCCACCGTCCGGAGCTTGCCCGCCCCAGCGGTGATCCCGGACGTGTCGACGTCCGTGTACGGGATCTCCCCGACGTTGACGAGCCCACTCATCGTTGCCGCACTCCCCCTGCTGCCTGCTGCTAGTCCGCGCCCGGAGCGCCGTCGAACGCCGAGAAGTTCCCGCTCGTCGCGGCAGCGACCGCGTTGGCCTGCGTGGTCGCGGCCATCTCGTCGTCACCGTCGATGACGGCCTGGGTCGCCCCCGAGGCGCCGAGCAGCGACGCGCGGACCCGGTTCTGGATGCCCGTCAGGGTCGCCTTCCGGTGCTCGAAGAACCCGGCGATCGCCTCACCGATGACCTGCGACTGCGCGGCGGTCGCCGCGTCCTGCACGATCGTGTCCACGCCCTGGACGGAACCGTCCTCCGACCCGCCGAGGGCGGTTGACATGGTGATCGTCCGGTCCGAGACCGCCGTCAGGACGTTCTGCACACCCGCGGGGTCGACCCGCCAGCCGTCGACCACGTCAGCCGATGTTGCCGACGGCCGACTTCGCCTTGCTGATCGCGGACTGCGCCGACTCGTCGTTCGACTGCAGCGACGCACGCAGCGTGGCGATGATCTGCTTGACCTCGCCCGCGACGGTGTTCCACCGCTGCTCCTTGGCGTGGTAGTCGTCCGAGACGCCGTCGGCCTGGTAGTCGGCCATCGCGGCCTTCACGTCCGAGTCACGCTGCGCGATGAGCGCCTCGAGCTGGGCCGCGACGGCGTTGAAGTTGTCCTGCGCGTTCTGCGACGCCGCGACGTCGTAGTCACGACGGTCTGCCTGGTTGCCACCGCTCATGGTGTGTTCTCCCTCTCCCCGAAGATCCGTCAGGCGCGACCGCTGAAGCGGGCCGCGTCGAAGTTGGAGCTGCCCTCGAGCGAGCTCGTGGACTGCGCCATGTCCTGGTCGCCTTCCTGGAACGAGCGGTCCATGCCCGAGATGCCCTGGAGGACGCTCGCCAGCGCACCGTTCAGCTCGTTGGCGATGGTGTCCGTCTCGGACTTGAAGCGGTCGAACGCCGCGCGACCGGCGCCGTTGAAACGGCCCTGCAGCGGCTCGGCCGAGTCGGCGAGCTTCCGGACCAGGGTCCCCAGGTCACCGGAAGCGCCGGACGTCTGCTTGGTCAGGTTGGTGAGGACCTGTGCCCCCATTGCGAACTTCATCGCTCATCCTCTCTGTCTCTTCCCCCCACCCCAGTACGGGTGACAGCGAACGAGAGCAGCCTAGACCACGATGGCGACACGCGTCACGCCCCGCTTCTGACATGATCGGACGTGCCGATGGGAGGTGAGGCATGTCGTCGATCGTGGTCGAGACCGTCGTTCCGGTCATGACCTGCGGACGCTGCGGTGCGCCGTCCACGCAGGGACAGCGGTTCTGCACGGACTGCGGCGCGCTCCTCGGCCGGACCGTCGCATCGTCGGAGTACGACGCCCTCCGTGACGTCGCGGTGGCGGGTGCCGGTGCGGTCGCGCTGGCGCGACTCGTCGACGTCGTCGTCTGCCTGCTCGGCGCCGCGGCCGGTGCCGGCCTCCTCTTCCTCGCCCACCGGGCCGTGCCCTCGTCCGACCCACTCGGCACCGCGATCGCCGGTGCGGTGACCGGCCTGGTCGTGACGGCCGTGATCGTGGCGATCCGCGCCTCCAGGACGGGCCGTGGACCGGGCGGTCTCGTCACCGGGACCCGCGTCGTCGACGTCGAGGACGCCCTGCCCGCAGGGCCGGTGCGTCAGCTGTCGCGCCTGCGCGGACAGCACCCCCGTCCCGCCGGTTCCGGCCCGTGGGCGGCTGCGACCGGCACCCTGACCGCCGCGCTGCGCGCCGGTCGTGAACCGCTCTCCCCCGCCGCCCCGGCGCTCGGCACCGCCTTCGGTGCGGCCGCGTCGGCGGGTGTCCGTCCCGGGTCCGCTCCCCTGCCTGGAGGAACGGATCCGGTCGGCCTCGACGCCACCCGTCGGTCCGGGGTCGGCTCCGCACCCGTCGGTTCCGGACCCGACGCCGGTTTCGCGGCCGTGCCGCCGCCCACCGCACCCGTCGCCGACGAGTCCGTCCCGGCGGACGCCGTCGTGCTCCGCTTCGACTCCGGCGCGCTGCACTGGTTCCGCGGCACCTGCGTCGTCGGCCGCAACCCGGAGGCGGAACCGGGCGTCGCCACCGTCGCGGTGCCCGACCTCTCCCGCACGCTGTCCAAGACCCACGTCGCGCTCGTCCAGACGGACGGTGCCGTGCTGCTGCGGGACCTCGGTTCGACGAACGGCACGTCGGTGGTCCGCCCGGACGCCTCCTTCGAGGACCTCGTCCCCGGGGTCGACCTGTTCGTCGCCGCCGGGTCGACCGTCCGCATCGGGGACCACGCGTTCGTCGTGGACCGGGTCGGAGCCGCCGCGTGAACCCGTTCCGACCGGCGCGGGCGCAGGACGACCGCCCGACCGCGAAGCACCCACTCGTCGACTCGGCGGGCGGGGGCACCATCCGCGTCGAGAGCCGCGCGGGCGTCGTCCGCCTCGGCCGCGCCCAGCTGGACCTGCTCCGGACCGCGTCGACCGAGGGTGCGCGCCCGATCCTCGTCACCGACGGGCTGTCCGTCGTCACCGAGGCGTTCCGACAGGCACTCGTCGACGCCGGCGGAGCGTGGGTGGTCCGCGGTGACGACGGGCTGCGCAACGGACTCGACGGGCGGCGGCTCGAGGCGTTCACCGACGCGGTGCTGCTCGGGCCGCCGACCACGGTCGAGGACGTCGCCGTGGGACACCTCCGTCCGGAGCCCGCGACCGCGGACCAGCTCGTCGTCTCCGCGTCCGTCCGGCACCGTGCGAGCGCCGAGACCGTGCTCGGCACGACGACCGAGTTGCTCGCCGTCGAGCTCGCCGGCGCCGCCCCGACCGGGTGGGGCACGCACGAGCCGGCGAGTCGTGCCTGGGACCGTCGCGCGTTCACCGAGGCGGCCCGCGAGCGGATGCCGGACCCGACCAGACTGCTCGCGGTGGGGTCGCCCGCCGCGCCGCTCGCGGTGACGATCACGGCACAGCGGACCGAGCACGGCGTCGAGGAGCTCACCACCGGGCTGCTGTCGGTCGGAGCCCCCGGGGACGCCGCTGCGTCGGTGCGGGTCGCAGCCGTGCCACAGGTGCTCGGGCGTCTCGCCGCGGCCCAGCTCCCGCTCTTCGCCCTGGTGCTCCGCCGCCCGGGCCGTGCCGACCTGGCCCAGGCCCCGCGGATGGCGCTCCCGCCGGTCCCGGTCGCGATGCTGCTCGGTGCGCCGTCGGTGCGACAGCTCGGGCTCGACCCCGGGGCGATGCACGACCGGTTCGGTGCGGTGGTCGCCGGACGCCCGCGCATCCCGGCACTCGTGCTGCCGTTCGGACGGCACCGGGACCGCGACCCCGTCGAGGAGCTCGCGGCCGTGCTCTCCCACATCGGTCGTGACCGGGTGGCGGACGCGGTGGGGATGGACGAGGCGACGAGGGAACAGGTGCAGCGTGCCACGGAACAGTGACTCGATCCTGCTGGAGAGCGTCTCGACGCACCGACGACGGCTCCGGCAGGCGTTCGTCCTCGGACGGCTCGCCGACCGCCGGATCGTCAACGACAACGTGAAGCGGTTCATCGGGAGCGTCGTCCTCGCCGCGGTCGTCGGCGTCGGGTGCCTCGGCTACTCGTTCGTGACGAACGCGCTCGCCCAGCAGGCGGCCCAGCAGCAACAGCAACAGGAGACCAAGTGACCGACTTCACCCGCGTGACCGTGGTCGGCGCCGGCCGTCGCGCCGACGTCGTCGTCGCGTCCGACGAACCGTTCGCCGGGCTGCTGCCGCGACTGGTGGACATCCTCGACGAGCCGATCGCGGACAGCGCGCACCCGGTCGCACTCGTGCGGGTCACGGGCGAAGAGGTCTCGCTCGCCGCCGACGCCGCCACGCAGGAGATCGCCGACGGCGAGGTCCTGCACCTCGTGCGCCGCGCCGACGCCCCGCCGCCGCCCGAGGTCTCCGACGTCACCGACGCCGTCGCCGACTCGCTCGGTCGCCGCTCGGACGGCTGGGGCACCGCCGCACGACAAGCCGTCGCCGCCGGTGCCGTCGGTGCGACCGCCTCGGTCGTCGGGACCCTGGTCGTCGCGGCGTTCACGGTCGCGTCGGTGCGTGCTGCGTTCGACGGCGGCGACGTCTCCCCCGCCCTGCTGCCGTCCGTGCTCGTCGGCAGCGGCGTCGTCCTCGCGCTCGCGGCCCTCGTCGCCGGACGCGCCGGAGCCCGCTGGACGGGCATCGCCCTCACGGCAGCGGCCACCGGGCTCGCCCTGCCGATCGGTCTGGCGGTCGGCCCGGTGCTCGGCCGTGACGGCGACCAGCCCGCGATGATCGCCGCAGTCGTGCTCGTCTGGGCGTGGATCGCGCTCGGCGTCGGGCTCGGCGTCGGGCAGCGCACCCGGACCATCGGCACCGCCGCCGTCGTCGGCGTCATCCTGCCCCTGCTCGGCATGGTCACCTGGCTGACCCCGGCTCCGGAGGCCGCCGGCTGGGGCGTGGTGGCCGTCGCCGCGATCGTGGTGTGCGGGCTCCTGCCGTCCGCGGCGATGTCGTCCGCGGGGCTCACCGGACTCGACGACCGGGTGAGCGGGGGCGACCCCGTCGCCCGCGACCGCGTGGTGACCGCCCTCGACGACGCGTACCGGGCACTCGACTGGACCACGGCGGCCGTCGCGGCGCCGATCGCCATCGCCGGTGCCGCCCTCGTCGCCGACCAGGACCCGTGGGCGATCGGCCTCGGCACCGCCGTCGTCGTCGTGGCCGCGCTCCGCACCCGAGCGTTCCCACTGACCCTGCAGGGCGTCCTGCTCTGGAGCGCGGTCGTCCTCGCCGCGGTGCTCGGACTCGTCGGGCACGCCGCCACCGCCCCGGTGCAGGTGCTCGGGATGCTCGCCGGGCTCGGTGTGGTCGGAGCCCTGCTCGCCGGCGTCCGACCCGCTGCGCACCAGCGTGCCCGGCTGCGATCACTCGGCAACGTGCTCGAGACCATCGCGGTCGTCGTGACCCTGCCGCTGCTGCTCGGCACGTTCGGGCTGTTCGCCGCACTGCTGGAGACGTTCTGACGATGCGGCTCTTCGACGACGTGGTACCCGCACTCGGACGGGCGTTCTTCGGCAGCGTGGCCGGCGGGGCGCGCGAGCTCGACGACGCGCACCGGGCGATCCGGCAGGGCGTTCCCACGAGTCGGCGCATCGCCTTCGCCTCGTTGCGCGGTGGCACGGGGTGCTCGGCGACCGCCGCGGCCGTCGCCACGGTGCTGGCACGACGGCGAGCAGGGCGGGTCCTCGGGGTGGACGGCGCCGCCGGGCTGCGGTCGTTCGCGACCCACGCCGGTGCCGACCGCACCGGACCGACGCCGCCGTCCGAGCGTCGCAGTGCCGCGCGGACCTCGTGGGACGCGACCGACGGTCTGGCCCTGACCGGCTCGGGACTGCACGTGCTCCGGATCGGCGACCCGCGCCTCCCGAGTCGCCAAGCAGCACCCGCCGAGTGGACCGACGCGGTGGACCCGATCGCGCGCTTCTTCGACGTCGTCGTCGGCGACTGGGGGTCCCGCAGCCCCTTCGTGGACCTCGGCGCCGTCGCCGCGGACGCGCACGTCGTCGCGCTCGTCACCGGGCCGGACCGCCCCTCGGTCGAGGAGGGCGTGGCGCACGCCGACGCCATCCGTCGGCACGCACCAGGGTCGCGCGTGCTCGTGGTCCCCGTCGACACCACCGGCACCGGGCTCCGCGCGGCCCGCACCGCCGCGGAGTGGCCGGGACACGCGGTGCACCCGATCCCGAGCGACCCGAGCGTCACCCGCGGCGGCGACCGTCCCACGGCCTCGCGCATCGCCCTCATCCAGCTCACCGCGGCGCTCGTCGACGCCGCCGTCGACCGCCGCGTCGACCGACCGGCACCGGAGGTGGCCCGGTGAACCGCATCGTGCACCGACCCGCACGGGTCTCCACGCCGCTCGTCCGTCCGGATGCCGAGCAGCTCGCCCCGCCGCCCCAGCTGCCCGAGGGCCCGAGCGGCGGGATCCCGCTGCAGTCCCTGCTGCCCGTGGTCGGTGCGATCTCGTCCGTCGTGATGATGGTCGTGCTGCGCGGCAACAACCCCGTGCTCATGGTCGTCGCGGCGCTCGTGTTCGTGGTCGCCCTCGTCGGTGGCCTCGGCATGGCGTTCACCCAGCGCGGGAACGCCGTGCGCAACCGTCGCACCCAGCGCGAGCGGTACCTCGACTACCTCGAGGAGCTCCGCGGCGACCTCCGTGCCCGGACGACGGCAGTGCGCGAACGCGCCGAACACGTCGACCCGGCTCCGGACACCCTGCCGCGGCTCGTCGGCGACCCCGCGCGGCTGTGGGAGCGGCGTCGCGCGCACACCGACTTCCTGCGCGTCCGGGTCGGCTCGGGCGACGTCGCCTGGCTCGACCTCACGGTGCCGCCGGACCAGAACCCCGTGCAGCCCCTCGACCCGCTGATGCTCGCCGAGCTCGAGCAGGTGGCCGAGCACTACGGCACCGTCCACGCGATGCCGATCACGATCCGACTCGACGACGCCGGTGACGTCTCGGTCGTGGGCGACCGAGCGGCCGTGCTCGACGTCGCCCGCGCCCTCGTCGCCCAGCTCGCGGCGATGCACGCACCGGAGGACCTGCACCTCGCGGCCGCCTTCCCCGCTGACCGCGCGGACGACTGGGACTGGTTCGACCTGCTCCCGCACGCCCGGATGGACCGGACCTTCGACGGCCCGCTGCGCGCTCGCCGCGTGGCCGAGGACGTCCCGACGCTCGCCCGCACCCTCGCCGGGGAACTCGGTGAGCGCGCCCGGACGGCGGCGATGTGGCGGCGGTCGGGCGACGCCGGGAAGCGGAGCGACCTCCCGCGGCTCGTGGTGTTCGCCGACGAGCACGGCAGCGTGGCCGTCCCGCTCGCGCTGCCCGAGGGCGAGACCCGGCCGGAGGACCTCCGGATCACGGTGGTGCACCTCGTCGCGGACCGCCTGCACGAGCCGTCGGACGTGCGGGTGCGCGTGACGGCACGGTCGGAGCAGCCCGGGCGCACCCTGCTCGAGATCGTCGACGCGCGCGACGTGGCCGAGGGCGAGCCCGCCCCGGTGCAGGCCGCCGTCTGCGACCCGGTCGCCCCGACGCTCGTCACCGCCGTCGCCCGCGCGCTCGCTCCCCTGCGGTTGTCCGCCGACGCCGAGGAACGCGCCGAGTCGTCGGCTGCGATCGGGGTCACCGACCTGCTCGGGGTGGAGGACGTCACGACGATCGACCCCGACCGGACCTGGCGTCCCCGGGCACCGCGCGACTTCCTCCGCGTCCCGATCGGCGTCGACGACTTCGGCGCCCCGCTGCTCCTCGACCTCAAGGAGTCGGCGCAGCTCGGCATGGGGCCGCACGGCATCTGCATCGGCGCCACCGGTTCCGGCAAGAGCGAGATGCTCCGCACGCTCGTGCTCGGCCTCGCGGTGTCGCACCCGCCGGAGGACCTCGCGATGATCCTCGTCGACTACAAGGGCGGTGCCGCGTTCGCCCCGTTCGCCCGGCTGCCGCACGTCGCCGGCCTCATCGACAACCTCGCCGACGACCCGCAGCTCACCCGCCGTGCCCGGGCGTCGATCGCGGGCGAGGTCCGCCGCCGCCAGGAGATGCTCCGCGACGCCGGGGCCGCCCCGTCGATCACGCACTACCGGGAGCTCCGCACGCACCGACCCGAGCTGCCGCCGATGCCGCACCTCGTGCTCGTCATCGACGAGTTCGGCGAACTGCTCACGGCGGAACCCGAGTTCGTCGACCTCCTGCTCATGATCGGTCGCATCGGGCGCTCGATCGGCGTGCACCTGCTGCTCTCCAGCCAGCGGATCGAGGCCGGCAAGCTCCGTGGCCTCGACACCTACCTGTCGTACCGGCTCGGTCTCCGCACGTTCTCGGAGGCCGAGAGCCAGGTCGTCCTGGACACCGGGGACGCGTTCCACCTGCCCGCGGTCCCCGGGTACGGCTACCTCAAGGTCGACACCAGCGTCTACACCCGGTTCCGCTCCGGCTACGTGTCCGGCCCGATCGAGGACGCCACCCCCGCCTCGGCCGCGGCACCGACGACCACCGACACCGCACCGGAGCCGTTCGAGCTGCCGGTGTACAACACGCTCGCGTCCGAGGACGACGAACCGGGCGAGGCGACGCTCGAGTCCCCCGACGTCGGTCGGAGCGTGGTCGACGAGGCGGTCGAACGGCTCGGCCGCGGTGACCGGGCGACGACGCCGGTGTGGCTCCCGCCGCTGCCCACCCGTCTGGCGCTCGGTGCCGTGCTCGACCCGAACGCCGATGCCGACCCGACCGGCATCACGGTGCCGATCGGTCTGCTCGACGACCCCGCACGCCAGCGGCAGCGCCCGTGGATGCTCGACCTCACGCAGGGCGGCGGACACGTCGCGGTCATCGGTGCGCCGGGTTCCGGTCGGACTACCTTCCTGCGCTCGGTCGCAGCGTCGATCGCGCTCACCACGACACCGCGCCAGGTGAGCGTGTACGGCATGGACCTGGCCGGCGGAGGCCTCGGCCGCATCGAGGGCTTCCCGCACGTCGGTGGTGTCGCGACCCGGGCGGACCGGAACCGCCTGCTGCGCCTGGTCGAGGAGCTGCAGGCGATGATCCGGCTGCGCGAGCGGGTGTTCCGCGACCACGGCATCGACTCGCTCGCGATGCTGCGGAGCCGCCACGCCGCCGGACGGGTGCCCGAGCTGGGGTCCGCCGACGTCGTCCTGCTCATCGACGGCTTCGGCGTGATGCGCACCGAGTTCGAGGAGCTCGAGGACGCCTTCGGTGACCTGCTCCAGCGGGGTGGCAGCTTCGGCATCCACGTCGTCGTGGCGCTCACCCGGTGGAACGAGCTGCGGCTCGCGAACCAACCGCTCATCGGGCAGCGCTTCGAGCTGCGGCTGAACGACCCGGCCGACTCCACGATCGCCCGCGCGGCGGCGGCCACCCTGAAGTCCGGCGAGCCGGGCCGGGTGCTGACCGGCGACGAGCTGTTCGGACAGGTCGCGCTGCCGGTGCTCGACGACGTCGAGGACGGGGCCGTCGGCGACGAGCTCGCGGCCCTCGCCCAGCGGGTAGCGGACAGCTGGGGCGGCCCTGCGGCAGCTCCGATCCGGCTGCTCCCGGAGTCGTTCGACCCCGCCGAGCTGCCCGACGCGCTCGTCTCGCCCGACACCGTGCCGTTCGCCCTGCGACAGGACACGATGGACTTCGTGGCGTTCGACCCCGCGGTCGACCAGCACCTGCTCGTGTTCGGCGACACCGCGAGCGGCAAGACGGCGCTCCTCCGGGGTCTCGCGGCCGGGTTCATGGAACGGTCGACGCCGGACGAGCTCGTCCTCGCGTTCATGGACGTCCGCGGTGGTGCCGCTGCGGGCACACCGGACGACTTCCTCGGCGGGCACGCCGCGAACGGTCGGGACGCCCGCGGGCTCGCAGCGGCGATCGCGGCCGAACTCGAGCAGCGGGCCGCCGGCACCTCGACCGGACCACGCCCGCGCATCGTCGTCCTCGTCGACGACTACGACATCGTCGCCTCGGCCGGCACCGACCCGCTCGCGCCGCTCATGCCGTACCTGCCGTCCGCGCGCGACCTCGGCCTGCACGTCGTCCTGACACGGCCGGTCGCCGGTGCCGCACGGGCGATGTACGACACCGTGATCCAGTCCATCCGCGACTCCGGCGCCACCGGCCTCGTCCTGAGCGGCGAGCGATCAGAGGGCCAGGTCTTCCCGAAGGTCTACGCCGAGCAGTTCCCGCCCGGCCGTGGCCGACTCGTCCGCCGCGGCACCGCGCCGCGCATCGTGCAGGTGGCCCACTTCGCCGCGGCGCCGACGACCCAGCCCGCACGCTCCGACGCCGCGGGCCAGACGACCGTCCTCGACCCGAAGGGAGCCGTCGATGCCCCGTGACGTCCTCATCCTGTCCGGGAGTGCGCCCGAGCTCGCCGCGTTCGTCGACGCCGGTGCCGACATCGCGCCCGACCTCCGCGTCCGCACCCTCGAGGGTGGCGCGGTGACCGAGGTCGTCGACCGCCGGGGCTCCGCCGTGCTCAGCGTCCAGGTGCCCGAGTTCGTCGAGAACACCGCCGAGGTCGCCCGGCTTGCTCCGTGGGCGTCCGTCGACGGTCCGGTGTGGTGGACCGAGGCGTGGGCACCGTGGGGACCCGCCGGCGACGTCGGCGTCGACATCGCCCGGGCGTTCGCCGCAGCGCTCGGCGCCCAGGTCCTCGTGGAGGACGGTTCGTGAGCGACATCCCACCGACCTCGGCTCCCCTCCCCCCGATGCCGGGTTCACGGCGCGCGGCCCTGCAGCGTGCCCGGACGGTCATCGTCACGGGCGTCGCCGGCGGCACCGGGACGACCACGGTCGGGGCGCTCCTGGCGGACGCGATCGGCGGGCGACTCGGCGTGGTCGTGCAGGCGACCGACCACTCCGGCGGCGAGCTCGCCGCCCGGCTGCCCTCGCTCGAGCCGGCGACCACGCGGCTGACCCTGCACGACATGGGCGCGCACGTCGGTCCGGCCGCGGCGCTGGCGGCGACTCCGGAGAACTGCCTCGTCGTCGTCGGCCGAGCGACCGACGACGGGGCCGCAGACGTGCGGGCCGCACTCGCGTCGATCGCGCACGAGCCCGACCCGACGCTGCTCGGACGTTCCGTGGTGGTGCTCGTGGACCGCGCGGCGAAGCCGACCGCGGTGGACACGCGTGTGGTGCGGGACGCGGGAGTCGCCGGGGTCGTCGTGCTCCGCGCCGACCGGGCACTGAGCCGACCCGGCCGCATCGAGGTGGCCGGCCTCGGCCGCGCCACGATCACGACGGTGTCGGAGCTGCTGGCGGCCCTCGGCTGGTGAGGCGGCACGCCGTTGCGTGCACGAGACACCGCCCGGCCTGCGAGACACCGCCGGATCGCGCGGCGTCTCGCGACCGCAGCGGCGTCTCGCGACCGGAGCGGCGTGTCGCGACCGCAGCGGCGTCTCGCGACCGCAGCGCAGACGGACGGGAGGCGCGGTGCCAGCTGGTACCGCGCCTCCCGTCCGTCAGGTGGGAACGCTAGGCGCGGGCGGAACGCACCCGATCCGCGAACGCGGCGTGCAGCGGGTGCTGCTCGTCGAGGCCGGTGATCTCCGTCACGACGGCCGCGTCGCTCCGGTCGGAGCGCAGCAGCGCCTGCAGCTCGACGCTCTGCTCGTCGTCCGCGACGTCGAAGCGGAGCGCCGCCCCCATCGCGTCGAGCAGCGCCGTGGGCTCGGTGCCGTCCTCGGCGAGGGCGGCAGCGGGCGACACGAAACGCTCGTCGCGGGAGAGCTTCCGCAGCGGCTGCCGGCCGACGCGCGTCACCGTGTCGGGCAGGTGCGGGTTCTCGAAGCGACCGATGATCGCCTGCACGTAGGCGCGGTGCACCTCGGGGTCGAGCTCGTGCCGGCGGACCAGCAGGTCGCTCGTCTCGGCGAGCACCGACTCGAGCTCGGAGCGGACCGCGGGGATCGCGATCGCATCGGAGATCTTGTCGGCGCCGGCGAGGAAGCCGTGGTACGCGACCGTGGCGTGACCCGTGTTGACCGTGAACAGCTTCCGCTCGATGGACGCAGCGAGACCGTCGACGTAGTGCGCGCCGGGGATCTCCGGCTCGGTGCCACCGAACGGGGTGCGGTCGATGGCCCACTCGAAGTAGGTCTCCACCGTGACGTCGAGGCCGGCGCCCTCGGGCTGTGCCGGGACGATGCGGTCCACCGCGGTGTTCGCGAAGACGGCCTTGGCGAGGGCCTGGTCGCGGACGTCGGTCGGGAGCGCCTCGACGATGAACTCGCGCAGGCGGTCCGTGGCGTTGAGGGCGTTCTCGCAGGCCATCACGGCGATCGGCGGGGCACCGGCGTCGCGCTGCTGGAGCGCGGCGGCGATCACCGGCGCGATGAACTTCAGGACGTTCGGGCCGACCGCGCACGTCACGATCGACGCGGTGGCGATCTCGGCGACGACGGCCGATTCGTCCTGCGCACTGTTCAGGGCGCGGAAGTTCGTGACCTCGTGGTCGCGGGCGTTCGCGCCGACCTCGTGCACGGTGTACGAGTCGGCAGCGGCCAGCGCGTCGATGAGGGGCGCGGCGACGTCGGCGAAGACGACCTCGTAGCCGGCCTCGTGCAGGAGCAGTCCGACGAAACCGCGGCCGATGTTGCCGGCGCCGAAGTGGACGGCGGTGGGGGTGCTCACTCGTTGACCTCGCCGAGGATCGACAGGATCGCGGCGGTGTCCGGTGCGTCGGTCAGCTTCTGGACCTCGTCCTCGTCGGAGAACACGATCGCGATCTTCGACAGGATGTCGAGGTGCTCGTTGTTCACGCCCGCGATGCCGACGACGAAGCGCACCGGGTTGCCGTCCCAGTCGATCGGGCTCGCGTAGCGGATGAACGACAGCGCGGAGGACTTGATGGCGTCCTTCGCGTCGTTCGTGCCGTGCGGGATCGCGAGGAAGTTGCCCATGTACGTGGACACGCTCTTCTCACGCTCGAGCATCGCCGGGTAGTAGTCCGCCGTGACCGCGCCCGCAGCCTCGAGGATCTCGGCCGCCTCCTTCATCGCCTCCGACTTGGTCGGCGCGGTGTCCTCGGTGTGGATCCGGATCTGGCTCTCCTGCAGGACGGGCATCGGGGTTCTCCTTGCTTCGTGACGTGGCGTCGTGGACGTGGTGGAGGGGACGGGCCGCGGCCCGTCCCCTCCGATACTGCACTTGGTTACTGGTTCTTGAGCTGTTCGACGACCTCGTCGTACTGCGGCGCGTTCATGAAGTTGCCGACCGAAACGTGCTGCGCGTTCGGGTTCTTCTGCTTCGCGCGGTCCGTCAGCTCCTCCTGGGTGATGATGAGGTCCTCGTCACCGGACAGGTTCGCGATCGCCTTGTTCGAGACCGTGACGCCCTCGATGCCGGCCTTCTTGATCTTGTTCCGGAGGACGCTGGCGCCCATCGCACTCGACCCCATGCCGGCGTCGCAGGCGAACACGAGGTTCTGGACCTTCGTCGCGGTCGTGGTGGCCGAACCGACGCCGCCCAGGGAGGCCTCGGCCTCTTCCTCGTTTGCGGGGCTGTTGTTGCCGAACAAGCCTGCCGTTGCGGCGTTCGCGTCACGACCCTTGTTGGCCTGCATCTTGTCGAAGGCTGCCGTCATGTCACCGCCGCCGTTCGCCAGGTCGCGCTTGCGGCTGGCGAGGAGGAAGAAGGACGCGACCGCGAACGTGACCGCTGCGGAGAGGACCACCGAGAGGATGACTCCGACGTAGCTGTCTCGGGACGTGTTGAACAACACCGCCAAGATCGAGCCAGGAGACGCCGGAGCAGTCAGGCCGGAGTTGAAGATGACGTTCGTGAGGACGCCGGTCCCACCACCGAGGATCACCGCGAGGAACAGGACCGGCTTCTGCAGCACGTACGGGAAGTAGATCTCGTGGATGCCGCCGAAGAACTGGATGATGATCGCGCCGGGAGCGGTCGAGCGAGCGATGCCGACACCGAAGAAGGTGAAAGCGAGCAGGATGCCGAGACCGGGGCCGGGGTTCGCCTCGAGCAGGAAGAGGATGCTCTTGCCGGACTCCTTGACCTGCTGCGCGCCGAGCTGGTCGAGCACGCCGTGGTTGATGGCGTTGTTGAGGAAGAAGACCTTGGCCGGCTCGATGAAGATGCTCGCGAGGGGCAGGAGGGAGTGGTTGATGAGGAACTCGACGGCGGAACCGAGGGCGAGCGCGATCCCGGTGAAGAGCTTCGACAGCCAGAAGAACCCAGCCAGGAACAACCCGAACCCGAGGATGCCGGCCGCGTAGTTGTTGACGAGCATCTCGAAGCCGGGCTTGATCTTGCCGTCCCAGAGGCGGTCGACCTGCTTGATGATGTACGCACCGAGCGGACCACAGATCATTGCACCGAGGATCATTGTCGTGTCCGAGCCGAGGATGACGCCCATCGCGAAGATCGAACCGACGACGGCACCTCGGATGTCGTAGACCATCCGACCACCCTGGATCGCGATCGCGAGCGGGATGAGATAGGTCAGGATCGGACCGACGACGCCGACGATGCTGCCGTCCTTCGAGCCACCGAGTACCGCCACCGGGGTCCAACCCGTGGGGATGAAGAAGGCGGTGATGATGCCCCACGCGATGAAGATTGCGATGTTGGGCATGACCATGCCGGAGAGGAACGTGCCGAACTTCTGGACGCGGACGCGCCCCTGCCCCCGTGCGGGGGCTCCCGGCGATGCAACGGACGACGTTGTCATGTGCGGTGACTTTCTGTGAGGTGCTGCTGTGTGAGGGAGGTGGTGCTGCTGTCGGGTGGTGCTGGAGGGGCGGCTCAGACGGCGTGCGCCGCGGCCGCGGCGGACTTCGCGGCCGCCGCCGTGCTCGCGGCGAGTGCCGCCTGGGCCATCTCGCGGGCCTGGTCGAGCGTGTGCTTGCCGAGTTCGGCGCGCACGTCGGCGAGGGCCGCGGGGGTCATGGAGAGGGTCGTGGCGCCGAGGCCGACGAGGACGACGGCGAGCAGCGGGTCGGCTGCTGCCTCGCCGCAGATCCCCACGGGCTTGCCGGCATCGGACCCGGCGGAGCCGAGCTGCGCGACGAGTCGGAGGACGGCGGGGTGCCACGGGTCCTGGTAGGACGCGACGGTGCCGAGCATGCGGTCGGCGGCCATCGTGTACTGGGTCAGGTCGTTCGTGCCGATGGACACGAAGTCGGCGGACGTGAAGACCTGCTCGGCCATCAGCGCGAGCGAGGGGACCTCGGCCATCACGCCGGCGGTCCGGATGCCGAGCTCGCGGGCGAGGTCGACGAAGTACTCGGTCTCCTCGGCGTCGGCGACCATCGGGGCCATCACCCAGAGGTCGGCCTCGGTCTCGGCGTCGGCCCGGGCGAGCGCGGTGAGCTGGTCGCGCAGGACCTCGGGGTGGTTCCGGAGCGCGCGGAGTCCGCGTCGCCCGAGGGCAGGGTTCTCCTCGTCCTTGTCGGTGAGGAACGGCAGCGGCTTGTCCGCACCGGCGTCGAGGGCGCGGACGACGACCTTCTTGCCCGGGAACGCCTCGAGCAGCTGCGTGTAGGAGGCCTGCTGCTCGTCGACCGTCGGCGCCTGCGGCGAGTCGAGGAAGAGGAACTCGGTGCGGAAGAGCCCCACGCCCTCCGCACCGAGAGCAACGGCGCCCGCGGCGTCGGCCGGGCTGCCGAGGTTCGCGAGCAGGGGCACGGTGTGCCCGTCGGCGAGGGCCCCGGCGGTGAGCGGTGCAGCGGCCGCGGCGAGGCGGTCGGCGATGCGCTGCTGGACGTCGGCGACGAGTTCGGCGGACGGGTCGGTCACGACGGTGCCGGCGGCGGCGTCCACGACGACGACCGTGCCGTCGGACAGGTCGTCCGCGCCGGTCACGCCGACGATCGCGGTGATGCCCTTCGCACGGGCGAGGATCGCGGTGTGCGAGGTCGGCCCACCGTCACGGGTGACGAGTGCGAGGACCTTGTCGAGGTCGAGGAGCGCGGTGTCGGCCGGAGCGAGGTCACGGGCGACGAGCACGAACGGGGTGTCGGACTCGGGCACACCCGGGGCCGGGACGCCGCGGAGCTTGGCGACGATCCGCTGGGCGACGTCGTCGAGGTCGGCCGCGCGCTCCCCCATGTAGCCGCCCATGCCGACGAGCAGGTCGCGGAACTGGGCGAACGCCTCGTGCACGGCGCGCTCGGCGTTCGTGCCGCCGTCGATGCGGGCGTGCACGTCGTCGAGGAGCGTCGGGTCCTGCGCCATCAGGGCCTGTGCCTCGAGCACGGCCTGGGCGTCGCCACCGGCGAGCTGTCCGCGCTTGTTGAGGTCCTCCGCCACCGCGGCGATCGCCGAGGCCACTGCCTGCTTCGCGTCGTCGGCCGAGCCCTCGAGCGCTGCGGTCGACGGTTCGCCGAGCGGGTCCGCCATCCGGAGCACGGGGCCCTGGGCGACGCCACGGCCGACGCCGGTTCCGAGCAGTTCGGACATTCGAGACTCCTTCATCTCACACGCGCTTGCGGTGGGGTGGTTCGTTCGGTGCGCAGCGACACGGCGGGAACCCCGCCCGTGCGGCTTGAGCAGCACCATACCCCGATCCGCGTTGACAAACAAACACATCCGGGGATAAAAATGCAGAAACAGATGCCCGTTTGCGTCTGGCGGCTGAACCAGAGCGCTCGGATCCGCCGAGGACGTGCCCGAGCATGTCCGTTCCGTTCCGACCTGAGACGACGAGGCCCACGATGTACGCACCAGAGCGCCACCAGCGCATCGTCGAACAGGCGCGCGCGCAGGGCCGGGTCGACGTCAAGGACCTCGCCGAGCTGCTCGAGGTCACCCCCGAGACCATCCGGCGGGACCTCACGAGCCTCGAGCGCCGCGGCCTGGTCCGTCGTGCCCACGGCGGGGCCATCCCCGTCGAGCGCATCACCATCCACCCCGGCGTCGGCGACCGCGGCGGCATCAACCAGGCCGAGAAGATGGTCATCGCCGAGGCCGCGCTCGGCGAACTGCCCGAGAACGGCTCGGTCATGATCGACGCCGGGACCTCGACGATCTGCCTCGCCGAGATGCTCCCCACCGACCGCGGGCTCACCGTGGTGACGCACTCGCTGCCCGTCGCGATGGCCGTCGCGAACCGCCCGGGCATCGACCTGCACCTGCTCGGCGGCAACATCCGCAGCGACTCCCTCGCCGGGGTCGGCACGTGGACGCACCAGCTCATCGGCATGGTGAGCGTCGACGTCGCCTTCATCAGCATCAACGGGATCACGCCGGAGCGCGGCCTCACGACGCACAACATGGCCGAGGCCGCCGTGAAGTCCGCGATGATCAAGTCCGCACGCCGGAGCATCCTGCTCGCCGACCACACCAAGTTCGGACGCGAGGAGTTCGGTCGCGTCGCGCCGCTCGCCGCGATCGACACGATCATCACCGACCCCGCCGTGAACGCCGACCTCGTCCGCGAGGTCGAGGCCGCCGGCACCGAGGTCTTCTGGCCCGGACGCGACTGACCGCGTCCACCGCCCGTCCAGCACCCGCCCACACCGTGCTCGCTACCATGAGCGCACCACCCATCGACGAGGAGTCAATCGATGTCCGAAGCCACCCGCACCGTCACCGTCGCCAGCGCGTCCGGCCTGCACGCCCGTCCCGCGTCCCTGTTCGTCCAGACCGTGACGGCGTCGGGCCACCAGGTCACGATCGCGAAGGGCGAGAAGTCCGGCAACGCGGGCAGCATCCTCGCGCTCCTCGGCCTGGGCATCGAGAACGGCGACGAGGTCACGCTCACCGTCACCGGCGACGACGCCGAGACGACCGCGGACAACCTGGTCGAGTTCCTCAAGACGGACCACGACGCGGCCTGACCACGCGGGTCGCGTCCTGGACGCGACCACGGAACGGACGGGAGGCGCGGTGCCAGCTGGCACCGCGCCTCCCGTCCGTCCGGGGCCGGGTCCAGGGCTGTCGGCGCCCGCCGATAAGGTGTTCTGCATGACACGCCTGCGCCTCGCATCCGTCAACGTGAACGGCGTCCGCGCCGCCTTCCGCAAGGGGATGGGCGACTGGCTCGCCACCCGTGACGTCGACGTGCTGGCCCTGCAGGAGGTCCGTGCCTCGAGCGACGACCTCGCCGGCCTGCTCGGCGACGAGTGGGACATCGTGCACGACCCGGCCACCGCCAAGGGCCGCGCGGGCGTCGCGATCGCCTCGCGGCACAGCGCCCACGTGCACCGCGTCGCGCTCGGCGCCGACGACTTCGACTCCGCCGGACGCTGGCTCGAGGCCGACTACGAGATCGGCGGCACCACCGTCACCGTGGTGTCCACCTACGTGCACTCGGGCGAGGTCGACACCCCGAAGCAGGACGAGAAGTGGAAGTTCCTCGACGCGATGACGGAACGCCTGCCGAAGCTCCGCGAGCACAACCCGCTCGCCGTGGTCGTCGGCGACCTCAACGTCGGGCACGACCAGCGCGACATCAAGAACTGGAAGGGCAACGTGAAGCGCGCCGGCTTCCTGCCCCGCGAGCGTGCCTACTTCTCGCGCTTCTTCGGCGCGGACGGCTCCGAGGTCGAGGGCGCGGACGGCTCGACGGGCCCCGGCCTCGGCTGGGTCGACGTCGGCCGCGAGCAGGCCGGTGACGTCGAGGGGCCGTACACCTGGTGGTCCTGGCGCGGCCAGGCGTTCGACAACGACACGGGCTGGCGCATCGACTACCAGATGGCGACCCCGGAGCTCGCCGCGAAGGTCACGCAGTACACGGTCGACCGGGCCGCTGCGTACGACCAGCGATGGTCCGACCACGCCCCCGTGGTCGTCGACTACGAGATCTGACCTCCTCACTCTCCAGCAGCTACAGGACAGCAACACCATGACCAAGACGCGCATCTTCTCGGGCATCCAGCCGTCGGCCGGATCCCTCCACCTCGGCAACTACATCGGCGCGCTCATGCAGTGGAGGACACTGCTCGACGACTACGACGCGATCTACTGCGTCGTCGACATGCACGCGATCACCTCCCCGCAGGACCCGGCCGAGCTGCGGGCGAACACCCGTGCGACGGCCGCGCAGTACATCGCGTCGGGCATCGACCCGACGAAGGCGACGCTGTTCGTGCAGTCGCACGTGCCGGCGCACGCCGAGCTCGCGTGGGTGCTCAACACCCTCACCGGGTTCGGTGAGGCGAGCCGGATGACCCAGTTCAAGGACAAGTCGGCGCGGCAGGGTGCCGAGGCCGCTTCGGTCGGACTCTTCACGTACCCGGTGCTGATGGCGGCGGACATCCTGCTGTACGACACGAAGGTCGTCCCGGTCGGCGACGACCAGCGGCAGCACGTCGAGCTCACCCGCGACCTCGCCGGCCGCTTCAACTCGCGGTTCGGTGACACGTTCGTCGTGCCGGAGGCCCGGATCCTGACGGACACCGCCCGGATCTACGACCTGCAGGACCCGACGAGCAAGATGAGCAAGTCGGCTGCGTCCGACAACGGCCTCATCCGGCTGCTCGACGACCCGAAGCGCACGGCCAAGAAGATCCGTTCGGCGGTCACCGACACCGAGCGGGAGATCCGTGCGGACCGCCAGGCCAAGCCGGGCATCACGAACCTGCTGTCGATCCTGTCGGCGTTCACGGGCACCCCGGTCGCCGCGCTCGAGGAGTCGTTCCAGGGCAAGGGCTACGGCGACCTGAAGGGTGAGGTCGCGGACGCCGTCGTGGCCGAGCTCGAGCCGGTACGCGCCCGCACGCTCGAGCTCCTCGACGACCCGGCGGAGCTCGACCGGCTCCTCGAGGTCGGTGCCGAGCGTGCCGAGTCGATCGCGTCCGAGACCCTCGCGAAGGTCTACGAGCGCATCGGCTTCGTGCCGCGCACCCGGCGCTGAGCCGACCGGGCCCGACATGATCCCCGTGACGTTGACGTCCGCCCGGGTGCACCTCGACGTGCCCACCCGGGCGGACGTCGCCGCGATCACCGAGGCCTGCCAGGACCCGGCGATCGTGCGGTGGACGACGATCCCGACGCCGTACACGGCCCGGGACGCCACCACGTTCGTCGACGCCCTCGTGGGGCCGGGGTGGGCGTCCGACCGTGAGTACACCTGGGCGATCCGCCGCGCGGGGTCGACCTGGCTCGAGGGCATCGTCGGCTACCGGACCGCGAACCGCGACCTCGGGTTCTGGCTCGCGCCGTCCGCCCGGGGCGCCGGACTCATGCACGACGCCGTCGGACTGGTGCTGGACTGGGCGTTCGGACAGGGCGCTCCCGACGTCTCCTGGGAGTGCTACGCGGGCAACACGGCATCGGCGTCCGTCGCCCGGGCCGCGGGCTTCTCGTACACCGGCACGGGCGACGCCCGGATCCCCGGACGTGACGGTGCGCCGACGACCGCGTGGAAGGGCCTCCGTCGCGCCGACGGGTCCCCGGCCTCCGACCTGGCGTGGCCGGCGGAGACGTTCGCCACCGGCGACGTCGGCTGACGGCGCCGCGCCGGTAGTCTCGGGTCGTGAGCAGCACCACCACCCCGGCCGAGGTCCGCGCCATGCGCCGCGGCCTCGAACTCGCCGCGCTCGGCCCCGCGGTCGGCGACCACGCCCGCGTCGGGGCGGTCATCCTCTCCCCCGATGGTGCCGTCCTCGCCGAGGGCTGGCACCGGGGAGCCGGCACCCCGCACGCCGAGGTCGACGCGATGGCCAAGGTCCCCGCCGATGCCCTCCGCGGTGCCACGGCGGTGGTCACGCTCGAGCCCTGCAACCACACCGGCCGCACCGGCCCGTGCGCCGTCGCCCTCATCGAGGCCGGCGTCGGCCGGGTGGTGTACGCGATCGACGACCCCGGTGCGGACGCGCACGGCGGCGCCGAGCGGCTCCGTGCGGCCGGCGTCGAGGTGGTCTCGGGCGTCCTCGCGGACGAGGCCGAGGCGTTCCTCGAGCGGTGGCTCCTCTCCGTCCGCCTGGGTCGGCCGTGGGTGACCGTGAAGTGGGCGTCGAGCCTCGACGGCCGCGCCGCCGCCGCGGACGGCACGAGCCGGTGGATCACCGGTGCCGCCGCGCGCCAGCACGTGCACGAGCAGCGCGCCGCCCACGACGCGATCCTCGTCGGCACCGGTACGGTCCTCGCCGACGATCCGAGCCTCACCGCGCGGGGCGACGCCGGTGAGCTCCTGCCGGACCAGCCGCTGCCCGTCGTGTTCGGCGACCGGCCCGTCCCCGACCACGCCGCCGTGCGTCGGCACCCCCGCGGGCTCGTCACGCTGCCGGGACACGACCTCGCCGCCTCGCTCGGCGCCCTCCGCGACCACGGCGTGCACTCGGTGTTCGTCGAGGGCGGCCCCACCGTCGCGTCGGCGCTCATCGCCGCGGGACTCGTCGACGAGTACCTCGTGTACCTCGCACCCGTGCTGCTCGGCGGTCCCCGTGTTGCCCTCGATGACGTCGGTGTGGGAAGCATCGGCGAGCGTCGGAGGTTGGACGTACTATCGACCACCAGCCTCGGCCCCGACCTGCTGGTCCGAGCTCGACCCCACCGCCAGGCCCGGCCGGTGGCGGACGCGCTCGGAGACGAGGGGCCCCAGAACGACCGGAGCACCCCATGACCGACGCACTCACCTCCCCCACCCCCGGGAGCCCGGTCCAGTTCGAGGTGTCCACGAACGTCCCGACGACCCACGGCACGTTCGAGATGCGCGCCTACCGCGACCTCGTCACGAGCGCCGAGCACGTCGCGATCATCGGCTCCGGCCCCGACGGCGCCGCGCCCCGCGACGGCGCGCTCGTGCGCGTGCACTCGGAGTGCCTGACGGGCGAGGCGTTCGGGTCCCTCAAGTGCGAGTGCGGCCCGCAGCTCGACGCGGCGCTCGACACGATCGCGGCCGAGGGCGGCGTGGTGGTCTACCTGCGCGGGCAGGAGGGCCGCGGCATCGGCCTCATCAACAAGCTGAAGGCCTACCGCCTGCAGGAGGACGGCCTGGACACCCTCGACGCGAACCTCGCGCTCGGCCTCCCCGCCGACTCCCGCGCGTACGGCGGTGCGGCCGGCATCCTCGCCGACCTCGGCCTCACGAGCGTCCGGCTGCTCTCGAACAACCCCGAGAAGCGCCGCCAACTCGAGGAGCACGGCATCACGGTCGAGAGCCTCGTGCCGCTCGTCGTCGGCGTCTCCGCGCAGAACACCGGGTACCTCGACACCAAGCGCGACCGGATGGGCCACCAGCTCCCCGCCCACCTGGGCTGATTCGCAGGTGCACGACATCTGTCGTACGATGGGGGCTTCCGTCACAAGCGGTCCACCACCACAGCCGAACGCACTCGATCGGTGTCCGCGCCACCCTGCGCGAACCGACCGGTGTCCGCCGTCCGGCTGACCGCTGCGCTCCCCTCGAGCGTTCCCCCCACGGAGTCCCCTCACCCCATGTCCGCCGCACCGGCACCCGCAACCCCGAAGACCGCCGGCAATCCGCGCTCCCGCGTCGTGATCGCCAGCCTCGTCGGCACCTCCATCGAGTTCTACGACTTCTACGTCTACGCGACGGCCGCGGTCCTCGTCTTCCCGACGCTGTTCTTCCCCAACGAGGACCCGACGGCCTCGCAGCTGTCCTCGTTCGTCACCTTCGCCCTCGCGTTCTTCGCGCGCCCCGTCGGCTCGGTCCTCTTCGGCCACTTCGGTGACCGCGTCGGCCGCAAGGCGACCCTCGTCGCGTCCCTGCTCGTGATGGGCACGGCCACGTTCCTGATCGGCTGCCTGCCGACGTTCGACTCGATCGGCATCTGGGCACCGGTCCTGCTCGCGGTGATGCGCTTCGCACAGGGTGTCGGCCTCGGTGGCGAGTGGTCCGGCGCGGCGCTGCTCGCGACGGAGAACGCCCCGAAGGGCAAGCGCGGCGTGTTCGGCTCGATGCCGCAGCTCGGCGCCCCGATCGGCTTCCTGCTCGCCAACGGCCTGTTCATCGCGATCAACGCGGCGATGCCGGCCGGCGCCGACGGCACCCCGAACCCGGACTTCCAGGCCTGGGGCTGGCGTCTGCCGTTCCTGCTCTCGGCGGTCCTCGTGATCGTCGGCCTCTACGTGCGCTTCAAGCTCGTCGAGTCTCCCGTGTTCCGCGGTGTCCAGGAGTCCGGCACGGTCGCGAAGATCCCGCTCGGCCGGGTGTTCCGCACGTCGTGGAAGGCACTCATCGTCGGCACCTTCGGCATGGTCGCGACCTACGTGCTCTTCTACTTCATGACGACGTTCACGCTGTCGTACGGCACGACGGGTGCCGAGGCGGGGCCGCTCGTCCCGAAGATCGGGCTCGGCTACACCCGCGGCGAGTTCCTGACGCTGCTCATGATCGGCGTCGTGTTCTTCGGCATCTTCACCCCGGTCGCCGGCATGCTCGCCGACAAGTTCGGGCGTCGTCGCACCCTCATCCCCACGACCGTCGGCATCGCACTGTTCGGCCTGACGTTCCAGTTCTGGTTCGCGGCGTCGACCGGTCCGATCACCGTCGTCACCTTCCTCATCGTGGGGCTGTCGCTGATGGGGCTGACGTTCGGGCCGATGGGCGCCCTGCTGCCGGAACTGTTCCCGACGAACGTCCGGTACACGGGTTCGGCGATCGCGTACAACGTCGCCTCGATCCTCGGCGCCTCGCTCGCGCCGACGATCGCGCTGGCGCTGTGGAAGCCGGACGGCAACATCTTCATGGTCGGCCTGTACCTGACGATCGCCGCCGTGGTCACCCTCGTCGCACTGCTGTTCGTCCGCGAGACGAAGAGCGCGGGCCTCGACGAGGCGGACCGGTCCGGTACGCCGGACGCGGCACCCGCCCAGGCACGCGCCTGACGCGACCCCTGTCCGGACTGGAGGCGCGGTGCCAGCTGGCACCGCGCCTCCAGTCCGTCTGTGGTCGGGTTCCGTTCCGATCTGCCGAGCCGGAACGACGATGTCGATGTCGTACGACGTCGGAGTCGTCGTTCCGAGTTCGAACGTCAACTCAGGTTGACACATGTCGGCGCGTCAATGTAGGTTGACACGCATGGACCGACCGACCATCACGAGCCTCGCCGCGGGGGCAGCAGGGGACGACCCGTTCTCCGCCCTGGCCAGCGTGCGCGAGCTCCGCCGTGAACTCGACCGGACCGAGGAACTCGCCGCCCGTCGTGCCCGGAACGCCGGCGCCTCGTGGCAGGAGATCGCGACGCTGCTCGGCGTCAGTCGACAGGCAGTGCACAAGAAGTACGGCAGAAACTAGGAACACGATGAGCTCCCCCTTCGCGCGACCCAAGAAGACCGACGGCCCCCGCGCCAGCTTCGGCCGGCTGCTGGGCTACCTGTTCGAGAACAAGCCGGCGATGGTCGTGATCATCGTGCTGAGCATCCTCGGCGCGGGTGCGTCCCTCGCCCAGCCGCTGCTCGTGAACCAGGTGGTCACGGCGGTGCAGCACGGCAACACGCTCAGCATGCTCGTGTGGGCCCTCGTCGCCCTGGTGCTCGTGTCCGGCGTCCTGAACGGCGTCCAGCACTTCCTGCTCCAGCGCGCGGGTGAGGGCGTGGTCCTCTCCACCCGTCGCAAGCTCATCGCCCGCATCCTCAACCTGCCGATCTCCGAGTTCGACACGCGTCGCACCGGCGACCTCGTGTCCCGGGTCGGCAGCGACACCACGCTGCTCCGCGCGGTGCTCACGCAGGGGCTCATCGAGTCGATCGGCGGCGCCCTCACCTTCATCGGCGCGGTCGTCGCGATGGCGATCATCGACCCGCTGCTGCTCGGCATCACGGTCGTCATCGTGCTCGTCGCCATCGTCGTCGTCGGTGGGCTGAGCCGCCGCATCCGCATCGCGTCGAAGAAGGCGCAGGAGAAGGTCGGCGACCTCACCGCCGCGGTCGAGCGCGGCATCGGCGCCGTCCGCACCATCCGCGCCGCGGGTGCGACGGAGCGCGAGGTGCAGGAGGTCGACGGCCACGCGACCGAGGCCTACAAGCGCGGCCTCGACATCGCGAGGATGTCGGCGTTCGTCGTCCCGGTCGCGAGCATCGTCATGCAGGTGGCGTTCATCGCCGTGCTCGGCGTCGGCGGCGCGCAGGTCGCCGCCGGAACGATCACGATCGCCACGCTCATCACGTTCATCCTGCTGCTCTTCATGATGATCATGCCGCTCGGCCAGGCGATGGGCGCGGTCGTCGCCGTCGCCCAGGCGCTCGGTGCCCTCGGGCGCATCGAGGAGATCCTGCACCTGCCGACCGAGGCCCAGGACGACGGCGCGGTGCGCGTCGCCGCCGCGGTCGAGACGGACGACGCCATCACGTTCGAGCACGTGTCGTTCCGGTACGACGGTCCCGCCGACGGGCCTGGAGGCACGGATCCCCTCCCCGAGACCGCAGACGCCGAGCAGGCGGTGCTGCACGACGTCTCCTTCCGGGTGCCGCGCGGATCGCGGGTCGCCCTGGTGGGGCCGTCCGGTGCGGGCAAGTCGACGACGCTGGCGCTCATCGAGCGGTTCTACGACCCGACCGACGGCGTGATCCGGCTCGGCGGCGTCGACGTCCGTGGGCTGGACCGGGCCGAGCTCCGCGCCCAGATCGGCTACGTGGAGCAGGACGCCCCGGTGCTGGCCGGCACCATCCGGGCGAACCTGCTGCTCGGGTCACCGAACGCGACCGAGGACGACTGCGTCCGCGTGCTCGAGGCGGTCAACCTCGGCGAGGTCCTGCACCGCGACCCGCGCGGCCTCGACGCCCAGGTCGGCGAGGACGGCGTCATGCTCTCCGGTGGTGAGCGGCAGCGTCTGGCCATCGCCCGCGCGCTGCTCGCCGCTCCCCCGATCCTGCTGCTCGACGAGTCCACGTCGTCGCTCGACGGCGTGAACGAGCAGAAGATGCGGCTCGCGATCGACGCCGTGGCCGAGGACCGCACGTTGCTCGTGATCGCGCACCGGCTGTCCACAGTGGTCGACTCCGACGTGATCGTCGTGCTCGAGCACGGCCGGGTCGTCGGGGTCGGCACGCACTCCGAGCTCGTCGAGTCCACGCCGCTGTACCGCGACCTGGCGAAGCACCAGCTCCTGGTCTGACGCCGGGCCGGTTGCCGCTCAGGCGGCGAAGGGGTCTGGTGTCAGGACGTAGACGCTCTCGAGGTACTCCTCGATCCCCTCGTGGGACCCCTCGCGGCCGAGGCCGGAGGACTTCACGCCGCCGAACGGGAAGGCGGCGTTCGACACGACGCCGGTGTTGAGCCCGAGCATCCCCGTCTCGAGTCGCTCGGCCAGCCGCTGCCCGCGGGCGAAGTCCGACGTGTACGCGTACGCGATCAGCCCGAACTCGGTGTCGTTCGCGAGCCGGATCCCTTCTTCCTCGGTGGTGAATCGTGTGATCGACACCACCGGGCCGAAGATCTCCGTCGTGAGGATGTCCGACCCGGGCTGCACGTCGTCGAGGACCGTCGGCGCGTAGTACGTCCCCGGACGGTCGACGCGCTGCCCGCCGGTGACGAGTCGGGCTCCGCGGGCGACGGCGTCGTCGACGAGTCGAGCGGCCTTGTCCACCGCACGGTCGTCGATGAGCGGCCCCATCGTGGTGCCCTCCTCGCTCCCCCGGCCGACCCGGAACCCGTCGACCTTCGCGGTGAGCGCTGCGGTGAAGGCGTCGGCGATGCCCTCCTGCACGAAGAACCGGTTCGCGGCGGTGCAGGCCTCGCCGACGTTGCGGAACTTCGCGAGCATCGCAGCCGTGACCGCGGTGTCGAGGTCGGCGTCGTCGAACACCAGGAGCGGGGCGTTGCCGCCGAGCTCCATGCTCGTCCTGAGGACGTTGTCGGCAGCCTGCTTCAGGAGCGCCGAGCCGACGGGCGTCGATCCCGTGAAGGTCAGCTTCCGGAGCCGGCGGTCCGCGATGATCGGCTCGGACAACCCCTTCGCGTCGAGGGACGGCACCACGTTGAGGACCCCGTCCGGCAGGCCGGCACGACGGAACAGCTCGACGAGGAACAGCGTCGTGAGCGGTGTGAGCTCCGCCGGCTTCACGACGACGGTGCACCCGGCCGCGAGCGCCGGGCCGATCTTCCGGGTCGCCATCGCGAGCGGGAAGTTCCACGGGGTGATCGCGTACACCGGGCCGACCGGACGCTTCAGCACGATCGCACGGCCGGTGCCCTCCGGGTTGGTGCGGTAGTCGCCACCGATGCGGACGGCCTCCTCGGAGAACCAGCGGAGGAACTCACCGCCGTAGGTGACCTCGCCACGGGCCTCGGCGAGGGGCTTCCCCATCTCCAGCGTCATGAGCGCTGCCAGGTCCTCGGCGTGCTCCCGCACCAGGTCGAACGCAGCGCGGAGCAGGTCGGAGCGCTGCCGCGGCGGGGTGGCGGCCCACGAGTCCTGCGCGGCGACGGCGGCGTCGAGCGCGGCGATGCCGTCCGCGGGGGTGGCGTCCGCGACCTCCGCGAGCACCTCGCCCGTCGAGGGATCGCGCACGGAGAAGGTCGCGCCACCGGTGGCAGCCCGCCAGCGCCCGCCGATGAACAGGCCGGTCGGCACCCCCTCGACCGAGACGTTGTCGTCGGCGACCGTCGTGGTCAGGGCGGTGGTGGGTGTGGTGGTGTCCGTCACAGTACTGCTCCTCCGGGGTTCGCCAACCCCTCGTCCATGTCGCTGTGGTCGACGTGCCCGCCGGCCGTGCGGATCTCGTCCAGTGCCCGGGCGCTCCGGTCCGCGTCCACGCCGGCGACCAGGTCGTCGAACACCGCGACGTCGTACCCGGCCGCCAGCGCGTCGAGGGCCGTCGCGCGGACGCAGTGGTCGGTGGCGAGGCCGATGACGTCGACCGTCGTCACGTGGTGCTCGGCGAGGAGCCCGGCCAGCGGGACGCCGCCATCGGTCCGGGCCTGGAACGCCGAGTAGTCCGGGGTCCCCTGGCCCTTGAACACGTCGACGTCGACGTACTCGGTGTCGAGCTCCGGGTGGTACTCGGCCCCGGGCGTGCCAGCGACGCAGTGCACGGGCCACGTGGTCACGAAGTCCGGACCCTCGGGACCGGCGAAGTGCCCGCCGTTGTCGTCGTCGCCGTGGTGCCAGTCGCGGGAGCCCACCACGAGGTCGTACTCGTCCTCGGCGTGGCGGTGGAGGAACGCCGAGATGCGGGCGGCGAGCTCCGCCCCGCCGGCGACCGCGAGCGCGCCGTCCTCGGTGAAGTCGTTCTGGACGTCGACGATGAGCAGTGCCCTGGCCATGGGGCCATCCAACACCCGACGGCTCAGGAACCGGTGAGCTTGCTCCCGCACGAGTAGGTGGCAGCCGTGACCGCGTCGAGTGCCGGGAGCGCCGCCGCACGCGAGGACCCGATGGCGTAGAACGCGAACGTCAGGCGGGTGCCGTCCGCGGCGTCGATGTAGCCACCGAGGGTGTTCGCGCTGTCGATCCAGCCGGTCTTCGCGTGCACCTTGCCCCGGGCGACGGCGTTGGCACCGGTGAACCGGCTGGCGAGCGTGCCGGACTGTCCGGACACCGGCAGGGCGTTCGCGAGCGTCCCGAGGCCCTTCGCACCGGCCTGCACCTGCACCATGAGGTGGGCGACGAAGTTCGGCGAGACGGCGTTCGCGGCGCTCTCGCCCGAGCCGTCCTTGATGACGATGCCGGACGGGTCGACGCCGTACGACTTCAGTGCCGTCTGGTACACGGACGTCAAGGACGCCGCGGAGCCGTTCGAGCCGGACTCCTTCGACGACACCCGCGCGAGCATCTCGGCCAGCGTGTTGTCGGAGTTCGGGATCATCTGCCCGATGAGCGTCGACACCGGCTGCGACGAAACGGTGGCGATCGTGTCGGAGCTCGTCGTGGCCCGCTTCACGATCTGCGCGTTGGCCGCACCGGCGACCCCGGCGTTCGCGAGCGCCGTGCGGAACAGTGCCCCGGCGCGGCCGACCGGGTCGGTCGAGCGCGGCGAGGTCGCGGCACCGGGGTTCGCCCGGTCGCCGTCGACCATGAGCGCCGTGACGTTCGGCTGGTAGCCGATCGTCCGCTCGCTGACGGGCCAGGTCGGGTCCCAGGCGTCGGCGTCGTTCCAGTACGTGTCGTCCGTGACGATCGTCGTCACCGGGGTGCTGCCGAGCTTCGCCTTCACCTGCTGGGCGAGCTGGCCGAGCGTCGGTGCCCCCGGGTAGACGGTCGCTCCACCGGCCGACAGGGTGGCGTCACCGTGGCCGACGAGCGCGATCGCGCCGCCGGACTCCTTCGTCACGGTCGTCGGGATGCGGTGGTCACCGCCGAGCACGGCGAGCGCGGTCGCCGTCGTCAGGGTCTTCATGACGCTGCCGGTCTGCGCGGCCTTGTCACCGTTGCGTGAGAACAGGACCTCGCCCGTCTTCGCGTTCATCACGTACCCCTCGAACGCACCGAGTCCGCTCGCCGACGCAGCGGCTGAGATCGTGCAGGTGCGGAGGGCGGACGGGCCGGCAGCGTCCTTCGGCACCGCCCGGCCCGCCGGGGTCGGGGTGCTCGTCGGGGCCGCCGTCGTCGTCGCTGACGGGGTGGCGGTCGCCGACGCGTCCGCCACCGCGCGCTCGGACGCCCGGGGTGTCGGCATCGTGGCCGCGGCGACGGCGACCGCTCCCCCCGAGCCGAGCACGAGGACGGCCGCCAGACCGCCGGCGATCCAGGGCACCGGTCGGCGGGTGACGGAGGCACGGACCACGGCGACCGCGTCGCGGAGGCGATCCGCGACGGAGCGCGGTGAGGGCTGCTGGTCGGACATCGCGAACGATCCTACGGAACTGCGGGAGGAGCCTCCAGGCCTGATCCGAAGTCAGCGGCCGTCGGCCGCGTACCGGACCCCGACCTGCCGGCGAGCCTCGTCCATCAGCGCCATGATCGCGATGGTCTCCTCGGGGTCCATCGGACCGCCCTCGTGGGTGCCGGAGGTGACCATCGACTCGAATGCCCGCACCTCGTGCGCGTAGCCGGTGAGTTCCTCGCGCCCGTCGAACTCCTCGACGACCGCGCCGTCGCGGTCACGGAGCCGCCAGGTCGTCGGGGTGAACCACGTGGAGTCGAGGTCGATCCGGCCGTCCTCGCCGATCACCGACGCCGTGTTCGAACTGCGGAGGTCGAGGCCGAAGTGCAGCATCGACTGCGAGCCGCCCTCGTGCGTGAGCACCAGTCCCATCTGCGTGTCGACGCCCTGCTCGCTCAGCGTGCCCGCGGCCACGACCGCCGTCGGGACGCCCAGCACGTCGACCGCGAAGGAGATCGGGTAGATGCCGAGGTCGAGCATCGCGCCGCCGCCGAGCGCGGGGTCGTTCAACCGGTGCGCGGGATCGCTCGGCAGCGCCTGGTGGTGCGTCGCCTCGACGAGTCGGACCCGCCCGATGCGCCCCTCGCTGACGAGCTCGCGGATCATCGACATCTGCGGGAGGAAGCGCGTCCACATCGCCTCCATGACGGCGACGTCCGCCCGGCGGGCGGCGTCGACGACCCGACGGGCCTCGTCCACCGTGATCGTGAAGGCCTTCTCGACGAGGACGTGCTTGCCGGCCTCGATCGCGAGCAGGGCGTCCTCGGCGTGCCGGGAGTGCGGGGTCGCCACGTACACGGCGTCGACCTCGTCGTCGGCGACGAGGTCCTCGTAGGAACCGTGCGCCCGCGGGATCCCGAACTCCGCCGCGAACGACTCGGCACTCGCCTGCGTCCGGCTGCCGACCGCGACGAACTCGATGCCCGCGGCGGTGCAGTCGCCCACGAAGGAGCGTGCGATGCCGCCCGTGCCGATGACTCCCCAGCGAACCGTCATGCGTCCTGTCTACCAGCGCTGCCCCGTGCCACACCGCTGTCCGTCTGCAGCACTTTGCTATGGACTCCACGGGCGATTGCCAGCTAGCGTGCTGCCACGCCCCTCGAACGGGGGCGTCCCCTCCCCGAGAAGGTATCCATGCGCCGATCCGTCCTGTCCGTCGTCGCCACCAGCGCCGCGATCGTCCTCACCTCCACCCTCGTCGGCACCACCCCGGCGAACGCGCACGGGTGGGGGTCGCCAGGCCACTCGCCGGGCCACTCGACCGACGCCGGTCTGACGCCGCGGACGCACTTCACGATGGCGGCCGACGGTTCGTCCGGCGCCACCCAGGGCGGCGAGGGGATCCCGAACATCGACTCCGTCAAGAAGACCATCGCCACGTACTACGGCGACCCCGGCACTGGCCTCGCGAACCGCACCGACTCCCCGTACATCCGCGAGATGCGGTCGATCGTCGCGCAGCAGAGCGCCGGACTGCAGCGCATCCACGACGCCGCCGTCCGCCACGGCGAGAAGCCGGCGATCGTGCTCGACGCCGACGACACCACCCTGTGGACCTACGACATGGAGGTCGCGGACATGCACTTCGTCTTCGACCCGGCCCGGCAGGACGAGTGGGTGCAGGACGAGCGCTTCGCAGCCACCCCCTCGATGGTCGGGTTCGTCAACCGCGCCTCGGCCATGGGCTTCACCGTCTTCGGGCTGACCGGGCGGAACGACGACCAGAAGGCCGCGACCGTCCAGAACCTGTCGAAGGTCGGCTACACCGCCTTCACGCAGGACCGGTTCTTCACCAAGTGGACGGGCAAGGGCACCTCGCAGCAGCCGTCGTACATCACCTGCGCTGCCGCGAGCTGCACCACCGTCGAGTACAAGGCCCTCACGCGCAAGCACATCGAGCAGGACCTCGGCTACGACATCACCCTGAACATCGGTGACCAGTGGAGCGACCTGCAGGGCGGGTACGCCGACCGCTCGGTGAAGCTGCCGAACCCCACCTACTACCTCCCCTCGGCGGACCTGCCCGGCGTGTCCGAGCCCCGGCTGACGCCGCGCACGCAGTTCACGATGGCGGCCGACGGGTCCTCCGGTGCGACGCAGAGCGGTGAGGGCATCCCGAACATCGACTCCGTCAAGAAGACCATCGCCACGTACTACGGCGACCCCGGCACGGGCCTCGCGAACAGGACCGACTCCCCCTACATCCGCGAGATGCGCAGCATCGTCACCCGCCAGGCTCCCGTCGTCGCCGCCCAGTGCGCCGTCGGCCGGAAGCTGCACCGCAACCCCGCGATCGTCCTCGACGCCGACGACACCACGCTGTGGACCTACGACATGGAGGTCGCGGACATGCACTTCGTCTTCGACCCCGCACGCCAGGACGAGTGGGTGCAGGACGAGCGCTTCCCCGCGACCCCGTCGATGACCTCGCTCGTGTCCATCGCCCAGCGCTCGGGCTGCACGATCATCGGACTCACCGGCCGGAACGACGACCAGAAGACCGCGACGATCGAGAACCTCCGGAACGTCGGGTACCCGCAGTTCGCCGCCACCCAGCGCGGCGTGCAGACGTACTACACGAAGTGGACCGGCGTCGGGACCTCGCAGCAGCCGTCGTACGTGACCTGCGCCACGGCGAAGTGCACCACGGTCGAGTACAAGTCGCAGACGCGGGCGCACATCGAGTCGCGTGCCGGCGGCCGCTTCGACGTCGTCGCCAACTTCGGTGACCAGTACAGCGACCTGCTCGGCGGGTCGGCGGACCGCAGTGTGAAGCTGCCGAACCCGACGTACTACCTGCCCTGAGGCACGGCCCGCTCGAACGCGGGCGTCCCGGTCAGGCTCCTCGGACCATCCGTGGCGCGCGGCCCGCAACGGACGAAGCCCCCACGAGCGATCTCGTGGGGGCTTCGTCGTCGTCGACGGGCAGACCGCCGCTCGGCTCCGTCGTCGTGCCGTCGGTCTGCTGGCGGCTAGCTGCTCGCGGCGAGGAGCGGCGCGAGCAGTGCAGCACCGATCGTGCCGTAGATGATGCAGTCCGTCGGGTTGTCGACGCAGTACTGGTTCGCGGACTTGTGCGCCCGCTTCAGCCGCGCGACGAAGTCCGCCCAGGTCTTCGTGTGGCGCAGATCGATCTGGACGACCACCTTGCCGTTCTTCGAGATCCGGTAGATGCCGCCGTCGCACTTCGAGGGGCTGGTCTTGCTCGTGTACTGGATGGGGGCACCGCCGCCGTTGAAGCACGCGTAGTTCGTGCTGCCCGCTGCGTTGGCCGCGGTCGGGACCGCTCCCGCGCCCCCGGCGATGATCGCGATCGATGCGGCCGCCAGCGGAATCGCCGACCCGGCGACGAAGCGAGTTCCGGGCGGTACCGGATGCGTCAACCCATCGAACGACCCGCACCGGCCGGTGCGACGGGTGCGGTCGAACGACATCGCTTCAATCGCGTGTGTCGAGCGCCACGTCCACGTGTGGATTCAGTCCGAGCTGTTCGCGATATCGACCGGTCATGCGCTCCAGGATCTCAATCTGGTCCTGCCTAGCTTGCTCACGCTCAAGATCGTCTTGCACTCCGAGCGGCTCCGTCGTCCTGTTCATCGCAGCACGCCGCCTCATCGCCACCAGCGCCACAGGGAGCGCCTCGCCGACATCCGACGGACTCGGTTGGTGGGCGCTGCTGCTGTACACGGTGATCGCCCTGGTCCAGGCGCTGCAGCTCGTCGCCCTCATCATCGAACGGCGGCGCGGACCAGAAGTCACCGTCCGCCTCGGCCGCGGCGAGCGCCGCTACGAACGATCGAAGATCCCCACCGGTTCCCTTGGGAGCTGGTGGAGGTCTTTCGTCGTTGAAGGCTGGTCAGTAGACGTTGAACTCGGTGACCACGGGCGCGTCGTTGGATCCGCCCACGGTGCATTCGGCCGTGCCGGATGCTGTCGCGTTGTACGCGTTGGTGACGTCTGCTTCGAACTTTACGAAGTAGTGGTCGCCTTGGTTCTCACTTGCGAGCACGCCGAGGAAGACGTGACCCTTCCAGCCGTACGGGAACTGCTGGTCGCCGTACCGGTCGCATGCGGTGAGGGCGTGTGCGGAGTCAAGCCCGGCGGTGGTCATGGCAGGGTCCGCGGTGGGTGAAGCCGTCGCGGTGGGCGAACTCGTCGCGGTCTTCTTCTTGACGGTGAGGGTGATCTTCTTGCCCTCCTTCACCTTCTTGCCCGCCTTGACGCTCTGCTTCGAGACCTTCCAGTTCGACTCGAGGATCACCGGCCCCGCGGACTTCGGCTTCGCCTTGAGCTTCACCTTGAACCCGAGGTCCTCGAGCTTGTCGCGGGCGTCATCGGCGGACTGACCGACCACCTTCGGCGTCTTCACCTTGTCGGCCGCGTGCGCGGTCGTCGCACCGCCGAGCACCAGGCCGAAGCCGACGAGGATCGCAACCAGCGCCCGCAGCAGGTCACGGGCGCGCGTCGGTCGCTGAGTGTTCGTCAAGATCGCCACCTGGACATCATGCCCTATGGCGGGGGTATCGCCATCACCCCCGTTCGCGGCGTCCGGTCAGAAGATCCGGAACGAGAATCCCGCGCCGAGGCGAAGGCCCCCGTTCGGGGGCTAGGTCGGCTCTTTCGATGCCCATAGCGTTCCCTCGGGGGCGGGTAACACCGAGGGGCGGTGTTGGCATCCCCGGGGAAGGGGAGGCGATGTGAACGAACAACGAGATATGGATCCACCTAGTGGACTATCACGACGGGGGCTCATCGGAGGGGTCGGAGCGATCGTGGCTGCCGGCCTGGTCGCTGACGCGGCGTACGGTGCGAGGCCAGCAGCGGCCGCCACCGTCTGGTGGTTCCCGTTGGCGACGGCGAAGGCCTACAGCTCCGGGTACGGATGGCGAAAGCATCCTGTCACCGGGGTCCGGACGTTCCACGACGGTGTCGACATCGAAGCGAACAAGCTCACGCCCGTCTACGCCATGCGAGACGGCACGGTCAATTTCGCAGGGCTACACGGCGCGACCATCAGCGAAGGGTTCGGCAACTACGTTCGCATCCAGCACGCCGACGGTTACGAAACCGGATACGGACATCTTCAGTTCATCGACGTTTCAAACGGACAGAGCGTGCAAGCCGGGACTCTCATCGGTCGCAGCGGAAGCACCGGAGTCTCGACTGGTCCGCACCTCCACCTGCTGATGCATCAAAACGGGTCGAGCGTCGACCCGACGGCGATCCTGGACGCTGCCCCGCTGGCGACGGGCACAGCACAACCAATTGACGTACCGACAAACGAAGAGGAAGACGACATGGCAAACGTGATCACGGTCTCTGTGCCCGACGGCAGCACGGGTCAGGTGTGGTGGTCCGTCAATCTCGGCGACAACACCAAGGCGCGGATCTACAACGGCACCCAGCTGACGTTCCGTAGGAACATCGGTATCCCCGAGTACAGCAATCAGCCCCCACAGACACTGCAGGGCTACCGGGAGCTCCCGACCACCTGACGCATCAGTCAGACCGGGCACCGAATGACCCCCTCGTGACGCGCAGCGAACGAGGGGGTCATTTGCGTGTGCTGTGCGAGTTGCTGGCGCGATTCGCATCCTCCTAGGAGTTGCTCTGCGACATGCATCCTCTCCAGGCGGCTAGTGGACCTCGCACAGACAACTTTGTGTGCACTGCTGTGTGCACCTGGCGCGCAAAAGGCCCCGCTCAGCCGACCATATGGTCTTGCTGAACGGGGCTTTTCGTGGAGCCGCCTGTCGGAATCGAACCGACGACCTATTCATTACGAGTGAATCGCTCTGCCGACTGAGCTAAGGCGGCGGACGCTCCGTTGCCGGAGCGGCACGGGTCACAACTATACAGGTTCAGACGAGCGAACGCGAAACCAGCGCGTCGAGGTCGGCGAACGACCGCTCGAGCTCGTCGACCAGGTGCGTGTCCGAACCGGCGTCCGACCACTCCCACCAGGCGTGCCGCAACGCTGCGAGGGCGACGAGCGACGCCAGGCGGGCCCGGCGGCGCAGTGCGACGGGCTCGGTGGTGGTGCCCGCGCCCTCGAGCCGGGCGACCACGGCACGCTCGATCTCGGCCTGGAACTCCTTCATCGACTCCATGCGCCGACTGAACAGCTCGGGCGCGGCGCGGAGCACCTGCTGCCGTTCCTCGATGAGCCCGCGCTCCTCGATGAGTTCACGCGTCGAGTGCACGAGCAGCGACCCGAGGTCGGCCAGCAGGTCACCCTTCGGCCCCCCCCCCGCGACGAAGTCCGCGAGCACGGCATCGGCCGGCAGGGTCGGGTCGTCCCCGAGGATCGCGCCCTCCTTGTTCGGGAAGTAGTTGAAGAACGTGCGCGGAGAGACGTCGGCGCGGCGTGAGATCTCGTCGACGGTCACCGCCGCGAGGCCGTCCTCGATCGCGATGCGGAGCGCGGCCTGCTGGATCGCGAGTCGGGTGGCGCGGCGCTTCCGCTCGCGCAGGCCGGGTTCTGCGTCGGACATGCGGCGATTGTCCCACGAGTGGCCGTGGGGCAGCGTGGGGCACGTCACGGGGTTCATCGTGGGGCGAGACCGGCCTGGAGGCGCGGTGCGGGCCCGCCTCGCTCGGCCCGCCACGCAGGTGGTCGCGTCCACGGCACGTGGCCGGCTCGACAGTGCGCGGTCACCGGCCCGCGCGGTCAGCGGCTCGCGCGGGAGATGGTCACGAGGAGCGCCTCGAGCGCGAGGAGCGCCGCGACGTTGGCCGCGATCCGCTGTCGGGCGAGCGCGATGGCGTCGAGGACCTCGAGCGCAGCGGCCGGCGGCACCGACTGCAGCGCGTGGTCGAGGTGCTCGCGCATCGCGAGGTTGACCGGTTCGGCGGGCGCACCGAGTCCGAGCAGCAGCAGGTCGCGGTACAACGAGGAGACGTCCACCAGGATGCGGTCCAGGCCGTCCCGGAGGCTCCGGGTCGCCCGACGCTTCTGGTCCTCCTCGAGCACCCGCAACTGCGAGCGGAGCGCCGGCGGGATGGTGCCGCCCGGCTCGATGCCGAGGGACCGGAGTGCCGCGTCACGTTCCTCGGAGTCGCGCTGCTGCGTGATCGCCTTGGCGTCCTCGTCGGCGACGGCGAGCAGGTCCGCGGCGGCCATCACGGCGTCACCCACGGTCCGGACGCCGAGCACCGTCGTGAGGGTGCGACGCCGTCGGTCGCGGGCGTCCTCACTGGTGGCGAGCCGCTGCGCCATCCCGATGTGGCTCTGCGCCTGCCGGGCGGCGTCCATCGCGAGGGCACGATCGACACCGGTGCGCGCGACGAGGAGGTCGGCGACCGACTCGATGCCAGGGACCCGCAGGCGCACCGAGCGGACCCGGGAGCGGATCGTCGGCAGCAGGTCGGCCTCGCTCGGGGCGCAGAGGATCCACACGGTGCGCTCCGGGGGTTCCTCGAGCGCCTTGAGCAGCAGGTTCGAGGTGCGCTCGGTCATGCGGTCGGCGTCCTCGATGATCACCACGCGGTACCGCCCGACGGACGGCGAGTAGTGCGAGGACGTGACGAGCTGCCGGATCTCGTCGATCGTGATGATCACGCGCTGCGTGGTGAGCACCGAGACGTCGGGGTGGGTCTTCGCGGTGATCTGCTGCAGGGTGTGGTCGTCGTCGGGGCCACTGCCGACGAGCGCGGCCGCGAACGCCGACGCGACGTTCGACCGTCCGGACCCGGGCGGACCCGTGATGAGCCACGAGTGCGTCATGCCGCCCGTGCCGTCGGGCGACTCGGCGGCGTTGCGCAGCGAGGCGACTGCCTCTTCCTGCCCGGTCAGGCCGTCCCACACGCTCACGGGGCCATCCTGCCAGTCGCCACCGTCATCCCTCGACGATCCCCACCAGCGGGGCCACAGCGGTGCGGATCGCGCGCTGGACCTCGTCGGCCGGTGCTGCCGCGTCGACGACCAGGAACCGCTCCGGCTCGGCGGCCGCCATGTCCAGGAACGCACGGCGGACCGTCTCGTGGAACGCCTCGGCCTCGGCCTCGAGCCGGTCGAACGTGTCGCCGCGCGCCGCCGCGACCCGGGCACGACCGACGGTCACGTCGAGGTCGAGCAGGATCGTGAGGTCCGGGGTGAGCCCGTCCGACGCCCAGTCGGACACTGAGCGGATGTGCTCGGCGCCGAGCCCCCGGGCCACACCCTGGTACGCGACCGACGAGTCGATGTAGCGGTCCTGCAGGACGACGTCTCCGCGCGCGATCGCCGGCCGGACGAGCGTCTCGACGTGGTGCGCACGGTCGGCGGCGTAGAGCAGGGCCTCGGCACGGGGTGCCACGTGGCCGCGCTCGTGCAGCACGATCTCGCGGATGCGCACCCCGAGGTCGGTGCCGCCGGGTTCACGGGTACGGACCACCGTGCTGCCGTGCTCCTCGAGCCACGCCGTCAGGAGCTCCGCCTGCGTGGTCTTCCCCGCGCCGTCGCCGCCCTCGAGCGTGATGAACCGACCGCTCACTTCTTCTTGGCCGCCGGCTTCCGGGCCGGTGCCTTCTTCTTCACCGGTCCCTTGGCACGCTTGTCCGCGATGAGCTGCACGGCGCGGGCGTGGTCGACGGCCTCGACGTCCTCGCCGCGCGGGATCGTCGCGTTCGTCTCACCGTCGGTGACGTAGGGCCCGAAGCGGCCGTCCTTCATCTTGATCGGCTTGCCGGACACCGGGTCGGCGTCGAACTCCTTGAGCGCGGCGCTCGCGGCACGGCGTCCGCCGTACTTCGGCTGCGCGAACAGTTCGAGGGCCCCGGGCAGGTCGATGTCGAAGATCGCGTCCTCGCTCGGCAGGGTCCGGGTGTCGGTGCCCTTCTTCAGGTACGGGCCGTAGCGACCGTTCTGCGCCGTGATGTCGTCGCCGGACTCCGGGTCCTTGCCCACCGTGCGGGGCAGGTCGAGCAGCTTGAGGGCCGTCTCGAGGTCGACCGTCTGCGGGTCCATGGACTTGAAGAGCGACGCGGTGCGCTCCTTCGGTGCAGCGGCCTTCTTCGTGGTCTTCTTCGCCGGGGCCTTCTTGGCGGCCGTCTTCGTCCCGGCGGCCTTCGCGGTGGTCGTCTCGGCCTCGGTGGCAGCGGGTGCTGCGGCGGCCTCGAGGACCTCCCCGGTGGTCGGGTCGACGGCGGGCTCCGGCTCCGGGGTGCGCTCGGTCACGTACGGACCGAACCGGCCGTCCTTCGCGAGGACCTCCTTCCCGGATTCCGGGTTGATGCCGACGACACGGTCACCGAGCACCGGTGCGTCCACGAGCTCTCGCGCCTTCTCGGCGGTGAGTTCGTCGGGCGCGAGGTCCTCCGGCACGTTGACGCGGCGGGGCTTCTCGGGGTCGTCGCTCGGGACCTCGATGTACGGGCCGTACCGGCCGATGCGCAGCGTCAGCCCCGGAGCGAGTTCGACGGAGTTGATCTCGCGCGCGTCGATCTCCCCGAGGTTGTCGATGACCGTGCGGAGACCCCGCTGGTCGCCACCACCGAAGTAGAAGCCCTTGAGCCAGTCCACACGGTCGGCGTCGCCGTTCGCGATCTTGTCGAGGTCGGCTTCCATGTCGGCCGTGAACTGGTACTGCACGAGGTCACCGAAGTAGTCCTCGAGCAGCCGGACCACGCTGAACGCGATCCAGTTCGGCACGAGCTGGGTGCCGCGCAGCGAGACGTAGCCACGGTCGATGATCGTCGGGCTGATCGTCGGGAAGGTGGACGGACGCCCGATGTCGAGGTCCTCCAGCGTCTTGATCAGGCTCGCCTCGGTGTAGCGCGGCGGGGGCGTGGTGTCGTGCCCCTTGGCGACCACGTCGTCGACACCGAGGTGCTCGCCCTCCTTGACGTCCGGCAGGGCGACGTCGTTGCCCGAGCGGTCCGAGGACTCGTGGCGGTCCTCGTCCTTGCCTTCTTCGTAGGCGTTGAGGAACCCGCGGAAGGTGATCACGGTTCCGGAGGCGGTGAACTCCGCGTCGGTGCCCGTGGCGGTCGACGCGATGCCCTCGACCGACTCGTCCGACGTGATGCCGAGCACGATCGACGCCGTCGATCCCTTGGCGTCAGCCATCTGGGAGGCGATGGTGCGCTTCCAGATGAGGTCGTAGAGCCGCCACTCGACACCGGTCAGGGTGCCCTCGAGCTGCGACGGGGTGCGGAACGTGTCGCCAGCGGGACGGATCGCCTCGTGGGCTTCCTGGGCGTTCTTGCTCTTGCTCGCGTAGACGCGCGGCTTGTCCGGCACGGTCGCCGCGCCGTAGAGGTCGGCGGCCTGCTTCCGGGCGGCGTCGAGCGCCTGCTTGGAGAGGTTGACCGAGTCGGTGCGGATGTAGGTGATGTAGCCGTTCTCGTACAGCGTCTGCGCGGCACGGGCGGTCTGGCGCGGCGAGAGGCGGAGCTTGCGGGCGGCCTCCTGCTGCATGGTCGACGTCGTGAACGGCGCGGCCGGACGGCGGGTGTACGGCTTCGACTCGACGCTCCGGACCGTGGCGTCACCGGCACGTTCGAGGACCGTGGTCAGCGCGGCGGCGGCGGCTTCGTCGAGGCGGACGGCGTCGCCCTTCAGCGCGCCGCGATCGTCGAAGTCACGGCCGGAGGCGACACGCGTGCCCTGCACCCGGGCGAGCCGGGCGGTGAAGGCGGCGTCGCCCTCCTTCTCGAACCGGGCGCTCAGGTCCCAGTAGTTCGCGGACACGAACGCGAGACGCTCGCGCTCACGCTCGACCACGAGGCGGGTCGCAGCGGACTGCACGCGACCGGCCGAGAGGCCGGGGCCGATCTTCCGCCAGAGCACGGGCGAGACCTCGTACCCGTACAGCCGGTCGAGGATGCGGCGGGTCTCCTGCGCGTCGACGAGGGCGGTGTCGAGCTCTCGGGTGGCTTCCTGCGCGCGCTGGATCGCCTCCTTCGTGATCTCGTGGAAGACCATGCGCTTGACGGGCACCTTGGGCTTGAGGACCTGGAGCAGGTGCCACGCGATGGCCTCGCCCTCGCGGTCCTCATCAGTTGCGAGGTAGAGCTCGTCGGCGTCCTTCAGTGCCCGCTTGAGCTCGGCGACCGTCTTCTTCTTGGCGTCGGACACGACGTAGTAGGGCTCGAAGCCGTTGTCGACGTCGACCGAGAACTTGCCGAGGGAGCCCTTCTTGAGCTCGGCGGGCAGGTTCTTGGGCTCGACGAGGTCCCGGATGTGTCCGACGGACGCCTGGACCTCGTATCCGTCCCCGAGGTATTGCGCGATCGTCTTGGCCTTCGCGGGGCTCTCGACGATGACGAGCTTCTTCGTGCCTGGCACGTGTCTCCTTGATCGATGGTGCGCGTCGGCCCTGGACTACGAGCGCGTCCGGGTCGACCGGGGCACCGGTGACCGGGGGCCGACAGCCACACCATACACATAGAGTTCTGGCCGGTCGTCCGCCGGACCGGCGACCGCGACTGCGCCCACGGCGAACGGTCCGCCGCGGACGAGGACCCGGAGCCGCGCGGTCGCCGCCGCGGTCCGGCAGCTGTCGACGGCCGCACGGTGCGCCGTCGCCACACGCGCCGCGAGGACGCAGGGGTCGCCCGGGACGAGCCCCACGACGGACGCCGCGGCAGCCAGGGCGGCTGCGTCGGCTGCCGCCTGCGCGCGGACCGCCGCGACCCGGAGCCCTGCTGCGGCGAGCGCCCCGACGACGACGAGGAACGCCACCGCGACCACCGCCGTGACCACGATGGTCGCGGACCCGCTGTCGGACGCGGCCGAGCGGAGTACTCGTCGGGCCGGGCTCATCGTCCACCGTCCGCAGCACACCCGGTCGCCCGCAACGGGACGAGGGAGAACGGACCGGTGCCGGCACGCGCGGCCTCGACGCACACGACGTCGTCGCCGCGCCGGACGGTCACAGCGGCGCCGGGCGCGATCCGGTCGAGCACGCTGCGACCGGCGCTCTCGTCGCCGCGCCCGATCGCCCGGGCAGCCGTCGCCGCCGCGAGCTGCAGCCGACCGAGTCCGTCGACGACGAGCACGGCGGCGACCAACGAGGTCAGCACGAGGACGACGACGGGGAGCACGACCGCGAACTCGACGCTCACGGACCCGCGCTCCCCGCTCCCGGCGGGCCGGTCAGAGGGAGAGTGCGCCACGGACCAGCTCGGTGAGGATCGACTGGACCTCGCCGGAGCGCATCACCGCGACGAGGACCCCGGCGAAGGCGACCGCTGCCGCGGTGGTGCGTTGAGGGCAGGAGTGTGCGTAGGCTTCAGGACATGTCCGTCAATGCCGTGATCTACGTCCGCCAGTCCCTCGACATGACGGGCGAAGGGGCGGCAATCGACCGGCAACTCGAACTCTGCCAGGCGATCGCGACGGAGCACGGCTGGCCGGTCGCGAAGGTCTACTCCGACAACAACCGGAGCGCGTCGAAGCGGAACGGTGTGCGGCCCGCGTACGACCAGATGGAGAAGGACTTCGAGGCCGGAGGCTTCGACGTACTGATCTGCTACGACCTCGACCGCCTCACCCGCCAGCCGCGCCAACTAGAGGACTGGATCGACGCCGCGACCCGTCGGCACCTCCGGATCATCACGGCCAACGGCGAGGCCGACCTCGCGACGGACAACGGGCGCATGTTCGCTCGGATCAAGGCGACGGTCGCGCGAGCCGAGATGGAGCGGAAGGGTGCCCGCCAGAAGGCCGCGAACGCCCAGCGCCGATCCCAGGGCGTCCCGTCGTCCGGACGAGTCCCGTTCGGGTACTCGTGGATCAGCGCGGCCGACCGGCGAGCACGGGGCAGCCTCGCGGCCTACGACATCGTGGAGGACGAGGCGGCCGTCGTCCGGGAGATGTACGACCTCCTCATTGCGGGGTCGAGCCTCGGGGCGATCGCGCGGCAGATGAACGACGAGGGCCGCCTCACGCGAGCCGCTGCTCAGTGGCAGCCCTCGACCGTGAAGCGGCTCCTCCTGTCCCCGTTCAACGCCGGGTTGATCCCGCCGCGGCGCGACGACGGCGAGCACTACACGCCCGCGAACGTGGACCCGGACCTCTGCACGGAGGGCGCGTGGGAGGGCATCGTCTCGCGAGACCGATGGCTCGCCGCCCGCGGCCTCCTCAGCGCCCGGAAGCCCCACGGCCAGGGGACGGCCCGGAAATGGCTCCTGTCCGGCCTCGCGGTGTGCGGCGTGTGCTTCGAGCCGATCCGGTCCGGTGGCGGCGACAAGGGCGTCCAGTCCTACCGGTGCCGGTCCATGGGCCACTTCATGCGCCGGGGCGCGCCCCTCGACGCCTACGTCTCCTCCCTCGTCGTGGCCCGCCTGTCCGAGCCGGACGCCGCGGACCTCCTCGTGGACCACGACCGCCCCGACCTCGACGCCCTCCGGGGTGAGCGCCGCGAGGTCCAGGCCCGCCTCGACACGGTGGCCGCCCTCGTGGCGGACGGCACCCTCAGCGCCGACCAGGCCCGGACCGCCGTCCGCGATCTACGCGAACGCCTGGCCGGGCTGGACGACCGGCTCACGGAGTCGGCTCGCGTCGAGGTGCTGGGCGGCCTGGTCGAGGCTGCGGACGTGGCGGCCGTGTGGGCGTCCCTGCCGCTCGACCAGCGGCGTCGGGTGGTTGACCTCCTGATGCGCGTCGAGGTCCACACGATCGGGCAGGGGAACCGGACGGGCGGCGACCTGAACGACCCGGCCGTCTTCCGTCGCGTGATGGCCCGCATGTCCGAGACGACGACGGTCACCTGGAAGGTCTGAGATACGCCCGCCCAACCACCTCGGGCGCTGTAGTTGAGGGGGCGTACACGCGAGGGGTCGGGACGGGGGAAGTCCGGCGTGTTCGATCCGCGAGCGGGGGCCGTAGGTGACCGATAGTTACGTCTACATAACCAATGACCTTCGCTGTCCGCCCTCGGTCCTCCGTGACAATTCCCTACGCCTCCTCACCACCCTTGCCAGTCGTCCGGGTTGGTGCCCGGACGATCGTCTCGGACGTGGCACGGGCGTCCGGCCGTCGTCCGGGTTCACGCGAGCAGTGCCATCCCCGTAGTTACTGGGAAGTAGAGCCATTCGTCCGGGTCGTCCGACCAACGTCCGACCACCGTCCGGACCGTCCGTCCGGGTCCGGCCCCCTTAGGGGGTGCCGGTTACCCGGACGGACGACGACGGCACGGACACGGACAGATGAATAGGGAGATTCAATGTCAAGAATCGGGACATATCCGCATTCCTAACGACACGCCGAGTGCATTCCGGTATTGACCAGGTAATGCATAACCAGGTACATTCGTATTACCGGTTGAGGCCAACACCTCGACTGGCCGGACCTATCGGCGTACTGCCCGTCACCGGGGTCTGAGGGCGGGGCACGATTCCCCGCGACCAGTAGGCACGCTCCCGTACAGCCTCCGATTACGACCTCCCGAGGGTCGGAGGTGTTGAAGTCCAGCGAGACAGGACGAACTCCCTCCGATACCTGGAGTCCGTCTCTTGCCTACTTCCGTCAACCCGTCGTCCCCCTGGGACATCGTTCGTACCTTCTCGCGGCTCCCTGAAGCCGACCGTGCCGCGCTCCTCGCCATGGTCCCGCCGCCGCCTCTCTCGCCCGCGATCCGTGCTGGCCTCGCTGGCGTCGTCGCGACCGCTCGAAAGGCGGCGTGACCATGGCAGACAGCCCCGAGCGCGCCGAGACGCGCAAGGCAGCCGGACGCAAGGGCGGCTACAACCGCATGGCGAACATGACGCCGGAGGAGCGCGCGGCCCTCGGCAAGAAGGCCGGTGCCGCCTCCGCCGAGGCCGCCCGGAAGCGTCGCGCGGGCCTCGAAGCACTCCGCGCCACCCTGAAGGACCAGGGCTGGACGGACGAGCAGATCGAGGCCGAGTACGGGATCAAGAAGCCCGCACGGTCCTCGCGTCAGTACGCCAGCCTCCGCCCGAGTGCCGAGGAGTTGGACCCGTACCTCCGCGAGGTGGACGCGGAGTTCCCCGAGGGCCTGACGTACGACCAGCGCGTCCGCGAGGCCACCCTCCGCCTGAAGCGCGACCGTGCACGTGCGATCGAGGACGGTCTCCGGTGAGCGCCGAGAAGCCCGAGACCCCTCAGGAGTACGCCGACGCCCGTCTCGTGGAGGCGATCCTCGCGTGCCGGACGCACAGGGCCGCTCAGGACCTCGTGAGGGCGCTCCGCGAGCGTGGGAAGCCGCCGCGCCGCACGATCCGCTCCAGCCCGTACGTGGAGAGTGTTGCCCAGGGCCTCGCCTACGCGAACCGTCTCCTGAGCCACTCCGACCTCGTGGACCACCTCGTGGAAGGCCTCGGCATCAACGAGCGGTCCGCGCTCGCCGCGATCTTCGAGGCCTACGACATGGGCCTGGTGAAGGTGTTCCGTCGCGAGACCGGCACCTTCTACGGGGCAGCATGAGCGCCCGCGTCGAGAAGGCGCTGGCATGGCTGGAGGCCGGGCACTACGTCCTCCCTGGGATTCCGGGGACGAAGCGTCCCGCCGTCGCCTACCAGCGCGACGGAATCGAGACCGTGACCGCCGACATGGTGCGCCAGTGGTGGAAGGACGAGCCGAAGGCCGAGGTCCTGGTCGTCCCCGGCCGCGCGAGCACGCCCCTGCACGTCACGGACCTGGACTGGAAGCCGGGCCAGCCCGACGGCCGGGACTCGATCCGCGAGCGCGGGCTGGACGACGCCTTCGACCTCGGCGGCGGCGAGCCGTCCCGGTCTGGTCTCGGCGAGCACCACTGGAGGCTCGCGAACCCGAAGCACGAGCGCAACGGCACCGTCTCCGGCATCCTCCCCGGCGTCGACACCCGGTCCTACAACGGCCTGGTGTCAGTGACGCACTACCCGGAGCCGATTCGGCCGGCCGACGTGACCGAGACCGTGCCGGACCTCCTCGCCACGGCGTACAAGCCGAGGAGCGCGCCTGAGGACCTGGACCTCGTCCAGACCCTCAGCCGGTACGCCGAGCCGGGCAAGCCCTCCAAGCGAGCGCGTGCGGCCGGTGAGGCGATCCTGGACGACGGTCAGGACCGGGGTCAGGTCCAGAAGCCTCTCCGGTATCTCCTCGGACTCGTTCTCGAAGGAGAGCCGGGCGCGCTGGCGATCTACACCGACGCCCGCGAGCGCTGGAGCGTCCACCCGGAGGCCGACGTGGAGGCGGACTGGGACTCCCTCGCTCGCGAGGTCGTCACCAGGGCTACGAACACCGAACCGATGGACGCCGGACACCTCCTCACCCGCAAGGAGCGGAAGAAGGCGCGGAAGGCCGCGAAGAAGGACGCCGAGAAGGTGGCCGAGTTCGAGGCTGACGTGGACGAGGAGGTGGACGAGCGGGAAGCCTCGATCCGCGAGCGCGTCGAGTGGCTGGCGCGCCAGGACGAGGCACGGCGACGGTTCGAGGCGTCCCAACGAGGTGAGGCGAGCACGTTCGCGGACTCGCTCCTCTCCCTGGAGGACGTGCTCAACCTCCCGGCCCCGGAGCCGCTGATCGAGGGCGTCCTCGACCGCGGGACGACGACGATGCTCTACGGTGCTCCGGCGACTGGGAAGTCCTTCGTCGCCCTGCACTGGGCCTGGTCGATAGCGACCGGGCGGGCATGGCTCGGCCACGAGGTTGAGACCGGACGAGCGCTCTACGTCGCCGCCGAGGGTGTCTCTGGACTGGGCGAGCGCGTCCGAGCCCTTCGCCTCGCGTGGCCCGGCGAGGTCGAGGACCGGCTCCTCTTTCGCACGTCGGCGGTGAACCTCACGAACGCCGCCGAGGTCGCGGAGATTGCGTCGGCCGTGGCCGCTCAGGAGGTGGACTTCGTGGTCCTCGACACCCTCGCTCGCGTGGCCGGGGACGCCGAGGAGAACTCCTCGACGGCCATGTCCGGGATCGTCCGGGCCGTGGACACGATCCGCGCCGCCCGACCGGGCTGCACGGTGGTCCTCGTCCACCACGAGGGCAAGTCCGGGGACCTCCGCGGCTCCTCCGCGATCCTCGGCGCGCTCGACGTGGCGCTCCGGCTCCACGGAGACCTCGTGAAGACGCTCGAGTTCATGAAGCGCAAGGAAGGCCCGACCGAGCGCGTGGCGGACCTCGTGTTCCAGGCGATCGATGGAACCTCCTCGGGCGTCATGAGCGGCACCCGAGGCCACCTTCACCGCGAGGTCGAAGACCTCCCGAGCCGAGACGACGAAGCGCTCCAGGCGTTCCACCGGGGCTTCTCCGAAGTCGGCGCCACATCGTCCGCGTTCCGGGACACCCTCGTGGACTCTCTCGGGTTCAAACGAACCCCCGCGTACGACGCGATCAACCGGCTGGTGTCCCGCGGGTTCTTGGAGAAGACCGGCCGGACCGGCCTCGTGATCACTCCCGCTGGGCGCACCCAGGTCGCCGACGCCCTCGACCCACTCGACCCCTAACCCTCAACACCAACTCAAAGGACATATCCATGACGAACTCGACCACCTTCAAGACCGCCGACCGCACCCTCCAGTACAGCGCCGAACTCCCGACCCCCGAGAACATCCCCGTGAAACCGCTCGCGGAGGCCGTGGACCGCTTCATGACTGCGGACGACCGGCTCCGTCGGCTCCGCCGCGAGGTCACGGTCCTGGACTCCGCGATCGCCCAGGCAGTCAAGGCCGACCAGCGGCGCGCCCAGATCGCCGTCGAGGACGGGGCCGAGACGATCGAGAACCCGACCGAACTAGAAGACCTCGCCCGCGCCGCCCTCGCGAAGGCTCGCGCCGCCGTGCGGCCCACTGAGGAGTTGGCCCTGAAGGCCTTCGCCGAGGTCGAGTCGGCCGTGAGCGAGCACGGCGTCGAGTGGGCGGCTTCGTCGGCTCGCGACCTCGACGCCGCGCTGAACAGCATCGTGAGCGTCCTGAAGACAGTTGAGACGATCGCGGCGCGCGTGGACCAGGCCTACGGCGTGACGCCGCTCGCACTGGAGGGGGTGCGCTACACGAACACGGGTGGCCACGTCGTGTCCGTGAGGGACAACGAAGCCGCCGTCCAGATCGGCACGGCTGTAACCGCACTCCAGAAGGCCGCTGGCCTCGTCCACAAGCGGATCGACCAGGCCAAGGCCGCCGCGACGGAGAAGGCGGACGCGGCGTGAGCGGCAAGAAGGGCAAGGGGGCGGTCGAGAAGTCGGCCGCACCGGCCTCGGCCCGCGAACTCAGCGAGGACGCCCGGAAGACGCTGGAGTGCCTGGTCCGCCGTCGCGAAGGTCAGCCCCTCGAAGAGATTGCGCTCGCGACTGGCCTGACCCCGTTCGAGGTCGCCGAGCGCGTCAAGGTCGCCTACGCCCGCCTCTCTCGGCAGACCGCCGATGAACTCCGCATCGACGTGGAACTCCGCCTGGACGACGTGCTCCAGCGGCTCCACCAGGACCTCCGGCTCGCGATCGACCAGCCCGCCCGGAACGCGATCTACGCCCTGATCCTGAAGACCGAGGCCCAGCGGACACGGCTCCTCGGCCTGAACCTCCCGGACCAGGTGCCGGACGTGACCGATGCCTAGGCGGATCACGGCTGCGAGGACCGCGGCCGACCGGACGGCGTTCCTCCGGATGCTCCCCCTCGCGAGCCTCCTCCTACCCGGCACATCCCTGAAGCCGCCGAGCCGCGACGCGCTGAAGGCGCTCGACGCCATAGAGCGGAACCGGCTGCTCGACGCGGAGGAGGCATTGGAGCGTGAGGAGGACCGCTTCCTCGCGTGGTGCCTGGGCGTGGAGGAAGAGGTGGGCGGCCCGGCGACGGCCGAGGAGTTCGCCCGCTGGACGAAGCGCCGCGAGAAGACGGCGAAGCGTGCGCAGAAGGCCGAGAAGGCCCGCACGAAGGCCGCCAGGAAGGCGCAGGAGGGCCGAACGGAGACGGAGCCGGTCCTCGCCCACCGCGGGGCGTTCACGCTCCCAGACGAGGACGAGGAGCGCCCTGGTTCGCGAGTGCCGATCCTGCCCCCGCCCCCACCACGGCGACCCGAGCACGGGGCGTACGACGACGAAGACGACTAGGAGAGCGCCATGGCGAAGACCGCCACCGAACGACAGGCCGAGCGCCTGTCCGCAGTGATCGAGGCCGAACGGTCGCGACGAGAGGGTATCGAGGAGAAGCGCGAGCCGACCCCGACGGAGCGGCAGATCGAACACCTCGACGCCCAGGAGGAGGACCGCCTCGCGAGGATCAGGGCGGCACGTCACCGCGAGGAGGTCGAGGCTCGCCACTCCGACGAGGACGACCCGATCGAGTAGAATCGCCCTCAGGTTATTGACGGACCTACGAAGCCCCTCGGCTCCCATCTCGGGCCGAGGGGCTTCGTCATTCCAGGTAGAGGGACCACGCGCTCGCGACGGTTGCGAGAACGAGACCGAGGCCCGCCGTGATCAGGTTCCCGCGCGCCGAGTCGAGGATGATCCGGAGGAGCCGAACGGACTCCTGCATGGACAGCAACTCGATCCGGCTCAGCGTCGGTCGGGTCAGACCGGCCTCAGCGAAGCGCTCCTCCGACGGCCCGGCGACCTCGGGCGGCGCGTCCAGGAACTCGCGGAAGTCGGCGGGAATCGGGATCAAGTCCATCCCGCGTTCGGCCTGGAATCGGACTCGATGCTCGCTCTCCTGGTCGAGGAGCGTCCGCATTTTGTCGTTGCGCTCCTCGGCCTTCCTGACCTCTCGTTTCGCGGCGTAGTAGCCCCCGACGACGCCCCACACCGTCGCGAGCGCGCCCAGGATCGTGAGGATGAGCAGCAAAGTCCGCCATGTCTCGCACACGGGGCCAGGCTAGGGGAACGAATCGACCCCTTCGCGACTCCTGCCCTTTACGCGCCACACCGGCGAGGATGACGACGGCGTACTCCGCCGTGGCCGAGCCGCGGTCGTCCCGCAGTCGGTGCCGGAGTCGCGCCCCCGGCCTCGAGCGGTGGGTGGTGGGTGTGTCGGTCATGGTTCCGTCCTTCCTGGTGCGATGGCTCCAGCATCGTGACCGGTGGGTGCCCGTCGCGGTCCGCGGACCGGATCTGTGGACGGTCACCCGCCGTCGACGACGGTGGAGGAGAGGACCCCGACGACGACGGGGACGACCCCGACGAGCACGAACGCCGGGAGCACGCACACGCCGAGCGGCAGGACCAGACGGACGGCCAGGCGTTCGGCGGCCTCGAGCCCGGCCGCGGCGGCGTCGTCACGGACGTCCTCGGCTGCGGCTCGGAGCAGTGCCGCCGCGGGGACGCCGGCGCGCTGGGCCAACCCGAGGACCTCGCGCAGTCGCTCCTCTTCTCCTCGGCGCGCCTGCGAGGGGACGGTCGACACGGGCGGACCGAACGCCGCCTGCACAGCACGACCACCGGCAACCCACGACCCGCCCCCGGCTACCGCGACGGCCCAGGCGTCGAGGAGGATGCCCGGCACGCGTCCGTCCGGGGTCGCTCGACGGACCAGTCGCGCCGTCCACGTCCGTCCGAGCACGACGAGGACCGCTGCGAGGACGCAGCACGTCCAGCCGATCGGCGTGCCGACGAGGACCTGCACCGCTCCGGCGCCCCACGTCGACCCGAGCAGCAGGCCGAACGCCGGCAGCGCGAGCACCACCCGGGCGCTCGCGCGCGGCCCGGCGAGCGCGACGCGGACGGCGCGGTCCGAGGCCGCGGAGCGTCGGAGCGCTCGGGCGAGTGCACGGAGCGTGGTGGCCACGGGTGCGCCGGTGTGCTCGGCGACGCGCAGCACGGCCCGGACGTCGTCCCAGGCCGGTGTACCGCTCCGCGGGAGACCGCCCGCCAGCTCCCAGGCGCGTGGCGGCGGCACGCCGGCCGCGACGAGGGTCGCGACGCGGTCCACCGTGCGGGCGTCGTCCGCGGCGTCGCGCGGCCGTGGACCCGGACGCCTGGTCACCGTGGGCGGTCCACCGGACGCACGTCGAGCCTCCCGTCCGCACCGACCCGGAGCGACCCCACTGCCCCGAGCCGGCGACGTCCGCCGCGGCGCTCCACGTGCAGGACGAGGTCGAACGCACTCACGGCCTGCCGGGCGAGGGCGTCGGGCCCGAGCCCGGCGAGGGCGCCGAGCGCTTCGAGGCGGGCGGCGACGTCTGCTAGTCCGTTCGCGTGCACGGTCCCGGCGCCGCCGTCGTGCCCGGTGTTGAGCGCCGACAGGAGTTCCCGGACCTCGGCGCCCCGGCACTCCCCCACCACGATGCGGTCCGGGCGCATGCGCAGGGCCTCCCGCACGAGGCGTTCGAGACCGAGCGCACCGGTTCCTTCGGCGTTGGCCTGCCGGGCCTCGAGTCGGACCACGTGCGGGTGGTCGATGCGGAGTTCGGCGACGTCCTCGATCGTGACGATCCGCTCGTCGTGCGGCACCGCGCCCAGCATCGCGGCGAGCATCGTCGTCTTGCCGCTGCCGGTCGCCCCCGTGACGAGCACGTTGCGGCGCGTCTCGACGGCGTGTTCGACCACCGACCGAGGGACGCGGGCGAAGGTGCCGGACCGTTCGAGGGACGACAGGGTCGGCGGCCCGGGGCGTGGCAGTCGGATGGACACGGCGGTGCCGCCGACCGACACGGGCGCGAGCACGACGTGGACGCGGATGCCGTCACCGTGCCGGACGTCGGCGCAGGGCGTGGTCTCGTCGACGTGCCGGCCGCCCCGTGCGACGAGCTCCGTCGCGAGCTCCCGGACGCGACCCTCGGGCAGCTCAGGGCCGACGCGCTCGAGACCGCTCCCTCGATCGACCCAGGTGCCCGTCCCACCGATCACCAGGACGTCGGTGACGGCGGCGTCGCCGACCAGTGCGGCGAGTTCCTCGAAGTCGGCTGCGGACACGGCGCGGCGTCGCGTCGGGGGTGCGGTGCCGGGGAGGAACGGGGCGTGGGCCCGGTGTCGGTGCATGGAAGGAGACAGTAGGAACTGCACGCAGGAAAGACCGCGTTCGTGCACCATCGGTGGAGAGGGCTGCCGTGTACACACCAGCGGACCGTTTTGTACCCCGATGCACAACCCCGTACCCCGCTCGGTGTCTGCTGCCCAACCGGGGCCGGAGCGCGGAGGAGCGGGGTCACCGGCAGTTGGCGAACGCAACAAACCGGACGCGCGGCGACGGTCGAGTGCATGCAAGAGCATGGACAGGTCTGTCCACTGTTCGGCGTCCCCGTGCGGATCGAGGCAGATCGGTGTGGTGCCGGGTGACCGTGGATGGCGGGTCCGAGTCCGGAAAACAGAAGAGGCGGCACCGGTTGGGGGGAACAGGTGCCGCCTTGACATCGGTGGATTGGGGGGAATCCGAACCGTTGCCGCCGGAAACGAGTCCAGCGGGATCTACTGTACCCCACGATCACCCCTGCTCGGCAACCCCCGACACGACTTCCGGGCGCGCCGGTCCCGGCGGACGGGCACGCGCGTGGCCTGACACCCCCGGCGGACGCGCACGAGCGAGGCCCGCCACCCCCGACGACACGCGACCGCACCGGCCCCAGCCCGAGGGGTATTCTCCGACTGCACCCCTGCCGCAACGACGCGAAAGGACATCGATGTCCGCTCCGACCCAGACCGATCCCCGCCACGACGGTGGCCGCGACGACCCCGCGACCTTCCCGCCGTCGCCCGAGTTCGTCGCCGACGCGGTGGCCGGTGCCGACCTCCACGAGGCCGCGGCATCCGACCGCGAGGCGTTCTGGGCCGAGCAGTCCCGCACCCTGCTCGACTGGCGCACGCCGTTCACGCAGACCCTCGACTGGTCCGGCGCCCCGTTCGCGAAGTGGTTCGCCGACGGCACGCTCAACGTCGCCGAGAACTGCCTCGACCGCCACGTCCGTGCCGGCAACGGCGACCGCGTGGCGATCCACTTCGAAGGAGCTCCCGGCGACACCCGGCGGATCACGTACGCCGAGCTCACCGCCGAGGTCCAGCGCGCCGCGAACATGCTCACCGACCTCGGCGTCGGGCACGGCGACCGCGTCGTGGTCTACCTCCCGCTCATCCCCGAGGCCGTCGTGACGATGCTCGCGGTCGCACGGATCGGCGCGGTGCACTCCGTCGTGTTCGGCGGGTTCAGCGCCGAGAGCCTCCGCGCCCGCATCGAGGACGCCGGCGCGAAGCTCGTCGTCACGGCCGACGGCGGCTGGCGGCGCGGCGCGGTCTCGGCGCTCAAGCCCGCCGTCGACGAAGCCCTCGAGGGCGACGGCACCGGCAGCGTCGAGCACGTGCTGGTCGTCAAGCGCGGCGGCAACGAGATCGCCTGGAACGACCGCGACCTCTGGTGGCACGACGAGCTCGCGAAGGCCGCGCCCGAGCACACCCCCGAGGCGTTCCCCGCCGAGAACCCGCTCTTCATCCTGTACACCTCGGGGACGACCGGGAAGCCGAAGGGCATCGTGCACACGTCCGGCGGCTACCTGACCCAGGCGGCGTACACGCACAAGAACGTGTTCGACATGCACCCGGAGAAGGACGTCTACTGGTGCACGGCCGACATCGGCTGGATCACCGGGCACTCCTACGTCGTCTACGGACCGCTCGCGAACGGCGTCACGCAGGTCCTGTACGAGGGAACCCCGGACGAGCCGAAGCCCGGCCGCTGGTGGGACCTCGTCGACGCGTACGGCGTGACGGTCCTCTACACGGCACCGACCGCGGTGCGCGCCGCCATGAAGGCCGGGCGCGAGATCCCGGAGGCCCGCAGCCTCGAGACCCTCCGCCTGCTCGGCAGCGTCGGCGAGCCGATCAACCCCGAGGCCTGGAACTGGTACCGGCAGGTCATCGGCCACGACCGCACGCCGATCGTCGACACGTGGTGGCAGACGGAGACCGGCGCGATCATGATCTCCGCCCTGCCGGGGGTCACGAAGCTCAAGCCCGGCGCCGCGCAGACACCCCTGCCCGGCATCGTCGCGGAGATCGTCGACGACGACGGCAACCGTGCTGACCCCGGTGAGAGCGGCTACCTCACCATCACGGAACCGTGGCCGTCGATGGCACGCGGCATCTGGGGCGACCCGGACCGGTTCGTCGAGACGTACTGGTCGCGGTTCCCCGGCCGGTACTTCGCGGGCGACGGCGCGCGGCTCGACGGCCAGGGCGACATCTGGATCCAGGGCCGCGTCGACGACGTCATGAACGTCTCCGGACACCGCCTGTCGACGGCGGAGATCGAGTCCGCACTCGTCGGGCACGAGGGCGTCGCCGAGGCGGCCGTCGTCGGTGCCGCCGACGAGACCACGGGACAGGCGGTCGTCGCGTACGTCATCCTGACCGCCGAGGCAGCAGCCGACGTCGACCGCGACTCGGCGGCGACGGAGCTCCGCAACTGGGTCGGCAAGCGGATCGGCGCGATCGCGAAGCCGCGCCAGGTCGTGATCGTCCCGGAGTTGCCGAAGACGCGCTCCGGCAAGATCATGCGACGGCTGCTCCGCGACGCGGCCGAGGGCCGGCGGATCGGTGACACGACGACGCTCGCCGACCCGACGATCATGGCGACCATCTCGGAACTCATGTAGCGGGAACGACGCGAGCCGCGCCTCCAGTCGGTCCGGACTGGAGGCGCGGCTCGCGTGACGCGCGCTGCTGACGGTCCGTCAGTCGGTGAGTTCCACCACCAGCTCGACCTCGACCGGTGCGTCCAGCGGGAGCACCGCGACGCCCACCGCGCTGCGCGCGTGGACGCCGGCGTCGCCGAAGACCTCACCGACGAGGGTGGAGGCGCCGTTCGCGACGCCCGGCTGGCCGGTGAAGGACGGGTCGCTCGCGACGAAGACCGTCACCTTGACGACACGCGCGACGCGGTCGAGCGAGCCGGCGACGGACTGCACGGCCGCGAGGGCGTTCAGCGCCGCGGTCCGGGCCTCGCCCGTCGCGGTCTCGGCGTCGACCGTCGCGCCGACCTTGCCCGTCACGGGCAGTGCGCCGTCGACGAACGGCAGCTGGCCGGCCGTGTACACGTACCCGCCGGTGACGACGGCCGGGACGTAGGCGGCGACCGGGGCGGCCACCGCCGGGATCGTCAGGCCGAGTTCGACGAGCCGCTCCGCGACGCTCACGCGTCGGCCTTCGGGCGCTTCAGGTAGGCCACCAGGCCGCCCTCCGGGCCGGTGACGACCTGGACCAGCTCCCAGCCCTCGTCCCCGAAGTTGTTGAGGATGGCGGTGGTGTTGTGGATGAGCAGTGGGGCGGTGAAGTATTCCCAGCGAGTCATGGAGATCCTTGCCAGCCTTTCAGTCGGCGGTGTCGTTTAGGCTGCATCCTATGTCTGCCCAGAAGACGTCTGCCTCGCGGACCAAGCCCGTCTCTGCAGTCGGCGCCTTCGTCGGTTTCGTCGGTTTCAGTGTGCTCGCCGGTCTGCTCGTCACGATCGGTGTCACCCCCGCGATCGCGGTGGCCGGTGTCACGACGACGTCCACGATCGGCGTGTTCGAGTCCCTGCCGGAGTACATCGAGATCGGTGACCTCCCGCAGCGCAACGAGCTGTACGCGTACCAGGGCGGCAAGAGCGTGCACTTCGCGACGGTCTACGACCAGAACCGCCAGGAGCTCAAGTTCGACCAGATCAGCGACCAGCTGAAGAACGCGGCCATCGACGGCGAGGACAAGCGCTTCTACGAGCACGGCGGCGTCGACATGACCTCGCTCATCCGCGCGGGTGTGGGTTCGCTCGCCGGCGGGCTCGGTGAGTCCGGCGGCGGTTCGACGCTGACGATGCAGCTCGTCCGCAACATCAAGATGAACCAGGCGCTCGAGCTCCCCACGCAGGAGGAGCGCCTCAAGGCCTACAACGACGCGGTCGAGCAGACCATCCCCCGCAAACTCGAGGAGATGAAGCTCGCGATCGGCCTCGCGAAGAAGTACACCCACAAGGAGATCCTCACCGGGTACCTCAACATCGCGTACTTCGGTGACCAGACCTACGGCGTGCAGGCAGCCGCGCAGCACTACTACAACAAGAGCGCGACCGACCTGACTCCGGCCGAGGCTGCATCGATCCTCGCGATCGTGCAGTCCCCGAACACGCGAAACCTGTCGAACCCGAAGTACTACGACGCCAACGTCGCGCGCCGCAACGTCATCCTCAAGTCGATGTACGCGCAGAAGCACCTGACGAAGGCCGAGTACGACCAGGCGATCGCGTCGAACCCGAAGGACTACGTCCACCTGACCCAGCCGTCGCAGGGCTGCAAGGCCTCCGTCGGCGACGGCTCGCAGTTCTTCTGCGACTACGCGGTGCAGGTCGTCAAGGAGATGTCCCAGCTCGGCGCCACGCAGAAGGAGCGCAACACCGCCTGGCGCAACGGCGGCTACAAGATCCAGACGACGCTCGACATCGACGCGAACGCGCAGCAGAAGCAGGTGCTCAACACCTACGACAACAAGGCCGAGACCGCGTTCAAGCTCGGTGCCGCACTCGACTCGGTCGAGGTCGGTTCCGGCCGCATCCTGACCATGGCGCAGAACAAGGACTACGACCAGTCCCTGAAGTCCCCGCCGACGTCGACGTCGATCAACTACAGCGTCGACAAGAAGTACGGCGGCGGCATCGGCTTCCAGGTGGGATCGACGTACAAGGTCTTCACGCTGCTCGACTGGCTCAAGGCCGGGCACGGTCTGAACGAGGTCGTGAACGGCACGCCGCACAACACCCCCGTGTGGCAGCACTGTGGCGAACCGACCTACACGAACTGGGCGCCGAAGAACGACTCCGCTGGTGAGCGGGGCAACTACACCGTCATCGCGGCCACGGCTGCGTCGGTGAACGCGGCCTTCGCCTCGATGGGCGCGAAGCTCGACCTCTGCGACATCAAGCAGACGGCGGAGGACTTCGGCGTGCACTCCGGTGACGACAAGACCGAGCTGAACTCGTACCCGTCCTCCATCCTCGGCACGAACAACATCGCGCCGCTGACGATGGCCGCCGCGTACGCCGGCATCGCGAACAACGGCACGTACTGCGCCCCGATCGCGATCGACAACGTGACGAACGCCGAGGGCAAGAGCCTGGGCGGGCAGCCGAAGAGCTGCAAGCAGGTCGTCGACCCCTCGGTCGCGCAGTCGGCCGTGTACGCCATGAAGCGCACCATCTCGGGCGGCACCGCGGTCGGGGCGCAGACGCCCGACGGCACCCAGCTGTTCGGCAAGACCGGCACCACCGACGACGCCGACCAGATCTGGCTCGTGGGCGGCAGCTCGCGCGTCGCGACCGCGTACTGGCAGGGCAACACCGACGGCGGCAAGAACAACCTCCGTCACTACAGCAACGGCGTCAACGGGACCTACGCGGGTGCCCGCGCCGGCGTCTGGCGCCAGGCGCAGACCCCGCTGAACGCCCTCTACCCGGCCGGTCCGTTCACCGACCCGTCCGCCTCGGCGCTCCGCGGCAACAGCAAGGCCATCCCGGACGTGACGGGCAAGACCGCCGCGGATGCCAAGGCCGCACTCGCCTCGGCCGGTTTCACCTACGTCGACGGCGGAGCCCAGCCGGGTGCTGCCAAGGCCGGCACCGTGTCCTCGACCTCCCCGGCCGCTGGGTCGCTCCTGTCGAGCGGATCGAGTGTCACCGTGTACACCTCGGACGGATCGCAGATCACGGTCCCGTCGGTGACCGGGAAGCCGTTGAACGACGCACGGGCGCAGCTGAACGAGGTCGGACTCACCAACGTGGCGATCGCCGAGCAGTACGCGAAGGGCGGCGGCGACAAGGAGTGCCGTGTTGCCGCAGTCGACCCGGGCGTGCACACGAACGCCGGCAAGGACTCGACCGTCACGCTGACGCTCTACGGTGACAAGAACGGCAAGGCCCCCAAGGACTGCAAGTGAGCCGCGGTCGCGCCGCGCTGGGAGTCCTCGCAGCGGGCGCGGCCGTCGGTACCGCTGCCGCGGCCTGGGGATCGCTCGTCGAGCGCCGTCGCTTCGGCATCCGGTGGGAGACCGTCCCGGTCCTCCCGCCGGGGTCGCGCGACGTCGTCGTCCTGCACCTGTCCGACATCCACATGGCACCGTGGCAGGCCGACAAGCAGCAGTGGCTGCGTGACCTGAGCCTGGTCGAGCCCGACTTCATCGTGAACACCGGTGACAACCTCGGGCACCCGACGGCGAACGCGGCGGTCGAGTACGCGCTCGAACCGTTCCGCGGGGTGCCGGGAGCCTTCGCGTACGGGTCCAACGACTTCTACGGTCCGTCGCCGCGCAACCCGTTCAAGTACTTCACCGGGCCGAGCCAGATGCACTCGGAGCGGCGCCCGGTCGAACTCGACATCGACCGGCAGACCGCCTTCTTCGAGTCGCTCGGCTGGCTCGACGTCAACGACCACGCCCACGCGGTCGAGCTGAAGGGTTCGCGCTTCGAGCTCTTCGGCACGTCCGACGCGCACCGCGGGTGGGACCGGCTCGACCTCCTGCCGACGAACGTCGACGAGATGCGCGGCGACGTCCCGTGGTCCGAGGACGAGGACGGCCCCTCCCCCGTCGCGATCGGCATCACCCACGCGCCGTACCGTCGTGTGCTCGACGCCTTCGTCACACAGGGTGCCGACATCGTCTTCGCCGGCCACACCCACGGCGGACAGGTCCAGGTCCCCGGGGTTGGCGCCCTCGTCACGAACTGCGACCTGCCGCGCCGGTACGTCAGCGGGCTGCACAAGTGGCAGCACCGGGGGCACTGGTCGTGGCTCGAGGTCTCGGCAGGGCTCGGCACGTCGATCTACGCGCCGGTGCGGTTCTCGTGCCGTCCCGAAGCAGTGGTCGTCACGCTGACCGCGCGCACCGACTGACCCCTCCAGCGCGACGCGCCCGGGAGTTCGCTCGATGGTCACGAGCACACCGGATCATCGGATAGACTTCTGGGGTTGCTCCGGCCACGGGGCAATCACACCGCGGGGTGTGGCGCAGCTTGGTAGCGCGCCTCGTTCGGGACGAGGAGGTCGCAGGTTCAAATCCTGTCACCCCGACACTGTGTTGAGACAGTACGAAGAAGGCCCTGGTTCTCCGGAAACAGGGCCTTCTGCTTTCCCGTCGCCAGCATGTGTCCGTCGGCCCATCCACCGTCGCCACCGGACGGCGATCGTCGCGGTCGAGATACGCTCGATCCGCCATGGACATCCCCGCGCCGCTCGCCTCCGTCCTCGCGCAGATCGGTGCGCGCTTCCCCGAACTCGCCGACGATCCGGTGATGGCCCAGAGCCTGCTCGAGAACGTCACGTCGATGATCGCCGAGGCGCACGAACGGTACGCCGCCGGCGTCGAGTCGAGCGTCGTGAGCGATTCGTACCTCGACCCCGCACACCTCGCGACCGGTGCCCTGCACGCCGAGCACGCCCAGCACCCGGCCGGCGCGATGCTCGCCGCAGAGGTCCTGTTCGACGCCTACCTGCCGGTCTTCGTCGACGAGGTCGGCGCATCAACCACGGCCGACGTCCTCCGGGCCACCAGGGCCCTGCACGCCGGTGTCTGGAGCCGGTTCCCGGCCGGGGCGATCGCGTACACCGAGGCACTCCGGCAACGCGTCACGACGGCGCACATGGACTCCCGGACGCAGATCGCCCGTGACCTGCACGACCGGGTGGCGCACGGGATCCTCGCGGGCCTCCAACGCATCGACCTGACCCTGCTGACCGATCCCCCTGCGCCGGCACGGACCGCCCAGCTGGAGGACGCGGCACGGCTCCTCCGCGGCGCGCTCGGCGAGGTCCAGGACCTGGCGGTCTCGCTGCACGCCCGGGTCGGCGACGACCACCTCGACGCCGCGCTCTCCCGGCACGCGCGGGACCTCTTCCCCGCCGAGAGCGCCGTCGCGATCGCGTCGTCCGGCACACCGGTGACGCTGCCGAACTGGAAGGCCGAGGAGGCCCTCACGATCCTGCTCGAGGCGCTGACGAACTGGCGGAAGCACGCGTCCGGGTCGACGGCCTCGGTGCACTTCGACTGGACCGACCGGGCCGTCACGGTGACGGTCTCCGACGACGGCCCTGGATTCGACACCACGGCCGCGTCCGACGGTCGACTCGGCCAGCTGACGATGCGCGAACGAGCGGGCCTCATCGGTGCGGTGCTGACCGTCGAGAGCGCACCAGGGGCCGGCACGACCGTGCGGCTGGCGCTCCCGGTGGGTGCGCTGTGACCGGCATCACGCACGTCGCGATCGTCGACGACCACCGGCTGTTCCGTGAGGGGCTGGCGACGATCCTGTCGTCGGTGCCGACCATCCGCGTCGTCGCGCACGGTGAGCGCCCGTCCGACGTGCTCGACTCCCCCGAGGCACAGGCGATCGACGTCCTGCTCCTCGACGTGGAGCTCGACGGTCCCCCGGCACGGACCACGATCGCCACCGTGCGCCGGAACCACCCGGGCATCGCCGTGGTCGTGCTGACCATGCACCGCGACGCCGTGCTCCGCCGCGCGCTGCTCGACGCGGGCGCGGTGGACTTCGTCACGAAGGACACCCCGAGCCGCGAGCTCGTCGACCGGATCGTCCGGGCGACGAGCACCGACGCAGCACCGGTGACGTTCCCGATCGACCTCGTCACCGAGGCCCGCGCGGGCTCACCGCTCAGCGACCGCGAACTCGAGGTCCTGCGGCTCATCGCCGCCGCACGGTCGAACGCCGAGATCGCCGCGGACCTCGGCCTCGCGGTGGGGACGGTCAAACGACACGTCTACAACGTCTTCCGGAAGCTCGACGTGGGGTCCCGCGTCGCCGCGATCGCGACCGCAACGCGTCTCGGACTCCTCGCCTAGACCGACGCTCCTGCCCCGGCGCGCACCAGGCGACCGTCGGCGTGCAGCCCGGCCACGACGTCGAGCGCCTGGTGCCGGTACCGCGCCTGCGCCGCACCAGGAGCGACGATGACGCCGTCCGCCCCGGTCGACTCGACGAGCGAGTTGATCTTCGCGGCCACCTGCTCGGCGTTCCCGTAGGCCTGCCGCTCCGTGCGCGCCGCGATGAACCGCCGCTCGAGGTCGCTGAACTCGTAGGCCCGCGCTTCCTCCATGGACACCGGCTCGGGCTTCGCACCCTGGCGCATCCGGATGAACGAGATCATCCCGGGGGCGCTCTGCTCGTCGACGATCGTCGGGTCCTCGTCGGTGACGACCTGCACGCCGATCAGCGCGTTGGGCGTCTGGCGGAAGCGCGACGGGCGGAACGAGTCGCGGTACAGGGCGAGCGCCGCCTCGGTGTTGTCCGACGCGAAGTGGTGCGCGAACGCGAACGAGACGCCGAGCGCACCGGCGACCTGCGCGCTGTACCCGGAAGACCCGAGCAGCCAGAACTCCGGGACGTCGCCGTAGCCGGGGACGGCCCGGATCCGGGACAGGGGGTTCTCCGCGTCCATCCCGGTGAAGAAGCCGATGAGGTCGGCGAGCCGGTCGGGGAAGTCGTCGACGTCGAGGCGGTCGGTCCGGCGCAGCGCCATCGCGGTCGCCCCGTCCGTCCCCGGTGCGCGCCCCAGACCGAGGTCGACCCGGTCGCCGTAGAGCGCACGGAGCGTGCCGAACTGCTCCGCCACGACGAGCGGCGCGTGGTTCGGCAGCATCACGCCGCCGGAGCCGATCCGGATCGTGGAGGTCGCGGCTCCCACGGCACTCAGCAGCACCGCCGGCGCGGACGAGGTGATGCCCGGCATGCCGTGGTGCTCGGCGACCCAGAAACGCTCGTAGCCGAGCTTCTCGGCGTGCACCGCCATGTCGATGGAGCCCTGCAGGGCTTCGGTGTTGGACTGGCCGTACTCGCGCGTGGCCAGGTCGAGGACGGACAGGTGCACGGATGCGTCGCTCATGTGGTCACCAACGTCGCCCGACGCACGTGCATTCCGCACCACCCACCGGCCTGGAGGCGCGGGGCGGGCCCGCACCGCGCCTCCCGGCCGTCAGACGGTCGCGTGTGCACGACGCGGGCCGGCGCGCCGGTCAGTCGCCGTCGAGGCGTCCGCCGGACTCCGTGAGGTAGCAGTTGGCGCAGAGCGACTCGTACGTGACGTCCACGCCGTCGATCGCCACCTGCGATCCGTCGAAGACGAACCGCCCGTCGACCTTGCGGGCGTTGAAGACCGCCTTGCGGCCGCAGCGGCAGATGGTCTTCAGTTCCTCGAGCGAGTGCGCCACCTCGAGCAGGCGGGCGCTGCCGGGGAACGCCTCGGTGCGGAAGTCGGTACGGATGCCGTACGTGATCACCGGGATCTCGTCGAGCACGGCGATGCGGAGCAGGTCGTCGACCTGCCGCGGGGTGAGGAACTGGGCCTCGTCCACGAGCACGCAGCTGACGGGACGGACCATGCCGTCGAGGCGATCGGACTCCGGGTCGAGCGCACCAGCGTCACCGACGGCGGACCGGACGTCGGCGTCGGGCGCGAACACGATGTCGACGGTGCGCATGACGCCGAGGCGCGAGACGATCTCACGGTCGCCCTTCGTGTCCACCGACGGCTTGGCGAGCAGGACGCGGTGGCCACGCTCCTCGTAGTTGTACGCAGCCTGCAGCAACCCCGTGCTCTTGCCGCTGTTCATAGCGCCGTAGCGGAAGTAGAGCTTCGCCACTACGCGAGGAACTCGTCCTCCGCCGCACGACGGATCAGATCGGACTTCTTCGACGCGGGCCGCCCGACCTTGCTGTACTTCTCACGCACGCGCCGGAGGTAGGTCTTCGCGGTCTCGTACTGCACGTTCATCTGCGCCGCGACCTCGTTCGTCGAGTAGCCCGACACGTACAGCCGCAGAGCCTCTTCCTCGCCGTGGCTGAGCTTCGGCCGCTGGTGCGCGTTCGCCCCGGTCGGCAACGGACGCCAGTCGCGCTGCGGCGGGGTGTCCCGGGCGACGCCCATGATCTCGCGCGCGACGTCCATGACCTCGCGCATCGGCAGCGACTTCGACAGGAAGGCGGCAGCGCCGGCGGCCAGGGCACGGTCGCGGGACTCGCGGCTGTCGACGCTCGACAGCACGATGACCTTCGCGCCGGCAGCCCGGCAGGTGCGCACGCGGGCCTCGATCGAGACGGGCTCCTTGAGCTGGAAGTCCAGGAACACCAGGTCCGTGGGGAAGTTCTCGCTGTGCACCATCTCGAGCCACGTGTGCGCGGTCAGGGCGAGGTCGAAGTCGAAGGCGTTCACCGCGATCCAGCTGGACAGGCTGTCCAACAGCACCTCGTGGTCGTCGAGGATCGCCAGCCGCACGCGTCGTGTCCCCGGGTTCGGGATGGCGGGTGCACCATCCGTGATCCGGCTCGGGTCAGTGCTGGTCATAGGAGAACCTTAATGCGAGGGCGGAGGGTCGGACCGCGACGTCCAGGTCGGGGAACGTCACGCGGAGGACCGCGAAGTACGGGTCGAAGGTGCGGTGGATGCCGACGTCGGAGTCGGCGACGGCCAGGTCGATCGCGACGCTCACCCGGTCGGCCGTGTCCGGGACACGGTCGATCGTCGCCCGGAAGCCGGCGGGGTCGACGGTGGAGGCACGCAGCGCAGCACGCAGGAAGGTCCGGACGACGGTGCGTTGGTCGGCGTCGAGCGTCGCGATGAGTCCGTCCGGATCGACCACGACGGCCGCTCTCCCACCGTCCACGGTCACCGCGTGTTCGAACCACGTCCGGTCGGCGTCGGCGACCATCGCGCGCCGGATGCCGTCCGCGATCGCCCGCGCGCGCGCCCGGTCGGCGTCGGTGATGACCTCGCGCGTCCGGAGCTCGGCGAGGAACGGGGCGACGTCCCGCGCCAGGATCGTCGAGCGGTCCTGCTGCACGCTCGCAGCGATGCCGTCCCGCTCCGCACGCTCGACCGAGTAGGACCCGGCCCGGATCTGCACGCGCTCGGCGAGGCCCGCGAACGTCCAGGCGAACACCGCAGAGGCCGCCGTGAGCACCAGCGTCGGCGCCGCCGCAAGGAAGCCGGCGACCCCGATCGGGACGTGGTGCGGGAAGGCGGCCGCACCGATGCCCCACGACGCTCCGGCGACGACGGCCAGGACGATGCCGCCCACCGTCAGGTCGGTCCACGGACGGTACGGTGCCGTCATCACGATGCCGGTCGCCGTCAGCAGGGACATGAAGTCGTTCAGGGCGCTGCGGTCCGGCCCCCACTGCGCCGCCACGCTCGTGACGGTGGCCGCGGCGAGCAGCGCCACGTGCAGGACGAACGCCCACCGCGGGAACGGCGCACGGAAGGGGCTGGACGCGACGAGCACGACCGTGCCCGACGCGGCGACGAGCAGGACGGTGAGCGCGCTCAGCGTGGGGCTGCCGACGACGTCCCGGTCGAACACCGACACGAGCAGGGCCCACAGGACGCCGCAGGCGCCGAGGACGATCGCGAGCGGACGCGACCCCATCGCGCCGAGCGGGTCGTACTGCTGCGCCGTCCGGGTCGCGTCGGTCGGGGTCCTCATCGATGGGCCCCCGATCCGTCGCTCGACACCGCGGGGGTCGCGCCCGTCACCGCGCCGTACGGCACCGTCATCATCACGCTCGTGCCCGATCCCGGGGACGACCACACCTGCACGTCACCGCCGACACGACCGATGCGCTCCCGGACGGACCCGCGCAACCCCATCCGGTCCGGGCTCGTCGACGACTCGTCGAACCCGCGGCCGTCGTCGACCACCATGACGGTGCAGGACGCACCGTCGTCGAACACGCTGACCTCGGCTGCGTCCGTGCCGGCGTGCTTCCGGACGTTCGCCAGGCACTGCGCGACCGCGCGGAGCACCGCCGTCATCGCCGTCTGGTCGAGCCGCGTGAGCGCCGCCGGGTCCCCCGTCACGGAGACGTCCAGGCCGTGCGCACGGTGCTCGTCCACCATGTGCTCGAACGCGCGGACCGCCGCCCCGGGCTCGGGGCGCCCTGGACGGCCTCCGGGTGCCAGCCACTCCCTGCCGGTGAGCATCGCCACGTCGGCCTCGACCGTGCGCGCCAGCTGCGGGTCCATCGGCCCGTCCGGTGCGAGGGCGATCGCACCGAGGTGGTTCAGGACGGTGTCGTGCAGGATCGCTGCTGCCTCGGCCTCGACCCCCGCCCGGTACGCGGAGACGTGCTCCTCGCGCGCCGAGCGCAGGAGTTCGGGCTGGACCCGCGCGGACCGGGTGGTGTTGCGGCTCGTGAAGAGCACGAGGGCGATGACGAAGCCCAGCGTGACCCAGGCGAGCACGAGCGGGTGCGTCGACCCGCCGGCCTGCAGGATGGCGACCGTCGTCGCGACACGGCCGACCAGGAAGCCGACGATCGACCACAGTGCCACCCGGCCGGCGACGGCACCCGCGCCGCCCACCAGCACGAGCGGGATGACCGACAGCGACAACAGGTACGACACGACCCAGCCGGCGGGGACCTCGCGTTGCACGACGACGGCGAACCACCACGCGCACACCCCGCCGACGACGAGGAACGCCACGGCCGAACGCCACGTCCCGAACTGCACGTGCACCGCGATCATGCCGAGCATCGGGACGAGGGCCAGCACCGCTCCGACGACCCGGACGTCGGGATCGGCCAGACGGTAGAGCAGCAGTGCGACCGCCGCGGCCGCGAGCGACCCGATGGCGGCGGCGTGGAAGGCCCGCACGGTCGACCACGCGTTGACTCGCGGAGCGAGGTGCGTAGGGATGCCGAGCACGGGTGGGGGGTCCTTCCGGACGAGTGAGTGCGCCGCCCATGATCCAACCACCGTCAGCGTGATCGTGTACCCCGATCGGCGGGGCGTTCGGCGACCCGCACGATGTTACCGGCACTTCCACGTTCCGGGCTGTCCCCCGAACGTGGACCGACGAGTACTCAGGAACCACGCCGTAGCGCGGTCGCTCAGAACAGTGTCGGGACCGCACCCTCGGGTCGGCGCGGGGTGAGACGACGATCGAAGCCCGGATCGGCGCGCTTGAGCGGCGAGGTCGCGGGCACCGACTGCTCCGTGCCGTCGTCCAGCTGCTCGAGGCGTCGTCGGTCGGCCGGACGGCGGTCGCCCGGACCGTGTCCACCCGGTCGATCGTCGCCCGCGCGGTTCGAGAACCCCATCGATCCCGTCGCCGGGTCGACACGGCCGAGCCCGAGCCCGTGGTCCCGCAGGATCGGCCGGACCCGGTCGGCCAGCCACCGCCGGTAGTCCTTCGGCGCGTACGTGTTGTCGAGGTACATCGACCGGTACCGCTGCACGAGGTCCGGCCGGGTGCGCTCGAGCCACGCGAACCACCACGGCTTCACGCCGGGCCGCAGGTGCAGTGCGGAGTACATGACGCTCGAGGCCCCGGCTGCTGCGGCCCGGCCGATCGCGTCGTCGAGGTGTGCCCGGGTGTCCGTGATGTACGGGAGCACCGGCATCAGGAACACCGAGCACTCGAGTCCGGCGTCCCGGATGGCCCGCACCGTCGCCAGCCGCGCAGCCGTCGTCGGGGTGCCCGGCTCGACCTGCTGCTGGAGTTCGTCGTCGTACACCGCGATCGACATCGCCAGGTCCACCGGCACGGACCGTGCCGCCTCGGCCAGCAGCGGGATGTCGCGGCGGAGCAGTGTGCCCTTCGTCAGGATGCTGAACGGCGTGCCCGAGTCGGCCAGCGCACGGATGACGCCCGGCATCAGCCGGTACTTCCCCTCGGCACGCTGGTACGGGTCGGTGTTCGTGCCGAGCGCCACCGGGTGGCGGTCCCAGCTCGGCTTCGTGAGCTCCCGGTGCAGCACGTCGGCCACGTTGGTCTTCACGACGATCTGCTGGTCGAAGTCCGCGCCGCCGTCGAACTCCAGGTAGGTGTGCGTGGGCCGCGCGAAGCAGTACACGCACGCGTGACTGCACCCGCGGTACGGGTTGATGGTCCACCCGTAGGTGCCGCTGCCGTCCGCCGACGGAACGCGGTTCAGCGCGCTCTTCGCCAGGACCTCGTGGAAGGTGACGCCCGCGAACTCCGGCGTCGTCACACTGCGGACGAACCCGCTGTTCGACTCGAGCCCGGGGAGCGCATCGCTCCGCGAGGCGTCGATCGCCTGCCCACTCCATCGCATGCAGTCATTCGAACACATGTTCGAACGACCTGCAAGCGGGGGTGCGTCAGTGGTGCAGTCCGAGGACCTTCGCCGTGCGCTCGAGGGTCTGGTCCGCCAGCTCCGCGTCGTTCCCCAGGTCCTGCCCGTAGGTCGGCACCATCACACGGACGGCGTCCTCCCAGCGGTCCCAGCGGTCCGGGAAGCACTTCCGCAGCAGCCCGAGCATGATCGGGACCGCGGTGGACGCACCAGGGCTCGCACCGAGGAGTCCCGCGACCGAACCGTCCGCCGCGGTGATCACCTCCGTCCCGAACTGCAGGACGCCGCCCTTGTCCTTGTCCGGCTTGATGACCTGCACACGCTGCCCGGCCGTGATGCGGTGCCAGTTCTCCGGTTCCGCACTCGGCATGAAGTCGCGCAGCGCGTCGAACTTCGTCTGCTTCGACGCCAGCAGCTGGCCGATCAAGTAGCGGACGAGATCGAAGTTCGAGAACGCGACGCTCAGCATCGGCCGGAGGTTGTGCGGCCGGATGGACTTGAACAGGTCGAGCAGGGAGCCCTGCTTCAGGAACTTCGGGCTGAACCCGGCGTACGGCCCGAACATCAGCGAGGCGTTGCCGTCGACGATGCGGGTGTCGAGGTGCGGCACCGACATCGGCGGCGCGCCGACGCTCGCCTTGCCGTAGACCTTCGCCGAGTGCTTCTGCACGACCTCGGGGTCGTCGGTGCGGAGGAACTCCCCCGACACCGGGAAGCCGCCGTAGCCGCGGATCTCGGGGATCCCGGACTTCTGCAGGAGGTGCAGGGCCCCGCCGCCGGCGCCGACGAAGACGAACTTCGCGGCGATCCGCTGGGAGGAACGACCCACGTCGTTGCGGACGTCGAGGACCCAGCCGTCGCTGACCTTCGAGCGGGTCAGGTTCGTGACCTGGTGCGACGGCTCGAACTCGACACCGTCGATCTCGAGCTGGTCGAACAGCTGTCGGGTCAGCGAGCCGAAGTCGACGTCGGAGCCGGCTGCCGAGTACGTCGCCGCGATCGGCTGGTCCTTCTTGCGACCGGGGATGAGCGCCGGGGCCCACTTCCGGATCTGCGCGGGGTCGTCGGAGTACTCGAGGCCGGCGAACAGGGGGTGGTCCTTCATCGCCTCGTACCGCTTCCGCATGTACTCGACGTTGTCGGCGCCCCACACGAACGAGATGTGCGGGGTCGGGTTGATGAAGTTCGACGGCTCGGGCAGCGCACCCGTCTCGACGAGGAACGACCAGAACTGCCGGGACACCTGGAACTGCTCGTTGACCGTCACGGCCTTGGCGATGTCGACGCGGCCGTCGGGGAGCTCGGGCGTGTAGTTCAGCTCGCACAGTGCGGAGTGCCCGGTCCCGGCGTTGTTCCACGGGTTCGAGCTCTCCTGCGCGACGCTGCCGAGCCGCTCGTAGACGCGGATGCGCCAGGAGGGCTCCAGCCGGTGGATGATCGCGCCGAGGGTGGCGCTCATGATCCCTCCCCCGACCAGGACGACGTCGATGGGGTCCACCTGCTTCACTGCCACCCGTCGATCCTAGCGGCGCGCGGCCGAGCACCGGCCCAAGATCCGACGGGAGGCGCGGCACACGACCGCGGTGCGGCTCCGGCCCGCAGGGTGCGAGCCTCCGCACACCGTGGGAGCCAAGCAGGCTCGCACGCTGTCCGGAACGTCGCACCAGGCGCGGCGCGGCGCGCCCCGGCCGGTCCGCGAACGGCGGAGACCCGCCCCGCTCACGCGGGACGGGCCTCCTGGCAGTGCTGGCCGCTACGCGGCGACCGTGCGGCGCGCGACGATCGTCTCGGCGATCTGCACCGCGTTGAGCGCGGCACCCTTGCGCAGGTTGTCGTTGCTGACGAACAGCGCCAGACCGTGCCCCTCGGGCGCGGACTGGTCCGCACGGATGCGCCCGACGAAGGTCGGGTCCTGCCCGGCTGCCTGGAGCGGGGTCGGCACCTCGGCCAGCTCGACGCCGGGGGCGTCGGCGAGGACCTCGGTGGCACGCTCGGCGGACAGCGGACGGGCGAACTCGGCGTTCACCGAGATCGAGTGGCCCGTGAAGACCGGGACCCGCACGCACGTGCCGGCGACCAGGAGGTCCGGGAGCTCGAGGATCTTGCGGCTCTCGTTGCGGAGCTTCTTCTCTTCGTCGGTCTCGCCGAGGCCGTCGTCGACGATGCTGCCCGCGAGCGGGACGACGTCGAACGCGATCGGTCGGACGTACTTGACCGGGTCCGGGAAGGTGACGGCCGAACCGTCGTGGGTGAGCGCAGCGGTGTCCTGCTCGAGCGCGGCCCTCGCCTGGCCGAGCAGTTCCTCGACCCCGGCGAGCCCGGAACCCGAGACCGCCTGGTAGGTGGTGGCGACGAGGCGACGCAGCCCGGCCTCGGTGTCGAGGACCTTGAGCACCGGCATGATCGCCATGGTCGTGCAGTTCGGGTTCGCGATGATCCCCTTGGGCGCCTGGTCGATGGCGTGCGGGTTCACCTCGCTCACCACGAGCGGGACGTCCGGGTCCATGCGCCAGGCGCTGGAGTTGTCGACGACGAGGGCCCCGGCGGCGGCGAACTTCGGCGCAAGGGCACGCGAAGCGGTGGCACCGGCCGAGAACAGCGCGATGTCGATGCCGGACGGGTCGGCGAGCTCGGAGTCCTCGACGACGATCTCCTCGCCGCGGAACGGCAGGGTCGTGCCGGCGGACCGGGCGCTCGCGAAGAACCGGACGCGGTCCGCCGGGAAGGCGCGCTCCTCGAGGAGACGGCGCATCACGGCGCCGACCTGGCCGGTGGCGCCGACGACGGCGACGGCGACGGTGAGGGTGCTCATGCAGTGCTCCTGACGGGTCAGCGGCCGGTGCCGGCGTAGACGACGGCCTCGGAGTCGGCGTCGAGACCGAACGCGCTGTGCACCACGCGCATCGCCTCGTTGAGGGTGTCGGCACGGGTGACGACCGAGATCCGGATCTCCGACGTGGAGATCATCTCGATGTTGATCGACGCCTCGTGCAGGGCACGGAAGAGCGCCGCGGAGACCCCGGCGTTCGTGCGCATGCCCGCGCCGACCAGGGCGAGCTTGCCGATCTGGTCGTCGTACTGGATGCCCTCGTACCCGATGTCGGCCTTCGCGACCTCGAGCGCCGTCAGGACGCCCTGGCCCTGGTCCTTCGGCAGCGTGAACGAGATGTCGGTGCGGCCGGTGACGGCTTCCGACACGTTCTGCACGATCATGTCGATGTTCGCACCGGCACGGGCGACGATCGTGAAGATCTCGGCCGCCTTGCCCGGTGTGTCGGGCACCCCGACGACGGTGATCTTGCCCTCGGAGAGGTCTCCGGCGATGCCGGTGATGATCGGTTCTTCCACGGTTTCCCCCTCTGCAGGGTTGTAGACGATGGTTCCCTCGGCGTTGCTGAAGGAGGAGCGGACGTGCAGGGTGACCCCGTGCCGGCGGGCGTACTCGACGGCGCGGATGTAGAGGACCTTCGCACCCGAAGCTGCGAGCTCGAGCATCTCCTCGCTCGTGATGCGGTCGACCTTCTGGGCCTTCGGCACCACACGGGGATCGGCGGTGAAGATGCCGTCGACATCGGTGTAGATCTCGCAGACGTCGGCGTCGAGCGCCGCCGCGAGGGCGACGGCCGTCGTGTCCGAGCCGCCGCGGCCGAGCGTGGTGATCTCGCCCGTCGTGCGGTTGAAGCCCTGGAACCCGGCGACGATCGCGACGTGCCCGGCGTCGAGCGCCTCGCGCACGCGCTTCGGGGTGACGTCGACGATGCGGGCCTTGCCGTGCTGCGCGTCGGTGAGCATGCCGGCCTGGCTGCCCGTGTACGAGGACGCTTCGACCCCGAGGCTCTTGATCGCCATCGCGAGCAGCGCCATCGAGATGCGCTCCCCCGCGGTCAGCAGCATGTCGAGTTCACGCCCGGCGGGGATGGGGGTCACGGAGTGCGCGAGGTCGACGAGTTCGTCGGTGGTGTCGCCCATCGCCGAGACGGCCACGACGACGTCGTTGCCGGCCTTCTTCGTCTGGACGATCCGCTTCGCCACGCGCTTGATGCTCTCGGCGTCCGCGACGGACGATCCACCGAACTTCTGCACGATCAAGGCCACTGGCTGGTACTCCCGGAGACGACGGATCCGCGAGGTGACGCGGTCTGACAATGGTAGTCGGTGTTTCGCGGATGTTGCGTCTGAGCGGGCGCAGACGCAACGATCCTGCGTGGGGCTGGGAGGCGGGTCGGACCGGTCGGGTCAGCCGCCGACGACCCGGCGCCCCTCGAAGGCGCGTCCGAGCGTGACCTCGTCGGCGTACTCGAGGTCGCCGCCGACGGGCAGCCCCGACGCCAGGCGCGTCGTCCGGATCCCCATCGGGACGAGCAGACGGCTGAGGTACGTCGCCGTGGCCTCGCCCTCGAGGTTCGGGTCGGTCGCGATGATGACCTCGTCGACCGTGCCGTCGGCCAGCCGCGTCATGAGCTGCTGGATGCGGAGGTCGTCCGGGCCGATGCCGTCGATCGGACTGATCGCGCCGCCGAGCACGTGGTACAGCCCGCGGAACTCGCGGGTGCGCTCGATCGCGGCGACGTCCTTCGCCTCCTCGACCACGCAGATCACCGCGGGCGACCGACGCGGGTCGCGGCAGATGCTGCACTGCACGTTCTCGGTGACGTTGCCGCAGATCTCGCAGAAGCGGACCTTCTCCTTGACGTCGGCCAGGAGCTCGGCCAACCGCGACGGGTCGAACGACTCGGTCTGGAGGATGTGGAACGCGATGCGCTGCGCCGACTTCGGTCCGATGCCGGGGAGGCGACCGAACTCGTCGATGAGGTCCTGCACGATGCCGTCGTACATCAGGCGCCTTCCTCGTGGAGGGAGGTCTCCTCGATGAACTGGGCGTTCAGGATCTCACGGACCACGGCCTCGCCGTAGCGACCCGCGACCGGGGTGCGACGCACCTGGGGAGCGGACTGCTGCGCGGCGGCCTGGCGCTGCTGCGGCGCCTGCTGCGGGGCGGCGGACGGTGCCTGGGCGGCCGGTGCGGCGGCGGCGTTCGGGGCGGCGGGTGCGTCCGGGTACGGCTCGCCCTCGCCGTAGGGGTCGTCGTCGAGCGGGTAGTCGTCGACGGGTACGTCCGGCGCGGCGGGAGGCGCGGTCTCCGTCGTCGACGCCGGCTGCGGTGCACCCGCGGACAGCGACGACGCCGGACGCAGCTGGGCCGCGAGGGCCGCGTCGACCGCGGGGTTCGACACGGTCGGGGTGGGCGTGACCGGTTCGCCGGTGTCCGTGGTGCCGAACGGGGCGGACCAGGACGGCTCACCGCGGTCGGGTGCGGCCGTGCCCGTTGGGTCCGTCGCGGGGATCGAGGCGACGGCCCACTCGGTCACCGGGGCGCCGGAGGCCGCGGGGGCTGCCGGGGCGGGCGTCGCGGGGGCCGGCGGCGCGGACCGGGTCGGTGTCGCAGCTGCCGTGGGCTCGGAGGTCGGCGCCGGCTCGGGCGACCGCTCCGGTGCGGGCGCGGCTGCCGCGGCCGGGGCCTGGGCCGGGGCCTGGGACTGCGTCTGCGTCTGCTGTGCAGCCGGGCGCTGCGGTGCACGATCCTGCTGCGGGGCCGACGGCTGCTGCGGCTGGGCGGGACGCTGCTGCCCGGGTCCGCCGGGGCCGCGCGCGACGAACTTCACCCGGAGACCGAGCACGTCGACGATCGCTGCCCGGAGGAGTTCACTGACGCTGTTCGACGGGTCGGACATCTCCTTGAAGGACGCCACGTCCTGCTGACTGGGGAACGTCAGGGTGAGGACGTCCTCACGCAGGGCGGTGACCTGCGCGGTGACGACCACGGACCACGCCGAGCGCTTCGCCCGCTGCACGTGCTCCACGATCTGCGGCCAGGAGTCACGGAGCTGCTGGAACCCCACGGCCGCGATCGGCCGGACCGCCGGCTCGTCGCCGGCGACGGTGCCCTGTCCGGTCGAGGACGCGTTCGCGTTCCCGGCTGCAGGGCTCGGCGCCGAGGCCGGTGCCGGTGCGGCCGACGTGGGTGCGGCCGACGTCGGTACGGCGGCGGCCGGACGTTCGGACGGCGCCTCGGGCGCGCTCGGCACGGCAGCGGCCCAGGAGGCGGCGGCGTCGCGTGCGGCCGTCCCGGGGTCGACGGGCGGCTGCGGGGACTCGACCACGGGCACGGCGGGCGCGGCAGTCGGCGCAGGCGCAGGTGCCGGTGCCGGTGCCGGTGCCGATTCGGCAACCGGGGCGGGACGCGCCGCCGGCGGCAAGGTCTCGGGACCGGCCTGGTGCCCGCCGGCGTCCCCGACCCCCACACGCCGCTCGAGACGCTCGACCCGGGCGAGCGCACCACGCTGGGTGTCGTCGGCCTCTGGCACGAGCATCCGTGCCGTCATGAGTTCGAGGTGGAGCCGCGGCGACGTCGCCCCGGTCATCTCCGTCAGCGCACGGTTCGCGATGTCCGCCGCGCGCGAGAGCCCGGTCGCGCCGAACACGCCGGCCTGGCGGGTCATCGTGTCGAGCTCTTCCGGCGAGACACCTCGCAGCACGGCGGCCGCGCTCTCGTTCGTCGCCGCGACGACGATCAGGTCGCGGAGGCGCTCGAGCAGGTCCTCGACGAAACGACGCGGGTCCTGCCCGGTCTGCACCACGCGGTCGATCGCCGCGAAGGCCGAGGCGGGGTCTGCCACCGCGAGCGCGTCCACGACGTCGTCGAGCAGCGCGGCGTCGGTGTAACCGAGGAGCGCGACGGCACGCTCGTACGCGATGGCCCCGTCCTCGCTGCCGGCCATGAGCTGGTCGAGCAGGGACAGGGTGTCGCGGACGGAACCGCCGCCGGCGCGGACCACGAGCGGTAGCACACCGGGCGCGACCGACACCGACTCCTGCGTGCAGAGCTGCTCGACGTACTCGAGCATCGCGGCCGGCGGGACGAGGCGGAACGGGTAGTGGTGGGTGCGCGACCGGATCGTGCCGATGACCTTCTCGGGCTCGGTCGTCGCGAAGATGAACTTGACGTGCTCCGGCGGTTCCTCGACCAGCTTCAGGAGCGCGTTGAAGCCCTGCGGCGTCACCATGTGGGCTTCGTCGAGGATGAAGATCTTGTAGCGGTCGCGGGCCGGGGCGAACACGGCGCGGTCGCGGAGGTCACGGGCGTCGTCGACACCGTTGTGGCTCGCGGCGTCGATCTCGATGACGTCGAGCGATCCGCCGCCCCCGCGAGCCAGCTCGACACAGCTCGGGCACACGCCGCACGGGGTGTCGGTGGGCCCCTCGGCGCAGTTGAGGCAGCGTGCCAGGATGCGGGCGGAGGTCGTCTTGCCGCAACCGCGCGGACCGCTGAACAGGTACGCGTGGTTCACCCGGTTCGTGCGCAGGGCGGTCCGGAGCGGATCGGTGACCTGCGACTGTCCGATCAGCTCGGCGAAGTTCTCGGGCCGGTAACGGCGATACAGGGCGGTGACCACGCCCCAAGGGTAGCCGGGACGACCGACACCCCGTTGCCCTGGACGGACCGTCTGTGGGAAGTGGGGTGCGGGCACGACACGCACCGCGCCTCCCGTCCGTGCAGACGACGGACGGGAGGCGCGGTGCGTGTCGTGCCGTGGGGTCAGGCGCGGCCCCGGCGGCGGATGCCGCGGGCGAGGCGGGACAGGCCCAGCAGGAGGAACCCGAGGACCACCAGCCCACCGGCCGCACCCGCGAGCGGGGCGACGTCCGCGCCGGTGAAGGCGAGTCCGCCGGAACCGCTGCCCGTTCCGGAGCCGTTGCCGGCGCCGGAGCCGTTCCCACCGGTGCCGGGCGCGCCAGGCGCTCCGGGCGTTCCGGGCGTTCCGGGCGTCCCCGGCTCGCCCGGCGCCCCCGGGTCGGCCGCGTCGACCACCACGGCGACCGACTGCGCGGCCGACGTCGCGCCCGCCACGGTCTGCGTCACCCGGATCGTGTGCTGCCCCACCGCGAGCCGGAGCACCACGGACCACGCACCGGTGTCGTCCGCTGTCGTCGTGACCGGCGTCCCGTCGTCGGCGACGACCGTGACGGTCGCACCCGGCTCGGCGGTCCCGGTGACGCGCCAGTCGACGGTCCCGGCGGCCGAGGCCGTCTGGTGCGCACCCGGCGTGGGCGAGGTGACCGCGAGCGGCTGCACGGCGTCCACCACGATCGGCACGGGCTGCGAGGCCGTCGTCGTCCCGTTGACCGACTGCGACGCCGTGATCGTCCACTGGCCCTCGGGCACGCGGTCGAAGGTGACGCTCCAGTCCCCGTTCGCGTCGGCCGTCGTCGTCCGGACCTGGCCGTTCGACAGGCGCACCGTCACCAGGGCACCCGGTGTGGCGTGACCGGTCACCGTGAAGGACCCGGTGTCACCGGTCCCCGTGGCGGGGATGAGCTGCCCCGGTGCCGGACTGGTGATGGTGACGTCGGTCGGTTGGACCGCCGCGACCGTCACCCGGCTCGTGACCGGGGCCGACGTGACGCCGCCGACCGTCTGCGTGACCGACACGGTGTGCGGTCCGACGGGCACGCCGCCGACCGTGACCGTCCACGAGCCGTCCCCACCAGCGGTGGTCGTCGCGGTCCGGCCGTCGACGTCGACCCGGATCGTGGCGTTCGGCTCGGCCGTGCCGCTCACCGGGACGGACGCCGTCGGCCCCGTGGTCGGGATGACCTGACCGTCCGTCGGGGTCGTGATGCGGACCGGTGCGACGGCGCTGACGGAGAACCCGACCCCGGGTGCGTTCGTCGTGGTCCCGCCCACCGTCTGCGACGCCGCGATGGTGTGCGGCCCCGTGCCGACGTCCGGCACGGTCACGGTCCACTCGCCGTCGGCGTTCGCGGTCGTGGTGACCGGGGTGCCGCCGTCGATCCGGACCGAGATCGCCGCGTTCGGTGCCGAGACTCCGGCGACCGCGACGTCGGTCGTGCCGTCGACCACCCGGTAGGTGGTACCGGCGGCAGGGGACGTGATGACGATCGCGTCCGGCGCGGCCGCGTCGACCGTGACGTCACGCACGATCGGTGACGACGTGGTGCCGTTCACCTCCTGCGTGACCGTGATCGTGTGGTCGCCCTCGTCGAGGCCGGTGACGTCGGTCGTCCACCGGCCGTCGGGTCCGACCGGGACCACGATCGGGTCATCGTCGTCGACGACGACCCGGACGGTGCCGCCGGCCTGCCCGGTGCCGTTGACCGGCACGGTGGCGGTCGTGGTGCCGGCGGGGACGGTGACGGTCGCGCCGTCGACCGGGGTCGTCACCGCGAGCGCGGTGCCCGGGGCGACGGTGAAGGTGCTGGCGACCGGAGCCGACGTCGAGCCGTCGACGGTCTGGGTGGCACGGATGGTGTGCTCCCCGACGCCGACGTCCTCGAGGTCGACCGTCCAGGTCCCGGCGTCCGTCGCGGTCACGGTGACCGGGTCGCCCCCGTCGATCGTGACCCGGACCTCGGCACCGGACTGCGCGGCGCCGCCGGCCGCGATCGTCGCGGTCGAGTCCTGCTGCGCGACGCGCACGGTCGACCCGTTCGCCGGTGCGGCGATCGTGATCGGGTCGGCCACGAGCACCCGGATGCCCACCGTGACCGGTGCGGAGACGGTGTCCCCGATCCGCTGGGTCACGCTGACGGTCGGGGTCCCGGCCGGCACGTCGGGCACCGAGACGCTCCACGCGCCGTCGCCGTCCGCCGTGGTGGACTCGCTGCGTCCGCCGCCGAGGTCGACCACGACGGTCGCCCCGGGCTCGGCCGTGCCACTGACGTCGACCGTCGTGGTCGCACCCTCGCCGGCCACCAGGTACTCCTGGCCCGCCGTCGGCTCGTCGATGACGACGGGGTCGCCCGCCTCGATCTCGAACGACGTCTCGACCGGGGTCGTCGAGGTGGAGCCGTCGACGGTCTGCGTGACGCTGACGTCGTGCGTCCCGACCCCGAGGTCCGGCACGTCGACGCTCCAGCTGCCGTCGTCCCCGACCGTGACGTCGACCGGGTCGCGGTCGTCGACCGTCACGGTCACGGTGGCGCCCGGCTGGGCGTCACCCGCGACGGTCACGGTGGTCGTGGCGTCGCCGTCCGCGACCGTGATCGGGTCGTCACCGGGCTCGCGGATCGTCAGGTCGGCCGCCGCGACCACGGACACCGGACGCTCGACCGCGGCACTCGTGGTCCCGTTGACCGCCTGGGTGACCGCTGCGGTCCACGACCCGACCGGGACGTCCTCCACCGTGGTGGACCACCGGCCGTCGTCGCCGACGTTCGCCGTGGCCGAGCCGGCCACGCCGAGGTCGACCCGGACGGTCGCTCCCGGCTGGCCGGTCCCGGCGAACGGGACGTCGGTGGTGGCGTCGTCGTCCGCGACCGTCACCGAGGTGGCACCGGCGGGCGTGGTGACCGTGAGCGGTGCACCGGCCCGGACCGAGACACCGGCGCTGACGGGCGCCGACGTCTGACCCTCGACGCGCTGCGTCGCGCGGACGGTGTAGTCACCGACCGGGACGTCCTCGAAGGTCGCCTCCCAGGTGCCGTCGGTCCCGGCGGTCACCTGTTCGGAGTCGCCGTTCGACAGCGTGACGGTGACGGGCGCTCCGTCCTGTGCCCGTCCGGCTGCCCGGACGTCGGCCGTGCCGGCCGCGTCGGCGACCGTCAGGACGTCGCCGTCCTCGGGCGTCGTCAGGGTGAGCGGGGTGGCGGCCCGCACCGTGACGGTCTGCTCCGGACTGGAGGCAGTGGTCCCGTCCACGGTCTGGGTCGCGGTGAGCGTCGGGGTACCGACACCGACGCCGTCGAACGTCACGGTCCAGTCGCCGTCACCGTTCGCGGTCGTCCTCAGCTCGTCGTCGCCGAGCCGCACCGTCACGGGCGCGTTCGGTTCGGCCGTGCCGGAGACCGTCACGTCACGCGTGGCGTCCGCGTCCGGGACGAGGAGGACGGCGTCGGCGTCCGGAGCGGTGACGGTCACCGCGGCGGCCGCCGCGATCGTCACCGTGCGGGTCACCGGGTCGGACGTCGCCGGGGACGAGACCGTGCCGGGCAGGGTCTGCGTGACCGACACGGGGTGCGTGCCGACCCCGAGGTCCGGGAAGGTCACCGACCAGGTGCCGTCCGCCCGGACCGTGGCCCGCTGGTCGTCCTCGCCGTCGGTGCTGGCGGTCACGGAGGCACCGGGCTGGCCGGTGCCGGTCACCGTCACGTCGCGCTGCACGTCGTCGCCCGCGACCGTGATCGGCGCGGTCGTCGGGGCCGTGATGGCGAGCGGGTTCGCGGTGACGACCTGGAACGTGGTCGGGATCGCGCTCGTGACGACGCCCTCGACGCTCTGGCTCGCGTTCACCGTGTAGGTGCCCGTGGGTGCGAGACCCGTGGCGTCGACCGTCCACGCTCCGGCGGGGCTCGCCGTGGTGGTGAACTGCGTGTCCGGGCCGAGGGACACCGTGACGTCGGCGTTCGGTTCGGAGCTGCCGGAGATCGGCACGGTCGCGGTGGCGTCCGCGTCGACCACCACGAAGCGCGACCCCGCGGCCGGCGACTCGATGGTGATCGCGGTGCCGGGCACGACCGTGAAGTCCGTCGTGACCGCCGGTCCGGTGGTGCCGTTCACGGTCTGGACGGCCGCGACGGTGTGGTCACCGATGCCGAGCTGGACCGGGTCGGTGGACCAGTTGCCCGAGGCGTCGGCGACGACCTCCACGGCGTCGCCGTCGTCGATCGTGACGGCGACCGAGGCTCCGGCCTCGGCCGTACCGCGCACCACGACGCCCGCCTGGCCGCCGGCGCCCGCCGGGACCTGCTGCGCGTCCGTCGGCGACTCGATCACGAGGTCGTCACCGACCGCGATGGTGAAGTCCCGGTCGACCGGCGCCGACGTCTGACCGCCGACCGTCTGCGTGACGCTCGCGGTGTGGTCGCCCGTGCCGACCGCGGGCAGGGTCACCGTCCACGTGCCGTCGTCGCCGGCGGTCGTCGAGACCGGGTCGTCCGAGTCGTCGAGGACGACGTCCACGTCGGCGCCCGGCTGGGCGGTGCCCGACACGGTGACCTCGATCGTCGAGTCGTCCGTGGCGACCGCCGTCGTGCTCCCCTGCGTCGGCGACGAGACCACGAGGCCCGCACCGGCTGCGACGGTCACGACCTGACGCACGGCGGGCGAGGTCGTGCCGTTCACGCTCTGGGTCGCGGCGATCGTGTACCGGCCGACCGGGACGTCCTGGACCGTCGCGGTCCAGTCGCCGTCGCCGTTCGCCGTCGCCGTCGCGGTCAGACCGCCGCCGAGGGAGACCGAGACGTCCGCACCGGGCTCGGCGGTGCCGAGCAGGTCGAGGTCGGTCGTGGTGCCGGCGTCGAGGACGGTCACAGTCGCGCCGGGTGCCGGTGTGGTGATCGCGATCGGCGCACCAGCACGGACCGTGAAGGCCGAGGTCACCGGACCGGACGTCGTGCCTCCGACGGTCTGCCGTGCGGTCACGGTGCGGTCACCGACCGGGACGCCCTGGAACGTGGTCTCCCAGGCCCCGTCGTCGTCCGCGGAGACCGTCGCGGTGAAGGAACCGCCGATCCCGACGACCACCTGCGCGTTCGGCGCGGCCGTGCCGGACACCGTCACGGGGGTCGTCGAGGTCGCGTCGGCGACGGTGATGGTGGTGCCGTCCTCCGGTGCGTCGATCGTCAGCGCGGGGGCCGCGGTCACGGTGAAGTCACGCGTGACCGGGGTGCTCGTCGAGGATCCGACGGTCTGCGTGACGCTCGCCGTGTAGTCCCCTGCGGGAACGCCCGTGATCGTCGTCGACCAGGCGCCCCCGGCGTTGGCCGTGGTGGTCGCCGTCCGGTCGCCGCCGTTCACCGAGACGTCCACGCGAGCGCCGGGCTGCGCGGTCCCGGAGATCGCGACGTCCCGCGTGTCGCCGGCGAGCGGGAAGTCCTGACCGGCGGTCGGCGAGGCGATCGTCAGGCCCGCTGCGGCCACCACCCGGAACGCACGGGTCACCGGCGCCGAGGTGCTGTCGCCCACGGTCTGGGTGACACTGGCGGTCTGGTCGCCCGTCGGGACGTTCGGCACCGTGACGCTCCACGCGCCGCTGGCGTTCGCCGTGCCGGTCGCCGTCAGGCCGCCGCCGAGGTCGACGTCGATGCGGGCGTTCGCGGTCGCGGTGCCCGTCAGGGTCACCGGTGCCGTGGAGCCGGTGGTGGTGAAGGTCTGCCCGGTGGTCGGTGTCGTGATCGTGAGCGCCTGCTGCGCGACGACGGAGAACGGCTGCGTGACGGTGCCGGCCGCGGTGCCGCCGACGGTCTGGGTGGCGGTCGCCCTGTAGTCGCCGGTCGGCACGTTCGCGATGGTCGTAGTCCAGGAGCCGTTCGCAGCGACCGTGGCGGTACCCGTGCGGCCACCGCCGAGGCTGACGGCGATCGTGGCCCCCGGCTCCCCCGCGCCGCTCACCGTGACGGTGCGCGTCGACGAGGCGCTGGGCAAGCTGAACACCTGGTTCGCCGTCGGTGCCGTGATGGTCGGCGCGACGAACGCGCTGGCCCGGACGGTCGACGTCGCGAGGTCGACCGTGGCGACGTTCGCTCCCGGCAGGATCGACAGGCGCAGCGCGTGCACGCTCCGCGACCCGGGGTCGTACCCACGGGCGTCGCGGAAGCCGGTCGTTGTGTCCTGGGCGTTCACGGTGAGGTCGATCACCTGGCGGAGGAGCAGGACGACGGGCGAGAGCAGCGTCGCCACCGCCCGGGTCGTGTTCGTCAGCGTCGTACCGAGCTGGGTCAGGGCGGTGCCGCCGATGATCGGACGGAGCGCCGTCTGCAGGGCCGGGACGACGGTCCCGGTGACGACCGGGGCGAGCACCGTCCCGAGGGGCAGCGGGAGCCCGGCGAGGCTGCCCGACGACGTGATGGTCGGGTTCGCGGTGGCCGTACCCGCGAGCGCGCCGAGTGTCGTGTCCACCTGGAGGCCGATCGCGGCGGCGGGCTGCCCGAGGACGGTGGCGTTCGTCGCGATGTTCACGCGGACCGCGGTGGAGTTGATCGTGTTCACGACGGCCGTCTGCAGCGCCGTCGGCAGCTGCGTCCCGAGGATCGTGGTGATGCTCTGGTTGATCGAGTTGACGGCGGCGGTCGTCAGCACCGGGGTGTTCGCGGGCTGCCCGTTCAGCGCCGTGAGCTCGTCGAGGTCGACGGTGATCGTCCCGGTCGACGGAGTGATCGTCACGGCGCCGTCGGTCAGCGGCTGACGCAGGACCTGGGTCAGCGTGTCGTCGAGGTTGAGGTTCACGTTCGCGGTGATGTTCGTGCCGCTGACGTTCACGGTCCCGAGCAGCGCCTGGCGCAGCAGCGTCTGGATCTGTGCGGTCACGGCCGAGGTGGTCCCCTGCAGGGCTCCACCGGTGCCGAAGACGCCGTTGACGGAGCTCGACACCGTCCGGAGCTCGTCCCGGAGCGAGGTCGTGAGGCCCTGGACCGCCGGGCTGGTCAGTGCGAGGTCCGCGCTCGCGATCCGGTAGTCGCTCGAGGTGCTCACCGTCGCCCCGCGCGTCGCGGAGAGCGTCGACGCGAGGGCGCCGACCTGGAGCTGGGCGTTCGAGAGCACCGTCGTGTCCGCACCGACGCGCGAGAACAGCGGGTTGAGGTCCAGCGTCGCCGCGCCCGTCCCCGAGCCGTTCCCGACACCGATGCCGCCGTCGTTCGTGAGGAGACCGGAGGACGCGGTCGCGCCGTTCGCCGAGGTCGTGGCGTACTGGCCGTCCACCCCGAGGGTGAGGATGCCGTTCGCCCCGATCAGGTCGATGTCGTTACCCAAGTCCACCCCCACGGCGTTCAACGCGGTGAGGTTGAGCGGCTGGTTGGTGGTGCCGCCACCGGTGGTCGCACCGCGGGCGGAGTAGGCGCCCCCGAGCTCGGCGAGGGTGTCCACGTCGACGATGCCCGAACCGCTGAGGAGCACGCCCTCGGCCTCGGAGACGTCGGTCTGGGCGGCGGCCGCCGGTTGGATCGCCACGGTGGCGGCGATGAGCGCCGTCACCGTGGCGATGACGCCGCCACGCAGGAGGAGACGCCGATCGTCCGATGCTCGTCGTCGAGCTCGGTCGCCAGCACCGATGATCCGTCGTGTCCAGTCGCCCGCTGTCGTGGGTACACGGGTACCCCGAAGCGACACGTGCCTGCGCATGCGTGTCTCTTTTCCTGGCAGGACGCGCCTGCCACCTGATCCGGAAACTCCCCCGCTGGTGAGGCGGTGGAGGGTTCAGGAATCCTGGTTGGGGATTCCTGGGGCCGATCTTTGCACACGATCAGGTTGCTGTCCGCAACCCGTTACGAAACGGACACCCTGCCGTCGAGAAGTCGTCGCCGGGAGCACGAAAAGACTCCCCACGCACCCGCCAGAGCCCGGTTACCCTTGCTGCGTTTCCGCCCTGGGGGAGTTGGCCTGGATGGCGTCACGTGAGGAGCCTCCGGAAGTCTACCGGACGGAACGGGCAGACTCGGACACATGAAGATCGCCATCGCTGGAGGACACGGCCAGATCGCCCTGCTCCTCGCCCGCCTCGTCACCGACGCCGGCCACGACGCCGTCGCCATCGTCCGCAACCCCGCACACGTCACCGACGTCGAGCAACAGGGCGCCACGGCGATCGTCGCGGACCTCGAGCAGCTGGACGACGACGAGCTCGCGCTCCGGCTGCGCGGGGTGGACGCCGTGGTGTTCGCCGCCGGCGCCGGCCCCGGCAGCGGCGCGGAGCGGAAGCTCACCGTCGACCGGGACGGCGCGATCCTGCTCGCCGACGCCGCCGAACGGGTCGGTGTCCGCCGGTACGTGATGATCTCGGCGATGGCGGCGGACTCGTACGACCCGGAGCGCGCCGTCGTACCCGCCCGTTCGGAGGCCGACGTGTTCCAGGTCTACCTGCGCGCGAAGGCCGAGGCGGACGCGAACCTCCGGGCGCGCAGCCTGCGGTGGACGATCGTGCGCCCCGGTGGTCTGGTCGACACCGTCCCGCAGGGCACCGTCGACGTCGGTCGGACGGTCCCGCGCGGCACCATCCCCCGCGCGGACGTCGCCGCGGTGGTGCTGCACGCGATCCTCGACGACACCGCGGTGGGCGTCCAGTTCGAGGTCACGAGCGGCGACACCCCGATCCCCGCGGCGCTGTCGGCCCTCAGCTGAGCGCGACCGCGGCCGACTGCCGGGCGATCTCGAGTTCCTCGTTGGTGGGGATGACGAGCACCGCGACGCGTGATGCGTCCGTCGAGACGAGACGGGCCTCGCGCGACGCGAGCTCGTTCCGGTCGGGGTCGATCTCGATGCCCAGGTGCTCCAGTCCGGCGAGCACACGGCGACGCAGCAGCGCGTTGTTCTCGCCGACACCGGCGGTGAACACGACGGCGTCGAGCCCGCCGAGCTGCGCGGTGTACGCACCCACGTAGCGGCGGATGCGGTGGCGGTAGACGGCGAGCGCCGCCTCGGCCTCGTCGTCGCCGCCCAGTGCGGCGTCCTGCACGTCGCGCATGTCGCCGTTGCCGGTGAGTCCGAGGAGCCCGGACTCCTTGTTGAGCATCGTGTCGAGCTCGTCGAACGAGAGCCCGGCCTCGCGGTGCAGGTGGATGAGCACCGCGGGGTCGAGGTCACCGGAACGCGTCCCCATCACGAGCCCCTCGAGCGGCGTGAGGCCCATCGACGTCTCGATGGACTTCCCGCCGTCGATCGCCGCGGCGGACGCCCCGTTGCCGAGGTGCAGCACGATGGTCTTCAGCTCGGCGAGCGGTCGACCGAGGAACGCCGCGGCCTGCTCCGACACGTACTTGTGGCTCGTGCCGTGCATGCCGTAGCGGCGGATCGAGTACTTCGCCGCGAGGTCGGCCGGGATCGCGTAGGTGTACGCGTGCGGCGGCATCGTCTGGTGGAAGGCGGTGTCGAACACGGCGACCTGCGGCACGTCCGAGAACACCTGCTTCGCAGCGCGGATCCCCTCGAGGTTCGCGGGGTTGTGCAGCGGGGCGAGGCTGTTCAGGTCCTCGATCTGGCGCTCGACCTCGTCGGTGACCACGGTGGCCTTGTCGAAGGTGGTGCCGCCGTGCACGACGCGGTGCCCGACGACCGCGGGCGGGTACTCGTCGAAGGACGGCCCGATCTTCGCGAAGGCGTCGATCATCGCCTGGAACCCGGCAGCGTGGTCCGGCACGGCGGAGGCGTCGTTCGACGAGGACTCCCCCGTCAGCGCGTTGGTGTGCTTCCACGCGCCGGTCGACTCGCCGATGCGCTCGACGAGTCCGGAGGCGAGCGTCCGCTCCCCCTCGAGCTCGATGAGCTGGTACTTGAACGAACTCGAACCCGAGTTCACGACGAGGGCTGCGGTCACTGGTGGTGTCGCTTTCTGTTCATGGCCTGGTGGGCCGGACGGGAGGCACGGCGAGGGTCGGGCGGTCAGCCCGCGTCGGACGCGGTGCCGGCCTGGATCGCGGTGATCGCGACGGTGTTGACGATGTCGCCGACGAGGGCGCCGCGGGACAGGTCGTTGATCGGCTTGCGCAGACCCTGCAGCACCGGGCCGATCGCGACGGCACCGGCGGAACGCTGCACGGCCTTGTACGTGTTGTTGCCCGTGTTGAGGTCCGGGAAGATGAAGACCGTCGCCTTCCCGGCGACCGGCGAGTCCGGCATCTTCGTGCTGGCGACCGTCGGGTCGGCCGCGGCGTCGTACTGGATCGGCCCCTCGACGAGCAGGTCGGGACGGCGTTCCCGGACGAACGCGGTGCCCGCCCGGACCTTGTCGACGTCGGCGCCGGAGCCGCTGTCGCCGGTGGAGTAGCTGAGCATCGCGACGCGGGGTTCGATGCCGAACTGCGTCGCCGTCTCGGCGGACGAGATCGCGATGTCGGCGAGCTGTTCGCTCGTCGGGTCCGGGATGACCGCGCAGTCGCCGTACACGAGCACCCGGTCGGCGAGCGCCATCAGGAAGACACTCGACACGATCGAGGTGTCCGGCCGGGTCTTGATGATCTCGAACGACGGCCGGATGGTGTGCGCCGTCGTGTGCTTCGCGCCGGACACCATGCCGTCGGCGAGGCCGAGCTGGACCATCATCGTGCCGAAGTACGAGACGTCGGTCACGGTGTCGCGGGCGAGCTCGATCGACATGCCCTTGTGCGCACGCAGCCGGGTGTACTCCTCGGCGAACCGCTCGCGGAGTTCCGGGTCGAACGGCGACACGAGCTGTGCGGCGTCGAGGTCGAGGCCGAGCTCGGTCGCGCGCGTGCGGATCGCGGCGGGGTCGCCGAGGATCGTCAGCTCGCAGACCTGGCGTGCGAGCAGCGTCGACGCGGCGCGGAGGATGCGGTCGTCCTCGCCCTCGGGCAGGACGATGCGCTTGCCGTAGGCGCGCGCCCGGTCGAGCAGTCCGTGCTCGAACATCAGCGGCGTGACGACCCCGGACGGGGTGAGCTGCAACCGGTCACGCAGGGCGTCGGCGTCGACGTGCTGCTCGAACAGGGCGAGGGCGAGGTCGGCCTTCCGTGGGGAGTCCGCCGCGAGCCGGCCCCGGGTCTGGGTGATGCGCAGGGCGGTGTCGTAGGTGCCGAGGGCGTTCTGCGCGATCGGCAGCGAGCTCGACAGCCCCTCGAGCAGCCGGGAGATCTGCGGTGCGGTCTCGAACCCGCCGTTCAGGATGACGCCGGCGAGGCTCGGGAACGTCTCCGACTGGTTCGCCAGGAGCGTTGCGATGAGGACGTCGCTGCGGTCACCGGGCACGACCACGATGCCGCCCTCGATCAGGCGGGGCAGCACGTTCTCCATGCTCATGCCGGCGACGACGGTGCCCATGGCCTCGCGGTCGAGCAGCGCGTCGTCCCCCCGGACGAGCGTGGCGTCGGTCGCGGCGAGCAGTGCCCGCACGGTGGGGGCGACGAGGACGCTGTCCTCGGGGATCGCCCACACGGGGAGGTCCGGGTGGTCGTCGTGGACGGCACGCTCGACGCTCGACACGATCGCACCGAGGGCGTCGGGGTCCGCGCGGTTCACGATGACGCCGAACACCTGCGCGTGTGCCGCACGCAGCTCGCTCGTGGTGACGTCGGCGACCTGCGCCATGTCGTCCGGGGTGCGGGCCCCGCGCTCGGCCGCGTCGCGTCCGCCGAGCACGAGGAGCACGGGTGCACCGAGGTTCGCGGCGACCTTGGCGTTGAACGAGAGCTCGGTGGGGCTGCCGACGTCGGTGTAGTCCGACCCGAGCACCACCACGGCGTCGCACTGCCGCTCGACCTGGGCGAACCGGGTGACGATGGTCGCGAGGGCGGCGTCCGGGTCCGCGTGCACGTCGTCGTAGGTCACGCCGACCGCGTCGTCGTAGGTGATGCCGACGGCGGTGTGCTGGAGCAGGAGTTCGAGCACGTAGTCGGGCTCGTCCACCGACCGGGCGACCGGCCGGAACACGCCGACCCGTCCGACCGAACGCGCGAGGGTCTCGAGGACACCGAGGGCGACGGTGCTCTTGCCCGTGTGTCCTTCTGCTGACGTGATGTAGATGCGGGTCGACACGCATCCAGGCTAGCCGCGTCCTTGTCGTGACAACTGGGAACGGCAGGAGCTGTGGACGGGGTGGTCATCCGCACCCTCGAAGACCTGTACCATGGGGTGTCGTCATCGCGAGATGGCGCCAGGAGAATTCGCCTAGTGGCCTATGGCGCACGCTTGGAAAGCGTGTTGGGTGCAAGCCCTCGGGGGTTCGAATCCCCCATTCTCCGCCAACCCCATCCGAAGGACCCGAGTCAGACCGGCTCGGGTCCTTCGTCGTTCGAGGACCGGTCCGGGCAGTGTGGTCCCCCACCCGGCGGACCCCACTGCACCCCGTTCCCCATGGACTGGCCGCGAAACGAAGCCCAGGGGTGGAACGGGCTGTCCCCGATACCCGTCGGTCGCCTAGACTCGCCGGACGGACGACCCCGGGACGGGTCGGACACGGTGCACGGAGCGGCAGGGGCGTCGCTCCCCGGGCGGACGATGGGTGCTGCCCGGGCACCCGAAGGGACGAGGAGTCCACGTGGGGGACCTGACGGCGCCGGCAGCGGCACACGTGCGCGCGGCCGCGTACGACCTGGTCCTGCGGCCACGGCGTTCGCTCGTGCGGTCGACGATCCTCAGCGTCGTGTTCTCCGCCGTCCCGCTCGCGGTCGCACTGGTGTGGGTGTCGCTCCCCCTCCGCCTCTGGACGTTCGTGGCGACGGTGGTGATCGCCCTCGCGGTCGCCGTCGGGGTCGTGTTCACCCGGCTCGCCACCGCCTTCATCGGCATCGACCCGGTCGGCATCACGGTGCGCGGCGTCGTCACCCCGAGTCGCCGGGTGTCGCGCGAGCGCGTGCACAGCCTGGTCCTCGCGACGACGCACGGCAGCGCGGTGGAGCGGACCTCGCGCGAGCTCGTGGCGTTCGACGCGGACGGCGGGCACCTGTTCCGCCTGCGCTCCGACGTCTGGGGCGACGGCGGGATCGACCGGGTCGTCGAGTCGCTCGGCGTGCAGGTGACCGAGGAGCCCCGTCCGATACCCGCGCGCGAGTTCGCCCGCCGCTACCCGACCAGCCGGAGCTGGTACGAGCAGCGCGGCACCTACGTCGTGGTCGGGGTGCTCGCGGTCCTCGTGGTCAGCGGTCTGCTCGCGATCGAGACCGTCACGCTCTTCGGCGCCTGACGAACGGGCGAGACCCCCCGTACGCCGACCCGAAGCGCCCCGACCTCAGCGCCGACGCCGCAGGGTCGAGAAGATCCCCTGCACGACCTCCTTGGCGATCGTCCCGCCCAGCCCGGACCCGAGCAGGTCCGACAGCGGGTCGTTCGCCTTGCGGGACGTCGTCGTCCGCGACGACGACCGACCCGATCGTCGGGCGGCCGCCGCGCGCTCGGCCTTCTCGAACTCCCGCTGCGTCCGCTCGTACTCCTTCTGCGCCGCAGCCCGCTCGCGTGCCTCCTGCTTCTCCTGCGCGGCGGCCTCCTTCGCAGCCGCGGCAGCGGCACGGGCGGCCTCCTTCTCGGCCTCGGCGGCAGCGGCAGCGGCCTCCTTCTGCGCGTCCGCGGCGGCGACCTGCGCGGCGGCGGCCTCCATCCGGCGGGCGAGCATCTCGTACGCCGAGTCCGGGTCGAGCCGGGTGCCGTACGTCGCCAGGAGCGGGGACGCCTGCACCCGCGCCTGCATCTCGGGCGCGGGCATCGGGTCCATCGACCCCTCGGGGGCACGGAGGCGGGTCCAGGCCACGGGCGTCGGCGCGCCCTTCTCGTTCATCACGGTGACGATCGCCTCACCGGTGGCGAGGGACGTCAGCACCGCGCCGAGGTCGTAGCCGCTCGTCGGGTACGTCGACACCGTCGCCCGCAGCGCCTTCGCGTCGTCGGGGGTGTGTGCGCGGAGCTGGTGCTGCACCCGGGAACCGAGCTGCGCGAGCACGTCGTTCGGCACGTCCTTCGGGGTCTGCGTGACGAAGAAGATCCCGACGCCCTTCGACCGGATGAGCCGGACCGTGCGGACGATCTGGTCGAGGAAGTCCTTCGAGGCGCCGGTGAACAGCAGGTGCGCCTCGTCGAAGAAGAAGACGAGCTTCGGCTTGTCCTGGTCGCCGACCTCGGGCAGTTCGTTGAAGAGGTCCGCGAGCAGCCACATCAGGAACGTCGAGAAGACCTCGGGCTGGTCCTGCACGCCCGGCACCTCGAGCAGGCTCACGATGCCCCGGCCGTCGGCGGCGTTCCGGAGGAACACCTGCGTGTCGATCTCGGGTTCGCCGAAGAACTGGTCGGCGCCCTTGTCGGCGAAGGTGACGAGCTCGCGGAGGATCACGCCGGCGGTCTGCTTCGACAGGCCGCCCAGCTCGGCGAGTTCGCCCTTGCCCTCGTCGCTCACCAGGTAGGTCAGCACGCTCCGCAGGTCGGACAGGTCGACGAGGGGCAGGCCGGCCCGCTCGGCGTAGTGGAAGACCAGACCGAGGGAGGACTCCTGGGTGTCGTTCAGCCCGAGGACCTTCGACAGCAGCAACGGCCCGAACCCGGACACGGTCGCCCGGATCGGCACACCGGTCCCCTGCCCGCCGAGCGAGTAGAACTCGGCCTGGCTGGCGACACCCTGCCAGTCCTGCCCGATGCCCGCGGTCCGCGCGAGGAGCTTGTCGTTCGCCTGCCCGGCGACGGCGAGCCCGGAGAGGTCGCCCTTGATGTCGGCGGCGAACACCGGCACGCCGTTCGCGGCGATCTGCTCCGCCAGGACCTGCAGCGTGCGGGTCTTGCCGGTGCCGGTCGCACCGGCGACGAGCCCGTGCCGGTTCAGCATGCCGAGCGGGATCCGGACCTGCACGTCGGGCTGCGCCTCGCCGTTGACGAGGGCGCCCAGCTGGAGCGCGCTGCCGTCGACCTGGTACCCGTCCCGGATCGCGGCCACCGCCGCCGCGTCCAGCGGACCGCCTGGGCCCACGCCGCCGGTGCCGGTCACCGGGGTCGCCCCCGGCGCCGACGTGGTCGCGTCCGGGGCGGGCTCCGCGTCGGGCGCGAGCGGTGCCTCCAGGCCGGTGGGTGCCGGGGACCCGGCGACCGCCGGCTCCGCGTCGGGGGCGAGCCCCGGTCCGGCCGCGGCCGCCTGCAGCGCGGCGGCGAGTTCCTCGGCGCGTGCGGCGGCCTCGTCGGCGAGGCGTCTCGCCTCGTCCGCCGCGGCCCTCGCCGCTGCTGCCGCTGCCTGGGCCTGCTGCACCGCGTCGCTCATGACCACAGCATATGGACGGGCGCGCCCGCGCGACCGGATCGGTGCTGACGAGCGATCAGTGCGTGAGCGCGGGGACCGTTCGCGGCCGCACGACCGCCCAGAGCAGGACGATGGCCGTGAGGGAGGTGCACGCCATCACGGCACCCATCGGCGTCGCGGTCGTGATGCCGATCCAGCCGACGACCGGGGAGATGATCCCGGCGACGCCGAAGTTCAGGGCGCCGAGCAGGGAGGCCGCCGTGCCTGCTTCCTTGCCGTGCGCCGCGAGGCCGATCACCTGGACGAGCGGGAACGAGAACCCGCACGCCGCGATGAAGAACCACAGCGGGACCAGGACACCGACGAGCCCGGCGCCGAGCTGGTCGAGGACCATGATGGCGACCGCCGCCAGGAACAGGGTGGCGGTCGAGCACGCCAGGATCCACTGGGGTCCGACCCGTTGCGCCAACCGGGACGACACCTGCACGCCGACGACGACTCCGACGGAGTTCACCGCGAAGAGCAGGCCGTACTGCTGCGCGTCCAGCCCGTACAGCCCTTGGAACAGGAACGGTGAGGCGCTGAGGTACGAGAAGAGTCCGCTGAAGACCATCGCCCCGATGAGCGCGACCCCCACGAAGATGCGGTCCGAGAAGAGCGCGCGGTAGCGCTGCCCGATCGTGGAGTGACCGGCCTCGTGCCGTCGCGCCGGGGGCAGCGTCTCGACGATGAGCAGGATCGACGCGATCACCACGGCGGCGCCGTAGCAGGCGAGGAACACGAACACACCGCGCCAGCTGACGAACCGGAGCATCTGCGACCCGATGAGCGGGGCGAGGATCGGCGCGAGGCCGTTCACCATCGCCAGCCGGGACAGCATCCGCACGAGGGGCTTGCCGCCGAACAGGTCACGGACGGTGGCCATCGCGACGACACCGCCCGCCGAGGCGCCCATGCCCTGCAGGACGCGGAAGAGCGCGAGGACCTCGACGTTCGGCGCGAGCGCGGCGCCGATCGAGGCACCCACGTGCACGGAGGTGGCGATGATCAGCGGCAGACGCCGGCCGACCTTGTCGCTCCACGGCCCGACGAGGAGCTGCCCCGCCGCGAAGCCGAGCGTCGTCGCCGTGAGGGTGAGCTGCACCGCGCCGTCGGTGATGCCGAACTCGTCCTTCAGTGACGGGAACGCCGGCAGGTAGAGGTCGATGGTGAACGGTCCGAGCGCGGTGAGCGCGCCCAGGACGAAGACGTAGACGAGTCGCTGCCGTCGGGAGAGCGAGTCTCCCGGGTGCAGGACGACCCGGAGCGAACCGGTGGTGGCGGGCGCGGTCACGAGGAGGAGTCCTTCGACGGTGAGGGGGGGAAGAGGTGATCGCGGGATCGATCGAATCGATTCGGCCGCGGAACCATCCTACGGGTCCCGTGTCGTGGTCGACGCATGCGGTACCGTCGGGTAGCTCGGTACCGTCTGCGGACGACGTGTCGGGTGGAACCGGATCAGAAGGGGGATGGCGTCATGGTGGATGCCCGGATCCTGCACACGACCGCAGCCCTGCGCGAGGCGATCCTGCGTCTCGCCGCCGACCGCCCGGTCTCCGAGATCACCGTCGCCGACGTGACCCGCGCCGCCGGGATCAACCGGGCGACGTTCTACTCGCACGCGGTCTCCCCCGGATCGCTGCTCGCCGATGTCCTCACGCCGGAGCTCGACCGCATCCGCGAGGACGACGCCGACGCCCGCCGCGTCGCCGCCGACCGCGGTGCCGCCGCCGACGAGCTCGCGACGATCACCCGTCGTGGCATCAACGCGGTCGTCGAGCACGTGGTCGCGCACCGCGAGATCTACGGCCGCGCACTCCCCGACCCGAACGACGCCTCCCTGCACCGGCTGCTCGTCGAGCACTTCACGGTGTCGAGCGCGCAGCACATCCGGTCGCTCGACGCCGCGCACCGGCCCGAACTGCTCGACGACGTCGCGGCGGGGTTCGTGGCGCAGGGGTTCGTCGGCGCGATCGAGGCGTGGCTCGCGGGGCCGAGGCGCTCCCGGAAGGCGCTCGTCGACACGATCGTGCTGTCGTTCCCCGCCTGGTGGCGCTGAACGACGCAGGGCACGGTGCCAACAGACACCGTGCCCTCCGTCATCGCGCCGCTACCGGCGGGCGACCTGTGACAGCCCCGTGAAGGACACCGCTCCGAGCCCGGTCACGTCGTCGTACCCCTTCGCGGTGGTCAGCGACGTGTCGCGGTCGAGCGTGACGAGGTAGTCCTTGCCCGACGTCGCGCTGGTGTAGGCCAGGGCGACGGGCGACGACGGCGGACGGACGTCGCTGAACGCGGACGGCGCCGCACGGTACGTCGCGTAGATCGTCGGGTTCGCGAAGCCGAGTCGGACGTTGGTCGACTGCTGCACGATCGCGGACAGCGCGGCCGTGATCGGCGACGCGAGCGATGTGCCACCGTACGTCTCGTTCTCGAACGGTCCGACCGCGAGCGTCGAGTCGTCCGTGATCGGTCGGATGCCGATCGCGAACCCGGTGTACGGGTCGGCGAGCGCCGCGAGGTCCGGTGAGACGCGCTTGCCGCCGGCGAGTGACGATGGCACGACGCCCTTCTGGTAGGCGGGCTGGTCGAACAGGGTGCTCCGACCACCACCGGCGCCGCCACCGACGAGGCCGCCGGGCAGCGGGGTCGAGTAGACGTTCCCGCGGTCGCTGCTGACGATCTGGTCGAGGACGTCACCCCACCCGGTCTCGAACGTCTTCTTCCCGTTCTTCCCGATGCCGAGGCTGGTGCCACCGACCGAGGTCACCCACGGGCTGGACGCCGGGAAGTCCGGCTGGGCGCTGCCGAGCGCGGCCGACTCGTCGCCGTTGTCCCCGCTGGAGAAGTACAGGCCGATGCCCTCGCCCGCGGCCTGGACGTGCAGGTTCTCCTGCCCGCGGATGCTCGAGAGCGGGACGTTCTCGCCGACGTCGCCGTAGCTGTTGCTGACGAGGTTCGCGAGGCCCTGGTCGAGGATCTTCGACATCGCGACGTCGAGCCCGCCGCCGCAGTTGGTGCCGCCGACGTAGAGGATCTTCGCCGCCGGAGCGACCGCGTGCACGGACTGGACGTCGAGCGTCTCCTCGCCCTGCCACCCGCTCGGCTGCTGGCAGAGCACCTGGTCGGTGAACTGCGACGTCGCGGGGATGCGCTGCTGGAAGGTCGCGCTGGTGAGCTGGGGCTCGCCGTTCTGCACGGAGTACGAGTTCGTGTCGTGCACGATCGTGGGCGAGGCGTACGCGTCGATGATCGCCACCGTCTGGCCCTGCCCCTGGACGCCCTTCGCCGCGAGCGCGTCGACGCCGTACGCCGAACGGATCTGCTTCGGCACGTAGCCGCAGGCGAACGTGTGCACGCTGGTCTTCCCGTAGGCGGCGGGGACCGTCGCGGTGTGTTCACCGTCGTACTGCGAGCACTTCGCCTGGATGCCCGTGGGGGCGGTCGCCTGCTGACGGAGCGACCGGGCCGGCGTGGACGAGGCCGGGGTCTCGCCCTGCTCGACGAGCTCCGGGTGGGTCAGGAGCCGGCCCTGGTCGACGCTGACCCCGCTGACGAGACCGGCGACGGAGGCCGGGAGCGTCGGAGCGGTCGACGGTGCGACGAGGGTGCGACCGGCGTGCCGGTAGTTGTGCAGCGAGGTGCCGAGCACCGCGTTGACCACGGACGCCGGTCCGCGGAACACGACGAACTCGTGGCTCGCCGGCACCGCGGTGATGCGCAGGCCCTGGGCCCGCAGGAAGCCGGTCACCTGGTCGGCGTCGGCCTTCGTCGGGGCGTACTCCGCGATCCACGCTGCGGGGCTGAGGGGCTTGCGGTAGCGGGCGTTGCCCGGCGTGGAGACCGCCGTCGCGAGGGCTTCGGCGCCTCGTTGGTCCTGCAGGGGCAGGTAGACCTCGCCCTCGACGTCGGTGTCGGCAGCGACCGTCCCGGCGTCGTTCGTGCTCGTGGCCCACGACGGGGTGGAGTCTGGAAGCACGTGCCGGGTCGCGGCGTCGGCCGGACCGGCGGCGAAGAGCACGGCGCCGATGGTGCACGCTGCGGTGGTGAGGGCGATGGCTGCGGTTCGGGTGGGGCGGGGATCGTGCCGACGGGGTGTCGGTGGGCGTCGTTGCACTTCGGGTCCTCTCGACGGGCTGCGGTGAGGTGACTGTAGTGAGTGCCGGGTCACGCCGGACAGTCGGTCGTTCCACCGACGAACGATGTCACCCGTTCGGGGGACTCATGCTGTCCCTCCGCACAGCCGACCGCCCCGGTGGTTGCTGGGGACCGCCGCGCAGCGCCTGAGTGCGGCCTGAGGGTCAGCCGTCGGCGGGCTTCTCGCCCCGCTGGAGCGACTCGACCACCGCGGTCGCACGCGCCACCGTCGCGGCGTCGGAGTCCATGCCCTGCACCCGGTAGTCGGCCGACACACCGTCCCCGCCCGTCCCGGACGTCGGCAGCGGGTCACCGAGGGCGACGATGACCACGCCGGCGTCGTGCGCCACCTGGACCTCGCCGCTCAGCGATGCCGGGTCGGCGGCCTCGACGAGGATCGCCTTCGCGCCGGCCTTGACGAGCGCACGCATCGCCGTCCGCTGGTCGCTCGCCGGGTCGGCCGCACCCGCGACCCGCACGTCCGGGGTGAACCCGGCAGCGGTCAGGTCGTCGTGGAACCGGTCCGACAGGGACACCCCGCCGGAGCTCGTGCCCGGGGTGGCCGCGGCGTGCAGGAGCACCACGCCGACGACGGCGTGCTGGTCGAACCCGCCGTCCGAGCTCGTCAGGTCGGTGCTCTGCACGGGAGTCGGCGCCGCGGACGTCGTGCCCTGGCAGCCGGTGAGGGCGAGGGCAGAGCCGACGATCACGGCTGCGGCGACGATGCGGAGGAGCACGTGCCCCACGCTACCCGCCCACCTGTACCGCGGGCGGTGCCGGCACCGGGCCGAGACGACGGACGGCGACGACGGCGAGTGCCGCGATGACCGTCATGCCGCCGAACACGAGCGGGAACGACACCGCGCCGTCCGCACCGCCCGTCCCGATGAACAGCAGGCCCGTGACGGCGAGTCCGATCACGCTGCCCGAGGCGTCAGCGATCGTGAGGGCGGAGCTCGCGAAGCCGTCGTCGCCCTCGCCCGAGAACCGGAGCGTCAGCATCGAGGTCCGCGGGTAGACCGCCCCCATGCCCGCTCCGCCGACGAACCACCCGATGACGAGGACCCACCAGGGCAGGCCGAAGGACGCGACGGCGAGCGCCGTGAGCAGGCTGACGAGCACGAGCGCCAACCCGACGCCGAACGTCCGGGCGGCGGTGAGCCGTTCCTCGCCCAGTCGACCGTGCAGCCAGCTCGACCCGGCCCAGCTCAGCGCCGCCACCGTCAGCGCGAGCCCGGCGGCCGAGGCGGACAGGCCGTCCTTCGCCTGCAGCAGGAACGGCACGTACGCTTCGCTGCCGAAGAACGACGCCGCGACGAGGCCGCGCAGCAGGATCACCGACGGCAGCCCCGGCGCCGCGCCGAAGGTGCCGGTCGGCAGCAGCGGGCGGAGCGCGAACCACGTGCCGACGAGGCCGATCACCACGGCGGCGACCTGCGCCCACGCGCCGAGGTCCGGCGCGACGTTCAGGAGCAGGATCGCCACGGCGGCCGCGACCGACCAGCCGATCCGGGAGCGCTGCCACGGCGGGCGGAGCTCGACCGCGGGTGGGTGCAGCCGGCCGAGCGTCGGGACGAGCAGCGTGAACGCGCCGACGGCGATCACGAGGGCGCCCGCGAAGACCCAGTGCCAGTTCCAGACGTCGGTGACGATGCCCGCGAGCGCCGGACCGATCAGCGCCGGCACCACCCAGGCGGCGGCGAACCCGGCGAACACGGGGCCGTGCAGCTCCGCCGGGAAGATCCGCGCGACGAGCACGTAGAGCACGACGTCGATCGCGCCGGCGCCGAAGCCCTCGACGAGGCGTCCGACGAGGAAGACCTCCATCGTCGGAGCCAGCATGACGACCGCGGTGCCGACCGCGAACAGGCCGGCGGACACCCACGCGACGATCCGACCACCGGCACGGTCCGTCCAGTTGCCGGCGAGGACCATCCCCGGAACGCCGGCGGCGAGCGGCGCCGCGAAGGCCAGGGCGTACAGGGTCTCCCCGTCGAGGTCGCGGCTGATCTCCGGCATGACCGTCGTCATCGCGAGGTTCTGGAACGCGGCGACGGCGACGATCGCGACCATCCCGACGGTGGCGAGTGCGTACGGGCCGCTGAACAGACTGGTCCTCGTCGCGGCGGTGCTCACCCGATCATCGTATGGCCAGCCAACGACGGCCTGGGCCCACGCCGCCGGTCCCGGTGCGACGCGCCAGCGGCGGGCCGGCCGTGCCGGTGGGGAGTGGCACGTGGCGGGGCCCGCCACGTGCCTCCAGGCCGTCCTGCAGCGCCTCGCCGCGTCAGCGCTGCAGAGCCTGCTGCAGGTCCGCGACGAGGTCGCCGGCGTCCTCGATGCCGACCGACAGGCGGACGACGTTCTCCGGGACGGCCAGTTCCGTCCCCTTCACCGAGGCGTGCGTCATCTCGCTCGGGTAGCCGATCAGCGACTCGACGCCGCCGAGGGACTCCGCGAGCGCGAACAGCTCGGTCGACTCGGCGAACCGCCGCGCCGCTGCGGGCCCGCCGGAGAGCGCGACCGAGAGCATGCCGCCGAAGCCGCGCATCTGGCGTGCGGCGACGTCGTGCCCGGGGTGGTCGGCGAGCCCCGGGTAGTACACGCGCTCGACGCCGGGGGCGGCGACGAGGGCCTCGGCCACGGCCTGCGCGTTCTGCGAGTGCCGCTCCATCCGGACCGCGAGCGTCTTGATGCCGCGGGTGGTGAGGAACGCGTCGAACGGCGACGAGATCGCGCCGGCCCCGAACTGCAGGAACTGGACCTTCGCGGCGAGCTCCTCGTCGGCGAGCACCACGGCGCCACCGACGACGTCCGAGTGGCCGCCGAGGTACTTCGTGGTCGAGTACACGACGACGTCGGCGCCGAGCGACAGCGGCTGCTGAAGGTAGGGCGACGCGAAGGTGTTGTCGACGACGACGAGCGCACCGGCCCCGTGCCCGAGCTCGGCGAGTGCCGCGATGTCGGCGATCTTCATGAGCGGGTTCGTCGGCGTCTCGACCCACAGCACGGTCTGGTCCGGTGCGCCCTCGAGCGCGGCACGGACCTGGTCGAGGTCGCTCATGTCCACGACGACCAGCTCGACGCCCCACGGGACGTGCAGCCGGCTCACCAGGCGGTGGGTGCCGCCGTAGACGTCGTTGCCCATCACCACGCGCGCCCCGGGGACGAGGGCCGCGCGGAGCAGGGCGTCCTCGGCGGCCAGACCGGACGCGAACGAGTACGCCGCGACGCCGCCGTCGAGGTCGGCGAGCAGGGTCTGCAGCGAGTCGCGCGTGGGGTTGCCGGCGCGGGAGTACTCGTAGCCGTTCCGCATCCCGCCGATGCCGTCCTGCACGTAGGTGGACGTCAGGTGGATCGGCGGGATGACGGCGCCGGTGGGGCCGTCGGGCTCCTGTCCGGCGTGGACGGCACGGGTGCTGAACTCGGTCATGCGGTCTTCGTTCCTCGGTCGGGTCGGGCGGGCCTTGGTCGGGTCGGGCGGGTCACTCGGAGAGGTAGGTCAGGAGGTCGTGTCGGGTCAGGACCGTGACGGGCTTGCCGTCCTCGACCACCAGGAGCGCGTCGACGGACTCGAGCGCGCGACGCGCCGAGGACACCGACTCGCCGACACCGATGAGCGGCAGCGGCTCCCCCACGAAGCCGGTCAGCGCGTCCGCCATCTTCGCGGCGCCGGTGAAGACCTGCTCGAGCAGGTCCTTCTCCGCCACCGCGCCGACGACCTCGCCGATGACGACGGGCGGTTCCGCGCTGAGCACCGGCATCTGCGAGACGCCGTACTTCGTCATGATGTCGACGACCTCGCGCACGGTGTCCGCGGGGTGGGCGTGGACGAGGTCCGGCAGACGGCCGTCCTTGCCCGCGATGAGCGACCCGACAGTGCGCTCGTCGTCGGTCTCGGCGAAGCCGTACGAGCGCATCCACCGGTCGTTGAAGATCTTGCCGAGGTAGCCACGGCCACCGTCCGGCAGGAGCACCACGACGACGTCGTCCTCGGTGAGGTCGCGGGCGGCGCGCAGGGCGGCGACGACCGCCATGCCGCTGGAGCCGCCGACGAGCAGCCCCTCTTCGCGGGCGAGGCGGCGGGTCATCGCGAACGAGTCGGCGTCCGACACGGCGATGATCTCGTCCGGCACGCCGGCGTCGTAGGCGTCGGGCCAGAAGTCCTCGCCGACGCCCTCGACCAGGTACGGCCGGCCGGTGCCGCCCGAGTAGACGGAGCCCTCCGGGTCGGCCCCGACGATGCGGACCCGGCCCTCGGATGCCTCCTTCAGGAAGCGCCCGGTGCCCGTGATCGTGCCGCCGGTGCCGACGCCCGCGACGAAGTGGGTGATCTGCTGCTCGGTGTCGCGCCAGATCTCCGGACCGGTGGTCTCGTAGTGGCTGCGTGGGCCGTTCGGGTTCGCGTACTGGTTCGGCTTGTAGGCGCCGGGGATCTCGCGCACCAGTCGGTCGGACACCGAGTAGTACGACTCGGGGTGCTCCGGCGGCACCGCGGTGGGCGTCACGACGATCTCGGCGCCGTACGCCGTCAGCACGTTCCGCTTGTCCTCGCCGACCTTGTCCGGCAGCACGAACACGCACCGGTACCCGCGCTGCTGGGCGACGAGCGCCAGCCCGACCCCGGTGTTGCCGGAGGTCGGCTCGACGATCGTGCCGCCGGGGCGCAGGTCGCCGGAGGCCTCGGCCGCGTCGATGATCCGGGTGGCGATCCGGTCCTTCGAGGAACCGCCGGGGTTGAGGTACTCGACCTTCACGAGGACGGTCGCTCGGACCCCCTCGGTCACCCGGTTGAGCTTGACGAGCGGAGTGTCGCCGACGAGGTCGACGACGGAGTTCGCGTAACGCACGCGGTCGAGTCTAGGCGGCGGACACCGTCTTCTGCTGGGACTCGACGTGCGCGGACACCGCCGCCGAGACCTCCTGCCGGCGGCGGTCGATGACCTCGCCCATGTCCCGCGCGAGCGCCGGTGTGCCGCGGACGATCTGGTCGAGGGCGGTGGCGGGCACGACGAGGACGGCGACCTCGGTGAGCGCGACCGCGCTGGTGAGCAGTGCCTCCCGGGTGAGCGCGGTCTGGCCGAGGTAGTCCCCGGCCTCGACCCGGGTGGCGGGCAGCTGCGTGTCCTCGAACGGGACACGCAGGTCGACGCTCCCTGCCAGCACGAACCGCACGGCGTCCGGCACGGTGCCCGCGGTGACGATGGTCTCCCCCGCGGCGTACCGCTCGAGCCGGACGAGCGGGGCCATGGCGGTGGTGTCGTCGCCGGTCAGGTACAGCGTCGGAGCGATCATGGCGAGTGCTTGGTCACGCCGCTCGTCGGTGACGAAGTCGTCGGTGGTGTCGCCGTCCAGGCCCAGTCCCGCACGCCGCGCCGCGTACCAGAGCCACATCCGGAACTGGGCGAGCGCGTCGCCCTCCTGCGAGGGACCGCGCACCTCGAACGAGACCGTGTACCCGGACCCACCCGTCGGCACCGCGACCGGCTGGGTGCCCGGGTAGCGCTGGGGCAGGCCCGTCGCGACCCGCTGCAGGAGCGCGACCACGGCCGCCGGTGGGTCGTCCGTCGTGAACGTGACGTCCGTCGAGACCGGGAACGTGCCTCCCGTCCGGCTGAGGTTCGTGAACGACGCCCCCGCAAGCGAGGAGTTCGGCATGATCAGGATCCCGGCGCCCGTGTCGATGTGCACCGACCGCCAGTTCACCTCGACCACCTGACCACGCACCCCGCCCGCGTCGAGCCAGTCGCCCAGCCGGAACGGCTGCTCGAACAGCAGGAACAGGCCGGCGATCACCGGGCCGACGGCGGACTGCAGCGCGAGGCCGATGACGAGCGAGCCGACGCCGAGGGCCGTGAAGATCCCGCCGACGTCCGCACCCCACACGATCTTGAACACGAGTGCGAGCCCGAGGGCGATGAGCACGATCCGGGCGATGTCCACGAAGATCGACGGGATCTTCTCGCGCCACGTGCCCTTCCGGGCGTTCGTGAACAGGAGGATGTTCAGCCCGTTCAGCACGAACACGATCACCAGGAAGCCGAGCACCGTGCCGATGATCTGGTTCACCACGGGCTTGCCCGGGTCGACCGCGTCGGTGACCTGCACGGACAGGATCAGGATCGCGATGATCGGCACCACGGCGTTCCGGAGCAGCCCGATCACCTTGTGCAGGGAGTTGCCCCGGCGCTCGAGGTTCGACTGCAGCTCCGTCAGGACCAGCAGCAGCAGTGGCAGCCCGACGATCACGCTGATCGCCGGCCAGAACCACGGCTGCTGCCAGAACGCGGTCACGACGCGCTCCGCTCGAGGCGCCAGATCCGCTGCGGGCCGGCCTGGGTCTGCACCTCGCCGACGTCCTGCACGCCGCCGCGGTCGCCGAGCTTGTCGACGACCCGCTGCGTCGCGTACACCCCGGGCGTCGGTGCGATGCCCTGCACCCGGTACGCCAGGCTCACGGCGTCGCCCCACATGTCGTAGACGATGCTCGACCGGCCGACGAGACCGCTCGTGACCTGCCCGGTGTCGATGCCGGCGCGGAGACCGATCTTCGCTCCGTGCTGGGCGTTGAAGCGTTCGAGGACCCCCTGTGCCTCCTCCGCCCAGTCGACGACCCGGCGGACGTTGTCGACCCGCGGCACGCTCAGGCCGCAGCTGGCGAGGTAGCCGCTCCGGGTGGTGCGGACCCGCTCGATGCCGTGCCGCCCGGCTGCCTCGTCGAGGGACCGCCACACGTCGTTCACGAGCGACAGGGACTCCTCGGCGGTGAGCCCGGACGCGAACTCGTCGAAGCCGATGATGTCCGCGTAGACGACGGCGACGTCCTGGTGGTCGGCCGCGATGGTCTCGTCGCCCTGCTTGTAGCGGCGCGCGACCTCCTCGGGCATCAGGGTCAGCAGCAGGGTGTCGTTCTGCCGTCGTTGTTCGTCGAGGAGGTCCTGCTTCACCTGCAGGCTGCGACTCATGTCGTTGAACGCCAGGCCGAGGTCGCCGATCTCGTCACCGGCCTTCGTCTTCACCTCGACGCCCAGGTCGCCCGAGCTCACCCGGTTGACCGCGGTCTGCAGGCGCCGGATCGGCCGGACGAACACCTGTGCCAGCAGCAGGGACAGCAGGCTCACGAGCACGATGATGCCGACCAGGGCGAGGCCGATGTTCCGCGCGAAGTCGTTCACCGGCGCGAACGCCTCGGACGTGTCCGTCTGCGCGACCACCACCCACCGGAGGCCGTCGACCTCGAGCGGGGCGTACGCCGACAGGACCTCCTTGCCGCGGTAGTCCGTCGAGATCACCGTCCCCGACTTGCCCTGCAGTGCGCGCGTCACCGGGGTGGTGTTCACCTCCTGCAACAGGACGGAGCCCTTCACCGCGACCTGGCGCGCTGCCGTCGACGGCGCCGTCCCGGCAGCGACGACGTCCCGCTGGTACTGCTTCGGGTGCTCGATGAGCTGGCGCGGGTACGACCGCATGAGGTGGTCGGCACCCACGAGGTACGACTCCCCGGTGTCACCGAGGCCGTCGTCCTTCCACTCGTCGTTCCCCGTCATGACGTTGTTGACGAGGCTGATCGGCACCTGGACCGCCATCACGCCGATGATCTTGCCGTCCTCGCCCACCGGAGACATCACCCAGAGCGTCGGGACGTTGAGGCTGGGCACGTACCGCGCGAAGTCGGTGACCACGAAGTCGTCCGCGCTCGTCAGCTGGAGTGCCTGCTCGTACCCGGTCGCGAGGTTCGAGTCGCGGTACGGCCCGCTGTCGAGGTTCGTCCCGAGGTCCGCACCGGAGTACGCCGAGTAGACGACGTCCCCGTCGGTGTTCATGAGGAGCAGGTCCTCGTACCCGGCCGACTCCACGGCCTGCTGGAAGTACGGCTGGTACTCCGCGTGCGCCTTCGACCAGGCACTGCCGTCCCCGGCGTCGTCCTGCTCGATCGCCTTGTCGTAGTCGGTGAACGGGGCCGTGTACCGCGCCTGCAGGTAGGCCTGCGGGTCCTCGGTCGGTGCGAACTGGTCCGGGTTCGCGGTCCCACCGGCCGCCTTGTCGAGCTGCGGGACGAAACTGTCCCGGTACCAGGCGTCGACCGTCGTGTGGTCGTCGTCCGACACCGGCCGCGACTGCAGGTCGTCCCACCCGGACTCGAACGCCTTCGTCGCGCCGATCACGCTCGCGTTGCGGGTCTGGGCCACCACGGACTGGGTGAACTGCCCGAACGAGCGCTTCAGCTCCGTGATGCGGGCCTCCCGCAGCGACGTCACCTGGTTGAAGGCCGCGTTCTCGAGCGAGTTCCGGCCGTTCAGGTAGCCGACGACCCCGACGACGAGCGAGGCCAGGATGCTCACCGCGAGGAGCATCACGAGGAGCTTCGACTGGATGTCCAGCGACCCGCTCGTGAGGAACGCACGCAACTTGCCCCGCTTGCGCGGTGCGTCCTCGACGACGCGTGGCGCATCGGCGCCGACGGGGCCGGTCGGGGGGATGGGATCGGACGTCGGTGGGACTGCGGTCACTTCGAACTCCGCTCAGGGGCACGGTGCGCAGGTGCGCGTGCGTCCACAGCTACCACGCGAGTAACACTCGTGTCAGCGTGTCCGTCGATTCGGGTGCCGTCGGATCGTCTGCCGTGTCCGGCGAATCGTCGCGAGTCGACGGTCGTCGGACTGGAGGCGCGTGGCGGCGCCGCCACGCGCCTCCAGTCCGACTGTCGGTCGCGTCTGCGGGCCGTGGTGTCGTCTCGGACGTCGCCTGCGGTGGTCGGGTCAGCTCCCCAGCGCGTCGGCGGGTGCGTTCTGCTGGTGGTGCAGCATCGCGTAGATGCCGTCGCGCGACAGGAGTTCCTCGTGGCTGCCCTGCTCGACGATCTGCCCGTGGTCGAGGACGAAGATGACGTCGGCGTCGCGGATCGTCGACAGGCGGTGCGCGATCGAGATCGTCGTCCGACCGGCCGCCGCGTTGTCGAGGGCCGTCTGCACCACGCGCTCCGAGATGGAGTCGAGCGCGCTCGTGGCCTCGTCGAGGACCAGCACGGGCGGGTCCTTCAGCAGCACGCGCGCGATGGCGATGCGCTGCTTCTCGCCGCCGGACAGGCGGTACCCGCGCTCCCCCACGACGGTGTCGTAGCCGTCCGGGAAGGACGCGATCGTCTCGTGGATGTTCGCCGCGCGGGCTGCGTCCTCGAGCTCCGCGTCGGTGGCGTCCGGCTTGGCGTAGCGCAGGTTGTCGCCGATCGTCGCGTGGAACAGGTAGGTCTCCTGGCTGACGATGCCGACGTGGCGCATGAGGTCCTCGTGCGCCAGGTCGCGGACGTCCTGCCCGGCGAACCGCACGGACCCGGCGGTGGCCTCGTACAGCCGGGGCACGAGGTACGACACGGTCGTCTTCCCAGCGCCGGACGGTCCTACGAACGCGGCGAACTGTCCGGGCTGGAGCTCGAACGACACCCCGCGGAGCGTGGGCTTGTCGGCTTCGCCGTCCGGGTAGGTGAAGGTCACGTCGTCGAACGCCACGTGCCCCACGCGGGACTCGTCGACGGGCTTCGCGGTGGGCGGGTCGGTGATCGCGGGCTTGAGGTCGAGGTACTCGAAGATGCGGGCGAACAGCGCGCCGGAGGTCTGCAGGTCGAGGACGACGCGGAGCAGGCCGACCGTCGGGAACAGCAACCGGGACTGCACGGTCGTGAACGCCACGATCGTGCCGGCCGTGATCGGGACGCCGCCGATGATGAGGTACGCGGCGACCACGTAGATGATCGCCGGGATGATCGACAGGAAGATCGAGACGATCGCGAAGAACCACTGGCCCGACATCTGCTGGCGGACCTGCAACCGGATCTGGTTGCGGTTCTCGTTGCCGTAGCGCTGGGTCTCCGCACGCTGCTGGTTGAAGCTCTTCGCGAGCAGGATACCGGAGACGCTCAGCGCCTCCTGCGTGATCGCCGTCATGTCCGACAGCGACTCCTGCGTCTGCGCGGCGATCTTCGCCCGGACCTGGCCGACCCGTCGCTGCGCGATCACGAGGAGGGGCAGCAGGATGACGGCGACGAGGGTCATCTGCCAGCTGAGGAGCAGCATCGCGACGACGGCGGCGATGACCGTCACGGTGTTGCCCAGGATCGACGAGATCGTGTTGTTCAGCACGCTCGCGACGCCACCGACGTCGTTCTGCAGGCGCGACTGGATCACGCCGGTCTTCGTCCGGGTGAAGAAGGCCAACTCCATCCGCTGGAGGTGCCCGAACAGGCGCATCCGCATCGAGCCCATGACCTTGTTGCCGACGGTCGCGGTCAGGTAGGTCTGCCAGACGCCGAGCCCGGCGCTCGCGATCCAGAGTGCCACCATCGCACCGACGAGGACGTACAGCACCGGCATGTCCGGTCCGCCGCCGCCCTTCGGGAACAGCCCCTCGTCGAACGCCCGCTGGGTGAGGAGCGGTGGGATGACCGAGATCGCGGCACCGACGAGGACGAGCACGACGGTGAGGATGATCGCGTTCCGGTGCGGGACGAACAGCCCGGAGATGCGCTTGAGCAGGTGCGGGATCTTCGGGGCCTCGGCGTTGGCGGCCTTCTGCGCCTCGAAGTCGCCGCTCGAGATCCGCCCGCCGCCGCGGCCGCCACCGCCACGCATGCCGCCGTGCATGCTCACGACGCGTCACCCCTGTCCATGCTGCAAACCTAGCCCCGAGCCCGGACATCGGCGGGGCCCGGACGGGTGCTTGTTCATTTGACCCTGTTCAGGGGCCATGCGACCATTTCCCGTCCCCTTCCCCGCACCACTCGAGGTCCCATGACGTCCGCGCCCACCCGCCCCACGTCCCTCCGCGCACAGCTCGCCCGCCGCAAGCCGATCGAGCAACTGCAGGCCGAGGCGTCGGCGGGGGTGAACGGCGAGCCGCTCCGGCGGTCGCTCGGTGTCTGGCACCTCACGATGATCAGCGTCGGTGCGACACTCGGCACCGGCATCCTCGTCGTGCTCGGCACGGCCGTCCCGCTCGCGGGCCCCGCCGTCTGGATCTCGTTCGTCGTCGCGGGGGTCGCTGCCCTGCTGTCGGCGCTGTCCTACGCCGAGATGGCCGGCGCGGTCCCGACGTCGGGGTCGAGCTACTCCTACACGTACGCCACCATGGGCGAGGGGATCGCCTGGGTGTGCGGGTGGTGTCTCGTGCTCGAGTACGCCGTGTCCGTCGCCGCCGTCGCGGTGGGCGCGAGCGAGTACGTCGACGAGACCCTGCGCGTGTTCGGCCTCCACCTGCCCACGGCGCTGTCCGCCCCTCCGGGCGAGGGCGGCGTCGTGAACCTGCCGGCCGCCGTCCTGGTGCTGCTCGCCACCGCGATCCTGCTGCCCGGCGCCCGCGAGAGCGCCTGGGTGAACACGGTCATGGTCATCGTGAAGATCGCCCTGCTCGTGTTCTTCGTCGTCGTGGCGTTCTCGGCGTTCCAGGCGCAGAACTTCGAGCCGCTCGCGCCGATGGGTGCCGCCGGAGTCACCGCCGCGGCGTCCCGGCTGTTCTTCTCGTACATCGGCTTCGATGCCGCCTCGACCGCCGGCGAAGAGGCGAAGAACCCCCGCCGCGACCTCCCCCGCGCCATCATCGGGTCGATCGCCCTCATCACCGCGCTGTACATCCTCGTGGCCATCGCCGCGATCGGTGCCCGGTCGTGGACGTCGTTCTCGTCCAGCGAGGCCTCGCTCGTCCGCATCGTCGTCGACGTCACCGGGCAGCCGTGGGTCGCGCTCGTGTTCTCGATCGGTGCGGTGGTCGCGATCGCCAGTGTCGTGCTCACCGTCCTCTACGGCCAGACCCGCATCCTGCTGACGATGGCACGGGACGGTCTCGTGCCGAAGGTGTTCGGTCGGGTCTCGCACCGCACCGGGACCCCGATCGCGAACACGCTCATCATCGGGCTCGTCGTGACCGTCGTCGCCGCGCTCGTGCCCCTCGGTGAGCTCGCGGACGCGACGAGCATCGGCACGCTCGTGGCGTTCGCACTGGTGAACGTGTCCGTCATCGTGCTCCGTCGCACCCAGCCGTCGCTCGAGCGGTCCTACCGGGTGCCGCTGTTCCCCGTCGTGCCGATCCTCGGCGCGCTCTGCTGCGTGCTGCTCGCGGTGTTCCTCGGCATCGGTACCTGGATCGCCTTCGGCATCTGGATGGTCGCCGGCGCCGTGCTCTACCTGGCCTACGGCCGCCGCCACAGCACGCTGCGCTGACGCGCGGCCGCGGCTCGCCGCCGCGCCCCTGCCCGCCTGTCCGCGAAAGCGACACTTTCCCGCCCGACTTCTGCGGGAGTCTGTCGCCCTCGCGGCTCAGACCACCCACCCCGGCGCCACGATGTCGCTCTGGCGCGACACCCGCAAGCGGATCACCGGCACGGGACACCACGAGCGCGGAAGAGTGCCCGCAAACGCTCGGGGTCGACGAGGTGCGACCAGTCCGCGCGGACCACGCCGCGGACCTCAGGACGTGAGCGCAGCCGGTCCTCGCGACGCTTCTCCGCCCACAGCACGTCCCGGGGATCCCGTCCCGCGAGCATTTCGGGATCTTCGTACTTCTGCCGGCCATCGAACTCGAGCACGAGTCCCTCCCGAGGGAGCCAGAAGTCAACGCGGTCCACCGTCCCGTCCGACGACACGAACTCGTGCTGTGGCTCGAGGTCCGGACAGCCGAGCTCGACGGCGCGCACCGCGAAGAACGACTCGCCCACGGACTCGTGTCGGACGTCAGCGATCTCGAACGCGTGCTCCAGCCGGACGGATCCCCACGGTCCGGTCCTGGCCCCGATCTCGCGGAGTTCGTCGAGGTGCACACCGCTGCGCAAGGCATGGTCGATCGCCACGACCGCAGCCGACAACGAGCCACGACGAGCCGTCTCGACCACGGTCGACGCGAGCGATGCGTACTCGATTCCCCAGAAGTGCTTGCCAGAGGTCCCCGTGGTCCCCGCGTGCACGGTGAGCCCCACGCGGTGCACATCGTGCGCGAGCGACGGCACGAGGACGCGGACCCGGTCCGTCCACGGATCCAGCCGGGGGAGGCCGTGGAGCGCCGCGGCCGACTCGAGCGCGAACACCGCTCCCGGACGGAGGAGCGGAACCACGGCGCGCATCCGAACGAGGTGCCGTGAGCGACCATCGAGTGCGTTCCACTCGGCGCGGTCGACGTACACACCGTGCCGGACCCGCACCAGTTCGTCGGCTACCCGACGCCGTTGGAGGTGCCTCGCAGCCGCTCGATCGAGGTCGTTGGTTCGGAGGAGGCGGATGGCGTTCGCGGGGTGCATGGCGGCACTCTGTCGCTCGAGCCGGTCCGTCTGGCGAACGCAAGCCGATCTGTGGAGAGATGCCGTGCCTCCAGGCCGCAGTGACACCGCTGTCAAAGCGACAGTGCACAGCGAAGCCCGCACGCTCGTGCCGCCGGGGCGACAGAATCACGGCGATGGCGGGCAGGAAACTGTCGCTTTCCCGGAACGGACGCTACCGGCCCGCCCTGCCCTGCACAGCGGCACCGGCACCGCCCGCCCCACCCCGCACACGACGAAGGCCGCCGCCCCGAGGGGCAGCGGCCTTCGTGACCGAACGGTCGAGACTACGCGAGCTCGATCGTGGCGCCGGCGGCCTCGAGGGCCTCCTTCGCCTTGTCGGCCGTCTCCTTGTTGACACCCTCGAGGATCTTGGCGTCGGCGGTCTCGACGAGCGCCTTGGCCTCACCGAGGCCGAGCGACGTCAGGCCACGGACCTCCTTGATGACCTGGATCTTCTTGTCACCAGCGGACTTGAGGACGACGTCGAACTCGGTCTTCTCCTCAGCGGCCTCGGCCGGGGCAGCGGCGCCGGCCGGAGCGGCAGCGGCGACCGGGGCGGCCGCGGTGACCTCGAAGACCTCTTCGAACTTCTTCACGAAGTCCGAGAGCTCGATGAGCGTGAGCTCCTTGAAGGCCTCGATGAGCTCGTCCTGCGAAAGCTTCGCCATGATTTTCTCCTACTACTAGCTAGTACGTGTGGTTGATGAACGCGTGCCTGATCAGGCCGCGGACTCCTGCTTCTCGCGGAGGGCGTCCACGGTGCGGACGGCCTGCGAGAGGGGTGCCTGGAACAGGTACGCAGCACCGAACAGCGAGGCCTTGAAGGCGCCGGCGAGCTTGCCGAGCAGCACTTCACGGGACTCGAGGTCGGCGAGCTTGTCCACCTCGGTCGCGGAGAGCGGGTTACCGTCGAAGTAACCACCCTTCACCACGAGCTGAGGGTTCGCCTTGGCGAATGCACGCAGCGACTTCGCGACGGCGACGGTGTCACCGTGGACGAAGGCGAGAGCGGACGGACCGGCGAGTTCGTCGTCGAACGACGAGATGCCGGCGTTGTTCGCCGCGATCTTGGTCAGCGTGTTCTTCACCACGGCGTACGTGGCGTGCTCACGGATCGAGTTGCGGAGCTCCTTGAGCTGCGCGACCGTGAGACCGCGGTACTCGGTGAGCAGAACGGCGTTCGAGCTACGGAAGGACTCCGTGAGCTCGGCGACCGCAGCTTCCTTGTTCGCCATGGTTCTCCTTGGGGGTCTTGCCGGCAGCCCCAGGTCCACGAACGAAAAAAGCTCCGGCGCAGAGGCTCGGAGCTGCTCCCCCGAGAACGGGAGGAGTGGTTCGGAACACCTGCGCGGGATGCCTCACGTGTGAGGACCTTCGGTTGCGGCGCAAGCGCAGCAACATCCGGCGGTCTTTGGCTTCGAGAACTGTACCAGATGCCGTGGACGGCACCAAACACCGGACTGGAGGCGCGGTGCGGCCCCGCACCGTGCCTCCTGTCCGTCAGTCGGTCGCCGACGGGACCGGGGTCGCCGACCAGTCGTCCGTCGCGTCGTCGGAGGCGGCAGGAGCCGCGGCCGGCTCTGCCGGCCGCTCCGCCGGCAGGTGCACCGTGAACACGGTGTCCCCCGGCTCGCTCGCCACGTCGACGGACCCGCCGTGCGCCTGCACGACCGCGTCCACGATCGCGAGCCCGAGCCCCGTCGACCCCGCGGAACGGGAGCGCGAGCTGTCGGCGCGGGCGAACCGTTCGAACAGCTTCGGCAGGAACTCCGGGTCGATGCCCTGCCCGGTGTCCCGCACGGTCAGGTCCACGCCGGAGCCGGAATCCGACGGCGCGAGCCCCACGGTGATGCGGGTGCCGTCCGGGGTGTGGGTCCTGGCGTTCGTGACCAGGTTGACGATGACCTGGTGCAGCCGTGCGGCATCGCCGACCACGACCACGGGCTGGTCGGGGACGTCGACCTCGATCGGGTGCTCGGGCGATGCGGCGTGGGCGTCGTTCACGGCGTCGAGCACGAGCCCGGTCAGGTCCACGTCGTCGAACTGGATCTCGCGGCCCTCGTCGAGCCGGGCGAGGAGCAGCAGGTCCTCGACCATCGAGGTCATCCGGATCGACTCGGACTCGATGCGGCCCATCGCGTACACCACGTCCTTCGGCAGGTCGCCGCCCATGCGTCTGGTGAGCTCGGCGTACCCGCGGACCGATGCCAGCGGCGTGCGGAGCTCGTGGGAGGCGTCGGCGACGAACTGCCGGACCTTCTGCTCGGAGCGCTCGCGGGCCTGCATGGCGCCCGCGATGTGGCCGAGCATCCGGTTGAAGGCGCTGCCGACGCGGCCGACCTCGGTGCGGGGGTCGGTGTCGGGGACGCGGACGTCCTGCAGTGCGTCGCTGCGCTCGAGTGGCATCCGCGCGACGGTCGAGGCGGTCTCGGCGACTCGCTCGAGCGGCCGCAGGGATCGGCGGACGACGACGGCGGCGACGACGGACGCGGCGACGAGCGCCGCCGCGACGACCAGGACGACCACGAGGAGCAGTGACCGGACGCTCTCGTACACGGGTGACATCGGGAGGCCGACCACCAGGACGGCGTTGCCGAGCACCGGGTTGTCGACCTGCACGGCGGCGACGCGGTAGCGACCCAGCGACCCGCCCAGGTCCATCGTGGCAGGGGCGACGCCCACCTTGACGTCGCCGAGTCGATCGAGCTGTGAGGAGGTCAGCTGCAGGCGGGAGCTGTCCTCGGTCAGGACGATGCCACCCGCGCCGCCGCCCGCGAAGTAGTAGGCGGTGAGCGTGCCGGCTGCCTGTCCGAGCGGCTGCAGCAGGTCGTCGTTCGGGCGACCGCTCGGGTTCTGCTGGCCCTGGCCGAACTTCGTGCTCGCGCGGCTCGTCGCCTTCTGCAGCTGCCCGTCGATCGCGCCCGTCTGGATCGACGCGAGCGCGATGATGCTGCCCGCGCCGATGACCGCGCTGACGGCGACGACGAGCGCGACGATGCTCAGGACGAGCCGACGGCGGAGCGTCACGAGGTGGGCTTGATGACGTACCCGACGCCGCGCACCGTGTGGATCATCGGGGTCTCGCCGGCGTCGATCTTCTTGCGCAGGTACGAGATGTAGATCTCGACGACGGAGGACTTGCCACCGAAGTCGTACGACCACACGCGGTCGAGGATCTGCGCCTTCGACAGCACGCGACGGGGGTTGCGCATGAGGAAGCGGAGGAGCTCGAACTCGGTGGCGGTCAGCTCGATGGACCGGCCGGCGCGGTGCACCTCGTACGACTCCTCGTCGAGCACCAGGTCGCCCACGACGATGCGCGAGTCCCCCGCCTCGGAGATCGAGATCTGCGAGCGACGGATGAGCCCGCGGAGGCGCGCCACCACTTCCTCCAGCGAGAACGGCTTCGTGACGTAGTCGTCGCCACCCGCGGTGAGGCCGGTGACGCGGTCCTCCACGGAGTCCTTCGCGGTGAGGAAGAGCACCGGGGTGTCGTCGTTGTTCTGCCGCAGCCGGCTGAGCACCTGCAGTCCGTCGAGGTCCGGCATCATGACGTCGAGGACCATGGCGTCCGGCTTCCACTCGCGCGCCGTCGTCAGTGCGTCCTGCCCGCCGTTCGCGCTCTTGACGTCCCAGCCCTCGTAGCGGAGCGCCATGGACAGGAGGTCGGTGAGGCTGGCCTCGTCGTCGACGACGAGGATGCGCAACGGGGTTCCGTCGGCACGCGTGAGGCGCGGGGCTGCTGCAGGCTGGGAGATGGTCACGTCTTCGAGTATCGAGAGTTTCCTATGAGCGGTCTGTGGAGCGACCGTCGACGGTCTGTGGATTCCCGAGCAGGCACTCGGTATCCGCTCCGTAGCGTGAGCGGCATGCTCCGATCCTCGGCCTGGCCGGCCTCCGCCCGCACCGTCGGCACCGCTCGGCTCGAGGAGTCCGCGCGGGTCGCGGCGTCGGCCGGGAGGCACGGCTCGGCCCCGGCGGACCGCCTCGCGTTCGCCCGGTCGGTCGCTGCCAGTGCCCCGCTCCTGTCCGCCGGGACGGCCGGCGGGGCCTTCGCGGCGCTCGCGGCCGTCGGTGCGGCCGACGTCGCGCTCGCGCGCACGGTCGAGCCGCACCTCGACGCGCTCGGGATCCTCGCCCAGGCCGGGGTTTCCGCACCGGAGGGCTCGACGTGGGGCGTCTTCGCCGCCGAGGGTCCCGGGCTGCGACTCACGGCGACGTCGGGCGGATCCGGTGGCTCGTTCGCGCTCGACGGCACGAAGCCGTGGTGCTCCCTCGCGTCGACGCTCTCGAACGCACTCGTCACCGCCCACGTCGGGGACGACCGGCAGCTGTTCGCGGTCGACCTCCGGCAGGACGGCGTGATCGTGCACGACGAGGCCTGGGTGGCGCGGGGCATGCCGGACGTGCCGAGCGGCCCGGTCGACTTCGCCGGTGTGCACGCCACGCCCGTCGGTGGTCCAGGCTGGTACCTCACCCGTCCGGGCTTCGCCTGGGGCGGGATCGGTGTCGCGGCGTGCTGGTGGGGTGGCGCCGTCGGGCTCGGCCGGGTCCTCCGCGACCTCGCCGTGGCGCGGCCGGAGTCCGAGCTGCTGCAGGCCGCGCTCGGTGCCACGGTCGCCGACCTCGCCGACGCCGAGGACGCCCTCGCCGACGCCGCCGCCCGGATCGACGCCTCCGATCCCGCGTCGACGTCCGACGACGGCTGGTCGCTGCTCGCCCAGGTCGTGCGCTCGCGCGTCCGCCGCGCGGTCGACGCCGTCCGGCACCGGGTGGTCGCGACGATCGGTCCCGCTCCCCTGACCGCCGACCCGGCGATCGCGGCTCGGGTCGCCGACCTCGAGCTCTACGTCCTGCAGGACCACGGCGAACGGGACCTCGCCCGGATCGGCCGGATCGTCGTCGAACGCGGCGGCGTCGCGTGGTGAGCTTCGACCACCGCGAGCCGGGCACCGACCCCGCGGACTGGACGCCGTTCCTCGACACGGTCGCCGCGCTGCCCGTGCGGCTCGACACGGTCGCCTCGGTCGTGGTCGTCGCACCGCACCCCGACGACGAGACCCTCGGGGCCGGCGGACTGATCGCGTCCGCCGCCGACGCCGGTGTCCCCGTGCACGTGCTGCTCGTCACCAACGGCGAGGGCTCGCACCCGGACTCCCCCAGTACCTCCCCCGAGCGCCTCCGGTCGATCCGCGACACCGAGTTCCGGGCGGCGCTGGCCGTCCTCGCCCCCGCGGCGAGCGCCACGCTCCTCGGTGTCCCGGACGGCGGGCTGCGTGAGCACCCGGACCTGCTCCGGTCGGCCCTGACCGAGCGGCTCACGGGCGTCGACGGCCCGGTCCTCGTCGTTGCACCGTGGCGCGGGGACGGGCACCGGGACCACCGGATCGCGGGCGAGGTCGCAGCGGACGTCGTCGAGCACGCGCCGGGGACGGAACTGCTCGAGTACCCGATCTGGGCGTGGCACTGGGACGACGCGTCCGCGCCCGCTGCACCGTGGGACCGGGCCCGGTCGCTGGTGCTGTCGTCGGCAGCCCTGGACCGGAAGCGCGCCGCACTCGACGCCTACCCCTCGCAGACCCGGCCGCTCTCGCCGGCACCGGGTGACGAGCCGATCGTCGACGACCGGCACGCCGCACACCACCTCCGACCGACGGAGTGGTTCTTCGCCGTGTCCGCGGCGCAGTCCTCCCGCTCCCGGGAGTCGTTCGACGCCCACTACGCGCGGAAGCCAGAGGGGTGGGACTTCGATGGCTCCTGGTACGAACGACGGAAGCGGGCGGTGACCCTGGCGGCTCTCCCCCGCGAGCGCTACCGGTCCGCGCTCGAGCTCGGCTGCGCGACGGGCGTGCTCACCGCCGAGCTGACCGAGCGCGCCGACGCCGTGCTCGGGACCGACATCGCCGCGGCACCGCTCGCCCGGGCGCGGCTCCGGGCGCCGGCCGCACGGTTCGTCCAGGCCCAGCTGCCGTCCGAGTGGCCCGACGGGCGGTGGGATCTCGTCGTGATGTCCGAGGTCGGGTACTACCTGTCGCCGTCGGACCTCGACGCGACCATCGACCGGGTGCTCGGGTCCCTGGACGACGACGGTGTCCTGGTCGCCTGCCACTGGCGACACCCCGACGACGACGCCGTGACGTCCGGCGACGTCGTGGACGCCCGCCTCGCCGAGCGGTGGCCGCGACCGGCGCTCGTCCGGCACGTCGAGGAGGACTTCGTCCTGAGTGTGCTCCCGGGCCCGGCGGTGGTCTCCGTCGCGACGACCGAGGGGCTGACCCCGTGACGCTCCCCGCACGCATCGACGTCGTGGTCCCGGCGCACGACGAGGAGTCCGGCATCGGTGGCTGCGTCGATGCCCTGGCCGACGCGATCCGGGTCCTGCGGCGAGCGCACCCCGCGGTCGAGGCGTCGGTCGTCGTCGTCCTCGACGGGTGCACGGACCGGACGGCGATGGTCCTCCGGTCGACGGCGGCCGCGGACCCGCTCTGGACCGAGGTCCACCTCGAGGTCGTCGAGACCGCGCACCTCGGTGTCGGCCGCGCCCGGGCCGTGGGGACCACCCGCGCGCTCGCGACCGGCCCGGCGCCGTCCGAGCGGTGGACGGCCCACACCGACGCCGACTCCCGCGTCGACCCGGGCTGGCTCGTGCAGCAGGTCGAGGCACACGCGGACGGCGCCCACGTCCTGGTCGGGGCGGTCGTGCCGGACCCGGACGACCTCGACCCCGTGGTGCTCGCCCGGTGGACGCACGCCCACCCGCCGGGGTCGACGCTCGGCCACGTGCACGGGGCGAACCTCGGCCTGCGGGGCGACGTGTGCCTGGCGATCGGCGGCTTCGACCCGGTCCCCGAGCACGAGGACGTCCGGCTCGTCGAACGCGCGCGGGCCCTCGGGTTCGACGTCCGCGCCACGACGGACCTCCCCGTGGTGACGAGCGGCCGGTTCGACGGTCGGACACCAGGCGGGTACGCCGAGCACCTCCGCCGGACCTACGGCGACGCCAGTTGAGGGTCCCTTAGACAGATCACAGGGACCGGCAGTGCCCCTCATCGACTGCCTCCCTACGGTCTCCTCGACCCCAACACCGAGGAGAACCATGTTCCTGACCTACCTCAGGCGCGAACTCACGAACCGCAAGAAGCAGACCGTCATCATCGCGATCGGCATGGCGCTGGCCATCGCACTCGTGGTCATCGTGTCCTCGATCGCGGGCGGCGTGAAGGCCGCGCAGGCGAGCGTGCTGCAGTCCGTGTACGGCGTCGGCACGGACATCACCGTGACGAAGACCGAGACCCCGACCGGCTCGGCCACCGGGCGGCCGAGCTTCGACTTCGGCAGCCAGGGCAGCTCCGGCAGCGGCAGCGGGTCGACCGACCTGTCGCAGTCCCGGCTCGCCGTGACCCGCGGGTCCAGCACGCTGAGCGCCGCGGACGTGAAGACCGTCACGAGCACGAGCGGTGTCAAGGCCGCGACCGGCGTCCTGACCCTCGAGAACAGCACGTTCTCGGGCCAGGTCCAGCAGCAGTCCGACAGCAGCAGCTCGAGCGACAGCAGCACCTCGACCCAGCAGGGTCCGCCGAGCGGTGGCGAGGGTGGCGGCGGCTTCGGCGGCGGGTCGTTCAGCGTCGACTCGTTCACCGTCACGGGCATCCCGGTGTCCGGTGACGCCGTCGGGCCGCTGACGAGCACCGAGCTCACGAAGGGCCGCACGTTCACGAGCGCCGACGCGGGCAAGGACGTCGTCGTGCTCGACGCGAGCTACGCGAAGAGCGAGTCGAAGGCCGTCGGGGACACGCTGTCGATCGGCGGGAAGGACTTCACCGTCATCGGGATCGTCTCGTCGACCGGTTCGTCGTCCACCACCGGCTCGAACACCTACATCCCGCTCGACACCGCGCAGACGCTCTCCGACAACGCCGGCAAGGTCACCTCGATCTACGTCTCGGCGGAGTCGTCCTCCGACGTCAGCACGATCAAGTCCGCGCTGCAGCAGCAGCTCACCAGCGCGACCGTCTCCACCGAGGCCGACCTCGCATCGAGCGTCTCCGGTTCGCTGAGCACCGCGTCGAACCTCGTCTCGAACCTCGGCACCTGGCTGTCGATCGTCGTCCTCGCCGCGGCGTTCCTCATCGCGATCCTCTTCACCATCTCCGGCGTCACGCGCCGCACCCGTGAGTTCGGCACGCTCAAGGCCATCGGCTGGTCGAACGGCCGCATCACCCGGCAGGTCGCGGGCGAGTCCCTCGTGCAGGGGCTCATCGGCGGCGTGATCGGCGCCGCCGCGGGTCTCATCGGCATCCTCGTGGTGAACGTCATCGCCCCGACGATCTCGGCGAGCGCCACGAGCTCGACGAACCGCGGCGGCGCGGGCGGCGGGATGCCCGGCGGCGCGGCGACGGCGGCGGCCGGCAGCGGCACCACGGGCGGCGCACCGGCCGGCGGCTTCGGCGGCGGCGGGGCGAGCGCCGCCTCGACGACCGACGTCGTGCTGCACGCCCCGGTCACGGTCGAGGTCATCCTGCTCGCCATCGGCCTGGCGATCCTCGGCGGCCTCATCGCCGGAGCCCTCGGTGGCTGGCGCGCGAGCCGACTCCGTCCGGCCGAGGCCCTGCGGAGCGTGGCCTGATGGCCGGGCCGGCCACCGGCACGACGCCGGTCCCCGACCCGACCACCGCACCCGACCCGTCGACGCGCCCCGAAGGAGCAACCGTGACCAACACCGAGACCGCACCGTCCGCGGCGGACGCGAGCCGCGCCTCCAGGCCGATCTACGCCCTGAAGAACGTGAGCAAGACGTACAAGCAGAAGAACCGGACCGTCACCGCGCTGACGAACGTCGACCTGACCATCCCGCAGGGCCAGCTCGTCGCGATCCAGGGACCGACCGGCGGGGGCAAGTCGACGCTGCTGCAGATGCTCGGCGCGCTCGACCGGCCGAGTGCCGGCAGCGTGCTCCTCGGCGAGCAGGACGTCGCGAAGCTCGGTGACCGGGCGCTCACCGACCTGCGTGCCACGGAGATCGGGTTCGTGTTCCAGAGCTTCAACCTCATCCCGACGTTGACTGCCCTGGAGAACGTCGAGACCGCGTTCGCCGGGTCCCTCGCGAACCGGTCCCGGGCGGAGGTCCGTGACCGGGCGACCGCGGCACTCCGGGAGGTCGGGCTCGGCGAACGGCTCGACCACCTGCCCGCGGAGCTCTCCGGTGGCCAGCAGCAGCGCGTGGCCATCGCACGCGCGCTGGTCAAGAACCCGAGCGTCCTGTTGGCGGACGAACCCACCGGTGCGCTCGACGAGGCCACCCGTGACGAGATCATGGGGCTCATCGAGAAGCAGTGGAAGGAGCGGGGGCTCACGGTCGTCGTCGTGACGCACGACTCGTGGGTGGCGAAGCGCGCCGAGCGACGCCTGCACATCAAGCAGGGGCAGGTCCGCGAGGTCTAGCGGCCCCGCCCGAGTCCCGTCCTGAGCGACACTCCTCGCGCTGCCGAGCGCGAGGAGTGTCGCTCGACGCGAGTCTCGGGCCCTCGGTCAGCCGCGCACCGGGTAGTCGCAGTACGCGAACCACCTCGAGTCGGGCGACCACGGCGGCACGTTGACCGTCCCCTGACCACCGTCGAGCGTGACGAGGGTCTCCGGGACCGCGGCGATCCGGGCCCCGCGCACCAGGACCCCGGGCAGCAGCCGGAGCTCCACGCGGTGGTCGGCGGGGTGCCCCTGCACGCCGGGCTCGTACGACAGGTACAGCAGGTGCGAGCCGTCCGGCGAGACGTGCGGGAACCAGTTCACCCGGTCGTCGTTCGTGATCCGGACGGGGTCGGTCGCGCCCGGGCGGAGGGAGACGAGCTGTGCGGTGCCGGGGGTGAACCGTTCCGAGTTCCACACGAGCACCTCGCCGGCGAACGAGACGCCGTCGTCGGCGTACTCGTCCCGCGTGAGGAACGTCGGGTCCCCGGTTGCGGGGTCGACGAGTGCGACGTCGGTGGTCCAGACGCCGTCCTCGGTGTGCTCCCCGACGATCGCTGCGAGCGTCTCACCGTCCGGTGCGATGCCGTGCAGGTAGAACTTCCGGACGACCGGCAGCGCGGTGGTGACGTCGGTGAGGGTCGCCGCCGCTCCCCCGGCCGGCAGTGGGACACGGTACAGGTCGCCGTCGCGACCGCTCACCACGACGGAGTTGCCCGAGGGGTCGAGGACGTGGTCGTTGTTGATCTCGGGGACGCCGGGCATCGGGACGGGGACGAGCGCGGACTCGTCGAGGACGAGGTCGCCGTCGCCGTCGCCGTGCGCGTCGTCGGGGAGTCGCAACAGCCACAGGTCCCCGTTCCCGTTCAGGACGAGGGTGCCGTCGGCCAGGACGTTGGGCGCCTCGACCAGCACGGTGCTCGACTCGAACACCAGCCGGCTCGTCCGGCTCTCGACGTCGTACACGTGCACCCGGCTGGTCTGTCCGGGCAGCAGCTGCCGCCCTCGTGCGTCACTCATGGTTCCATCCTGTCGAGGTCTCCCCCCACCGGTACGCGAAAGCGACAGATTCCCGGCGGGTTGCACCGGGAATCTGTCGCTTTCACGGGAGGGAGGGGGAACGCGCGGGCGGGGACCGCCTACTTCACCGCGCCGGCCGTCAGGCCCGCCACGAACTGGCGCTGCACGATGAGGAACGCGATCACGACCGGGATCGAGACGACGAGGGACGCCGCCATGATCTGGTTCCAGTACACGTTCGTCTGCGTGGAGTACTGCTGCAGACCGACCGCCAGCGTCTGCCCGTCGCCGTTCGTCATGACCGAGGCGAAGAGGACCTCGCCCCAGGCCGTCATGAACGAGTAGATGCCGACCGCGACCAGACCCGGACGGGCCGAGGGCAGGATGACCCGGAACAGGGCACCCATCGGACCCGAGCCGTCGACCATCGCGGCCTCGTCGAGTTCCCGCGGGATGGTCTCGAAGTAGCCCGCGAGCATCCAGATCGAGAACGGGAGCGTGAACGTCAGGTAGGTGATGATCAGGCCGGTCCAGCTGCCGACGAGCTGGATGCCGAGCGCGTTGCCGAGGTTCGTGAAGATCAGGAACAGCGGCAGCAGGAACAGCACGCCGGGGAACATCTGCGTGGAGAGCACCGCGGTGGTGAAGGTGCTCTTGCCCTTGAAGTTCCAGCGCGACACACCGTACGCGGCGAAGGTGGCGATGATCAGCGAGAACACCGTCGCGACCGTGCAGACCACGAGCGAGTTGACGAAGTACTTGCCGAGCGGGACCGTCGACCACATGTCGATGAACGGCTGGATGGTGATGTTCGTCGGGATCCACGTGAAGTCGTTCTGGACGTCACCGAGCGGCTTGATCGCCGTGGTGATCATCACGTAGAGCGGGACGACCGTGAAGAGGGTCAGGACGACGAGGGTGACGACCTTGAAGGACTTGGCGCCGAATGTCTCACGCACGGACGGACCTCCGGTTGGTCACGGCGAGGTAGATGCCGGTGACGATGAGCAGGAAGATGAGGAGCAGGACGCTCATCGCGGCACCGGAGCCGAAGTTCCAGGTGATGAAGGACGCGTTGTAGATGTGGAAGCTCAACAGGTCCGCCGCCGGGGGCTGCGCGGTCGAGCCGAACAGCACGAACGGTGTGTTGAAGTCGTTGAAGGTCCAGAGGAACATCACGAGCACGAGCGTCACGTTGACCGGACGCACCATCGGCAGCGTGATCGAGCGCCACTGCCGGAAGGGCTTCGCACCGTCGACCGAAGCGGCCTCGTACACGTCGTTCGGCACGGACTGCAGGCCGGCCATGAGCATCAGGAACGCGAACGGCCAGGTCTTCCAGATCGCCACGACGACGACCGAGACGAACGCGTTCGACCCGATGAGCCAGAACGGGCCCGTGCCGTTGAACAGGTGCAGCTGGTCCACGAGGATGTGGTTGATCGCACCGGAGTCACGCTGGAACATGAACTTCCAGGTGATGATGCCGGCGTACATCGGCAGCGCGTACGGCACGAGGAAGAGGGTGCGGAACAGCCCGCGGCCCTTGAACGGCTTCTGCAGCGCGACCGCGGCGGCCATGCCGAAGGTCCACGAGAGCCCGACCACGAGGACCGTGAAGCCGCACGTGATGAGGAACGAGTTCAGGACGCCCTTGCCGATCGCCTGGTCGAAGTCGATGACGACCGAGTAGTTCCGCAGGCCCGCGAACGGTGCCGCGCCCCAGTTGGCGATGAAGTACTTCGTGAGCTGGATGAACGAGATCCAGATGCCGGTGAGCATCGGGACGATGTGGATGAGCAGCTCGAACAGGATGGCCGGCGCGACGAGCGCGTACGGCAGCCAGTGGGTCTTGCGCTTGCGGCCTGGCGGACGGCCCGACATCGTCGGGGCCTTCGTGTGCGTCAGGTCGATGCGCTCGGAATCGGGCAGGACCGAGGTGGACATGGGCGGGGGCCTTTCGGCAGGAGGGGATCGGGTGCTTCGCACCGGTCCGTGGCAGCGGACGGGAGGCGCGGCATGCGTGAGCCGATCGGCTCACCCCCGGCGTGTGGCCGGGTGCAGAACTGGCGGTCGTCCGGCCGACGCGAGCGGGGCCGTGGACCTGAGGGGTGGAGGCCCGGGCGCGTCCTTGCGGACGCGACCCGGGCCTCCAGACCGGATCAGCCGTTCGCCTGGGACACCTGGTCCTGGGCGGTCTGGAGTGCGGTCTTGATGTCGCTGTCGGACACCGTGCCACCGGTCGCGATCTTGGCGAACATGTCGTTCATCGCCTTGCCGACCGTGGACTCGAACTGGTCCTCGGCGGGCACCAGCGGGAGCGGCTTCGCCTTGTTGTTGTAGATGTCGAGGAACGTCTTCGTCTGCTCGTCGGTGACCGAGTCAGCAGCGGAGGCGAGCACCGGCAGCGCCGAGTACGGCTTGTCGAGCGTGGACTGCGTGTCCTCGCTCGTCATGAACTTGACGAACTTGAGCGCGCCGTCCTTGTTCTTCGTGTTCTTGAAGATCGACAGGTTGATGCCGGCCGGGAAGGACGCGATGTCCTCGCCGCCCTTGGGAGCCGGGAAGGGCACCACGCCGAAGTCGTCAGCGGACATGCCGTTCGACGTGATCGTCGAGTTCGCGTTGTTCTGCGTCAGCATCATCGCGGCCTTCTTGTTCGCGAAGTCCGACACCGCCTGGGTGCCGTTGTCGTACTGCGCGTTCGAGGTGTTGACGACCTTGTCGGACTGCATGAGGTCGAGGTAGCGCTTGATGCCGTCGACGTTGGCGCTCGACGTGAAGGTCGGCTTGCCGTCCTTGTCGAACCACTCCCCGCCGTTCTGGGCGGAGTTGATGAAGGCGAAGTGCGCGTTCTCGGTGTACGAGCCGCCGGCGATGGTGAAGCCGTACTTGCCGCCGGTGGTGAGCTTCTTCGCGTCGGCGGTGAGGTCCTCCCACGTGGTCGGCGCCTCGATGCCGGCGTCCTTGAACATCTGCTTGTTGTAGTAGAGGCCGTAGGCGAGGCCGTAGAGCGGGACGCTCGTGACGGTCTTGCCGGGCGCACCACCGGTGGAGAGCGCGACCTTGCCGAACTTGTCGGCACCGCCGATCGCCTTCATCTCCGAGGAGCCGAACTCCTGGAAGGCGCCGGTCGCCTGGAGCGACGTCGCCCAGGTGTTGCCGATGTTGACGACGTCCGGGCCCTGGCCCGAGGTGACGGCGGTCTGGATCTTGTTCTGCAGGTCGTTCCAGCCGATGACCTGGAGGTTGACCTTGATCCCGGTCTCCTTGGTGAACTTCTTGAGGACGGGGGTCAGCACCTCCTTGTCGTTCTGGAGGGACGTGCCCTGGTTGGACGCCCAGTACGTGAGCGTCTTGGAGTCACCGGACGAACCGGAGCCTCCGGAGGAGCAGGCTGCGAGGCCGGTCACGGTGAGTGCCGCGGCCGCGGTGATGGCCAGTGCGCGGATGGCAGTGCGCATGACTCTCTACTTTCTCGTCGTTGAGATGGTGCAAGGGGTTGGAACGGGTGGTGCTGTCGGGTGCTGCTGTGTGGGTGCGGTGTCGTCCCCGGCGGTCAGGCCAGGGTCGACGCTGCGGGGTCCCAGCCCTCGGGGAGGGTCGGGGAGGGTGCGACGGTGCTCTCCACGAGCACCGTCTCACCACGTTCGGCGGCCTCGGCGATGGAGACCATCACGTCGAGGACGTGGAAGGCGAGGGCACCGGGGACCCGGTTCTCCTCACCGACGCGGAGGGCACGGGCGAGGTCGACCACGCCGGTGCCGCGCGAGTAGGTGGACCCGACGGCCGGGATGGTCTCCGGCTCCTCCGAACCGAGTGCGTAGAGCTCGGTGTCGCCGTCGAAGTTGTTCGGGTCGGGGAACACGACCGTGCCGGTCTCGCCCGCGATCTCGACGAAGCCGGTGCGGCCGCGGTCGGACTCGAACGAGAAGACGCTCTGGGCGCTCCCGCCGTTCTCGAACTCGATGAGTGCCGAGTGGTTCGTGGGCACCTCGACCGGGAACTCGGTGCCCGCCTTGGGGCCGGAGCCGATCGTGCGGGTCGCGCGGGACTTCGACGCCGTCGCGGTGACCTTCTTCACCGGGCCGAAGGCCTGCACGAGGGTCGTGATGTAGTACGGGCCGATGTCGAAGAGCGGGCCGGCGCCGTGGGCGAAGAGGAACTCGGGGCTCGGGTGCCACGACTCCGGTCCGGGGCTCTGGAAGAGCGTCAGACCGTTGAGGGGCGTGCCGATGCGGCCGTCCCGGATGGTGCGGAGCGCGGTCTGGAGGCCGGCGCCCAGGAACGTGTCCGGCGCGACGCTGACGGTCTTTCCCGCGGCGCGTGCGGCGTCCCGGAGCTGTGCAGCGCTCTCGCGGTCGAGCGCGTACGGCTTCTCGCCCCAGACGTGCTTGCCGGCGGCGAGGGCCTGCAGCGCGACCTCGACGTGGGCGGCGGGGATGGTCAGGTTGACGACGATCTCGATGTCGTCGTCGGCCAGGAGCTCCTCGACGGTGCCCGATCCGGCCACGCCCCACTTCTCGGCCTGCGACGCTGCGCGGGGCAGGTCGATGTCGGCGATGAAGCGGACCTCGACGTCGGGGAAGACGGTGAGGTTGCCGAGGTACTGGTCGGAGATGACCCCGGCGCCGATGACGCCGACGCCGACCGGTCCGGTCCGGCGGGCGCTGTCGGTGGACTGCTGCGTCGCAGTGGTGGTGTCGGTCATGCGCGGGCCCCCTCGAGGAACGTGTAGGAATCGGCGACGGCCTGGAAGACGTCTCCCTCGTGGTCGTCGAGCTCGACGACGTGCAGTGCGTCGGGCGCCGCGGCGATGATCTCGCGGACGGGCATGACGCCGTTGCCCACGGCGACCTGCTTCTTGTCGTCGTGCGAGCCGTCGCCGTCCTTGACGTGCAGGAACTGGACCTTGTCGCCGTACTTGCCGATGATCGCCACCGGGTCGTCACCGCCGACCTGCACCCAGTAGGTGTCGAGTTCGAGCACGACGTCGTCGGACAGCGCGTCGGCGAAGACCTCGTACGCCGAGACGCCGTCGATGCGGTTCGAGAACTCGAACGCGTGGTTGTGGTAGCCGAGGGCGAGGCCGTGGTCCGCGGCGCGGGGCGCCAGGGCGCTCAGCTCGCGGGCGATCGCCTCGACGTCCTCGCGCGTGGTCCAGCGGGCCTCGTCGATGTGCGGGTCGATCAGGGTGCTGAGACCGACGGTGACGCTCGCGTGGAAGATCTGGTCGAGGTCCTGCTCCCCGGTGTCCAGCAGGCGGGCGTGGCCGCTCGGGCTCTGCAGACCGGCGGCAGCGAGGGCGTCGCGCAGCGCCTCGGCACGGTCGACGAAGCCGAAGGCCTCGACGTTCGTGTAGCCGATGTCGGCGATGCGCTGCAGCGTGCCGGGGAGATCGGCAGCGAGGGCGTCGCGGACTGTGTAGAGCTGGACCGAGAGCGGTTGGGTCACCAGGAGTTCTCCTCGTCGAGATGGTGTGGTCGACATCGACCGAGCGTCACACTACGAGCACTTCTGTCGGCGGTCAAGCAGAAGTCCGAGGAAACTCGACGGACTTCATTGCGTGGCGCGTTCGATGTGTGCTTCACTCCCCCACATGGTCGACTTGACACGGACGGCAGCGTCGCCTCCGGTCGGGACGAGCGAGCTCTTCCAGATCCTCCGCGACGGCGTGCCGCGGACCCGGGCCGAGCTCGCCGCACTGACGGGACTCGCACGCTCGACGATCGGCGTGCGCCTCGATGCCCTCATCGAGGTCGGACTCGTCGGACCGGTGGACACGGCAGCCTCCACCGGGGGACGCCCGCCTGCGCAGGTCGCCCTCATGCCGCGGGCACGGCTCGTGATCGCCGCCGACCTCGGCGCCTCGCACGGCCGCGTCGCGGTGACGGACCTCGTCGCCGCGCCGCTCGCCACCAGGGAAGCCCGCATCGACATCGCCGCGGGCCCCGTCCCCACCCTGACCTGGCTCGTCGAGACGATCGACGGCCTGCTCGACGAGGTCGGCCGGGCACGGGACGACGTCATCGCGATCGGCATCGGCGTCCCCGGCCCCGTCGAGTTCTCCACCGGCCGTCCGGCGAACCCCCCGATCATGCCCGGCTGGGACGGCTTCGACGTGCCCGGCTGGCTCCGGAACCACATCGCCGCCCACGTCCTGCTCGACAACGACGTCAACATCGCGGCGCTCGGCGAACGGGAGCACGGCTGGCCGGACGTCGACCACCTGCTGTTCGTCAAGGTGGCCACCGGCATCGGGTCCGGGATCGTGTCGGACGGCGAACTCCAGCGCGGCGCGCAGGGCACCGCGGGCGACATCGGGCACGTGCGGGTCTCCAGCGCCGGGGACGTCCCGTGCCACTGCGGCAACACCGGGTGCCTCGAGGCAGTGGCCTCCGGACCGGCGATCGCCCGACGACTCCGCGCGAAGGGCCACGACGTGCACACCGGCGCCGACGTCCTCGACCTCGTGAACCGCTCCGACCTCGACGCGATCCAGGCGGTCCGCCAGGCCGGACGGGACATCGGCGAGGTCCTTGCCACGTGCGTGTCGCTCATGAACCCGTCCGTGATCGCCCTCGGCGGCTCGATCACCCAGGCCGGTGAGCACCTGCTCGCCGGCGTCCGCGAGGTCGTCTACTCCCGCTCGATGCCGCTCGCCACCGAGCACCTCGTGATCGCGCAGTCCCGTGCCGGATCCCTCGCCGCACTCCAGGGAGCCGCGGCGCTCGCGATCGGGTACGCGCTCTCCCCCGCCGGGGTCGACGAGCTCGTCGCGTACGCCGAGGGTCACCAACTGGTGTCCTGACAGCACGCGTCCGGTGCGTCCGTTCCGTCGCGTCGGTGCGTCGGTTTCGTCCCGTCGGTGCTCGGGGAGACAATCGTGGGGTGACGATCGTGCAGCCCACCCTGTGGGGCGACCTGGACCCCGGCCTGGAGGCACATCCCGCCTCCGGCACGCCGGCGTCGGTCGTGCCCGTGGCCGGCTCCACGGCGCCGGGTCCGGTCGCGCACGACGCGTTCACCGCACTGCGCGGGCACACCGAGCGGATCGTCGCGCACTCCTCCGACCGCGTCGCCTGGCTCCGCGCCCGTGCGATGGGCATCACCGCGACCGACGTCGCCCGGCTCGCGTCCCTGCACGCGGTCGAGGCCGTCGTCACCGACAAGCGCTACGGCTCGCGGTTCTCCGGCAACTCGTACACGGAGCACGGCAAGGAACGCGAACCGCACATCGCCGCGTGGGTCGCCGCCACGCACGGCATCCAGCCGTCGGCGCACCTGTTCCACGCGGCGACGAACCGTGCGCACCTCGCCACCCCCGACGGCGTCGGCGTCGACGGGGCCTCCCGGGTGGTCCTCGCGGAGATCAAGACCACGGCGAAGGGCTGGCGCAGCATCCCCCGGCACTACCTGCGGCAGATCTGGTGGCAGCAGTACGTGCTCGGTGCCGACCGCACCCTGTTCGTCTGGGAACGCCACGACGAGTTCGTGCCCGTCGCCGACGAGCCCGAGTGCCGCTGGGTCGACCGCGACGACGACCAGATCCGCGGCCTCATCCAGCTCGCGGACATGGTGCTCGACCGCCTGCGCGGCTTCCGGGTCTAGACCTTCACCAGGCGCAGCCGGCTCATGCCGATGACGAGCACGCCCATCAACACGATGAAGACCGCGACGCCGAGGCAGTACAGCGCGACGACCCCGTAGCCGAGGTCCGGGTTCAGGAACGGGTACGGCACCCACCCGTCGGTCGCGCCACGCACGAGGATCACGACGAGCCACACCGCCGGGTAGAGCAGGAACCACCAGACGTGCCGGAACACCAGCCGCGCCCGGTCCGAGAACAGCAGCCAGTCGAGCACCGCGTACACCGGCAGGACCCGGTGCAGCACGTCGTTCGACCACTGCACCGAGGTCTGCACGTCGACGCTGACGAGCAGGGTGTTGTAGACGATCCCCGTCGTGGCGATGTACACGGTCGACGCGCCGCGGAACAGGCTCAGCCCGAGCTCCCCGCGCTTCCGACGCGCTGCCGCCACCAGGGTCGCCGCGAACGCGAGCGCGATGAAGATGTTCGACTGGATCGTGAAGTAGCCGAAGAAGTTGAAGAAGTTGTAGGTGTCGAGCTTCGAGCTGACCAGCCACTGGGCCAGGATCGCGGCCACGACCGCGATGACGGCGAGCAGTCGGAGCGAGTTCACGAGGGTGCGCACGGAGCCACGCTACCGGGGCATCGCACCGGGGATGCGAAAGGACCCGCACCGAAACCGGTGCGGGTCCTCTCGGAACTGATCAGTGGATCAGATGCTGTTGACGTCCAGCGGGATGGCCGTTGGACAGCGCAGCGCCGAAGGTCGTCAGATGCTGTTGACGTCCAGCGGGATGCCGGGCCCGAAGGTCGTCGAGACGGCGCCCTTCATGATGTAGCGGCCCTTCGAGGCGCTCGGCTTGAGGCGGTTGATCTCCTCGAGCGCGGTCGAGATGTTCTCGTCGAGCTGCTCCGGCGTGAACGAGGCCTTGCCGACGACGAAGTGCACGTTGGCGTGCTTGTCGACGCGGAACTCGATCTTGCCGCCCTTGATGTCGTTGACGGCCTGCGCCACGTTCGGGGTCACGGTGCCGGTCTTCGGGTTCGGCATGAGGCCACGCGGGCCGAGCACCTTGCCGAGACGACCGACCTTGCCCATGAGCTCCGGCGTCGCGACGGCGGAGTCGAAGGCGGTGTAGCCCTCGGCGACCTTCGCGATGAGCTCGTCGCCACCGACCTCGTCGGCACCGGCGGCGATGGCTGCCTCAGCAGCGGCGCCGACGGCGAAGACGATGACGCGCGCGGTCTTGCCCGTGCCGTGCGGCAGGATGACCGTGCCGCGGACCATCTGGTCCGCCTTGCGCGGGTCGACGCCGAGCTTGAGGGCGACCTCGACGGTGGAGTCCGTCTTGGCCGAACCGGTCTCCTTGGCCAGCGCGACGGCCTCGGTGGGGGTGTAGAACTTGTCGGCCTCGATCTTCGCGGCCGCGGCCTGGTAGGCCTTGGACTTCTTCGCCATGGTGTTCTCCTTGGGAGCTACGTGGTTGACGAGCCGGCGAGGCTCTCCCACGGAAGGGTGTCGGGGTGTGGTGCGTGCTGAGGCTTACGCCTCGACCGTGATGCCCATCGAGCGCGCGGTGCCGGCGATGATCTTCGCGGCCTGCTCGATGTCGTTGGCGTTCAGGTCGGCCTGCTTCGTCTCGGCGATCTGACGGACCTGGTCCATCGAGATCTTCGCGACCTTGACCGTGTGCGGGGTCGCGGACCCCTTCTGCACACCCGCAGCCTTCTTGATGAGCTCTGCCGCCGGCGGGGTCTTGAGGACGAACGTGAACGAACGGTCCTCGTAGACGGTGATCTCGACCGGCACGACGTTGCCACGCTGCGACTCGGTCGCCGCGTTGTACGCCTTGCAGAACTCCATGATGTTCACGCCGTGCTGACCGAGCGCGGGACCGATCGGCGGGGCCGGGTTGGCGGCGCCCGCGTTGATCTGCAGCTTGATCAGGCCCGTGACCTTCTTCTTCGGTGCCATGACTTGTCTTCCTCCTGGAATCGAACGCACGGGGACCCGTGCACTCTCCCGCTGGCCCGGCCGTTCCGGACCGCGGTGAAGCCCCGCACGCCAGGCGCGCGGGGCCAAACCTCAGTAGTCTACCCGATCGTCCGGATCGGTCTAGAGCTTGGTGACCTGGTCGAAGCTGAGCTCGACCGGGGTCTCGCGCTCGAACAGCGAGACGAGCACGGTGAGCTTGCCGCTCTCCGGCTTGATCTCGGAGATCGAACCCGGCAGGCCCGCGAACGAGCCTTCCTTGATGGTGATCGTCTCCCCGATCTCGAAGTCGACCTCGGCCGCCGGCTGCGACTGGGCAGTGCCGCCGCCCTTCGCACCGCCCTTGGTCGGAGCGGCCTCGGCGACCTGCACGAGGGACTTCAGCATGCCGAACGCCTCGTCGAAGCGGAGCGGCGTGGGGTTGTGCGCGTTGCCGACGAACCCGGTGACACCAGGGGTGTGCCGGACGACGGACCACGAGTCCTCGTTGAGGTCCATGCGGACGAGCACGTACGAGGGGATCCGGACGCGGGTGACCAGCTTGCGCTGCCCGTTCTTGATCTCGACGACGTCCTCCATCGGGACCTCGACCTGGTAGATGTAGTCCTCCATCGACATCGACACCATGCGGTTCTCGATGTTCGACTTCACGCGGCGCTCGAAGCCCGCGTAGGAGTGGATGACGTACCACTTGCCGGGCTTCATCCGCAGCTCGGCCTTGAACGCCTCGTACGGGTCGACCTCGGCCGCTTCGGTCTCGTCGTCGTCGAGCGCCTCGTCGGCGGCGAGGGTCTCGTTCGCCTCGGCGGCGGACTCCTCTTCCAGCTCGACCTCTTCTTCGTCCTCGACCGCTTCGACGGCAGCCTCGGCCTCGTCAGCGGTGTCGACCTCGAGCGCGTCGTCGACGACGGCGTCGGCTTCGGGGTCCTGGGACTCGGCGAGAGCGTCGAGCGCCTCGTCGAGGCCGCCGTCGTCGATGCCGAGCGACGGGTCGTTCTCGTCCTCCACCTCGATGGCGCGCTCCTCGGCCGACTCGGCCGAACGCTCCTCGCCGGTCTCGACGTCGCCTTCCTGGTTCTCCTCGACCTCGGAGGACTGCTCGGCAGCCGTGGCGAGGTCGATGTCGTCGCGGGAGTTGTCAGACACTGTCGATTCTTTCCGTTCGGTGGTGCGGATCGGGTTGGCGGGCGGATCGTCTCACGATCGGCTCCGTCTCGGGCGACCGTACTCCTGTCCGTGAACGGTCAGGACAGTCGCGGTCCGGATCAGGCCGTCGGCCCGTTGCCGAACACGTACCCGACGCCGAGTCCGAACGCGAAGTCGAGGATCGACACCAGGATCATCATCACGACGACGAAGACCAGGACGACGCCCGTGTAGCTGAAGAGCTCCTTGCGGGTCGGCGTGACCACCTTGCGGAGTTCAGCGATGACCTGCCGGATGAAGAGCACGATGGCAGCGAACGGACCGCGGCGCTCGGCCCGGTCCTGCTTCGCCTTGGCGACGACGTCGTCCGCCGTCGTCTCCATGTCTTTGCTCGCCAACTTCTACCCTTCCAGATGTGCAGGGCGGACAGGACTCGAACCTGCAACCTGCGGTTTTGGAGACCGCTGCTCTACCAATTGAGCCACCGCCCTTCAGAACGCAGTTCGTCACCGATCCGCGTTCCGGTGGACGAGTCTACGGGAGTCCGTCACACGGTGTCCACTTGACGGGTGCTCCGGCGTGCCGCGCCGATAGGCTGGGACCCGTGAGCACCGAAGCCCCAGGCCCCGAGTCCACCGCCAACCCCGCTGCCGCGAGCACCGATCGGCCGCGCATCGCGTCCCGCATCGCCGCGATCGCCGAGTCCGCGACGCTCAAGGTCGATGCCAAGGCCAAGGCCCTGAAGGCCGCCGGTCGCCCGGTGATCTCCTTCGCCGCCGGCGAGCCGGACTTCGCCACGCCGCAGCACGTCGTCGACGCCGCCGTCCAGGCCGCGCAGGACCCGAAGAACCACCGGTACACACCGGCGACCGGCCTCCCCGAGCTGAAGCAGGCGATCGCGGAGAAGACCGCGCGCGAGTCCGGCATCTCCATCGACCCCGCGCAGGTCATCGTCACGAACGGCGGCAAGCAGGCCGTCTACCAGGCGTTCCAGACGATCGTGGACGCCGGCGACGAGGTCCTCCTCCCCGCCCCCTACTGGACCACCTACCCCGAGGCGATCCGCCTGGCCGGTGGCGTCCCCGTCGACGTCTTCGCCGGCAGCGAGCAGGACTACCTGGTGACGGTCGAGCAGCTCGAGGCCGCCCGCACCCCGAAGACGAAGGCGCTGCTCTTCTGCTCGCCGTCGAACCCGACCGGCTCGGTGTACACCGCCGAGCAGACGAAGGCCATCGGCGAGTGGGCGCTCGAGCACGGCATCTGGGTGATCAGCGACGAGATCTACCAGGACCTCGTGTACGACGGCGTCCGGTTCACGGGCATCCTCGACGCCGTCCCGGCCCTCGCCTCCACGACGATCCTCGTCAACGGCGTCGCCAAGACGTACGCGATGACCGGTTGGCGCGTCGGGTGGTTCATCGGCCCGACCGATGCCGTGAAGGCCGCGTCGAACCTGCAGTCGCACCTGTCGTCGAACGTCTCGAACGTGTCGCAGCGCGCCGCGATCGCCGCCCTCACCGGGCCGCAGGAGCCCGTCGCCGCCATGCGTGAGGCCTTCGACCGCCGTCGCCAGGCGATCGTCGCCGGGCTCAACGCGATCCCGGGCGTCGTCACGCCGACCCCGCAGGGCGCCTTCTACGTCTACCCCGACGTCACGGCGCTGCTCGGTCGTGAGTGGGCCGGCACGACACCGACCACCACGCTCGAGCTCGCGGACCTCATCCTCGAGCACGCCGAGGTCGCGGTCGTCCCGGGCGAGGCCTTCGGTCCGTCGGGCTACCTCCGCCTGTCGTACGCCCTGGGCGACGACGACATCGCCGAGGGCGTCGCCCGGCTCGCGCGCTTCTTCGCGTAGTCACCCGGAACGCGGGAACGGCCCACCTCGACGAGGTGGGCCGTTCTGCGTCAGAGGCCTGGAGGCGCGGCTCGGCTCAGGCGAGCAGGTCGCCCACCGCAACGGGTTCCGGTACCAGCGAGACCCCGAAGCGGTTCAGGACGGTCACCTGGACGTAGCGGGCGAGTTCCGCCACCTGGGCGGCGGTCGCTCCCCCGCGGTTCGTCAGCGCGAGGGTGTGCTTCGACGAGATCGCGGCACGGGAACCGGGCACGGCGTACCCGCGGTGCACACCGGCGTGCTCGATGAGCCAGGCGGCGCTGAGCTTCACCTCGTCACCGGCCGGCCAGCGCGGAGCGTCGGCGGGCAGGGTCTCGGCGAAGGCCGCGGACACGATGGGATTGGTGAAGAAGGACCCGGCGCTCCAGGTGTCGTGGTCGTCGGCGTCGAGGACCATGCCCTTCGTGCCGCGGAGGCGCAGCACCTCGGACCGGACCGTCGACGGCGCCACGAGGGCCCCCAGCTCGACGCCGAGGGAACCCGCGAGCTGCGCGTACCGGACCGGGACGCCGTCGGCGGATGCCGTGCCGAGCCGGAACTCGACCGTCAGCACGACGCCACGTCGTCCGTGCTTGAGCGTCGACGTGCGGTAGCCGAGCGCCAGCTCGGCCGAGGGCACCCACGTGCGCTCCCCCGTGGACGCGTCGAGGAACTCGATCCGGGTGAGCACGTCGGACAGCTCGACCCCGTAGGCGCCGATGTTCTGCACGGGGGCGGCACCGACCGTGCCCGGGATGCCGCTCAGTGCCTCCAGGCCGGTCCAACCGTGCTCGACGGTCGAGGCGACGAACGCGTCCCAGGGTTCACCGGCGGCGACGCGGACGGTGACGCCGTCGGCGTCCGCCGTGTGGTGGATGCCGGTGGTGCGCACGAGGACGACGGTGCCGTCGAACCCGTCGTCGGCGACGAGCAGGTTGCTGCCGCCACCGAGGACGAGCCACGCGTCGTCGTCCCACGCCGAGACGGCGTGGTCGACGAGCTCGTCGGTCGTCGTCGCGGTGAGCAGCCGCATGGCGGGACCACCGACGCGGAGCGTCGTGAGGTCCGCGAGCACCGGCTCCGACACGGTCAGCGGAACGCCACCGTGACCTGCGCCTTGCCGAGCACGGTCTGCCCGGCGGCGGTCACGGTGAGGTCGATGCGCTGCGGACGGCCGTCGTCGTCGACGGTGCCCACCTTGGCGACGACACCGACGGTGGCGCCCTGGTCGGGGTCGACGACCACGGGCCGGGTGAAACGGACGCCGTAGCGGACGACGACACCGCGGTCGCCGAGCCACTCGGACACCGGCTGCACCGCGAGGCCCATCGTGAGCATGCCGTGTGCGAGGACGCCGGGCAGCCCGACGGACGCGGCGACATCGTCGCGGTAGTGGATCGGGTTGAAGTCGCCCGAGGCGCCGGCGTAGCGGACGAGCGAGTCACGGGTGAGGTGGACCTCGCGCTCGGCGACGACGGTGCCGACCTCGAGCGCGGTCACGGGTGCGGTGGTCATGCGTCGTCTCCTCGGACGACGAGGGTGGAGGTCGCCGTGACGACGTGCTCCCCCGCGGCGTCGTTCATGGTGCTCTCGGCGGTGACCATGGCGTTGCCGCCGAGGGTCTTCACGCTCGTGACCGTCAGGGTCGCGGTGAGCTCGTCGCCGGCCACGATCGGCCGGTCGTAGGTGAAGGCCTGCTCACCGTGGACGACGCGCGAGAAGTCGATCCCGGCGTCCGGCTCGGCGAGGAGCTGGGCGAGCGTGGCCTCCTGCACGACGACCGCGAAGGTCGGCGGTGCGACGACGTCGTCGTAGCCGGCGGCACGGGCGGCCTCGGGCTCGTGGTGGATCGGGTTCGTCGCGAACACGGCACGGGAGAACTCCCGCACCTTCTCACGACCGACCAGGTACGGCTGGGCCGGCGGGAACGTCCTGCCGACGAGCTCGGGGTTCACAGACACGTCCGGCAGTCTAGCGACGCCCGTCTGGGGGCCTGTCGTTCATGAGTATGCATCGGCTATGGTGGTCGGACACGGTTCGGGGGAACCGACGCCGGCGTCCGGGGGTCCGGGCCGGCACTTCCGGGGAGGGGAAGCACGATGAACACGACGACCGAGTTCGCGGTGCACACCGGCGACCGTTGCACGGCCATGGAGGTCGCGGGCGCAGCACTGCGCCAGACCGGCCACCACGTCGAGTCGACCGGCGGTACCATCACCGCCACCAGCGGCAGCCGGCTGCTGACGATCCTGCTCGGTGCCCTCGTGCACCCGTCGCGGGAGTTCCGTCGGTACGAGCTGTCGACGACCGTCACGGGGACGTCGACCACCATCACCCTGCGGCACGCGGGGCACGCGACGGCGGTGTCCGGCGGGGGCATCGGCGCCGACCGGCGGCAGAGCGCCTGGCAGCAGGTCAACGCGACGCTCGAGCGGGCGCTCCGGTCCGCCGGGGTGCTCGCCGCGCACCCGGAGCACCGCCCGTTCTGACGCGCACGGCCGCGCCGGCGGCGCGCCGGCCGGCCGCCGGGCCGCGGTCTGCGGCCAGGGCACAACCAAAGTGGGCTCGAACTGCGATCTTCCGCGGTTCCGGCTGACTTTGGTTGTGCGCAGACGAGCCCCGACGGGCTGATGCTCTGCGAGCGGGACGCCATCGCGCGCACCCGGAAACGACGAAAGCCCGGCGCGGACGCCGGGCTTGCGGTAGCGAGGGCGGGACTTGAACCCGCGACCCCACGATTATGAGTCGTGTGCTCTAACCAACTGAGCTACCCCGCCAAGGATCCGGAGCGACAACGGCTCCGGGTCGGAGCCCCGAGTCAGGATTGAACTGACGACCCCTTCCTTACCATGGAAGTGCTCTACCACTGAGCTATCGGGGCATGTGCCGCTCGGCGGCACCACACGAGGATAGCAGACCCGCGACGGTGGTCAGGAACCCGGCGTGACGCCCGGGCGTGCCGCGTCGGACCGCTAGTTCGCGTTGGCCTTGAGCCACGCCAGCGGGTCCACCGGGACCCCGTCGACGTGGACCTCGAGGTGCAGGTGCGGGCCCGTCGAGTTGCCCGTGCTGCCGACGAGTCCGAGCTCGTCACCGACCTCGACGTGCTGCCCCTTGACCACCTTGAAGGAGTTGTCCTCCATGTGGCCGTAGACGCTGGTGAACTGCTTGCCGTCGACGTCGTGCTCGACCCAGACGTCGTTGCCGAAGCCGCCGTCGTCCGCCTGCACCTTGATCACGGTGCCGGCTGCGATCACCCGGATCGGGGTGCCCTCGCCCGGGGCGAAGTCGACGCCCATGTGGTTCGTCGAGCAGAACGAGCAGCCCTCGACCTGGCGGCCACCGAAGCCGGAGGTGATGGGGACACCCGTGAGGAACGGCCACTGGATCGTGCCGTTCGGGTCGTTCGTGAAGCTCGAAGAATCGACGTTCTTGTACTGCGTGGCCGACGACACCGAGTACTGGTCACGGTTCGTCTCGGCGTCCGTGGCACCGGAGCCGACGCTGAGCGACTGGGTCGCACCCGAGGCCGTCGCACGCTGGGACGTCGAGCCCGGCTCCGGCGTGTAGAGCGCCTGCGCGGGCAGCGACGTCGAGACCACGAGGCCGGCGGCGAAGAGCAGTGCACCGACGGCGGTCACGCGCGACGCGGCCCTGCGGAACGAGGCACCGTGCTGCACGGACGTCCGGGCGACCGGCCGCGACGCAGCGAGGTGGCGGGTGGCGCGGTCGACGTGCACGGTGGTCGTGGGCCGTCCGGTGCGGACGGGCCGGGCCGGGCGCGCGCTGCGACGGGCCTGCGACGGCGCGGGAGCAGCAGTCGGGACCGGGGCGGTCGCGGCCACGACGGGCGACGAGGGCGCGGGCGGCGTCACGGGTCCGACGGTCGACGCCGGCATGGCCGGGGACATCGGCGCGAGGTCGATCGGGGACGCGGGCGCCGGCGGGGTGGCCGGGCTCACGAGGTCCTCGAAGGACGGCCTGGAGGCGCGCTCCGGCTCCGCCACGGCCGTCGCCTGGTCGAGGTGGTCGCCCTCCACCGCCACTGCCGCGGCTGCTCGCTCCGCCTCGATGCGTGCCCGTCGGGTCAGGTGGACGACCGGTGCGGGTGCGTTCACGGTGCCGTCGGTGAGCTCGGGCGAGAGGGAGGAGTGGGGCATGCGTTCGGTGGCGATCCTGATCGGGGCGAGGTGCGCTCGATGGTAACGAGCAGATAACGGGACCAGAGAACGGTAGCAGGAGCCATACCGTGTCGCCAGTCCTGGTCATGACCACACGGCTCCCCCAGACCGAGGGGTCAGGCGGCTCACACCGCGAGCACGGACTCCTCGAGCCGCTGGAGCACGGCGGTCAGGTCGTCCGCGACCGCGGGGCTCGCGAAGAGGAACGACCGCGTCCCGCCGGCCTCCCAGATGCGCACGGCGGCTCCGGCCTCCTGCGCCACGATCGACCCCGCGGCCATGTCCCACGGGTTGATCCCGCGCTCGTAGTAGGCGTCCACGGTCCCTGCGCCGACCGCGCAGCAGTCCAGCGACGCCGCTCCGCCGCGTCGGATGTCCCGAACCTCGCCGATGAGCCCCGCGAGCACGTCGACCTGCTGCCGACGACGGTCCGCGGTGTAGCCGAAGCCCGTCGCGACGAGCGTCTCGGCGAGCGACGCCGGCGACCCGGCGTGCAGCGGCACGCCGTCGCGCGTCGCACCCTCGCCGGCCACGGCCCGGTACACGACGCCGGTGGCCGGTGCGACGACGACGCCGGCGACCGGCTCCCACGTGGTCGGGTCGGCGGCACCGCGGACGACGCCGATGCTCACGCCGTACTCGGGGCTGCCGTAGAGGTAGTTGACGGTCCCGTCGATCGGGTCGACGACCCAGGTGATCCCCGAGGTCCCCGCGCCGGTGCCCGACTCCTCGCCGAAGAACGCGTCGTCCGGTCGGGCCTCGGCGATCCGCGACCGGATGAGCGCCTCGACCTCGCGGTCGGCGGCCGTGACCACGTCGACGATGCTCGACTTGCGGTCGGCGACCTCGACCCCTTCTGCTCGGCGTCGGGCGGCGAGCGACGCGGCCTCGCGGGCGATGGCCTCGGCGAGGTCGGCGAACTGGGACGGCGTGGGTTCGACGGGCATGCGACCAGCCTGCCGGAAACGGAACGGCCCCGTCCGCAGTGGACGGGGCCGTTCCGATGGTGGCAAGTGAGGGATTCGAACCCCCGAAGGCTACGCCGGCTGATTTACAGTCAGATCCCTTTGGCCGCTTGGGTAACTTGCCATGTGCGCACCCGGCCCGTGTAGTCACCAACCGAAGGCGCGCATGAAAGCATAGCCGATCCGGGACCGTGCTCGTGACCACGGGTGGTGGAGGCGACCACCCGTCGGACCGGACCCGCGCTCGGGGGCCGAACCGCGCCTCCTGTCCGCCGTTAGGCTGTCCCGCATGGCAGACAGTTCCTTCGACGTGGTCAGCAAGGTCGACAAGATGGAGGCGGAGAACGCCCTCAACCAGGCCGCCAAGGAGATCGAGCAGCGGTACGACTTCAAGGGCGCCGACGCATCGATCGCGTTCAGCGGTGAGGACGTCCTCATCAAGGCGAACTCGGAAGAGCGCGCGAAGGCCGTCCTCGACGTCCTGCAGAGCAAGGCGATCAAGCGCAACATCAGCCTGAAGAGCCTCGACGCGGGCGACCCGTACCCGTCGGGCAAGGAGTACCGCATCGAGGTGAAGTTCAAGAACGGCATCGAGCAGGACGTCGCGAAGAAGATCGGCGCGTTCCTGCGGGCCAACGCCCCCAAGACCGTGAAGAACCAGATCCAGGGTGACGAGCTCCGCGTCTCCTCGAAGAGCCGCGACGACCTGCAGAACACGATCCAGCTCCTCAAGGGTGAAGAGTTCGACGTGCCGCTGCAGTTCATCAACTTCCGCTGACGCGCCGCCCGCCGCTGTGGAGCACTGGCTCACCGTCGCCATCACGGTCTTCCTGGTCCTGCTGGACCTGGCGATCCGCGTCTTCTCGATCATCTACGTCCCGATCAACCGCAAGCCGCAGACCGCGACCGCATGGCTGCTGGCGATCTTCCTCATCCCCTACATCGGGTTCATCGTCTTCCTCGTCATCGGGTCGACGAAGCTCCCGCATGCACGCCGTGAGAAGCAGACGGAGATCAACGCGTACATCCTCGAGCAGACCGAGGGGATCGAGCGTGTCCGTCGTGACCACCCGTGGCCGGCGTGGCTGGACAGCATCACGCGGCTGAACCGCGAGCTCGGCGCCATGCCGCTGGTGGGCGGCAACTCGGCGGAGCTCTACCCCGACTACGACGAGTCCATCGCCGAGATGACCCGGGCGATCGACGGCTCCCGCCGGTTCGTGCACGTCGAGTTCTACATCGCGACCCTCGACGACACCACGCGCCCGTTCTTCGAGGCCCTCGCCCGAGCCCAGGCCCGCGGCGTGACGGTGCGGTTCCTGCTCGACCACTGGGCGAGCCGCGGCTACCCCGGGTACAAGGACACCCTGGCGTTCATGGACCGTGCCGGCATCGAGTGGCACCTCATGCTCCCGCTGCTGCCGTTGCAGGGGAAGTTCCAGCGCCCGGACCTCCGCAACCACCGGAAGATCATGGTGATCGACGGCTCCGTGGCGTTCACCGGGTCGCAGAACCTCATCGACAAGTCCTACGACCTCGAGTCCCACAAGAAGCGGCACATGGCCTACAAGGACCTGTTCGCCCGGTTCGAGGGCCCCGTCGTCGCCGGCCTCAACGCGCTGTTCGTGACCGACTGGTACAGCGAGACGGACGAGCTCCTGCTCCGCGAGAGCGACCCCGTCCAGCGGGCCGACCGCGGCGACGCACTGGACTGCCAGGTCGTGCCGTCCGGCCCCGGGTTCGACGGCGAGAACAACCTGCGCCTCTTCAACGCGCTGCTGTACTCGGCGCAGAGCAAGGTGTCGATCACGTCGCCGTACTTCGTCCCGGACGACTCCATGCTCTACGCCATCACCACCACGGCGCAGCGCGGGGTCGAGGTCGAGTTGTTCGTCGGCGAGATGGGCGACCACGCGATGACGTGGCACGCACAGCGCTCCTACTACGAGGGGCTGCTCCGGGCCGGCGTGAAGATCTGGCTTTACCGGGCCCCCACGATCCTGCACGCGAAGCACTTCACGATCGACGACGACGTGGCGGTGATCGGGTCGAGCAACATGGACATGCGGTCGTTCAGCCTCAACCTCGAGGTCTCCGTGATGGTGCGCGGCAGTCGCTTCGTCGACGCCCTGCGCGAGGTGCAGGACGCGTACAAGGAGCACAGCTTCGAGCTGACGCTCGACGCGTGGGTGGAGCGTCCGCGGCGGTCCCAGGTGCTCGACAACGTCGCGCGGCTCACGGCGGCGCTGCAGTAGCAGCGGACGGGAGGCGCGGGTCGGCCTGCGCGGTTCGGCTCGGCCCCGCACCGCGCGCGGTCTCGTGCGCGGGCGCTCGCCAGTGTGCGAGGTTCCGACCGCAGTGCGAGGGCGCGCGCATCGCACACCGCGCGGGAACGCGCACCGTACGGACCACCGGTCGGGTCGGCCCCGCACCGTGCGAGGTCAGGCGCGCGGGTCCGGCACCAGGCGTGTCAGGCGGGCGGTCAGGCGCTCCAGGGGCCCACGCCCGAGAAACGCACGCCACGTCATCGCGAACAGCACCGACCCGATCGCGAACCACCACCACGCGGCTGACGAGTCGGGGTACTCCGGCAGCATCGCGAGCACGACGAGGTGCCCCGCGTACACCGTGAGCGGCATCGACCCCACCGCGGCGAGCGGGAAGGCGATCCGCTCCGCCGTGGGCCCCCGACCGTCGAACACGAGCGCGCACAGGGCGATGACCGCGACGGCGATCCCCGCGGTCGCGACGACGTCGACGATCGACGACGAGTGGTCCCGCGGCGAGAGGAACAGCTGTGCGAGCGCCTCGGTTCCGGTGCTGCCCTCCCCCGCGTACGGCACGCCCGGGAACGCGAACGCCGCGTCGGGGGGCACCGGGGCGAGGGCGTTCCCGACGAGGTACGCGACCAGGGCGACCACTGCGCCGGCCGCGAGGAGCACGACCTGCGTGCCCCGCGCCTCTCCCCACCGGCACGGCCCGTACGCCGCTGGCGCGTCGTCCGGGAACCGGCGGCGTGGGCCCAAACCGGCCCTCGCGACCGCGAGACCGACCAGGACGTACGCCAGGAAGGTGACCACCGGGTAGACGAGGCCGAGCTGGACCTCCCACATGCCCGCGTCCGCGTAGAACGGCACGGTCGCCAGGGCGACCACCGGCGAGAGCACGGCGCACAGCCCGGCGATCACGAGCAGCCACCGTGCCCGCACCCGGAGCACCGGGATCGCGAGCAGGAACAGCACACCGTACGTCGGCAGGATCACGTACACCGGCGTCTGCAACGCCATCAGGAGCAGGCCGATCGCGACCACCACGACGGCGCGGATCGCCAGCCGACCGCGCACGCGACCGATCGCCGGCGGACCGGGCGGGTCGGTGCGCCCACTCGTCAGGCCGATCGACACCCCGGCGAGCACCGCGAAGAGCGACGACGACCGGCCGTGCGCGACCGCCGCCCAGGTTCCCGGATCCGACCAGTCGACCACGTCGGCGATCCCGCCGACGTGCGTCGCCATCATGCCGAGCAACGCGATCGCCCGAGCGACGTCGACACCTTGCAGCCGGCCGCCGGGAACGAGCGCGCCCCGCAACGCGGTGGGCGGTGCGGGGCGTGCGTCGGTCACGGCGTCGGCTCTCGCCTAGCTCGCGGTGGCGTTCGCGCGACCGAGCGAGACGTCGATCATCTCCTCGCGCGGGACGACCTTGATGCGCTCACGACCGTGGGGCTCGCCGAGCGCGAGCTCGTGGGCGTCGAGGTTGTGCCAGCCGTCGAGGTCGGTGTACTCGACCCCGCGTTCGGTCAGGAGCGCCGGGATCGCACCCTCGGACGGGTCCTCCGGCGTCCACCAGCTCGCCTGGTCGTTGACGATGTGCTGCACGGTCTCCATCGCGTCGGACTTCGTGTGCCCGATCAGGCCGACGGGCCCGCGCTTGATCCAGCCGGTGGCGTAGACGCCCGGGAGCTGCTGGTTGTCGTCGTCGAGGACCTGGCCCTCGTGGTTCGGGATGACCCCGTGGCGCTCGTCGAACGGCACGCCGGGGAGCGGCGACCCGAAGTACCCCACGGCACGGTACGCGGCCTGGATCGGGATCTCGCGGATCTCCCCGGTGCCCTCGACCCCGCCCTGGCCGTTCGGGCGGGTGCGCTCGTAGCGGATCGCGGTGAGCTTGCCGTCCTCGCCGACGAACTCGAGGGGCTTCGCGTAGAAGTGCAGGTGCAGGCGACGGCTGGCCTGCCCGGTCTCACGGGTCCGCCACTGCTCCAGCACGCGGTTCATCACCATCACCTGCTTGTTCGTGGCGATGGCGGTCTTCGAGGCCTCGTCGTGGTCGAAGTCCTCGTCGTAGAGGATCATGTCGACGTCGCGGAGCTCGCCGAGTTCCCGCAGCTCGAGCGGGGTGAACTTCACCTGCGCCGGGCCGCGGCGGCCGAACACGTGCACGTCGGTGACCGGGGAAGCCTTGAGGCCCTCGTACACGTTCGCCGGGATCTCGGTCGGCAGCAGGTCGTCGGCGTGCTTCGCGAGGATGCGCGAGACGTCGAGGGCGACGTTGCCGTTGCCGATCACCGCGACGCTCTCCGCCGTGAGCGGCCAGGTGCGCGGGACGTCGGGGTGGCCGTCGAACCAGCTGACGAAGTCGGCCGCGCCGTACGAGCCCTCGAGCTCGACACCGGGGACGTCGAGGTCGGCGTCCTTGATCGCACCGGTCGAGAACACCACCGCGTGGTAGTGCTTCCGCAGGTCGTCGAGGGTGATGTCCTCGCCGAAGCGGACGTTGCCGAAGAGCCGGACGACGCCGCGGTCGAGCACGTCGCGCAGGGCGTTGATGATGCCCTTGATGCGGGGGTGGTCGGGGGCGACGCCGTACCGGACCAGCCCGTACGGTGCGGGCAGCTGCTCGAACAGGTCGATCGACACGTCGTGGCCGTGGGCCTCGCGCAGCAGGATGTCCGCGGCGTAGATGCCGGCGGGGCCGGCGCCGACGATGGCGACTCGGAGGGTGGGCACTGATCGTCTCCAGTTTCGTTCGGGTGGGGTGCTCCCGAGGGGGTCTCGTGGCCGCGTCGCGTCGCTCCTGCGTCAGCGGTGGGGCGGCGTCAACCGCTGCGGTGCCGCCGTGTCATCGACTGCGGTCGACGACGGACTCGGCGAAGCGGATCAACGCCCGCTTCACCGTGCCGTCCGGCAGCGGTGCGAGGGCGTCGACCGCCTCGGTCGCCCACCGGACCGCGACGGCCCGGGTGGCGGCGGTGGCCTCGTGCTCACGGAGCGCGGCCACGGCGGACTGGTAGGGCGCGGAGTCGACGACGTCGTCCGGGGCGGCGTTGACGTCGCGCTCGATGCGTTCGAGGAGCGCGACCGCGTCCGGCGCACCGGTCGCGGCGAGGCGACGGAGCTGCAGCAGCGGCAGCGTGTCGACGCCGGCGCGGAGGTCGTTGCCCGCGATCTTGCCGGTCTTGTCCTTCGCGGGGGCGAGGTCGATGACGTCGTCGACGAGCTGGAAGGCCACGCCGACCTTCTCGCCGAAGGTGCCGACGGCGTCCAGGTAGGAACGGTCGGCGCCGGAGAACATCACACCGGCGCGAGCGGCCGTCGCGATGAGCGAACCGGTCTTGTCGCTGAGGACCTGGATGTAGTGCTCGACCGGGTCGTCCTCGGGCTGGGGCCCCGTGGTCTCGTGCAGCTGTCCCATGCAGAGCCGCTGGAAGGTCTCGGCCTGCATCCGGATGCCCTCGGTCCCGAGGTCCGCCGTGATGAGGCTGGCGCGGGCGAAGAGCAGGTCACCGGTGAGGATGGCCACGTTGTTGCCGTACGTCACGTGGGCCGCCGGGACACCGCGTCGCACGGGCGCTTCGTCCATGACGTCGTCGTGGTACAGCGATGCGAGGTGGGTCGTCTCGATGCTGACGGCGGCCTTCACGACCGCGTCGGTCACGCCGTCACCGAGCTGGGCGATGAGGAGCGTCAGCGTCGGCCGGATGCGCTTGCCGCCCGCCGAGAGCAGGTACCGGCTCGTCGTGTCGGCCAGGGTGTCCGTCGAACGCATGGCTTCTTCGAGGCCCTGCTCGACGAGCTCCAGCCCGTCGTCGACGGCCGCGATGAACCGCCGCTCCGCGGGCGTGGCGAACAGTCGCTCGCCGATGCCCAGCGACGCGCGGAGACTCGGTGCGCGACGTGCGACCGGGACGCTCGGATTCAAGTGCTGCTCCGTGTTCGGGGGTGGAGGGACCGGTCAGGCGTCGGTCGGGTCGACGCTCGGCTGCTCACCGGTGTGCTGGTGCTCGCGGCGCGCCTTCGCACGACGGGCGACGGACTCGCGGACCGTGCCCGCCACGGGCTTGCGACCGCGGTGCAGTGCGACGATACCGGCCGTGAGGTTGCGGTACGCGACCATCGTGAAGCCGACGCCGCGGAGCCACTGGCTGAGGACCTGCTGCTCGGGCCACGCCTCGATCGACTCGGCCAGGTACCGGTAGGCGGCGGGGTTGCTGCTCGAGAGCCGCGCGACGCCCGGGAGCACGCGCTTGAGGTACGTGCCGTAGCCGAAGCGGAGCACGGCGAGCGGCGGCGTCGAGAACTCGCAGATCACGACGCGCCCGCCGGGCTTGAGGACCCGCAGCATCTCGCCGAGCGCCTGCATCGGGTCGTTGACGTTGCGCAGGCCGAAGGAGATCGAGACCGCGTCGAAGGTGTCGTCGTCGAACGGGAGGTGCTCGGCGTCCCCCTCGACGAAGGTGATCTCGGGGTGGCGTTCGCGGCCGACGGCGATCATCCCCGCGGAGAGGTCGAGCGCCGTGACGTCGGCCCCCTTCTTCGCGAAGGCCGCCGCGCTCGTCCCCGTGCCGGCGGCGATGTCGAGCACCTTCTCGCCGGGCTGGGGGTCGACCGCGCGGACCGTCGCGACACGCCACAGCGGGGCGTTGCCCGCGGAGAGGATGTCGTTCGTGAGGTCGTACTTCGCGGCGACGTCGTCGAACATGGCCGCCACCTCGTCCGGCCGCTTGTTCAGGTCCGCTCTGCTCACCCACAACATCCTAGAGGTCCCGCCCGTGGGTTCCCCCGAGCACGGCGCGTGCGGGGCCGGAACCGGCGCGTACGATCGGTCCGTGACCCGAACCACCACGGCAGCCCCGCCGCTGACGGTCTCGACCCGGATCCTCGACGACCCGGGCGCCGTCCTCCGCCACACCCTCCGGGACAGCCCGCTCGCGTTCGTCCGGAACGGCGACGGCATCGTCGGCATCGGCGAGGCCCTGCGCTTCACCTTCACCGGACCGGAGCGGATGCGGGAGGCCGCGGCCGTCTGGCGCACCATCGTGCAGTCCGCCGTGGTCGACGACCCGGTGCAGCTCCGGGGCACCGGTCTCGTCGCCTTCGGGTCGTTCACGTTCGCCGACGACTCCGCCGAGACGAGCGTGCTCATCGTCCCGCGCGTGGTGATCGGCCGCCGACGGGGCCGGGCGTGGCTCACCGCGGTCGACACCACGCCGGACCCGGAGCCGCTCGGTTTCACCCGCACCTCGGTGCCGGTGCCGAACGTCGGTCCGCACGTGTCGGTCGCCCTCGGCCCCGGACGCATCGACGCGGACGCCTACGCCGAGCGGGTCGCCGAGGCCGTCCGGCGGATCGCCGCTGGAGACGCCGAGAAGGTCGTCCTGGCCCGCGACCTCGTCGGGACCCTTCCGGACGACGCCGACCGTCGGGCGATCCTGCTCGACCTGGCCGAGGCCTACCCGCAGTGTGTGACGTTCGCCGTCGACGGGCTCGTCGGCGCGACGCCGGAGACGCTCGCGCGGACGGACGGCACGCGGCTGTCCGCTCGGGTCCTCGCCGGCAGTGCCGCGCGGGGCGCCGACGCCGTGTCCGACCGCGCCGCCGCCGAGGCCCTGGCGGCCAGCGCGAAGGACGTCGGGGAGCACGCGTTCGCGATCGACAGTCTGCTCGCCGCACTGCGGCCGATCGCGTCCGACCTGCGCGCGGACCCGGAGCCGTTCCGGCTGCAGCTGCCGAACCTGTGGCACCTCGCCACCGACGTGCAGGCGACCCTGCCGGTGGGGACCACCTCGCTCGACGTCGCCGACGCGCTGCACCCGACGGCCGCGGTCGCGGGGACCCCGACCGACGTGGCCGTGCGGCTGGTGTCCGAGCTCGAGGGCGTCGACCGGGGCCGCTACGCCGGGCCCGTCGGGTGGCTCGGCGCGAACGGCGACGGGGAGTGGATGCTCGCGCTCCGCAGCGCACGCATCACCGACGACGGGTCCGTGCGGGCCTGGGCCGGTGCGGGCATCGTGGCCGGGTCGGACCCGGCGCGCGAGGTCGCCGAGACCGCGCTGAAGTTCCGCCCGATCACCGACGCCCTGACCTGATCCCGCACCGCGCGCGTCTGCGACCCGGCAACCTGCCGAACGGGAGGCGCGGCGCGGTCCTGCCACGTGCCTCCCGTCCGGTACGACGCGGCGTCTCGGGCCAGCGGCGCGCCGTGCTGCACGCGAGACACCGCCTGTCGGCCGAGACGCCGCCGCATCCGGCGGCGTCTCGCGGCCGCGGCGGCGTCTCGCCCGCGGGGCGGCGTCTCGTCTCGACGAGACGAGACGCCGCTCGCGCCGCGTGACGCCACTCCTGCCTCGAGACGCAGCGCCGCGCGGTCAGTCGGCGAGCGGGACCTCGATGACGACGCGCTCCGCCGGGTCCGTCAGCACGCGCTCCAGGTCGCCCCACGTCGCCGCGCGCCGGTACTCCCAGCCGAGCCCCGTCACGACGCGCTCGACGTCGACGAACTGCGGCGTGGTCATCATCCGGCGCATGTCCGCCTCTGGCGTGGTCGCCGCGACCTCGAGCCCGCGGAAGATCGCTCCCCCGGAGTCGTTGCCGACGACGACCTGGACGCGGTGCCGCGGTTCCTCGGTGCCCGTGACGAACGCGCCGAGGTCGTGCAGCAGCGTCAGGTCGCCGAGCAGCACGCGCGTGGTGCCGATCGACGCCGACGACCGTTCGAGTGCGGCGGCGATGCCGAGTGCGGTGGACACGGTGCCGTCGATGCCCGCGAGGCCACGGTTCGCGTGCACCCGGATCGGCTTGCCGGCGACGTGCCCGTCGGCGACGCGGATGATCTGCGAGGCACCGAGGACCAGTCGGTCGTGGGGCCAGGTCGCGCCCCAGACCGCGTCCGCGAGCATCGCCCGGTCGACCGGACGGCGGCGGAACGCCACCTCGTCGCGGAGGAACTTGTTGCGCTCGGCCCGGTCGCTCGAGCGCTTCGCGTCGAGGTCCGGTCCGGCGTCACCGCCGCCCAGCAGCGCGCGGCTCGTCGCCACCCAGCGCCCCACCCACGCACGGTGCTCCGGCCGGGTGCGGCCCGTCACGCGGACGTCGGACACGAAGGTGGTCGCCGCCGTCGGCCTGGAGGCGCGGGCCGGGTCGAAGGGATCGGCACCGGGTCCGCGCACAACGATGGTCTCGACGTCGTCGCGCTGCAGGAGCGCGGGGACCTCACGACTGAGGGTGGGGTGGCCGAGCACGACGGCGCGGCGGACCGCACCGCCGAACTCCGGCTCGCGCAGGAGCTCGCGGTAGGTCACCACGAGGTTCCGGCCGAAGCGCGCCCCGCTCGACACCTCGGCGAGCAGCGGCGCACCGAGCTCCCAGGCGATCCGTTCGGCGTCCGCCCCGGCGTCGTGCCCCGCGATGACGACCGTCCCGGGCTCGTCGTCCGGCGCCAGCTCGGCGACCGGGAGCCCCGAGTGGACGCGCCGTGTGGCGAACGGGAGGTCGACCTCGTCGTCGGGCACGGGCTGCACGTCGTCGTCGCCGAGTCCGGCGGAGAGGGGCTCTCGGAAGGCGACGTTCAGCTGCACCGGCCCGGGTTGTCCCTCGTGGCCCGCGGCCGCGGCGACCGCCTGGCGCACGAGGGTGCGGACGGTGTCCGTGGTGCTCGCGTCGACACCGTGCACGGTCGGCGCCTGGACGTCCCGCACGAACGTGACGGCTGCGCCGAAGATGCCCGGCTGGACGGTGGTCTGGTTGCTCCCGATGCCGCGGAGCTCGTCCGGGCGGTCGGCACTGACGACGATCATCGGCACGCCGGAGTGGTGCGCCTCGAGCACGGCGGGGTGCAGGTTGGCGACGGCCGTGCCCGACGTGGTGACGACGGCGGCGGGACGACCGGACTCGACCGCGAGGCCGAGGGCGTAGAACCCCGCGGTGCGTTCGTCGAGCCGGACGTGCACGCTGATGCCGCCGGCCCGCTCCAGGGCGACGGCGGCCAGGGCCAGGGCCTGCGACCGCGATCCGGGGCTGACGACGACGTCGGTGACGCCGGCGCGCGCCAGTTCGGCGAACAGCGCCAGTGCGAAGTCGGTCGCGGGGCTGCCGGAACCCGCGGGACCGTCAGCGATCGGTGCGGCCGTCGTCGTCGCGCCGCTGGTCGCGCCGGTCTCGGTCGGCACGTCGTTCTCGTTCGCGGAACTGCTGCTCGAGGTCTCGGAGGGTCTCGTCGTCCTGGTCCTTGTCCGTGGGGTGCCGCTCGGGGCCGTGCGGGCCCCCGAGGAAGTCCGGGTCGTCTTCGGGTCCACGGTACCCGGAGCCGCCGCCCGGGTTCGTCGCCGGCGCACGGCCGAGGAGGAACCAGAGGACCCCGCCGAGCACGGGCAGGACGATCACGAGCAGGAGCCAGACACCGCGGCTGAGGGAACGGACACGTTCGCGGGGCATCGTGGCGCAGTCGATGGCCGTGTACACCGTGAAGGCCACGGCGGCCACGACGACGATCAACCACAGTCGGACCATTCCCGGAGTCTAGGTCGCGAGGCTGTGGGGTCCCTGCCGGTCGCGCATCCGTAGACTTGCCGCGTGAAAGCGTGGCTCGTCTACACCCTGGCCCGTCTCGGCATCTTCGCCGTGGCCGTGGCTCTGCTCCTGCTGACCCCGATGCCCTGGTACTGGGCCGTGATCGTCGGCGCGCTGGTGGGGCTGCTGGTGTCGTACATCGCGCTCGGCAGGCTGCGCGAGCAGGTCACGCTGAGCCTGGCGAACCGCAGCGGGAAGCCGGAGCGCGACGCGGACACCGACTTCGAGGACGACTTCGTCGACGCGGCGGACACCGACGCACCCGTCGCCCGCCCGGTGTCGGACGCCGACCGGCACGCCGCCCGCCGCGACACCGACGCGGACTGAGTCCGCCGCCGCAGCCCTACGGCGTCGTGGCGAGCGTGATCCCGAGCACCACGCCGAACACGAGGGATGCGAACGACGACAGCTGCAGCGCCGTGATGAGCTCACGGGGCTTCCGGGACGACACCCCGATCGCCAGCGCCGGCAGTGCCAGCAGCAGCGAGAAGTACGTGAAGCCGGTCCGGAAGTAGAGCAGCACGAACCAGAGCAGCACCACGTACGGCAGCATCAGGAACAGGCCGTAGAGGACGCGTGCGACCGGCCGACCGACGACGACCGCGAGGGTGCGCTTGCCGGCGAGTCGGTCCTCGTCGATGTCACGGATGTTGTTCACCATCAGCACGGCGCAGGCGAAGAACCCGGCGGCGATCGCGGCGGCCCACCCGCTCAGCGTCACCGAGCCGATGAGGACGAACTGGGTCCCGAGGACGGCGACGAGTCCGAAGAACACGAACACGAAGACCTCGCCAAGGGCGTTGTACCCGTAGGGCTTCTTGCCGCCGGTGTAGAACCACGCCGCGACGATCGCCGCGGCGCCCACGAGGAGCAGCCACCACAGCTGGGTCAGCACCACGATGACGATGCCGGCGACCGCGGCCAGGCCGAAGAACGTCAGCGCCACGGTCAGCACGGTCCGCGGCTTCGCGAGTCCGGCACCGGTGAGGCGGGCCGGGCCGACGCGGAACTCGTCCGTGCCGCGCACGCCGTCGGAGTAGTCGTTGCTGTAGTTCACGCCGATCTGCAGGAACAGCGCGACGAGCAGGGCGAGCACCGCGGTGACGACGTGGCCGTCCTTCGCCAGGAACGCCCCGAAGTCACTCGGTTCGCCGCTGTCGACGAACGCGACCGTCGTGCCCATCACGACGGGGACGACACCGAGCGTCAGGGTGCGGAGGCGTGCGCCACCGATCCAGTCGCTCGCGGTCGCCTTCCGCTTCGTGCGCTGCGGGGCCGCGGCCTTCGCCGGGTTGCCGGACCGCCCCTTGGACTGCGTCGAGTTCTTCGTTCGTGCCACGACCGACCATCATATTCGCGACGCGTCGGCGTCCGGTCGCGCAGAGCTACGAACCGGCCATGACCTGGATCGCCCGACGGTCGGGCTTGCCGGTCGGGAGCATCGGGAGCTCGGCCACGACGACGACCGCGGCCGGACGAGCCGCCCGGCCGAGCGCGGCGCCCACGTGGGCACGGACGACCTCGAGGTCGAGCGGCCGCGCGGTGACCACGACCGGCACCTCGCCCCACTCCCCCGACGCACGCCGGCTGACGACCGCGGTGTCCTGCCCTGGCAGCTCCCGCACCAGGCGCTCGACCTGCCCGAGCGGGACCTTCTCGCCGCCGGAGATCACGACGTCGTCGAGCCGGCCGAGCACCCGCACCAGGCCGTCGCGCACCTGGGCGGCGTCACCCGTGCGGTACCAACGGAGTCCGTCCCGTTCGGTGAACGCGGACGCCGTGCGCTCGTCGTCGTCGAGGTACCCCTCGGCGAGCATCGGGCCCGCCAGGAACAGCTCGCCGTCGACGACCTCGGCGCGGACCGTGCCGAACGGGACGCCGTCGTAGACGCAGCCGCCGCTCGTCTCGCTCGCTCCGTACGTCGTCACCACGCGGACGCCCGCATCGAGTGCGCGCTGCCGGAGGGGTGCCGGTGTCGCCTGCCCACCGACCAGGACGGCGTCGAACGCCGCCAGGGCCCTGGACGCCCGGGCGTCGTCGAGCACCCGCGCCAGCTGCACCGGGACGAGCGACGTGTACCGGCGCGGGGCGGCCGGCCCGGTGACGAGTCGATCGGCGGCGTCGGCGAACGCATCCGCGTCGAAGTGCCCCGGCGGCACGACGACCGGCGAGGTCCCGGCGGCGATCGACCGGGTCAGGACGTTGAGACCGGCGATGTAGTGCGTGGGCAGCGCGAGCACCCACCCGCCCGGACCGCCGAGCGCTGCGTCGGCGGCCGCGGCGCCGGCGAGCAGCGCCTCGGACGAGAGCGCGACGCGCTTGCCGGTCCCGGTGGACCCACTCGTCTCGACGACCAGGGCGACCCGCTGCGGGACGCTGGCCGGAGCCGGTGTCGGCAGCGCCGGCGCGTCCTCTGCGACGGGGAGCAGGGCGGGGCCGCCGGCGAGTGCTGCCTCCAGGCCGCGGAGCACCGCGAACGGATCCGACGCACCCAGCGCGACCAGCGGACGGGTCATCAGTAGTGCCAGGGGAAGGCGGTCCACTCGGGCGCGCGCTTCTCGAGGAACGAGTCACGACCCTCGACGGCCTCGTCGGTGCCGTAGGCCAGCCGCGTGGCCTCGCCCGCGAACACCTGCTGCCCGACCATGCCGTCGTCGACGGCGTTGAAGGCGTACTTGAGCATCCGGATCGCCGTCGGGGACTTGCCGAGGACGATCTCGCCCCAGCGGATCGCCTCGCGCTCGAGGTCCTCGTGCGGGACGACGGCGTTCACGGCGCCCATCTCGTACGCGCGCTGCGCCGAGTACTCCTGCGCGAGGAAGAAGACCTCGCGGGCGAACTTCTGCCCGATCTGCTTGGCGTAGTAGGCGCTGCCGTAGCCCCCGTCGAACGAGCCCACGTCGGCGTCGGTCTGCTTGAACTTCCCGTGCTCGGCGCTCGCGATCGTCAGGTCGCAGATCGCGTGCAGCGAGTGGCCGCCGCCCGCAGCCCACCCCGGGACCACCGCGATGACGACCTTGGGCATCATCCGGATGAGGCGCTGGACCTCGAGGATGTGCAGCCGACCCATCGACGCCTGGGCCGCGGCCGGGTCGACGCCCTCCGGCGGGGCGCCCTCGTCACCGACGTACTGGTACCCGCTCCGCCCGCGGATGCGCTGGTCGCCGCCCGAGCAGAACGCCCAGCCGCCGTCCTTCGGGCTCGGACCGTTGCCGGTCAGCAGGACGACGCCGACGCGGGGGTCCTGGCGGGCGTCGTCGAGTGCGCGGTACAGCTCGTCGACCGTGCGGGGACGGAAGGCGTTGCGGACCTCGGGGCGGTCGAACGCGACCCGCACGATGCCGTGCGACACGTGCTTGTGGTACGTGATGTCGGTGAACTGCTCCGCGATCGGAGCCGCGGTCCAGACGTCGGGATCGAACAGGTCGGAGACGGGAGCAGCCATGCCCCCACGGTACCGCTCGGGCACGGTGCCGCTCGGGCTCAGACGCCCATGCCGTCCGCAGCCGAGCCGCCCATGTCGGTCAGGACCTCCGGTGCGACGATCACGAGGAGGACGATGAGGATCACCGGGTTGGCGAAGAAGGCCACCACCACGCCGACCGCGCCGTACCAGCGGCCGAAGGACCCGACGGCGGCGACGAAGCCCAGGACCGCGGCGATGAGCGTCAGGAACACGACCACGAAGCAGATGCCGAACGCGAAGTCGGTGTCGCCGCCCATGAAGACGGCGAAGGCGCTCGCGTCGACCGCTGCCGAGACGACGGCGAGCCCGAGGGCGATCTTGCCGACGACCGGGTTGCGCTTCCTGCGACCGACCTGCCCCTGCTGCCGGACGTCGACGGTGTTGCGCTGCATGAGCCGGGCGAACTCGTCGGTGTCGCGGCCGGGAGCCGTCGGACGCGGTGCGCGCTGCTGCGGTTCCGGCACCGCGCCTCCCTCGTCCTGGTCGTCCGTGCTGATCGACACCTGTCGACCGATCGCCTGCTGCCGACCCTGGCCGACCGATGCATGCTAATGCCCTGCCCTGGCGGTCCCCTCCGAGGAACCGTGAGGTGGGCTGGACGTCGCTGCCAGGATGGGGAGGTGCTCCCCGACCGCGCCGTACTCCCCGAACTCGCCGACCTCCTCGAGGACGCGCACGTGGTCGCGCTGCCGATGCGGGTGCGGTTCCGCGGGATCACCTCCCGCGAGGCAGTGGTCCTCCGTGGCCCGACCGGCTGGACCGAGTTCTCGCCGTTCGTCGAGTACGACGACGCCGAGGCCGCCGCGTGGCTCCGGGCCGCGATCGACTTCGGCTGGGCGCAGCACGAGCCCGCCGCGGACTCCGTGGCGGTGAACGCCACCGTGCCCGCCATCGCTCCGGACGCCGTCGCGGGGTTGCTCGCCCGGTACCCGGGCTGCACCACCGCCAAGGTCAAGGTCGCGGAGCCCGGCACGACGGTGGACGACGACGTCGCACGGGTCGCCGAGGTGCGTCGGATCATGGGTGCCGACGCCCGGGTCCGCGTCGACGCGAACGGCCTGTGGACCGTCGACCAGGCGGCAGTGGCCCTGGAGCGCCTCGCCCCCTTCGACCTGCAGTACGCGGAGCAGCCGTGCCGCACCGTCCCCGAGCTCGCCGCACTCCGTGCCCGGCTGTCGGGGCTCGACGTCCCGATCGCCGCCGACGAGAGCGTCCGGAAGGCCGCGGACCCGCTCGCCGTCGCCCGGGCCGGCGCCGCCGACGTGCTCGTCGTGAAGGCGCAGCCCCTCGGCGGCATCACGGCCGCGCGGGCGATCGTCGCCGAGGCGGGGCTGCCCTGCGTGGTGTCGAGTGCGCTCGACACGTCGGTCGGGCTCGGGATGGGGGCGTTCCTCGCCGCGGACGCCATGAGCCCGGGGTACGCCTCCGGGCTCGGCACGGCGGCGATGTTCGAGTCGGACGTGTCGGGTACGCCGCTGCTCCCGGTCGACGGGCGTGTGCCGGTGCGGCGCGTCGAGGTGTCACGGGAGCTGCTGGCGCGGAACGCGGCATCGCCGGAGCGGACCGCCTGGTGGCGGGCACGGCTCGAGCGCGTGCACGCGGTGCTGGCCGAGTCGTGACGGTCCGGCGGCGTCTCGAGCGCGCCGCGGCGTCTCGAGCGCGCCGCGGCGTCTCGGGCGTGCGGCGGCGTCTCGGGCGTGCGGCGGCGTCTCGGGCGTGCGGCGGCGTCTCGGGCGTGCGGCGGCGTCTCGTCTCGCTGAGACGAGACG
>Ga0308156_1000092_pt1 | contig 279880 bp, 273 predicted proteins | sample PhyAR2_FD_201041 | JGI IMG/M metagenome (GOLD analysis project Ga0308156, IMG submission 201041) | Phyllosphere microbial communities from UC Gill Tract Community Farm, Albany, California, United States - DLSL A.R2 | ecosystem: Host-associated > Plants > Phyllosphere > Unclassified | place...
TTACTTAAATTACTATAACGAAGAACGAATCCAAGAAAAATTAGGCTACCTGACACCGAAAAAATACGGTGTACAGGCAGCCTAATCAAGGTGTTTTATATGTGTCTCATATTGCTAGGTCAGTCTAGAACACAGGTTTTCGTTGTTTAAAAGTAATCTTATGAACGGAACATCGTCGGGTCATCTGGAACGTTCTCCAGGTAAGCGATCCGTCCGTTTTCATCAAGACGTGCGATATCTTTTCCGTCTTGCGTGAAGACACTACCGTCTGCCCGTTTTCCGCAAACTGCCCAGCGTGTTTCATATGTTCCTGGTGTTGTTTCTTCCCAGCCTGCGTACATGTGCTTAATGTCTTGATTCGCCGTGAACACATGACGGACGAACTGTTTCCAGGCGTCGATGCCGTGCTTTGGTTGTCCGTTCAGGACGAACGTGATGTCTGTCGTGAATAAGGAAACGAGATCCTCAAAAGCTTGTGCGTCTGTGCGTGACGCGTCGAATAAGTCGAAATAACGATTCAATACCATAGTAAAAACCTCTTTCTATTCATTAAAGTGTCATCATCCGGTCTGTGATTAACGCATGCAACCGTTCTAAATGTTCCGGTGGACAGGAGGCATCGATCGCTTGACGGATCGAGCCGATCGACTCGCGCTTCAACGTCGATTGCCACGCATCTTCTGCCTCTGTCATCAGATTCGAGAGTAGCCCGATTTCCTGTTCCTGAATTCCCATCAAATCCTCAAAGACACCGCTTGACGCATACAACGTCTGTTTGCCTTCGATTGCCTGATAGACGTCAAAGATTTGAATTTCGTCTGCCGGACGTCGTAAGCGAAAGCCCCCTTTGACACCAGGTACGGAATACAACAGATCCGCCTGGACGAGTTTTCGTAAGAGCTTTTGAAAGTAGGTCGGCGAGGCACCGAGTTGCTGGCTGATGAATTCACCAGGCAAAACGGCGCGATCCGGAAGAAAGGTCAAGAGCAACATCGCATAGACGGATTGCTCGACCCCAGTTTTCATTTGCATGAGAAATCTCCTTTCGTCAAACGTAGATAATGTATATCCATAATAGTTTTATTCGAAAGAATTGTCGAGTCATATGCTCTCACAAAACCGTCACACCTTTTCGACAGCATCTGCATGGCATCCCCGTTCCGGATTCGGTATACTAAATGTACGATATGTGAAAATATTCACTAAAAGTCGTTCACACTTTGTGAAAGGACGTTTGTATATGAATCCATTAAAAGGAATCGTTCAGATTCCACGCAGTATTCTCATTCAATTCATCATTGCGGCTTTCCTGATGGGGGTTGCGGTCGTCGGTCAATCGTACGGCATCGTGTTGACGGTCGATCGAATTTTCCTGAAAGAGCAACCGTTTGAAGCCGTCATTCCGTTACTGCTCGTCGTTCTCGGTATGCTGTTGCTCCGGGTCGCCGTGACGTATTGGAACGGTCGTCTCGGTACGACGTTATCGGCACACATGAAGCAGGCACTCCGGGAAGCGCTCGTTGCGAAATACACAGGTCGCTCGGTCGAGATGATGCTACAAGGGCAAGCGGGACAGAAGGTCAGTGTCTTGCTCGATGCCGTAGACGAGATGGACAGCTATTACAGTCAATACTTGCCGAAAGTCGTCCAGACGACAATCGTTCCCTTGATGGTCTTGATCGCGGCATTCAGCTATGACTGGATCACCGGTCTCGTCATGATGATCACGGCACCGTTCATTCCGTTGTTTTACATCATCATCGGCATCATGACGCAAAAGCGGGCCGATGCTCAACTCGAGAAGATGACCGCGTTCTCAGGAACGTTTCTTGATACGTTGCAGGGATTGACAACCTTGAAGTTATTTGGTCGCGCGAAACGACAACGTGACGTCATCGAAAAAAGCAGTCTTGATTTCCGGGATGCGACGTTAACGGTCTTGAAGCTCGCTTTCTTGTCGTCGCTGATGCTTGAGTTCATCTCGATGCTCAGCATGGGAATGATCGCACTTGAAGTCAGTCTGCGCTTGATTTTGTTCCAAAGCATCACCTTCATCCCGGCGTTCTTGATGCTCGTGTTGGCACCAGAATACTATCTTGCCTTAAAAGAGATGGGAGCTGCCTTCCATACGGGACGCGGTAGTGTCGCGGCAGCGAAACAGATCGCAGCCGAACTGACGGCAGACGATCGTCCTATTGCCTTCGGTCAATCGGAACTTGCGACCGATCGTCCACCACGAATCGTTTTGGATGAAGTTGATTTTACGTATCAAGAAGGACGTTTTGCCTTACAAGACGTGACACTTGCGATCGAACCGTATCAAAAGGTGGCATTGATCGGTCGCAGTGGTGCCGGTAAGTCGACTGTCTTACAGTTGATTGCCGGACTCGCGGATCCAAAAGAAGGACGGATTCTGCTCGACGGAATTGAGCGCAGTCAGGTGGCGGAAGCGAGCTGGTTCCGTCAGTTGAGCTACATCTCGCAGCATCCGTATCTGTATGCCGGAACGCTGGCAGAAAACATCGCAATCGGTGAACTCCGTCAAGCGACACCGGAAGAGATTTTTGAGGCGGCGCAGGTGGCAGGGCTCGAGGAGCTGATTGCGACGTTACCTGAAGGGATCGACACGGTGATCGGAGAAGGTGGACGTGGTCTATCAGGTGGCGAGAAACAGCGCGTTGCGTTGGCACGCGCGTTCTTGAAACGACCGAACGTTATCGTCTTTGATGAACCGACGACAGGACTCGACGTCAAAACGGAGCGACTGCTTCAACAAGCGATCGAACAGCTTGGACAAGCAGCGACAGTCATTACTGTCGCACACCGCCTGCATACGATCGAGCGCTCAGATCAAATCGTCGTCCTCGATGGCGGACGAATCGTCGATCGTGGCACTCACGATGAACTGCTTGGACGTGATTCGGAATATGCTCGGATGCGTAGCGTCCAGAGAGGGGAGGAAACACGATGAAGGAACTACTAGGAGTCTTTCGGTTGATGGTGCATCAAAAACGCGATATCGCCTGGTCGATCTTCTTCGGTGTCCTCGCCGGAGTGACAGCGGTCGGTTTATTCGCAGCAAGTGGTTACCTGATTTCAAAGGCAGCCTTGTTGCCACCAATCCAGACACTCGCCGTCCTGATTGCCCTGCAAAAAATCTCGAGTCTGACGCGTGCTGTCAGTCGGTATGCGGAACGTTATTATTCGCACCGAGCGACGTTTACGATCCTCAGTGATATCCGGACGTCGTTCTACCGGAGACTCGAGCCGCTTGCACCCGGTATTTTCGGGAAGTACCGAAGTGGGGACTTACTTGCCCGAATCGTTGGGGACGTCGAGAGTCTGCAAAATACGTTTTTACGTGTCCTTTATCCACCGATCGTCTTGTTGCTCGTCTTCTTCTGTACGATCTTTTTCGTCAGTTTCTTCTCGTGGACGATTGCTGGGATTCTATTGCTTGGTCTGATTCTGACCGGTTTCTTGATTCCAGGTTGGTTCGCGTACCGCGAACAACGTTTCGCACGTTCGGTCCGTGTCCGACGCGGTGATCTGTCGACAGAAGTGACGGAGTTGTTCCAAGGCTATCGCGACTTAAAGATTTACCAGCAACTCGATCAAAAAGAACAGGACTTGAATGCCGTCGCAAAACGGTATGTCGAGGAAGAAAAACGGAATGGTTTACATGCTGTTTCGAACCTGGCCTTGAATACGATGGTGACGCTGATCATCTCTTGGCTCGTTCTTGGTGTCGGTGCCTATCTCGTCGCGAGTGGACAGCTCGAAGGGGTCTTCCTCGCTTTACTCGTCATGACATCGCTGACCGTTTTTGAAAACGCCGCACCGATGGCGATTTTACCGGGCTTCTTTGAGGATAGCCGGCATGCTGCGAAACGACTTGATGAAGTCGTGACCGAGCAAGAAGAACCAACTTATGACACGTTTGTTCTCGATCAGGCACCATCCTTTGAAACGAACGCGTTGACTTTCACTTTCCCTGATGCACCGCGTCCGGTCTTACGTGACGTCACCGTCTCGATTCCTGCCGGTAAGAAGACGGCGATCGTCGGGGCGAGTGGTTCCGGGAAATCCACGTTACTTCAATTGATGTTACGGATGTATCCGACAGACGGATTAACGATTGCTGGTCAAGAGAGTCAGACGGTTGATCCGGAAGGACTGTGGCAACACGCAAATGTCGTCCTGCAACAGAATCATTACTTTTACGGAACGCTTCGCGATAATCTATTACTCGCGAACGAAGCAGCAACGGACGAGGCGATGCGTCAAGCACTTGACGATGTTGGATTAACGACGTTTGAATTGAACGACCGTGTATTTGAAAAAGGCGAGAACTTGTCTGGAGGAGAAAAACAACGCTTAGCGATTGCCCGTGTGTTCTTGCGTGAAGCGTCGCTTTACTTGCTTGACGAACCAACGTCTTCCGTTGATGCTTTAACGGAACAGATGATTCTTAGCCGGCTCTTCGAACGGGCAACGGATGCGACACTTGTCCTTGTCAGCCACCGATTGGCAGGTCTTGAAGCGATGGATCAAATCATCGTCATGGATCAAGGTCACGTCATCGAAGTTGGAACGTATGCTGAATTGATGGCGCGACAAGGAGCGTTTTATGAGTTAAAACAAGTCGAACAGTCCGTGTTTGCTCCGATTGGCTAATAAGTAGTAAAAGATAGAGGGTAGTCAACAAATGTTTGACGAACAGAAGGTCGTTTTCCGAATGAAAAATCGGAAAGCGACCTTTTTGTTAAATGGGAGAAGAAGCAGATTCATCCTCGACTCCTACAGGAAAAGAAAGCAACAAAGCGGCTTATCTCCCGCCTGTGGAAAGGGAGGATAATATAAGCGGAGGTTTCTTACATCACACTACTTCTTCATGAAATAAGAAAGAGTCAAAAAGACATGACAGCCCACTTCTGAAATGGTAAAGTCTAGAAAAAAGTGTGGAGGGATTTCATGAATATTGAACAATCATCTATCGTCGTCGATCAAACGACCATTTCATATGATCATTTTCAAATGGGATCCAAACAAGTCTGCTTCTTGATTTCGGGAGCATCGTACCTATACGATCATCCTTACTTTTACTACAGCCGGATGGCATTACTAGCACGAGGCATCGATGTCATCTGTATTCACTATGTGACGGAAGAGCTCTTTTCGATGACGGACGCAGAATCGAATGCTTGCATGACGCGCCGGGTCGACGCTGTCGTCTCAGAAGTGTTGGCGACGCATCCATACGAAAACGTTCAGTTCATCGCAAAGTCGTTAGGAACGATTCCGCTAGCGGCATTACTTGCTAAGCCGAGTCTACAGACAGCACGCTTCGTTTTCTTAACACCTGTCTTGACTGAAGTGGTCGAACAAATCGCCACCTCGTCGCAAACTGGACTCCTTATCATCGGGACAGCTGATAAGTTTTATGATGAAGCGGCACTTGAAACGTGTCGCACCTCGCAACTGACGATTGATGTCATCGAAGGAGCGAATCATTCCTTGGATCGAGGATTCAAGGTCAATCAATCACTTGCGGTTCTCGGACATGTCGTTCGTCAAATCGAAGCGAGTTTATTTGAACCGCTCTATAAGTAAAAAAATCCGACCAGCAGAGAGTCTGCTGGACGGATTTTTTAGTATGGACGAAGTAAGGCACGAACGGGACTACCGTCGCCATCAACGAGCGGGAGCGGGACGGCGTTGAGGTGATAATCACCAGGCGTGATCGCATCAAGGACGAGTCCTTCGAGAATATGGACTCCATGCTGCGCCAGTGCGTGATGGGCGGCCATTTCCTTACTATCGATCGCATCGACGCTTGGTAAGTCGAGACCAATCAGCGAAATCCCGAGTTCCCCGAGGCGTTCAGCAAGACTTGGCGTCAAGACGGGAATCGTTTCTGGGAAAGTTGATTTGTCGATCCAACCATCCGTTTTGATGATCAAGCGCTGGACGTCATTTAGCTCAAAGCCATCTAAATCAGCGGCTGTGATTTCCTTACGACCTGGTAAGTAAATGACGCGCGCATGTCCGATGTAGAGATCTGGATCAAGGTCGATGATTTTTTGTCCGGCATCGTCAAAATGAAACGGCGCGTCGACGTGAGTGCCGGTATGCAGACTCATCGTTACTTTACCGACATTGACGGAACCAGTGTCTGCCTTATTCCATGTCAGTGTCGCTTCAAATGGTGTATCGCCCGGCCACGTTGTGACGTGGCGATCAAGTGGTTGTGAAACATCAATCCATCGTGTCATCGCTGCATCCTCCTCATAATGTCGTGCGGACCGACCACAGTTCCGGGAAAAATCTGTGGTCAAGCACACGTCGTAGATAACTGACACCAGACGAACCGCCTGTTCCTGGCTTTTGTCCGATGATCCGTTCGACGGTACTCATATGGTTAAAGCGCCACATCTGTTGCTGGCTCCCGATATCGAGTAGTTTTTCACCGAGTTCATACAGATCCCAGTATTGTTCGACATCACGATAGACGGTCGCCCAAGCTGCTTCGACACTTTCATTCGGCGTCCAGTCCTGCGTGACATCACGCTCAAGGACGGATTCGTCGATGGGTAGCCCATGGCGCGCCATCGCCCGGATCGTTTCATCGTAGATGCTTGGTGTCTTCAAATCTTCCAGCAACATTGGATAGAGTGTTTCGTCATGCGCATAAACTTTTAGCATCTGCTCATTCTTGAAGCCGAGCGCGAATTCGATTTGGCGGTTTTGATACGACTGAAAACCGGATGAGTGACCAAGCGCGTCACGGAATTCAAGATATTCGGCAGGGGTCAAGGTCGACAAAACATTCCACGACTGAATTAGCTGGTGCTGAATCTTTGAGATGCGTGCGAGCATCTTAAACGATGATTCGAGATCATCGTTTGCGACGGCTTGCGTCGCTGCACGCATCTCATGCAGGATCAGCTTCATCCAGAGTTCGCTCGTCTGATGAATGATGATGAAAAGCATCTCATCATGATGCCCCGATAAGCGATGTTGACTCGAAAGCAATGGATCTAGTTGCAAATAATCCCCGTAGGACATATCTTTCTTAAAATCCGTTTGAATCGATGCTTCAATAGACGTAGGATCTGTCTTTGTCATTCCCGTTCATCCCCTTTATTGAATTAATTTAGTTTTCGTTTTTCAGCGGTCTGCGGTTGTTCCGGATGCGCCCGTTTCCAGAAGAAATAGGCGATCGATAAGAACACTAACCACGGTACACCAAACTTCAAGACGATTTGGAAATCCGTGAACCATGTCGTCAGTACGAGTGCGAATAACAACAATGCACCGAGGGCAGTCAGATACGGATAACCCATCATCCGGACCGGTAACGTCCGTCCACCTTCACGTTCCCATGCTTTACGGAAGTAGAGGTGGGAGATGAAAATCATGAACCACGTGAAAATTGCTCCGAACATCGATATCCCCATCATGAACGGATAAGAGACACTCGACTGGCTGCTGATGATCCCCGCGAGAAAAATCCCGAGCGTTGATACGGCGAGTGCGAAGAGTGGAACACCTTTTCGATTCAAACGACCAAATACTTTTGGCGCATACGTTGCTTTAGATAACGAATACATCATCCGTGTCGAAGCATACAGCTGACTGTTCATCGCAGACAGCGCCGCCGTCAGGATGATGAAGTTCATGATGCCGCCTGCATACGGAATCGATAGCATCTCCATTACTTTAACGAATGGACTTTGATCGACGCCGCCTGCTTGTTGCCACGGGACAATCATCAACATCAAAGCAATCGTGATGACATAAAACGTCGAGAGACGGAAGACTGTTGCTTTTAATGCTTTCGGTACAGCGACATCTGGGTCCTTCGCTTCACCGGCAGTTACGGCAATCAATTCCGTTCCGAGGAAGCTGAACAGAGAGATGAAGATTGCGATCCAGAGACCTGAAAAGCCGAACGGCATGAAACCACCGTCATTCGTGAAGTTTTGCGGACCAATCTCAGGACTTGGGCTACCGATGACCAAGTAGGCACCGAGCAAAATGAATAGCAAGATGGCACTGATTTTAATGACTGAGAACCAGTATTCGAAGGTTGCGAACGTATTGACTGTCGTGGCATTGATGTAAATCAACGCGGCAGCGAATACGAGAATCCAGACGACCCCGGGAACGTCCGGGAACCAGTATTTCATATAGATCGAAATCGCACTGACTTCAACGCCAATTGCAAGAACGTTTGCAATCCAGTACGAATAGCGGACGAGAAAACCCGCATATGGACTAATGTATCGTTCGGCAATCGTACCGAACGAGCCAGATGTCGGATGGGCGACCGTCATTTCAGCCAGACAGCCCATTAAAAGTAAGACGATGAAGGCACCGACTGCGTAACTGATCAAAACGCTCGGTCCGGCAAGCCCGATCGCGAGCCCACTTCCGAGGAAGAGACCAGTTCCGATCGCACAGCCCATTGCAATCATCGTAAGTTGACGTGTCTTGAGTTCACGCCGTAGTTCAGTAGGTTGTTCCATGGTGTACTCCTTAAGCAACGACTTCGCGTTCATTTGCGAAACGTTCGTATTCTTTATCTTCCATGATTCGTTTGAGTGTCGCGACGACGTCATAGACATCGGTAAACGTATTGTAGAGTGCGACGGGTGCTAGACGAACGATGTTCGGTGCTCGGAAATCGGGGATGATTCGATTTTCCTTGAGTGCTTTACAGATCCGTGCCGCTTCCGGGTGCTCGAGGCTGAGATGCGCCCCACGGCGTTTATCGTCGATCGGGTTTCCGATGACAAAACCGTACGGTGTGAGCTCCAGCTCGACAAGTTCCATCATGTACTGTGTCAGCGCGAGTGACTTCGTCCGGACGGCTTCGATACCGACTTCGTCAAACATCTCTAATGCACCGATTTGTGGAGCGAGACTTAAGACGTGTGGTGTCCCGATTTGGAATGACCCGGCATGCGCCGCCGGTGTCATCGTGTGATCCATGTCGAACTGCTTATCCTTGCGTGAACCAAACCAGCCCGTCAGACCAGGCAACGTTCCGAAATGACGTTCGTGGACGAATAATCCACCGACCGTTCCAGGACCACCGTTCAAGTGTTTGTAATTACACCAGTAGGCAAAGTCGACATCCCAGTCATGGAAAGCGTGGGGAACAGCTCCGACAGAATGACAACCATCAAAACCAATCAGGATGCCACGGTCGTGTGCCGCTTTCGTCAAACGCTCCATATCGAGAATTTGTCCACTTCGGTAAAGTACCGCCGGCAAGACGATCAACGCGATATCGTCCGTCATCGCAGCGATGATGTCGTCTTCTTCTAAAAAGCGACCGTCACGACTTGCTACTTGGACGAGGTGTGTCTCCGGATCGAGTCCACGTAAGCGAAGTTGGCTTTGAAGGGCATAGATGTCCGACGGGAATGTCAGCGCATCCGCTAAAATCTTATCTCGTCCTTCCGTCGGTTGGAAGAATGTCGCGACGAGTTGGTGGAGATTGACGGTCGTCGAACCAGTGACCATGACTTCTTCTGCTTGTGCGCCGACGAGCGGAGCGTTGAGAGCAGCGAGACGTTCCGATAATTCGAACCAAGGATGACGTCCTTTCATCCAGCCATCGATCCCGAGTTCTTTCCAGTCTGATAGCGACTCGAGCAACGTCTTCTCGGCACGCTTCGATAATAAGCCGAGCGAGTTTCCGTCCATATAGATACTACCCGGTTGCAGATAAAACTCATCACGATAGGCAGCGAGTGCATCTTGCTCATCCTGAGTAACAGCATCGGTCCGTTTTGCTTGCAGTGTCATACGTCATCCTCCTCAAATGAATGCTCAATCAATTTTGACAAAAGCGTAGCAAACAAATTGACATTGTGTCAATATTATCGAATAGAGAAAACAAAAGGAGTGAAGGACATGTCATCTTCTCAACCAGAAAAAATCGATAAACGTCATCTGCGCACAGTGCGGACACGCGAGAAACTGTTGAGTGCGGCACGTGACGTCTTCTTAGAACAAGGGTTTCAAACGGCAACGATTTCACAAGTGATTAAACAAGCTGGCGTCGGTTACGGAACCGCTTATGTCCATTTCGAAGGGAAAGATGAGCTACTCGTCGTTTTAATGGAAGATGTCATGAGCCGCTTCCACGCGATCGCGGAACGAACATTCGAACCGGCGACACCGATGGAGGCAAAGGAACGCATCGTGACCCAAGCAACGGATTTCTTACGTCTCGCGGAAGAAGAACGAGCAATGTTACGGATCGTCGAGCAAGCAATCGGCGTGTCTTACATCGTCCGTGCAAAATGGAAAGCGATTCGGGAACGATTCATCGATCGGATCAGTCAGGATATCCAGTACGCGCAAGAGACAGGACTTGCACGGCAAGATGTCGACCCGAAACTCGTCGCCCGTGGTTGGTTCTTCGCGAACGAGATGTACTTATTCGAAGTCGTCCGTGAAGAGGCGACGGCCACGATTGAAGAGATCGCGCACGTCTTAGCGACGATTTATACACAAGGACTCTACCGGATCGAGGATTGATGAACGGACGGGAAGGGAACGTTTCGAAGTAGAAGGGAGCGTGACCGGGATGGCGTTTGATTACGATCTCGATTTCAAGACGACAGATTTTCGCAAGGAGCCGGAAAAGTACCGGGTTGGACGCGGGGAACAAGGCGTTTTGCTTGTCGAACCTTATAAAAGTGAGATTTTGCCGCATTGGCGTTTTAAGACGCCGGACATCGCGAAGGAATCTTCCGAGAAAATTTATGAGATGTACTTAGCGTATAAAGAGGACGGGGATTTTGTCGGCATGGATATGGCGCGGAAGTTCATTCAAATGGGACATACGCGCGCACGACGTTACGCGAACTATAAGGGTGGACGAAAATACAAAGATAAAGAGAAAAACGAATTGCACACACGCGAGATCGACGAAGAAAAAGCGAAATCCGCTGCGATCTTCCAAGAAAAATGGGATTTGATCCGGGCGGACGAAGAGTATTTAGCGTTAAAACGGGAACATCAAAAACAATACGGTTAAATGAATGGTCGCGATTCTCTAATAGAGGAATGGAGTGGGAGCGGTGCGAACAGGATCGAAAATTATTGTGGGAATCGTCATTGTTTTCGTACTAGCTTTAGTTTGGTGGCTCGCATCACCACTTTTTTTGAATGAATCAGTCGATGAAGGACTGCCGCCAGGTTCTTCGACAGTGAAACAAAAGAAGGAGGAAAGCACTCCCGAAACGTCACAACCTTCTCCGGAAGAAACAGAAACTGAATTATCAGGTACATTCATGAACGGTGAAAAAAATTACAAAACATCAGGGGACGTTAAGACGCTAACTGTAGACGATACGTTGTATCTGCGTTTTGAAGATTTTCAAACGACGAACGGTCCAGATTTGTTTGTGTATTTAGTAGAGCCTGGTGAAGATACAGCAGATGGAATTCGTCTCGGTGCTTTAAAAGGGAATCAAGGGAATCAGAACTATGTGATTCCAAAAGACGTAGATTTGACGAAACATAGCCGTGTCGTCATTTGGTGTCGTGCCTTTGATGCTGACTTTGGAACAGGTGATTTAAAAGCAAGGAACGAATGAAAAAGCAATGCACTTCCGAATAAAAAGTCGGAAGTGCATTGCTTTTTGATGTTAAGAAGTTTGTTCGACTTTTTTAATTAAACGCGATTGACGTTTTTGCCAGATGAACGATCCGATAAACGTCACGACGAGGAAGATCAGACCAAGTGCGAACGGATAGAGAATGTTGACGTCATACAGGATACCTGCAAGCGTTGGTCCGAGCACGTTCCCGATGCTCATGTAGGCGTTGTTCATTCCCATAGCAAAGCCTTGCTCATTACCAGCGAGCTTTGAAATCATCGTATTCAAGACGGGACGTAAAATTGACGTCGCGAGGAAGATGACAAGGGTGATCGCAAAGAATCCACCGTAACTTGATGTCAATAACGATAAGAAGAAACCAAGTGCCGCGATGAACAGGAACAGGTTCAAGACCTTTCCTTCTCCGAGACTACGTGACAGCTTATCGACGATGAAGATTTGAGCAATGACACTGATGATACCGGTCGACGTCACCATGATTGCGATGTCTTTCGGTGAAGCACCGAATTGGTCATCGACGAATAGACCAAGTACTGATTCGTATGCCATGAGACCGAAGCTCATGACGAGTGTAATGACGAGCGGTACGAAGTACGGTTTCTTAAACGACGTCCCTAGTTTCTTGAGCATCGACCCTTCGTCTGGTGCCATCGCTGTCGCATCGTGTTTTTCGCTTTCTTGAAGTAACAGGACGCTGAATAAGACGGCTGCACCCGAGACGATCGCTGAGACGAGTAGTGGCAATTTTAAGTCATATTCGGCAAGGAATCCACCAATTCCAGGACCGATGACGATACCGAGTGACATCGCAGCTGAGACGTAACTGTTTCCTTTTGCACGTTGATCCATCGTCGTGATGTCCGCGACGTAAGCAAAAATTGCTGGGATCAGGAGTGCAGCACCCGCACCGCCAATTGCGCGCGAGATGTAGAGAACCGTGACGGAGTTCGAAAAATAGAAGACGAACATCGAGAGCGTCAAGCCGATCAATCCATAGATGATCATTTTGCGACGACCGTATTGGTCCGCCCATTTTCCGGCAATCGGTGACATGACGAGCTGTGCTCCGGCAAAGATGGCGATCATTAACCCAGCCGCCGTCCCACCTTGTCCAATCGAAGCTAAGTAAGCGGGTAGAATCGGAATGATGATCCCGAAGCTCCCGACCGCAATAAACATATTGATCATGAGGACCGTTAATTTTTTTCGTTGATCCGCGTGCATGGGGACCCCTTCTTTCGACCCGCTTTCTGTAGGCGGTTATTTGTTTCACCTTCATTATCTTAGATTCAAGCTAAAGGACCTGTCAATGTAGACGAGTCGAGGATTTGAAAAAGACCCCATCCCTCGAGTGGATAGAGTCTGTTCAGATTTATTGTTCTTTTTTTAATAACCATTTGATGTTGGGTGATAGCAACGGTCGGAAGATCGTCACGACGGGTCGACTCGACAGCAACCAGACGAATCCGGTAGCGAGCAAGAAGGACAGTCCAATCAGTAACAGTGGCGACTCCGTAATGGCTGGTGGAACCGAATCACGGAACAAACGGACGATGAACGAGTGAATCAAGTAGATCGCGAGCGTCTGGATGCCGATCTGGTCGAATCGATCTCCAAATGACCGGTGCGGCACGAGCAATAAGACCGAGAAGATCATGATCGTACTGACGGCATAGAGGAACAATTGAATCGCTGCTCCCTTCAGAAGCGAGACTTCAAATTCCCCGTAGGTGTCACGGTAGAAGAGCCAGATCGTATCAAATCCGTTTTTCGTCCAGAAAATCATGAAGACGGCAATCAAGAGTGAGACGATCAGACCGGTCAGTCGACCGATCGGTGCCGTCATCTGCTTTCGCCAGCCAGCGTCAGTCAACCAACCGCGCTCTTTGACGAGATAACCCATCAAAAAGAACGGATAAAAACTGACGACTTTTTGTAACGACAGGAAGTTCGTGATTGAATCTGGATTGGCATTGATCAACAAGGCAAATAATATACTGACGATCAGCGGGAAACGCATCACTTGGAATGCGGGTGTGACGGTTTGCCAAATGATGATCCCAAGCAGATACCAAAGCGTCCAATTCGGAACGAGCGGATGGAGTAACCCATCGAGCATCTCACGTAAGGAATCATCCTGCGTGAAGGACAAGTAGATTTCGTGAATCGATTGCCAGATGAAATACAGGGCAACGAAGGCGAGGATGCGTTGAGGTCGAACTTGTTTGAAAAAGTAGCCGCTCATGAAGATGAAGGCGGGCATGTGCAACAAGTAAATGACGTTATACGCCATCCTCACACTATCGTTTCCCGGTAAATCTCGAAACGTCTCGATCAAATGACCAAAAACGACCATGAAGATGAGTAAGACCTTATAGTTCCCAAGCCAATGATCGTACGCTGGCGTGGTCACTGGTTTGATGGGGCGATTCATTTTTTCTCACCCAGCAGGATTTGATCAACGAACCGGGCACTCGATTTCCCGTCCTGATGCTCAAAGAAATATTCTGCGAATGCTTTGACGTTATGCATTTCGAAGTCTTTGTTTTTAATCCGTTCAATCAATTCTTCTGATGTTTTGACGATTGGACCCGGAACGAATTCCTCGAAGTCGTAATAAAAATCACGTTTTGAAATATAGTCCTCAAGGTCATATGCAAAGAACAACATCGGTCGATTCAATAGGGAGAACTCGAAACATGTCGATGAGTAATCCGTGATTAAGATGTCTGAGACGAACAACAACTCATTGATTTCACGATGATCCGTCAAATCGAGGAAGAAGTCAGCGTAGACTTCTGGAATCTCCATCCGACGGCGGATGAATGGATGCAGTTTAAGGACGAAGACGTACTCCTCATGAAGTTCTTCGTACAGCGCATCGAGATCGAGTTGATCAAAATCATAATAGGCACTCTTCGCACCATTTCCTCGGAACGTCGGCGCGAACATGATGACTTTCTTTTGTTTGAAGATTGGGTATTCCTCATAGATACGTGTTTTCGCCTCCTCGATGAACGGTTGATCGAAGAACATATCCGTCCGTGGAATACCGGTCGCGATGACTTGATCTTCCCGTAAACCGAAGCCTTCTGCATAATGACGGGCGACATTATGGGAGCTGACGATGGCTTTCGTATAGTTTCGGTGACTGAGCGAGTTCGCGCTTGGACCACCTGGTTTTCCGAGGCGGCTGTAACCAAATGTCTTGAAGGCGCCAACGGCATGCCAGACTTGAACCAAATCACTGCCTTTACGAATATTCAACGGATAGATCATCGGATAGAAGTCATCGACAAGAATCGTCTTTGCTGTCGCTAAATGGTATGGCAAGGCAAACTTGTCACGCCAATCGCGACGAGACTGGAGATTCGGTTTGAAGAAGGTCTTCACATCAAGATCTAAATCGCGGCGTTTGACTTCATCCAAGATATAAGCAAAGTTCCCACTGATATCACTTCGTGAATCCGAAGCGAGGATGACTTTATTCTCTTGGATCGGTTGCGTCCATTTCGTGACGTTATAAATCGCCTTAAAGGTAAAACGACGGAACTTGAACGCGCGCTTCTTCATGTTTTTCTTCCACTTCTTATAGCGATCGATGACTTGGATGAGACGTTTCGATTCGCCTTTCTTCAGGGAATGGAAACCTAAAGAGTTGCTGTATTCCGAATACTGCACGACAAGTTCGTACTCGAGCAAGATCAAGGCGTTACTATGTTTTGTATCGACGCGGTAAGCGACTGGAATTAGGGAACGCGTATCACCAAAAGGCGCTTCATGTAAAATCGTCTGCCCTTGAACGATGGCGAAGAACGCATCAAAATAGCCCATCGGTAATGGACGACCTGTCGTTGTGATGTGATTCAGGTTCAATTCACCTGTAAAGAACTCTTCCGTCCAGTCCCCCTCAAACGGAAAGCGGCAAATGAATGTCCGTTTGTTTCGTTTATTACGGAAGACTATGGCACGTTCGAGAGGCACCAACGCTTCAGCAGGTTCGGACTGGATGTAATCATCGTCCGGCTCCTCAAGTTCAGGTTGCTGTTGCGATACAGGATTTTCAAATAACGTTTGTTCGGCACGCAAAAAATCAGTCAATCCACTTAAACGTGCTTCGAAACGGAAAGTCGTTCCAGCTAATTCCAAGTAGTTGACCTCGGCTTGTAAAGTAGGCGCAAGTGTCTCTTCTGTCAAAACCATCTCTCCTCGCTCGAATAATTACATTACATTTACACAATAATGATAAAATTTTAAAATCCATGTGAACGTAGTATAGTGAAACTAGAAATCACCACTCATTATATCGTGAGACATTAAAATTGATAGGGATTTCTTTATTTTTTTGTGTTTTTGTAAAATAACACTTCAACACAGACTGCATCATTACACATACCCTGAACGTTAGGGAGAGAAAACCGAAACACGATTATTTCATAAGGGAGGGAAGCAGGTCGTCTCGTTTGGAAGAAATAACGAGACACTGCGCCAGAAGATGATTTATGCAGCCATTTTAGCTGGAGGAAAAGGAACACGGATGGGGAATGTCGATCGACCGAAACAATTCTTATCGATCGGAGAACGTCCAATCATCGTCCATACAGTAGAGAAATTCCTATTACATGAGGAGTTTGACCGCATCATCATCGTCACACCGACTGCTTGGATTAACTATACGCGCGATATTTTGGAGAAATACATCGGAAAAGATGAGCGTCTCGTCATCACACCAGGTGGACAGGATCGAAATGAATCGATCATGGCAGCGGTGAACTGGATCGAAGAGAAAAACGGTCTGTCTGATGAAGATATCATCGTTACACATGACGCCGTCCGTCCGTTTTTGACGCACCGCATCATCAAAGAAAACATCGAAGCAGCGCAAAAATTTGGCTCATGCGACACGGTCATTTCAGCAATCGATACGATCGTTGCTTCGACGAACGGTAAAACGATCACGGATATTCCGGTTCGTGATCAAATGTACCAAGGGCAGACGCCACAAAGTTTCCAAATTACGAAGTTGAAATCGCATTATGAGTCGCTTTCAACGGAAGAACGAGCGATTTTGACGGATGCGTGTAAGATCCTTCTTCTGAAAGGGGAAGATGTCGCGCTCGTCACAGGGGAACTGTTCAATATTAAAGTGACGACACCATACGACCTACGGATTGCGAATGCTATCTTGAAGGAGCGGATTCATCAATGATTAACCAAGTCTATCAACTCGTCGCCCCGCGTCAAATCGAAGTGACGTATGATGAACGGTCATTGAATACCGATCGGGTCGTCGTACGCCCGACGTATTTGTCGATTTGTCACGCGGATCAACGCTACTTCACGGGTAGCCGTAGTGCGGAAGTATTGGCGAAAAAATTACCGATGGCCATGATTCATGAAGGCATCGGAAAAGTCGTGCATGATCCGAGTGGAACATTCAAGAAGGGGACACTTGTCGCGATGGTTCCGAATACACCGACGGAAGAAGATGACATCATCGGTGAAAACTATCTGCGGACGAGTCGTTTCCGTTCGAGTGGATACGATGGATATATGCAAGACTATGTGTTCCTGAAAGCAGATCGTCTTGTCGAAGTACCGGCTGATCTTGACCCTGAAGTCGCGGCATTCACCGAGCTCGTCAGTGTATCGGTCCATGCCTTGACTCGTTTTGAAAAGATTGCCCATCCTCGTCGGGAGACATTTGGAGTATGGGGGGACGGAAACCTTGGTTTCATCACAGCACTTTTGCTACGTAAGTTGTATCCGGAAGCAAAATTACTCGTTTTTGGTAAAACGCAGTCGAAGCTTGACTATTTCTCGTTTGCAGACGAGACGTATCACATCGACCAGATTCCAGCCGATGTCTCCTTCAACCACGGTTTTGAATGTGTTGGGGGAATTGGCAGTCAATACGCGATTAATCAGATGATCGACTACATCATTCCGGAAGGCACGATGGCATTGCTCGGCGTATCAGAAGATGCCGTCGCGATCAACACACGGATGATTCTTGAAAAAGGTCTTCGTGTCTACGGTTCAAGTCGGAGTACGCCGGCTGATTTCGCACGGACGATGGAGTTATACCAAACACATCCTGACATTCCAGCTTATCTGTCGAATCTGGTTTCAGGTGTATTCCAAATTCGCCAAATCGAGGATATTCATAAAGCGTTTGAAAATGATTTGACGAATCGGTTCGGAAAGACGGTCATGGAATGGTGCATGTAACGAGATGCATTGAAAAAGAGGAGAATCGTCTATGAAACAAAAAATTCGGTTACTACAACGACGGACGGTCCACTATCTGCTTGCTGTGACGTACTGGTTGACGAAACGGTTACCGATTCAACCGAAAAAAGTCGTCTTTGCAACGTACCGTTCCGATCGTCTTGTCGATAACTTTCGTGCCGTCTACGATGAACTCGAACGACGTGACTTAGGGTATGAATACGTTTTTTTGTTAAAGCGATTCCCTCAATCGTTGGCGGGGCAAATTCAATACGTCTTTCATATGATGCGAGCGACGTACGAATTAGCGACTGCTCGTTACTTCATCATTGATGATTATTATTACCCTGTATATGTGTCGTCCTTACGGGAAGGGACAGAAGTCATTCAGCTATGGCATGCCTGTGGAGCCTTTAAAAAGTTCGGCTATAGTGTGCTTGATAAATCCTATTCACCGGATGATGATTATTTGAAGATGGTCCAGATTCACCGGAATTACAGTAAAGTCTATGTTTCCGGTGAAGCATGTATCGCCCCATATGCGGATGCTTTTGGAATGGAGCAGAAACGGATCTATCCATTAGGGGTTCCACGGACGGATCAGCTACTGAACACAGCACGTCAAGCCCGTGTTCGAGAAAAGTTGTATGATCGATATCCAGAATGGCGTAAGAAACGAATCATCTTACTCGCGCCGACGTTCCGAGGAAATGGACAGACAACGGCACATTACGATCAAGAGCTCGATTTTGAGAAATTCCGTCGGGAGCTTGGACCGGATACGGTACTCTTGCTTCGCATGCACCCGTTTGTTCTCAATCCACCAGTCGTACCGGACGCGTATGCGGATCAAATCATTAACATGACAGACTATCCGGACATCAATGATCTGATGCAGATTGCGGATATTCTGATTACGGATTATTCGTCTGTCATCTTCGAGTTTGCCTTGTTGCAGAAGCCGATGATTTTCCTCGTCAATGATCTGCAGTCGTATAAAGCAGAACGCGATTTCTATTTCCCATATGAAACGTTCGTACCGGGACCCATCGTGTCGACGTTCGAAGACGTCATTGCTTGGATTAAACGTGGACAATTCGATACGCAGAAGATTGAGACGTTCGCGAATCAGTTCTTTACGTATCAGGACGGAGAAGCGACCAAACGAATCGTCGATCATATGTTATATGACACGATTCCAGAGGCGCCTGTCTATACGAAAACATCAGTGTGAATACAGAAAAACGTTCCGATTGCGTCTCCGTTTGGGGAGAGAGACGTCATCGGAACGTTTTTATTTTTGAATTGGGGCTTGATTGGCGCGAGCAGGGGTAGCTCGCAGAATGCGCACCTCTTAAAAGTGCGTCAACTTGTCCTTTGCGGATGTTCTCGGTTTGACAGGTGGAACGATGGCAGGCCAGCCGATTTGAATGACACCGAGAACGCGTTCGTTTTCAGAAGCGTCAACGAGTGAGGCATACTCTGGTGTGAACCAGTGTTTCCCGCTCTTCCAGCAACAACCAAGACCTCGTTCTGTTGCTACCAATTGCAGATTTTGAATCATCGCAGCTGTTGCAAGTGTATCCTCTAGCTGTTGATCTGGTGTCCCTTGTACCTGACAAAGTACCGTTAAATAAACCGGGACTTCCCGTAATTTTTGTTCAGCCTGTTGACGTTGTTCAGACGTTTTCGTCTCGAATTGACCACGTGCTGTCAGCAATTCCATCAAGGCATCGACATACCGTGTTTGTCCATCTTCGATTGCGAGAACAAAGCGCCAAGGCTCTCGTAATTTATGATTCGGGGCATAAATTGCCGTGTCGAGTAATGCTTCTACCAATTCGACCGGAACGGGTTGTTCCGTATAGGACCGGATCGACCGGCGTGTTTCAATCACTTGTTGGGCATGCATCCGTTTCATCTCCTCACTGAGTACTTTTTCACTATAAATGATAACGATTATCATTGTCAACGTTATTTGTCAGAAAACAAAAAAGACGATTCCCAAGAGGAAATCATCTTTCGTTAGATTCGGATTAAGAGGCTTTTCGTTCCTCGTCTTGATCTTGAGCAACAGTCGTTAGTTTCTTTTTCATAAGACGAATCCGGTATAGGGCAAATAGATAATGGGCGAAATAGATCGTAAAACCAAGGAAAATTGTTAACGCTACATGAATTTGAACGCCGGGAACAGCATGAAGCTGAATGAAGAGCAAGACAGCCATTGCCATCGTATAAAGCACCATTTCCACCGATTGTGGCATGACGCGTTGACGTTTTAAGAAAAAGGAACGCATGAGTGGCAGGACGACGAGACTGACGAGGCGATCAACCAGTCCGATGACGAGCACGCTGATCACCATCGCTAAACCATTTTCAAAAGCGATTAACCGTGGAAAGACAAGATATGTGACGAGTAATAGTGGTCCAACTAATAAAAAGATCGAAATCGAGGCACGTGCGAATACGAAGAGCCCGTTGACACTTGTTAAAAAGGCACGAACGATCTTTTGTGACCAAGGGGATGGTCGACCAACTTGCCAAGCAAAACAACAAGCAAAGATGAACGCATAAAATTGCAGAAAGGCAACCATAAAGCATCTCCTTTAGATATGAAACTCATTGTCCCTAGTGTATCGATTTTAAGGCTGAAGTGCAAAGAAGAACTTTTCGTAAAGTATAAGAAAAGACCAGCTGATAGGACATCAACTGGTCTGTCGTCAATCAATCCAGATTCGGTTCTTTTTTTCCGTGCAAGAAGAAGGACAGAATCAGTGCAAGCGCAGATAAAACGGTCGCAATCCAGAACGCATCGGTGATCCCTTGGATTGTTGCTTGTTTCGTCAGCATCGTAAACCAACTCGTCGAAGCGGCTTGTGAGCTACCCAGCTGTTGTCCAAGATCGTTTAAATGTTGCGAAAGCGTTGGGTCGAGCGTCGTGAACTGATTCGCGTCGTCTGCCAAATGAGCCGTCGTTTGACGGGTCATGACGGTGACGAGAATCGCGGTTCCGATAGATCCAGCGACTTGACGGAGTGTGTTTTGCGTCGCGTTTCCGTGTGGGATCATCTTCATCGGTAAGGCATTCATACCGGCAGTCATGATCGGCATCATGATGAACGCCATACCGAATGACCGAAGCATGTAGATCCCCATGATGGAGTAATACGACGTATCCATGTTTAATTGCGTCAGTTCCCATGTTCCGTAAGTCATTAACGTCAAACCGAAGATGGCAAGTGGACGAATACCGAAACGGTCAAATAACCGACCGGCAATCGGTCCGGTGATTCCCATGATCAGTGATCCGGGTAAGAGGAGCAGACCGGAGTCGACCGGTGAAAAACCGCGAATGCTTTGAAGGTAAATCGGCAAAAGTAACATCCCGCCGAACAAAGCCATCGTGACGATGACGTTGATGAAGAGGGTGAACGAAAATTCCGGTACCTTTAACACGCGAATATTCAACATCGGATCTTCCATCGACAGCTCACGCATCGCAAAAGCGGCAATTCCAATTAAGCCGATGACGATCGTGCTGATGACGATCGGGCTATCCCAGCCGTCATTCCCGGCTTCACTGAATCCGTAAAGGAGACTCCCGAATCCGATCGTACTGAATAAGACGCCCAGTGCATCAAAAGAAGGTTTCGAGAGGGGCTGTGTCAGTCGGAACCAGGCAGCACCAAGTAACAATGTCACTAATCCAAAGAACGACATCGCGTAAAACATGACGTGCCAATCATAGTTTTGGATGACATATCCCGTGATCGTAGGTCCGACAGCAGGAGCGAGAATCATCGCGATTCCAAGCATCCCCATGGCAGCTCCGCGCTTATGCGGTGGGAACAACGTCATGAAGACGTTTGATCCGAGTGGCATCAAAATACCAGCCCCCGCTGCCTGAACGACACGACCGATCATCATGACCGGGAAGTTCATTGCCATCGAACAAATGATGGATCCGAAGAAAAACAGCGTCATCGAAGCGAGGAACAGCTGGCGGAACGTATAGCTTCGCATCAAAAAGGCACTGATCGGAATCAAAATCCCGTTGACGAGCATGAAGCCCGTTGTCAACCACTGGGCAGTGGACGTCGACACATTGAAGTCATTGATCAGAACCGGTAACGCGACATTAATCAACGTTTGGTTCAAAATAGCAATGAACATACCGATTAGTAAGACCGTCAGTACTTTCGGGATACTGACGTTTTCCGTCGATACCTGTTTTGAAGGTGCTGCGACTGGTGGTGTCACGGTCATCGTCGGTTCCGCATCGAGGGATTCCTCAAGTGTTGGTCCGTCAGTCGCCAGTGCCATGTCGGATTGGCGACTTCGACGGGCGATCCAGTTGACGCCGATGATGATCAGAATCGTGAACGCACTATATCCGAACAAGAAGGTAGTAGACATGAACGTCCCTCCTTAATCCTTATGAATGCGGACGGTCACATTCATACCAGGTCGAATGTCGAGTGATTTTTCTTGCGAGAGTGATACTTTAACGGGAATGACTTGTGCGACTTTCGTGTAGTTCGCGTTTCCGTTTGAAGAAGGCATCATTGAGAACGTAGAAGCCGTCGTCATCCCGATTTGCTCGACTTCACCAGAAAGTGTCGTGTCCGGGTAGCTGTCGACATAGACATCCACGGTTTGTCCGACTTTGATTTCATCGATTTCTGTTTCTTCGATGTTCGCTGTGACCCAAAGGTCGTTTAAGTCAAAACCGTAAGCAAGTGGTGTACCTGCTGCGACGAAGCCATTCTTTGTCGCCATCGACTGAACAATCGTTGCTTTCGCAGGCATCGAAACAGAAAGATCTGTCGGTTTTTGTCCAGCTTGTGCAGTCATGATGCGACCAAGTGTTGCACCACTGTCGAGCGATTCGCCTGTTTTTGCCGACCAGTCTGTTAATTTACCAGCGCTTGGACTCGCAATCGTTATCATTTTGCCATCGATTTTTGCATTGTCTGTTTTGACATAGCTTGTTGCTTGATCGTAATAGTAGTATCCAACGACACCACCACCAATCAAGACGATGAGTGTCACGATATTGATGATCAATAATTTTTTCATACTCATGGGTGTGTTTGCATCCTTTCTTGTGTACAATCGATTCAAAAAAAGTACTCCTCTGGGGGGAGGAGTAATTAATATAGTTAATTATATGGATAGTTAGCTAACAAACAACCGACAATTTCCGACAAAATGTCGGAAAAATAGATGATAACGGATTCATTAATGAAAAGATGATGAAAAAGGAGTGAAATATAGATGAATGAGAGCCGCGATCCTCGACCAAAACGGTCACGTGACCGTATTACAATGGAATTATTTCGTTTACTGAAGACGCACAGCTTCTCAAGTATTACGGTCAAAATGTTGACGGATGGAGCCGGTGTAAACCGTTCGACCTTCTACGCACACTATACGGATAAGTATGATTTGCTTGACCAAATCGTTGAGGAGCAAATGAAGGCACTTGAACAAGCGATTCGGATCACCGGTACAGGAACTGCCTTTCCGACAGTCGAGCAGGTGAGTCGCTATTTTGCTCGGTTGTTCATTCATATCGAAGAAAATGAATTATTCTATCAGACGATGCTTGTTCAAGGACCGATCAAAACGTTCATCTCGCGCTTTCTCGATACGTTGAAAGAGAATTACCGACTAATGTTTCGACCGCAAATCACAGAAGAAGCTACGTTCGTCGATCGGGACTTATTATTAAACTATGTCATTGGTGGACAGTTGGGATTGTTGATTTCTTGGTTACGAAACGGTCGACCGTATTCATCAGAGTATATGGCAGAACAATTAAGTCGGATGATCGTCTTTGGAACAGTAGAAAGCATCGGTTTTCCTAAAGAGCTGGAATGAAGACGTAAAAAAAGACACTTCCCTACGGAAGTGTCCAGTCAGGTTAAGCTTGTCGGAATGCAAGTTCTTTCGTGTAGATCGTACTCCGATTCCGTCCGCTTTCTTTTGAGTAATACAACGCTTTATCTGCCTGTTGTAATGCTTCAAGTGACGTATGAGAACCACTAGAATGCGCGATTCCAAGCGAAATCGTGATTTGTAGATCAGGTACATCTGCTGTCGGGAACAGGTTACGTGCGACCGTCAGCCGAGCTAGTTCTGCGATTTTTTGCGCTTCTTTCGCCGAAGTACTTGGTAAGATGATTAAAAATTCTTCACCACCGTACCGTCCGACGAGGTCGTCTGGACGCGTCAAGGAAGCAAGAGTCATGCCGAGTTGGCGTAACACATCATCGCCCGCATCATGACCATATGTATCATTGACATGCTTGAAGAAATCGATATCGATGAGTACAAGCGAATAGCCTTGGTCGGTCGAACCGACAAGCGAAAGGGAGTCATCAAGACGACGACGATTGGCGAGCCCTGTCAATGCATCCGTCATGGCGAGTTTCTGCTGATACTGGATGTTTTCGAAGTGACGGCGTAATTCCGTTAGCAATCGAAAAGCGACAAATCCAGCTAATAGATTAAAGAAGATGTAAGCAATCGAGATTTTAAAGAATGTCGACCAGCTGTGCGTCAGAATGTAGATGGCGGGTAACGAATAGAGAATACCGACCAATACCATGAGTTGAAAATGACGCATCGAGACATGGACGAAGCGACGCATGATCCCGATCGTCGTGATGAACAAGACGATGATCAGTGTAGAGAGATAAAAACCTTCCATTTGATCGACCGGTGTTAAAAAGTAACGTGTCCCGATGATCATCGCACCTGCGACGATGGCGCTCGGGAAACCACCGAACAACATGGCGATCGCGACGGGAACGATACGTAAATCCACACGGGCGACATCGATTTGGATCCCATTGAACATCAATAAAACCGCAATCAGACCACAGATCGCTCCGAGTATAAGTCGAATGCTCCATTTGGAGTTCAATGAAATACGCGGTTGATTCCGAAACGGTAAGAACAAGAGAGTAATCGTTGTAAACAGTAGACAAAAGTTAATGATGAATTGATTCATGATGGACAACAAATCCTCCCAACTCCCCCAGCTAACAGATTTCCATATATATACTTCCAGTATACTCAAGTAGATAACGGTTAGACAGAGGGAAATCTTTAGACAAAATAGAAAAAACGGTAGAAAATCTACCGTTTTTAAGAAGACGAAGTAAGAGTATCCTCATCCATCGTCTGTAAAATTTTATCAAAGACATGAACCATCGTTTCAAGCTCTTCTTCCGTCAATGTACCGAAGCGATCTTGTAAATAATTTTTCCGGACGATTTCGAGATCCCGAAATGCACGTTCCCCGTCCTCCGTCAAAGCGAGGACGATTGAACGACGATCTTCCGTCGAACGTGTTCGGGTGACATATCCTTGTTTATACAGCTTATCCGTCAAAGCAGTGACTTGACTCGTCGCGAGCTCAAATTGTTCCGCAAGAAGCGTCGGGCGCTGAGGACCATTTTCTGAAAGGCTTCGTAAGATGAAAAACTCACTCCGGGTCGCCGTTCCTTCAAATAGCCGGTTAAGTTCACGTCGCAGGGTACGAAGAATGACACGCATTTGTTCCTCGAGTCGATAAGTTAGCAAATCACGTTCCTGTGGCATGCAAGCAGCATCCTTTCTCTCAGTGGACTTCTACCATTTAGTGTACTAAACATATCGGATTTTTACCATCGACTACCCCAGATTCGAAAAAGGCAATTGACAATTTCGTGGCGTTTTGTGTAATATGGCGTAGTAATAACTAACTTAATTCAGTTCTCACTCAACCAGTGGGATGGAGGTTGCAGTTCTTAAGAGTACGGTTACGGATGTCGTCAAGCGACAGATGAGGTGACCTGAAAGGAAGAATTGCCGAAATCAATCATCGCTTTGAAGATGATCGATTGGGATTAGATCAAATAGGTCTAATACTGTCACAAGTCGGGTATCACCTACTTGTGGAGAGCTATCTTTCACGACGGTAGAATGAGGCGCATCCATTTTATTATGTTGCGTTCTCATCTTCCATCTGGAAGATGAGGGCGCTTTTTGTTTTTTCATTCAAAAAGTGTCCTCTCAAAAATTTATTAAAGAGAGAAGCGAACGAAATGAACAATCTAGATGTGAAACAAACAACAGATTCGACAGCAGAAGGATTAAAACGTGGATTACAAGCCCGTCATATGTCAATGATCGCCATCGGTGGAGCGATCGGAACAGGACTCTTCATTGCGTCCGGTGCTTCCGTCGCAGCAGCAGGACCAGGTGGTGCGCTCCTATCGTATGCAATCGTTGGTCTGATGGTCTACTTCCTAATGACAAGTCTTGGTGAAATGGCAGCGTACATGCCGGTCGCTGGATCCTTCTCGACATATGGAACGAAATTCGTCGATCCATCATTCGGCTTTGCACTCGGCTGGAACTACTGGTACAACTGGGCAGTCACGATCGCAGTCGAGCTCGTCGCAGCACAAATCGTCATGACGTATTGGTTCCCGGATGTTCCTGGATTTTATTTCAGTGCCTTGTTCCTCTTACTCATGATTGGCTTGAACTACTTCTCCGTTAAAGGATTCGGGGAAGCGGAGTATTGGTTCGCGATGATTAAAGTCGTTACCGTCATCGTCTTCTTAGTCGTCGGTGTTGCGATGATTTTCGGTGTCTTTACATCGGAGCCACCGGTTGGCTTTAAAAACTTTGCTCTTGGCGATGCACCGTTCGTCGGTGGGATTCCTGCCGTCATCGGAATCATTCTTGTTGCTGGATTCAGTTTCCAAGGAACGGAGCTCGTCGGGATTGCCGCGGGTGAGTCAGAAGACCCGAAAAAGAACGTTCCTAAAGCAGTCAAACAAGTTTTCTGGCGTATCTTACTTTTCTACGTCTTCGCGATTTTCGTCATCGGAATGCTCATTCCGTATACGAGTCCGAACTTGGTTTCGAATGACATTACGGACGTAGCGGTTAGTCCGTTTACGCTCGTCTTTGAAAAAGCAGGTCTTGCGTTCTCAGCAGCACTCATGAACGCTGTCATCTTGACGTCTGTTCTATCTGCCGGAAACTCAGGCATGTATGCTTCGACACGGATGCTGTATACACTTGCGCGCCAAGGCGATGCACCGAAGTTATTCGCGAAAGTCTCGAAAAACGGTGTACCCCGTAACGCCTTGCTTGCAACGGGTGCAGTCGGTGCGCTCTGTTTCTTGACGTCGATGTTTGGTGGACAAGTCTACCTGTGGTTACTCAATGCTTCCGGGATGACAGGATTCATCGCATGGCTCGGGATTGCGATCAGTCACTATCGCTTCCGTAAAGGATTCGTTGCACAAGGTCACTCGTTGAAAGACTTACCATATGTTGCACCAGCGTTCCCGTTCGGTCCGCTGTTCGCATTCGGTCTTTGTTTCCTTGTCATCGTTGGTCAAAACTATGCCGCATTCCTCGCTGATCAAATCGATTGGGTCGGGATTGCTGCGACGTACGTCGGTATTCCATTGTTCCTTGCCTTCTGGTTAGGACATAAATTCAAAAACCGGACGTCGATCGTTCGTTATGACGAGATGGACTTCCCAGAACATCCGCGTCAATCGTAATGTGTGAACCACCTTCTATAATGAAGGTGGTTTTTTTATTTCTTTAAATGAAAACGTTTTCTAAAATATAGTTTTGGAAAAGTATAAAAAAGGAATCAATGAATACATATTACAAGAATAGAAAACATGAATGAAGAATAGGGGGGAGACACATGACTACATCTGAATTATTTTTCACATTAGGTTCTGCAGCGTTTTTCATGTTGCTCGTTGCCTACATATCCTATCGATTGACGCGTGGGAAAACACAAGGCGTCGATGAATACTTCTTAGCGGGGCGAGGTCTAAGTGGCGTTTTCATTGCCGGATCATTACTACTGACGAATTTGTCGGCAGAACAGTTGATTGGACTCAATGGACAATCCTTCATGGGGAATATGTCGAGTATGGCATGGGAAGTTACGGCGGGATTTGCTGCAATCATCATGGCCATCTATCTGCTCCCGAAATTTCTCGGGCTAGGTATCTCGACATTACCGGAATACTTAAGTCACCGGTATGATGAGACGGTTCGCCGGATGACAGTCTTACTCTTTTTACTTGGATATATGTGTGTCACGATTCCTTCGATGCTTTATTCGGGTGGAATTGCTGTCTTGCAGCTGTTCGATGTTCCGGAATTATTTGGTCTCAGTTATACGCAATCCCTTTGGTTAGTCGTCTGGGTCGTTGGAATCATCGGAGCGATTTATGCAATTTTTGGAGGACTACGTGCGGTGGCTGTCTCCGATACCTTGAACGGGATTGGGCTTGTCTTCGTTGGATTCCTAGTTCCGGTGCTTGGCTTTATCGCGCTGGGTGACGGGAATTTGCTTCAAGGAATGAAGACGATTGCGACTGTGCAATCGGAGAAGCTGAACGCAATCGGAAGCTCAACCGATGCCGTTCCGTTCTTTTCGATTTTCACGGGCATCCTATTTGCGAACTTATTTTATTGGTCACTCAATCAATATGTCATTCAACGTGTGCTCGGGGCAAAAGATTTGAAGGAAGGACAGAAGGGCGTCTTAATGACAGGCTTCTTGAAGTTATTAGTTCCGATCTTCATGCTGATTCCTGGGATCATTGCCTATCACTTATATGGGAACACACTAACGAGCGGTGATCTATCATATCCTCGACTCATTACGGAGTTGTTGCCGGTCTCGCTGATGGGATTTTTCTTAGCTGTCTTACTCGGAGCTGTCTTCAGTTCGTTTAACTCGTTGCTCAACAGTATTGCGACACTTTTCGTACTCGATATCTATCAGCCGGTGTTTGCGAAAGAGGCGAGTGATGAACATTTGATTCGCGTCAGTAAATGGTTTGGAACGATCGTTGCCTTAATTTCTTTCGTCATTGCGCCGTTCTTGATGTACGCGCCGGACGGCTTATGGAGTTTGATCCGGCAATTCACAGGATTTTTCAACATTCCAATTCTCGTCATCGTATTAATGGGGATTTTCATGAAACGAATTCCGGCGATTGCGGCGAAAATCGTCATTGTCTTTCACGTGTTCGCGTATTACTTATTCGTCTTCGGTTTCAAACAACTGTTTGGCTGGGATCATGGCATTAGCTATATTCATGGATACGGTATTCTACTCGTGATTGAAGTGCTATTCATGGTATTCATGGGGTATCGTTACCCAGCCGTCCAGTCAAGAAAGGTCAATCGACGACAGTCTGTCGAGCTCACTCCATGGAAGTTCGCGATTCCAGTATCGATCCTATTATGTACATCAATCATTTGGACGTACGTTCTGTTTTCAAAGATCGGACTGGCTTCGACAGCAGGTGTCGTGTCGAGTTGGTTCTGGCCGGTCACGTTAGGACTTGTCATTGCGACGATCGTATTATGGCGTGTGTCGCTAAACGCTTGGGAGGCGAAGTACCGGACCTATCTCGAAGAAGAGTACCGTCAAGCCGAATAATCCTCTCGCAGAAGGCATGACATATCAGGTAAGATGAAAGAAAAACAGGAGGCGATCTTCTTGAATTACTGGTACCACTTTAAGCGTGCCTTCCTACCGATCGCATTATTGCTTGTGACGCTTGCCTTGTACCAAATGATTTATCGTTTGAATAACATCTGGTATTCGTTTGGAGGACTTCTTCTTGTCTTTGCTGCGATTTACTTCGTCATGCGTCGTCTAAAAGCGAACCCAGAGGATTGAATGAGCAGGAAAGTCGAGTCCATTCTCTGAACGAGGTAAAATAGACACATACAGAGGAGGGGAAGATAGATGGCAAAAGCAATATTTGCAGGTGGTTGTTTCTGGTGCATGGTCAAGCCATTCCATAAATATGATGGTGTAGAGCAGGTCATTTCAGGATATACCGGTGGTCATACAGAGAACCCGACTTATAAAGAGGTCTGTTCGGAAACGACAGGTCATTTGGAGGCGGTTGAAGTCACGTACGATCCGTCCGTCATTACGTACGAAGAATTACTCGAGATCTTCTGGCGTCAAATCGACCCTACGGATGGCGGAGGTCAATTCAATGACCGTGGTGAATCATACCAACCGGCTATCTTTTATGTCGATGAAGCACAGCGTGAGGCAGCTGAACGTTCGAAAGCAGAGCTTGACGCATCAGGACGCTTCTCACGTCCGGTCGCGGTAGAGATTCGTCCAGAAAAGCCGTTTTGGCCAGCCGAGGAGTATCATCAAGATTATTATAAAAAAAATCCGTTCCGTTATCAGATGTATAGTGTCGGCTCAGGTCGCGCGAAATTCATCAAGGAAGCGTGGAAGGATCACGGTAAGGAAAAAGAACTGAAAGAACGTCTGACACCAATTCAGTATAAAGTCACACAAGAGAACGGGACAGAACCCGCTTTCCGTAACGAATACTGGGATGAAGAACGTCCAGGTCTTTATGTCGACATCGTCGATGGCACACCACTCTTCACATCGAAAGATAAGTTCCAGTCGAACTGTGGTTGGCCGAGCTTCGCTAAACCAATTTCAGAAGAGAAGATGGAAGTCGAACTCGACACGAGTCACGGGATGACGCGGACGGAAGTGCGTTCTGCGAATGCAGATAGTCATCTCGGTCATATCTTCGATGATGGTCCGACCGAACTTGGTGGTCTTCGCTATTGTATCAACTCAGCAGCGTTACGATTTATTCCGCTTGAAGAGCTTGATTCGGCAGGATATGGGGAATATAAAAAACATTTCGAGTAACATGTAAGGAGCAGTCAAACGATTTCGTTTTGACTGCTCTTTTTTCAAATGGAAGGGAGAGAATCGAATGTTTCGACCCGTATATGAAGAGATTCGACAAATGACGATTGCGAAGGTACTTGATTTTTACGATCATGAAATTCGTCAGCTCAATGAGCAAGCACGTCAGGAAAAGTACGACAAGATGAGTTTGAGTCCATTTCGCTTTTTCCGCGGGAGTTCACATCTGTTTTATTATGACGTGACGCGAATCCCTCTTGGTTTTGATACACCTCGTGATAAACCGACGTGGATTCAAGGCGATCTTCACTTTGAGAATTTTGGTGTTCATGGCAATGCGAAGGGAGAGATCATCTACGATATCAATGATTTTGATGAAGGGTACTTAGGATCTTATTTATATGATTTGATTCGCATGGCGGTCTCCGTCCGGTTGTTCGCTGAAGAGGCAGGATACGATCCGACTCCTGCGATTCGAAATTATGTCCTGGAATACTTACACGATTTAAAAAAGTACGCTCTCGGAAAAGATCCGAGTGATGTCTGTTTTACGCGGGATAATACGAAAGGACCAATCAAGAAGTTGATTAAAAAAGCAGAAAAGAAACGTGAAGAATTAATGGGAGAGCGGACGGAACTGGTGGATGGCGTGAGACGTTTTTGTACATTACCGGATATGGCAGCGGTAGATGATCCAACGCGAATAGCGATTGAGTCTGCTTGGTCCTCCTATATCGAGACGATTGACGCAGAGGATCGTCGTGACGAAGCGTTCTATACAATCAAGGATATCGTCCGGAAACTAGACAGTGGAACGGCATCGATTGGTCTTGAACGCTATTACATCTTGATTGAGGGGGAGGGAGGGGAAGAGGATTTGATTCTAGAGATGAAACAAGCTCAGACTTCTGTCCCTTCGTTGTTCCTTCCCGTCCATCGTCCAGAAGCAGAAACCGTTCATCAAGGACGCCGGATCATCACGTCCCAAAAAGCGATGCAGGCACATGAAGATCCATATCTTGGCTACCTGACGATTGGTCAAAAGGAATATTATGTACGTGAGCGCTCACCGTATAAGAAAAAGCTAAAAGCAAAGCACATCAAAAGTCAGGATGACCTCGAGAATGTGTTATGCATTCAAGGTCAAATCACCGCCAAAATCCATGCACGGGCGGATCAGGATGCGGGGATTACAGAAAAAATTTTAACGCATCATGCCGACGTTGAAATCATCCAAGCCATTGGTGTTTCGGACACCGCTTTTTTAGAGCAAATCGAGCGTTGGTCAGAAGCCTACGTGACACGAACAAAGCTGGATTACCAAGTGTTTTTGGAGTGGGTGAAGACCCGAAAAACAAATTAAAAATCTAACAAACTGAGGCTTGTCAGATGGATGTGTAACATGTGTTACACATCCATCTTTTTTGTACGGATTTTTTTGTTTAACGAATGAAAGCGTTCAACAAAATAGAAATAGGTATAATGACCTATATCAATTTATCAGAAAACTTCGTAAATTTTTGATTAAGTTCTTACGGACGACTCGCTCCGTAGGACGAATCATAACAGGTACAGGGGGAAATACATCATGAGTTTGACGCGGAAAAAAGATGTTTCCGCTATGATTGCTGCAAGTAAACGAAACAGTGGACTTGCTCGAAATCTTGGCGCGATGGATTTAACGTTTTTAGGAATTGGCGCCATCATCGGAACCGGAATCTTCGTTTTGACGGGAACAGGAGCATTGACTGCAGGACCAGGACTTATCGTATCATTCATCTTATCTGCCATCGCCTGTGGTCTAGCCGCTCTTGCTTACGCTGAATTCGCATCAACGATTCCGGTCAGTGGATCCGTCTATACGTACACGTACGCAACGATGGGAGAGATCTTCGCTTGGATTATCGGTTGGAACTTGATCCTCGAATATGGACTTGCCTCCAGTGCCGTTGCAGCCGGTTGGTCTGGGTACTTCCAGTCCTTACTCGCAGGATTCAACATCCATGTGCCAACAGCCTTATCAGCAGCTCCTGGAGCCGTCGAAGGAGCCAAGACATACTTCAACCTTCCTGCGTTCTTAATCCTCTTTGCCATTACGGCATTGTTGTCGATGGGAATCAAGGAAACGAAACGTGTCAACAACATCATGGTCGTCATCAAGGTTGCAGTCGTCATTCTCTTCATCGTTGTTGGTGTCGGCTACGTTGAGCCATCGAACTGGACACCGTTCACACCATTTGGTTGGGGAGGTGTCTTCTCAGGTGCCGCGATCGTCTTCTTCGCGTACATTGGCTTTGATGCCGTCACATCAGCAGCTGAAGAAGTCCGTGATCCGCAAAAGAACTTGCCACGCGGGATCATCGGTTCACTCGCTGTTTGTACAGTCCTTTACGTCATCGTCGCAGCCATCATGACAGGAATCGTACCGTACCAACAGTTCGCTGGTGTCGATCATCCAGTCTCACTTGCGATTCAAATGGCGGGTCAAAGCTGGGTAGCTGGATTCATCGATCTCGGTGCGATCCTCGGGATCACAACGGTCATTCTCGTCATGACTTACGGAATGGTGCGTCTTGCATTCGCCATCTCGCGTGACGGAATGTTCCCGAAAGTGTTCTCTGAAGTGCATCCGAAGTACCAAACACCATTCAAGGCGACTTGGATGATCGGACTGGGAAGCTCACTCGTTGCTGGTTTCGTTCCGCTCGATGTCATCGCAAACCTCGTCAACATGGGTACGCTCGCAGCATTCGTCTTGATCTCTGTCGCTGTCTTGATTCTTCGTAAGACACAGCCGGATCTCCCGCGTGCGTTCAAATGTCCAGGTATGCCATATGTGCCAATCGCAGCAATCGCTGCATGTCTCTTCTTGATGTTCAACTTGAAACTCGAGACATGGATTGCATTCGGAATCTGGCTTGCCATCGGTTTAGTCCTTTACTTTACGTTTGCACGTAAGAGTTCGAATTTACACCCAGGAAATATGCCGGCAGCGGAACTCGCTGCTTCGAAAGAAGAACAGTAACACACAAGAAGACCCGGTCGCCTGAAGGCGATCGGGTCTTTTGATGTTATGAAAGTGGAACAGGTCCTTTGACGCGGACCGCATCGAATTCACGACGAATACTTTCATTGGCTTTGGCTTCATCTTCTGCCGACCAGCCGAGTTCGCTACGCATTAAGGCGAGAACACCATCTGCGTACTGTTCAGCGTGAGGGAAATCAAAGAAGACGGCCGAGGCACGACGGTTCAAGAAGTCGCCGGGTTGCATGACGAGTTCAGCTTCTAATCCATATAGAAGGGCGCCGAACCAGTGTAACGGTAATTGATAACGAGCTGCCTCGTCGCCACGTGTCCGAATCAACTCGTAGACCCGTTCGACGTTCGTACCGTAACGTTGGATGAGCCATGTCGCCTCATTCGGTGACAATCCAAGTGCTTCTCCTTTTGGTTGTTGTTCTTTCAAGTAGCGGGCAAATCCTTTACTTCCTTGTGGATGACCACCACCAAGCAAGATATCGTGCGTACGGGAAGCGAGGTAAATCCGATTTTCTTCTGTCTTGAATTGGTCTGCGACCATATCGATGATTCGTTCTGCCATCTTCCGGTACCCGGTCAACTTACCACCAGCGATTGACATCAGCCCGGATTTCGAGACGAAGATTTCATCTTTTCGGGACAGTTCACTCGGATCCTTTCCATCTTCATGAATGAGTGGACGCAGTCCGGACCATGTCGATTCGACGTGTTCAGGTCGTAACTCGACGTTGAACATTTGATTCGTCGCCTCTAGGATATAATCCTGATCCTCCACGGTGACACCCGGTTCAAGAATATCTCCTTTATAGTTCGTGTCGGTCGTTCCGACGTAGGTTTTCCCTTCGCGTGGAATTGCAAAGATCATCCGACCATCTGGAACGTCGAAATAAACGGCCTGTTGTAGTGGGAAATGCGCTTGATCGATGACGAGATGAATGCCTTTCGTCAGGTGGAGTGATTTTCCAGCTTTCGAACCATCTTTTTCGCGTAGTTCGTCGACCCACGGACCAGTCGCATTGATGATTTTCTTTGCCCGAATCGTATACGTTTTGTCACTTAAGACGTCACGGACTTCGACACCGACAACTTTTCCATTGTGGTAGACGAGCGATTCAGCCTTCGTATAGTTGACGGCACGTCCACCGTAACCAACGGCTGCCTTTAAGACTTCGACCGTCAGTCGGGCATCATCCGTTTTATATTCGACATAACGACCGCCACCGACCAAGTGTTCCGAACGTAATAGTGGTTCGTAACGTAACGTTTCTTCTTTACTGAGCATCGTCCGGCGTTCATGGCGTTTGACGCCTGCGAGCTGGTCATAGACGCGTAAGCCAATCGAGGTCGAGAAGCTGCCAAACGTCCCGCCTTCGACGAGTGGAAGCATCATCCACTCCGGCGTCGTCACGTGTGGGGCGTTCTCATACACGATGGCACGTTCTTTTCCGACTTCGGCAACAAGTTTGATCTCAAACTGCTTTAGATAACGCAATCCACCATGGACGAGTTTCGTCGATCGGCTCGATGTCCCTTCGGCGAAGTCCTGCATCTCGATCAATCCTGTCCGCATGCCTCGACTTTGTGCGTCAAGCAGAATACCGGCTCCCGTGATACCGCCCCCGATAACGAGCACATCTAAAAGTTCTTGTCCCATCTCTTCTAACCAAGCTGTCCGTTCTGTACTTGAAAACATCTTGTCTTCCCCCTGTTCGTCTGAATGGATAGTTAGTCTACTTTTATCCATGTACCCGATTTTGCACTCTTTTGAGCACGATCAATGATTTTCATGACGAGTTCAGCCTGTTTCGGAGAGACAGGTGGTGTTGTCCGCTTACGAATAGCTGGCGCGAGATCTGTATAATAATCGCCAAATTGCCCGGAGACAAAAGGAAAGTCTTCAATGGGTCCGTTTGCTTCAGCCAACTGATAAGTCGTTCGTTTCGTATCGACTTCATCGACAAAATAGCTTGCTTGTGTCCCGTGTACCATTAGCGAAGGACCAACAGCCGGAACGATGGAACCGATGTGTAAAATAGCGCGTCGCGTACCGAATGCTAAAATCAGATGTGTATAGTCATCAACGATCCCACCTTGCCGTTGAATCGTTTGGTCACAAAAGACGCGATCCGGAATTTCATCGAAGGCGACGAGTGCTTGATCAATCAAGTGTGACCCCAGGTCATACAGTAGACCGGCACCGGGCACGTCCTGTTCGCGCCAACGATCTTCAACGTCTGGACGATAGCGATCATAATGCGCTTCGAACGTTTGGAGAGTGCCGAGACGTCCGGATTCGAGTAAGGTCATCAGCGTTCGAAAGTCCTTCGTATACCGACGATTATGATAAACTGTCAGTAACCGATCGTGTATACGTGCTAGTTCTGTCAACGTTTCGGCTTCTTCAAGCGTGACAGTGAACGGTTTCTCGACGAGTACATCACAGCCTGATAGCAAAGCGAGGCGCGCAAGTGGATAATGTAGTTCATTTGCTGTCGCGATGACGACTAAATCAATCTGTTCTTTAGCGAGCAAGTCTTCAAGTGTCGAATAAACAGGTAGCGTCACGTCATAAGCAGCGACTGCTTCCGGACGACTCGACTGAACAGCAACTAACTGATAATCAGGTGCGTGTAAATAAGGAGCATGTAAATGTTCACCGGCAATACCAAAACCAACTAAAGCGGTACGAATCATGGAAAACACATCCCTTTCAAGTTCATACCCTCAATCTACCACAAGGAGGAATACAAGATGATTACGGAACAACATATCATTGAAAAGATGCGTCAAGCGATGCAACGCATTGAGCAAACGACAGGAGCCGCCCAGAAAGAGCAGATTGCAGCGATGAAGGCGTACTGTGAACTATTACTTGAATCTGAGGCGACATCAAGTTCAACGATATCGCTACCTACGTCAACACCTCAGGCAACACCAACAGTCGATCCGATGTTAGCGCGCTTCATGGGTGTTTCGCAGGATAAAGAAGAAAAAGGCACTTCCTTGCTCGATTTTTGAATGAAATGACGCGATTCAGGGAATAACCATCACAGTTGAAATGAGAAGGGGAGATACGTCATGAAAACAGTAATCGTCATTGGAGCAGGACCAGGGAATGGATATGAGATCAGCAAACGATTCGGACAAGAAGGCTTTCAAGTCGTTTGTGCGGCGCGGACACAAGAAACACTCGCAGCCGTTATCACGGAACTAAAAGAAGCGGGTGTGGAAGCGGTCGGAGTGGAATGTGATGCTTCTCGAAAAGCCGATATCGCATCACTCATCGAATGGACAGAGGAGCAGTACGGACAAGTTGATGTCTTAGTCTATAATGCTTCGATTTTACATCAAGCGTCTGTCCTTGAAGTCTCAGCAGAACAGATTACGAAAGAGTTCGAAATCGATGTGCTCGGTGCACTGCATGCCGCACAACTCGTTGCTCCGTCGATGCAAGAACGAAAAGACGGCGCGATCCTGATTACTGGAGGCGGCGCTGCGATACAAGCGATCAAATCGTTGCCAGGGCTTTCAATCGGGAAGGCAGGCGTTCGACAAGTGACGCATATGTTACATGATACATTGAAGGAAGACGGTGTCTACGTCGGAACTGTCACGATTGCCGGAGAAGTGAAGCGTGGCACGGCACTTGATCCAAAAAATGTAGCGGAAGCGTTCTATCAACTTTATACGAACCGAAATGAAGTCGAAACGGTTCTATCAGCAGACTAACGAATAACCAAGATAGCATATGCGGGTTCGGGCTTTGACCGGATCCGTATTTTCATGGAAAGGAGCGAAACAAAAGTGAGACGATACGCCATGATGAGTCTACTTTTTCTATTCGTTCTCATCGGTTGTGCACCAGAAGAAACCGATGTGCTTGGCATCAAACAACCGGATGACGAAAAGGTCACGAAGGCGACGGTCGAGCGCGTCATCGATGGGGATACGTTAAAAGTAAAGTTGGCGGATGGAAAAACGGAGGACGTTCGTCTACTCCTTGTCGATACACCAGAAACCGTCAAACCGGATACACCGGTTCAACCATATGGAACGGAAGCGTCAGCGTTTACGAAAGAGACCTTACCGAGCGGAACAGCTATTCGGGTCGAGCGTGACCATTCCCGGACCGATCGATACGGAAGATTACTCGCATACGTCTGGTACGGTGATAAGATGTTGAATCAGGAGTTACTTCGAAAAGGGCTCGCACGTGTAGCGTTCGTCTATGAGCCGGATACACGTTATGTCGATATGTTCGAACAGATCGAACAGGAAGCCAAGCAGTCGAAGAAAAAGATTTGGGAGCACGATGGCTACGTCACAAATCGTGGCTTTGACGCTCAAGCGATTACAGAAACGAAATCCTGCGAAATCAAAGGCAACATCAATCGGTCAGGTAAAAAAATCTACCATGTACCGGGAGGGCAGTCCTACGATGAAGTGAAGCCGGAGCAACGATTCTGTACGGAAAAAGAAGCAGAAGAAGCCGGATTCGTCCGCGCTACACGCTAATGAATGCAAACAAAAAGCCATCTACCGATGGCTTTTTGTTTATTCTACAGGTGGTGAGGGAGATTGATACTGTTGTACTTTATCATCTTCATCAAAGGAGATCGTGACATCGGTGACCCCTTTAAGAATTCGAATTTGCAGTTCAAGCCGGTCCTTGATGTCGTCCGCTTGGGCAATCGTTAAGTTAGGATCCACTTCAATCTCTGTCTCGACATGGAAGTGATCCCCTTCCTTGATGACTTCAAGTTTTTCGATATCCCGAACGGCCTCATCACGTAAGAGAATTTCACCAATTTTAGCAGTCAGTACTTCATCAATTTCACCGAGCGCACCGGCAGCGTTTTGAATAAAGACATTATAAACGACGTAAAACATCATCAGACCAATCAAAATCGATGCAATGCCCTCTGCTTGATAAAACGATGTGTAGTGTGAAATCAGAACAGCGATGATTGCGATGATACCACCGAGAGTCGCAACAAGATCTTCCATGAAGACAAGACGTGTAGCTGGTTTTGCCTGCCCAAGATGGGTGAAGCTTTGACCAACAAGTGTCAACCCTCTAGACTTAAGCCCGGTTTCATGAGCAATCTCGATCATCGCTTTATAAAAGACGCCGATTTCGAGTACAACACCAATTCCAAGTGCCGTCAAAATGATCCAAAGCCCAGTCGTCTCTTCGCCAGGACCATGTGTGATATGCAAGATGCCTTCCCGGATCGTCTCATACGCAAGCAACGCAACGACGATGATTGCAGCAAGTAACACGAGGTTAACAAGCCGACCGAATCCGTTCGGGAATCGTTTCGTTGGCGCTTTTTTACTGAGAGCAGAACCGATATAGACGAAAAACTGATTCGCCGCATCACCGATTGTATGCATCATTTCGGCAAACATCGCCACATTCCCAGTCAAGATATAAGCGACGAACTTGATGATAGCAATGATCGTGTTGACGACAGCAGCGGCAAGTGCTGACTTATTGCCGCGACGGATCAATGAGAAAAAAGTGGCCATGAACGGTTCTCTCCTTGTCTATTCAAAATAGGTTAACCGCGTCCTGCTTGGAACGATGGATAAAGTGTCATTCCGCCGTCCGCAAAGAGTGTGATACCAGTGACATAACTCGCTTCGTCCGACGCAAGCCATGCGGCAACGGCTGAAATTTCCTCAGGTTTTCCGATATTGCCCATTGGAATCATGCTCTCGACTTCTTTTCGTTGTTCTGGATCTTCGAATTTTTCAGCATTGATCGGTGTATTGATCGCACCAGGACCAATCGCATTGACCCGAATGCCTTTTGGTGCATATTCCATCGCAAGAGTTTGTGTCATCAATTTGACGCCACCTTTACTCGCAGCGTAGTGGACGAACGTTGGCCATGGAATGATTTCATGAACACTCGACATGTTGATGATGCTACCTTTGACATCATTTTCGACGAAGTACTTCAGTGCTTCACGCGCACCGAGGAATGCCCCTGTTAAGTTGACGTCGATGACTTTTTGCCAGTCTTCGAGTGACATTTCATGAGATGCTGACGGCATCTCGATTCCCGCGTTATTGACGAAAACATCCAACTGACCAAAGTGAGCGACAGTCTCTTTGACGAGATTGATCATATCGTCTTCTTTTGAGACATCTCCTTGAATCGTGATGGCTTCGCCACCTTTATCTTGAATCGATTTCGCAATTTTTTTTGCTTCTTCCGGATGACTGCGGTAGTTGATGACGACACGCATACCTTCTGCTGCATAACGACGAACGACTGCCTCACCGATTCCCATTGATCCACCTGTCACGATGGCTACTTTTCCCTTTAAACTTTCATACATGATGCTTCACTCCTTCATTATTGTTTCGTAAATCCAATCATGATCCCACCAGCAACGACTAAAATACAACCGATGATGACGAAGGTCATTTCTTTCTTTGTCTTCGTTTCTTTTAGTAAGAGGACACCGCCAATCGTTGAGATGACGACTCCTGTTTGAGATAAGGAGAAGCTCGTCGCGACCCCGACTTTTGCCGTCGCAAACAGTAAAGCGACGTTCCCGACAGCCCACATGAGTCCACCAACCGTATTGCCGGCTGTTTTTTTCGTGAAGAGATCTCCTTCTCGTAAAGAAAGAAGAATCGCACTCACGACCATCCCGACAGCTTGTGGTAAGACTGCTTCCCAGCCATTGATATCGAACCAACGGGCAATGACGACGTAGCCGACATACCCGACAGTCGAGATGAGGAGGAGCGTCAGACCTTTTCCTATATTCTCATCTTCTTTACTCTTATCTTCCTTGTAAGACGTGAAAGCTGCTCCGGCAATGATCAATACAAGGGCACTGATTCCGAGAATCAACGCAGTTGTCGTTGACCACTCTCCGAAAGCGAGAACACCGAACAATGATGTTCCGACGAGTTGCATTCCTGTTGAGATTGGCATCGTCTTTGAGACACCCATCTGACGAAAGGCAGCAAACTGATTTTTTTGACCGAGCGCCCAGAAAGCACCAGAAAAGAATCCGGCGATCCAAGCAGTCGTCGACAGCTCTGGGCTGACAAAAAAGAAGGTGACGATCGCGAAAAGCAACGCACCCAGAGTCGTACCGATAATTTGTTGCGCCGTTGAACCTCCGATTTTCGAGACGACGAGCGGCAACGATCCCCACATCAATGCAGGAACGATGGCAATTAAAATATCAATCAAGTGTTTCACCTCTCCTTACTATTATCTCTCTACTTGAAGCTGTACCCCGCGAGACGCGAGGAAAAACCTCGAAGCGCGAAGAAGAGTTATTCTGAAATAAAAAAACGCCCACCGAAGTGAACGTTTACTGGTATTTCGTTTATCGGAACGGTTCGTCAGCAATCCGAACGATTTGTCGTCCGATTCGGCGACCATTCCATAAAGCGATGACCGCAATCGTCAAGGAAATCCCCATGACATCGTACTGCGTAAAATAATAGCCGAGATAACTAAAAGGTAGGCTGATGATTCCGACGAGTGAACTCGTCCACTGCCGGATTTTGAGTGATTCGATGTTCGCGACGCGAGAGAACTTTTGTTGCTCCATGATCCGCCAACGCGTCGGTTCGCTGAGAGCGTCGTTGACAAGGCGCGGGAAGGCAAGCAATCGCGCACCGTAGGATCCGGCAATCTGTAGGTAACGGTTTTGGTTTTTCCCTTCGTCATCGAGCCAACGTCGAACCATTGGCTTGGCTAACTCGAGTAGATTGATTTGTGGTGAAAGAATCTGAAGGATCCCAAGAATCGTCGAGGCAGCACGACCGAAGAACGCGAACTCGGCAGGAAGCTGGATCGGTTCGTTTCGGACGAGCAATTCGATATCGGATAAGACCTTCTCAATCAGCTTCGTATCGACGTTTTCCATATCACTCTCGAGATAAAACGTGACCGCTTTTTCAATCGCTTGTCGGATGTTTTGCTTATTCGCATTCGGCAACAGGAATCGTAAATCTTCTAAACCATCGACGATCGCATCGTAATCCAAGGTGACGAAAGATTGGAGGATTCGTTGAATCGCCCGCATGTCATCAGGCGTCGTCGCTCCAATCATACCGAAATCTAGCAAAACAATTTTGCCATCAGACTGGACAAGGACGTTACCTGGGTGTGGATCGGCGTGAAATTTCCCACCGAACAGTAATTGCTCACCAGCGTTTAAGAATAAATTACGCGCTAGTTCGTCACGGTCAATCTGATGTTCTGCTAAATAATCGAGGTCGGTGATACGTGTCCCGTCAATCCATTCCATGACGAGCACCCGATTCGTACAATGTTCTTCATAATAACTCGGAATATAGATGACAGGATTCGTCTCGTACATCTTTTTAAAGTAGAGACCGTTTTTTAATTCAGTTCGGTAATTCAATTCATCACCAATGACGAAGACCATTTGGCGGTACAGACTTTGTAGATCAGTCGATTTGTTTAATGACGTCCGACGTAACATGGCGATGACGATGCGCATGGCACGGAAATCGGTCTTGATGATTTGTTCGATATTCGGTCGCTGGACTTTGATCGCGACTTTTTTACCGTTTGATTTTAAGGTTCCGCTGTACACCTCACCAATCGAGGCAGAAGCGACAGGACGGGGACTGATGTCCGAGATGATCTCTTCAATCGGCATGCCCCAATCTTCTTCGATGATCTTTCGTGACTCTCCGAGTTTGCTTGAAGGTACTTTATCGACCAGTTCGGTCAGTTCCATCAAGACGGATGGTGGGAACAGATCGGCTCGAATCGATAAGAACTGGCCGAGCTTGATCAGTAATCCTTCTAGCCGTAATGCTTTTTTCTTATAGTCACGCGCAATCCGGATCATGATGCGCTCAAACTCTTCGTTGTTCGTACCTGGCCGGTTTTTCCGGGTGAATCGATAGATCGTAAAAATGTAACGTGCGAACATCGTCACGATGACGACGATGCGATAAAGCGCCCAACGTTTCATACGGTCACCTAGCTTCCTGTACAGTTTGTTTCAGTATAGGTTACTTTACCTAAAAACGTCACTCGCAAACGGTCGAAACGGTGACAGAAAATTAATGCTTTACGGAAACTAAAAAGAGAGTATAGTAAGTATTGGAATTTCTTTGTAGAAAGGTGAAATGTGCGCATGTCCTGGGACTTATTGAATATCATCGGCACGGTCGCTTTTGCGATGAGTGGTGCGATTGTTGCGATGGAAGAAAAATATGATTTATTCGGTGTTTGGTTACTTGCTTTGATCACAGCATTCGGCGGCGGTGCCATTCGTAATTTACTGATTGGTGTACCGGTATCCGCTCTTTGGTCGCAAGGTGGTCTCTTCTTAGTCGCAATTCTCGTTGCGTTGTTGATCTTCATGTTACCCCAGTTGTTTTTGCCGCACTGGACACGTTGGGGCGTCCTCGCGGATGCGCTTGGGTTGTCGGCGTTTGCGATTCAAGGTGCTTTGATGGCGACAGCAAAAGGATTGCCGTTGTCTGCGACGATTTCAGCAGCTGTGCTGACTGGTGTTGGTGGTGGAGTGATTCGGGATTTACTCGCAGGTCGGAAACCACTCGTCTTGCATAAAGAAATTTATGCGATGTGGGCCGTCATGGCAGCTCTCGTGATTGATCGCTTCCAATTGACGAATCCTCTACATTTGTTCACATTGCTTGGACTCATCACGGTTTTACGTATGCTATCGTATTATTATGAATGGAATTTACCAGCACGACGGTTAGGGGGAGAATAAGCATGAAAGTTTTCATTATGATTGGCGCGATCTCGATGATGTTATCGGTCGCACTAGGTGCATTCGGTGCACACGCTTTGAAAGATATGCTAACGGAACGGATGCTCGCGAACTGGCAGACAGGCGTACTTTACCAGATGGTACACTCGCTCGGCATCCTAGCACTCGGGGGACTCTTGTTAAAGGTATCGATTCCACAATGGTCATTAGCAGCATGGCTGATGCTTGCCGGTATCGTTTTCTTCTCCGGTAGTCTGTACGTCATGGCATTGACGAATGTGACGAAACTTGGAGCGATCACACCAATCGGTGGTGTCTTATTCATCGCAGCATGGATTTTTGTCGCAATCGGCGCATACAAAGGGTTATGAGGATAAACCGTTTTTCTTCAGTTGATCTGAAGAAAAACGGTTTTTTTTCATACGAAAAACGCCTACTCAGTTCAGAGTAGGCGAAGGTATCAAAACGGACTCACCGTTTTGCCGTTTGTGTTTTATTTAGCTTCGATAATGCTTGCTCATAGCGATCCAGTACGCGATCTGCAACCGGTTTCAGCTCTTTTGAAAGCACAGCGAATTGCAATTCACGCGATCGTGTCGATCGGTTCATAGCATTCCCCATGGTAATTCCTCCTTACGTCATTCAACCTACTGTTTTATAGCCGCAAGGAGTATATTCCCATGAGATATTTCAATCAAACGTCATTCAACACATTAAAGTGCAAAATGAGTATTTAATTGTTCACTTTCAAGACGGTTGCCGATGAAGAACTCACCAAACTCACCGTACTTCGCGCTGACTTCATCAAAACGCATTTCGTAGACGATTTTCTTAAACTGAAGAATATCGTCTGAGAAGAGCGTGACGCCCCATTCCCAATCGTCGAATCCAGTTGATCCACCGATGATTTGCTGAATTTTTCCAGCGTAACTCCGACCGATCATCCCGTGACGATACATGAGCTCTTTACGTTTCTCCATCGAGAGCGTGTACCAGTTGTCGCCATCGCGACGTGACTTGCTCATCGGATAGAAGCAGATGTGCTTCGCTTGCGGCAGAATCGGATAGAGACGATCACGCACGTACGGATTTTCGTATGGGTTCCCTTCGCCTGAACCACGGTACGTACCGAGTTCGACGACAGAGACGTAAGAGTACGTCGGGATCAAGTAATCATAGAGATCAAGTTTCTGCATTTTGACTTCGACGTCTTGGATTTGTTCCATCGTTGGACGAAGAACCATCAAGACGAGATCAGCTTTTTGACCGATGATTGTATAGAGTGCGTGGCTTCCGTCTTTTGTCGCTTCGACATCAGAAAGCTCTGAGAGGAAAGCTTGGAACTCTTCAATCATGCGCGCGCGGTCTGTCGCGTCGATTTGTTTCAAGCGTGACCAATCGATCCGGCGGAAATCATGTAATGTATACCAGCCGTCGAGTGTTTCAGCGGCTTGTTGCGTAGCAGTCGGTTCAGATGTTTGATGTTGCATGGGATGACCTCCTGAGTCTGAAATAAGTTGTCTTTTTCCATATCCTATCTTATCACATTCTATGGATGGGCTTCGCCCAAAAAGGTCTTTGTCCATGAAGTCGTAACACATGAAAAAAGCAGAGAGTGGGTAAAAGGGGAAGGGGAGATTATTTTGCTTGGAAATAGTCTCTGTATCATTCTTGAAAATGACTGTAATAGTCGATTAATATGGCTTCAGTGCTTTTGTTAGATAACTTTTTTGCAAATTGTTTTAATAACGATTGAGAACTGTGTATAATAAACGATGGAAAAGAAAATCGATCAAATCGACGACGTCGTGTTTACCTAAAAAGGAGAGAAACTCATGCAATTATTCGATATGTTAGAACAAAAGATTAAAGCGCACCAACCGAAAATCGTCTTCCCAGAAGGAATTGACGCGCGTGTTCTTGGCGCAGCTGTCCGTTTGAAGAAAGACGGTCTCGTCACACCGGTCGTCATCGGACCACGTGTACAAATCGAAGAAACAGCAACAGCAAACGGAATCGATGTCACTGGACTTGATACGATTGATCCTGCTTCTTACGCTGGAATTGATGAGCTCGTCGCATCGTTCGTTGAGCGCCGTAAAGGGAAAGCAACTGAAGAGCAAGCACGTGCTGTCATCTTAAAAGACGTGAACACGTTCGGTACGATGCTCGTTCACACAGGACAAGCAGAAGGTCTTGTATCGGGAGCAATGCACGCAACAGGCGATACAGTTCGTCCAGCACTTCAAATCATCAAAATGCAAGAAGGCTATAAAAAAACATCAGGCGTCTTCATCATGGTACGTGACGAAGAGCAATACGTCTTTGCAGACTGCGCGATCAACATCGCACCGGATGCAAACGATCTAGCAGAGAACGCAATCGCATCTGCGAAAACAGCGAAAACATTCGGTATCGATCCGAAAGTGGCATTGCTTAGCTTCTCGACAAAAGGTTCAGCAAAATCACCAGAGACAGAGCGTGTCGTTGAAGCAACTCGTATTGCTAAAGAACGTGCACCGGAGCTTGCAATCGATGGCGAACTTCAATTCGATGCTGCATTCGTTCCAAGCGTCGCGAAATCAAAAGCACCAGAATCAGATGTCGCAGGTCAAGCGAACGTCTTCATCTTCCCAAGTCTTGAAGCTGGAAACATTGGCTACAAAATCGCCCAGCGTCTTGGTGGATTCGAAGCAATCGGTCCGATCCTTCAAGGTTTGAACAAACCGGTCAACGATCTTTCACGCGGTTGTAACGAAGAGGATGTCTACAAACTCGCGATCATCACGGCAGCACAAGCGGTCGAAGAACGCCAAGCCTAAGCATGGTGTGAAAAAGTCTTTACTTTTTCGCTAAACCCCGTACAATGGTACACATCACGAAAATCACGAAACGTAAACGTATAGCAACGCTCGTATAATAGTGGGAATTGGCCCACGAGTCTCTACCGGATCGCCGTAACGGTCCGACTACGGGTGGTGAGTTACTGCTCTCTTTTTTGACGTACAGTGGCTGCCCCCGGGTAGCGGCTGTACGTTTTTTCGTTTTTAAAGAGGAGAATGCATGTATGAAACGTCTACACGACATGATTAATCAAGAGGGAATCGTCTTATCGGATCAAGTATTGAAAGTGGATGCCTTTTTAAACCACCAGGTCGACCCGACCTTGATGTGGGAAATCGCCTATGAGTTCATGGACCGCTTCCAAGATGCCGGGATCACGCGGATTTTGACAATCGAAGCAGGTGGTATTGCCCCGGCAATGATGACGGCGCTCCGTTTAGGTGTACCAATGGTCTATGCCCGTAAGACGAAATCCGTCACCTTGAATGAAGGGACGATTTCAGCTGAAGTCTTCTCGTTTACGAAACAACAGACGAGTACGATTACGGTTGCAGAAAAATACCTGCAACCAGGTGAGCGTGTCTTGATCATTGACGATTTCCTCGCAAACGGGGAAGCGGCATTTGGTCTTGCTCGCCTCGTTGAACAGGCAGGTGCAGAAGTTGCCGGTTTTGGAATCGTCATTGAAAAGTCGTTCCAACCGGGACGTCAAAAACTGATCGACGCTGGATTCCGCGTCGAGTCACTCGCTCGCGTGGAGTCGTTGAAGGACGGAAAAGCGACGTTCGTCAATTCGGTGACCATATGAGACTATCAAACTTCAAAGCCGCTAGTCTCGGACTTCAGCATGTGCTTGCGATGTACACCGGAGCAGCTGTTGTTCCGCTGATCGTCGGGAGTGCGATCGGATTGTCGGGAGAAGAACTCGCTTATTTAGTGGCGATTGATCTTTTCATGTGTGGCGTAGCGACCTTATTACAAGTACTCGTCACGAAATACACAGGTGTCGGTCTTCCTGTCGTGCTCGGTTGTACCTTCACGGCAGTCGGTCCGATGATCGCGATCGGTAGTCTTCAAGGGATCACGGCGATTTACGGTGCTTTGATTGCGAGTGGGCTGATCATTCTCGTCATCTCAGGCTGGTTCAGTAAGATTGCAGTCCTGTTTCCGCCAGTCGTCCTTGGTTCTGTCGTGACGATCATCGGCATTTCCTTGATTCCGGCTGCGATCAATGACATCGGAGGCGGACAGGGCGCGAAGGACTTTGGTGACGCACGTTATCTCGGACTCGCTGGACTGACGATCGTCTTGATTTTAATCTTGAATCGCTATGGAACTGTTTTCTCAAAAGCAGCAGCCGTCTTGATTGCTGTGATGATCAGTACACTCGTTGCGTTCGGAATGGGGATGATCGACTTCAGTCCGGTGGCGGAAGCGTCATGGTTCCAAATGGTGACACCGTTTTACTTCGGTGTACCGACATTCAATGCGACCGCTATCTTGACGATGACGCTCGTGGGTCTCGTCTCGATGGTCGAATCGACAGGTGTATTCTTGACACTTGGTGAGATCACGGATCGTCGCTTGACGGATAAGGATCTAGCGCGTGGCTACCGGGCAGAAGGGGTTGCAACGATCGTTGGCGGTATCTTCAATAGTTTCCCGTATACGACCTACAGCCAAAACGTCGGTCTGGTTCAGTTGACTGGCGTGAAGACACGTAAAGTCATCTTATTTGCGGGCGGATTTTTAATCTTGCTCGGCTTCTTACCAAAAGTGGCGACGTTTACGACATTGATTCCAAAACCCGTCCTGGGTGGGGCAATGTTGATCATGTTCGGAACAGTCGCAGCGAGCGGGATTCGTATTCTGTCCCGGGTCGATTTCTCGAAAAATGAACACGTCATCACGGTGGCACTCGCGCTCGGAATTGGTTTAGGAATCAGCATGAATCCGGAGATCGTAGCCGGTCTCCCGTCACAAATCCGTGTCTTGACGGATAGCCCAATCGTCGCGGGATCGCTGACGGCATTATTACTGAATGGCATCTTCCGATTGACCGGGAAGTCCGAGACAGCAGATGTACCACTTGCTAAAGTTGATTAACAATTGTAACTTTCCGAAAGGAGCCATCCTGTATACTATTTAGTAGCAGATGGTTCCTTTTTTTATATTGCTATTGTAATCAGAATATTCCGAGTATGTGGATTTGGTGAGAAATATTGGATGAAAACGTTTACAAAATCGACACATCTTCTTTATACTGACAACGTAGCGGTACGGGGAACTGCTAAGAAACAAACAGAGACGGGAAGGACGTCGTAAAAATGAAACAACAGACAGAGTTGAATCGGGGACTGGAAGAACGTCATATTACACTAATGTCGCTGGGGGCGGCAATCGGTGTCGGACTCTTCCTCGGGTCAGCGAAAGCGATCCAACTGGCAGGTCCAGGGATCTTACTTGGTTATCTGATCGGTGGTATTATCATCTTCATCATCATGCGAGCACTTGGGGAGCTTGCGGTGCGGGAGCCGGTAGCTGGTAGTTTTGCGGAGTATGCCCGGAAGTATGTCAGTCCATTAGCTGGTTTTTTAACAGGTTGGAATTATTGGTTACTCTGGATTTTTACGTGTATGGCGGAAATCACAGCAGTCGGTATTTACATGAAAGTATGGTTCCCGGATTCCCAGGGCTGGGTATGGGCACTGGCAGCACTTGTCTTGATGACAAGCATCAACTTCATTGCTGTTAAATTTTATGGTGAATTCGAATTTTGGTTTGCGTTGATTAAAATCGTCGCGATCGTCGCCATGATCATCTTAGGAACTTTGACGATCGTCATTGGTCTTGGGAACGGCGGCACACCGGTTGGGATTTCGAACCTGTGGTCACATGGTGGATTCTTACCGAACGGATTCGGTGGAGTACTTCTTGCCATGCAGATGGTCATGTTTGCGTTCTTAGGAATTGAAGTGATTGGGGTCACAGCAGGGGAAGCGAAGAACCCGAAGAAAACGATTCGAAAAGCCGTCAATAACGTCTTCCTTCGGATCTTAGTATTCTATATCGGAGCGCTCTTCGTCATTTTATCGATTTATCCGTGGGATCAAGTCGGTGCGAACAATAGTAGTCCGTTCGTATTACTATTTCAATCGCTCGGTATTGAGTCAGCAGCCGGCATCATCAACTTTGTTGTCCTAACGGCAGCGCTCTCGTCATGTAACTCCGGTATCTTCTCGACAGCCCGGATGATGATGAACTTATCCGAGAACAGTGAAGCGCCACGTCGTTTCTCGAAAATCTCGAAAAACGGTGTACCGGCTCTAGCGACGATCTTGTCAGGTGTCGCGTTGCTCGTCGGTGTCGCTTTGAACTACTTCTTACCGGAAGATGTCTTTGCGATCGTTACGAGTATCGCAACGTTCGGTGCCGTCTGGACGTGGGCAATGATTTTGATCGCACAGATGCGAGCGCGGAAAGTACACGGTTCAGCAGAATTCGCTGTTCCGTTCTTCCCGGTCGCGAACTATATTGCCCTTGCGGCGCTTGCTGGTGTCATCGTTTTGATGGCATTTGATGCAAGTACACGCATCGCTCTCGTCGTTGGACCACTGTGGTACGCGATTTTGATTGCTGTCTATTATGCACGGGGAATGCATAAGGAGACACGTCAATCGATTCGGAAAGCATCAGGAGAATAATGAAACGGGCGGATCCGGAAACGGGTCCGCTTTTCATCACTTCGTATCAAACGGTTTCGTTTTGTTTTGATGATGAATTTGCTACACTTACGACAGAACCATACAGGAGGTCATACGAGATGAAAACGATTCATGTAGACGAGTTACAAGAGCGATTAGAGGCAGGCGAAGCGTTGCACGTCGTCGACGTGCGTGAGCAGGATGAATACGATGCAGGACATATTCCGAACGTCCGCTTCCTTCCAATGTCTGAGATCGGCGAACGCTATACGGAGCTGCAAGAGGGTGAAACATACTACTTAATCTGTAAAGCGGGCGCACGAAGCGAAAACGTTGGTCGTTTTCTCGAGCAGTATGGATATGATATCGTCAACGTTGAAGGCGGTATGATGAACTGGAAGGGCGACCAAGAAGCGTAAGAGTAAGCGTTATCAAGGAAGACGACTCCAAGTGAGTCGTCTTTTTTCATGTGAACGAATGAACGAATATTATTTTTACTATGAATATTCTTCGCTGTTCTTCCGATAGAGAAGGTAGAATAGCGAGTCCTTGCACTCGAGAATGGAGTGACATATGGAACAAAAGATCAAACGCTCGATGAGCATCAAACAAAAATTAATTCTGACATCGATTTTGTTATTAGTAATTCCAGCGCTCGTGATCGGATTTGTTGCCTACAATCAGGCGAAACAAACGATGACGGAGCAAATCCTGCAATCGGCACATGGTGGAGTCGATCGGATGAACGATGAGATCCAGAACATCATTGATCCGATGCGACGCGATGTCGCCTTTTTTGCGGACCGGATTGACGGCACGCTTTATCAAAAAGGAAAACCGAATGCGGCGTTGAAGGAAAAAATGACGGAGTACCTTGATACGCATCCGCAAGCGGCGAATATCTACTTCGCGACGACGGAAGGAGATATGAATATTTTCCCGGAACAGGTCATGCCAGATGATTACGATCCACGTGAACGCTCGTGGTATCAATCAGCGGAAGCTGCTGGCGGAAAAGTCGTCATCACCGATCCGTACGTTGATGCTGCCTCGAACAAGATGATGGTCACACTGTCGCAGACGACCGGCAACGGGAAAGGTGTCGTTGCGGTTGATGTCGATGTCGACCGGATCGCGGAAATCGCGAAAAAGATTAAAATCGGTAAGGAAGGTTATGTCACGATTCTCGATTCGAATAAAAAATTCGTCACCCATCCGACACTGAAACCAGGTGAGAAGGCGACAGGGAACTGGGTCGCCCCCCTCTATGCGGACCAAGCCGGACAATTTTCTTATGAATTTGAAAATGAAGGCAAACAGATGGACTTCATGACGAACGACCTGACGAAGTGGAAGGTTGCCGGAACCCTGTACGATCAAGAAATCACGGATGCGACGTCAGGTATTCTTTGGACGACACTTGCAGTCATTGGCGGAATGTTACTCGTCGCAGCAGTCTTCATTTACTTCATTCTTCGCTCGATCTTACGCCCGCTCGGTCATCTGACACGTGGGGCAGAACGGATTCAATCCGGCGATTTGACGGAACCCGTCATCGTTGAATCAAACGATGAGGTCGGACAGGTCGCGCAAAGCTTTAACGTCATGGTTGACTCACTCCGCTCGATCATCATCAATCTCGACCAGTCGATCACACAAGTAGCCGGTTCGTCGCAGGAATTAATGGCGAACTCTGCCCAGACGACATCCGCATCGGAACAGATTGCGGGATCGATTCAACAGGTTGCAGCGGGGGCAGATCAATCGAAGCGTCAACTCGATGCGAATGCTGTCTCGCTCCAGTCGATTACAGCCGGCATCATGCGGATCGCCGAGAGTTCAACGGATGTCTCAGAACTGTCACGTTCAACGGCAACGGAAGCCGAGAACGGAACGGTTGCTGTACTGCAGAATGTCCAGCAGATGAAAGAAATCGATGCCTCTGTTCAAAACTTCGGTGGCGTCATCAGTTCACTCGCACATCGTTCGAATGAGATCGGAAAAATCGTCGATGTCATCAATAGCATTGCCGAACAAACGAATTTATTAGCACTGAATGCGGCAATTGAAGCGGCACGCGCAGGCGAAAACGGAAAAGGCTTTGCCGTCGTTGCAAGCGAAGTACGAAAACTGGCAGAGCAATCACAGGATTCAACGAAGCAGATTGCCCAACTGATTCAAAACATCAAACAGGAGACGGATCAGTCAGTCAAGATGATGAGAGAGGTATCGGGACAAACGAAAGCCGGTTTATCGACGACAGAAGCATCAGCAGAACGATTCCAGAAGATTCTCGAACGGACGCAAGAGATGACACCGCGGATTGAAGATGTGACAGCGACTGTCGAGGAAATCGCAGCGAACGTTCAAGAGGTTTCTGCCTCTGCAACCGAAATCGCACATATCGCGCAAGAGAATTCATCGGCGTCGAAACAAGTCGCAGCGACGACAGAAGAACAGTTGAGTGCGATGGAAGAGATTTCGCAATCAGCCAAAGCATTATCCGATATGGCGGAAGAATTACAGGTGCTCGTTGCCCGTTTCCGTGTTTAAGCCATCGATTATACAAAGCAAGGAAGCTATTCTTCCTTGCTTTTTTTGTCTGTCACCATTTTGTGACGAACTGAACAAATAGCTTGGAATCCTTGTGAATCCGGGCTTGAGATGGTACTAAATCGGGAATTTAATAAATATCTAAACACTTCGAAGGAGGTGGGTGCGATGAAGCAGTTACGCAAGATGAGAGAGTGGAGTGAAGCGGGGCTTTTGGACGAAGCAACCGTCAAACGAATCGTCGATTATGAGAACAATCGTAAGGAAAAGCAACGTCTACCGCTCTTGTTGATTGTAGGGGGTACGTTCGTCGTATTGGCTGTATTCAGCTTTTTAGCTGCCAACTGGCAAGCGATGCCGGTTGGCTGGAAAATCGGGCTTGTCGTAGCACTCATGTGGAGCTGTTACGTCATGGCGGATCTTTCGGAACGTCGTCGTATTCTTCATCCGATTGTCTTCCGAATTGGTGGAATCCTAGCGTTTGGCGCCTCGATTCTCGTCGTTGTTCAAAGTTTCCACTTGCCGATGGAAGGATCATTACTCGGATGGTGTGTGTTTGTCGCCGCGTTAGCGCATTATGTGCTTTGGCGTCATGAAGCATACGGTGTCGTCGCCTTCCTTTCCGGATGGACGATCTTCACGAGTCTCGGTGGTTTTGGTCAAGAACAGGCGAGTTATCTCGACTGGACATCGTTCGGTCTGATGGTCGTGCTGTCGTTCAGTTGGTTTTACTTCAGCCAACGTCTGCCATCGATTTTGTTTAGCTGGCTGTTTCTCTTCTTCAGTGGTCTCTCCTTGTTTCTCCTTGTATCATATGACGGATTCCTGTGGCCGGTCTGGACGCTATTTTTACTCGTTCCAGTTCTCTGGCTTGTTCGTGAGGAGTCCAATCGTCGGATCGTCGAAATGGTCTATCTGGTCGTTGCTGCCATCAGTTCGATCGTCTATCTGTCTGTACGTGCGGAATCAAATGCCACATTACCATCCATGACAGAAGCGATTCTGCTAGCTATCGTATCCATCGGGTTAGGAATCTTCCTCTATCAAAAACGTCGCTCCTTATTGTTTATCGTTCCGCTTGGATTCGTCGGAGTCCTGTGGCTCGATGAACAGGCAATTCTACTTGCCATCCTCGTTGAACTATCGGCGCTACTGTATCTGTTGTATCAAGAACGCCGTCATGCGGTCGTCTGGCCAGCCTTTCTCTATTTCATTCTCGTTCAAATCGCGATATATGTCATCTATGCGTGGGATCGGTTGAACATGTCTTTATTTTTCCTCATCGGTGCGCTACTCATCTTCCTATTATCCGGTGTCTTATGGTGGTTACGCCGTAGAGGAGGTGTGACGTCATGAAGCGTTATCTGATGCCTGTATTGCAGACGTGCGCCGTCGGTCTGTTGATTGTCAGCTTTTTTGCGACCTCCTGGTTCGGAACATCGTACCGTTTTCGGGCAGAACCGTTTGATCCGTTTGATCCCGTTTACGGCGAATACGTGATGCTGCAGTATCCGGATTTAAAACCAGGTCCGACGATTCAAAATGGACGTGTCTATGTCAGCTTCAAGACCGATGCTTCTGGTTATGCTCAAATCGACCGGATTTCGAATGAACGATTCTTTGGAAGTGTCGCCGGCGACTATTACGATCAATACGTGTCGATTCCACAATTGACGCAGTATTATGTCGAACAGGGAAGCGGAAAACAATATAAAAAAGCAAAAGCACTGGAAGTCCGTGCGGATGTGTCACCATGGGGAACGATCCGGACGACGAATTTAAAAATTTCTGAGTAAAAAACCTTGCGTCAGGAATGAAACGGTTGTACTATTAATTTAAATTTTCAGACAACTAAATCTGCATGCGTAGACGGGAAGAGTAAAGTGATCAGAAATCGATAGAGAGTCTCTGTTGCTGGAAATGAGACGATTTCGTCATTTGAAGATGGTCCCGGAGCAGTCGGAAGAACGTGAACCGTGTTCATCAGTAGAACCGACCGGTAGGACGGATACCGTTAGCATTCCAGGGAGTCTCGTACTCCTAGAGGTGGCTGAACGTGAGTTGAGCCATGAACGAAGGTGGTACCACGTGATCAGACATCACGTCCTGAGAGATAAGGGCGTGGTGTCTTTTTTGTGGGGACGTCCGCGCAGGAGGAGGATGACGAGATGGCAGAAGCATTGGTATTGCAATCAGACTTTGGCGTGAGTGACGGGGCAGTGAGTGCGATGTATGGGGTTGCGCATAGCATCAATCCAGAGATTCGGATTTTTGATTTGACGCACGACATTCCGCCCTTCCACATTTGGGAAGCGTCCTATCGGTTACTGCAGACGGTACCGTACTGGACGGAGCAAACGGTGTTCGTTTCTGTCGTTGATCCAGGTGTCGGATCGAGTCGAAAGAGTGTCGTCGCGCGGACGCATGCGAATCAATACATCATCACACCAGATAACGGAACGTTGACGCATCTTTGGCAAGCCGGATACATTGCTGAAGTGAGGCAACTCGATGATCGACGGCATCGCTTACCTCGAATGGGTGAATCGTATACGTTTCACGGACGAGATATCTTTGCCTTCACGGGTGCTCGGTTATCGAGCCATGTCATCACCTTCGAGGAAGTAGGACCCGTTTTACCTGCTTCGGACATCGTCTTGCTCGACCGGACACTTGCCTCGTCGTCAGATACCGGTGTTACCGGTATCGTCGAGATTCTCGATGTTCGCTTCGGAAATGTCTGGACGAATATTCCGGTCGCTCTCGTCCGTCAGGCGGGTCTCGACATCGGTAGCCACGTCAAGGTAACGATTTCGTACCGAGAACGGATTGTTTACGAACAAACACTGCTCTTTGGTCATTCGTTCGCCGATGTGCCGGTTGGTTCAGGCGTCGTCTACATCAACTCGCTGGATCAGATTGCTCTTGCCTTGAATCAAGGTTCGTTTGCGCATGCATTTGAGGTTGGAATCGGAAATGATTGGAGTGTTAACGTACAACATATTAAAGGAGGAGATCGAACATGAAAGGATTTACGACAAAACAGATCGTCGCAACCGGGATCGGAGCAGCAGTATTCATCATTTTAAGTCGATTCGCTGTGATTCCGACAGGCGTACCGAACACGTCAATCGAGACATCCTATGCATTTCTCGCATTCATGGCAGTTTTGTTCGGACCAGTCACAGCCGGTTTGATTGGTTTAATCGGTCATGGATTAAAAGATGCGATTTTATATGGATCCCCGTGGTGGAGCTGGGTCATCGTATCCGGGTTCGTCGGCTTTGGCATCGGATTGATCGCTAACCGGATTCGTCTAGAAGAAGGCGGATTGACGACACGTAAAATCGTCTTATTCAATGTCACACAAGCCATCGTGCAAGCGATCGGTTGGATCATCATTGCACCGGTACTCGATATCTTAATTTACACGGAGCCAGCGAACAAAGTCTTCGTCCAAGGTGCTGTCGCTGCGACATCAAATATCTTGACAGTCGGTGTCATTGGAACGTTGTTGCTCGTCACCTATGCGAAAACAAGAAGTAAAGCAGGCAGCTTGAAACGCGAAGCTTGACCGAATGAGCTATGATCCTGTGCGAAGAGACGGCAGGATCATAGCTCATTTAGCTTGGGGGGAGAAGGACATGACAAACGTGATTGAATTTCAGGATTTTTCATTTACATATCGGAGTCAGTCGGAACCGACACTCCGACAGATTCAGTTAACGATTCAAGCAGGCGAACGCATCTTAATCGTGGGACCGTCGGGTTCAGGAAAAAGTACGCTCGCCCAGTGCATCAATGGGTTGATTCCGTTCTCGTACCCGGGAACGTGGGAAGGACAGGTCCTGATCAAGGATCAGGATGCCCGGGAGTTATCGTTATTTGATCGTTCGCTGCATATTGGAACGGTGTTACAGGATCCAGATGCGCAGTTCGTTGGTTTATCGGTTGGCGAAGACATCGCCTTTGCGCTCGAAAATAAACAGACTGGGCGACCGGAAATGCAGGAGATCGTCGAACGTGTCGCACAGATGACGGATGTCGAGACACTCTTGCAAGCACGATTGAATGATCTATCAGGAGGACAACGACAACGGGCGGCATTAGCCGGAGTCCTCGTGGAAGATGCGGACATCTTACTGTTTGATGAGCCGCTCGCGAATCTCGATCCAGTAGCGGGACAAGAGGCGATGACGCTTATGGATCGACTGCAACGTGATACGAATCGCACATTGATTGTCGTCGAACATCGGATCGAGGATGTACTCGTCATTCCGTTTGACCGCATCATCGTCATGGTCGATGGCGAAATCATCGCTGATGATCATCCGGATGTCATCTTAAGTAACGGAAAACTGCAAGAAGCGATCTTGCGTGAACCTCTCTATGTCAGTGCCGCACGCTGGGCTGGGCTTGCCGTTCAACCTTCAGATCAGCCGAGCCGCATCGATCCCTTTTTAAAGCGATTCAACCAGACGAACGTGTTAGAGCGTTTAGAGAAAGCACCCCAAAAAGAGGTTGCAACCTCTACTTCATTGCTTGAACTCAATCAGTTGGCGTTTCATTATCGTCAAGGAACGCCGGTGCTTGAGAATGTGACGGCGACTTTTCAAAAAGGAACACTGTCGACGATCGTTGGTCAGAATGGTGCCGGAAAATCCACGCTTGCGAAAGTGTTGAGTGGTTACCAACGGACGACAGGTGGTCGGATCCTGCTTGACGGAATCGACATCACGAACCAATCGATCGCAGAGCGAGCAGGAACGATCGGATTCGTTCTGCAAAATCCGAATCATATGATTTCGAAGCACCTCGTGCAGGAGGAAATCCGCTACGGGATGCAGGCGCTCGGATTAAGTGAGGCGGAAGAAAACGAGCGTCTCGAGCAGACATTACGTCGTTGCGGATTATATCCGTTTCGTAATTGGCCGATTCAAGCACTGAGTTTTGGTCAGAAGAAACGAGTGACGATTGCTTCGATTCTCGTTCGACGACCGGATATCTTGATTCTCGATGAACCAACAGCCGGTCAAGATTATCGGCATTATTCGGATATGATGGACTTTTTAGAAGGATTGAAGCAGGACGGAATGACGTTACTCATCATCACGCACGACATGCATCTCGTCTTAGAATACAGCGATCAAGTCTGCCTCGTGCAAGCTGGGCGCATCCGTTACGCCGGAACATCATTTGGACTGCTGAATCAAGAACAATTGCTGCATCATGCCCATTTAAAACAAACATCGCTCTTTACGCTAGCGCAACACCTCGAAGTCGATCCGGAACGATTCGTCGAGTCCGTGATTACGGCGGAGCGAAAGGAGCGGGAACAATGGCTGTAGAAATGCTTGGCTATATTGAAAAAACGTCACCGATTCATCGATTGACGGGAACGACGAAACTGATCGGATTCTTATTATTTACGACAGCAACGATGTTCACCTATGATACACGTGTCTTACTTGTCATGGGATTAGTCAGCATCGTGTTATTCCGATTGTCGCGTATTCAGTTTCGGGAAGTCCGGTTCGTCTTGATCTTTACAGCGATTTTCGTCCTGATCAATGCGCTTGCTGTTTATCTGTTCGAGCCAGAGCAGGGCGTGGCAATCTACGGGTCGCGCCACGTCTTATTTGAAGGCATCGGGCGCTTTACGGTAACAGCAGAACAGTTGTTTTATCTGTTTAATCTCATCTTAAAATACAGTGTGATCGTTCCGATTGCCGTGCTATTTCTCGTCACGACCCATCCGACGGAATTCGCTTCTTCATTGAATCGGATTGGTGTTCCGTATAAAATCGCCTTTGCAGTTTCCTTAGCACTCCGTTACATTCCAGACGTACAAGCGGATTTTCGGACGATCGCGAATGCTCAAGAAGCACGAGGGATTGCTGTCTCACACGGCTCCCTTTGGCAACGGGCACGTAATAGTATCCAGATTTTACTTCCCTTGCTATTTACGAGTTTGGAGCGGATTGAGACCGTCAGTAATGCGATGGATCTCCGTGGATTCGGTGCCGGACGAAAGCGGACGTGGTACAACCAACAGACGATGACACGAATCGATTATGTCGCGATTGGCTGTGTGCTACTTTTGACGGTTTTGTCATTCGTCGTCACTTTCTATGATGGTAATCGCTTTTATAATCCGTTTTAAAAATGAGATACGAAAAAGGCAGTGGATGCGTCCACTGCCTTTTGTCATATGACCAATCCGCTTACGCAGATCGTTTTTGATTTTCCCAACGTGGTGAATTCAACAGTTCAATCCATTTCTTGACGGCTGAGATCGTGATGACGATCGCGAGCAGTCCCATCGTTACGGACAAGACCGTATTCAAGATGCTGAAACCTGGAGAATCGGGATTCGCATAGACGTTTGCGACCATCCAGATATCCGCGAACGTTACTGTGATCAGAAGATAGACGAGCGGGATGAACGTCGTCAGGGCATAGATTTTTTTGTCGGCGATTTTCAAGATGATCGTCGTTCCGATGATCAAGCCAATCGACGCCATCAGCTGATTCGATACCCCGAATAATGCCCAAATTGAACCAATGTCACCCGAAAACAGGAGATAGCCCCAGAAGAACGTCCCGAGTGCCGAAGCGAAGATCGCACCTGGAATCCAGTCGACACGTTTGAGTGGTTTGTAGAACTCCCCGAAGAAATCTTGAATCAAGTAACGGGCGACGCGTGTTCCTGCATCGATTGCGGTTAAGATGAAGACCGCTTCGAATAGAATGACGAATTGGAAGAAGAATCCGGCAATCTCTTTGAACCACGGGATGGCGCGGAAGATGAATGTCATACCGACGGCGAGTGAGACGGCACCACCTGTTCGACCTGCCAGATCGAGACCGATTTCACGGGATAAATCATCAAGATAGACCGTGCTCATACCAAGCGTCGCGAATACTTCTGGTGTTGAGTTGATGGCGAAGTAATCACCGACTTCAAGTGATGTCGCAGCGATCAATGCCATGACGGCAACAAGACATTCGACAAGCATGGCACCAAAAGCAACCGGTTTGATGTCGCTCCATCGATTGATCATCTTCGGTGTCGTACCAGAACCAACGAAGGCGTGGAAACCAGATATCGCACCACAGGCAATCGTGATCGAGATGAATGGCCAGACTGGACCAGCGATGATTGGACCACCACCATCAACGAACTTCGTGAATGCTGGGAATCGAATGTCCGGGTTGATGATGAAGACACCAACGATCAAAGCAAGAAAGACACCGATTTTCATAAAACTCGATAAATAGTCGCGAGGTGCGAGTAAGAGCCAAACTGGCAGTGCAGCAGCAAAGAACGCATAAATCGGTAAAGCAATCGCGAGTTGACGTGACGACAGATCGAACCAATCACCGATGAATGTTTGCGTCAACTGAGGACCAAAACCAATTGCCGCTAGAATCAGTAAAAAACCAACCGTTGAAGCAAGTGCTAGATTGCCACCTTTACGTAAGTAAATCCCAACGAACATCGCGATCGGAATCGTCGAGAAGACAGCGAATGTACCCCATGGGTTATGTTCGAGTGCGTGCAAGACGACCATCGATAGACCGGCCATCGTGATCGTGATGATGAAGAGCATCGCGAGACCGGCACAAAAACCAGCGACTGGTCCCAGCTCTTTTTTAGCGACTTCAGACAGCGACTGACCGTCTTGGCGCATCGAGGCAAAAAGAACAACCATATCATGGACCGCTCCACCGATGACGGCACCGATTAAGAGCCACAGTAAGCCGGGGAGATATCCGAACTGCGCAGCTAGGACAGGTCCGACGAGTGGACCGGCAGCAGCGATTGCCGCGAAGTGGTGTCCGAATGAGACCCATTTGTTTGTTGGAACGTAATCTTTTCCGTCCGCTAATTTATGAGCAGGCGTTTCGCGATCATCTTTGATTTTTAAGACTTTCGCGGCCATGAACGTACCGTAGAGGCGATACGCGATTAATAAGATACAGATGACAGCAATAACGATTGGAGTAGCACTCATCTAAAATTCCTCCTCTTGAATGAACTATGATGGATTTAGTATACAAGTTATGGAAGCGCTTTCTTTGATTTTTAGATGAGTTGTCGGTTTCGTTCGATGAAAGGTTGAAAATGGACCTTGAATCACAAAAAAGAAGCGCTCAAATACCGAGCGCTTCTTTCAGTAGTTTGACATACGTCCGGCTGACTGGCACGTCAATCTGATGAATTTTTAAATTATAGGCGCCGTTAAACCAAGGTTCAATCGCGTCGATTGCCGATAAGTTGACGAGATACGAGCGGTGAACCCGTAAAAAGCGATGATCTTGAAGCTTTCGTTCGAGTTCGAGTAAGGTCTCGTTCGATGGATACGCCTCATGTTCCGTGACGATCTTCGTCTTTCCGTTCTCAGCGACGATGTAATCGATATCTTGAGGAGACAAGAGTTTGAGGCGTTCTCCTGTCTCGACGGCTAAACGTTCAAGTCGAGGTGCTTTTTTCGGAAGCGGTCGCGCCACTTTTTCAATTGCACGGACAATCCGTGCCGGATCATACGGTTTCAAGATGTAGTCATAGGCATTGAGCTCAAATGCTTCAAGCGCATGAGCATCATATGCCGTCACAAACAAAAGAGCTGGAGGACGTGGCATCGATTTCAAACGTTTGGCGACTTCAAGACCACTTCCGTCCGTCAACTCGATATCGAGAAAGACTAAGTCGGGTTGAAGGGAGCGGACGAGTCGTTCCGCTTCTTCGACACTTCCGGTTTCCCCAACGACTTCAAGACCGGCTGCGGTCACGTGATAACGGAGCTCGTCGCGTGCGAGCGGTTCATCTTCAATCAACAAGGTGCGCATGCTGAATCTCCTTTCTGACTTCAATCGGGAGACGAATCGCGATCGTCGTGCCGTTTTGACCGTCACTCGTGATCGTAAACTGTCCCTTTTCACCATATAAACTTCGAATTCGTTCTGCCGTATTAAATAATGCGGTACCGGTGCCTGAGGACGGAACGACTTCTCGGCCGAGACGGGCAAGACGCGAGGCGTCAATCCCGCGTCCGTTATCGACGACTTCGAGACACAGTTGGTCTGCCTCACACCATGCCGTCACACCGACATATCCTGTCTGTTCAGAAGAAAACGCGTGAAGGAATGCATTTTCGATCAACGGTTGTAAGATGAACGGTGGAACGAGTAAAGACGTCGTCTCGTCTGCTAAATCGATATCGAGAAACGGGCGATTCGGAAAACGAGCGGCTTCAAGCGATGTGTACGCTTCGATGTGCTCGAGTTCTTTTTGGAGCGGAATTTTCGTCGATCGTGCGCCTTGGAGGTTACTACGGAAGAACGTCGATAATTCGAGCAGCAACGTGCGTGCCTGTTCGACATCCGTCCGGCACAGTGCATAAATCGTATTGATCGCATTAAACAGGAAGTGGGGATGAATTTGTGCTTCAAGTGCCCGAATCTCGGCATCCTTCAGTAAACCGGCTTGACGCTCTGCGTTCCCGAGTGCCAGTTGTGTCGAGAACAGTTTCGCTAATCCTTCGATGAGTTCGACTTCAACCGCGTCGAGTAATTCGGCATGCGGATAATAGACTTTCAACGTTCCAATCGTCGTTTCCCCGACGATCAGCGGAGCAATGATGCCTGCTTGGAGTGGACAATCACGTACGGGACAGCCGATATCCAGTCGTTCCGTCACAAGACGGACTTGTCCGTCTTGCAAGACATGCTCGGTCGGTTTCGTCGTCCAGTGACTCCCAGCTTGATGGTGGTCGCTCCCGATACCGATATGGGCCAGGATGACGGAACGATCTGTCAGTGAGACGGCTTCGGCTCGCGTTTGCTGCAACAGAATTTCCGCGACAGCTTCTGCCGTATGGATATGTAGACCACGCGTCAGATGCGGAAGCGTCAAATCGGCGATATGCAACGACCGTTCTGCTTCTCGTGCCCGAACCGTTTCCTCTTCTCGCGCAGCAAGACGGATGATCGATAAGAACAACCAGACACCGAGGACGTTGATCAGTGTCATCGGTACGAAGATGAACTGGACGAGTTCGACTGCCGCATCAAAGGGGCGGGCGAATAGTAAAATTAATGACATTTCAAACAGCATTAAAAAAGCAGTCAGACACACGGGCAATAACGCTTGGCTACTGAGGCGGTCGCGCCAATAGGAGCGTAAGAGACCGCTGACACCACCGGCGATGACGGTGGAAAGCGCGCAAGCGAACGCTGTGAATCCACCGAGGGAATACCGGTGAACCCCGACAATCAATCCGGTCATCAATCCACCGAGCGGACCAGCGAGCAATCCGCTGATGACGACGATCATCGTTCGCGTGTTCGCAATCGCTGATGTCCCGTCGACTTCTTCGAGCCAAGCATGAGGTAAGAATTCAGCTAAGTCGACTTTGACCCCTGTATAGTTACTTAAAATGCCGTACGTCGCAAAAAACAGGACGAGGACACGAAATTGCCAGCCCGCTTCCGGTTGACGCAGCAGCCGTCGTGTCGGTCCCCACTGGGCGAGGATGAACGCTAAGATGATCATGATACCGAGTCGTTCGAGTAAAAAAGGAATCAGTTCCAACATGTGCATTCCTCCATTCGAGTTAAGTGTAAACGCTCGCAAAACGGAGAGCAATGCCGGCACACAAAAAAGCCGTACTCGCTCGGTTTAAGAGGGAGTACGGCAGACTTACTTATTGTGCGTCTTTATCGAACGTGATCCGTGCGATCGCGTCATGTTGGTGAATCGTTTCTTCGTTACGGCATTCGACGTAGAACGAAGCGATTGGGTCCATTTCGTACAAGTCAGCAGCAATCAAACGAACCATATCTTCTACGAAACGTGGGTTTTCGTATGCCATCTCTGTTACGCGCTTTTCATCCGGACGTTTGAGTACTGGGTGAAGTGGCGCTGAGGCATTGGATTCCGCAGCATCAAGCAATGATTGTTTCCAGTCAAAGTCTTCTGCTTCATCACGTAACGATGCTTCCATCGTGACGTAACCACGTTGGTTGTGAGCACTGTATTCGCTGATTTCTTTTGAACATGGGCAAAGTGTCGTGACGTTGATCGTCAAGCCGACAGACAACGTCGCTTCGTCTGTTTCCGTGTTGACGCTGACTGTTTGCCATACTTCGGCATTCATCAAGCCGCTAAGACCTGTTGCAGGTGCTTTACGTGTGAAGAACCATGGGTAACGGATCGTCAATTGACCTTCCGTTTGTTCCATGCGGTCTGCTAAATCACGCGCGAATTGAATGAGTGACTCGTTTGTGACCGTCCAACCTTCATTATGGTATTGATCAAGTTGTTCCGTTAAACGGCTCATGTTGATCCCTTTACGGTCTTGCACGAGTGACGTTGACAGTTCGAACGTCGCGACTGTCGCTTGTGTTTTGTCTCCGTCTTGGATGACGACAGGATGTTTGACGTTTGAGATTCCAACAGCGTCTAGTGCGAACAGGAAGTTCTTTGGTGTATTTTGCAAGTCGACCATCTTATCTTTTTCAGTCGGTTTTGTTCCTTTGATCGGTGGTACCGAACCGAACAGCTTATGGCGCTCTTCTTTTGTTGGTAACGTAATCGGGTAGGTAGACATATTCATTGGCCCCTTTGTCCTTTTGTAGTGTTTCAATAGTAATAACATGACAGGAATGCTAGAGACGAGCAAGTCTGATGATTCCGCAAATGTGTTTCATCTTTTCATCGATAGAAGTATTGTCTTGAATTTTATCACGAACATCCGATAAACGAAACTTGTACGACTCAAAATCGACAGTTTCCATATTTAGAGGAATAACTTACTTGCAATCGGGTATACTATCCTATACTATATGTTCAGGTGAACGTGTAATCACTGTTTTTTCGTCATGGTCAATAATTGAAGTTTTTTTATTTTACAGGTAGTTAAAGAAAGGGATGACAGAGATGGATTGGCAGTTACTATTACAGTATGCCTGGGTCGTACTCGTCTTGATCGCGCTTGAAGGATTACTTTCAGCGGATAATGCACTCGTACTCGCGGTCATGGTCAAGCACTTACCAGGAGAACAACAAAAGAAAGCACTTTTTTATGGACTAGCTGGAGCATTCGTCTTACGATTCGCGGCATTGTTCGCGATTTCGTTCCTCGTCGATATTTGGCAAATCCAAGCACTTGGAGCAGCGTACTTGCTCATCATGGGACTACGGCATATTTATAAGACCGTTAAAGCCAGAAAGCTCGGTGAAAATCATGGCGCTGAAAATGAGCTAGATGCAGAACCGAAGTCGGAAGAGCCAGTTTCAAAAGGTGAATTCTGGCGGACAGTCGCGAAAATCGAATTCGCAGACTTAGCGTTTGCTGTCGATTCGATTCTTGCTGCCGTTGCCCTTGCCGTTGCCCTTCCAAACTGGGGATCAGGCGAAATCGGTGGTTTGAACACGGGTCACTTCATCGTCATCTTAACAGGTGGTTTGATGGGGGTCGTCTTGATGCGTTTCGCAGCACGTGTCTTCGTTAAGTTACTTGCAGATCGCCCAGGTCTTGAGACAGCAGCCTTTGCAATCGTTGCCTGGGTCGGTGTAAAGTTAGCCGTTCTTGCGCTCGAGCACCCGAAATACCATGCATCGATCGAAGGAACAATCTTTGAAGCCTTAAAACTTCCTGAAGGATTCGCCCACAGTACACCGTGGCAGGCATTCTTCTGGACAGTCATGGTCGGTCTTGCTCTTTGGGGTTGGTTCTCTTCACCAAAAACAAAACCAAATCCAGATGCTGAAAAGAAAGTCGATCAAAACTTATAAGAAATGGAACGATCCGTCGATGACGGGTCGTTTTTTTGTGTTAGGTTTTCTTAAACAATGGGAATAAAACACAAGGTTAAGTACTTGAGCTGAGCTTGTATCTTTTTCTTTCCGGTCGACCGGCATATAATGAATAGACTGAACAAAAAAGGGGATTCGTTAGTATGGATATTGGATTAATTACACAGTATGCGACCGTCGGGCTCGTACTGATCATTTTGCAGGGGTTACTTTCTGCTGATAATGCAATGGTCATGGCAGTCCTGGTCCGACCGTTACCGGACGATCAACGCAAAAAAGCACTTTTCTATGGTCTGGTCGGAGCACTCGTCTTACGTTTCGTCGCAATCTTCTTTGCTTCGTACTTAGCGACGATTTGGGAGCTTCAAGCACTTGGGGCGATATACCTCTTTTACGTGGCGTTTAAAGGAATCGTCGAGGCACGATCGAATAAACACCAAGTACCGGACACGATTGCCTCACAAAAAGCCTCGCCGAATTTTTGGTGGACGGTCGTTAAAGTCGAGTTCTCTGACTTGGCGTTCGCTGTCGACTCGACACTTGCCGCTGTCGCCATGGCGACGACATTACCGATGATTGGTGGAACAATCGGTGGTCTAAATACAGGACAATTTTGGGTCGTCTTCTTCAGTGGGATCATCGGTCTCGTTATCATGCGTTACTTCGCGAGCTGGTTCGTCGTCTTGCTCCAAAAGCGACCAGGTATCGAAGAAGCTGCTTTTTGGCTCGTCGCATGGGTTGGTGTAAAACTGGTCGTCATGACACTTGCGCATCCGTCGATCGACGTCTTGCCGCATGAGTTTCCAGAGAGTACACTATGGCAAACGATCTTCTGGGTCGTACTTGCCCTGATTTTAATCATTGGTTGGTTCCGTAGCGGAAGTAGTTCAACCAAATCAGCAAAATAATACAATGGCGGGCAGGGTACTCTCTGTCCGTCTTTCGTTAGGAGAGATTTCATGCAAAACGGTAATTTCATTCGGATGCTGACGCGGATGCAAAACGTTCCACGGTGGGATGAATATGCACCACGTTTTCCGGATAACGCAGCCAGTCACAGCTTTCGTGTTGCCTTATTCAGTTTGATGGCAAGCTATTTAGAAGAAGTAGACGGGCAAAGACCAGTCGATCGCCTGACATTGCTCGGAAAAGCCCTATTCCATGACATGAACGAAGTCATTACTGGACCCATTAAACACCGGACAAAAAAAGAGCCAACGTTACATGCACACATTCAGGCAATGGAACAACAAGCAAGTGAACAGCTCGTTGCCTTACTCTCAAAATCGCTTCAACCAGCGTTCACGACATATCTCGTGCATGCAGAAGATGAATCGCTGGAAGGGCGGATCGTCGAAGCGATTGATACGTTCGATGCGATGTTGTACGCGCGCCGAGAAGCACGGATGACGGAGTCCGTCTTTTTCGAACAAAAAGCAGCGGAATTACAGGATGTTCTGGAACGACACCCACTTGTTTCGGTCCGGCGCTTGACACAGTCGGTCATGGAAGAGGATGAGATGTCTCATTTCATTGAAAATGTCTTGATGATGGATACAATTCGGCGCTGGAAAGGACGTTTCAATACGATTGATGATAACGACGCGACACATGCGTTTCGAGCAGCCTCGCTTGGTATCTTCAATGGTCTGATTGAATCAGAAAAATACGGCGTCACGATCGACATCGAAGAAGTCGTCTCGCGGCTCTTGTGTCATGATCTCGTCGAAGGAACGACAGGGGATGTTCTTGGACCTGTCAAACATGCGACACCGGTCACAGCAGCAACCTTCGAAGCTTACGAACGGGCAGAAGGAGAGATGTTGATCAATAATTTACCGAAAGACATTCGAGCACCGTTCCGTCGGTTCGTCGTTGAAGCAAAAGACGAGACATACGAGGGACAGATGGTCGACGTGATCGATAAACTCGATGCGCTGATCAAGATGAACATGGAACGTAAATTAAATGGGGTCGAGTATGAGACGGGTTATCGGGCACAACTCAAAAAGGTTCAGATGACATATGAAAACCCATCGGTCGTCTTTTTCCTCGCGTATGTCTTGCATGATTTGGATTACGTGACGTCATGACGAAGACAACGATGACCCCACGCCGCTTAACGTTGATCTTGATCCTCGGTTCACTCGCTGCACTCGGACCACTCTCGATCGACATGTATCTACCTGCTTTTCCGGATATGTCACGCTCGTTTGATGCGAGTGCATCACTAATCCAATTGAGTTTGACGGCTTGTATGCTTGGAATGGCGCTTGGACAATTGATCGTTGGTCCGCTGAGTGACGTTCGCGGTCGTAAACGACCGCTGATGTTTGCTCTGCTCGCATATCTGCTCGCTTCTCTCGCCTGTGCGATGGCACCGACGATCGAAGTATTGATCGCGCTTCGATTCATTCAAGGAGCAGCCGGAGCGTCAGGAATCGTCATTTCCCGGGCAATCGTTCGTGACTTGTTTGATGGACCCGAATTGACGCGGTTTTTTGCTGCCTTGTCACTCGTCAACGGAACAGCACCGATTCTCGCACCCGTCATCGGAGGACAGTTGCTTCGGTTCGGTGACTGGCATTTCGTCTTCTACTTGCTTGCAATTTTAAGCACGATGATGTTGCTTGCCGTCGCACTTCGTTTACCGGAAACGCTCCCGCTTGAGAGACGAGTCGAAGGAAACCTGACGACGACGTTGAAGACGTTCGGACGCTTGTTGACGGACCGCGTCTTCATCGGCTATGCGTTCGCACAAGCATTCGTCATGGGCGCGATGTTTGCCTACATCTCCGGTTCACCGTTCGTCTTACAAAATATTTATGGCGCCTCGCCGCAACAGTTCAGTTTTTTGTTCGGTTTAAACGGAATCGGAATCATCCTAGCAGCACAAATCGCCGGTCGTCTTGCTGGTCGTGTCGATTCAGAGCGGCTGATGCGAATCAGTTTGACGATCGTTGCGAGTGCGAGTATCTTATTGTTCCTCGCCTTGACGTTAACGGAGCAGCTGATCTTCGTCATGATTCCACTGTTCTTCGTCGTTTCGAGCGTTGGTTTGATCTCGACGCTCGGTTTTACCTTAGCGATGCAAAATTACGGAGCAACGGCAGGCAGTGCCTCGGCACTGCTAGGACTCTTGCCAATGCTTGTCGGCTCGCTCGTGTCACCACTCGTCGGGATCATGGGGGAGCAATCGGCTGTTCCGATGGGTTTGATCATCATGACCTTAGATTGCCTGGCGCTCATCCTCTATTACGGTCTGATTGTTCGTCGACCGAATCGTTCATAAACGCTAATTATTCAAAAACGTTTGTCCTCTGTATGGGACGAACGTTTTTTTCTTTTAATGAAAGGAAAATAAATGGAATTCATTTTGAAACATTTTCTAAAAAATAAGCGTAGAAGAGAAAGAAAGCCAGTACTTCAGAAAGGAGTGGAGCGATGAAACAGGAGTTGCAGCGTGAACGAAAACCGTCGATTGAGGCAAGATTAGCCCGTCATTTTGCCGCACAGAAAAAATACTTACGCCGTCAAGAAGAGGCAATCGATCAACGAGACAAAGAATTGGCTCGTTTATTGTTTGAGGAAAACCGGACTGCTTATCAAAGGGCTTACCACGAACTGTATGGCTCACATCCTTACATCGAGGTGAACAAAGATGGACGTTAGTACACTTTATTTATATGCGTTAGCGGCTGCTGCTTGCGGTGTGTTTGTGTCCATCCTATTCTCAGACGTCATTCCAGGCGTCGATCAAATTTTTCATCCCACGTTGATCTTATCTTTTGTCATCATCACGTCAGCGATCGGATTCGGGCTCGAACAGCTAAGTCCGCTTGGTTCGCTGTTGATTCTAATCATCAGCAGTGTGATTGCGTTATTAGTGACGACGCTGATGCATATTTTCTTATTCGTTCCGATGGCACAAGCCGAACAGTCGCTTGGATTTTCGGAACAGATGCTAGAAGGACGCAGTGCAACCGTTATCGTGCCGATTCCGACTGAAGGATATGGTGAAATCTTACTTGATGACGTCTCAGGACGCGTATCAAAGTCAGCCGTTCTGTTTGAAGGACCTGCCCTACCACAAGGCACGAAGGTGCTCGTCATCGAGATCAAACAAGGCGTCGCGTCTGTCGTGACGTACCCCCAACAATGGAAAAAGGAGATGTTTACATGAATCCAGTGTTAATCGTATCAATCGTCGCGGTCGCATTGATCGTTGCGTTGATCGTCTTATTCATTACGAAGTACCGAACAGTTGGTCCGGAAGAAGCGCTGATCGTATCGGGGAGTTATCTCGGAGGACGCAACGTCAATACCGATGAGTCCGGTAACCGGGTAAAAATCATTCGTGGTGGCGGGACGTTCGTGTTACCTGTCTTCCAACAAGCGACACCGCTAAGCTTGTTATCAAGTAAGCTTGAAGTCACGACACCCGAAGTCTACACGGAGCAAGGTGTACCGGTCATGGCAGACGGTACAGCGATCATCAAGATTGGTAGCTCAATTTCTGAAATTGCGACGGCAGCGGAGCAGTTCCTCGGAAAATCGAAAGAAGAGCGCGAAGGAGAAGCACGTGAAGTCCTCGAAGGACACTTGCGTTCGATTCTTGGATCGATGACAGTCGAAGAAATCTATAAGAACCGGGATAAGTTCTCGCAAGAAGTCCAGCGGGTCGCATCACAAGATCTTGCGAAGATGGGACTCGTCATTGTTTCGTTTACGATCAAAGACGTCCGTGACAAGAACGGATACTTAGAATCACTTGGGAAACCGCGGATCGCACAGGTTCGCCGTGATGCCGACATCGCAACGGCAGACGCGGAAAAAGAGACACGCATCAAACGGGCGGAAGCTTCAAAAGATGCGAAAAAAGCAGAACTCGAACGTGCAACGGAAATCGCTGAAGCGGAAAAAGAAAATCAGTTGAAGATGGCAGATTATCGCCGCGAACAAGATATCGCGAAGGCGAAAGCCGACCAAGCGTATGATCTCGAAAACGCACGTGCGCAACAAGAAGTCACGGAGCAACAGATGCAGATCAAAATCATCGAGCGTCAAAAACAAATCGAGCTTGAAGAACGCGAGATTCTCCGTCGTGAGAAACAATACGACGCGGAAGTCAAAAAACGCGCCGATGCCGATCGTTACTCGATTGAGCAGGCTGCCCAAGCGGATCGTGCGAAGCAATATGCGGAAGCAGATGCAACGAAATACCGGATCGAGGCATCAGCAAAAGCGGATGCAGAACGAATTCGTCTGGATGGTCTTGCGAAAGCGGACGCGGAGCGGGCACAAGGGGAAACGGAAGCGGACATCATTCGTTTGAAGGGTCTTGCGGAAGCAGAAGCAAAAGAAAAAATCGCGCAAGCGTTCGAGCAATTCGGACAAGCGGCGATTCTCGACATGGTCATTCGGATGATGCCAGAGTACGCAAAAGAAATTGCAGCACCACTCGGCAACATCGATAAAATCACAGTCGTTGATACAGGTAGTGGTGAAGGGGGCGGTGCGAACCGTGTCACCGGTTACGCAACGGATTTGATGGCATCACTGCAAGAGACATTAAAGGCGTCGTCAGGATTAGATGTCAAAGAGTTGATTGAGAACTTCTCCGGTAAAGGAACAGCAAAACCGTTGACGGTCAACTTGAATTCCCATGATGCGGTGGCAGCGTCGAAAACAGAAGACTGATGGCGATCCGCGTCTTATTGATTGTGTTCGCACTCCTGCTTTTTCATGTCGTACGGCCACTTCCATGGTATGCACTGGCGGTATTAGGCGGCGTCATCGGCATCATCAAAGGGTACACATCAGATGACGGAATCGCGAATATATTCAATATAAAGAAGGTATCTTACTCACTTTACAATCGACAAACACGTCAGGAAGCCGTTCTCGCTTTGATGTGCAGTCTGTTGACGGTCGACTTCCCGTATTGGTTCGCTGGGGTGACGACAGGAATCACGTGGCGTGACGTCGGATACGTTGGGTTCGAAGTAGTGTCGACACTTCTGTTCGCTTATGTTTTATTCCGTTTCTTATGTCTGAATCTATTTCGACCATTCTTGGAGTCTGAAAGAAGGGAGCAAAGAAATGGATAGTTTATTTCTACTGCAAGAGCGTTGGATGCTGTTGCTTCCGTTCCTCGTCGTCTTCTTGATTAACGTCGGGCTATTGACTGCCCTTCTGAAGAAGCGACGTGATTTACCGAAGCTGTTAGTCTTCGGAATGGGTGGGATGGCGATCGTGTTCATCGTCTCTTCGCTTGGATTGAGCATGGCACTGCTGTTTTTCGGATACAATTCATAAAAAAACGGGGCAGGCTCTAAACAGAGTCTGCCCGTTTTGTCGTACTATAGGATAGGAATGAGTGCCATTAACGTGGAAGGTCATACCCAATGACGACGAGTCCCGGACCTGTATGTGAACCGATCGCCGCGCCAGCAATCGTCAAGATGACTTCGCTTGGTGAAAAATGAGCTTCAATCAATTGTTTTAACTGTTCTGCCCGTTCGATCGAATCCCCGTGACCGATCATGATCCGGTGTCCGTCAATCGCTGGACGTGCTTCTTCCATCCACTCGACGATCCGGTTCATGACTTTTTTCTGACCGCGGATTTTTTCTTTTGGAATCAACTTTCCGTCTTCGACTGTCAAGAGTGGCAAAATCGATAAGAGACCACCAATAAAGGCACTGGCACGAGAAACGCGTCCACCGCGCATCAAATATTCAAGTGATTCGACTGTAAACAGATGACGAATCGTATTTACCTTGGCTTCAGCGTAAGCCACTGTTTCTTCGAACGAATGCGTTTGTGCGTATTCTGCGACGTCGAGAACGAACAATCCTTGTCCTGTTGAAGCTGTTTTCGTATCGAGTACCAGGTAAGGAACGTTCGGATACTTTTCGGCGAGTTCATCTGCGAGCATCTTCGCTGTTTGATACGTTCCTGATAATTCGCTCGAGAAAGCGAGGTAGAGGAAGGGGTCCCCTTGTTCAAAGTGACGCGTGAACACCTCGACCATCCGGCTGACTTCGACCTGGAATGTCTTCGGTGCTGCACCGTCACGCATCTTATCATACAGTTGCTTCGGAGATATCGATTCTCCATCGAAGAACGTGTCTTCGTCGATCAATACGCCGAACGGCATGACCGTAAAATCATATGCATCTAACATGTCTTTTGGTGCATCAGCACCACTGTCTGTGATCAATCGGATCATCACGTTCTCTCCTTTCTTAACCTAGGGCTTTTTCGTTTCGATCAAGCATTCGACTCAAGTTGACGCCGAATCGTTCGTTCTCGAGTTCCGTCAACGTCGCGGGCGTCAAAGCAGCGCCGAGCGCAAGTAACGCTTCATATGCACGACGTAAGCACTCCTCGACCGTCAAGGAGGTACCGAGCAGTTCCTCGAGTGACGCCATTGTTTCCGGCACGACGGTCGGGTAGACGAATTTCGTCGACTCACCTTGAAGCGCTGCCGCGTAAAAGTCACGGACTAAAGCGGCGCGTTGACTTCCACTTCCGTTGACACAAAGGTAGATTTGAACGGCAACTCCGCCACGAACACGACGCTGGGAGATACCAGCGAATTTTTTACCGGCAATCGATAAGTCATAAGAACCGGGACAATACGATCCGACGACTTCACCAGCGACGATCGCGTCTGTTTCTTGTGCGAACATACGACGGACGAGCGCAAGCATCGCTTCGTAACCACTGTCGATATCGATGCCGCCGCGTTCCGGTAGGACGAGTGAAATATTTAAAACACCGGCGTCGAGGACGACGGCAAGACCACCTGAATTACGGACGACGGGCGAGAAACCATGTTCATGCAGAACGGATACACCGTCAGCAAGATGAGGAAGACGGGCATCCTGGATGCCGAGGACGACAGTTTCGTGGTGAATCCAAGAGCGGAGTGCTGCTCCTTCTGTCGCAACGGAAGCACATAATGTGTCGTCCATCGCAAACGATTGTGTCGCATGGAAAGCAGTTCCGAGTGACGTTTGATCAAAAATACGATAATGTTCTTGTTTTAAGAGTTCGATTCCCATAGGCTCGTTCCTTTATTGTAGATTTGCGACATCATTATAGCACAGGGTGTGTAAAGTTTCTGTGCGAAGCGACGCGGGAGACAGGAATCCCAGGAAACAAAACCGAACAACAACGACATAGACTCGATTTAAAGGAGAGAAACATATGTATCAATCATTAGGACAATTAAAGGAAACGAAGGTTTTCAAAGATCCCGTTCATCGGTATATCTATGTCAGCGATCAGTTGATTTGGCAATTAATCGGGACACGTGAATTTCAGCGACTACGCCGGATCAAGCAACTGGGGACATCCTTTTTGACGTTTCACGGGGCGGAACACACACGGTTCCATCATTCGCTTGGTGTTTACGAAATCACGCGGCAACTGATCGACGTCTTCAACGGTCGCGCCGACTGGGACGATCAATACCGGGAGTTGACACTGGCTGCAGCCCTCTTACACGATGTCGGACACGGGCCGTTTTCGCACGCGTTTGAGAATGTCTTTGGTGTTGACCACGAGACGTGGACGGAGCGGATCATCCTCGGGGACACGGAAATCAAAAAAGTCCTCGACCAAGTCGGAGACGGATTCGCGGAAGAAGTAGCGTCGATCATCAACAAGACGCATCCGAATCAATTGCTTGTCACGATGATTAGTTCACAACTCGACGTCGACCGGATGGATTACTTATTGCGCGATGCGCACTTTGCTGGTGTCAGCTACGGAAAATTCGATCTCGAACGGATGCTTCGTGTATTGCGTCCGGCGCCGAATCAGATGGTCGTCAAACAGTCGGGGATGCATTCAATCGAAGACTACATCATGCGCCGGTATCAGATGTATTGGCAAGTCTACCTGCATCCGGTAACACGATCGAGTGATTACCTATTAAAAGCCATTCTCGAACGGGCGCAGGAGTTGTACCTGTCCGGTTATCCGTTTGCGATTGCACCGGTCCATTTGATGCCGTTGTTTGATCAGAAGATGGAGTTGCGTGATTTCCTTGGGCTCGATGAGACGATCGTCTACTTTTATTTTCAGCAGTGGGCGAATGAGCAGGATCCAATCCTTGCTGATCTCTCGAGGCGATTCGTTGACCGGAAGTTGTTCAAGTATGTTGATTATCCGGCTGAAAAACGTGAACTCGTCCACGATAAACTGTGTGAGTTGTTTGAGGCGATCGGCTTGAATCCGACCTATTATCTGCTTGAAGATAAACTCAGTCGTCTTCCTTACGATTTATATGGAGACAACGGGGAAATCAGCAAACAACCGATCATGTTACAGATGAAGGATGGACAGATGAAAGAAATTTCGCAAGTCTCACCACTCGTTCAAGCCATCGCCACATCACGCCAGACTGATGAGAAGCTGTTCTTCCCGCAAGAAATTCTGCACGACTTGCGCGAACATGCGAACGAGAAGATGCAAATCGACCAATTATTGACTGGCAGCGTGACGTCATGATATCGTCCGCTGTCCTAACAAAAATCTTGCAACAGCTTGGACGGGAGGGAGGAGAGGTCGAAGTCCTAAAAGGCGCGACTTCCTCCCTCGTTTTGCGAGTCGGTGAGGGAATTCTTCGCGTCCATACGAATCAAGACTGGTTGCGAGAAGAACCTGACCTCGTCTTACATGAAGTATTTGCGTTACAAGCAGCAGGTGATTTGGCACCAGATGTACTGGACTATCAAGCGGATGTCAGGGACGAAATACCGCCGTGGTTATATATGACCCGCTCGCCGGGAGAGATCCGAATCGATCAGGTGGATGAGCGATATGTCGAACGATTGGCGCGTACGCTTGCTGCGATCCATGCACTACCGATACCAGAATCGCGTTATGTCTATCAACCGTATACGACGGAACGTCACGTCCCGACGTGGACGCAGCATTCGGAGAGATGGCGTCAGCTACTGGCGATCGAACCGGTCGAAAGTCAACGTATTCGTTTCATTCATCGGGATTTTCATCCGGTCAATGTGTTATACGAAATAAATGAAACGTGCCATACGATTGATTGGGTGAATGCGTGTGTAGGACCCATTGAAGTCGACCTTGCGCATTGTCGTTTGAATCTTGCCTTGCTCGAATCTGTTGAGATAGCGGATCATTTTTTAAAAAGTTACTGCGAGCAGACGAAACATTCCTACGATCACGCGTGGGATATTCGGGCTGTTTTTGATTTTGGACCTGAAACGATTGACGTCTATCCGGGGTGGAAAGCATATGGAAGGCAAAACCTTAGTCAGGACAATGTTCGGGAACGCTTGGAAAAGTTTGTCTTGAAAGTCTATGAAAATAACGAAAGCGGTTACTAAATGAACTTTTCCTCTTGTAGTTCTTCGGAATATTGATTATTCTATTACTTGGAAAGAGATTAAACGTCAGACATCGTACGAATGTACAACTGATAAACAACTAATAGATAGAGGGGTACTTCATGAAATATCTTATCGCACTACTCGGACTGGCTATCGTTTTCGGCTTGGCACTCCTTGTCAGCAGTAACCGTAAAGGCATCAAATTGAAACCGCTTGCGGTCATGCTAGTTCTTCAGCTCGTACTTGGGTTCATTTTACTCAATACATCGTTCGGATATATCGTCATTCGTGGCGTCGCGAAAGTCTTTGAAAAACTGCTTAGCTATGCGGCAATCGGAATTGATTTCGTCTTCGGTGGTTTAGCGAATGAAGGCGCACAACCATTCTTCATCAATGTCTTGCTACCGATCGTCTTCATCTCTGCTTTGATCGGGATTCTTCAGTTCACTAAGATTTTACCACTCTTGATGCGAGGTATCGGTTTCGTCCTATCGAAAGTCAATGGTATGGGACGTCTTGAGTCTTACAACGCGGTTGCTTCAGCTGCGATCGGACAATCAGAAGTATTCATCACAGTCAAAAAACAAATCGGTCAATTACCAGCAAATCGTCTCTACACATTGTGTGCGTCAGCGATGTCGACGGTTTCGATGTCGATCGTCGGTGCGTACATGACTATGGTAGAACCGAAATATGTCGTTACAGCAATCGTCTTGAACTTGTTCGGTGGTTTCATGATCGTCTCGATCATCAACCCGTACACGGTTGACCCGGAAGAAGATATTCTTGAAATCGTCGAAGAAAAGCAAACGTTCTTCGAGATGCTCGGCGAATACATCATGGATGGATTCAAAGTCGCAATCATCGTTGGTGCAATGTTGATCGGTTACAATGCCTTGATCGGAATGGTCAACGATATCTTCTTAATGGTTCTAAACATCTCGTTCCAAGAAATCCTCGGATACATCTTTGCACCGTTCGCTTTCATCATGGGTATTCCATGGGCGGAAGCTGTCAGTGCCGGTAGTGTCATGGCAACGAAGTTGATCACGAACGAATTCGTTGCGATGTTGAGTCTTCCAGAATACTCAAAAGAATTCTCGGAGCGTACACTCGGAATCGTGTCTGTCTTCTTGATCTCGTTTGCGAACTTCTCGTCAATCGGAATCATCGCTGGTGCGGTTAAAGGATTGAACGACCGCCAAGGAAGCGTTGCAGCTAGTTTTGGTCTGAAGTTACTCTACGGCGCAACACTCGTCAGTGTCTTGACGGCAATCGTCGTCAGCGTCTTGCTGTAATCGTTACACATATGAAAGAGCAATGGATCTGCTGATCCATTGCTCTTTTTGTTTTTCACTCAGTTGATCCATGCGAAGCAATCCCGACGCGAACCCGATGATGGGTTCCGTCACGATAGACTTCGTAAGCGAACTGCGCGACGTTTTCCCGAGGAATCGGACCTGTCGGTGCAGTGAAGCGTGTTGTCTCGATCAAGAGGTCGTCAGCAGCAAGTGCGTTGTCTTCCGTCAGTTGTGTTGGACAGATGACGGTGAAGTCGACGTCTGCATCCTTTAACGTCAGATAAGCTTTCAAGTGATCCTCTGCTGCAATCGTCGAGCGGCGACGGGACTCACTCGATTGGAAACGATACTTCCCAGGTTCTTCTGACGCATCGAGAATGCCTGCCGTACCAATGAAGACGATTCGTTCGATGCCTGCTTCCTTCATCTTCGTGACGAGATGTGGAATCGCTGTCGAAAGGACCTGTTGTTGATCAGTTCCGAGACAACTGAAGACAGCTTTACTCCCTGCGAGCGCCTGTTCAAGATCGTCCGGGTTGGTCGCGTCTCCTGTCAGGATATGAAGGCGATCGTGAACGGGTAAGTCCGGTGACGTGGAACGCACAAGTGCTTGGACATCATAGCCGTCTTCTAATAACCGATCAATTAAAGGGCGACCCGTTCGACCGGTCGCACCAAGTACAGTAACAGTAGTCATGAGAATTCCTCCTTAAAGATCAAGTAGATGGGAAAAAGAGACGTGCGGTAGCGACCGGACGTCTCTTGTTGTTTATTTATCAGCGAACATGACGCCAGCTTGACCGTAATCTGTTTTTTCCATCTCTTCGATGAAGACCGTAATGTTTTCTTTTGGAGCATTTGTCGTTTCCGACACCGCTTCCGTAACTTTTTCAATCAAAGCACGTTTTTGTTCGACTGTACGACCCGATAACATTTTAACCGTAACATATGGCATGACTTCATTTCCCCCTCTAGCTTGATGACGATACGCCATCAGTATAGCGCATTCGATAGGGGATTCGTCAATTCGAACATCGTTTTCGAAAAAGAAGGGTATAAGGTAGGAGCTATTCTTGTCGGAAGCGAAGGTAGTCATACACATACGGCAGAAAAGGAGAGACATATGGACGCAATCATACGGAAGAAGATTCATACGTTACTGATTTTTGATCGGGCGTTACTGGAGGATACGAATTATCCGTTGTCTGGTGCAAAAGGACTCGAAGTCGCAGATATCGTCTTTGAACAAAACATTCCATTCGGACGACTCGTAACGGATAAAGAGCTCGCTCAACTGCTGAATCAAAAAGAAGCAAAGCGATACGGGATGTTGACGTTGCTTGAAGACGATGTACGTTTCAAACCGTTGTTTCAAAATCGAAAACCGACAGCTGACATGGAAGAAGAGGTCGAGGCGAAAGTGAGAGAACTCGCGCATCAGTTACGTGCGATTCGGTCGCGGTGTTCTTCACTAGAACGTCTCTTCTTGTTCGGTCGTGCGGCGCAAACCCTGTTTGACCGCGCTTTGCTTCATCTCGAAGAAGTCAATCCTCCGGCGCATGAGGAGATTGCGTCCATGACGTGTTACCGTCTCCCGACGATTCGCCGAGCATCAGAGGAACAATTACAGTTACTTCGTTACGAGTGACTGGTTGCAGACACATCGGAATACGGTATGATAGAAGCAACAGGATTAAAAGGGGACAAAACACGATGGAAAAAAAGATTAACTTTAATATCATTTCAGATAACTCTACAGACGGTCACGGAGGATTTGGTGTCGGAACACTCAGCTTAAATAGTATGTCACCCGTCATCATTTCTCCGGAAGACGGCGAAGCTTACATCGATATGGGCGCGATGCACGCGAAAGCAGCAATCGAGAAACGCGTCAAGTTCACGACGGATAAAGCCGATACGCCAAACGGTAAACTGTACTGGATCGTTTGGGTGACAGTCGGTCGTAAACCTGAAGGCTTCTATTACGGCGGTGTCGCTGCCTGCGATCTGTTAGTCGATGCGGAAGCACGTCGCGGATTCAAGATTCTCGCTGATCATGTCAATAAAATGGATAAATCCCTTAAAGGACGAATTGTTGTCGATCACATGGATGAGCGTTCAAAAGAATTGTTACGTGATTTCTTACAGACACATAAACCTGAGATGTGGGAAAATGCTGACGCTGCTCTACATGAAGCGTTGGTCTAAACAAAAGAACGTGTGCCGCGGCACACGTTCTTTTTTCATGGTCGTTTCAGCGTTAAGACGACGAGTTCCGGATGATTGAACAGACGAAACGGAAACAGGCTGTTCCCGAGACCACGACTGACGATCAGTTCAGTCTGCTGTTCCTGATAGCGACCGGCCGTCACCGCTGGAAAGAATCCTTGACCAGGGGCATACAGACCTTCCGTAAACGGCAGGCGGATCTGTCCGCCGTGGGCGTGACCGGATAAGACGAGATCAATAGATCGTTCCGCGTACAGTGATTTATACTCCGGACGATGCGCAAGCAAGAGCTGAAACGCATCAGGTGACACGTCTTGCAATGCTTGATCGAGACTTTGACGAATGCCATCCGGTTCCGACAGACCTTCGCGCCATCGTGTCGTCGTCGGATCATCGATACCGAGTAACGAAATCGATTGACCTTGGTATTCGATGACGCGCGATTCATTCCGGAGAACGGTGACACCCAGTTGCTCAAGCTTCGGCAAAATCGTTAGATTGAGTCGCACCTCATGATTCCCGGTGACGAAGTAGACCGGATATCGATCAACGAGCGCTTTCATGAGTGTAAGGGCGGCCTCTTCACCGTTTCGCCTCGAGTCAATCAAATCACCTGTCATGACGACGAGATCCGGCTTTTCGCGATCAATCTTGTTCAGTAGTCGTTCTTGTTCATTCCCAAACGCTTTGCCATGTAAATCTGCGACCTGCACGACGCGATAGCCATCAAACGCTTCCGGTAAGCGATTCGACGTGACCGTCATCCGTGAGACATCAATGACGTTATTTTCACGATATAAAAACCAGCTTCCTAAGGCGAGGACACCAAGGGATACTAGCCAGCGTGTACGTTTTCGCATAAGCCACCTCATTTCTTCTACTCAGCATAATTCAGGATAACAAAAAAGACCTCCTTCCGTATGCGACGGAAGGAGGAAATCAATTCAATTTAAGCATCTTGTTTTAAATCTGTGACTTCTTTTTGCGCATCGGGTTCATCTGACAAGTCCTTGAACAAGGCGATGACCATCATTCCGACGACGAAGATGAACGGGAAGGCGGCTAGAACAGCGGCTGCTTGTAAGGTGCTTAATCCACCGGCATAAAGTAAGACGGCAGCGATCGAAGACTGGATGACACCCCAAGCAAGCTTGATGCGTAAGCTTGGCATCAGGCTACCGCCAGACGATAGCATACCGAGAACGTACGTCGCGGAGTCAGCCGAAGTGATGAAGAACGTCGTGATCAAGAAGACGGCAACGATACTGAGGAACGTACCTAAGCCACCGAATGTCTCAAACAGAGCGAACATTCCAGTTTCGACCCCTTTATCGTTAACGGTCGAAATCAAATTGACGTTTTGGAACAATTCGTTCCAGATCGCTGACCCACCGAAGACCGAGAACCAAAGGAGACCAAAGATGGTTGGGACAAGCATGATGCCGATGACGAACTCACGAATCGTCCGTCCTTTTGAGACGCGGGCGATGAACGTACCGACGAATGGTGACCATGAAATCCACCAAGCCCAGTAGAAAATCGTCCAACCGTTGATCCACTCACGTTCATCTGGGTTAAAAGCAGAAGCCCGGAAGCTCATGACGGGTAAGTTCTGCAGGTAAGCCCCTGTCGTTTGCACAAAGAGGTCCATAATGAAACTGAACGGTCCGAGGAAGAGGACACCGATCATCAACAGAACGGCAAGAACGATGTTGGCGTTACTGAGACGAACGATTCCTTTATCGAGACCTGACGCGGCACTGATCATGTAGAGAATCGAAACGACGACAATGATGATGATTTGAGTCGTGAATGTGTTTGGAATACTACTTGTCAGGAAGTTGAGCCCACCTGAGATTTGTTGCGCACCGAGACCGAGTGACGTCGCGACACCAAATGCCGTTGCGACGATAGCAAGTACTTCGACAGTACCTTTACCGGCAGAAGCGTACCGAGGCTTCATCAATGAAGCGACAGTGTCACCAATCGTAGCAGGACGTCCTTTTCGGAATGTCGAGTACGCGATAGCAAGCGCGACGATCGCGTATAAGGCCCAAGGGTGGAGTCCCCAATGGAAGAACGAATAGCGCATTGCGAGGCGTGCTGCTTCCGTCGGATCGTCTGTTGCGACTGGTGGCGTATGGAAGTGCGTCAATGGCTCTGAGACACCCCAGAAGACAAGCCCGATTCCCATACCAGCACTGAAAAGCATCGCAAACCAAGAAATGAGACCATATTCAGGACGGTCCGAATCCTTACCGAGTCGGATTGAACCGAAGCGGGAAAAGATTAAAAAGATAGCAATGATTAAAAAAGCACTCATGCCGAGTAGATAAAGCCAGCCAAATCCGTTAGAGACAAAGGATTGTGCTTTAGCTGTGACATTTCCGAGACTAGCTGCACCGATTAGGGATTCCGGTAAGATTCCCCATATGGTAAAGAGCACACAGAAAATGACGGATACCATAAAGACTTTTGTGATCTTACTTTTTCGATTATTTTCCATCGTGTTCCACACCTTCTTTCGAATTTTACATAGTTGTTTTGTATCAAATGATGGCAACGACATTATCATTACCCCGTCAATCCGATAACAAAACCTAATCACGCAGGGTACTACCGTAACAAACATTTGAGCGGAAAAGCAAATCGACCGGGAAATGAGAACAAAAAAACCAATGATTTACAAGGAAGGGAGAGCAAAAAAGGGCTCAATCATGCGTATCTAAAATAATGTGGAAATAAAGAAAAAGAAAACGTTAATACTGTTATTTCCCGTTTCGTCTTAAAACTAACGTAAAGCTTGATATGAGCAAATCAGAGGCAGTCTGAAATCAGATTTGATATAACAAAAGCAGTCATCATTTTGAAGGAGGCATTTCCCATGGAAAAAGAACAACAAAAACAAGCGATTCTCGAAGCATTTCAATCTCGTCATGCCACAAAGGCATTTAACGGTCAAATGATCCCAGAAGAAGATTTTCGTTTCGTTTTAGAAACAGCGCGTCTGTCACCGAGCTCGTTCGGTTATGAGCCATGGAACATGCTCGTCATTCAAAATCCAGAAATTCGTGAAGCATTAAAAGAAGTCTCTTGGGGGGCGCAAGGACAATTGCCGACAGCGAGTCACTTTGTCTTATTCCTCGCCCGGACAGGGGAGCAAATGCAGGCAGATGGTCCACATGTCACGCAGATGATGGACTTCCTTGGTTTATCCGAAGAAGCGAAAGCCGGACGGACGAAGCGTTATGGTCTGTTTTTAAAAGAGGATTTCGCGATTGGTGATAACCCGAAAGCGATGGAAGACTGGGCAGCAAAACAAGCTTATATCGCACTCGGGAACATGATGTCGACGGCAGCACAAATCGGTGTGGATTCATGCCCGATCGAAGGATTCGACCAGCAAGCCGTCGAGCAATTACTCGTCGATCGTGGACTGCTCGATCGTTCTGTTTTCACGGTGCCGGTCATGGTCGCGTTCGGTTACCGAGCAGACGAACCAAAACGTGAAAAGCAACGTCGTCCGCTCGATGAAATCGTGACGTTCGTCGAGTAAAGACGAAAGACAAAAATTTTCGAATTATATAGAAGTTTCTTTCGAAATTCGGTATACTCGCATTTGTATGATTAAGAAGCGCCGTAAACGCCACTCGCATACGAACAACTTTTGTCTTGATGAAAGAAAGGGGTTCTATCGCAAATGGAACAAAAATTAAAGTTATGGTTCACGGAACACCAAACGGAAGATTACGGTATCACATTCCGTGTCAACCACGTTTATGAGAGCGAACAAACGGAGTTTCAACGCCTAGAGATGGTTGAAACGGACGAGTTCGGTACGATGTTGTTACTTGACGGAATGGTCATGACGACAGATAAGGACGAGTTCGTTTACCACGAGATGGTCGCGCACGTCCCATTGTTCACACACCCGAATCCAAAATCGGTTCTGGTCGTTGGTGGAGGAGACGGCGGAGTCATCCGTGAAGTCTTGAAACACCCGTCCGTCGAAAAAGCGGTTTTAGTTGAAATCGACGGAAAAGTCATCGAGTATTCGAAAAAATACCTCCCGAACATCGCAGGTGGATTGGACGATGCACGCGTCGAAGTCATCGTTGGGGATGGATTCATGCATATCGCAGAAGCAGAAAACGAGTATGATGTCATCATGGTCGACTCGACTGAACCAGTTGGTCCAGCGGTCAACTTGTTCACGAAAGGCTTCTACTCTGGTATTTCAAAAGCATTAAAAGAGGACGGCATTTTCGTCGCACAATCGGATAACCCATGGTTCACACCAGACTTGATCCGTGATGTTCAACGCGACGTCAAAGAAATCTTCCCGATCACGAAGCTCTACATCGCAAACGTTCCGACATACCCAAGTGGTCTTTGGACGTTCACGATCGGATCGAAGAAACATGATCCGCTTGCAGTTGCACCAGAGCGTTTCCACGAGATCGACACAAAGTATTACACGCCTGAGCTTCACACGGCAGCCTTCGCGCTTCCGAAGTTCGTTAAAGATTTGACGAACGGCTGAGCTCAGTCACTATAGCACACATGAACAGAGCGGTTTCGATCTTCGAAATCGCTCTGTTGTCAGGTAAACAGGCGTTTGCATCAGCAAACGGCAAATGAACAGGGGGAATGGATCATGCGTTTTGATGAAGCATATTCAGGAAAAGTCTTTATCGCGAGTCAACCGACTCACGAAGATGCAAAAGGAATTTTATACGGCATGCCGATGGACTGGACGGTCAGTTTCCGTCCCGGTTCACGATTCGGTCCGGCACGTATCCGTGAAGTCTCACTTGGTTTAGAAGAATATAGCCCGTACTTAGATGGTGACATCGCTGACGCAAAATTGTTTGACGCGGGAGATATCCCGTTACCATTCGGGAATGCACAAAAATCACTTGATATGATTGAAGAATACGTCGATTCGTTACTGACAGCAGGCAAGTTCCCGCTCGGTATGGGTGGCGAACATTTAGTCACGTGGCCAGTCGTCAAAGCGTTCGATAAACACTTCGATGATTTTGTCGTACTTCACTTTGATGCGCATACGGACTTACGAGACGAATATGAAGGAGAGCCATTGTCGCACTCGACGCCACTCAAGAAGATCGCCAACTTGATCGGACCAGAGAACTGCTATTCATTCGGAATTCGTTCAGGTATGAAAGAAGAGTTCGAATGGGCGAAGACATCAGGTTACAACCTCTTCAAATACGAGATCGTCGAGCCGCTTCGTCAAGTCCTTCCGACACTTGCCGGTAAAAAGGTCTACGTTACGATCGACATCGATGTTCTTGATCCGTCAGCAGCACCAGGGACAGGAACACAAGAAATCGGTGGGGTGACGACGAAGGAATTACTTGAGGTCGTTCATATGATTGCACGAGCAGACGTTGACGTCATCGGTGCGGATTTGGTAGAAGTATGCCCAGCATACGATCAATCTGACATGACAGCGATCGCTGCAGCGAAGGTATTACGTGAAATGATGATTGGATTCATTAAATGAATAGACAAAAAGAGACCAGACGTGATGTCGGTCTCTTTTGTTTTGTTCAGAGGAAGAACTGAATGACCCCGAACGCACCGAATCCGATGATTAGACTGGCAGACGTCCATTGAATGATACGTAAAGTGGGTGTCGCAAGCTGGTGCTTGAGCAGATGCGTGATGTTCGCTAGAATGACCCACCAAGCGGCAGAACCAAGAAAAATACCGATTAGAAACAAAAAGGCATCTTGTCCGTTCATCATTGTTAACTCAAAGCGTGCAAACAACGCCAGGAATAGCGTGATTGTCATCGGGTTCAAGAACGTCAGGAGTAAGACGGATAGATAGCTACTTAACCGTGACGAGGCTGTATCGGAAATCGAGGCGTTCGAAGAAGCTTGAAACATCGACCAGCCGATGTAACACAAAAACAGACTGCCGATCAGTTGCATCAAGTGTGCTTGAGTGATTAGGGATTGGACAAGCGAAAAACCGGACAATGCAATCAATCCATAAGTGAAGTCTACCGTTGCGGCTCCGAGTCCGGAAACGATGCCGGAAATTCGTCCATGTCGAAGCGTTCGTTGCATGCATAAAAGTCCGATTGGACCTACGGGAGCCGCTAACGCAAACCCGATTCCAAAACCAGTCGCAAACATCAGTCAACCTCGGGTAACGGAAAATGAAGCGATTCCTTTTCCGTCCGCATGATGATTGTTGTTTTTGTCCGCAGGATACCTGCTAATTCTTTGATGTGGTAGGTGATGATTTCATCAAGTTGTTCTGTATCACGACAACGGATTTTAAGTAGATAATCATCGTCCCCGGCGACGTGATGACATTCCAGTACGTACTCAAGTTCTTGAACCCGTTTTAGAAATGGCGCTCGGTGTTCCGGTCGCTCGAGTGAAACAGCGACGAACGCAGCAAGACGATAGTCAAAGGAGGAAGGGTCTAGCACCGTTGTTAATTGACGGATGATACCTTGCTCTTGTAAGCGTGCTACACGTTCTGCTACAGCCGGTGCCGATAAACCGATGTGCTGTGCAAGTGTCGACCATTTCATACGAGCATCGCTTCTTAAAAAATCAATAATTTTTAAATCGTAGGAATCCATAAATAAAAACCTTCCTTTCTATTGTTATTTAGAATATTTTATTTCGAAAAGAAAGGAGGTGTCAAAGTGTTTATAAAACAAGTTCATAGCACACTGAAATCTTTACACATATACGGAACTGTCTTAAGTTTAAGATGTCACCACGAAGGAAATGTTCTGAAGTGTAAGAACATTGGTTTGAGAGCGATGTACATTTGACAATCAGAAAGGTGGAAAAAAAATGAAGAAACTCTTATCGTTTGTGACTGCTACGTTACTGTTTGCACTATTCGTGTTACCAGTAGGCGCAGCTGATGACGCAATGGTTCGTGTCATTCATGCTTCACCAGATGCTCCAGCAGTTGATATTGCGGTCGATGGCAAAAAAGCAGTATCAGGAGCGAAATTCAAAGATGTCACAGATTACCTCACACTACCAGCTGGGGAACATAAAGTAGAAGTATTCGCTGCAGGAACAACAAAAGATCCTGTGCTCTCTCAAACACTCAACGTCGAAGCTGGTAAATTCTACTCTGTCGCAGCAATCGGCAAATTGGCTGATATCAAACTAGCGGTCATGGAAGACAACGGTAAAGGCGAAGACGGCAAATCAATGGTCCGTGTCGCACACTTTGCACCGGATGCACCAGCTGTTGATGTCGCACCAAAAGGTGGAGACCCACTCTTCAGTAACCTTGAATTCTCGAAAGTCTCTGACTACGGTACACTCGATGCAGGCACATATGACCTCGAGGTCCGTCCTGCAGGCGCAACGGATGTCGTCAAAGCACTGGATGGAGTCAAACTCGACAGTGGCAAAAACTATACAGCGCTCGCAATTGGCTTACTTGAAGGCGAACCAGCATTTGAAGTCCTCTTGATCCCAGATGGTGGTGAAATGGCATCAATGCCAGAAACAGGACTTGGTGGTTCATCTGATACGGCTTCTGCTACACCATGGGCAGTCGCAGCAGCTGCTGCCTTGTTAGTAGGAACAGCGTATGTCGTCCGTCGTAAACAAAACGCTTAAGAGTAGTCTTCTTCTCTTACTCGTATTAGTCGGATGTCAATCGGGATCACCTCCAGATGCTACAAAGCCGGAAAAACCAAAACAAACCGAAACAACGACGTCTTCTTCGTCCACTCCATCTGAAAAGGTGGACGAAGAGGCGTTCATACCAACGCGTATTACGATTCCGACGCTCGATGTGAAAGCGAACATCGAAGTCGTCGGGAAGGATAAACAAGGACGGATGGATGTTCCGAAACAGACCGATCAGGTCGCTTGGTACAAGTACGGAGCAAAAGCCGGACAAACTGGAAATGTCGTGTTAGCCGGACACTTGGACGATCAAGAAGGTCCCGCTGTTTTTTATGATTTAGCGAAGATGAAAAAAGGGCAACGGATTGAAGTGACGGGAAAAGCAGGACAACAGGTATCATACGTGGTGACGAACGTCATGTCCTATCCTGTCGATGAAGCACCGGTTGGATCAATCTTCGGTGCGACCGTCATGAATAAACTGACGCTTATTTCATGTATTGGTACGTTTTCAGAATCAAAAGGATACGATCAGCGTCTTGTCGTCACAGCAGAACAAGACGAGTAAAATAAAATAGGCAATTCTTATTTCGGTCAGAACCGAGAATAAGAATTGCCTATTTTTTAATGTGTTTCGGAAGCAGCGACAAGATCCGTCGTCAGTGTCGTCAAGCCTTGTGTCGTCTTACTGAGTCCTTGGATCGTCTCGACGATTTGTCCAAGGTTTTCCTTGTTACGTCCAAATAAGGTGAGGGAGTTTTCCATCTCGCTCTTAACGGTTTGAATTCCTTGTTTCACTTGTTGCAATTCTTGCTGCGATGCGGTGTTGGCGCGTGTGATGTCTTCCATCTGAGAAACGAGTTGTGTGATATTACCATTGTTCTTTTGAATCAGACCATTGATGCTACTACTTAATGACTTGGCATTTTCAGCAAGGTTTCGGACTTCCGTCGCGACGACAGCAAAACCTTTACCGTGTTCACCGGCACGTGCTGCTTCGATCGAAGCATTCAACGCGAGTAAGTTCGTCTGATTGGCGATCGCTTCGATGCTTTGCGTCATCTGGACGATATCATCCGATGTCGTCTTTAATTCATGGATGCTTTCAAGCGAAGTACCGACTTGTTGTGTCGATTGCGCGAATTGTTGCTCCATCTGTTGCATCTGTCGTTCGTTGGCAATCGTCATTTGGACAAGCTGCTGACTCGTCTGCTCCGTTTGAGCCGTTTCTGCCAACACTTGTGAGGCACGGCGGCTCGTCTCGATGATGGCATGATCCGTGTGTTCGACGGAGCTTGCAACTTCTTGACTGACACGGACGACATCTGTCAAAAGTTGACGGCGCGACTCGTTCGCTGCTGTCACTTCATGAAGACGAGAATCGACGTACTGACTCGTGACGATTTGAGCATCTAAATTCATCGCATGTGTCAAGGCAAGCACAGCTGTCGTCAGTTGGGCTGGGTCATGTTGATAGTGTTCGACGATTTTTGGAATCAACAACGTCTGAAACGCTGCGTAAGAAGCGATGAACCACGTGACGGGAACGAAGTTATGTTTATGCGTCTGTCCCATCCGTGTTCGCATCGCAAGGAACGACTCATCCATATTTCCTGTTAACAAACTCGTAAAGTAGTCGGCGAAGACTTTCTTCAGTCGTTCGCGTGTCGATGATTGTTTCGCGATCGTTGCCATCTCGGGATTCAATAATAGATGGTCAAGCACTTGCTCGAGGACTTCATCTAAGATACCTTGAACGACAGGCGCCATCGATTTGAGTGTCTGTAGCTGTTCTTCTGTATAGCCCATGTATACGAGACGGGATGTGAGATCAGGATCTGCCGTCTTTGTAATGAGACGGGAATCAGGAAAGCCGATTGTAGCTTGATAAGCTGAAGTAGTCTTACTTTTAAAAGGGTTACGCACGTAGTTGCCTCCAATACTCAAGATGTGAATAAATTGATGTCTGTTTCTTATCGGTTCATCTTGACGAAGTGATACTGATTTTCGAAAAAAAGACGAGAATATTGAAAAACATTGACCGGAAACAAAAAAACTCATGGCAAGTGCCATGAGGAGAATAAAAAATATGCAGGATTAGACCGGTTGATCTTCCTGAAATGCTTTTTTGGCGTCCACAATCGAGCGCATCCGTTGAACGCAAGCTTGGACAAACTGAATATCAATGGAGGTGAAACGGGTGACAGGTCCACGAGCTGACTCAGCACTGAATGTGAAGGTTCCGAGATTCCAAAGTTCGATTTTAAATCGTTTTCCTTTGTTGTCGTCGAAGTGTTCTACAAATTCGATTTTCGGTACCATACGAACCCCTCCTTACTCCGTACATTCCCGCTTTTCAAAAAATAAAAAAGCCAAACTGCGAGTTAGAAGCAGTTTGGCTTAAAAAAATTATGCAGTCGGCACATCATAGCCGATCTCTTCAATCGCATCGACGAGACGCTCACGTGAAACGTCCTCATGCTGTACGGTCACTTGGTTTTGTTCGAGTGAGACAGTTGCCTGTTGCACACCTTCGACTTCAGATAGAGCGGATTCAACACTCGCTTTACAGTGATTGCATGTCATACCGATAACAGATAATGTTGTTTCTTTCATGATGATGTTCCTCCTTCAGATAGTGGGGTACGTTTTAATCGTAACGCATTCGTCACGACAGAGACAGAGCTGAATGCCATGGCAGCGCCCGCAAGCCATGGGGCAAGCAGCCCGAGAAAAGCGACCGGAATGCCAATCGTATTATAGCCAAGTGCGAAGACAAGATTTTGACGAATATTTTTCATCGTTTGCTCACTCAACTCGATCGCAAGTAAAACTTGTTTTAAGTCGTGTCCAAGCAATGTCACGTCGGCTGCTTCAAGGGCAACATCCGTGCCGCTACCGAGCGCGATGCCAACGTCCGCCGTTACAAGAGCAGGGGCATCATTGATACCGTCTCCGACCATCGCGACACGTTTCGTTTGTTGAAGTGATTGAATAACATCAGCCTTTTCAACAGGTAAGACGTCAGCAAAGACGAACGCTGGATCGAGTCCAAGCTCCTCTGCTAAATGCTCGGCGACTTCCCGACGATCACCGGTCAAGAGATACACTTCTTTTGTCTGGCGCAACCGCCGGATCGTTTCTTTCGCTGAATCTTTCAACGCGTCACGGATGGCGTATCCGGCAACGACTTTTTCGTCGACAGCAACATATACGAGTGTCGCTCCAAGTGATGTCCAGTCGGGAAGAGTAAGACCGCGTTCCTGCATCATTCGCGCCGATCCGACGATGAGTTCATGTCCCATGATTTGTCCCGTGATCCCATGTCCTGATTCGACGTGGAATCGTTCGATATCAAAGACGACATCCCGTTCTGCTGTGATGGCGCGAGCAAGGGGATGTTCCGATTGCCGTTCAAGCGCAGCAGCGAAATCGAGCGCTGTCTCCGTACCGAACGTTTCGACGACGATGGGGCGACCGACTGTCAGTGTTCCGGTCTTATCAAAGACGACAGCATCGACATGTTGAAGATTCTCGAGTTGAGCACCGCCCTTGAAGAGAATACCTCGTTCCGCCCCTTTTCCGGTTCCAACCATGATCGAAGTTGGTGTCGCAAGCCCGAGCGCACATGGACAAGCGATGACGAGCACCGCGATGGCAGGACGAATCGCTTCCGCAAAGGAACCGGTGAACATCCACCAAGCGGCTAACGTCAGAAGCGCGATGGCAACGACGATCGGCACGAACACACCAGAAATCCGATCGGCTTGTCGTTGAATCGGTGCTTTTTCAGTCTGCGCTTGTTCGACGACACGAATGATTTGCGAGAGAACTGTCGCTTGTCCGATTTTTGTCGCTTCGACTTGTAAAGATCCGTTCGTATTCAGCGTACCACCAATGACGGATTCCCCAACCGTTTTATGAACAGGCGCGGATTCACCAGTCAACATCGATTCATCGAGATACGCGTCGCCAGCCCGAATGACACCATCTGTCGGAATTTTGTTCCCGGGTTTTACGAGTAAGATCATACCAGTTTGAATCGCGTCGATGGAGACAGTTCGTTCCTGTCCATCCTCTAAGACGACGGCTTCCTTCGCTTGAAGGGAGAGCAGGCTTTTGATTGCTCCTGTCGTCTGTTGTTTGGCACGGTCTTCGAGAACTTTACCGAGCAGGACGAGTGTAATCAGAATCGCGCTTGTCTCAAAGTAAAGGTGAGGCATATTAGAGACGAGTAGCATTTCAGCAACGGAATAAAAGTAGGCTGCCGATGTCCCGAGTGCAACGAGAACGTCCATATTGGCACTCCCACTCCGTAAACTTTTATAAGCCCCGCTGTAGAAGGGCGCTCCGATGATGAATTGTACTGGTGTTGCTAAAGCAAACTGTAGCCACGGATTCATCAAGAATGGAAGATGAAACGGACTGTTCGGAATATGCGTCAGCATGCTCGCAAGCAGCGGTAACGATAGAAGGGCCGCGATGATAAAGCGATACAGCATCCGGCGATTCGATTTTGTTGCGTGTGGTGCTTGTTTGACCGTTGCCCCGTAGCCGATTTTTCGGATTTTTTCGATGATCGCTTGATCGTCATAGGCATCAGAAATCGAGACACGAGCGGTTTCAAGCGGCAAGTTGACCGTTGCTTCAACCCCGTCCATCCGGTTGAGGACTTTTTCAATCCGGGCAGAGCAGGCGGCACACGTCATGCCTTCAATATCAAACTCAATCGTTTTTGACATCAGAAAACCCTCCTTACTTTTTCAATCGAGCGATGACCGCCATCAATTCTTCGACGTAAGCGTCCGTACTGTCTTGACGGGTGGCAACTTCATGCATGCACATCTTGACATGGCGTTCGATGATTTGTAGTTCGACTTGCCGCAAAGCTGCTTGGATTGATGCCGTTTGCGTCAAAATGTCAATACAATACCGATCTTCAGCGACCATGTTAGCAATCCCGCGGACTTGTCCTTCGATGCGCTTTAGTCGTTTCATCAACGCATCTTGTTCTTCGTTCGTTCGTGGAACGACGGGATGATCGTGTGTCATAGTCGTACCTCCTTTGGTGATCTTGTTGTCATCTTTACTGTAACATATAGGTATGGGGGGTACCAGTATTTAGCTTAAGAAATAAAAAAAACAGTCGCGAGAGGCGACTGCTTTTGTACTTATTGATTGGAAACTTGTGGTTTGACGATCGTTTCGTTTAATGAACGTTGATCGCTAATGATGTCTTCAGCTTGTGTCGCCCGTTTAATGAAGAAAGCAAGGACGAATGCTAGACCAGCAATGAACGTCGAGATGAAGAACGCATAGTTGATTCCGTCAAGCGTTGCTTGCATCGTAATCTGCTGTTTTAAAGCAGCAGCCGCTTCAGCTGTCGGTTGACTCGTCATGTTCTTCGCTGCTTCAGCCGCGAGTTCTGTTCCACGTGTCTTCGCATGCGTCGACATGATTGTAACAAGCAAGGCGGTACCAATCGCACCGGATACTTGTTGCAACGTATTGTTCATCGCTGTTCCGTGTGGATAGTAGCGTGTTGGTAACTGGTTCAAACCGTTCGTCGAGACTGGCATCATGACCATTGACATCCCGAACATCCGCAATGAATACAGGACGATCAGATGCGTATACGTCGTATCCATCTCAAGCTGACTGAAGTAGTAACTGGTAACGACTGTGATGAACAAACCAGTTAACGCAAGAGGACGACCACCAATCTTATCAAACAGTTTCCCGTTGATCGGTGACATGACGGCCATCAAGATGGCACCCGGTAACAGCATGAGACCCGCATCGAGTGGTGAGATACCGCGAATTGTCTGGACATAAATCGGAAGCAATAACATCCCGGAGAACATCGCCATCGTGACGACCATCGAGATGGCAGAAGACAAGGCGAACATCGGGTAACGATAAATCTTGAAGTTGAGCATCGGACGTTCCATATGGAGCTGACGGTAAATGAATGTCACAAGTGCGATGACTCCGACGATCAGCGCTCCATAGACGTGGAAGCTATCCCAACCCTTAGAGCCGGCAGAACTGAAACCGTACAATAAGCCACCGAAACCAAGTGATGAAAGTGCAACGGAAGCAAGATCAATCCGAGCGGCAGATCGTTCCTTGACGTCACGAAGTAAAAAGAAACCAGCGACGAGAACGATTAAGGCGATTGGTGTGATGAAGTGGAACAGCATCCGCCAATCATAATGCTCGATGATCCAACCAGATAGCGTTGGTCCGATTGCTGGAGCTCCCATCATGATTAATCCGAAGAAGCCCATCGCAGTCCCACGTTTTTCAATCGGGAAACTGACGAGCATGACGTTCATCAGCAACGGCATCATGATCGCAGAACCGGATGCTTGAATCATCCGTCCTGCGAGCAAGACAGGGAAGACTTCTGCGAAGCCGGCAAGAATCGTTCCGGCCGAGAAGAGGGTCATCGCGAGTAAGAAGAGGCGACGAACCGAATATTTTTGAATCAAGAACGCAGATGTCGGAATTAAGACACCGTTGACGAGCATGAAACCAGTCGACAGCCATTGAGCAGTTGATGGTTCGATCGCTAAATCCTTCATGATCGAAGGCAGGGCGATGTTGAGCAAAGTATTATTTAAGAAAGCAATGAATGCCCCGATCATCAAAACGGCGAGTATGCCGTAAGGAGCCCGAGCAGTATGAGTTGCACTTTGTTGCATGAGTATCCTCCTAACTAAACTAACGGTACAGATTTCTATACGGTCGTTCTATCTGTAGTTTATCTTAATCTGATTTAGTTCGAATTACAAATAATAATAGCTAAGAAAGATAATTTTATTTTTTGTGTAAGATTGAAAGCGTTTTTCTAGTAGGCTAAACGAGAAGAACAGCATGTTGTACACTCGAAATCGCTTCCTAGGGAAACGATTCAAGGTAAACAAAAAAGCGCAATCCTTCTCGTTAAAGAAAAATTGCGCGTCGTCTTTAGTTTGAAACAGACGGAGGCTTGTTTCATAGCTAGCATTACTGGACGTTCGTTTCGAGTGCATCTTTCGTGATGTCGTAATGAGAGGCTGTCCAGACCGATTTACCGTCTTGAATGAACAAAACTTGTGGTGACTCGTGTCGAACGCTGTAATGTTCGGCGATGTGGTTCGATAACGTCCGAGCTTCTTGGACGAAAAGATACGCCGTTGGAACAGATGTTTCATCCGCGAACTTCGTATACTCCGAGAATCCTGCGGCACTGATCGGGCACGTCGTGCTGTGTTTGCAAATCACGAACGCGGTGTGTTCGGACGCAAATTGATCAAAATCAGAAATAGATTGCAGTTTACGTGGTTGTGTCATGTATATCACCCTCCATACGTCCGGAGACGTTCACTTAACTTTAGATTTTCCCGGTAATCGACCGGACAGTCAATTAAAACGGGTCCATCACTTGCAAATGCTTGGTCAAGACAATGTGCGAGGGAACCATGCTCACCGACACGAAGACCGAGTGCCCCAAAGGCGTGAGCCAGTTGAACGAGGTCTGGATTGTCAAACGTGATGTAGGACGACCGCCCATACGCTTGTTGTTGTTTCCATTCAATCAGTCCGTAGGTTCCGTCACGCCAAATCAATACGACGAGTGGAAGCTTCAGACGAACGGCAGTTTCAAGATCTTGTCCATTCATCAGAAAGGCACCATCTCCAGCCGCACAGACGATTCGCCGATCCGGATATAACAGCTTGGCTGCGAGCGCACTCGATAAACCATAGCCCATCGAAGCGAATCCATTGGAAATGAATAATTGATCTGGACGTGTCGTTTGATAATGACGAGCGAGCCACACTTTATGGGCGCCGACGTCTGAGAAGACCATGCCATCCTCCCCGACGGTTCGTTCGAGTTCACGGACGATACTTTGAGGATGTAAAGGCAAGGCAAGCGAGTACGTTTCTTGAATCTCGTCGCGTAATTTATCGCGATCGTGTTGCCAGCCGTTCCACGAACGCTCTGGAAGTAAAGGAGTCAATACAGTCAGCATATCGACGAGTGGTCCGACTACGTTCGCGACGACCGGATAATAGGCATCGATTTCGTGAGGATTCGTATCCAAATGGACGATTGGTGTCTTTTTCGGGTTCCATTTTTGCGGAGGTAACTCCGTAATATCGTAGCCCACCGTAATAATGAGGTCACTCGCATCGAGAATCCGCTGGTTGTAATCGACGTCCGGTAAACCGATCGTGTGTGCAGCGAGCGGATGGTGTGAAGAAATCGCTCCTTTTCCCATCATCGTCTCGACGACAGGAGCTTGGAGCTTTTCGACGAATGCTCGAAACGCTTCAAGTGCTTGCTGCCGGTGGATGCCAAATCCAGCAATGATGACGGGCCGTTTTGCTCGTTCAATCAGACGTAAAGCATCGGGATCATCAATCGTCAAGGAATGGAGATGCGTTGGCGTACTATCCTGCTGTAAGGGTGTCACTGATTGATTACGTTCTTGTTTTGCGATGTCTTCTGGAAAAGAGATATGGGTTGCCCCTGGTTTTTCACTACTTGCTGTCGCAAAGGCACGTCGAACGATTTCCGGAATGACCTCCGCCGACAGCACGGACGTACTGGACTTCGTGACAGGACGATAGAGATCTACGAGATCAAACATTTGATGCGACGCCTTATGTTGCCGTGCTGTTGCGCCTTGACCCGTGATCGCGACGACAGGGGAGTGATCCATCGTCGCACTTGCAATACCGGTCATCATATTGGTCGCACCAGGACCTAGTGTCGATAGGCAGACACCCGGTCGCCCACTCAGGCGACCGAACATCGCTGCCATGAAAGCGGCGTTCGTTTCGTGACGTGTCGTGATAAAGGTGATCGACGAACGACTGAGCGATTCGAGCAATGTGATGTTTTCCTCACCGGGAACACCAAAGATATGCGTGACGCCCTCTGCCTCTAAACATTGGACGAACCAATCCGCCGCGTTCACGCTAGTCCACCGATGGAAATGTACTTCGTCTCAAGATACGCTTCGAGTCCTTCACTACCGCCTTCGCGCCCGAGACCGGATTGTTTCATTCCACCAAATGGTGCTTGCGCAGCAGAAGGAACGCCATCATTCCAGCCGACGATTCCATAATCAAGCCCCTCGATTGCACGAATGGCACGCGCGTAATCCTTTGTAAAGACGTACGAAGCGAGACCGAATGGTGTCTGATTGGCGTAACGAACCGCCTCCTCATCAGAACTGACACGCTGGACGGGAGCAACAGGTCCGAACGTCTCCTCGTTCATGATCAGCATGCCGGGTTTTACGTCCGCAAGAACGGTTGCTTCATAATAATAGACATCGTTCTCCTCATCCGTCGTTCCTGTTCCGCCCGTGACGACTCGTGCACCAGCGGATGTCGCATCATCAACATGTTTTTTGACTTTATCGTAACCCGCTTTATTGATCATCGGTCCAATCTTCGTCTCAGCATCCAGACCATTTCCGGTCTTCAACTTCGCTGTCTCTTGCCCGAGTTTTTCAACGAACGCGTCATAGATCGAGTCGGATACGTAAATCCGGTTTCCGCAGACACACGTCTGTCCGCCATTACGGAATTTAGACTTAATCGTCTCAGCAACAGCTAAATCAAGGTCACAGTCATCAAAGACGAGAATCGGTGCATGTCCTCCGAGTTCGAGCGACATCGCCTTGATCGTCTCTGCTCCTTGAGCCATCAGCGTCCGTCCGACTTCGGTTGAACCAGTGAAGGTGATCTTATCGACATGTGGATGTGTCGCGAGTGATTCACCGAGTGCTTTCCCGCTGCCTGTAACGGCATTGACGACGCCTTCTGGAATCCCAACTTCCTGACAGAGTTCAAGAAGACGAAGCGCGGTAAGCGGAGTCGCTGTTGGTGGTTTGATGACAAACGTACATCCGGCGACGAGTGCCGGAGCAAGCTTTCGGGTAATCATGGCAGCCGGGAAGTTCCATGGTGTGATTGCAGCAACGACACCGACCGGCTGTTTGATGACTTGAAGTCGTTTAGAAGCATCATGCGTTGGAATGACACGCCCATACGCCCGTTTTCCTTCCTCTGCAAACCACTTGACGAAGTTTGCGGCATACTGCACTTCACCTTCTGATTCAGCGAGCGGTTTCCCCATTTCCAGCGTCATCAGGCGAGCCAGTTCATCTTTTTTCTCAATCATCTTCGAATATAATTTCTCGAGAAGTTCGACACGTTCGTAGACCGTCCGTTTCGACCAATCAGGAAATGCCTTCCGTGCTGCTTCGACAGCATCGTTGACGTCTGATTTTGTTCCGTTTGGTACACTACCGACGACTTCCCCGGTCGCCGGATTCGTAACATCCGTCCGTTCTCGTCCGTGATCTAGCCATTGTCCGCCAATAAAGAATTGTCCCTTCATCCTGAAAATCCCCCTTTTTTTACGTGCATTGATAAGGGTATACCCGAACGAAGAAAAAAAGATTCACTCTCGGAAGGAAAGGTTATGCAAAAGGGTAGAAATCGACCGATAAACAGTGTAGGATAATTCAGTAAATGTAATGTAAAACGCTATGAAATATTCATCGTGAATAAAGAGTGACACCCGTTGATGTGAAATGGTGGAATCACCCCCGAAACATTGACTTTAAAAGTGGATTTGATAAGATGAAGGTAGAGGATTTGCGCAATCGGTTGCGCTTTAAAGATGACTATGTATTGGATGATGAAAAAGACCACTAATGACTGACCTACGAGAGGATTCACGACACATGACACAAATGATACCGCGCCCTGAAACGGCCCAACAAACAATTACACGAGCTTGGTGGAAAGAAGCAGTTGCTTACCAAATCTATCCACGCAGCTTTTACGATGCAAACAACGATGGAATCGGCGATATTCCCGGTATCATCGCAAAACTGGATTATTTGAAGGATCTTGGTGTTGATGTGCTTTGGATTTGTCCGATGTTTAAATCGCCGAATGATGATAACGGATATGACATCAGTGATTATGAAGATATCATGGATGAATTCGGTACGATGGCGGACTTTGATCTCTTAATGGAAGAAGCGCATAAGCGTGACATCAAGGTCTTGCTTGATCTCGTCGTCAACCACACATCCGATGAACACCCGTGGTTCCTTGAATCGCGTTCGTCAAAAGACAATGAGAAACGCGACTGGTACATCTGGAAAGATGCTGTAAACGGTGGTGAGCCGAATAACTGGGAAAGTATTTTCGGTGGATCAGCATGGGAATATGACGAAAAGACAGAGCAGTACTTCCTCCACGTCTTCTCACGTCGTCAGCCGGACTTGAACTGGCAAAACCGCGACATGCGTCAAGCCGTCTATACGATGATTAACTGGTGGCTCGATAAAGGCATCGACGGTTTCCGAATCGATGCGATCAGTCACATCAACAAGGATCAATCATTTGCTGATCTCCCGAACCCGCTCGGTATGCCGTATGTCCCTTCATTCGATATGCATATGAACGTCGAAGGCATCCATGCGTATCTCGAAGAGTTGAAGGATGAGACGTTCTCTAAATACGATATCATGACAGTTGGAGAAGCAAATGGTGTCACACCGGAAGAAGCGGATCTATGGGTCGGAGAAGAGAACGGCAAGATGAACATGGTCTTCCAGTTCGAGCACATGGATCTCTGGCGTGCAGATGCGGAAAAAGGCGTCGACGTCGTCAAACTGAAACAAGTGCTGACGAAGTGGCAAAAAGGACTTGAAGCAACAGGTTGGAACGCCTTGTACCTCGAAAACCACGATAAGGTTCGTTCGGTCTCCCTTTGGGGCGACGAGGAACAGTACTGGAAAGAGAGCGCGAAGTCGCTTGCGATGATGTATTTCTTCATGCAAGGTACACCGTTCATCTATCAAGGACAAGAGATCGGGATGACGAACGTTCAATTCCCGGACATCTCGGATTATGATGATGTTGCTACGAAAAATATGTACGATATGCAACTTGCTTCTGGTAAGACACATGAGGAAATCATGGAAGTCATCTGGAACTCGTCCCGTGATAACTCACGTACACCGATGCAGTGGACGAATGAGCAAAACGGTGGCTTCTCGAATCAATCTCCATGGTTTGGTGTCAACCCGAACTACGCGGACATCAACGTCGCGTCGCAAGAACAAGATGAAGATTCAATCTTGAACTTCTATAAACGAATGATTCAAATCCGTAAGATGGAAGAGACGTTGATCTACGGCGCGTACGATCTTATCTTACCGGAAGATACAAAAGTCTACGCGTATACACGGACGCTTGGTGACGAACAGTTCTTGATCGTTACGAACTTAAAAGGCGAAACAGCAGAAATCGATACGGACATCATCTTGCACTCGGACAATATGTTGCTTGGCAACTATCCGACGATGCACCATGAAGGAACAGAACTGGAACTTCGTCCATTCGAAGCTCGTCTGTACCGTGTGCGCTAATATATTTTGAACGGATTCGAAGTATATCGAATCCGTTTTTTTGTTGCATGTAAGCAGAAGGTGCATCAGGCGAAAAAATCGTGTACGCTAAACGATGAGGTGATAGAAGTGAAACCAGTAAAGTACCCGGTGTCATTACGACAGGTGACGACGATCGAAGATGGTCCGATGCGTGAATCGGTCGAACTTGAAGCGGACGGCACGTTGTTCGAAACAAAAGACGGTTTTGCCGTAAGGTTCGTTCAGCCGGATGAACAACCGATTGATACGACGATCAAATGGTCAAAAGATCAGATCGCCTTGAATCGTAAAGGTCCTGTTGCGATGCATCATGTCTTTATTTTAGGAGAGACGACTAAAAGCCAGTATGGCAGTCAGTTCGGTCAAATGTTGATGGAAACAGACACGGAAACGATTGAGATGAAACCGCAACAGATGCAGTTTCGCTATACATTAAAGATGAATGGACAAGCAGTCGGTACGTATACGATTGATTTAACTTGGGAACGGAGTGAGACGAATGGCATTTGAACAAACAGTACGTCAAATGGAACAGATGTTGGAAGAGGAATGGTTTGAGTGGCTCGAGAACGATGAGCCGCGTTATAACGAATGGCGTGATCAACTCGAAGGACTCGCAGAGCAGGTCATCACGGAATACAATCCGAAGGTCGACCCGGAGTCCATCGATACGCTACTTTTAATTAATGAAGAATTACCTGTCTTGTACGGCGAAGATACTGTCATGCTGTATACAGCGCTCTTGAAAGCACGTCAGGAAGACGATCAAGTATACGAGCGTTACTTGACGATTCTTGGTGCGTTCGCGGACGAACAGCATCCAGCAATCCGTGAAGTCGAAAAGTTAGTCGCGAAAAAGGACTATAAAAATGCCTTCGCACGTGCAGTCCGTCTGCCACAGTCGCTCGGCTTAGAATAAACAATCACAGTGGACCATCTTGTTTTAGGCAAGGTGGTCTTTTTAGGAGGAAGCGTCATGTATCCACTCTATCGAATCATCGTCGCGATCATCCGTAAGGGCGATCAACTGCTCATCGTCCATAATCAATCGGGTCAGGAGAAACGCTGGAGCTTACCCGGTGGACAGATTGAGTCTGGAGAGACCCTCGAGCAAGCACTGCGTCGCGAGGTGGAAGAAGAAACCGGTTTGACGGTCACATCGTCGTCGTTTGCTTTCTTAACGGAGAACTTCATGCCGACCTATCAAGCGCACAGCCTCGTGACTTATTTTGATTGCGAAGTGAGTGGTTTACTTGATTCAAATGATCCCGATGATGAAATCATCGAGACGAAGTGGATCAATCAAACGGAGTTAGCGAAGTACATCACGAGTGAAGACGTCCGTCTTCCGTTATCGGCATATTTAGAAGAACAGCACAAAGGCTATTATATGTTTGAAGAGATGAAGTGGTAACTCGGCTGTCATCGTTTCTTTACATTCCTTAAAGCCGTCTCCATCGTTCATTTACATTCGCTCGGTATGATGAAACCATCATCGTGAACAAGGAGGAAACACGAATGAACAAGAAATGGATGGCGACAGGTATTCTCGGTACAGTGCTTATGACAGGAGTTGCAGGCTATACATATGAATCGGCTCAGCCGGTCGAGGCAAAACAGAACACGAAACAGGCGAAGGTTAAAAATGTCATTTTCATGATCCCGGACGGTTATTCGGCTGCCTATGCAACGAATTATCGCTGGTATCAAGGAGGCGAGGAAACTGAACTCGACGGTCACTTAAAAGGAATGATGCGGACGTATTCGGCAAACACGAAAGTGACCGATTCAGCAGCTGCCGGAACGGCGATGGCAACAGGAACAAAAACGAACAATGGAACAATCGGTATGGATCCAAGTGGAAAAGAAGTGGCGTCTATTCTTGATCGGGCGGATCAAGCAGGCAAAGCAACAGGACTTGTCTCGACATCAGCTATCACCCATGCAACACCAGCTGTTTTTGCATCACACGTCGCAACGCGCGCGAACGAAGCGGACATCGCGAAGCAATACATGGATGAAATGAAAGTCGACGTCTTACTGGGTGGCGGTCAGAAGTTCTTTTTTGATCAGAAAAATGGTGGCGTTCAAGAGGCTGGTAATCTAGTGAAGAAAGCAGAACGAGCAGGCTATCAGTATGCGGATTCACTCGAAAGTCTAAATGAGACGGACGGTCGTAAAGTTCTTGGATTGTTTGCAGAAGAAGGAATGGCACCAGAACTGGACCGGGAAAACACGAATCAACCGAGTCTTGCGACGATGACATCGAAAGCCCTGCAAACATTGAAGAAAGATCGCGATGGCTTCTTCTTGATGGTAGAAGGAAGTCAGATTGACTGGGCGGGTCACGCGCATGATGCTGCTTGGGCGATGAAGGATGCAGAGGCGTTCCACCAGGCAGTTGAAAAAGTGCTTCGTTTTGCAGCAAAAGATAAACACACATTGGTCGTCGTTGCTGGTGACCACGATACAGGTGGTATGTCAGTCGGTGGATACGACGAGTACGTCGCAAAACCGGAAGTCTTGAAAAACGTCAAAGCGACGGGTGATGAGATGGTTCGTCAGTTCAATGATGACTTATCGAATATCGCAACTGTCGTCAAACGGGAAACAACGTTCGATTTGACGGCTGAAGAAATTCAGACGTTGCAAAAAGTGGATGCGAAGAAACGCGTCATGACATTGAATGAGATGATCAGTAAACGGGCATATGTCGGTTGGACGACTTCGGTACACACAGGTGTTGACGTTCCGCTCTATGCATACGGTCCACAAAGTGAACGGTTCAGTGGGTTGCATGAAAATACGGACATCCCTGGTCTGATGGCCAATGCCATGAAATTAAAAAAATGACGTATTGGACGTGATTAAATCAAGCGGTGGATCATCCACTGCTTGATTTTTTTTGAGTACTTATCTGCTTATGTGACACAGTAAAAACTAAATGAAAAAAATGAATGAATAGCCATTCATTATATGCTATACTCATTTCAACACAACTGCTTTAGGGGGAAAGGGGTTTGTTCGAACATGAATACGTTTTTACTCATTAACTGGATTGCCTTCCTACTCGTCATCGGCTATGCGGGCTATCTGTTCACGTCACTCGTCAAAAGTCGTTATGCCGCCATTAAACGGGGAAAAAAGGCGGAATGGACACTGACGAACAAAGAACGACTTGACGCAGTCTTAGTCAACGTCTTCGGCCAAAAGAAATTATTAAAGGATAAGAAAAGTGGCGCTATCCACGTCATGATGTTCTACGGCTTCTTACTTGTTCAATTTGGAGCGATCGATTTTATCTGGAAAGGACTCGCCGTTGGTCAGCGTTTCCCGCACGTCCCACTCGGTCCGCTTTATCCGATTTTTACATTCTTCCAAGAAATCGTCATGCTCGTCATCTTGATTGCCGTCGTTTGGGGATTTTATCGCCGGTACGTCGAGAAACTCGTCCGCTTGAAGCGGAATTTCATGGCAGGTCTTGCCTTGATCTTCATCGGTGGTTTGATGGTCGCCGTCCTATTCGGAAATGGATTCTTCCTTGTCTATGAGAATCATTCGACGCTCGGTGAACCGGTCGCTTCAAGCATCGCGTTCTTATTCAGTTGGGTGCCGGAATCAGTTGCGTTCGGATTATTCGTCTTCTTCTGGTGGGCGCATCTCTTGTTCTTACTTAGCTTCATGGTCTACATCCCGCAAGGTAAACACGCGCACTTGATTGCCGGTACAGCAAATGTCTGGCTCGGTCGGACGTCAAAAGTCGGGCGTTTGGCACCGATTGATCTATCCGTCATGGAAGAGGCAGAAGATGACGAAGCGGAGTTCAGCTTCGGCGTCAACCGGATCGAAGATTTCAATCAGAAACAGCTCGTTGATCTATATGCTTGCGTCGAGTGTGGACGCTGTACGAACATGTGCCCAGCGAGCGGAACCGGTAAGATGCTGTCGCCAATGGATTTGATCGTTAAATTACGGGACCATCTCAACATGAAAACGGCAGCGATCACCCAACGTTCGCCATGGGCACCTGCCTTTGCGTTTGAAGGATCGCAAGGCAACCAAATCGCTTCACTGGCAGCAGCGGGGCAGATGGATATCGTTCCGGATTCATTGATTGGGAATGTCATTACGGAAGAAGAAATCTGGGCGTGTACGACTTGTCGGAACTGTGAAGATCAGTGTCCGGTCATGAACGAACATGTTGATAAGATCATCGACCTCCGTCGTCATCTCGTCATGATGGAAGGCAAGATGGATCCGGAGATGCAACGGACGATGGCAAACATCGAACGTCAAGGTAATCCGTGGGGGATGAACCGGAAAGAACGCGAAAACTGGCGGAAAAACCGGGATGAACTCGTCGTTCCGACAGCAAAGGAGAAGAAAAAAGCGGGCGAAGACTTCGAGTACCTGTTCTGGGTTGGTGCGATGGGATCGTACGATAACCGAAGTCAAAAAATCGCGATGGCGTTTGCGCGGATTCTAAACGAAGCTGACATCTCGTTTGCGATTCTCGGGAACGATGAGAAAAACTCAGGCGATACACCGCGCCGGATCGGGAACGAAGTCTTGTTCCAAGAACTTGCAGAAGCAAACATCAAATCATTTGAGAAATATGGCGTCAAAAAGATTGTCACGATTGATCCGCACGCCTACAACACATTCAAAAATGAGTACCCCGACTTCGGACTGAGTCCGGACGTTGAAGTCTATCACCATACTGAATTGCTTGCACGACTGATTGACGAGAAACGCATCACACCGCTCCATGAAGTCAAGGAGCGTGTTGTCTATCACGATTCGTGTTACCTTGGTCGCTACAATGACATTTATGACGCACCACGTTATATTCTCGAGAAGATTCCAGGAATCACGCTCGTTGAGACGGAACGTAACCGGGAAAAAGGGATGTGTTGCGGTGCTGGCGGCGGGATGATGTGGCAAGAAGAGAAAGTCGGCGCACGGGTCAACGTCGCACGGACGGAACAATTGTTGACCGTCCAACCGTCTGTCATTGGGTCAGCATGTCCGTACTGTCTGACGATGCTCAGTGACGGCACGAAGGCGAAGGAAGTCGACGAGACGGTTGCTACGTACGATGTCGTCGAATTACTCGAACGGTCAATCATCGGTGTACCGGTCGAAGAACCTGTTGTAACCGTATAATAAAGTGGGATGAAACGATTATTCTCGTGCGAACGGGAGTAGTCGTTTTTTTCTCTAAAAAAGCGCGACGTTTTACTGTATGGTTTTGACATGATAAGATAAAAGAACTAGCTATGGAAAGGAGGTGAGAATCTTTTGGGAAGGCGTTACTTCGAATCGGTCAGGTCGCGGAGACCACCGGCTTATCAAAACGAACGATCGATTACTACACATCACTTGGTCTGTTAACACCAGAGCGCACCGCATCTGGTTACCGTTTGTATGACGAATCGGTCATTCATCAAATCGAAAAGATTGAATATTTGAAGTCTCAACGGCTTTCCCTGCAAGAGATTCTTGCTTCTTTTACGGAACGGGAACAAAAAACAGGGGAGACGATTTATCAGGAAGTGAAACAACTTCAGGCGACAGTTGAAGGACTCGAGCAGCGTTTGTTAGATTCGACGGACGTCGAAAAACAAGCGATTCGCTTAGAATTGTCACGGCGTCTGACATTGATTGCTTCCTTGATTGCACAGCTTTAATACAAAACAATGGAGGTGACCCCTGTTTAGGGGATTTTGGATACTATATTATTCATCAATTTATTTTTAGTGGTCTTGTTGATTGCGTTGACGGCGTTTTTCGTCGGATCGGAATTTGCTGTCGTTAAGGTTCGGATGTCGCGTTTGGATCAAATGATTCAAGAAGGGAACAAAAGTGCCGTCCTTGCGAAAAAAATCGCGGGCGATCTTGATTACTACTTGTCTGCCTGTCAGCTTGGTATCACGGTCACGGCACTTGGTCTTGGGGCACTTGGTGAACCAACCGTTGAAAAGATCTTGCATCCTGTCTTCGACGACTTCGGGATCTCTGCTGCTGTTTCGACACTCTTGTCGTTTGGTATCGCATTCGTATCCGTAACGTTCTTACACGTCGTCATCGGTGAACTCGCTCCGAAGACGCTTGCGATTCAGTATGCAGAACGCATGACATTGTTGTTCGCCCGTCCACTGTATGTGTTCGGTAAAATCATGTACCCATTCATTTGGTTACTCAACGGTTCAGCGCGTTTATTCCTCGGTCTGTTCGGTGTCAAACCAGCAGGGCACGAACAAGCTCACTCGGAAGATGAATTGAAAATCATCATGGCGCAAAGTTTCCAAAGTGGTGAAATCAACCAAACGGAACTTGCCCTCATGCAAAATGTCTTTGCGTTTGATGAGCACATCGTCAAAGACTTGATGGTACCGCGAATGCGGATGGAGACGATCTCGGAACGTTTGACGAAGGATGAACTGATGGAAATCTTCATGGATAATCCGTACACGCGTTACCCGGTCACAGAAGAAAATGATAAAGACCGGATTCTCGGATACGTCAACGTCAAGGAAGTCTTGACGGATTATGCGAACGGAAATGAGCATCCGGTGACACATTATCTGAAGGATTTACCGGTTGTTTCGGAAGTGACGTCGCTTCAAGAGACACTTCGCAAGATGAAACGGACCCGGACCCATCTCGTTCTCGTCGTCGACGAGTACGGTGGAACGGCAGGTCTCGTTTCGATGGAAGACTTACTCGAAGAAATCGTCGGTGAAATCCGTGATGAATTCGACGCAGATGAAGTCGAAGAAATCGAACAGGTCAAATCGGACGAGTTCCTACTCGACGGTACAGTCTTGCTCGCTGACCTAGAAGAACGTTTCAATATTCGTTTTACGAATGTCGAAGATGTCGATACGATTGGTGGCTGGATTCAGATGCACAACATTGATCTTCAGCCAGGTGAGCATATCGACACACCAGACTTCTCCGTCGAAGTGATGGAGATGGAAAACTATCAAATCAATCGCGTCAAGATTTGGTTGCATCCAGCTGAACAAGCAGAAGCATAAGATGGTCGGTTCCTCATGGAGGAACCGGCTTTTTTTTCATCGCATCAGTCAAAAAATCAAGAATGGACGGATTGTGCGAACTTTCGGCAGTCATGATAGGAGAATGCAGAGAGGAGCGGGAATGTATTCTAATACGACTTTTTTGTTGATTCGCGTCCTATGAAACGAGGAGGTATTCCGTGCTTGAGCAGATCCCATTCTTACTGAGTCGTTTAGGTATGTTAGCACTGTTAGCCTTTTTATTGTCCCAGTGGCGCATTTCCCGATACATATTCAAGATGGACCGCGGAATGAACCTTCCACTGCTCTTCGCATTCGTGTCATCCGGTATTCTGATGAACTACGCAGGAATTGAACTTTCGCAAGATACGACGATTGACCCGTTACTCGGGTTAGCTGTCGAAAAGGATGCCCTGTTGCTCGATACCCGACTCGCTGTCATCGTGACGAGTGGATTGATTGGTGGACCGGTAGTCGGCGGCATCACGGGATGTTTGGTTGGTCTACATCGTTACGTGCTTGGTTCGTTAGGGGCAGAAGCAGGTTGGATCATCGCAATGCTCGCTGGACTTGCGAGCGGCTGGTATCGAAAACGCTGGCGTTTGCATGATGGTTATGCAATTGTTCCGCCCATCGGTATCGTATTGACAGCGTTATTGTTTGAGAGTGGCGTCACGTTATTGCTTGCACCGGATACGACGGAGGCACTGGATTTGATGGGTCGAGCCGCTTTTCCGTTACTGTTCGCAAATATGTGCGGTGTCGTATTGTTCATCATGATTTTACGGACACAACTTCGACTCGAAGGTGCACTCTTCGTCCGGCAAACTGAGCGTTCCGACCGTTTACTGCAAGCGTTACAGCCCTTACGAAAGCAAGGATTGACTTCCGAAGTCGCGCGACAGATTGGAGCGACATTATTGAAGGAAACAAAGATGCAACGAATTGTCGTGCTCGGGGCGACAGAAGTCGTCATCGATATGACGGACCAGCAACCTGCAGTCTGTGGCGAGCAACCGAGACGGGAGGAACAACGATGGATCGAAGCAGAAGAACCCGTCCGACAAGAAGACGAGCAGACGGGGCAAATTTTAAGTTTTCACCCCATGCGTATCAACGGTCAAAAAGCAGGGGTCATCTGTTACTTTTCGAAGGATTTATTTGATGATACCGTCGAGCGGATGACGGAACAACTTGTCCGTTTATTAGCACGAGAGCTACACATGCATCGAGAAGATCAGTTGCTTCGGTTAAGTGGAAGAAAGATGAAACCGATGTTACAGGTCAGCTATCTGAAAGGAATCATCGAAGAAATCCAGCGGACAGCTGACCCGGGAACGCCTGTTAAACATCAACTGAATGCACTGTTGCAGCTTCTGACAGCAGCGACGCGGCATGATGAACATCCACTACGCGAGGAATTGGCAACTTTAAAGGCATACTTATCATTAGAAGGAACGCGACGTCGTCCGAATCAACTGACCTCTGCGGATATCACGGTCGATCTTGATATCGAGACCGCTGTTGAAGAATACTTCGTGTTTCCATTCCTTGTGACACAGCTTGTCGATAATGCACTGCGTCATGCATTCGTAAAGGCAGGACGACATCACCGGATTGATGTCCGTGCTTTCAAGACGACGACAGACTGGGTCATCGAAGTTACGGATAATGGGCAAGGTGTACCGCCTGCTGTGATGCAACAACTGGATCAAAAAGAAGCGGGTGATTCGAACCTGTTTCTGATTCGACGCGCATTAGACGTGACATATGGTTCGGTCGCAACATTACATGTCCACTCAATCACGCATCAAGGTACTCGGATTGAAGTACGATTACCTCTTCCGTCCCTTTGACAACAATGGCATTTTGCCATTGTTGTTTTTTTGTCTTGTTCCGAGGGTAAATACGAAAACAGGAAAATGTATCGTACAGGAGGAAGCAGATGATGATTACAACAACAGAAGTGGGACAACTAGGTGATCAGTCCTTGTTACGATTCACGTTAGAGAATGTGCATGGGCATAGTATCGATATCTTGAACCGAGGCGCAAAAATTCTTGCCATCCGAGTTCCGGATCAACATGGAATAATCGAAAATGTCGTACTCGCGTTTGACGACCTATCAGAATACCAAGATGATCCGCATCACTTAGGTGCAACGATCGGGCGGGTCGGAGGGCGAATCGCAAACGGCGCGTTTGCGCTAGAAGGAATGACGTATGTACTCGAACAAAATGAGGGCGAGCATCACCTCCATGGGGGAAGCGAAAATTGGGCGAACCGGATGTTCACGCACGAAATCAACGACGACAAACTTGTTCTACGTTTAGATAGTCCAAGTGGTGAGAACGGGTATCCGGGTCATTTGTCGTTCACGCTGACCTTCGAATGGACAGACGAGAACATCCTGCATATCCATTATGAAGCGGAGACGACAGCTTCGACACCATTCAGTCCGACGAATCATACGTACTTTAATTTGACGGGTGAGGCAAAAACGACGATCGAACAGCATCTGTTACGAATGGATGCACCTTTTTATGTTCCGTTGACGAAAGATGCGGTACCGACCGGTGACATTCTCCCGGTGACAGACACCGTCTTTGATTTTCTCGATACCCGCCCGTTACATGAAGTGACACATGCATCAGACGAACAACTCCGCCAAGCAGGTAGTGGTGTCGATCACCCCTTCCTGCTTAGAGAGGGTGGAGAAATCGTTCTCGACGAACCAATCAGTGGGCGACGATTGCGCGTCGTGACGGATCAACCGGGAGTCGTCGTCTACACCGCTAATCATTTGTCGGGTGAGTTTACGATTTGCGGAAGACGAGCAACACCGTACCTCGGAATCTGCTTTGAGACACAAGGATTACCGGATGCGATCAACCAACCGAATTTTCCTTCCGTCGTCTTGCATGCCGATGAGCACTATCATAAGCGTACATCGTTTCATTTTCAGATGATGTCATGACGTTTCTTGCGATTTCCACTTCTGTATATGGTAGGATAAAGCGAGAAGAATCTAACGGAGGCTAAGGAAAATGACTAAAATAGCATGGGTGACCGATAGTATGGCCTATTTCACGAAAGAAGAGGCAGAAGCGATCGGCGTCAATGTCGTACCGATTCAAATCTTACTCGGTGATACGGCGTATCAAGAGAATGCGATCACGGTCGAGCGATTGTTCCGTGCCCTAGATGCGGACAAAAAGCTGATTGCCAAAACATCACAACCAATTTTTGGGGAGTTCGTTGGAACATATGAACGTCTGAAAGAAGAAGGTTATGACTGTGCAATTGCAGTGCACTGTACGAATGGATTATCGAGTACCGTCCAAAGTTCAGCATCAGCAGCGGAAGCAGCCAGCTTCCCGGTTCATATCATCGACTCTCATACGGCGTTTGAGAACCAACAAGAGTTCATTCGTTACGGGATGGAGCTCGCGGCACAGGGGAAATCCGTCGAGGAAATCGTCGCAGCCTTACAAGCGTTGACGAAAAAGACCCATTTCTATATGATCGTCGGTAATATGGAAACGATGCGCCGGGGTGGACGTGTCTCATCCGGTGACTTGTTCCTTGCGAACCTACTCAGCATCAAACCGATCATCACGACGGATGAAGCAGGAAAAATCGTACCATTCAAAAAAGCACGTTCTTTAAAGAAAGCTTACATCGAAATGGTTAAACAAATCGATGAATCGATGCGTCAGCACACGTTCTACAAGAACCGGATTTATGTCGCGACGACGATGGCACCGGAAATGGCAACGGAACTGCGGCAACAAGTCGCAGCGAAGTTCCCGGATTTGACGATTCTTGAAGGCACGTTCGGACCAGCAATTGGAACACATGCTGGAGCAGAAACAGTCGGTCTATTCTGGATGAATGATTAAATTAAAACGGATACGACAAGAGGCGACGGATTTTTCCGTCGCCTCTTGTTTCGTTCAAGCTGTAAGTGTGATTCCAAGGAAAGCTGCAAGAATTCCGAAACCGTAGCTCGAGATGAGATAGAGAGTAAGTACTTTACGATTTCCGTCCTGAAATAACTGTAATGTCTCGATTTTAAACGTCGAGAACGTTGTAAACGATCCAAGGAAACCGGTACCTAAGAGTAACGTCCATGTCGTATCCAGATGCGCACCGATGACGAGTCCGAGTAAAAACGAACCGAGTACATTAATCAGGAACGTCGCCAGAGGAAATTCGCGTTTCCAAAACGTCTTCATCCATTGACTGACGGCAAACCGACTGATAGCACCACAAAAAGCACCGATGGCAAGGGCGAGTAATTCCATTCACCCACGTCCTTTCGTCACGTATCGCAGTCGTCGTGTCCCAAGCGCGTAACCAAGATAAGACAGGAACAGACCGCCGAATAGGCTGACGAGCATATAGAGGAACGCGTCCGCTAGATGATGTTCGTTGAGTAAGGTCACGGTCTCGACGCTAAATGTCGAAAACGTCGTAAATGAGCCGATGAAGCCTGTTCCGATGGCTGTGATCGCATATTGATGCAAGAGTTTCGTTCGAAATAAAAAGTGTGTCGCGTAGCCGAGCAGAAAGCTACCGATCAAGTTGATCGCAAGCGTGGACCACGGAAACGGACCGTTCGTAAAGTCGCCAATCAGCAGTCCAAGTCCATAACGTGCAGAGGCACCGAGAACACCTGCGAGACCTACGAGTACATAGAGCATAGGAATCCTCTTTTCTGAAAAAAGTCTACGTTAACCGTACTCCCGCTCTCAAGAAAGCGTCAAGAAAAAAAGTCATCGGAGAGACTTAACGATTGAATTCTTTCTGCCGATGAACAATTGTATGACTTTACTATGATGAAGGAGTTTGAACAAGATGGTATCTGCCCTCGAGCAACAAAGTACAAAGATTTTATCCCGTCTGATTGCAACGTTGATTACAATTGCGCATCCGTTGATTTTCGTATTTGCCCAAATGAATTACGTTCCAATCAGTGTGTTCTATCAGTTTTTAGTCGGTGGTCTGATCTTGGCGGTCGCGTTGCTGGTCGGCAACCGGCTACTCGGACATCGTCCGAGTGGGAAATATGTTCAAGTGACATTAACGTATCTCGTCCTCGCCTTAGTTTTGATGACATTACCGTCCCCAATCATCTGGACGATTGCTTACCTTTATTTGACGATTTCAATCGTCTATTTGATTCCGCGTCTCGTCGTTCTGGCTGGGATTTTCGGACTACTTGAAATGGCGTTATTCACAGCCAACGGAACGATTGTCTTTACGAACACATTCGACTTGATCGTCGCGTATGTCATCTATTTGATGATCTTCTCAGCGGCTGTCTTCGTTGCCGTTTTTGGACGAAACGTCATGCAGGCAGTTCGTCAAGAACAAGAGCGATCGGAAGCTTACGCGGCAACGTCGCAAGTCGCCCTTGAGCAAACGGCAGCAACAGCAACGGAAGTAACGACGTTCACAGAAGAGATGAGTGAAACGGTCGACGCGGCGAAGGATTCTTTCAGTCAGGTTGATATGGCGATGCAACAGCTGGCACATGATGCAGCAGGAAGCGTCCAAGCGATTCGTGAAATTCGCCAATTGAATGACCAGCAAGTCAACCGGATGGAGGATGTGACGGTTTCAGTCGATCGCGCCCTCGAGCGGAGTTCCTCATCGCGGACAACCGCTGAACGAAGCAGGCAGACGATTGGTCTAGCTGGACAATCCTTGCAACAATTGACGACGAGCATGGATGAGTCGGTCACGTCGTTCGGACAGCTCGCTGGACGTTTCCAAGAAATCGTCGCGATTACGTCGAGCATTAATGCAATTGCGGCTCAGACAAACTTGCTCAGTCTTAACGCGTCGATCGAAGCAGCCCGCGCTGGTGAGTTCGGAAAAGGCTTCACGGTCGTCGCGCAAGAAATTCGCAACCTGTCAGCGCAGACGGCAGAAGCGTCAAAAGAAATCAATGCGATTATCGAACGTGTCGATCAAGACGTAACACAAACCGGTAACTCGATTCATGCCAGTACGACACTGTTACGTGAGCAGGAAGAACGCATGGCAGAGAGCCAGTTAGCGTTGCAAACGATCGAAACAGATGCAACGGAAGTCGTTGGTTCGATCCAGTCGGCGCAGACCCAGTTCGCGACGATGACGAACAGTCTTGTTGCTATCACGACAGCAGCCGGTCAACTCGACACGTTCATGAACGCCTTGCTCGCACAAAGTGAGTCGTTATCCGGTCTGACACGTCACCAAGTCGGTCAGGTCATGGAACTGCAACAGGCGATTCATGCCTTGAACGAGACGGCATCAACCCTTCAGCAAACGAATGGCTAAGAAACAGCTCCTCATCGATCGATGGGGAGCTGTTGTGCATCTTCAGACTGTTTGTCGGTGGAACGGACGGGGAAGAAGATAGGGAACGAATATTGAAGGAGGAGTCAACGGATGAAGGCAGCTTACATTGAACAGTATGGTGGATCGGAACAATTCAAGGTTGGAGAACTGGAAAAGCCAGTCATCGGACCGGATGATGTCTTAATCGAAGTCTATGCCGCGAGTGTGAACCCGGTCGATTGGAAATTACGCGAAGGCTACTTGCGTCAGATGTTGAGCTACGAAATGCCGCTCGTCATCGGTTGGGACGTTGCTGGCGTGATTCAGGAAGTCGGAGCGAACGTCTCCGATCTTCAAGTCGGGGACGCTGTCTTCAGTCGTCCGGAAATCGCTCGTCAAGGGACGTATGCAGAGTACGTCGCAGTCGATGCGCATTTAGTTGTGAAAAAACCAGAATCGCTCAGTTTCGCAGAAGCAGCGTCTCTGCCACTCGTCTCGCATACAGCATGGCAGGTCATGTTCGAAGTGATGGATGCGAAGCCGGGTGACCGGATCTTCATTGGTGCCGGATCAGGGGGTGTCGGAACCGTCGCGATTCAACTCGCGAAAGCGAATGGTTTGTACGTTATTACGTCAACAAGTACGAAAAACGTTGACTGGGTAAAAGCACTTGGAGCCGACGAAGTCATCGACTACAAACAGGAAAATCCGGCGGATCGTGTTCGCGACGTCGATTTTGTATTCGATACAATGGGCGGCGACAAGCAAGGGGAACTGTATCAGATGCTGAAGCCGAACGGCATGCTCGTCTCGATTTCTACACCACCGGATGAAGAGCAAGCGAAGCAACATAATGCACGATCTGCATATGTCTTCATGCAACCGACCGGTGAACGTTTGCGGCATATTGCTAAAGCGGTCGAGCGTGGCGAGCTACAACCTGTCGTTGATCGGATTTTTGATCTGGATCAAATCAAGGAAGCACATGATTATGGCGAAGAAGGGCACGCAAAAGGAAAAATCGTCATCCGGGTCAAAGGAGAATAAGGAGCAAGAGAGCGCTGAATTCAGCGCTCTTTTTTGTGTGTTGTCAATCTATTTTTCTAACCTGAAACAAAAAAAGACCTGGTTAAAAAAGTGTAAAGGATAAGGGGTTGCTTCTTCCTATACTAGGGCTATCAGACGTGAGTCAGCCAAATTAAAAGGAGGAAGTAACATGAAAAAAGGATTGAAGTGGGCAGGAATTATCGTGATTGGCGCAGTCATTCTCGGGAATCTAGGAGATGACGAAGAACAAGGAGCACCGGAGAAAAAAGTAGAGGTCGAACAAGAAGCAGTCAAATCAGAAGCAAAACCAGTGAAAGCAAAAGCAGCGGCGAAGCCGGTCAAGAAAACCTATGGCATCAACGATCAGGTGAAGGTCGGGAAACTGACGTATGTCGTCAATGACGTCAAGATGGTCGATTCGTTGTCGAACGTCCTTGGCGAAAAGAAAACGTCAGGACAATTCTTAGTCATCGGGTTGACGATTCTAAATGGAGACAAGGAAGAACGGTTCGTCGACAGCAATATGTTTAAAGTCAATGTCGGCGATACGGAATACTCAGCCGATACGGAACTTGATCTCTATGCAAATGAAGACGGGATGGGCTTCTTCTTAGAGACGATCAATCCGAACATCGAAAAAACCGGCAATATCGTCTTTGAATTACCGAAACAGGTCAAAAATCCAATGCTTGAAGTCTCATCTGGCTTTGGCTGGGCAGGTGGACAATCGAAGGAGATTCAATTGACACGATGATTAGTGAGCAGACAAAGGAGTAGCGGGCAAATGCCTGCTACTCCTTTGTCGTTATCGTTTTAATTGTTGGATCGATAGTTCAGGCGTTAATCGATCGAGTAAAGCGAGCGTCTCTGGATGAGAGGCAAGCGTCTGGTCGAGCGCGTTTCGTTCAGTTTCTAAACAAGCCAAATAACGTTGAGCCGCTTCAGCGTGCGTTGCAGGTGTCAGGACGTCGTAGATTGCTTCAAGAGCAAGGCGTGGATGGTCTGGCAATGTCGTCGGAATCGTCTTTAATCCGAGTTGCGCTCGTTCAGGAACATGATGATGGAGTAATACTTTTGCGAACTTGATCAAGGCGCTACGGAGCATCTCGACTGCCCATAAGTCATTCCCCCGAGCGGCTGCTTTTTTATATTGGAACAAGAACCAGACGGCATCGATTGCTTCATCGGTCGCTTCTTGAGCAGAAAGCGTTAAGTCACATGTATCGGTAAAGTCTGTCAACTGTTCTTGTGGATCATACAAGACGCGCAATTGATCCTTGTGGTTCAGCGAATCGAGCGTCACCGTGAATAAATCAATATGTAGGAGATCATCATAGACGACGATCATTTGTGGTGCGATGATGTCGATCTCATCTTTCCAGATGATTGAACGATAAGTAGAAAGATGGGACAAACGACGCGATAAGAATTTTGTTTGACGTTCTTCTGAGACGAGACAGTACAAATCGATGTCTGAATGAACATCTTCTTCTCCCCGTCCGAAGGATCCTTTCAAGAAGATGGCTTCGACTGCAGGATCTTGTTTGAGTCGAGCAACCAGTTGCTCGATCGCATGAAGTTGATGCATAGGAACTCATTCCTTTCCAAAAACAGAAGTCTATTACGTCAGTATACGTGATAATAGACAGTTTATTCCATAAAAAATGAGAAATCGCATCGGAATGGACTTCTCATTGTGAAGTAGACGTAAGTTTGTCTTTATTTTCGAGATGGATGACGTGTTGTTCGCCCCATGCATTGATAGCGTCAAGAACGGGGATAAGTGTCCGTCCATAGTCCGTTAGAGAATACTCAACGCGTGGCGGGACTTCCTGATAAATCTCGCGATGAACGATGTCGTTCAGTTCAAGTTCACGCAGTTGAGCCGTCAGCATTTTTTGCGTAATGTTCGGCAATTGGCGTTTCAATTCACTGAAGCGGAGCGTTCCGTGTGTGATCAAGACGAGTAAAATCGACGGCTTCCATTTTCCGGTCAAGATTTCGAGCGCTGTCTCGACGCGACAGCTTGGTGTCTCTTCCATCGGTCTTCCTCCTTCATGGTATCGTTTAGGATACTATACCACTTATTCGTGCCTACTTCCGTTTCGATCGCTTCCGCGTAATAATAGGGGTACGAGCTATTTCATTGAAGGAGGAAACAACATGTCGATTCACCCACAGATTACACTCGGTCCTGTTCGTTTACGCGTCACGGATTTCGATCGTTCGATTTCATTTTATACAACGTCACTTGGATTACGTGTGCTGACGCAAACGGATCAGCTCACAGTTCTTGGCGCACAAGATACACCACTCGTTGAACTTGAAGTCCATCCGAATGCCCGTCGTTTCCCACCGAACTCGGTCGCCGGGTTATATCATTTTGCGATTTTGCTACCGAACCGAAAAGAACTCGGTTTCGTCATCCGGAATTTGATCGAACAAGGGATTGAGATTGGTCAAGGCGACCATCTCGTCAGTGAAGCCTTTTACCTATCGGATCCAGATGGGAACGGAATCGAGATTTATGCCGATCGTCCGCGTGAGACGTGGACATACGAAGCCAATGGAGACGTCAAGATGACGACGGATCCCGTCGATTGGCAAAGCATGCTTGTCGAAGCGGGAGAAGAAGACTGGTATGGCATGCCGAGCGATACGGTCATAGGACATGTCCATTTCCACGTCAAGACACTCGAAGCAGCGCGGACATTTTATGTCGAGACGCTCGGTTTTGAAGTTGCCGCTGACGCTTCGCGAATGCGTGCATTGTTCGTTGCTGCCGGTGGCTATCACCATCACATCGGTCTGAACGTCTGGTCTGGTGTCAACGCACCGACGAATCCGGAAGATGCGGTCGGACTCGTCTACTGGACACTACGTTATCCGGATCAAGCGACGCTTCAAGCAACAATCGAGGCGTTGAAGTCTTCCACTTATACCGTTACCGATCAAGCAGGCGATGTCTATGTCACCGATGATGCTGGAATTACCGCTCGATTAACAACGTAACCAAAAAAATCCCCTTGCAGTGAAAACACTGTAAGGGGATTTTTGGTTTACCGTGAAGACGACGTTGTATTACCGTCGTACCGGCTGATCAGTTCATACGGTCTGACTTTATATAAGGCATGCGGAAAGTAATGTGGATCCATCGCATCAAGCGTCCGCAACTGGAAGTGCTCCCGTTTGATATACTCACTCAGCGAGTCACGTGTCAGTGGGAAGAAGCCGACATCCGTCGTTTCGCCTTCTTGGGTCGCGAGTTCACCACCGACGGCTTTTCCACGGAAGCAGACGCACAGGACATGGCTTGAGACATTTTGATAAATACCGGTGATACCATCGATTGAGACATCGACACCGGTCTCTTCTTTGACTTCGCGTTTGATGGCGTCAAGAATTGACTCATGATTCTCGACTTGTCCACCCGGCATCTCGTACGTATCACCACGATGCAGGTTACGGACGAGGAGAACTTCACCGGCATCGTTCGTGATATACGCGGTCACGCTGACGATCGCGCGAGGGGGAGCATACGTACCGGTCGCTGTCATAAAATCTTCATACGATTTGATATAAAGGTTTTTGCCGAGGCGTGCGCGCTTCTTCATCGCTTCACGACGTAAGGCACTGTTGCGGACATCACGATCGACTTGTTCGAAGTGTTCGCGGTCACGGTATTCCCAGATGGCGATGACTTCATCTTCTGCTTCCGTCACCCAGCGCCCAACAAGACGGGCACCATGGCTGACTTGAAGCGGGTACAAATAGGTATGGAAAAACTCAGTGAATTCTTCTAGGCGTTCGGGACGAATCGTATAGGTCTTCCGGCGATGTAACATGGAAATTCCTCCTATCAGATGAGCGTTCAGATGTACGTTGTACCCCTTCTCGAACGGATGGATGAAACCCTTTTTCTCGATGTAGGAAAAGAATGTTTTATGAATCGATTGCGTCTACATGTCATATGGTGTGAATGATTTTCAGTCATCGATGATGATTCATATTGATCGAAAAAGTAAAGCTAAAGAAGAACTTAAGAAATGGGTAGGGCTCAACTTCAGAAAAATCGGGGATACTGAATATAGAGAGAAACAGAAAGAAGGGATACGTGATGGATATCATGGCACTCGTCCGCCTGGCTGGCGGAATCATGTTCACCCCATTGTCGGACGATGTCTTGATGATGAGTTTTGCGGCATTACGTTTACGGGAGGGAATGTACCCGGTCGTCATTTGGTTGACCGCATGGCCGGTTTTCTTCATTGCTTTTACATGGTTTTATTTACTTGCACGGTTCTTCCGTGAGATTCCGCTCGTCAAACGGTGGATGAAGTCACGTTTCTTGGAACGAGCAGAAACGATCATCGAACGACGCGGATTATGGGCGATTGGACTATCGTTCTTCTTACCCGGCGTCAGACATCCGATTCATTATGTCGCCGGACTTCTTGGTTATCCGTTACCACGCTATTTAGTGATGACGTTCTTAGCGGCAGGCGTTTATACCGGTCTTTGGACCTTTTTAATCGTCCGGATCGGAGAAGCCGTCACCTGGTCGGAACTGTGGAACTGGCTTCAGGTGAATCCAGGAATCGTCGGCTCTGTCTTGATCATCGTAATCGGTATTGCCGTAATTGGTATCGTGCATCATCGGCGTCAAAAGGAATCAGTCGAGGAAAGTTCTTCAATATAAAAACATCACACGAGCAAGCGAATCCAGATCAGGATTCGCTTTTTTAGATGAAGTTTGATTTTATGAATAAAGATAGTTTTTTGAAATAAGAAGTAATCTACAAGAAAAGTGAAATCATTGTCAAAAAAAGACGTTTTTCACTTCTTAAAAGCTACGTGATTTACACACTGTATTGGCAATTTATCGTCACAAGCAAGTGTCTGAAATTGGATTGTAAACGCTTATACTAGGAGGTGTTCACAGAGTGGACATATTTATTATTAGAGGAGGATACATATGAATCTCATGCAGACAGAAGAGACGGTCAAAAAAGCACCGACTTCTTCTGCTTACCGGACGATTTGGCGGTGGCACTTTTATACTGGTATCATTTTTGCGCCGTTCCTCGTCATGCTTGCTGTGACAGGATCCATTTATCTTTTTAAGCCGCAAATCGAAAACGTCCTGTATCAATCGTATTATGAAGTTACACCAAAAGCAGATCGCATCACGGCAACGGAACAGATCGATCGCGTCAAAGCGAAGTATCCCGATGCACTCGTCACGTCGTACCGACCGGGTGAATCCGACAATCGATCCAGTGAAGTGAAGGTGTCGTCACCAGACATGTCGGCGACCGTCTTCGTCAATCCGTATTCCGGGAAAATCATCGGAACATTATCAGACGATGACCGGATCATGAATAAAATCGAAGAGATCCACGGAGAACTAATGGCGGGAACGACCGGCGACCGATTCGTTGAACTCGTTGCCTGTTGGGCAATCGTCTTGATCGTGACAGGATTATTCTTGTGGTTCCCGCGTAAAGAAAAAGGGGTGGCCGGCGTATTGTTTCCGCGATTGCGTCAAGGAAAGAAGCTATTTCGTCGTGATCTCCACGCCGTTCCGGCATTCTGGATCACAGCAGGGATGCTGTTCCTGATCTTGACTGGCTTACCGTGGTCCGGTTTCTGGGGAGCAAACTTCCAGTCCCTCGTCACGAACCAAGGACTGGGCTATCCCCCGTCCATCTGGGGTGGGGAGGCACCGACGTCAACGCTTCAAACGAAGGATATTGCGGAAGTCCCATGGGCTGCTGAAACACTTGATGTTCCGCAGTCAAAAGTCGAAGGAGCTGTTCCGGCTTCGATCGATGACATCGTTGCGATCGGTAAACAACAGGGAATGGACCCAAGCTTTAAAATTAGTATTCCAAGCGATCCGAGCGGTGTTTATACACTGTCCGCGTATCCAGCGAAAGCACAGAATGAAGCGACGATCCATCTCGATCAATATTCCGGTGCCGTGCTCGCTGACTACCGTTATGACAACTATGGAGTCGTCGGTAAAATCGTCGCGACCGGAATCACGCTTCACAAAGGAACTGAATTCGGCTGGTTCAACCAATTGATCAGTCTATTGATTTGTCTTGGAATCATTCTCGTAGCGGTCAGTGGTTTCTATCTCTGGTTGAAACGAAAACCAAGCACAGGAATGGGGGCACCGAAAGGACCGAAAGCATTCATGTTGAAAGGATTCCTCGCTGTGCTTGTCGTGCTGGGAATCGTCTTCCCGCTCGTCGGTCTATCGTTGCTCGTCGTCTGGCTGGTCGATTTCCTCGTCATCCGTCGTATTCCGAGTGTAAGGAGGTTCTTCAATGTGTAAATCGATACAAACACTCATGCTCGGCGGACTGCTCGTCACGACGACGAGTCTTGCTGGCTGTGCGGTCGATTCCGATGCAGCAGAACAGTATGCCGTAGCTAAGCCGTTATCGATCAAAATGAATATCCCAAAGGACTTACAACCGGATGCCAAGAAAAAGCAGACGTTTGAAGCAACAGTCTGGCGTGAAGCCAAACCGGTTCAAAAAGTCGATTATGTACATTTCGAAATCTGGAAAGCGGATGGAACAGTACGCTATAGTATGGAACCGGCAGAGGAGACAAAGCCAGGTGTCTATACGATTGCGAAGGCACTACCGAAATCCGGTTTGTATTATGTCAAAGCGCATGCAAGCAGTGAAGGTACGATGATCATGCCAACACGGCAGTTCATCGTCGGTGAGTTATCGAAAGAAGATTTAAAAATCTTACAAGGTGGAGCAAAACCAGCTGGCGGAAGTAGCGGTCACCATCATTGAAGAATAAGGAAATAAAAAATGAGAGGGTGGAATACTATTCCGCCCTCTCATTTTTCGTATAGACGATTAATCGTCATCACCATGATCTCCGTGATCATCCCCGTCATCGTCTGAATCATCATCTTGATCATCATCTTCTGAGTCATCCGAAGAATCATCGTCATCCGAGTGCTCATCTTCTGATTCGAGTTCCTGTCCATTATAGAACTTGATCTGGACGTGTAACGTTTTGATGTTTGGCAATTGAAGTGCCTGTGCGACTAACGTTAATAATTCTTCTTCCGTCATCGATGGTGTGACGAGAAGACGATCTTTTAACGTCGCAACGTCAGTAATACCGATCTCGTCTTTAAAGCGCAATTCTTTCCGTTGATGTTCATTACTGTAACGCCACTCGAACTTTTTCTTATTCGTATCCGTCACTTTGATCATGATCCGTTTGAGTTCTTGGTCATTCTGAACTCCGTCTTGATCCGTATCTTCCTGATCATCTCGAGTCCCGTCCTGATCGCTGTCTGCTTTGGTTGGATCAGAACCAAGTTCGAATTCGTCTTCATTCAGAAGCGTATCTTGATCGCGGTCCTCTTCGTTATCTTTGATGCCGTCACGATCTGAATCATTTTTCAGTGGCTGCGTACCCACGATGAATTCTTCTCGTGTCGTCAATCGATCCTGATCTTGGTCTTCTTTATCATCAGAAATACCATCTTGATCGGAATCCTTCTTCAACGGATTTAGATGCGCTGTGTATTCTTGTTGATTCGTAAGGGAATCGCGGTCCGAATCTTCTTTCCCATCCTTGATTCCGTCGCGGTCCGAATCCGATTTTGTAGGGTTGAGGCGAAGTTGATACTCTTGTGCATTCATCAAACCGTCGCGATCGTGATCTTTTGTCGCGACTTGTTTTCCATATCCCAAATGATATTGTTTTTGCCAAGCATCTGGAATCCCATTTTTGTCTCGATCGACTTGCACGACAGGTTTCTTCTTCGCTTTACTTTTTGCTTCGACAGGTCCAACTGCTTGCGAGACGACGAGCGAAGCAAGTACTGCGCCAATGACAATCCGTTTCATGAGTCCACTCCTGTTCTATAAAAGATAAAAGATGGGGTTATAAGAAGATTCTAATGAAATGATTAGAAAATAAGTCGGCTGTTTCGCAAAACGAGTAAATAAAAACTAAAAATAATTAAAGCACTATCCGGTCTTATTTCAACCAAAAAAATATTTTAAATAAAAAATGTAAAAAGATAAAACCATTCGTGAACTTCTTACGTTATCTATGTGAAGTCCAAAAAATCAAAGGGGTGTTCATAAGATGAAGATGAAAAAGTCGTATCTCGCTGTTCCGCTTAGTGCCGCATTGTTGATTCCAGCAGCAGGTGTTAGTGCACATGGTCATGAGGACCATAGTAAGATGTCTCACAGTTCAGGAAAAGTCTCCCTCGATGTCTCATCTCCAGCATCGGATTTACGAGCGACACTCGATCAAATTCTATCTGAACACGCGTATCTCGCAGTCGTTGCGATGCAAAAAGGAATTGATGGTAAAGAAGATTTTGAGCAGGCAGCCGGTGCCTTGAATCAAAACACGGATGATTTATCGGCAGCTGTTGGTTCCGTCTACGGGGAAGAAGCAGGCGCTGCCTTCAAAGAAATCTGGGCGAGCCATATCGGTTACTTCGTCGATTACGTCAAAGCAACTGGTGCCAAGGACGAAGACGCGAAACAAAAAGCATTGAAAGAGCTTGATGAGTATCGTGTCGAACAGGCTGCGTTCCTCGATAAAGCAACGGAAGGACGTCTGAAGGCAGCGGATCTCGAAGCAGGACTAAAAGTCCATATCACGCAACTGTTAACATCGTTTGATAGCTACGTTGCTGGTGATTATGATGCTGCCTACAGTAATCTACGTAAAGCAATCGAGCATATGTATATGGTGGGAGAAGGGTTATCTGGTGCGATCGTCGATCAGTACCCAGATAAATTCAAAAATACGAAAGTTGATACACCAGCAGCTGATCTTCGTGCCGGACTGAACCGGAACTTCTCGGAACACGCAGCGCTTGCAGTGCTCGCGATGCAAAAAGGGATTGACGGAGCAAAAGACTTTGATGCGGCAGCCGGTGCCTTGAATCAAAATACGGATGACCTGACTGCTTCGATTGGCTCTGTTTATGGTAGCGAAGCAGCGCAACAATTCAAGAAGATTTGGTCGAGCCACATCGGCTACTTCGTCGACTATGTCAAAGCAACAGGTGCGAAAGATGATCAAGCACGTGACATGGCTGTGAAGGAACTTGATGAGTACCGTGTCGAACAGGCAGCATTCCTCGATGCGGCAACGGAAGGTCGCTTAAAAGCGAAAGATTTGGAAGAAGGATTGAAGGTCCACATCGACCAACTCTTACTTGCCTTCAATAGCTACAATGAAAAAGATTACGACAAAACGTACCCAGCGATTCGCGAAGCGTACGCGCATATGTACGGTGTAGGGGAAGGGACTGCGACAGCAATCGTCGATCAGTTCCCAGATAAATTCAAAGGTGCGCCTGGAATGCCGAACACAGGTCTCGGTGGTATGCAAGAAAAAGCATCGACGACAGGTATCGTTTGGTCATTGTTTGGTATCGCAGCAGCATCGATCCTTGGATTCTTCGCACTCCGTCGTCGCCCGCAACAATAAAGGACGACCCGCTGGCAACAGCGGGTTTTCTTGTACACATCAAGCAGAAAGGAGGTAAACGACATGCGTATCATCCGAATTGTACTTCTATTCGTCATTTGTCTGTTGCCCATATCCGTCGAAGCACACACGAGTTTAAAAAGCTCGAATCCGGCAGAGGGATCGGCATTATCTGAACCCGTCGATCGGATCCGGTTGACGTTCAGTGAGGCTGTTGAAAAAACAAGTACCTTACGTGTAGTAGACGCGAATGGCGTCGAACAGCCTCTTGCAAAACCACTGATCATTGGAAATGAACTCAGTGCCGTCGTCTCAGAGCCTTTAACGGAAGGAAAATACACGATCAAGTGGGCGTCGATTTCAGATGATGGTCATCCTGTGAAAGGAACGATCCGTTTTACGGTACTGGGTGCAGCAAAAGCTGAAACAAGCACTGTAGAAAAGGCTGAGCCGATGGAAACAAAAGCAGCAGTCGTTCCTGAAGCGGAGCCAGTTTCAAAAGGACTCGTTCCGACACTGCTTCCTTGGATCGTCGGGGGACTGTTAATCAGTATCGTCATCCTTCTCTTGTTACGTCGTCGCACGACATGAGTGCGTTCGTAGGAGAACTACTCGTCTACATGGGTGGTGCGCTTTGGATGGGCTATTTGGTATTACGCTTCATCTCAACGAAACGCAAACCACCATTAATGGACGGTACGTCATGGGCGGTAGCGGGACTCGGGATGCTTGTTCTTGGAACGAGTATCCCAGTCATCGGTGCCGTTCGTTTTCTGCTTTCGACGCAAACGATGACAGCGGCTCTGCGAACGGGTTTACTGGAATTACACATCGGTCGGATGTTTCTTGTCGTTTACTTCGCTGCCTTACTCATATTGATTGTACTCGCGTGGCAAAAACAACGGTCCGTCCTCCTCGCACTTTTGACGATCCCATTATGGATTGGTATCGCAGGAACGAGTCACGCTGCAGCGAAATATGGTGCTCTCGGATGGACACTTCAGTTTAGTCACTTTTTATGTGTGACAGCTTGGATCGGTGTCGTATTTTGGATAGCCATCGGTGCTCGCTCGACCGAGCGTTGGTCTGCCTTTTTAAGTTGGTTCAGTCCATTTGCCCGGATTGCTTTTATCGGTGTCATCCTGTCGGGGCTGTTGCTGATGCAACTGGCGATTCCACTTGAACGTTATCCGAATCTTTGGGGTGTGTCATACGGTCAAGCATTGTTGCTGAAGCACCTCCTGCTGTTGCCGCTTTTATTCTACGCCTTCTGTAATGGCACGCTCGTCCGGCGCCGGTTGCGTTTTGACTCAACGTACGATCCGCGTCCACTACTACGGATGGAAAGTATCATTTTAGTATTGCTGTTCATGGCGAGCGCTTCACTCAGTCGTCTGGAACAACCGACGCTAGGGCAACTACCGGTCAGTGGTCCAGCAGGGGACGGGTGGGTCTTGATGATTGGCATCGCCACGCTACCATTGCTTTTACTCGGATATCGTCGGCATGCAGTGGGTGTCTTACTGAGTTTATTCAGCGTCAGTTTGATCTATCTTGGGCTGCTAGCGACAGGGTGAGTACAAAAAAACAAGGTGGCGGATCGTTCCGCTACCTTGTTTGACGTAGTCTTATTTCGTTGAAACAGCACAATTCGTCGCTTTCGCAAGAATCTTCGAATAGGCACGTGCTCCCTTGATATTCAAATGGACACCATCTGCTTCGAAGTAAGATGGATGTTTGACGGCAAAGGCATGCCAGTCGATCAGTTCGACACGCTTCCGCTTCGATGCCTCCCGTAACATCTGATTGACTTCTGCTTCCCACGGACGCGGGACGCGTGCAGTGACCAGATAGACGTGATCGGCATTTGCGAATTGATCGAGCAAACTATTCAACTGATCCTTCCGGAAGCTCCCGTTCGTTCCGAGGTGAATAATGACTTGGCGTCCGTGCTGATTGTACGCCGCATACTGCTCACTCAGCGGAATCGCTTCTCGCAGCTGACGACCGAGTTTTGCATCAATTGTTAGTTGCTTGAGTGTACTGCCGAGATAATCTTCAACACCGAGCAGGACCGAATCTCCGATTGCAAGCGTCGGTCGGCAGATTTTTCGCTGATCGTGTGTTGCTTTCGGTGTCGTCGGTTTGAGGACCGGTTTCGGTTTTTCTTTTGGCGCCGCTATCTTCTCGAAAGCAGGTTCTGGCTTCGGCGTATCGGAGACAGCAAGAATCGATAAGTTACCGATGAAGCTGACGATAAGAATCGTCAACACGGCAACACTCGTCCACTGCATCGTTGAAAACTGACGTAACTGCCGCGGATGTAACGATAGACGTTTTAAGTAACCGGACAGTCCGTGTTGACGAATCGGACGTTCGATGAAGCGATACGATACTTCGGTTAAGGCGACAAGCACGACGACAATCAATACGGTCCGGAGCAACGAGAACGTTCCGATCTGCTCGACCGGTGTCATCAACGTGATGACGGGAAAATGCCAGAGATATAAACCGTACGATCGTTTGCCGATCGCAACGAGTGCTGGATGTGCAAACCACCGACTCCAGATCGACGCCGGGTGGGCGATCGTAGCAATCAATAACGCAGCAAGAAGCGAGACGAGGAAAAAGCCACCCCGGTATAAGAAGCTTCCGAACTCACTTGTGACGATCATCAGCATGAGCAAGAGCGGTAAAGTAACGGCACCTGTTTGATTCAGTAACCGGACACCACGTTTTGGGATATCGAGCTTAAAGCGGGTCGGCTGCCACGCGAAAGCGAGCAGACTGCCGATCAACAATGCGAATAACCGAGTATCCGTGCCGTAGTAGACACGACTTGGATCTTCACCGGGTGTGAACTGAATCGCCATCGCGAGCACGGATGCGCCGATCGCAACGACGATCAATTGCAAAAATAAGCGGCGATTTTTCATTCCGAACCAGAGTAAGATCGGGAATAACAGATAGAACTGCTCCTCGATTGCGAGCGACCAAAGGTTTTGAATCGGTGATGGCTTACCGAACGACTCGAAATAAGAAACATCATGGAAGATATACCACCAGTTCGTCCCGTAAATGAGCGCAAAGGCACTATCTTGGCGAACCGTGTGCAACAGCTCGCGTTCAAAGACGGTCACGTACCCGAGAACGAGTAACAGCATGACGAATAGGGCTGGGAATAGGCGACGGAAGCGATGGATCCAAAACCGTTTCAAATCGAGGCGTCCGGTCGTTTGCCACTCGCGTAACAAGAGTCCGGTAATCAGGTAACCAGATAGGACGAAAAAGAGATCAACACCGAGGAAACCACCGGAGAAGAATGAAACCGACAGATGGTAGAGAATGACAGATAGAACAGCAAAGGCACGTAAGCCATCAAGCCCTGGCATATATGTAATCGAACGAGACGAGGATTTCATAAAACACGAACAACTCCTTTAAAACGACAACTAATTTCTAACAGTCTTTAGTGTATCGAATTCCAATTTCAAAGAAGTGTCTAAGAAGTAACAACCTGACTAAAAAAGCACCCGATGCGAACATCGGATGCAATCTTAAGAAGCATGTGGAAAACGACAGGTCACGATGAAGCGGTTGTCTTGTGAAGTCAACGCGACGCTCCCCCCATGACGCGCCATGATTTGCTGAACGATTGACAGACCGATGCCGGAGCCACCAGACGAGCGAGAAGCATCCGACGTCCCGAATGGCGTCAGCCACGTGTTTAGTTCCTCTAGCGTATAGGTCGTTTCAATCGCATTTGAGCAAATCAGCTGGATGCCTTCTGCTTCATCGTTGATCGAAATCCGAAGGTCACCAGTTCCGTGAAGCGTCGCATTGCGAATCAAATTCTCAAGCAAGCGCCGTAAGAGCATCGGATCGGCGAACAATGCCACGTGAGGTGGACCATCGATGACGCCATCGATGCCGGGAAACAGCTCCAGGACTTGTTCCGTCAGTGTGACGAGATCAAGCGATGTCCGTTCGACTGGATAATCGGTGTTCGATAATTTAGCGAGCGTGAACAATTCGTCGATCCGGGAAGCGAGAGTTTCTGACTGTCGGGTGACAATCGCTAGAAGCTCCGTCCGTTCCGTCGCGGATAACGTCTCGTGTTTTTCGGTTAGCCACTGGATGAAGCCTTGGATTGAGGTCAACGGAGTCCGTAGGTCGTGCGACAGACTCGTGATCAATCGCAACTGCTCGACGAACCGCTCCTGGTCGCGTACGCGTAAGGTGCGGAGTTCCTGTTCGATTCGTTCGATCGATTGGGCGAACAACTTGAATTCCTTCGGTCCTTTGACGGGAGGTAACGGTTCTGTTGGCGCTGGTTCGACCGTCAACCGCTCAAGCCGTCGCTCGAGTTCGCGGAACAAACCAGCGATCCAACGTGTTAAAAGCAGTAGAAAGACGATGAACAAGACGACTTGTAAGATGAAGAAGGCGTTCGAATTACCGACTTGATATTCATTGAGTGTTGGTTTATCGGACTGAACAGTCAAAAAATAGCCAGGCTCACGGGTTCCAAGATTGATCGCTTCGATATGGTGCAATATCCTAACCTTTCCTGTGTCTGATGGCTCCCGCTCGGTTGGTGTTTGCTCAGCAAGCAGTCGGCTCGGTGTTAAGTCTTTCGGATACTTGTCGGAAGCGCTGACCAGACGACCATTGGCATCGTATACTGCCCACTCATAGGGCCCGGTCGGTATTTGTCCATTTTGATAACGTGTAATGTCCTCTTTAACAGCGCTCACCGTGTCTTCTTCCGTCGTGTAGTAGTAACGGGGAACCGTTTTTCCACCAAGCGGCAATTGACTCGCCAGCAACCAGGCAAGTGCCGTACTCAAAAATGCAGCGAGCAGAAGTAAAACAAGCATCCAGACCGTCAATTTGATCCGTCTCATGGTTCGACCTTATAACCGACGCCCCAGACCGTCTGGAGGTAGCGTGGTTCTTTCGGAACGTCCTCGATCTTGTCACGGAGCTTATGGATCAAGACCATGACAGCGTTCGATGCGGAACCAAGTGCTTCCTCCTGCCAAACCCGCTCATACAGGTCGTCAGCCGAAAAAACACGACGCGGATGATTCAAGAAGAGCGCCAGGCAATCAAATTCACGGCGGGTCAGGGCAAGCGGAACATCATACTTAAAGATGACGCGTTCGTCTTCTTTGAGCGTGAATGGCCCCACCTGAACGGCTGAAGCCGTAGTTGGGACATGATACTGGCTGACACGTCGCAGCAGTGCCTTGACGCGGGCGACGACTTCAAGCGGATTGAACGGTTTACCGATGTAATCGTCCGCCCCGAAGGTCAAACCTTGAATTTTATCCATATCTTCGCGTTTCGCCGTCAGCATCAAGATGGGTAACGTGTGACCGGCAGCGCGCGCTGCTTGAACAGTCGAGAAGCCATCGCGAACGGGCATCATCACGTCGAGTAACATCGCATCAACTGGACGCGTTGCAAGAGTCGCTAACGCCTCCTCACCGTTTTCGGATTCGATGATCTCGTAACCTTCATTTGTTAAATAGAGTCGAAGCAATTGACGGATGTCGGCTTCGTCATCAACGATCAAGAGCGTAGGCATGATTCATTTCCTCCTGTTGCACCCCCTCGAAGACGTAAGCCGGGGGAAGATTGTAGAGCGTGTGCGAGTAACTGTGTTCTTGAAAATAATCTCGGAACATCTTGAACTGGAACCGGGTGTATTGAAAGGCGATGAAGTGACCGCCTGGTCGTAGTAACGTTTGGAATTGTGCCAATAAGTCATGCCGCAACGCTGCCGGGAACGAGGTGAACGGGAGACCACTGACGATGATGTCGATTTTTCCGCTCCATGAATCGGATAATCCTTGAACGTCACCAATCAAGAGGGTGACATTCGTTTCCTGAGCTAGTAATTGTTCGAGTGCGGGGCGGAATGTTTCGCTCCGTTCACAAATCAAGAGATGTGTTTCTGGTGAACGAGCGGCCAGTAAAGCTTTGGTGATCGCTCCGTCACCCGCTCCGACTTCAAGAATCTGACGCGGACGATCGGCGACGGCGCGTCGTGCCATCATCTCGGCCAGACGTGGACTGCTCGGTGCGACGGCTCCGACACGGAGTGGTGCGTGAAGTGCTTCTTTTAAGAAATCAAACATGAAAACCCTACTTTCCGTTGAGTATATCATGTAGTATGCACATCGTCCCTTTCGAAAACAGGACGATGTTTCTTAAGTGAATCTTAAACATATCGATGCCTGATTTTCGGCGACATCGTGACCGGACAAGCCGGTATACTAAAGATAAAGGAGGGGAAGGCGATGGAACATCACACGTATTATGAAGCGCTCGTTCGCCGAGACGCGACGTACGAAGGAACGTTTTTTGTCGGCGTCAAGACGACCGGCATCTTTTGCCGTCCGACGTGTCCGGCACGAAAACCGAAAGCGGAGAACTGTGAGTTTTTTGAGACGGCGCAAGAAGCATTACTTGCCTCTTATCGACCGTGCCGTCGTTGTCATCCGCTCGCTTATCCCGGCGATCATGGTACGATTCAGCGCTTGATCGAAGCGGTCGAGGCAGAACCGGACAAACGGTTCAAGGAAGCCGATTTTCGAGCACTTGGTCTCGATGAATCAACGGCACGTCGCCAGTTCAAGAAACGCTTCGGGATGACGTTCGTCGCGTATGCCCGGGCACGGCGGATGGGTCTGGCGATGAAGGAGATCCGGACCGGTAAGCCGATCATCGAAGGGCAGTTAGCTGGAGGTTATGAATCCAGTAGTGGTTTTCGTGAGGCGTCAGCACGGATTCTCGGACAGGCACCGTCGCGCTTTGACGGGCAGGTCTTACGCGCCAAATGGCTCGACACGCCACTCGGTTCGATGCTGGCGATTGCCGACGATCAACTCTTACATCTGCTCGAGTTCGTCGACCGACGCGGACTGGAACGGGAAATCGAACAATTGCGTAAGAAAGCACGCGCTGTCATCGTTCCCGGGGAGTCACCGGTCTTTGGACAGATCGAAGCGGAGCTCCGTCGTTACTTCAAAGGAGAGCCGGTATCGTTTCAGACGCCACTGATGCGGTACGGAACACCATTTCAACGCCGCGTCTGGGAAGAACTCGAGCGGATTCCGAGTGGAGAGACGATCTCGTACCAAGAGCTGGCGATCCGGATCGGTCAACCGACCGCTGTTCGTGCCGTCGCACGAGCGAATGGAGCGAACCAACTGGCAATCGTCATCCCGTGCCATCGGGTCATTCGGACGAATGGAGATTTAGGTGGATACGCGGGTGGACTCGCACGCAAGGAAACATTGCTCAAACTGGAGCGCACACAGAGGGGACTGGATGAAGGATGAGTTTGATTAAAGATGTGTTTTCACCGAGTTGGCTCGACCACTTAGGAGCAGCGGTCGACGTACCAGATTTTCGAATACGAGTCGAACAGGGAGACTGGAATGAACTCGCGTTTAAACAACGTGTCCGCCGTGTGGCGGAGACACTGGAGACGATTTTGTCACCGTTTCCGGACTCGGTGCCGGAGCTAGAGCGGCTTGCACCGCAGTTTACCGGTCTACCGGGAATTGTTTTTCCAGAGTATGTCGAACGGACGGCAACACTCGCCGACTGGACGCTTGCGTTAGCGACACTCGCCAAGTTGACGCCGCATTCGACGTCAGAGTTCGCCGTTCGCCGTTTTCTACTTGCTGATCAGGAACTCTATCTTGAGCAGGCATTCAAATGGACCACATCAGACGATGAACATGTCCGGCGCTTAGCGTCTGAAGGGACACGACCGCGTTTACCATGGGGACAAGCGATCCCGCGTCTGATTGCTGATCCGCGTCCGGCGTTACCGATTCTTGACGCCTTATTACAGGATCCGTCACTTTACGTCCGAAAAAGTGTCGCCAATCACTTGAATGATATTTCAAAAACGCATCCGGAATACTTGATCGAACGAATTGAACGTCACTTAGGAACAGATCCGAACACGGACTGGATTTTGCGCCACGCCTCCCGGACGTTACTGAAGCGCGGAAACCCAGAAGTGTTGCAATTATTTGGACACGTTACGCAAGGCGAGGTCACGCTTACGGACTTGGTCGTCTCACCGGTGACGATTGGTCAGGAGTTACAGTTTTCGTTTCAAGTGCATAGTTCCGTTGAACAACGTCTGCGTCTTGAATACGCGATCGATTACGTCAAACAACGTGGAACGAGTCGGAAGGTGTTTCAACTGCGGGAGCGGGAAGTTAAAGGTGTCTTACAAGTCGAACGACGCCAATCGTTTCGGAACATGACGACGCGTGTCCATTATCCTGGTACACATACATTAACGATTTTAATTAACGGAGAGGTTTACGCGACAGCAACGTTTGAGGTCGAGGAGGAGAGCTGAATGCAAGGACGACATCCGGATTTTACGACGTCACGATTGTTTGTCGAAGCAACGGATGAAGAATCGGGTTGCAAGTGGACGCTGCATGCGTTGCGTGAGAAAACGATTGTCGGGACGATTACCTTCACATGGAATGCATCGACCGGAAACTTACGTTATACGACGACTGATGAGGATGATCAGCACGGATACATCACAGAAGCGTTGACGTCGATTTTGTCGTATCTCGCACGGACGTTATTACTGACGCGTATTTACGGCGAAGCGGGCAGTGCGGCGGTCTGGCGTCGGAACGGATTCCAGTTGCAGGCGAATCGATATGAACGTGAACTTCATCATTAAAACCCCGCCTGCTGAGCAGGACGGGGCTTGTTTGTGATTAGACCGTTGTTTTGGACCAGTTGAAATGGTCGCAAATCGCTTCCGCACTTTCACGTGCGCTTAATTGTTCCGTATCGAGGAAGAGATAGTTAACGTCTGGCAATTCGCCTGGCAGCGAGCGTGTTCGGTATCCGTCCGCCGTCTCGCGTAAGTCTTGTTCAGAAGCAGCGAGGTCACGCTTCGTTACTTTGTGCGTCAATCGGTTTTCAGTCGTGTTTCGGTGCAGGCGAGTTGCGACCGGCGCATCCAGTTCAACGATATAGACGTCAGCACCTGCTTGTTCGAATAATTCGACTGTCTCTTCGATGAACTCAAGACCACCGCCTTCGACGCCGAATAGACAGAGGAACGTAAACAGGACACCTTCGAGCGAGCTGTTCGCCATTTCCTTGAACATCTCGCGCCGGATCGTATCTTTTAGGCGATGGTGTGCAGGTTCAGAGAAATCAAAATAAGGCAATAACAGATCGATTGTCTGGTGGTTATGGAAAACTTTCATCTCCGTCAACCGTTCGATTTCCTGACCAATCGTCATCTTTCCGACCGCTTGCGGACCAAGTAACAAGACAAATTTCATGGACGAACCTCATTTCCTTTTTCTGCTAAGAATAGCATATTCCGACGAGTGACATCACTAGAACGTTTGTTCGTAATTTGATATAATTCAAGTATGAAGTCCCGTCGTGTCCTTGTCTGAAGGAGGACAACCATGCAAGAACAATGGAAAGCCGTCATCGGCTATGTAGGTATATATGAAGTCTCATCGCTTGGTCGCGTAAGGTCACTCGACCGGACGATCGTGACGTGTCGCGGTGTCCAGCAACGACGAAAAGGTGTTTTGCTCCGTCCACGGCTCAATCGGGAAGGATACCGCAAAGTCACGCTCTACCAACGTGGTCGAGGAGAGCGGGTGCAGGTCGGATTGCTTGTCGCACAAGCCTTTCTGACGACAGATGTCACAGAGGCGCGACTCGTCCGGCGCAACGGCAAACGGGCTGACGATCAGTTGTCGAACTTAGAGGTTCTGCCTTCGATCGATCAGCAGTATACTGAACTACTTGGTGAGTTTGATCTCTTGTTAGGTCAACATGTGACGCTGTCACCTTTTCAGATTCGAACGATTCGCGCGCAGTACGAAAAAGGGAAAACAACCCGTCAATTGGCAGAGCAGTATCAGGTGACGGAGAACCGGATTCGCAACATCATCGATAAGAAGGAAGCGAAATTTATTAGCTAACTAAAAGTACCGGATATCAAATGAGATATCCGGTACTTTTAGTTAGATTTTTGATTTGCGATATCCAGCACTTACAGCTGCACCTTCTGTACAAAAAACTTGTTCAGGGTCCGTTTTACTATAAAACCTTTGATTAGGAAGGTGATATATTTTCTCACCTGAACTAGAGATATTACCCCGAATATTTAAGCAAGTCTTAGCTTTAGTGTCAGCTTCTGCCTTAGCGTCAGCTTCTGCCTTAGCTTTAGCGTCAGCTTCTGCCTTGGCTTTAGCGTCAGCTTCTGCTTTAGCTTTAGCGTCAGCTTCTGCCTTAGCTTTAGCGTCAGCTTCTGCTTTAGCTTTAGCGTCAGCTTCTGCCTTGGCTTTAGCATCAGCTTCTTCCTTAGCTTTAGCATCATTTTTTTCTTCAGTGTTATTTTTATGATCATCAGAGTCCAAGTCTTTAGTAGATTGATGACTCTTTGTATTATTGTCTTTATCGTCAGAGTCATCTTCTCCAAAAATAGCGCCACAAGCGCCTAAGAAAATTAAAATAATGAAGATGAGACAACCACAGCCACAACAGCCGCCTTTTTTCTTTTTCTTTTCTTCCATTGATTCATTAACCCCTTAAATATAAAATTACCTACCAAAAAACATTTTATTTCATATTAAATGATAAGTAAATATTGTAATTTAAAGATTAATACTAGGAAAAATGTAAAAAATTAATTTTTTATAGTTTGTTGCAACGAACTGATCCGCGACTCGAGTACAGCACTATGTGTCTTCAATTCTGTTTGCTGAATGACGTGGTGCTGCATCTGTTCCCCGAGCACCTGGCTGTAGGATGAGAGCTCTGACATCAACTGTTGAACCGACTGTAGATGTTCCTGCATGTTCGACTGAACATCTGCGACGATCTGTCGTTGGTGTTCGACAGTACCCAGTGTCGTCTCAATCGTCGTCGCTTCGGTTAGCATCTGTTTTAAATGCTCCGTTGCCGTCTCGAGCTGTTGTGACGTCGAGAGAAACCGTTCCGTCATCTGCGAGAGCGCTTGTTCGACTTGATCGAGTCCTGTCGTCCACGTCTGATTGACCTGCCGGATATGGTCCGTACTCGTTCGGATATCGATCGCTAGTTTTTCGACCTCCTTAGCGACGACCGTGAAGCCGCGACCGGCTTCTCCAGCACGGGTTGCCTCAATTAACGCGTTCAGTGACAAACGGCGTGTCTCTTCAGCAACGCGCTGGATGTGCGAAATTGAGGTTTCCATCTGTTGCTGTAGATGTGAGGTCTGTTGCAAAATCTGCTCTGTCGTCGCGGATTGTTCCTTCAGTAACTGGCTTTCCTCTTGTAAGGTCTCGAGTGTCGTGTGATTCGTCTGAACAGTCTGTTGAAAACGGGTTACGGCATGTTGACTGTTCAGAAGTGTCGTTTGCATTTCGCTTAAAGCATCGTGTCCTTGGGCAGTCAAACGTGTCGAGGCGACGATCGTCTGATCCATTTGTGTCGATTGCGCAAGTAAGGAACCGGCGACTTCATCGACGGCTTGGACCGATTGATCCATTGCGGATAAGCGCGAAGAGAAGTGGGGCTGGACGGATTCAAGTTCCTGACTGGCTTGTTGCATCTCCGTCGTTAAGTCATTAATTTGTTGCATCAACTGATTATATTGAAACGTCAGCTGTTGTAACTCAAAGGTCGTCGTCTTGAGCGTTAATGGACGATACGATCGCTTCGCATGCGCTTCTTCAATCTGTAAGGCGAGTTTCGATAACGGTGCCAGTTGGCGTTGAATCCGCCAGCGGATCAAGAGGCTGATGCTGACAAGTGTGACTACGCTTACCCAGACGAGTGTCCAAGCTAAATCTCGAGCAGGGGCGATTAATTTATCACGGTCGGTCGTCAGTAAGATGACGTCATCGAGTTCTGGAATCGTCATCGCTACTAGAAACTGATCTTGATGCGAAAAAGCGTATGTACGGTCTGTTTTTAAGTGCTGCAGTAGTTGTTTTCGTTTGGTTGGTTCGAGTGTCAACGGTCGGAACGCCTCACTCGTGTTCAGGCTTTGGAAGCGAACCGTGTAGTCGTCACGTGATAAGTCGGTTCGCTGTTGCTGTTGCAATCGTTTAATGGCACGTGAGCGGTCTGCTGCGTCATCCGGGTACGCCAGAAACGTTGCCCGGACATTCGCATCGAACATCGTTAATTCACGCATCAGCCGTTCCTCGGTTGCCGCGACGGATTGTTGATAGGAAGCGTAGACGCTTAGACCGCTGATCACGATCAGTCCGATGGCGACGATCGGAATCAACCATCCATTTAATTGTTGTGCCAGTAATCGTTTTTTCATAAGCATAAAAAACATCTCCTCCCGTGTACCTATCGGAAGGAGATGAAGCAACATGTATGAAAGTGTTGTACGGCTTGTGTAAAGGTCTTGTGAATCTAATTCACGTAAATTGGTAGGACAGTCGCAAGATGTGTCATAAGTGCTTGTGTCTCTTCTTTTGGTTCAGATGTGACGTAAATGATCAACGCAGCAGCAACGATGACGAAGATGGCGATGACGAGAATGATGAAGAACGGCATCTTACTTTTTCGTTTTTCAGCTTGACGATCCATGAAAGATTCCCCCTTAATGATGTAGACGATAGACATATTTGTTTGATTCCCTCTCTTCTTGTTTGAAAACCTTGGAAAAAGAGGGGAATGTGTAATCTGACGGGAATAGAGTAAACATCTGAAATGGAATGAGGAGGATGTCGTCGTGCTTACGTTGCTCAATTCATTGTTGTTGAACTTTTCCCTATTGATTGCGACATTGCTGTTCGCCTTTTTACCGCTACGACGAATCGAGCGGATCTCACCCAACTCCTCCTTACAAGTCCGACTCGCAATCGGTTGTATCGCGGGTTTGATTGGTGCGCTGTTGATTTTCAACAGTATCTCCTATGACGTCGCAAAGATTGATTTGCGTCTCGTTGCACTTGTTACGGCGTACTTTTACGGAGGGTTAGTCAGCGGTAGCATCACGATGCTGTTCATCATCGGTGCCCGATTTGCGGTGACACCGGCTGGCGAATACGAGGGGCTGATCCTGACGACCTTGATCTGTGTCGCGTTACTCGTGACAGCGACGATTTATCGCCGATTTGCTGCTCAGCGAATGAAGGATTATCTCGTGTTGCTTGGAACAGGTATCGCATACAGCTTACCGGCGCTCTATTTATTGACGAACACGTTCGAGCGGTTTTTAGAGATTGCGCTCGTCTATATCATCGTCATCATGATTGGTGGTTACGTGACCTATCGTTTCTTACAAGAACTCCGGAAACACTTTTTATTCGTGCACACGCAACAAGAACTGGCTTTAACGGATGGGCTGACGCAACTGGGAAATCGCCGAAAACTGGATGAGACGTTAGCCGAGTACGCTCAAAACGGAACGGTCTTTTCCGTCCTCATTCTCGATCTCGATCATTTTAAATCAATCAACGATACATACGGTCATGAAGGGGGCGACGTCGTCTTACGGCAACTCAGTCATCTCTTGCAATCGTATAGTCCGGAACAAGGAGTCGTCGGTCGGTACGGTGGTGAGGAGTTTGTCTTACTGTTGCCGGACGTACCACTCCGACAAGCGGAACGACTGGGGGAGCGGATTCGTTCTGCCTGTGCTGATCAACACTTCGTCTATAAGGAACATCCCGTGTTTCATGTCACGTTATCGCTGGGTGCTGCTTCTTCTGATCAAGCATCAACCGTATTTGAGACCGTCCAGAAAGCGGATTTAGCATTGTATGAAGCCAAACAAACCGGGCGAAATCGTGTCTTCTGTTATCGAGACCCTTTGCTGTAATTAAAAGCTACCCCGCTCGACCGATTGGTCAGGCGGGGCAGTTGTGTTTAGTGATGCAGTAACGAAAATACATCATGGCGTTCAAAATCAGCGAGAATATTCGGGGCAATCAACTGACGGATCGTTGTTTCGTCCGCCCAGAGATAGGCGTCGTGTTCTGCCGATAATTGAACGTCTGTTTGATTCGTCGCGCAGACGTACATCAAGAGAATGATTTGCCGATTGGGATGCGTCAGGAAGCTCGAGGCATAGAGCAGATGCTTCGGCGTAACGGTCAATTGTGTCTCTTCTTTAATCTCGCGAATGAGACTGTCGACGGGCAATTCACCGAAGTCAATCTTGCCACCCGGACATTCCCATGTCCCGCCACCGAAGTCGGCAGCAGCCCGGCGGACGATCAAGAGACGTTGCTCGTGAATGATGATGCCTTTGACGGCAGGAACGATCGCTGTCATCTGACGGGACTCCGCGACAATACGACCGGAACGGTTCCTTCTGTTTCGACGAGGTGCTGATCGCGTAGATAGATCCCGCTCTCGTCAGCAAGACCGAAGGCACGGTCTGTGCTTTCTTCCGTAAAGGATTGCGTGAGATGAGCAGCTTCGCCCCACGTCTCGTAATGGACACAGATGACCGCGTCTTTCAGTAAGGCAAGACCAGGCAAACGAAGACGTTGATTGTCGCGTTGGTCGATCTCCGGAATCACACACCGTTCAGGCGAAACGAGGGCACCGGCTGAAAAGCCGGCGACCGGAACACCATCTGCGAAACGCGACTGAATGATGTCACCAATCGGTGTAGCGACCAAGTATTGCTGATACAATTCGGTCTCACCACCGGAGATGATGATGCCCTGACACTGCTGTAGTTGTGCAAGTTGTTCGTCCGTTGGTGCGTCAGACAGTGGCAGATGGACGAACGACGAGATGCCATCTTCCTCTAACGGCTTCGTATAGATTGAGGAGTAGCTCGTCCAGTCCTTACCGGTCCGCGGAACGTATAGAATCGCGACCGGTCCATCATTCGTTAATGTAGCAAATCGTGTTCGTAAGTTCGGTGTAAAAGGAGGACCGCCTCCGAATAGGAATAAATGAGTACGCATGAAGTCATCCCTCCAACCAATGTAATAGAAAAAGTATAGCAGAAATCAATCAATTGGAAATGTGCTGGTAGAATGATTGTCTGCGGAACCATGTATGATGTTGTTTCCGTTCTTGAAAGAGAACAAACAGGACGAAAGCGAAAACGAGTCCGCGTCCGATCCATGGTAAAACGAGAAGACCGTAGTTCATCGCAGCAAATAGCTGGAGCAAGAAGCGACGCTTACTCGGATCCCGCAGATACGTGATCAGTGGAAGTTGATGGTGCGTCTGCTTGAATAATCGCAGATGAAGGAACGGACGCTTTCGGTGAGACGGCTTCGGTAAGGCACCGTTCAATTCAAGGACGGTCGCCGATAAACTCGACTGTCGTTTCGTCGACAACAGGATATCCTTCGTTAATCCGTCCTCACGCCGTGACCAGTGCCGGACATGAAGGGATCCGAGCAGCACCACACACAGTGCGACGACGAAGAGAACAGGATGCGGTTGAAGCCAAAGCAGGAGCAACAGAGTGATGCGTCCTGTTGCCAGGACGAGATGACCGCTCCATTTCCGCAAGAACCGTTGTCCAGATAACCGATATGTCCAAAAGCTAAAGAACGGTTGGAGCAAAGAGAGCACGAGACTAATCAGCAGTACTGTGATACTAGATTGGTCAAACCGGATGCTATGTAACGGAAAACAGAGTAGATGTAATCCGGCAGTCATTAGAAAAATCCGCAAAAAGTGATACCGAACGGAATACCACTTCATTCGAACGATCGCTCCAGGAACCGGTTTGAAGAAGAGGCGATCTGCCGGTTCGAACCAGGCGTAAAAGGCGGGCAGGAATCCATACAGAATCCATCCGAGTAAAATCCAAGCGACCGGAACCGTTTGAACCCAGTCCGCTTGACCATTTAAGATCTGAACCGTTTCATAGATGATGAACAGACCGACCGGAACGACGAGATACAGCAAGATCGTCCAATCGAAAATTTCTCGAAAGAAGCGACGTTGTTCAGCGTGTCGCCGACGGATCCGTTGCTTCAAAAAGGTTTCAATCATGCTCGAGCACCATCGCTTCCATGATGTCAAATAAGCGGGCACCTGGCTGACCAGAGGCTTCACCGATTTGAGCGAGTGTTCCTTGATGTTTGATGCGTCCCTGATCAATCCAGACGAAGTCGTCGCACAGACGTTCCGCGGAATCAAGGACATGAGTGACTAGCAGAATCGCCACGCCACGCGTTCGTTCTGCTTCGAGTAAATGTAACAACCGAATCGTTGCGACCGCGTCAAGACCAACGAACGGTTCATCGATGATCAAGCAGTCCGCGCGTTGCATTAAGGCACAGACGAGCATCACCTTCTGTTTCATTCCTTTAGAGAAAGAAGAGACATAATCACCTGTGACAGCATGCAGTTCAAACGTCTTTAAGAGTCGTTCCGTATAGGCATGATCCGTCTCGTGGAGCGAGGCGACCAGCTCAAGGTGCTCGGCGAGTGTCAAATATTCGTAATAGGTTGGCTGTTCCGGAATATAGGCGAGTGAGACCGGTAAATCGACCTCTCCTTCGACCCATGGTAGCGTACCGAACATCGCTTGAATCGTCGTACTTTTTCCTGCACCGTTTGTACCGATCAAACCGGTGATGGATCCAGGGTGTAAGGTAAACGCAATCTCTTGTAAGACGGGCTGACCGACGTCATAACCGGCTTGTTGAATGGATACATGCATGTGAAACATCTCCTTTCACTACATTTACTGATAAAAGGAGAAAAATGTTTCACAGCAACAGAAATCAGCAGAACCATAGTAAAAAATGTAACAGGTTAAAAATAACAAATGGGCTATAATGGAAATATCAATTTTAGAGGATGATTACGATGCAAACAGTCGAGCGAATTTATTTTCGGGAATCCGGCATGGGAAGAGGACCGACGTTTTGGTGGGATCGCGCTAGCCAAACGGTTCGTGCGGAAGACGAGGAAGAATTATTAGGTCCATGGTATCCGCCTGGATTAATTTTCCCTAAAGAAATAGATCTGTTACTCATTGAACTGACGGAAGAGGACATTTATCTAATTGACATGTGGTCGGATCGGTTCGATGCGGAAGTATGGAGAAACTATCCGTATCCTGAAGGCGTTCTGATTTGTGACGGCACGGATTGGGAAATTCATGTGACGACAGAAAATGGTACAGAGAAACTTTCAGGATCAAATATTTATCCACCTGGATGGTGGATGATTCGAGAACTGCTATACGGTTATTATGACGCGGGGAGTAATCGAGAAGATGAAGAATGGGAGGATGAACAATGAAAAGAGCACTATTGTATCTGATTCCGTTTGCGTGGCTAGGACCTTACCTCGATTGGAAAACGGGTTCGATATTAGGGTATGCCTTATTTTTGTTTGGACTTGGTGTTCTATCATATTCACTTGCACGGAGTGGAAAACCGAAATACATCGTCATCGGCAACATGGTCTCGTTTGCGATTTCGTATGGGATTGCGCTCAGCTTAGGAGAAAGATACGGCGAAGGATACTTCAAGCCATTGACAGCTAGTCAACTGGTTCTTGGAGTCAGCGTCTTGAATCTGGTCGTACAAATACCAATTGTGATGAATGCGATTCAAAACAAAGTGATGAAAAAGGAGTTAGGTGAAGAGGGCAGATAGTATTTAGTCACTCTAAGTAGAAAAAACGCTACGCAACGAGTGCGTAGCGATCAGATCACACGAGTCCTAAGATCTCGACTTCAACTAATGCACCTTTTGGTAGTTCCTTAACCGCGATACAAGACCGAGCCGGGAAGTGATCGTGCGGTGCGAAGTAATCGGAGTAGATCGTATTAAAAGAAGCGAAGTGTTCCATGCTCGTTAAGTAGCATGTCGTCTTGACGACGCGGTCAGGTGTCAGTCCTGCCTCTTTCAGGATGGCATCGACGTTGCGCATGACTTGTTCCGTCTGCTCCGTGATTCCGCCTGGTACAAGTTCACCTGTTGCTGGATCAATCGGGATTTGACCGGAAGCATAGAGTGTTCCGTTTGCGATAAAGCCTTGCGAATAAGGACCGATCGCAGCAGGGGCGTTCGTTGTGTCGATCTGTTTGAATGTAGACATGAAAAGAACCTCCTCTTATAAAATACATATGTACGACACCGAGTGATTCGACTCGGATATCCCTCAACCCTTCAAAGGAGTGAATTGATATGCCACTTTATCATAAATTAGTTCGAGACGCGATTCCAAACATCATCGACCAAAATGGGAAAAAAGCGACGTTCCGCACGTTGGATGAAAATGAATTCCTAGTGGAAGCGAAAAAGAAATTACATGAAGAACTGGCTGAATACGAGGAAGCGACGACGGACACAGACGCTGTCGAGGAGTTAGCTGATTTACTGGAGCTCATCCAAGCGTTAGCGAAGACACATGGCGTGACAGTCGAGGAACTGGAAGCCGTCCGAACGAAGAAACAGCAACAACGCGGTGGATTCGAAGAACGCCTCTACCTGATCGAGGTCGAAGATTGATCCCGGAAGCGAAGCTGACGACGCATCATTTATATGACTCACTCGTCGAAGCCATTGATTTGGCAGAGGAAGTCTATATCGTCGCAGCGTTTGCTCAGAAGTCAGGTGTCACCTTGCTCGTCCCGGCATTTCGTCGTGCCTTGCAACGAGGAGCCGAGATTCGGATGTTGATTGGCGACTATCTACACATCACCGATCCAGAAGCACTGGCGCAGTTGCTTGCGCTTGATGGGTTGTCAGTTCGCTTTTATCGGTCAGGCGGACGCTCTTTCCATCCGAAAGCGTATTTGTTTCGAAACGCAGAGACTGGTTTATCAATCGTCGGTTCGTCGAACATCTCGAACAGTGCGCTTCGGTCCGGTATTGAATGGAACGTCCATCTACCACAAGCTGTCGCTCCACAGATTCTTGATGATGCGATTGATGCTTTTATGGATCTTTATCTCAGTGAATCGGCAGAAGAACTGAATCCGGTTGTTTTAGACGCTTATCGCCAAGAGCATGCGGCACGCCAATATGTCGCGGAACCAGAAGTCGAGTATGACGAAGGAACGGTCGTCGTTGCACCAGAAATCCTGCCGCACCGGGTGCAAGAAGAAGCGCTGCACGCGTTACGAGAAACGATGGAAGAAGGGCGGACACGGGCGTTGGCAGTGCTTGCGACTGGACTAGGGAAAACCTACCTGAGTGCGTTCTTTGCGGGTGACTTTACACGAGTCCTGTTCCTAGCACATCAAAAAGAACTATTACTGCAGGCCGAGCGTTCGTTTCAAAAAGTCAATCCGGCATGGCAGACCGGCTTTTATATCGGCAGTGACCGGACCGTCACGGAGACGACGGAGATCGTCTTCGCTTCCGTCCAGACATTGGCGCAAAAGCGTCATTTGAACCGTTTTTCAACTGACCAGTTTGATCTCATCATCGTCGACGAGTTCCATCACGCGGCAGCGACGAGTTATCGGAAGATCATCAATCATTTCACGCCCCGTTTCCTGCTCGGTCTGACGGCAACGCCCGACCGGATGGATGGTGCCGATGTCTATGCGATCTGTCATCATAACATTGCGTTCCAGATGCACTTCACAGCAGCGATTTCTGAAGGGTTTTTGACGCCGTTTCATTATTACGGTATTCATGACACGATTGACTACTCCCAGATTCGACGAATCGGTCGGACCTATGATGCATCGCAACTCGAGCATCGACAACTCGATCGAGAGGTCGCAGATAATATCTATCATTCGTGGGAGAAACATCGGCAAACGAAGACGATCGGTTTTTGTTCGTCAATCAAGCAGGCGGAATATCTGGCGCAAGTATTCCGGGATAAAGGAACAACGGCATTTGCACTGACCGGGCAGACGACGAATCGTGCAAAGTATATGCGAGCATTCGAGCAAGGTGAGATCGACGTCCTCTTTACCGTCGATTTGTTCAATGAAGGTGTCGATATTCCGAAAGTCGATACACTGCTGTTCTGTCGACCGACTGAATCGGTCGCCATCTATACACAACAAATCGGACGTGGCTTACGTTTAGCACAAGATAAATCGCACTGCGTCATAATCGATTTGATCGGGAACTATCGTAACGTCGAGACGAAACTGAAACTACTTGGGACGATGAAAGAGTCGTTCAAGCGAGGAGAGACAGAACCGATTACGCCACCGCCCGGCTGTGTGATTGAGTTCGATACGCGGGCACTGGAATTGATTCATCGACTCCGGCAACCAAGTCAGCGGAAGTTACGATTGATTGAGCAATACGAGCAAATCAAATACGAACTCGGTCGTAGACCATCGTATGTTGAAATCGGCGAGTATGCAGCAGTTCCACAAGGTTATAAACAAGAGTGGGGTTCTTATGTTGGGTTCTTGAAGGAGCATCAAGAGTTATCTGACGAAGAGATCGAGGCATACGATGCAAATCGAGAATTGATCGAACAGGTCGAAAAAACGATCATGAACCGAAGTTATAAGATGATTGTTTTGTTAGCGATGCTGGAGCGGGGAGAAGAGCGCTGGATGGAGCCGATTACGGCCGAAGAAGTCGCGCCGTTCTTTTATGAGTATTTGCATGCGGAGAAGTATCGGGAATTGAAGGATGCGCAAACGGCGGAGTTAAAAGGACCATTTGATTCATTAAAAGTAGAACGGTTATTGAAGAAGATGCCTTTTCCGAAGATGGGGAAGCCATTTACATTTGATGGCGACGTGTTATCAATCGCAAGCCAAACATCAGGACGGGAACTATTTAACGTCATAAAAGACATAATTCATTTCCGATTGCACATGTATTTTTCGAATTAATGGATTAGACACGCTATGAGCTGAATATAACAAGAAGCAAGGGAGAGAACATAAATGGCGATATATAAGTATTATGCAGTACTGACAAAAATAGAAGAAGATGAAGGGTTTAGTGATGAAGGTAATGATGGATACGATGTTTCTTTTCCAGATTTAGATAATGTATTTACGTATGGAGAGACGTATGAACATGCACTTTTCATGGCGAAAGATGTTTTAGAATTAATGTTAGAGAGTATGTTGACGCATGGGGAAACGTTTAATAATCCATCTACATTACAGCAGTTAAATCTTAATGATTCAAAAGAAGCTCATATCGAATTGATTGAAGTGGATGTAGAACCGCGACCCGATTCAAAATTAACGACACCAGACTCTTATTTATTGAAGTATGTGGATGCGAGAAATAAAGACGTTGAGATTGGCTTAGATAGTAAATTTTTGATGGAGTCTATTACTCGCGTACTGGATGCAGGAGGAACAATCATTTCTCTAGGTGATTATGATATGGATGAAGATGAGGTGTTTTATACAGGGCGGGTCGTAAAATGACACTAGCATAACAAGGGTGAAAATATAACTAAATGGTTCATAAATTAAATAAGGGTTGTAATTAGAAGAAAATAGTAACTGATTCATCTATAATAAAAATAGAAGAATACTTTTTTAATAGAGCTACTACTAGTTGCTCATAGAATGGAGAGAACTACACATGTCAGCATTGAATCAACAGCTATTTAGCGCAGCGGATAGCCTGCGTAGCAAGATGGATGCCTCGGAGTACAAAAACTACTTACTAGGATTGATTTTTTATAAGTACTTATCAGACAGAGTTTTAGAAAGAGTGGTCACGTTAGCGGATAAGTCTTTTGAGGATTATGATACGCAAGCAAAACAAACATTGTTATACGTAGAGCTGCTCTCTGACGAGGAAATCAAAGATGATTTAGTCGAGACGCTTGTCGACATGATCGGTTATGAAATCGCACCGGCTTATCTATTTAATGTCTTAGCGGATCAAGCGCAACAAAATACTTTCCAGTTGAATGACCTAGCGAAAGCGTTTAATGATCTTTCGACGAAGTATATTCAATTTAATGGCTTATTTGATGATGTCGATCTGCAGTCGAAGAAACTTGGATCAGATGACCAACAGCGAAACATTACGATTACTGAAGTATTAAAAAAATTGAATCATGTCGAGTTACTGGAACAAAGCAGAGATGTGATTGGTGATGCATATGAATTTTTAATCAGCCAATTCGCTTCAGAAGCAGGGAAAAAAGCAGGAGAGTTTTATACGCCGCATGAAGTGTCAGACATGATGGCACGGATCGTCACCATCAATCATGAAGATAAAAAGTTATTCAGTGTCTTCGATCCAACGATGGGATCAGGTTCTTTGATGTTAAATGTGCGGAATTATTTAAACTATCCGGAGACGGTCAAATATCACGGACAAGAGCTAAACACGACTACATTTAACCTAGCGAAAATGAACTTGATCTTACATGGTGTGAAAAGTGAAGATATGCGTCTTCGTAATGGGGATACATTAAATAAAGACTGGCCAACAGATGAACCGTATACATTTGATGCGGTGTTAATGAACCCTCCATACTCAGCACATTGGTCAGCGGATGCGACGTTCTTGGATGATTCGCGCTTTAATCGATATGGGAAATTGGCGCCGAAAACGAAAGCAGACTTCTCATTCTTGCTGCATGGTTTTTACCATTTAAAAGATACAGGAACGATGGCGATCGTCTTGCCACATGGAATCTTGTTCCGCGGAGCTGCTGAAGGGGTTATTCGTAAAAAGTTATTAGAAGATGGAAGCATCGATGCAGTCATCGGACTACCAGGAAATATGTTCTTTGGTACAACTATTCCAACAACAGTTGTGATCTTAAAGAAGAACCGTGAGATGCGCGACGTTCTCTTTATTGATGCCAGTAAAGAATTTATAAAAGGTAAAAATCAGAACAAACTTTCGGTCGCACACATTGACCGAGTTGTTGAAACATATAAAAAGCGAGAGACTGTTGAAAAATATGCGTATGTTGCAAGTTTCGATGAAATCAAAGAGAATGACTTCAATCTTAATATACCGAGATATGTTGATACTTTTGAAGAGGAAGAACAAGTTGATCTGGAATCGATTGGTAAAGAACTAAAAGAAGTTCGTGAAAAGAAAGCTATATTGGAAACAAATCTTTTTGAGATGATCTCATCGCTTCAATATGATGCAAGAGAAGAAGAATGGATTCAAGGAGCATTAGAGGTATTTAAAAATGAGAGATAAACCAGAAATTAGTTTTTTATCAAGTAATAACAATTTTAATAAAGTAAATCTTGAAGAATTAACATTAAAAATTGGTAGCGGTAAAACACCTAAAGGTGGAGATGCTAATTATCAAAAATCTGGTATCGTCTTAATTCGTTCTCAAAACATATATAATAATAAAGTCAACTTTAAAAACATAGCGTATATTTCACCAGACGTAGATGCAACTATGATAAATAGTAGAGTTTTAAAAGGTGATGTTCTTTTAAATATTACTGGAGCTTCAATTGGAAGAAGTGCTGTTTATAAAGAAGAGAAACTTGCGAACGTAAATCAACATGTATGTATCATTAGACCTACCTCAAAATTGGACCCATACTATTTACAACTTTTACTAGCTAGCGAAATTGGTCAAAAACAAATATCGATAAGTCAAGCTGGTGGTGGGAAAGAAGGATTAAATTTTAAACAAATAGCTAAAATGAGTTTTTTAATCCCTTCTATAGAAGTACAAAAAAAAATCGGCATATTTTTTACAAATTTTGATGAGACGATTGCTCTTCATCAGCAAGAACTCGATGCTCTTAAACAAACCAAACAAGGTTTCTTGCAAAAGATGTTTCCGAAAGATCAGGAATTAATCCCGAAAATGAGATTAAGTGGGTTCAAAGGAAAGTGGATAGAGATGAAGTTTAAAAATCTGGCTAAAATCAGAAGAGGTTTAACTTATAAACCAAAAGATGTCGATAAAAGTGGGGTAAGAGTACTTCGGTCTTCAAACATAAAAAGTGATTCTTTTATTTTAAAAGATGATGATGTGTTTGTTAAGCAGGAAGTTGTGAATATTAATTACGCAAAAGAAAATGAAATACTCATAACTTCTGCAAATGGATCGAGTAACTTAGTAGGGAAGCATGCTTTGATTAAGAAACTGAATTCTCCGACTGTACATGGAGGATTCATGTTAATTGCTTCAGCAAAAACACCTTACTTTGTAAATACTTTAATGAATACTGAATGGTATGACCGATTTATTAAAGTTCATGTTTCAGGTGGAAATGGTGCTATAGGAAATTTGAATAAAAATAGTTTAGAGAATTATTCAGTTATAGTTCCTTCAATAGAAGAACAAGTTAAAATTGGCGAATTTTTTAGACAATTAGATGAAGTTATTGAGCTAAAAGAACAAGAACTTGAAGCACTAAACCAAACGAAAAAAGGCTTTCTTCAAAAAATGTTTGTTTAACTAATGAAAAAGAAATGAGGAATCGTGGTGAGTTTAACACATGATGATGAGCTGACAGTTGAACATCGATTGATTGAAGTTCTTGGTGAAGGACATAATCAATGGAACTATCGTCCGGACTTAAAATCTGAAGCGGATCTGTGGAATAATTTACGTCACAAGATCATCCGGAATAACTTATCGGAGATTGGCGAACATCCGCTTACTGACGGAGAGTTCGATAAGATCAAGACGGAGTTGTTGTCGAAGACGCAGACGCCTTTTGATGCAGCACGCTGGTTAAAAGGAGAGAATGGAATCTCGCGCATTACGATTGAACGCGAAGATGCGACTCTTGGATCGATGTCACTCATTCTTTATTCGAACCAAGATATTGGTGGTGGCATCTCGACATATGAAGTCGTCCATCAAATCGCGAAACAGCGGTCGACAGAGGACGGACGCGATCGTCGTTTTGACGTCACGCTCTTAATCAACGGCTTACCGATCGTTCAAATCGAGTTGAAGAAAGTCACGGCGAAGGACGGCGTCTTCCAGGCACATCATCAAATCAAGAAATACGCGGAAGAAGGGTTGTTCCGGAACAACATTTTCTCGACGTTGCAGCTGTTCGTCATCTCGAACGAACAGACGACACGTTATTTTGCCAATGCGCTGCCAAAAGACATGCATCGGAAGTTCATTTTCAGTTGGCGGACAACGAACAATCAGAAAGTCGATAATCTGTATGAGTTCGTTAAACAAGTCTTGAACATACCCGATGCACACCGTTTGATTGCAAACTACACGATCGTCAGCGAGGACCAAGACAATAAAGCGTTGATGGTGCTCCATCCATATCAAATTCATGCGATTGAAGCATTGTTCACGGCAGCAATGCGTCATGAATCGGGCTTTGTCTGGCATGCGACAGGATCCGGAAAGACGTTAACGAGTTTCGTCTCGACGAAGTTGTTAGCCCGGAAACCGGGAGTTGACCGGACGATCATGCTGATTGACCGGAAAGACCTGGATAACCAGACGACGAGCGAATTTACGAAGTTTGCTTCGGAGTTCAACACGGGCATCTCGACTGGGACGGGTTCCGCCAATAGCTTGATCATTGGTACGTCGAGCTCAAAAAAATTGAGCGAGACACTGTTGTCGGATACGAACTCCAATACCGTCATCATCACGACGCGTCAAAAGCTCGAGGCAGCACTACGTTATGCACAAAAGCAAGAAGCTGAAAAAGGAACGCAACGATTCCAGAAGCTGATTGGACAGCATATTGTTTTTGTCGTCGATGAATGTCATCGTGCCTTGAGTGCAGAAGGGATGGAGGCAATCAAAGGGTTCTTCCCAAATTCGACCTGGTTTGGCTTCACGGGAACGCCGATCTTCAATGAAAACAAGAAACAAGCACAAGGTCAATTAGCGCGAACGACACGGGATCAATACGGTGAGATTCTACATACGTATACGATCAAGAATGCGCTCGAAGATGGATCGGTCCTCGGTTTTCAAGTCGAACATGAGGACACGATTGAACCTGTCTCGCTCTACAATCATATTTTTTCAAATCTACGAACAGATGCTAAACATGCTGACCGGACCGACGAAGAAATCGGTACCTTGATCGAAGAAATGGATGAGATGACGAAGGAGACATATATCCCGAATGATTTGTATGAACGGGACGCACATATCGAGAAAGTCTTACAGAAGCTGTTTCGCCCGGATAATGCCTATACGAAGTTTGACTTTAAAAACGGACGACCACAAAAATCGGCCATTTTGACGACGAGTTCGATTGCGATGGCAAAGCGCTATTACCATGCCATCCAAGAGATGAAGCAGGATCCACATTGGATGGAGGCACATTTCGCAGGGCATCCGCTTCGAAAAGGACGGACGATCGATGATCCTGATTTCCCGCGAATCGCGATTACCTATTCGATGCAAGAGAACGCCGATAACGCGACGGAAGCCCAAGAAGAAATGCGCCAAGTCATTCGTGCTTACAACGACTACTATGGAACGGCTTGGTCCATCGAAGACATCGAGCGTTATAACGGCGATATCAATAATCGATTGGCACGGAAAAAAGCGGAGTTCAAGCAATTCGGAAAACATATCGATCTTGTCATCGTTGTTGATCGATTGCTGACTGGTTTTGATGCGCCGACAATCCAGACATTGTTCGTCGACCGAAATCTCAGCTATGCGAACTTGATTCAAGCGTTCTCACGAACAAATCGAACGTATCCGGATAAGACGAAAGGATTAGTCGTCACATTCCGGCGTCCTGCGACGATGGAAGAGAATGTCCGCGCAGCGACACGTCTCTACTCGAATGAAAATGAGGATTCGAGCTTGATTTATCCGACATACGATGAATCGAAGAAGCGATTTAAAAAAGGATACAAAGTACTAAAGGATATCGCCCCATCACCAGACGTCATCGATGAGCATTCGCCGATTGAAGAACGTGTGGAATTCGTGAAGGCGTATCAAGAATTCAATCGAGTATTCGAAGCGTTAGCCACGTATGATGAATACAATGACGATATGGAAAATTCCAAAGCATTAGTGGATCAAGTACAAGTACTTGAAGACTTTGCTGGTATCTATGAAACAGTAAAAGGGTCTCTGATTGAAGACGAAGATGACAGTGATGAAGAACGAGTGGATTATTCCGAAATCGAGTTTTACGCAGAGAATTCGATCAAGCTCTATGACATCGATTCGACCTATATCAACCAATTATTAGGTACGTATTCTGCTAACAGCGAAGACATTCGTTCGGAGATTGAAAAGGCGCTACAAAAACTCGGGAAATCTCAAATTGTGAAGACGGTTTATCATACGATTTTAGATGCGATTGATAATGAAATCGTCTCACCGGATGAAGATATCTTTGTCGTAAAGCGACGCTATTTTAAACAAGCCTATCAAGAAAAGATTGAAACATTTGCTTTAGAGTGGTGTGTCGATGAGCAAGAGCTGTATACCTCTGCTGTCCAGTATCATATCGGGATGGAGAAAATACCGAATGTAGGACGAATCATTGAGAGTAAAGATTTTGCGCGTTATAAAGACACACATCCTGAAGCAATCTTATTAAAATACGGTCCTGGCATGAAACGTTCATGGCGTATCGTATTGGATGAAGAAATCATCCCACTTGATCAAGAGCTTCGCTAAAAGTGTAAAAAGTCTTCCGCATCTGTTGTTCAGATGTGGAAGACTTTTTTGTTAGTTGATGCTAAATAGGTCGATGACATGTTGTCTTTGCAATTGATCATGGAGGAATTGATTACGATACGAACGGAGACATGTATAACAGCTTGTTTTCATAAACCAGTTAGTATTTCACATTTTTTTGTGCAGTTAATGTCTAAATCTGTTTTAAAATACTAATAGACTAAGAATTTTAGATTTTTAACTTATATTTCCAATGAATTTATTTTTTGAAAACATAACATTGATGCCATAATAAATACTTTTTATTTTCTTCGAAAAAATCAAGTTTCGTATCTGAAGCAACTTGATACACTTGAGGACTTGAAGCTAATAATACTTCTGACATTAAAATTTGACCTTCTTGATCAAAGCTAATTAGTCCTTTATCAAAAAGTGCATCATGATGAGCACATAATAATAGTCCGTTATAGGGGTCGAGGCGCTCATTTTGATTAGAGTCTTTCCATGGCTTGGCATGAGATGCTCTAAGTAATTCTGGTAAGTTAATATGACAAATAGCACATTGTCCTTTCCATAGATTTACTAGTCCTTCTTTATATAAATGTTGTCCTCTTCTCATTAAAATTTCTAGTTGAACTTCAGTGTGACTTATTTCATCTTCATCAATTACTTCTGCGTTATATTTAAAAATCTTAGATAATAAATACATGCTTAAATCATCACTACAGGGATATAAAAATCCATCGTTTTCAACACTATTTATTTGAAATGGAGAATATTCGTGAGGCAACAATTCCTTAATAATAGACCAGTTACTTCTAATATGAAGTGGATTCTTTAACCGTGTAAAATCAATTCTTGCTAAAAAATTATGATTTTCATTTATAATCGTTGAATGTGTGATTTTACTTATTCCATCAATCAATCCATGATTGTAATGAAATACAAAATCATTTTCTTTTAAATTTACCATTCTAGAATAATAATGAGGTACATTTCCTAAAGTATCCTTAGTAGGGCATTCAAGAATATTCTGATCTTGAGAAGCATTATTCATGACAATATAAAAACTCATAAAATATCTCTCCTTAAGATCATTTAGTTCTAGCTGCTGAGATAACCTGTTCAGGAATTTTCCCTAAAAAATAGTCTTCAATTACATCCCAAAAAACTTCAGTAGTCATCTTATTTTCAAAAATATATTTCAACATTTCATTTGAAAGTTTATGACGATAATGTACATCGTTTAAGATTTTATTTTGATACTTACTAGGATTCTTAATTAGACTTTCTAATTGTAGAGTAGAGTTAATTCGTATATAAATTTCTGGAGTATTTCCCCCTTGAATTTGATAATTGATTAGACCAAATCCTTCGAGTAATCCGAATGTTAAAGTAGAGCGGTTAATGGCATCTCTAACGCTTTTAGAGAGATAAACGTTATAACTAGAATCGGGTTGTTTATCAGTCCATTTAGAATCGAAGTAAATATTTGCTTGTTGAAGTACAAACTTAAAAAAATCTTCATAAGATGGAGTAATTCTATAACTTTTATTTTCATTTACATGAATTACGGACCTAGAATTAGTATTTAATCTAAGAGAAGTATAGCGAATCATGGATTGTAAAATAATTTGAGAAAGATTTGAAGCATTATATTTATCTAATTTTAATTCTTTTTCCAGATAGACTGCTAAATCTTCGTTTTTAAAGAATGAGCGAGTTAATGCATAGTTACTAAAAAAACCGCTAACGGTCTGTAATCTTTGAGAGAAAATAGTTAGAGAATGTTCTAAAGAGTTTTTCGACTGAAAATTAACGATAAATGTAGAGTCAATTTCATCTAAAAAATTTAAATTTATTGTATGATCTCGATCATGAAATTTACGCTTAAAATTAGGGAAAGAAAGGTTACGATATTTCTTCTCCCAGATTTTCTTGAGATCAATTTCATAAATTTTATTATAATGATCATGATCGATCGTTTTGATATATTTTACATATTCTTTATTCTGAACTTGGTGCAATAATTTCTCACCTTTTGCTGTAACTTTAAAATATTCTCTAGAAAATAACCCTCTAGGTCTAGCAACAAATGGTGCAAATCCAATTCTATTAATAAAATCTTTTTCAATTAGTAGTAACGAGGTTTTTAATTTTCCTTCAACATCAGTATCTTCATTTCCGTTGTTTGATGTGAAGATATGTGAAAAGTCTTCTACGCTAACTAAAAGATTTCTAGACTTTTTTTTCTCTTTATAAATTTTATAAATTTTTTCGGATACTTGTTGTAATTGAGTTTTTCTGATAGTCGACATTCCGTGTAAACGTTTGATATGTGAAAAGTCATTTTTCAAAAAATCAAAATATGCCTGTCCATTAAGTTGTTCATCACGTGCGGCACGTCCAATTTCTTGTACGTAGTCACATACATTTCCGGTCGGTGCGTAATGATAGACTATATCAATGTCAGGTAAGTCTATTCCCATTCCATATGCTTTTGTAGCAAACATAATTTTAGAATCGCCACGAGAAAATCTGTAATGATTTTCTTCTTTGTGTGCTTTTGGAAGACTGCCATAATAAGTTACAATTTGTTTTGATAATCTTGGGTGTTGTTCTTCGATATAAGTTTGTAGCTGATGTATTAAAGGTATCGTAGGGAAGTATACAAGTACTTTCTTTTCGTTTTTTATAAAACTCTTTAAGCGCAAGGATGCAAAATCAAATTTTGCTATTCTATATTCATTTGTACTTAGCTCTTTAGGATGACTATCAATTTTCATCTCTATGTCATTACGTTTTATTTGACCTAAATAAAATTTTGGATTAAGTAATCCTAAACTATCACGTGTTTCTTTATACATATCTTCTTCTCCACCATAAATTGCAGTTGCAGTGAAAGTAGCGATAGGAAATTTCATTTCTTTACGAAGTTTTTGCAGATAGGGCCCTAAGTACCAATAATCAGCTCTAAAAGCTTTTCCCCATGTGGTCACAATATGAGCTTCATCTACAATAAATAACCCAACTTTAGTTTCTTCACCAATTAATAATTTTATATCGGCTCTATTCAACAATGTTTCTGGTGAAATATACAAAATAGCTATTTCTTTTTTGTGAATCCTCCTTTGAATCTCTTCTTTTTCCATTGGTGTAATATTTGAATTGATTGTCGCTACATTATTAATACCACGAGCTTGTAAGTTTTTTACTTGATCATTCATTAGACCTATTAATGGAGAAATAACAATAGTTAGTAGTTGATGGTTTTTATGCATTAAAAACGAAGGGAGTTGAAACATTACAGATTTACCGGCTCCTGTCGAAGAGGTGATAAAAATATCTCTAAATGGTTTTTCTTGTTGAGCATTTTCGATCTCTTCTACAATGTCATGAATAATTTGTGATTGTTTAACATCAATTAATTCTTTAGAGTTATCAGGATCTTTATACATTTTTAAACTTCTAAATGAGCTAAATCCCCAATATTCATCAAGAATTTTTAGATATTTTGATTCATCTATATTTGTTAAGTCTAAAGATTTTTTTGTGAAAAAAATTTTAATGTTGGAATTTAAATGTACTAGAGTAGATAGACGTTGTAAGTATTCATTAATAAGGATTTCGCTGTCATTTGAATGAACAATATTTACTAGTTGTTTATGAGTAGAATTTATTAATTTATTCATAAGCATAAGAAAACTATTTTGATTTTCTTGAATTTCGAATGTCAAATCGTAAGCTTGAACTTCACTACTTTTCAAATTCAAAAGGCTTACATTGGTAAAATAAGGATTAAGATTAGATAAGATTTCTTCATCAAAAGAGTAAGTTCCATATAACTGTGAATCTACGTAAACAATATTTCCATAGAATTTATTAATATTCTCAAAGTTAGAAGATTTAATTTCTTGATCATCATCTTCATAATCTCTCAATACTTGATCAAAGTTATCAAATGAATAAAAAATGGGAAATAAAGAATGGTAAAGATTATTATATAAAAATTGAATATCGAAATAGTTTACAAATTGATTTTCAATATAAAACTGGTATTCTTCAGCGGTACACCAGTAAAATAAACGTTCATCAGTCATTTTTGGGAAAATATGTGAAATAACCTCTGGGTTATGATTAAATTCTTCGATTCTTTGAGGAAACTTGTCTTGCAATAATTTATAATCACTAACTTCTATTAATTCTTCAGGACTAAAACCTAAAAAAACAAATAACTTTTTTGATTTGGTGACATTATCTATATGTTTTTCTAAGTTTTCTCTTGTAATTTTTTCTTTAAATTTCATAAAAAATCCTCCTTTTTGATATGATAATAATATCAGAATTTTAAAAGAGGTGTTCCTTTTATGGTAAACAATTATAAGTTTAAAAAATTCTTGAAAACCAAATTTCCAAATAATTCTGTCGTTATTGATTTTTCAAAACTAAAAGAGGATTTGAGAGAGACATTTGGTGTTTTTGATTCTTTAAATGATCAAGAATTAGTTAGATACTTATCAATAAACGGTTATAAAAATATAAATTTCAAACAAGAATTAATTGAAGTAAAAGCAAGTAATAGTGATAACAAAGAAAATTTAAATATTAAAAATGAGAATGATGAAGATATCGATAGTGAATTAAATTTAGAAGCTTTTTTTACAAATATTTTTGATTCAGAAAAAATTATTATCGAAGAAACTTCATATAAAGATAACAGTAATTTATTTAAACTTTATGATGAGAAAAAAAATGATGAAGTCCAACTATTAAGAATAAAAGAAAAGTTAATCGAAAATAATCAGGCTTTAGTAAAGAAACTTGCTCAACATTATAGTACTAGAGGAAAGTCATTAACTATCGATGACTTAACTAGTGTTGGTAATATAGGATTAATGAAAGCAATAGATAGATTTGATTTGAAGCATGAAGCTCAATTCTCTACTTATGCTAGCTATTGGATCACTCAACAAATTACTAGAACAATTATTAATGAAGGATATACGGTTAGAATTCCTGTGCATGCAATGGAAAAAGTCTTTAAAATGCGGAAAATCGAGAAAGAATTAGATTTTGAAAATATAAAAAAAGCGGTTGATATAGTATGCGAAAAAATGGATATAGATAAAAAGGGATATTATGATTTAAAAGAAATAGAACATAAGTTTTTACATGACGTATCATTAAATGCTTTTATTAATACGGAGACAGGAACCTCAGAAATAATAGACTTTATAACAAATATTGATGCAGATTATATGGATAACATACTAACTGTAGAAGAAACTATAATAAATAACGAAATAAAAGATATTATTCTTGATGAAATTGATATGCTTCCTTCTAGAGAAAGAGAAGTAATCAAACTAAGGTTTGGAATAAATGATGGCAAAACTAGAACTTTAGAGGAGATAGGTCACATATTTGGTGTTACTCGTGAACGTATTAGACAGATAGAGAATAAGACTTTAAAAAAACTAAAAGATAATAAAGCTTTAAATGCACTATATAACTTTGACGCTTGATCGACATATATAGTGTATAAATATGTGTATAGATCATAAGGGAAAAATTGATTATCCAGAAGAAACGGATTCTTTAAAAAACTAATAGAATGTTAAATTAGACTTTAAATTATCATTGTAAAATGCCCCTACTCCTGTGTAATGCAGAATAGGGGCATTATTCATGTCAAAATGTATAGCATGAATTACACCGACACTCCACTCTCTACATGATTGACTTGCCACTGCACACCAAACGTATCTTCGACGATTCCGTAGGCTTTACTCCAAAACGTCTTTTGGATCGGCATGATGACGGTGCCGTCTTTTGCGAGTTGATCGAATGTCTTCTGTAACACATCCACGTCAGATAAGTGGAGCGCCAAGGTAACATTCTGACCGATCGTGACCGGATCATGTGGCATTGCGTCTGAGAACATTAAGCGGGTACCATGAACGATCAGTTCAGCATGTAGAACAAGTGACTGCATCTCTTCTGGATAGGGCTGACCATCAGGACCGGGACCTGGTCCGAACTCCATGATGTCCGGTAGTTCTTGACCGAAAACCTGTGCATAGAACGTGATTGCCTCGCGCGTGTTGCCGTTAAAGACGAGATACGGATTGATTGGCATGGGAAAGCTCCTCTCTTTAAAAGGCGAAGTAAGTTTCTTTAATTATACCAAACATTTGTTCGTATTAAAAGGAAAATCGAGTTCTTTTTGTATTGAATCCAGTATAAATGATAACGTTTTCAATTTATCTGATTTTTCATTAAAAAATAGGTTGCAACTTCCAGAGAGAGTTCGTATACTAAATTTATCGAAAGCGCTTTCGGTGAAATGGAGTGAGTAGCATGGGAACAATTTATGATTTAGCGAAGATGACCGGTTTTTCGATTACAACGGTCTCAAAAGCCTTAAATAATTATTCGGATGTCAGCGAAAAGACGAAAGCAAAAATCGTCCAAGCAGCAGCCGAGATGGGATACTTACCGAACGCGCACGCCCAGTCGCTCTCGACGAAACGTTCGTGGACGATCGGTGTCATGTTCTCGGAAGCACATGGCGTCGGAATGATGCATCCGTTCTTCAACGCGATCATTGAGAGTTTCCGAAAAGCAACAGAACAACAAGGGTATGACCTCATCTTCGCATCGCGGAACTTACGCAATCGCGATATGAGTTACCTCGAGCATTTCCGACACCGGGCAGTCGACGGCATCGTCGTCATCTGCTCCGATCAGATGGACCAGCACGTCCAGGAGTTGATTCAAAGTACGATTCCAATCGTCGTCGTCGACATGGATAGTGCCGATTGTAGTGTCGTCTACTCGGATAACATTACCGGGGGCACACTTGCCATCAATCATTTGCACGAACTCGGTCATCGTCTGATCGCCCACATTGCAGGGGATACAACGACAGATGCCGGAAGAGCGCGGATTGAAGGCTATAAGCAAGCGATGGAACGACTCGCTTTACCGATTCCAGATGGGTATCTCGTCAACGGCGGATTCTTTTCCGGTGAAGAAGGAAAGCGGGCAATGAACGAATTGCTAGCACTACCTGATCGACCGACAGCCGTCTTTGTTGCTGGGGATGAAATGGCAATCGGTGCGATTGAGGCGATTCATGAAGCCGGTTTACGGATTCCAGAAGACATCTCAGTCGTTGGGTACGATGATATTTACATGGCGCAGTACATCACACCGAAGTTGACGACGGTCCGACAAGATACGGAAACGATCGGTCAGCACGCAGCATCAGTCTTGATTGAACAGATCGTCAACAAAAAACGGGTTACGACACGTGATGTCATTCCGGTTAACTTGATGGTTCGTCAATCGACAGGTCCAGTACCTGAATAACACAATGGTTGTTTCGGAATCGCTCTCGCTCGTTGTCAGTGAGGAAAAGCGAGAGCGATTTCGAAATCATTTTTTATCACTTTTTCCGAAAGGGCTTTCGGGAATTTTCTTTAAAGCCTTTTCGAAAGCGCTTTCGATATTTTTGAATAACAAATTGAAACCGCTTACCTATGAGCGGAATACTTAACAAAAGGATGAGATGAGATGAAGAAACAGTTAGTTAGCGTGTTAACAGTCGGTGCGTTAACAGCAAGTGTCCTTGCTGGATGTTCAGGTAGCAGCGAAGAAAAAACGAGCGGCGGGAAAGAAGTCTTGAAAATCTGGTCGTTCACGGATGAGTTAAAAGAACCCATCAAAAAGTTCGAAGAGAAAAACGGAGTCAAAGTCGAATTGACAATCGTACCAATCGCCGACTACCCGACGAAATTGAAACCAGCTCTTGAAAGTGGCGTCGGCGCACCGGATATCTTCACAGGTGAGATTGCGTTCCTCAAGCAGTGGGTCGATGCTGGATACTGGGCGAACCTCTCTGAAAAACCATTCAACGCAGGCGAAGTCAAAGATGACTACATCCCGTACGTCTATGACATGGGGAAAGATAAGGACGGCAACGTGCGTGCGCTGTCATGGCAAACGACACCAGGTGGCGTCTACTACAAACGAAGCATCGCGAAAAAAGTTCTCGGTACAGACGATCCAAAAGAAATCGGCGGCATGATGGACTCGATGGACGGCGTCTTCGAAGTCGCTGAAAAAATGAAGAGTAAAGGCTACAAGATGTTCCCGGATGAAGGATCGATCCGTTGGTTCGCACAAGGGAATGATCCACAACCTTGGGTCAACGATAAGCAAGAACTCGTCTTGACGCAAGACAAGAAGGATTACATGGATTACGCGAAAGAACTTCGGACGAAACAATATACAGCACTTGCACCAGAATGGTCACCATCATGGTTCGCAGGGATGGATAAACCAGTCAAAGTCAAAGAAAACGGTAAAGAGACTGAAACAGAAGTCTTCTCTTACGTCCTCCCGACGTGGGGTCTTCACAGTGTTCTCAAAGAAAACGCGAAAAAATCAGCGGGTGACTGGGCTGTCACAAGCGGACCGAGCCCATACTTCTGGGGCGGTACGTGGTTAGGTGTCTACAAAGATTCGAAGAAACAAAAGCTTGCGTATGATTTCGTCAAGATGATGACACAAGACGAAGCGTTCCTAACAGATTGGGCAAAAGAAACAGGTGACGTGTTAGCGTACAAACCAGTTACTGAAAAAATCAAGACCGACTTCAAAGATGAGTTCCTCGGCGGACAGAACAACTATGAGTTCTTCCTTGATCAAGCAGACAAGATCACACCAGGAATCGTCACGAAGTATGACCAGCAGCTCGATACATTGTATGGTGCATCGGTCATGGAATACGTCCAAGGTAAAAAATCAAAAGACGAAGCACTTGCTGAGTTCTACAAAAAAGTCAAAAACGCGTATCCGGACGTAAAAGTACCGGAATAAGGAGAGTAGGTGGGGCGATCCTCGCCTCACCTCTTCTTGTTTAAGAAAGGGGTTTGACCTGTGAAAAAACTCGATCGCCATGGGTATCTGTTCATCGCACCGTTTTGGATCGTCTTCTTGATCTTCAGTATCTATCCAGTTGCCTTGACTTTCTATTACAGCTTCACGAACTACACGGGCGCTGAAGGCGAACAACTCGTCGGACTCGCGAACTATACGCGGTTACTCGGGGATACGTACTTCATCGAAGCGTTCTTTAACACTCTGAAGATTTGGGGTCTTAACTTCATCCTTCAGATTGGCGGCGCGTTATTACTCGCCTTATTGTTCTCGGATCTCCAATTGAAATTAAAAGGGCTTGCCTTCTTCCGGGCGACGTTCTACTTACCGAACTTGATCACGATCAGCTCGGTCGCCTTATTGTTCGGTATCTTGCTCGACTGGCAGCATGGTTCACTGAACATGATGTTGATGAAAATCGGAATCATCTCGGAGCCGATCAACTGGTTGACGCAACCGGTGACGGCACAAATTTCCGTCTCGCTCATCCTGACATGGATGTGGCTCGGGCACTCGTTCATCGTTGTCATGGCAGGCGTATCTGGGATCTCGAAGGATTACTTCGAAGCAGCCTTGATTGACGGAGCGACACGTTGGCAAATCTTCTCACGCATTACATTGCCACTCTTAAAACCGATTTTGCTCTACATCATGATCACGTCCTTGATCGGTGGTCTGCAATTGTTCGACCTGCCGATGTTGATCACGGATGGTGTCGGTGCGCCAGATGGTGCCTTGAACACGATGGTGCTCTATCTCTATAACCAAGCTTTCAAATACAACAACTATGGCTACGCCGCTGCTGTCGCATACGGACTGTTTGCCATCACGCTCGTCTTTTCAATCATCGTCTTCAAAGGGATGTTCCGAAAAGAACGTTCACCGAAAGGAGCCTGACCGATGGAACGAAATGCAGAAGCACGTCGGATCGTGCCACAAACGGAGGAACAACCGGAGCGTTCCGAACGCCCGCTCAAGTTGACGCCACCACCGAAACAAAAGAAATCCTGGTTCGGTAAAAGTGTCATCTATATTGGTCTCGTCGTCTTAACGATCGCCTGTATCATCCCGTTTTTGATGATGATCATCAACGCGACGCGCTCGAACGAAGAAGTCTTGTCCGGATTCTCGTTGATTCCGGGGAACTCGCTTGCTGAGAACTACGCCGCACTCAGTTCTTACGTCAACATCTGGTCCGGTTTCAAGAACAGTTTGATCATCGCTGTTCTCGTCACTGTCTTATCGGGGTATTTCTCGGCGTTGACAGCATTCGGATTCGCTTTTTATCAGTTCAAAGGGAAGAATGCGATGTTCGTCTTCATGCTCGTCATGATGATGGTTCCGGGTCAGCTCGGATTGATCGGTTTCTACGAATTAAGTAAAAATCTCGGGTTGCTCGATAGTTATATCCCCTTGATCGTTCCGGCGATTGCAAGTCCGTTCACGGTCTTCTTCGTCCGACAGTATGTCCAGACGGTCTTGCATCCGAGTCTGATCGAGGCAGTACGGATGGACGGAGCGAGTGAGTTCCGGATCTTCCATACGATCGCTTTGCCGATGATGATGCCGGCGATCGCGACGATGTCGATCTTTACATTCATCGGTTCATGGAACAACTACATCATGCCGCTCGTCTTACTCTTCTCTCCAGAGAAGTATACGTTACCGGTCTTGATGGGCTTCTTGAAAGGGTCACAAGTCGCAGAGAACTTAGGCTCGCTCTATCTCGGGATCGCGATTTCTGTCGTGCCGATCATGATCGCCTTCTTGTTCCTCTCGAAATATATCGTCAGCAGTATCTCGGCAGGTGCCGTTAAAGAATAAGTAGCTTAAAGGAGATTACACATATGAAATTTGCACCGAACTTCGTATTCGGAACGGCGACGTCGTCGTATCAAATCGAAGGCGCCCACAACGAAGGCGGACGTACGCCTTCGATCTGGGATGCCTTTTGTGATGAGGACGGAAAAGTCTTCGAAAAACATAACGGTGATGTCGCTTGTGACCATTATCACCGTTATGAAGAGGACATCCAGCACATCAAACGTCTTGGCGTCGACACGTACCGCTTCTCGATTGCCTGGCCACGCATCTTCCCGCAAAAAGGGGTCTACAATCCGGAAGGCATGGCGTTCTATAAGAAACTCGCGACACGTCTGCGGGCTGAAGGCATCAAGCCAGCCGTGACGCTGTACCACTGGGACTTACCACTGTGGGCACATGAAGAAGGCGGCTGGGTCAACCGAGCATCGGTCGACTGGTTCCTTGACTTCGCTCGTGCTTGTTTTGCGGAGCTCGACGGGATCGTCGACTCGTGGATCACACATAATGAACCGTGGTGTGCCGGCTTCCTCAGCTATCATCTCGGACAACATGCACCGGGTCACACGGATATGAACGAAGCCGTTCGTGCCGTACACCACTTGTTGTTATCACACGGAAAAGCAGTCGAATTGTTGAAGGGTGAGTTCAAATCGGTCACACCGATCGGTATCACGTTGAACTTGGCACCAAAGTATGCGAAGACGGATTCCGTCAACGATCAGCTGGCGATGAACAACGCGGACGGATACGCGAATCGGTGGTTCCTCGACCCAGTCTTCAAAGGTCAGTATCCGGTCGACATGATGAACCTGTTCTCGAAATACGTCCATTCGTACGCCTTCATCCAGGAAGGTGACATGGAGACGATCTCCGTTCCATGTGATTTCTTCGGGATCAACTTCTATAGCCGCAACCTCGTCGAGTTCAGTGCTGCGAACGACTTCCTGCAGAAGGATGCGTACTCGGATTATGACAAGACAGGCATGGGCTGGGATATCGCCCCGAGCGAATTCAAGGACTTGATTCGTCGTTTGCGTGCCGAGTATACGGATTTACCGATCTACATCACGGAAAACGGTGCGGCATTCGACGATGAATTAGTCGATGGTCGCGTCGCTGACCAGAACCGGATCGATTACGTCGCACAGCACTTGCAAGCGGTGTCTGATTTAAACGAAGAAGGCATGAACATCCAAGGCTATTATCTTTGGTCACTGCTCGACAACTTCGAGTGGAGCTTCGGCTACGATAAGCGCTTCGGGATTCTCTACGTCGATTTCGAGACACAAGAACGGATTTGGAAAGACAGCGCCCACTGGTATGCGGGCGTCATCGAGCAACATAAGGCAACGATTCCGCAAGAAGCGTGACAAAGGAGGCAAGGTCGAACATTCGTCCTTGCCTCTTTTTGACTAAGAGGAGGAAACAGACATGAAGACATGGGTAGCACTGGCGGTCGGGACCGGTTTATTGCTGAGCGGTCAAGCGGTCGACGCAAAGGCAGACAAAAAAGAGACGAAGTGGAAGCTCGTCTGGTCGGATGAGTTTCAGGCGAAACAACTCGACCGGACGAAATGGACGTATGATACGGGGAACTGGATCAAGGATGCGAACGGACAACCGGTCTCACCAGGTTGGGGCAACAATGAAAAACAATACTACACGACGAAGCAGGACAACTCGTTTATTCGCAACGGGAAACTCGTCATCAAGGCGAAGCAGGAAAAGACGACGGATGATCTCGGTACATACGATTACACGTCAGCGAAGCTGAAGACGAAAGGCTTGTTCAGTAAGACGTACGGTCGTTATGAAATCAAAGCGAAGCTCCCGACCGGAAAGGGGCTTTGGCCTGCATTCTGGATGTTACCGGAGCAAGATAAGTATGGCGCTTGGGCAGCGTCCGGTGAGATTGACGTCATGGAAGCTTGGGGCAGTCAGCCGGACAAGGTCGCTGGAACGATTCACTACGGGGAGAACTGGCCGAACAATAAATACACGGGGAAAGACTATCACTTCCCAGACGGACAGCGAATCGATCAATGGCATACGTACGCGGTCGAGTGGGAGCCGGGTGAGCTCCGTTGGTACGTTGACGGCAACCTCTATCAAACACAAAACGATTGGTACAGCAAAGGCTTGAACGCGGCAACAAACTATAGTTATCCGGCACCGTTCGACCAAAACTTCTATCTCGTCATGAACCTCGCGGTCGGTGGTTGGTTCGATGGAGAGGTCGATGCGACGACGAAGTTCCCAGCCGAGATGGAAGTCGACTACGTCCGTGTCTATGATTTAAAAAACCGAGCGTACCGTGAACCGGTCGAACCGACCTACGAAAACGTGACGTTACCGGACGGAGCCAAGCAACCGATCGAGGGGAACCTCGTCTACGATACAGCATTTGAACAAGCGGTCACAATGATCACTGGGAATCAGTCGTTTGATCCACTGTACTGGAACTATGTCACGCTCCCGGACTTCGGTGGCAAAGGAAGTCTTGCGATCATTGAAAAAGAGGGGCAACGGATGGCGGACGTCACGATTGATCAGCCTGGTTCACAGACTTACTCCCATCAATTGATTCAAAACGTAGCACTCGCGCAAGGTGGACGTTACCAAGTCAGCTTTGACGCGAGCAGCACAGCAGACCGGAAGATGATGGTCAAAGTCGGCGGCGGAGCAGAGCGTGGGTACACGAAATATTCAAATGAACAGTCGATTGCTCTGACACCAAGCGTCAAACGGCATACGTTCACGTTTGATATGGCGGCAGAGACGGATCTCGCGGCGCGTCTTGAGTTCAACCTCGGACTCGAAAAAGCGGGTGTCCAGATTGGGAACGTCCGTGTCGAACAGATTCCACGCGGTGTCATCGATGAAGATGCAACGAAACCGGCACTACCGGACGGGAACCTCGTCTATAACGGGACGTTCGATCAAGGGGCGATGGATCGTTTGACGTATTGGCACTTCGACGGTAGCAAGCGGACGACAGGATCTGTTGATCCCGAGTCACGTGATTTCCGTTATGAAGGACATGGACAAAAAACGACAGCTCGCTTAACGCAAAAGGGACTTCAACTGGAAGCCGGGCATGCGTATCAGCTTCGATTCACAGCAGGTGCGAAAAAAGCGAAATCACTTCAGGTGAAAATCACTGGAGCACAAGAGCAATTGAAACAGACGACTGTACCGTTGACGAAACAAGCAACGACTGTCGACATTCCGTTTACGGCTACACAAACGGCAGACGACAATCAGCTTGTGTTTGACTTCAGTGGACAAGCTGGGAAAATTACGCTTGATGATGTGGAATTGATCGATGTGACACCGGTTCCGGTCGACCTGTCACCACTGAAGAACGATTCGTTCGAAAACGGATTAACGTCGTGGTCGTCATACGTCCACTATGATGCGCAAGCCGCTATCGAAGCTGTCAATGAAGCCGCACGCATCCAAATTGGAGCGGAAGGACAAGAACCATGGAGTGTCTTGCTCGAGCAAGGAAACTTGTCACTCGCGAAAGACAAAACATATGAATTGAGTTTCACTGCATCGTCGACCGTACCGCGTCCAATCGAAGTGACAGTCGAAAATGCTTCCTACACGCGTTACTTCAGTCAAGTCGAGCCGATCACGGCAACACCGAAAACGTATAGCTATACGTTTACGATGGGACAAGCCGATACAGGTGCGTTGAAGTTCTTAATGGGACGCTCGGAAGGTTCGCCATTCGCCGCGCATGACGTGACGATTGATGATGTGAATCTCAAAGTGAAGGAATGACTAAGGCAAGGTAATGGACGCGTCCATTACCTTGTTGTTGTGTCATCAGCTTAAACAAAAAAGCCGAACTATTTTTCGTGATGAAAAAGGAATAAAACCCATCATATGGAATATACAACGTAGAAGTGACATCTATTCGTTTTCAGAGGAGGAAACGTCATGCGTCAGAGGTACATACCGTATCGGCTCATCTTCATCGTAGGTTTACTTGGCATGATCGGCATCAACGGATGGTCCGCCATGCTCCATCCGGACGGCACGATTAACGGATGGCAAAGCATCGCCTCCGTCGTCTGGCTTGTCGGTCTAGTCGGGTCGCTATTTTATGTCAAGGAAGATAAAGCGCTTCGACTTATAGTCTGGTATATCCGGATTGGTCTCGTTGCGGCGTTATTCATTTACGGCGTTTCGTTACTTGAAGGCGCGTTTTCTGAGACGATTTGGTTTGATGGACTGGCAAGTGTTCAGTTCGTGTTCTATTTCGTCTTTGTCATCCCATTGTTTGGACTAAATGCCTGGACGGATGTCCTGTTTGGTGAGTTTTCGTTATACATGAGTGTCCTGTACGGTATTGCCTTGATCACGCTCCACGTAAAGGTCTGGAATGATACATCACGGCATTTGCATTATTAAGTAGAAAAGGTGAATGGTATGTTGAGTCCCGTGAATGAGCGCGAAGAACGGACGGGGAAACGTGAACGCCGAAAACAACGAAAAATCGATGTGGGATGCGTCACGATTGTCGGCATTCCATTACTGTTCATCGTTCCGTTTCTGTTGATCATCCTTATCTTAATGAAGTCTGCTCCATGAAAAGGTGACCTGGTGTCACCTTTTTTTGTTGTGTCGTCAACTTTTTTCTCGACTCGTCCGTCTTAATGATGTATACACAGAACGATATCGAAAAAAGGAGCCGCGGCCTATGACCTCTCGTCAAATGAGAAAACGGGAAAAAGCATTCGTCCGTTTTTTAAAGCAATACAAACCGAATCTCTACTGGTTAGCCTACAGTTATATGAAAAATGAACAGGATAGCCTGGATGTCATTCAGGACAGCATCCAAAAAGCGTTACAGTCGCTCGATCGACTCGAGGATGAGGAACGGATGAAAGCCTGGTTCTATCAAATTTTGACACGAACAGCGATTGATGCAATCCGGAAGCGTCAGCATAGTATCAGTTACGACACGGATCGACTGATCGAACTCGTCGCGACAAAAGAAGATACATACCCGGATTCCGATTTACGACAGGCGCTCGAGGAGCTACCGGTCATGTACCGGGAAGTCGTCATCTTACACTATTTCGAGGACTTGATCTTAAAAGACGTCGCGACGATTTTAGAGCTGAATTTAAGTACGACCAAGTCCCGGCTGTATAAAGGGTTGACCTTACTGAAAATGAAATTGAATGGAGATGATTTAGATGTCGAACAAACTTGATGATCTGAAACAGGCATACCAACAACCACCGGTTCCAAAAGAACTCGATGAAATGATTGCCCGAGTCGAGCACCGGACGCGTCCTTCGCGGACGAAGCGATCCGTGTTGATTACAGCTGCCGCCATCACGTTATTCGTTGGCGGATTAAATAGCAGTACATCATTTGCGGACGCGATGGCGAAGGTGCCGGTCTTTGGTCAACTGACTGAGATCGTGACGATCGACTGGAAAGAGACGAAGACACAACAGTCGGCTGATATCAAAGCCCCTCAAGTGACGTTACCGGACAAAGCACTCGAGCAACAACTAAACGAAAAGTATATTGCGGAAGGACAAGCACTCTACGAAAAGTTCAAACAGGAGACGAACGGACAGGAAGGGGTATTTGCCGTCGATAGCCGCTATGACGTTAAGACGGATACGGACGACTTGTTGTCGATTGGGCGAACCGTCACCGAAACACGGGCAAGTGCATCGGAAAGCGCCCAGTACGATACAATCGACAAAAAACAACAGCTGGTCCTGACGTTACCATCCTTGTTCAAGGATGACGGATATATCACGACGATCAGTGAGTATCTAAAAGAAGAGATGCGTCGCCAAATGAAAGCCGATGAAGGGAAGGTCTACTTCGTCGAAGGAACACCGGATGTACCAGAGGACGAACAGTTCAAGCACATTTCAGCGAAGCAAAACTTCTATATTACGGCAGATCACAAATTAGTTTTGTCGTTTGATGAGTACAGCATCGCTCCAGGATATATGGGCATCGTTGAGTTTAAGATCCCGACGTCGATCTTAAAAGATGACCTCGTCAGTTCGACCTATATTCGTTGATTGTCAGATTTTAAAAAACATTGACGTAAAAATGAAAAAAGGAAACAATTTCTAAAAATGACCTCTTATAATCAAAAGACGAATCGTTGTTTTTTGAAAAAAGGAGGAATCCCTATGAAAAAATGGAGTCGGCTCGTACTCGCGGGTGTCGTCAGTCTCGCCTTGATCCATGTTCCGGTAGCCAGTGAAGCGGCAACGAAAGCAAAAGCCTTTTCCAGTTGTGCAGAAATGCAAAAGACGTATAAAGGCGGTGTCGCGAAAAAAGCGGGTCTAAAAAATCGGACCGGGTATGACAAGAATGGCAAACCGATTTACAAAGCAACAAAGTACAAGGCATACGTGAGTCTTGCGACGTATAACTTAAACACGAAAAGAGACCGGGATAAAGACGGCATCGCGTGTGAACGTTAAATAAGCAAAAGTAGTCTTTCTCGAGCGGGAGAAAGACTACTTTTTTGTAGATGTTGTTTTTTGTAGATGTTGGTTGTTCCTTTCAATTATGTAATCCTTAGAAAGTATTATGTATGGTAGTGTTGTAGCGATGAAAGACGACAAAGACGTATTGAGTAGGAGGACTACGATGCGAAAACGAGATTATTTGATTTTCTTTATTCTTTTTTTCATTCTGAATCTCATTAATTTCTTAGGAACTCTAGGTATGCAGGATATTTTAGCGATTGTGGTCGTCGCTCTGATCGAAGCAGCGATAGCTGGGACGATTACGAATCTGTTCACCCGTATCTTTTTTAAGAAAAGCTGAGACGGATTGAAGTAGCATCCCAAATCAGATCGATACATAAAAAATAACCTGACGCCGCAGCGTCAGGTTATTTTTGCTTAGTTGAAGTTTTGCTTTAGGAAGGCTGTAACTTCTTCTGGTGTTTTGGCATTTGCACTGTGCAAGTGCGCTAATTTTTCATTGTTTTTGAAGACGAGCAAGCTTGGGATCCCCATGACATCGTGGTTCGATGCGATTTCAGGGAACTCATCCTTGTCGATCGTATGGATTGGTAAGTGGTCGAATTGTGACTCGACGTCCGGCATGAAGTAATCCATCCGTTTGCAGTCTGGGCACCAGTCTGCTTCGAACTTGATGATGACCGGTGCATCACTTGAAATCAATTCCTTGAATGTTTCTTCACTCTTAATGAATTCTGCCATTGTGAGAACTCCTCCTCTTGGTGTTGTATCTTTAGTCTACCGATTCCCTTCAGAACTTGCACGAATTATGTTTGTTAAAGAGTCTGACAAGTCAAAAAAGTTGGTTGCTCTTTAAGGTAATGTTGCTGTTTTTCTTCAAAAACGCCACATGGCTCTATTGAACCTGTTTTGGTGTAGGGAAACATTATTGCGCTTTTGTTAATTACCTAGTTCGAAACAAAATGATTTCTCTAGACCCACTCGATTTCCGACTGGTACGATGAGGTTTGCTAATCGCAGAGAAAGTGGGGGCGACGAGAATGGAACAACAAAAATACGATAATCTAAAACGCGGCGAACGCGGTGCGATGATCAGTATTGCAGCTTATATCTTGTTATCATCTTTAAAATTAATCATTGGGTATACAGCAGATTCTGCCGCACTCCGGGCGGACGGTTTGAACAATGCGACTGATATCATCGCGTCGATCGCTGTCTTGATCGGCTTACGGATTTCGCAACGTCCGGCAGATGACGATCACAAATACGGACACTGGAAAAGTGAGACGATTGCCTCGCTCGTAGCTTCCTTCATCATGATGGCAGTCGGTCTTCAAGTCTTGATCGATACAATCTCGACGTTGTTCGAAGGCAAACAGGAGTCACCGGATATCCTCGCAGCATACGTCGGAATCGGTTCAGCTCTCGTGATGTACTTCGTCTACCGCTACAATAAGAAGTTATCCGAGGAGATTGAAAGCAAAGCCGTCATGGCAGCAGCGAAAGATAATCTATCCGATGCGTGGGTCAGTGTCGGGACGACGATCGGAATCGTCGGATCACAGTTCGGCATGCCATGGCTTGATGTCGTGACCGCGATCATCGTCGGCTTCTTGATCTGTAAGACAGCGTGGGACATCTTTACGGAAGCGTCACACGAACTGACGGATGGCTTTGATGAAAAGAAACTGAAGATGTACGAAGATGTCATTTTCGATCTCGAAGGTGTCAAAGGGATCAAGTCAATTAAAGGACGTAACTACGGCAACAATGAAGTCGTCGATGTCGTCATCCTCGTCAACTCCACCTTGAATATCCATCAGGCGCACGATATTGCGACACGTGTCGAGGATACGCTGACAGAAGAATATGGTGTCTACGATATCCATGTTCACGTCGAACCGGAATGAATTGAAAAACGTCTTTTCTACTGTAAGCGTAGAAAAGACGTTTTTTTATGGTTCTAATACGATCGTCAGAGCCAGTGCCCCGTACTGTTGCTCGGCTTCTTTTGAATAGATCGTATAAGTCGACGTCACGAGTTCGTCGAGCGACCAACCGACACAATCGATATCTTCATTTGGGATCTGTTCGTAGAGCGCTCGGAAATCAGGAAAGACTTGTCGTTTTGTTACACGAACAAGTAGTGTCTCGCTCGTTTCCGTATGGGTGAACTGAATCTGATCACCGACGTATATCTGTTGTCGTTTTGGGTCATTCAATCGAATCTCGACGATCTTGCGTTCCTGCTCGATCGAACGAAACGGAACTTCATACAACCCCATTTCATGTCTCATCTATGCTCACTCCTTATCTATTGAATCATAGCAAAACTATGTGATTTTTCACATTGCCTTTTCGTTGACAATCGAAAATAATCGGCGTAATTTAATTCATATAAGTAATTGTTCCTTTTGGAACGATTTGAAATGGAACAAGGAGGCGAAACAAGATGGATCAAACGGAAACGACCCGTTCGACAGCGATGATGCAGTCGTTTTGGAATGTCCAGCGACATCTTGTCCGGGCGGCACACCAGACGGCACAGGAAAATGGACTTAGCTTACCGCAATTTCATAGCTTGATGACGATTGCACCGCGTGGACCGATCTCACAAAAAGAGCTCGCTGCGCATACACATTTACCGAAGAGTACGCTCAGTCAGTCAATTGAAGGACTCGTCCAATCGGGCTGGGTCATTCGCGGGACGAACCCCGACAATCGACGAGAAGTCGTTTTATCGCTCAGCGATCAAGGACAACAGTTCGTCACTGACATCAAGGAACAAGAAAAAGGCATGCAACGTCAACTGGAGCAAGTGCTTGCGACGATTGACCCGGACGTATTCGAACAGATGCTTGAAACACACGCAGTGATCGCTGAAGGAATTGGTCAGATTTTACGTCCAGATCTGAAAGGAGAATGTTCGGATGATTAAGTTACTCAAACGGTTGACGGTCTATAAATGGGCAGTCTTTGCTGTGCTTATCCTTGTATTTGCGCAGTCGATGTCCGATCTGTATTTACCGACACTGATGGCGGACATCATCGACAAAGGGGTCGTCACCGGCGATACCGCGTATATTTGGAAAATTGGTGCCGTCATGCTCGGGATTACCGGTATCGGAGCGTTAGCCGCGGTTGCCGCCAGTTATTATTCATCGAAGGCATCGATGGGACTCGGACGGGATATCCGTCGTCAAGTCTTCAACCATGTCGAACGATTTTCTCTGCAAGAGTTCGACCAAGTCGGAACGGCGTCATTGATCACACGGACGACGAACGACATCACGCAAGTCCAACAAGTCGTCATCATGATGTTACGGATGGTCGTCAGTGCACCGATCATGTTCATCGGTGGATTGATCATGGCTGTCTCAAAAGATGCCAAACTATCGCTCGTCATTGTCGCGGCGATGCCAGTCCTTGTGATTTCAATCCTGTTGATTCTGTGGAAAGGCGTTCCGTTGTTTGGGAAGGTTCAAAAACGACTCGATCGTCTGAACCTCGTCCTGCGGGAGAACTTGACGGGAATCCGTGTCATCCGTGCCTTTAACCGAGAACGCGATGAGCAGGTCCGGTTAACGAAAGCGAACGCGGATTTGACAGAAGTCTCGATCAAGGTCAATAAGATCATGGCGTTCTTGATGCCAGTGATGATGCTCGTCATGAACTTGACGGTCGTCGGTGTCATTTGGTTCGGGGGCATTCGGATCGATAATGGCGGCATGCAAATCGGGGATTTGATGGCATTCATCCAGTACGTCATGCAAATCATGTTCGCGCTCGTCATGGCGTCGGTCATGTTCGTCATGATTCCGCGAGCAGCTGTCTCGGCGAAACGGATCAATGAAGTTCTCGAGATGACACCAACGATGACAGATGAGGGGACACAAACCGCTGACCGTGAAAAAGGAACGCTCGTCTTTGATCGTGTCACGTTCCGTTACCCAGGTGCTGAGACACCTGTCTTATCCGACATCAGCTTTGCGGCACGACCAGGTGAAGTGACGGCTGTGATCGGCGGAACGGGTTCCGGTAAATCAACTCTCGTCAATTTGATTCCTCGTTTTTATGACGTGACGGAAGGGAGCATCCGGGTCAACGGTGTCGATAGCCAGGATGTACCGCAAGAGGAACTGCGGTCGAAAATCGGCTTCGTTCCCCAAAAGGCGCTACTGTTCACGGGTACGATCGCTGAAAACATTCGTTTCGGGAAAGAGGACGCGACAGACGAAGAAGTCGCGCATGCGGCGCAAATCGCACAAGCGACCGATTTCATCGAACGGATGCCGGACGGTTACGAAGCACGGATCGAACAAGGTGGATCGAACGTCTCCGGTGGGCAAAAACAACGGTTGTCGATTGCGCGAGCCCTCGTTCGTCGACCAGATTTATATGTCTTTGATGACAGTTTTTCGGCGCTCGACTTTAAAACTGATGCGGCACTTCGGAAAGCCTTACGGGAAGAAACACGCGAGGCAACCGTCTTGATCGTCGCTCAGCGTGTCAGCACCGTCATCGATGCCGATCAAATCATCGTCCTGGATGAAGGGAAAGTCGCTGGAATTGGAACGCATGATGAATTGTTTGCTGACAATGCCGTCTATCAGGAAATCGTTAAGTCACAACTATCAGAGGAGGAAATCGCATGAGTGAGAAAAAACGACCTGCCGGCGGTCCTCCGCCTGGTGGTCCCGGTGGCGGAAATATGATGATGCTCGGAGAAAAACCAAAGGATTTCAAAGCAACGTTCCGTCGTCTGCTTCGGTATCTGCGTCCGCGTCGAACGGCACTCGTTGGTGTTTTCCTCGCAGCCATCCTCAGTACGGTCTTCATGATTGCCGGTCCGAAAATCATGGGGACGGCAATCACGGAATTGTTTGAAGGGGCATATGCGAAGTTCCAAGGTGTGCCGGGAGCAGCAATCGATTTCACGAAAATCGGACAGATCCTGCTCTGGCTCGCTGGACTGTATATCATCAGTAGTCTGTTTAATTACTTGCAACAGTATTTGATGTCAGGTATCGCTCAAAAAACAGTCTACGATTTACGCGAAGACGTCAATCATAAACTCGAACGCCTGCCGTTGAAATACTACGATGGTCGTCCGAACGGGGAGACACTCAGCCGCGTGACGAACGATATCGATACGATCGGCAGTACGTTACAACAAAGTGTGACATCGTTCATCACCTCAATCGTAACAATCGTCGGGATTCTGATCATGATGTTGACGATCAGTCCGCTGTTAACACTGATTTCGCTCGTTTCGTTGCCGGTTTCGATCTTTGCGATCCGACCGATTTTGAAACGTTCTCAAAAGTATTTTGCTGACCAACAACGGACACTTGGTCAATTGAACGGACACGTCGAAGAGATGTATACCGGACACTCAGTCGTCAAGGCGTTCGGACATGAACGCAAAGCGGTCGAGCAGTTTGATGCCGTCAATGAAGAGTTATATGAAGCAGGACGTAAAGCACAGTTCATCTCCGGGATCATCATGCCGATGATGATGTTCATCGGAAATATCAGTTACGTCCTGATCAGTATCGTCGGCGGGATTCTCGTCACGCAACGGGCGATCTCGATCGGGGATATCCAAGCGTTCATCACCTATACACGCCAGTTCACGCAACCGATCACACAGACGGCGAACATCGCGAACATCGTTCAATCGACGGTCGCAGCAGCAGAACGTGTCTTTGAATTACTAGACGAAGAAGAAGAAATCAAGGAAGTGACGACACATCGTCTCGCGCAGGCTGAAGGAGCGGTCGCGTTCGAACACGTTGATTTTGGTTACGGAACCGATCTCTTGATCAAGGATATGAACATCGATGTCGCACCGGGACAAACGGTCGCGATCGTTGGACCAACGGGTGCCGGTAAGACGACGATGATCAATCTATTGATGCGCTTTTATGAGTTGAACGGGGGGACGATCCGGATTGACGGCATCGATACCCGCGAGATGTCACGCGAAGACTTACGGACGACGTTCGGGATGGTCTTACAAGATACGTGGCTTTTCAACGGTACGATCCGAGATAATCTTGCTTACGGTAAGAGTGGAGCGACCGAGGAGGAAATCATCGCTGCAGCCAAAACGGCACACGCTGATCACTTCATCCGGACGTTGCCGGACGGGTATGATACGGTCTTGAACGAGGAAGCCTCGAACATCTCGCAAGGTCAGAAACAGTTGTTGACGATCGCTCGGGCCGTTCTTGCCGATCCTCCGATCATGATTCTCGATGAAGCGACCTCTAGTGTGGATACACGGACAGAGGTCTTCATCCAGCAAGCGATGCGTCGCTTGATGGAAGGGCGGACGAGCTTTGTCATTGCCCATCGTCTCTCGACGATCAAGGATGCCGATTTGATTCTTGTCATGAATCAAGGAAGTGTCATCGAACAGGGAACACACGAAGAATTGCTCGAGGCAGATGGTTTTTATGCGGATCTGTACAACAGTCAATTCTCTGAAAAAGAAGTCGTTTGATATAAGGCAGTGTCGTCATTTAGACGATACTGCTTTTTTCCGAAATGATTGCTGTAGCAGTGTATCCTCACATATAGCAAACATCCCATTTTTTGTATTGAAAACAAAAAACGCCACATTCTGGTACGGACACGGGTTTAATAAATCCTTTAGCTGGGGAAATTAAAGAAGTGTCAGAAATATATAATTTTATTTAGGTGAAGGAGTGTGGCAGGATGAATAACATTTGGAACGGAACGTCGTTGAACTTGAACGGCATTCTCGGATCACTCGGCAACTTGCTTGGAGCGATCATCATTTTCTTGATTGGATGGCTCATTGCCAAGCTGATCGCGAACGGAGTTCAAAAAGCGTTAGAGAAGTCTGGGGTCGTCAATAAGTTGTCACCTCAAAAAGAAGGTACGCCACCAAAGAAGAAAAAGTGGACACCTGAAAAAATCATCGGGACCGTCGTCTTTTGGGTTCTCATGGTCTTCGTTCTTATCTTGGTCTTCAACATCCTTGATCTGAACATCATTGCTGGACCACTTGCGGATACGATGAGTACATTACTCGCGGCAATCCCGAATATCTTGAAAGCAGCCCTCATTCTTCTCTTGGCGTACGTCATTGCGGTCGTTCTCCGCATGATCATCGTCAAAGCAGGAACGAAGTTGATGGCGAACGACAAAGTGCGTTCGAACAAGATGCTTCAAGGTCAGACGGATCTTTCAGCTTATCCAAAAGTAGCAGGGGAGATCGTCTTCTACCTCGTCTTGCTTCTGTTCCTACCGGGTGTACTCGGTGCGTTGAACATTGAGAGTGTCTCACAACCGTTCAGCCAATTGTTATCGTCATTCCTTGGATTCATTCCACGCTTGATTGCTGCGGCAGCCATCTTCTTCGTCGGCTTCCTCGTAGCGAAAATCGTCCGCGATATCGTGACGAATTTCCTTCATGCTGTTGGAACAGATAAATTCGCAGCTCGCTTCAATCTTGGATCAACGGATCAAAAAGATGCGAAATCACTTTCGTCGATTCTCGGAACAGTCGTCTTCATCTTGATTCTGATTCCAATCACGATTTCAGCACTTGATCAATTGAACATTAAAGGAATCACAGGACCAGCGATCAACATGTTGAACGATGTCCTTGGTATGATTCCGAACATCATCGTTGGTGTCGTTCTAATTCTTGTCGGTCTTTACGTCGGACGTTTCATCAAGAAATTCGTTACGGATCTCTTATCACGTCTTGGATTCAACAACCTGACACGTCACTTGAAGATCGGTTCATGGGATGCGAACCAAGCTTCTACATCACCAGCTTCAATCGTAGGTGCACTCGTTGAGATCGTCATCGTCGTTCTCTTCGTCGTCGAAGCATTCAACTTGATTGGTCTTGACTTCATGGTCGACCTCGGTCGTGCCGTCCTTGCGTTCTTACCGAGCGTCTTGACAGCGATCATCATTCTCGCAATCGGGATCATCGTCAGCAACCTCGTCAAACGTACGATGGACAGCTTGTTCGGCAACTCTGAACTAAAAGTCCTCTCAAGCGTTGCGAAGTATGCGATTCTTGCACTTGCTGTCTTCATGGCACTTGATCAATTGGGTGTTGCTGATACGATTGTCAACTCAGCCTTCATCTTGATCCTTGGAGCACTTGCGCTTGCTTTCGGTCTTGCCTTTGGTCTTGGTGGACGTGATAATGCATCGCGTTACCTCGATCGTCTGCAAAAGAAAGCAGAGAACACGGAAGTCGACACATCGAACCTTCCAAGTAAGTCAGCATCGACTTCTTCATCACCGAGCTTGAAAGATGCAGCAAAAGGTGCAGCTTCACAAGCAGCAGATGATGTCACACCAGATCGTGCACCACGTTCAGCGCGCTCTTCTTCAACAGATGAGACGACACATGGTACACCAAAAGGTGCATTGCCAGAAAACGATTTAGCACAGCAAGATGATTACCCGATCGATCCAGATGATCATAAAGGTCCTAACCTCGATCATCCAAACGATCGTCCGTAATACGAGTACATCCTTTCCTCTCATTTTGAGGAAAGGGTGTTTTTGCGTTGACGCATCAAAGCGTTGTCGCATTTTCACAAAAGTGGTTTGACCACTTTGTGAAAAAATACAGAAAAAAAGACTTATCGAACCTGACATCGTTTGTTATGATAAGAAAGTCAATTACCTCAATGATTTGAATATTCAGAAAAAAGAGAAAAGTTCGGAGGATGAAACATGAGTTTGCTTCGCAAGAAAGATGTCAGTGTGATGATGGACATGAAACAACATTCCAAACTGGCACGTCACTTATCAGGGTTTGACCTTATTTTACTTGGAATCGGTGCCATCATCGGTACCGGGATTTTCGTTCTGACAGGAACGGGCGCTCTTTATGCAGGACCTGCTTTACCGATCTCATTTATTATTTCCGCTATCGTCTGTGCGCTCGCAGCCCTTTGTTATGCTGAATTCTCGTCGATGATTCCCGTCTCAGGTAGTGTATATACGTATACATACGCAACGATTGGGGAAGTCGTGGCTTGGATCATCGGCTGGTGTCTCATTTTAGAATACGGACTCGCTTCGAGTGCCGTTGCGACCGGCTGGTCAGGGTACTTCCAGTCACTGTTAGCAGGCTTTGGTCTCCATTTACCGACAGCTTTAACAGCTGCTCCAGGTGCTGTACCAGGAAGCGAAACGTTCTTTAACTTACCAGCGTTCTTGATTCTGATGGTCATCACGCTCTTGCTTTCGCTTGGGATTAAAGAGACAAAACGCGTCAACAACATCATGGTACTCGTCAAAGTTGCCGTCGTCGTCTTGTTCATCGTCGTCGGGATCTGGTATATCGAACCAGGCAACTACAAGCCGTTTGCGCCGTTCGGTATGAGCGGTGTCCTGCAAGCATCAGCGATTGCCTTCTTCGCTTATCTTGGATTTGATGCCGTCACATCGGCAGCAGAAGAAGTCAAAAACCCGGGACGTAACTTACCGATTGGGATTCTAGGATCGCTTGCGATCGTTACCGTTTTGTACGTCGTGGTCTCTGCTATCATGGTCGGAATCGTTCCATTCAAACAGTTTGAAGGTGTTGATAGCCCAGTATCCCTTGCCTTAAAAGTGGCTGGCCAAGACTGGGTCGCTGGATTCGTTGACTTAGGAGCCATCGTTGGTATGACGACGGTCATCCTCGTCATGACATTTGGTCTCGTCCGTCTCTTGTTCGCGATGAGCCGTGACGGATTATTACCGAAAGTCTTCTCAGACGTCAATGAAAAGTCACACACACCAGTTAAAGCGACTTGGATTCTCGGAACGACTGCTGGTTTAATCGCTGGATTCGTGCCGCTTGGTACACTTGCTGAATTGATCAACATCGGAACACTGGCAGCCTTCTCGCTCATCTCGATCGCGGTCATCGTCCTACGCCGGACGCGTCCCGATTTGAAGCGCGCCTTTAAGGTTCCGTTCGTCCCAGTCTTACCGATTTTGTCAGTCCTTGCTTGTATCATGCTCATGTTCAACTTACAACCATTCACGTGGATTGCCTTCTTTGTCTGGACAGCCATTGGATTACTGTTGTACTTCGGATATGGACGCAAGCGTTCGAAACTCCATCAATGAATCGACTAACACCCTTGGCGACAAGGGTGTTTTTGTATGCAGGAAATGAGGCGAACGAAAGCGAAACAGCTCAGTGGAAAAGGAGGTTTTTCGATGATTCATATTCAACGCGCACCTGGCGTAAAAACGGCGTACAAAGCGATGCAGGATGGATTCCAAGATTATTTGATTCCACTGCACTTATCGGAAGCAGAATTCCAAGAGCGCATCATCGAACGAGACGGGAACCAATTGGAGCATTCATTCGTTGCCTATCATGGAGAAATACCGGTCGGTCTCTGGCTGAACGGTTGGAAGGAGATCGAGGGTCAACGCATCATGCGGTGTGGGGGACTGGGGATTTCACCACAATATCGTCGTCTTGGGATCGCGAAAGCCTTGTATCAAGCACAACTGAGCCATGCTAAAGAAATCGGAATGGATGGTCTGATGCTTGAAGTCATTCAAGGGAACGATCCGGCAATTCGCTTGTATGAATCGCTTCACTATACGATTGTTGGAGAAATCGGATATTTTCATTTAACGGATGAACGTCAAGAAGCCGCTCTGCCGACGATCGAAGAAGTGGAGTTTTTAAAACAATACCATGGACAAGGGGAATACATCTGGCAGCAAGATCCTCATGTCATGCAGCAATTACAAACGGATTATTACCAATTAGAAGCAAGTGTAGTGGCAGTAGCCGGATCATCTCTCTTGTCAGTCGTAGGTCCAGCAGAACAAAAAGCACGACATGCGACAGAAGTCGTCCGTCGTTTACCGGGAACGACCTACCATTATCAATCAACAGATGTGCAGGTTTGGGAGGCGTTACGTTCTGAAGGGTGGACTCAGCGGGATTTGAAACAATACATCATGCGTCAGTCGCTATAAACAAAAACCGCTGCTATTCATTTAGCGGCGGTTTTTGTAGTCTTCAATCATTCGAGCGTGAGAGCCGACCAAATGATCAGGTAAGTCATCAAGCGGTACGAACTGGAGCTTGATACTCTCATTACTTTGTTTTAACATTCCAATCGGATGTTCACCGATATAGGCGAGGGTGACGCTTTGAAAGACGTCTCCGTTCGCTAACGTCGTTACGTATTGCGGACCGGAGTAGACATCGAGTAACGTTAATCGTTCCACTTCTAAACCAGTCTCTTCTTTAAGCTCTCGACGCGCGGTCTCTTCCGGTGATTCCGCCCATTCCATCAATCCTCCTGGTAAACCAAAGCGGGCTTGTGCTTCGTTCCGTTGTTCGAGCAAAATGTGTTCATTTTGTACGACGAGGACGACAGAACCGACGAGAATGACTGGGTCATGACCGATTTTTTGACGTAACTGTTCGACATAATTCATTTCAATGCTCCTTGGTGAAACGGACAGCCGGTCACAGGTGCCGTCTGTGTTGATTTTGGAAAGAAGTTCGGTCGTTTGATTTCTGGGTCGTAATCCTTATGGAACATATGCGTCGTTGCCCCACTCATCGGTGGCACGAGCCAGGACCATTCCCCGGTGACATCACGACCACACGCGGCTTCATTTTTTTCAAAACGAGCGAACTGTTTGGCAGCCGTATGATGATCGACGATCGTAACACCGGCTCGTTCGAACGATTCGAGTACGGCAACGTTCAGTTCGACGAGCGCTCGGTCTTTCCAAAGCGATCGTTCACGTGAGGTATTCAGACCGAGATGTGTCGCGACGAGCGGTAACAGATCGTAACGATCCGTATCAGCGAGGTTACGGGCACCGATTTCTGTTCCCATGTACCATCCGTTGAACGGGGCACACGGATAGACGATGCCACCGATCTCAAGCTGCATGTCGGCAATCATCGGCACGGCATACCAGCGGACTTCGCGACCACCGAACAAATCATAGTCAGGATGTGTGATGCTGACTTCGAGCACGAGCTCATCTGGAATCGGATGCAGGCTGACTTGTCCATCAAGTTCAATCAAGAGGGGCAGGATATCAAAGGGTGTACGCGCTCCGGTCCAGCCAAGTGCTTCACATTGTCGCGTCAGTTGGATAGAAGCCGGATCACCGATGATTCCTGTTGCGGTCTCATAACCAGCGTAGCGGATCAGTTGGTGATTATGCAGCCGGACACGTGTCGGATGGAAAATCGTGATCGTTGAGCGAATTCGTCCCTCGTTCGTCGCGAACCGGATATGCTCAAATAACGCGTCGCGGACCGCTTCAACGGTCAACGCATCCCGCGCGTCAAAGACATGGAGTTGTTCCCAAAAGAGACGTCCGACACATCGGTTACTGTTCCGCCAAGCGAGCTTGGCACCGAACGCTAGCTCGGAAGCCGTCTGTTCGTACGTTCCTGTTGTTTCAATCGAACGGATGACTTCTTGCTGACGTCCGGCCATTTCGGGGTATTGCTCTATATAAGAAGTAAAGAAGCGTTCTGCTTCGGTTTGAATGAGTGAGTACACGAATCGAAATCCTTTCTAAAAAACAAGCACGATACAATCTCTGTTCCTAGTGTACCCCGCGCAGAACCGAAGCGCCAAACTTGAATGATGTATAAGGTTGTTATAAGTTCAAAAGACTTCCAAAAGTTTAAAGGAGGTATGAAATGGGGGATAGTGTAGAGAATTAGTTGAAAGTGAGGAAATTTGTATGTCTTTAATCAAACCTGTATTTGCCCGATTTTTTGGTGAAGCCTTTTTTGATAAATCGGCTCAGCTCGCCTATTATCTGATGTTGTCCTTATTCCCGTTCTTATTATTCGTAGTTGGGATCGTCTCGTTCTTACCGTTTACGTCCGATAACGTGCTGGATTTAATTCGACCGTTTGCTCCGGCAGAAACGTACGATTTGATTCAGCGGAACGTCGTTGGAATCTTTGATCAAGGCGGATTCAAACTTGCCTCGATCAGTTTTCTCGCCGCCTTTTGGCTTGCTTCGATGTCGGTCCAGTCACTTGTCCGCTCGCTAAACGATGCGCTCGAAGTGACACGAAAAGCGCCATTCTGGCGCGGACTGTTGCAAGACTTCGCTTTTACGATCGGGATGATGATCATCTTACCGATTTCATTGATTGTTCCGATTTCAGAAAAGTTAACACGGCGTTTCATCAACCACTTTGCAATCGTCGCTGATTTCGTGACGAACTATTCGTGGATCTGGTTCTTATTCCGCTGGGGACTCGGGACGTTGTTCTTACTTGTCTTTTTCATCTTATTGTATCGGATTTTACCGAGTGTCCGACTAACGGTTCGTCAAGTACTCCCTGGAGCCATTTTTGCGACGATCGCTTGGCAAGTCGTTTCGGAATTCTTCTCTTACTATGCTGAGTTCGGGAGTTACGATCGTCTTTACGGTCAGCTTGCCGGAATCATCGTCTTGATGACATGGTTCTATTTATCTGCTGTCGTCCTGATGTTAGGGGGATTGATGAATGCGGAACGCATGCGTCAGAAAAAAGAGGCAAAAATCATGAAACCGCAAAAAATCAAAGAAGAAAGCGTGCGTTAATCATTGAGCACGCACAAAAGCAGCTGACGATGTGTCAGCTGCTTTTTCATTTAGGCCGTTTTAAGAATCCGGTAACCGAAGACGCTTAACAGGCTGAGTGTGAATAGAGCGAGTAAGACGAGTGACAGATAGGGAAGACCGAACACTTTGACGATGACGCTTAAGGCGACGATACCATAAAAGATTCCTAACGTCTTTTGAACGAACGGTTCATTGAAGCGATGCAAGAGTGACGCGCCGAGTGGTGAGCCGATGAACGCACCGATGATTAAAGCAATCCCGAGTGATAACGGAGCGCTGGTTCCGGAAGCAACATAACTCGTCACTCCTCCAAGAACGATCAATGTCGCAGAGGCGATACTCGTTCCGATTGCTTGTTTGAGCGGAAAACGAACCCATCCGAGCAAGAGAGGCGTCAACAAGAATCCACCGCTGACACCCATCAATGATGAGAGGATTCCGGCAGCAAGTCCGATGACGGCGAGCTTTACGATCGAAGCATGATGGACCGGAAAAGACGGACGTTCCTTTGAACGGGGACGAAGAAACTGAATCGAAAAACCAATCAGTAAAACGATGTAGAGACTCGATAAGACGACATCAGCACCAGCATGACGCTCGAGCCAAAAGACGACTGGTGTGATCAACGCAGAACCGATGATGCCGGACAGACCAATAATCCCGGCATCACGAAAACGGAATGTTTTTAATCGAAGATGTGAAAGCGTGCCGGTCACAGTCGATCCGAGTGTCAGTAACAGACTGAGGACGATCGCGGTGCTGGCTTCATAGCCGAGAATCAATAAAAGTGGGGTCAGGATGATGCCGCCACCGATTCCGAAAAAGCCGGAGAGTATGCCGATGGTTGCTCCTAACAAAATAAATGAGATATACATCATGAAACAGTCCTTCTTTCTAATACGTGATACCTTGAGTATGAAAGAGGAATACAAGATTATAAAAATGAATTAATTATACATAAATGATTATGAAATGTAATAAGGAGGGGTATTGTTGAAATTAACTGAACTCAGAACGTTCGTCACACTCGTTGAAACACGTCACTTTACAAAAACAGCGGAACAGTTATTTCTATCGCAACCGACGGTCAGTGTTCACGTCAAACGACTAGAAGAAGAGATCGGACATTCATTGTTAATACGTGATTCATTCACAATAGGGGTCGAGGTATCGGAAATGGGCTGGATTGTCTATCGCCATGCAAAAGAAGTTCTTTTCCAGCTCGAACAGATGCAGTCCCAGCTGGATGAATCGGAAGGTGTCTTCCGCGGAACCTTACGGATCGGAGCAACGCATACGATTCACGAAATGTTGCTCGATGACATGATTCATCTGTTTTCGAGCGCTCATCCCGAGGTATCACTAGATATCCAATTAATGAATCACGATCAAGTGGCAGCAGCCTTAAGACATCGTGAGATTGATCTCGGGATGATCGAAGGAGAACTGACACTTGATGGGATCAAACAAATCGTCTTTGCGAAAGATCAACTGCACATCATTGGTGCGGCTCACCTTTCGTTAAACGATGCAACGTGGATCGTTCGCGAAGAAGGATCTGCATCCCGCTATGCGCTCGACCGTTGGCTTGATGCTTCGTCAATCGTGCCCGCACGAACGATTACAGTAGATGCCAATTATTTAGTGCGTCAACTTGTTTTTAATGGGAGTGGCATTGCAGCATTGTCGGAACGACTCGTCACGTCTTTCCCGTCCGAGTCCTTTACGCTTCATGCGAAAGGGATCTCTAAACGAACGTTTCGTTATCTGTTACCAGAGAAGATACCGACTCGCCTTGCAGAACATTGGATCACTTTTTTACAGGCGAATTGGAAAGGTTAAATGCAAAAAGATTTCCGGACGTTCTACAATGGCGACAAAATCGGAAATCTTTTTCGTTGACTTATACCCCTACAGGTATTATTGTATGAAATGTACCAACGAGGTATGACGCATGTCACATTTAAAAAAGGAGATGGACTTCATATGGAAAACGGTTATGAAGATCGCATCATTCATCGGATGAATCGGATTGAAGGACAAATCCACGGCATCGTTCGAATGATGAAAGAGGAGGCGTCTTGTAAGGATGTCGTCACACAACTGAGCGCTACACGTAGTGCAATCGATCGCGTCATCGGTCTCGTCGTCAGTGAAAACTTGATCGACTGTGTCCGTCAGGATGATGCGACGGAAAATCATGAACAAGCCGTTGCAGAGGCTGTTCAACTCTTAATAAAAAGCAGATAAATTTTTTTACGAATTAATATACCCCTTAGGGTAAAAAATTGGAGGAATTACGTTCATGTCAGATACGAAAAAAACAACCATTGTTTTATTTAGTGGAGAGTACGACAAAGTCATGGCAGCTTATATCATTGCCAACGGTGCAGCCGCATACGATCACGAAGTCACGATTTTTCATACCTTCTGGGGTTTGAATGCGATGCGTAAGGATGAACCGATCCAGCCGGATAAAACATTCCTTGAGAAGATGTTCGGTAAGTTCATGCCACGCGGTGCTGATAAGATGCCACTCTCGAAAATGAACTTCGGTGGTGCAGGTCAAAAAATGATTAAAAACGTCATGAAGAAGCACAATGCGATGCCGCTTCCAGACTTAATCGAATTAGCGAAAGAACAGGATGTCAAACTCGTCGCCTGTACGATGACGATGGATTTACTCGGTTTGAAACAGGAAGAATTACACGACGGGATTGAGTATGCAGGTGTTGCCGCCTACCTCGCCGATGCGGAGAACGGAAACGTCAATCTATTCATCTAATGATCTGAAGGAGGAGTGACGCATGGATGTACTATCGATTATCTTGTTGCTCGTCGTCGGCTATCTCGCTTATAAGATATTCGCCCCAACAAAAGGCGTCAAGCAAGTGTCGACCACGGAACTGAAGCCGTTACTAAACGACCGCAAACGATTTTATCTCGATGTTCGGACACCGGCAGAATTTAAAGGCAATCACATCAAAGGATTTAAGAACATTCCGTTACAAACGCTAAACAGTCAACTGAATCAAATCCCGAAAGACAAAGAAGTGCTCGTCATCTGTCAAAGCGGGATGCGAAGCAAACAAGCCATCAAAGTACTAAAAAAAGCCGGTTATTCAAATGTCACGGAAGTCCGTGGCGGAATGAATGCCTGGCGCTAAATCGAATCAAGAGGAGGAATTGAACATGAAACGCATGACAGCAACAGAAGTACAGGAAAAAATCGAACGTGGTGAACAACTGAACGTCATTGATGTCCGGGAAGTCGATGAAGTCAAAGAAGGAATGATTCCGGGAGCGATCCATATTCCACTCGGATTGATTGAATTCAAGATGAACGAACTCGACAAGAAAAAAGAGTATGTCATGGTATGCCGTTCTGGTGCGCGCAGTGGTCGCGCAACGACATATCTCGAAGGACAAGGATATGACGTGACGAACATGGATGGCGGCATGATGTCGTACGAAGGCGAAACGAAATAATACCTCACACCGTAAAGGAGCGAATTGTATGACTAGGATTAAATCAGATATCGTATTGGACGCCAAAGGTCTCGCTTGTCCGATGCCGATCGTTCGGACGAAAAAAACGATCAAGACGTTAGAACCAGGACAAGTCATCGAAGTCCAGGCGACGGATAAAGGTTCAACTGCAGATCTCCGTGCCTGGGCAAACAGCACCGGCAATCATTATTTAGGTACGATTGAAGAAGGCGAAGTGCTCCGTCATTACGTTCGGAAATCAACAGGTGATGTCACGGAACCAGCAGCATTCGCTCAAACCGTCGATAACGCAACAGTCGAAGCAGCACGCCAAGACGACTCGATCACGGTGCTTGATGTTCGTGAACAAGCAGAATATGCCTTCGCCCATGTACCGGGAGCCATCAATATTCCGTTAGGCGAACTGGAGACACGCCATGCAGAACTGGATTCAAATCAGACGATTTATGTCATTTGCCGGACAGGTAGCCGAAGTGACATGGCATGCCGACAGCTCAGTGACAAGGGGTATACGGTCCACAATGTCGTACCGGGTATGCAGGAATGGGCGTCTGCGACGACGACACTCGTTTCAGCGAAATAATACAACAGCGTAAAGTAGAGGAGGAACGAGTAGATATGGCACAAGCAATGACAGCCGCACAAGTTACAAAAAAAATCATTGGACGTGAGTCTCTGTTCATCTTAGATGTCCGGAATGAGGATGCGTTTCAAGATTGGAAAATCGAAGGAGAGAACTTCAAGTACCTTAACATTCCGTATTTTGAATTGTTGGATGGTGTCGAGGAGATTCTCGATCAGCTTCCGACGGATCAGGATGTTCTCGTCGTTTGCGCAAAAGAAGGTTCATCGATTTTCGTCGCCGATATGCTAGAAGAAGCAGGACGAGACGTATCGTATCTGTCAGGCGGTATGAAAGCATGGAGTGAACATCTAGAACCGATTTCACTCGGAACGCTGAACGAAACAGGAACTGATCAAGGCGAAGTCGTTCAGTTCGTTCGAATCGGTAAAGGGTGTCTCTCGTATATGGTCATCTCAGAAGGAGAGGCCGTACTCATCGACGCGACACGAATGACGGATGTGTATTTGGATTATGCTGCATCACGCAACGTCACAATTAAGCATGTGTTTGATACACATCTTCACGCGGATCATATTTCTGGAGGACGCGATATCGCCGAAAAAACAGGCGCGACATACTGGTTGCCGCCAAAAGATGCGACGGATGTCACATTCGATTATGCACCACTTGAAGACGGTAGTACGGTTCAAGTGGGGGATACAGCGATTGAAGTACACGCTCTTTATTCCCCGGGACATACGATTGGATCGACTTCATTCATCGTCGATCAGCGTTATTTATTGACGGGTGATATCTTGTTCATCGACTCGATTGGTCGTCCGGATTTAGCCGGTCTTGCGGAAGACTGGGTCGGTGACTTACGCGATTCGCTCTACAACACGTATCGTGATCTTTCACCAGAACTCATCGTCTTACCGGCACATTTCATGATCATTGAAGAATTGAACACGGATGGTAGTGTAGCGGAAAAATTAAGCATCTTGCTTGCGAACAATCATGGTCTCAACATCGACGATGAAGCAACATTCCGGAAAATGGTCACAGAGAACCTGCCGCCACAACCGAACGCGTATCAAGATATCCGTGAAACGAACATGGGGAAACAGACACCCGATCTTGAAACACAACGGGAAATGGAAGTCGGACCGAACCGCTGTGCGGTACGTTAAACCGAATCATAACGAACATCAAATCATTCAGGAGGAATACAACATGAAATCAGAACTCGTACTCGACGCAAAAGGACTTGCTTGTCCGATGCCAATCGTAAAAACAAAAAAAGCCATCGCTGGACTCGAATCAGGTCAAATCCTTGAAGTCCATACAACGGATAAAGGGGCAAAAAACGATCTTCAGGCGTGGGCGACATCAGGTGGTCATGAACTCGTCAAACATGAAGAAGAAGCAAGCGTCCTAAAATTCTGGATTCAAAAAGGTTAATTTCGAAAAGAGCCGATATGAGGCTCTTTTTTTTGTGGAGAAACACACAAGAACTCTACATAGTATTGAATGTGCTTCTTTTGAGCACATGCTACGACAAGACGGCAGTAGCGCGGTACAGTTAAATAAAAGAACATCCAATAGACGTCACGCGACGTAAGCTAAATAAAGGAGGCGAAGGGAGATGAAGAAACGAATGTGGACGATTGTATCAGTCATCGGTCTCATCGTCATCATGGTCGGGGGATACTTCGTGTTCCAGCAACAGCAGGCAAAATCAAGCGGCAGTAAGGAATTGAGTTATCAACCGGAAGAGACGGCGATTTTAGCCGGCGGGTGCTTCTGGTGTATGGAGCCCCCGTTCGAAGAGTTAAAAGGGGTCAAGTCCGTCATTTCTGGTTACACCGGCGGCGATGTTGAAAACCCGACGTATAATCAAGTATCAGCGGAGACGACAGGTCATCGGGAAGCGGTATTGATCACGTTTGATCCGAACGTCATCTCATATAAACAATTACTAGATGTCTACTGGCGTCAAATTGATCCGACGGATGAAGATGGTCAATTCGTCGACCGTGGTGAGTCTTATACGACGGCGATTTTCTATACGAATGAGAAACAAAAAGAAATCGCAGCGCAATCGAAACAAGAGTTAGAGAAACAACAAGTCTTCGATGATAAAATCGTCACACCGTTGATTGCGGCAGGTCCTTTTTATGAAGCGGAAGCATACCATCAGGATTACTATTTGAAGAGTGAGAAAAAGTACAAGTTTTACCGGGCAGCTTCTGGACGCGACGACTTCATCAATCGCTACTGGAACGATCAGCCAAAGCTCGATCTTCCAACGTATCCAAAATTATCAGATGCAGAAATCAAAAAGAAATTAACCGCCATCCAGTACAAAGTGACTCAAGAAGACGGAACGGAACCGGCGTTTGATAATCCGTATCACGATTTGAAAGCAGACGGTATCTATGTCGATCTGATTTCTGGCGAACCATTGTTTTCGTCAAACGATAAATATGATTCGAAGACAGGATGGCCGAGTTTCACGAAACCACTCGAGCCAGGTAATATCATTGAGAAAAGTGATTTTTCAATCGGCATGAAGCGGATGGAAGTCCGGAGTCGTCACGGAAATGCGCATCTGGGACACGTCTTCTCGGATGGTCCAGAGCCAACAGGACTTCGGTATTGTATGAACTCGGCTGCCTTACGTTTCATTCCGAAAGAGGAGTTGAAACAAGAGGGATACGGTGAATATGTAGCAGATTTTAAATAATCACAAAAAGGCATTCGATGCTCATATGCATGGGATGCCTTTCCTTTCAAAATTGTAAGATACATCCATAAAATAAATATCCATTTTATCCAGTTACTGTTTATAATCAAGATAAAGTACATCCATCTTGAAGGAGGAACAGGCGTGAAGAAACTGGTGATTTGGGTCATGCTGAGCTGTCTGATTTTGACACTCGGAGTAGGACCTACGACAGCAAAGGCGGAAACAGCCCTTGCTAAAGCAACGCTCTTGAAAGTAGGACAAGAAACGACGCTTGAAACAGGAACGGAAGAAAAAAATACATATTGGTACCGCGTCAACCATGAAGCGGGTGTAGAAAAGACCGCGTCACACTTCGAACTATCGATTGATACGGATCAACCTGTTCAAGTAACGGCGTATCCGAGTGAAGCGATGGCTGCGGAAGACGATACGTTTGATCGTTACCGGACAGAGGCGGAGCCAGATGAAAAAAACCTTACAAAATTAGCCGTTCCATATGCATGGGATGGACCGTATTATGTCAAAGTCGAATATTACCCGAACATCGAAGAAGGTAAGACGACGAAAGCCGCTCATGTCAAGTTGACGTATAACAATGTCAAATTACCTGTCGAGTATGAGCCAATCAATGACATCAGCTGTATGGCAGAAGAAGCACTCAAACAAACAAAAGAAGAAAAGCCGATGCTCGCACTCATGCACTCGATCCAAAAGCAAGTATTGAGCCAATCGGATGCAGGACGTGCTTTGACATCGCTTTACTACAAAGCGTCACCTTACGTCGTCAAAACGCTTTTATTCAATAAAGAAAAGCGTCAACAAGCATACGAAGATTTAAAAACATTGAAGCCTGCAATGGAGGCTCTCGTTCGTGGAACATCGTACACGTTGACGAAAGCCGATCAACAAGCTGTCGATCGTCTCTATAAATTATCACGTGAAGCATCACCTGCTGTGATTGCGGAAGAGATTGATGGATATGCCAACAAAATGGATGTCTCTAAATTAAGTGGAAGCAAATTGAGCGAAACATTCCAGTCACTGGGAATGAACATTCAATCAAAAGAAGCAACACGTTATATCGTTAAATTAAAGCCAGGTAAAATGAACCGTTCGATGAAGATTGCGGGTGTTCAGGCAACGGATGTAGAACGTTTATCCCTTGGTAATGCGGGAGACTTCGTCATCGTGACGGAAGACCCAACTGTCAAAGGTCAATCGGCAACCGCATTAAAACAATCGCTCAACCGTTCGTCAGCTGTCGAGTACGTTGAGAAAATTCAGACGTACCGCGCAACGAAGGACATCAACTTCGATTATCAATGGGCTGTCAACAAAAAGACCGTCTTTGAGCAATTCGATAACGTTGGGATCGGGTTTGAAGCGTTCCAACAACGTTTCGGTTCGAAGAAGTTAGCGCCTGTTAAGATTGCAGTCATCGATACAGGTGTCGATTATCGCTTGAAGGACTTACAAGGAAAAGTTGATATCGCAAATGAAAAGAACTATGTTTCCGTCAACGGTGACGGGGATGCGATCGATGATAACGGTCACGGAACACACGTAGCGGGCGTCATCGCAGCAACGATGAACAACGATTACGGGATCCAAGGAATTCATCAATCGGCACAAATTTTGCCGGTTAAAGTCTTGAATGCAAACGGCGAAGGCGAAACAGACGCGATTGCACTCGGGATTAAATATGCAGTCGATCATGGCGCAAAAGTCATCAACATGAGTCTTGGTGGCGGTGAGAGCCGGACGATGGCGTATATGATGGAATATGCAGCTAAAAAAGGTGTAACAGTTGTTGCCGCTTCAGGAAACGACTATGACATGATGGTCGGTTACCCAGCGAACTCGGAATACGCGATTTCTGTTGGGGCGACGAATCCACTCGGAATGGTTGCTGATTATTCGAACTATGGTGTTGGACTTGACGTCGTGGCACCAGGATCAAAAGTCGCTAGTTTGATTCCAGACGGTAACACGGTGTATATGGATGGAACAAGTATGGCTTCGCCACACGTTGCAGCAGTAGCAGGTATCTTGAAGTCACTGAACCCGAAACTGACACCAACACAAATCGAACAGATCTTGCGTAAGAGTGCAGAGCCACTTGCGTTTGAAAATCCAAACGACTGGTTCGACTTTGAAGAAGATGAAGATGGGGAGAAGATGGAACCTGAATTCCCAGCTTACGTCAGCCCAGTCTCTGGATACGGAAAAGTCAGTATTCCACGCGCGATCTCTCAGTTGAATTTGAACGGGAATGTCAATGACGTCTATGATAACCAATTGTTTGTCTCTGGAACAGTCAAGACAGGAACGAAAGTTGAAGTGTGGGCAGCACTCGTAACGAAAGATAAGAATGGTAAAGAAACGACGACGAATAAAAAGCTAGCTACGACAACGGCTCAAGCAGGAAAATACAGCGTCAAGATTCCGCGGCAAAACCAAAAGACGGTCTTGACGGTTCGCTATGCGAATGGACTAGACATCACGTCGGAACGGACAGAAGTCCTTCCTGGAAAAGCGCCAAAAGCACCGAAGGTCAAACCGGTTCTTGCTGGTGCGACAAAAATGACAGGTACAGCTCTCGCTGGCGGTACGATTACTGTCAAAGATGCGAAACAAAAGAAAATCGCCACAGCCAAAGTTGATGCAAAAGGTCATTTCAGTGCGAAATTACCAAAACAAGTCGGTGGTTCAAGCTTGATCGTCACAGTGACGGATATTGCCAAACGCACAAGTAAACCGACGATCGTAAAAGTCCTACCAGCACCAACAGCACCCAAAGTGAAATCAGTCTATGCCGGACAAACGAAAGTAACCGGGACAGCTGAAAAGAAATTGAGTGTTTATGTAAAAGATGCGAAGAAAAAAGTCATCGGAAAAGGAACAGTTTCTGTAAAAGGCAACTATTCTGTCAAAATTCCGAAGCAAAAAGCAAAAGCGAAGCTTTCCGTCTACGTTAAGAATACGCGTGGTCAAGTGAGCCCTGTGACTTCTGTGACAGTGAAGAAAGCAAAAAAATAAGCGGATAAAAAGACCTTTTTTCGGGTACATTCCGAGAAAAGGTCTTTTTTTGTATATCCTAGCTGTTGCTTCGAAAGCGTTTCTATTATATTTAAAGAAACAAATGAAAAAGCATCATTCGATGAATGATGAGGAGGATACATTCATGGTGAATTGGATTCGGCGACGAATCGGTCGGCAGTTGCTGACTGTTTTTTATGCGGTACTGATCGTAGTATCGATTACTTCGTTCTTTGTCTATGACTATATGGAAGGACGAATCGAAACATCAAAACAGAATCTCGAGACGATCAGTGAACAAAATCGCCGGGCCAATGATTTGTGGGACAATTGGAAAACCGTCCAGTTTGGATTGCGAGGATTCGTCATTTTTGGTAACCAAGAACGGTTTGATGAGATTCAGGCGCTCCGAACAGATATCAAAAGTGAGACGGATTGGTTCATGCGAAACGCAAAAACGGATGAAGAAGAAGAATTCGCAGCGCAAATGACGAATTTATATGAGTTATACTATGATGCCTTGTTCCCGTTGACCCAGTCTTACGTCAATGAAAAAAAGGCGAATCGGATCAATGAGGACTTCTTACAGGGGGATAGTCTGTTTTCTTTGCCGATTGCCGAGCGTCTTGTTGATCAAGGGCGATTAAAGCCAACTGCCGATGGTTCGATTGATATTACGCCAGATATTGAAAAAGCATCTGCAGCACTTGAGGAATACCGGACGAATCTCAGCCAACAACAAGAAACGGCTGTCGGAGAATTACGAAGTGAGGTCGCAAAATCACAATGGATTTGGATCTCCAGTATTGTTGTGCTCATCACCTTCATCCTCCTATTCGTGCACCCGTTCCTTCGCCGGATGACACGACAATTACTACGCTTAATCGATGATAATCAGAAGCTCGCTCGGAAAGAACCGATTAAGATTGATAAAGCTGCCGAACAGCGACCAGACGAAATCGGATTGTTGCGCGCAGCCTTTAATCGGATGGTCGTGACGACAAATGCCCATACGGATGCGATGCAAGGCAAAAACGAAGAGTTGCAGGCGCAAAGTGAAGAGTTGCTCGCGCAACAAGAAGAACTGCAAGCGCAACAAGAAGAACTCGAAGAAGCGTATCAAACAACGAAAAAGAATGAGGAAAAGCTCCGATTGCGTAGCGAATTGACCGAGGCGCTTGCTGTTCGTGAAACCGTCGAATCGTACCCGGCAATCGTTCAAAAGATGATCGATATCACCTCTTCGGAGTACGGTGCCCTATTGCTCTATGAAGAAGGACAGTTCATGGGTGCGACGACGAATGGGATGACGATGGATTATTTAAAAGTTCTTTTGAAAGATGAGATGTCCGTCATCAATCGATCGGTTCGGGAGATGGAATTCGTCCAATCGGAAAAACGGGTGACGCGTCAAAAAGACTATCCATATTCATTTAGCACGTATGAAGTGACGATTCCTATCGAAGATCCAGAAACGCATGAATTGATTGCAGCCATCTATCTGGTTCGTTATAAATCTGCCTATAAAGGACAGCAGTTAACGGATATTCGCGAGTTCGCGCAACAGATGACGTTATCGCTCCTACGAACGCGTTCTTACGAAGGGATGCGTCAAGAAAAAGAAAAGACCGAGCAAGTGTTGGACTCAATCCGAGAAGCAATCATTTATCTTGAGGATGGAAATGGAGAATTATACGTCAACCGTCCGTTGTTTGAGTTAATTCCAGAACTACAATCGGAATTTACGGTAGATCGAACGTTACCGTCGAGTGAGTACGTCATCAATGTAATGCGTCAGTTGGTGGATGACGTCGAAGCCTTTAATACGTATCTAGATTTGATTCGTTCCGGTGAGATTTCACCGGACAAGGTCCGATTTGATATTCGAAACAACACCGCTCATCTCGAAGTCTACGCGGAACGTATTGATGTTGTCGGAGGATGGAAGGGAATCATCCTCGTCTTACGGGATATTACCCGGGAAACAGAAGCCGATCGTCTCAAAACAGAACTCGTCTCGACCGTATCGCATGAGTTACGAACACCACTCTCATCTATTTATGGTTTTACAGAGTTGATGCTGAATCGAAAGATCGATGACTCAAAACAGCAGAAATATCTAGCGACGATCCATAATGAGACGGAACGGTTATCGAACCTCGTCACGGACTTCTTAGACGTTCAGCGAATGCAGTCAGGTGGACAGTTGTACCAAATGGCACATCTCGATTTGTTTACCCTAACTGAACAAGTGATGTCCTTGTATGACGCTTCAAGTGAACAGCACGATCTCCATTTGCAGTTGCTCAGCCCGGATCGTCCATTCATTTTAGGAGATGAAGACCGGATTAAACAATTAATGAGTAACTTGATCAACAATGCGATCAAGTATTCTCCAGATGGTGGGCGCATAGATGTCTGGATTGATACGAAAGACGATCAAGCCATCATTGAAGTGAAGGATGAAGGAATTGGGATTCCGCATCATGCCTTTGCTCACTTGTTTGATAAATTCTATCGTGTCGATAACTCGGATACACGTCGAATCGGTGGAACGGGACTCGGTTTATCGATTTGTAAGGAAATCGTCAAAGAACACGAAGGCATCATCCATGTCGAATCTGAAGTCGGCAAAGGTAGTCGATTCATCATCGTGTTACCGCTCAGTCTAAGTGAATCCATTGAGTCGACAGAAAAGAATCGACGTTCTAGTTAAAGAAAACGTGATACGTTCCAGTTAAACCGTGTTCAGACCGCTTAGGTGTGAACACGGTTTTTGGTTGTTTTTAAAATGAGTAATCGTGCGAAAAAAAGATTTTAATAAAATAAAAAAAGAGTGAATAAAAAGCAATCCTGAACCGATATACCTATAGGACAAACGAACTATGGTTAAAAAAGGAAAGGGGGAATCGTCATGTATCAGAGATGGTTGGGAGTCGTTATGGGCTGGCTGCTGTTTCATATCGGCTGGGTGACGTATGTAGGCACGGATACGGTAATCGGACAAGTCGTCAACAGTCTGTTCACGATCGGTGGCGTAACCATCTCCCTCTATTTGATTTGGCGGGCACAACGACGCCATACAAGACGCCCTTTTACTTACCGCTTATTTCTTCTATTATTATTCGCTAATGCGATGCTTGGTATAGGCGAATGTGGACAACTTCTATACTTCCTCCGAGAATGGACGCGAACAGAACCGTTTGATTGGATCGACTTGATCTTCAGCTTTCAAATTTTGATCTATATCATTGCTTTCGGTTATTTCCTTCGCAATCGACGGCAAGAAGTCAATTTACGCGTTTTTCTATTTGATGAGTTCATCATTTTAGTCGTTGCTGGATCGCTCTCGTGGCACTACTTAGTGACACCCTATTTAGAAGCAAATGCCTTGCTGACGATCGAAACGCTTTTATGGCTTCGTTATCCGATCGGTGATTTATTGTTGCTCGGCGGAATGATTGTCTTATTCTTTGGTTTGATGAAACGTGGTAATGGCGGATCGTTATTATTGATTCTACTCGCATTTCATTTTCAATTACTTGCCGACCTCCTATACATCGTCCTAGAACGATTTGATTATCCATTTCCTTCGAGTTGGCTCGATCCGTTATGGTTAGCGACTGTCATGATCGTCGGGCTTGCCGCATATCGCTTTGACGCTGAAGAAGCGCTCGTTCCTCTTGACGTCACACGGAGATGGATCGATGTCTTACGTTTAATTACACCTTACTTATTCTTATTGATTCTATTCGTGACGATGGCACGGCAAACGATTAGTTGGAACGGTTTGACGATTGGTCTGATGATTGCCATACCGTTGTTGATTTCCCGTCAAATCCGGATTGTCGTTGACAATCAACGGTTGCGCGAAAATCTCGAAGCGAAGGTGGAAGAGCGAACGGAAGCATTAGCAACTGCCATGGAGGAGATGCGGCACATGGCATACCACGATGCCTTAACAGGGTTACCGAATCGGTATCTGTTTGCGCGATTGTTCCAAGATGCCTTGTACCGGGCGGAAGCGAGTGAAGGACAAGTCGGATTATTCTTTATCGATATCGATCACTTCAAAGAGATTAACGATACGTACGGTCATCGCGTCGGAGATCAACTCATCGTCGATGTCACGACACGCTTACAAAAGAAACTGCCGCCCAATACAGTCATTTCAAGACAAGGCGGAGATGAGTTCGTCGTCTTATTATTTGACGTTGAACAAGAAGCAGAAGTGGTGCAGTGTGGAGAACATCTCGTTTCCTTGTTCCAACAGCCGTTTCACCATGGAATCATTCCACTTCCCGTAACGGCAAGCATTGGTGGAGCGATCTATCCTGCGCATGCAGCCTCTCGATCAGACTTGATCGAGCAAGCAGACCTAGCGATGTATGAGGCAAAACGTCGCGGGAAGAATCAATTTTGCTTACATGATCCAGCGATAACGAACACCTGAACACCGTCACATGCAAAAACACGCTCGTATACTGAACCTCATCGGATCAGTCATACGAACGTGTTTTTTTGATGTCTATCATTTCTTTTGCGTGCGTGCTAAGAACGTTTCAATGACTTCTGGATTCGTCACAGCTTGATTACATGCATCGCTGTCGATACACATATGATGACCAATCGTCTGATGCTGTTCAGCTGAACGACGTGTCGTTGCGGTTACGAGCGTGATGTCACTATACGTATGGCAAATCGCACAGATCCCTTTTTGGATCGATGGCAGATAGGTTCCCTCGACGCCGATCCATTGACCGTCCAAAGGATAGACGAAGTATTTTTTTCGATTCCCGGTATCGTTCCAGCTTAAAAACGTCGTGTGAGCCCATTCAAAGGAGTGAAGTGGCGGAACATGTAACTTTTTCGTTTTTTTGAAGAGCTGACGGATACGTGATTCAGAAATGCTCGGAAACGGTTGGACGAATGGTTCGACGTGTGCTAAATATGCGAGGAGATCCTGTTCAGATTCGGCGTCACGAATGTTCGTCAACAGCGCTTCCTGTTCCGGTGTAAGTACGGGCAATAGATCAAATATCTTTTCAGCGGCACTGTACCGGACAGCATCACGAACATCCAGATCATGAACGGCAGCGAATTGATGTTGCAACAGGTCAACTTGATTCCGAATGAAATTGTATTGAAACGGCATTAAGAACGCGTTCATTCTCGTTCCTCCTTTTCTTTTCATCGTACCGGAATTTGGTAAGAGAACAAAGCGACATTTTTGTTTTTCTGCCTCCTGCAACGGGAATTGAATAACAGAATGAACGAGGAGGTGAAGGAGGTGTGCAATTTTTAACGTTTTTACGCCTCATGAATATAGGAGCATTCCTCTTTGCATTACTAGCGCGCGTCGTTTGGTCAAATCCGGTCACCATTCCTGAGTTACCTCTTGTTCCAGCACCTTTTTATGATGCGATTACAGGTGTCGTGTTTACGACGTTGTTAATTTGGTGTATTCGACCGGTCCGGGCTTTTCCAGCGGATCGAGAACTGATTGAAGACATCGGGGGATGGCTCGCGTTATCGCTCCTGACACTTGGCGTTAGTAGTATGACCGGACCACCTTGGGAACTCGTCTGGACTACGATTTCATTCATCAGTCTTTGTTTAGTCTATATGAAAATTCAGTATCATCCTCGGCGCTCGCCTTGGATGCGCTCCCCATTTTCAGTATTACTTGCCTGGATGAGTACGATGCTGTTAATTTTACCATTTCGGATCTTATCGGATTTTCAGTTCACTTCGCTATTCGGTCTTTCCGAACAGCAATGGAGTACGATTGCACTCATCGTAGCGATTATCGGAGGACTATTGTTTGTCGTCATTCATTCCGATTGGGTATTCGGTCTCGCGCTCGTCTGGTATTTGATTGGATTGTACTTTAACGATCGCCTCTTTCTTCTGCAACAAATCGTAACAGGGGTCGGAATCGTATGTGTTTTACTCTTGTGCTATTACGTCTTCTATAAACGGCAACGTCTTTTTCGACAGCAATCGCCGAAGTCTTCTTCATCCTAGTCATGTTTTAGATGAATTTGGGGTATATCTCATATAGTTGCTATAAAAGGGGGAGACGTGTGTCATGGGTAAAAAACAATGGATTGGTGTCTATCAAAATGAGACGGATTTGATTCGAAAAATTGAGGATCTACATTTTGCTGGTTATCTAGAAGAAGATTTGTATGTCGTGTTGCAAGACAAAACCGATATGGCGATGTTACGCGGACAATCAGCGGCGCAACTCGTCTCCGGTAAACGAACGCTGTTTGAGCGATTTACAGGCAAACCGGCTTCGGCTGAGGAAATTCAAACCGCCTTCAAGGAACTCGGATTACCGGAGTCGGATATTCGTCAACATGTCTTACGTGTCCAGCAAGGTGAGTATGTCCTGTTAGCAGACGAAGCAGGGGCAGCACGTCCTGCACCGGAACCAAAAAGTATTTTGGAGACAGAACCAGAAGGGATCGAGGCAGAACGAAAACTCGATCACGAAAACCGCGCCCTCGAAAATGAAAATGACCGGATGCTGTAAGAGAGTCGTGCAGAAAGGATGATTCTTGATGGAGAGCCAGTATCATACGATTTTAGTGGCAGTCGATGGATCAAAGACGGCAGATCTTGCCTTTGAAAAGGCAGTGAAATTTGCCAAACTCGATCGTGCTAAACTCGTTATCGCCCATGTCATTGATATTCAGACATTTGCTAATGTACGTGCCAATAAGCGTTTCATTGATCAAAACGTCACGGAATATGCACAAGGACTGCTCGATCGTTACGAGAAGCGGGCACGAGAAGCAGGCATCGAGACAGTTGAACTGGTCATCGAAAATGGCTCTCCCAAAACATTGATTCCGAAGGTCATCGCACCACGTGTCGGTGCTGGGTTGATCGTCTGCGGGGCGGTCGGGATGAATGCGATGGAACGCATCATGATCGGGAGTGTCTCTGAAAACATCTCCCGTTATGCAAAATGCGATATCTATATCGTCCGTCCTAAAACCTTGAAGTGATAAAACACAGCACACATCAGACGATGTGTGCTGTTTCATGTCATGTTAAAAAATAATAGAAGATGCCTAATAAAATCAAAATGATCGGAAGAAAAATAAAATACATCCAAGACATGTTTTTGGCCGAAGTTTTATGGTCATACTTTTCTTCTGCTGGTTGCTTGGCAATCCGTAACGTAAAGACAAGACCTACGAGACAGATGACTAACGCAATCCAAAACAAAGTCAACATAAGCAAGCTCCTCTCTTCCTTTATCATACAGAAATTGGTCATGTTCTGCATCTGTAAGTTGTGACAGTTTAGAGTTGACAGCCTTCTAGTTGAGGGGCTAAACTAACTTCATAAGTTTAGGGGGTAAACTAAAAATGAAAGACAATTTACGTGAAGCAGTCCTCCTGTTTGAAGAAGTCATGATCCACGGAACAGAACGTGTGTTGAAGTCGGTCGAAGCACCCGTTTGGCAAATGTATTCACCGGAGCAACTTCATGTGTTGAAGCTCGTCGGAAAATATGGACCGATTTCGTCCGGTCGTCTCGCGGCAGTGCAGGGTGTTCACAAAAGTGCCATCTCCAACCGGCTGAAAAAGTTGACGGAAAAAGGTCTCGTCATCGTCGAACGACGAGAAGACGACCACCGGACGAAGTACATTTCGTTGACGGAATCAGGTCGGTTAGTGGCAACAGAAGCGGAGCAAGAAATCTATACGTATCTTGAGAATTTGATTGAAGGAAAGGTCGAGGAAGAAGAAATCATTCAGTTCATCGAAACCTTCAAAAAGATTAAAGAGATTTTGCAGTTGAATGACTAAAAACAGATAGAAGGAAGAGGAGAATCGGATATGCGACAAATCGTCAAATGGCGCTGGGCAATTCTTGCGTTATTGCTCATCGTTACAGTAGGTTTACTATTTACGGCACCAAACTTGGCTAAACAAGCAGAAGAAGCAGGTGCGATTCAGCTTGCAAATGATGCTGATTCGCAACGGGCAGCTGACATTTTAGAAAAAGCGGGGGCCAGCGAAGAAACGATCTCGCTTGTCATTCCGCTCAAAGACAAAGTCAGCGATGCCGATCGAAAGTCGATCGGACAAATCGTTCAGGATTTAGAAGCACTTGATCGTCCGGTCACGGATGTGCTGGATCCGTTTGAAAACAAAGAGACGGAAGGACAGCTCGTCTCAAAAGATAAAAAGACGGTCCTCGTGCCGATTACAGTCGACGGTTCGCAAGAAGAAATCGTCAAACTGGCAAAACAAATCCGGACGGATCTCTTACCAAAGGATCAAACGATCTATCTAACGGGTGAAGCGTTAATCAACGATGACGTTAATACGAGCTCACAAGAAGGATTGAAGCGGACAGAACTGATTACCGTCGGATTGATTTTCGGACTGCTTCTGCTCGTTTTCCGTTCAGTCGTCACACCGTTCGTCCCACTCGTTGCAGTTGGGTTTACGTACCTGATCAGTCAATCACTCGTCGCCTTTTTCGTCGATTGGTTCGGCTTCCCGGTATCGAACTATACGCAAATCTTCCTCGTCGCCATTCTATTCGGGATTGGGACGGATTATTGTATCTTGCTCCTGAGCCGGTATAAGGAAGAGTTGACGGCAGGGCACGACGTTGAGACAGCAATCGTCAACACGTATAAGACAGCAGGGCGTACGTTACTAATCAGTGGTCTCGCTGTTCTTGTCGGTTTCTCAGCGATCGGTTTTGCGGACTTCCCGATCTTTAAGTCATCGGTCGCCGTTGCGGTCGGGATTGCAGTACTCTTACTTGTTTTGTTCACACTCGTTCCATTCTTCATGGCGACATTAAAAGAAAAGCTATTTTGGCCATCTAAGAAGGCAGCGAGTCACCAGGATAGCAAGCTCTGGGCACATTATGGTGGATTATCAATCCGCCGTCCGTTGCTTGCGATGATCATCGTTGCGATCGTCACGGTTCCGACACTCTTTACGTATGATGATGACCTTTCGTTTAATACCGTCGATGAGATTGGTGCGAAGTATGAGACGGTAAAAGGACTCAATGCGATCTCGGATGGATTTGGTGCAGGTGAGTCGCTCCCGGTCAACGTCATCCTGAAGAGTGACGATGATTTGATTACTGAAAAAACAGTTCCTTATGCAGAACAACTCAGTCGTGAACTGGTGAAGATTGACGGAGTCAAATCGGTTCGTTCGATTTCTCGTCCGACAGGCGAAGTCATCAATGATTTCTACGTCGATCGTCAATTAAAACAAGTTGCTGATGGCATGAAAGAAGCAACAGCAGGTCTTGGGGACGTTCAGTCTGGTTTGACGACCGTTGAAGATAATCTCAACGGTATCACAGGACAGCTACCGGCAGGAGACGCGGCTTCAGCAGGTGCGAGTCAGTTGCAACAAGCAGCAGACGGACTCGGGCAAATCAACCAACAGTTGACGCTTGTCGGTCAAGGGTTACAATCGACCCAAAACATCCCGCAAACCGTCGGAACGTTGAATGCCTTGTCTGGTCAATTGAGTCAAGTTCAAGCTGGCATTAGTCAAGCAGCGAGCGGTATCGCGTCTCAAGGAGCGCAAGCCGGTCAGTTGGGGAACGGATTAACACAACTTGCGGATGGTGTCGGTCAAGCGAACGAAGGACTGACGAAAATTGAAAGTGGTCTTGAGGAAATCTCGGATCTTCTGACCGAGATGGGACAAGCGACATCGATTCGGGGGACAGGTGTGTTCGTACCAAAAGATACGCTATCGGATAAAGCCTTTAAACCAGCGATTGATCGTTACGCGATTGATCAACAGACGGGATTGAAGTTCGAAGTCATCCTCGAGGATGATCCGTATTCTCCAGAAGCGATTCAAACCGTCGCTGCGATCAAAGAGACGACAGCGAAGACAATCAAAGATACACCATTTGAAGACAGCAGTGTTGCATACGGTGGTATCTCAAGCGTCAACAGTGATTTAAACGATACGTCGAAAGCCGATTTCAAACGAACAGTGACGGTCATGCTGATCAGTCTCTTCGTGATTCTAGCAATCATGTTCCGTTCGTTGATCATGCCGTTGTTCATGATCGGTTCGTTATTGCTGACGTATTATACGTCGATGTCGATCGCAGAGCTGATCTTCGTCAACGGACTCGGATATGACGGTATCAGTTGGGCTGTTCCGTTCTTCGGATTCGTCATGTTGATTGCCCTTGGTATCGACTACTCGATCTTCCTACTCGACCGTTTCCGGGAAGAGACGATCAACGGACTCGATACGAAGGAAGCGATGTTCCTGTCGATGAAAAAAATGGGGTCTGTCATCATCACGGCAGCGATTATTCTTGCAGGAACCTTTGGGGCGATGATGCCGTCTGGTGTCTTGAGTCTCGTTCAAATCGCGACGATCGTCATCACAGGTCTACTCTTGTATGGTTTGATCGTCTTACCACTCTTGATTCCAGCAATCACGGTATCGTTCGGTAAAGGAGTCTGGTGGCCGTTTCGACCAAACGCTAAAAAATAACAACTAAGCAGACCGGGTTCGTCTTCTAGATGAACCCGGTTTTGTCATGACGTATACTAAGAGCAGATGATAAGGAGGTAGGATATGCAACACTTCAAACAATTGACTTCACGGATTTGGTATCAGACACCGGTCAGCGAGACGGATCGACCGATTCTTGCTGTCGTGCGTGGGGAGAAGCATCAATTGATGATTGATGCGGGAAACTCGTCAGCCCATGCAGCACTATTCTTAGAAGAAATGAAGAAACACGAACTTGGATCACCTGACTTATTGGCATTGACGCATTGGCACTGGGATCATATTTTTGGGATGAAACATCTCGGTCTGCCGTCAATCGCGACCAAGCAAACGATCACGCATATGAAGGAGATGCAGCCGTATGCCTGGACGGATGAAGCGTTACAAGAACGAATGGATCAAGGCATCGAGATTCCGTTTTGTGCGGACGCGATCAAGCTCGAGTTCGGAGTGACGCGCGATATCGAAATTGTCTTACCGACGATCGGCTTTGAAGGACAACTGGAGCTCGATTTAGGTGGGGTGCATTGTCAACTGATCGAAGTCGAAAATGATCACTCTCCAGGAAGTCTATTTGTCTACATTCCGGAAGAACGTGTCGTGTTCTTAGGTGACGCGATGTATGCCGATATCTTCTCACCAAGGTGGAATTATACGGTCGAACGAACGACGCGTTTACTAGCGACACTCGATCGTTTAGATGCCGACTATTATATCTGGTCGCATGGAGAAGCGATGCCGAAGTCGGAATTTGAAGAAGAGGTTCAGGTATTGCGTCGAGCCATTCGCGTAACAGAAGCGACCGGGGGACGACTGAAGGACATGCGAACCTTGTATGCAGAAGAGACCGGACGATCGTTGACAGAAGATGAGACCGAAACATTGATTTATTTCGCAAATGGAATGAAATGACAGATCATAACAAGGGATAGGATGGTGGATGTCGAAATGAATAAAGTACTACGAGTTTGTTAAAGGGAGCGGTACTGTATGACGAAGCCAAGATTCGAACGGGATGAAACCGTCGATCGCGTCTTTTTTGGGAAAGCGGGCATCTTCTCATTTTTAATCATCGTCGGAGGCATTCTATATCTACTATATGATCTGTATCTACAATGACCGGGACGCATGCGTTCCGGTTTTTTGAATTCAGGGGAGTGCACGAAAACCAGATATTGGGTAATAACTTGCGTGAGGCTGTTAGCGAAAGTGAGAGGAGATGTCGGATGAAACGAATTCAAATTGCGGATTTTGATCGACGCATGCCGTCGATTGAACTGGTCGAAAAGGATGATCACTATGAAGCGATGCTTGTTCCGAGTTATGACCATACGTATCCTTCGACACAAATCCGGACGATCCGCTTAGCGGATATCTCCGTCAATCTGATTGTGACTCCGCAAGAAACACTGCTTGTTTCTGCGCTTTTTCATAAACCGGTTCAAGTGACGGATATTGTTTCCTGGATGCAGCTGTATACGATTAGTTTTGCCCAGTCGGATGAGACTGGCTATTTCGTCGAACAAGCAGATGAAATTTTAGAAGTCGTCTTGTATCAGAAACATCCGATCGTCATCGCGACACGTGGTCAGGATCGCTTGTATTACGATACGACGGGGGCGATCGAGGTCCGACGGGCGATGAATGAATCGGTCGGCGAACGTCCGTTGCTTTATTTGAATGGGGAAGCCTGGTACGGTGTCCCACGCTTGACGTTCAATCGAGTGACGGATGAGTTGCACGTCAACGGCACATTTTTATATGCGGACTATATGGATGCACACCACGGGAAAATCGGTTTCTTCCGTGAAAATGATCCTTCTCTACCAATCGTCTTGCTTGTCGGTCAAGCCATCGTCGAAATCGAACTGACCGAGAATCCGGACGGTTCACGTGTCTTGATTTTGGAACAACCATATGACGAAGCATGAAAGTGCACAAAAACCGTTCAGCAGATGAACGGTTTTTTGATGAGACCGTGAAATCCCTTACAAAATATGCGAAGATAGTAAAGAGACAGACCAAAGGGGTTGAGGGGGACATGGCGAAAGAAACACCGCGTAATTCTAAATGGATGCGTTCCTATAATCGAGCACTCGTCTTGCGACTGATTCGGATGCATCAACCGATTTCGCGGGTCGAGTTAGCACAACGGACGAACTTGACGAAGCCGACGGTATCAAACATCGTCAGTGAATTGATTGCAGAACAACTCGTGACAGAGCGAGAGCTCGGGATATCAAACGGGGGACGAAAACCGATCATGCTCGAACTCGTCGCAACAGAACAGTACGTCATCGGCATCGATGCAACGAGTCACCAATTCATCGGTGTCGTTGCTGATTTAAGTGGGAACACGATTCATGAGTCCGAAGCCGTGGGACGCTTTGAGACGAATGAAGAACTGGTCGAAGCAATCGGACGCTTATGCGAGACCTTGATTGCACAGACAGAAGGACGAGGAACGATTCACGGCATCGGGATCTCCGTCCACGGGATGGTCAATCCGGAGACAGGTGTCATTCTTTTTGCTCCACGTTTTCACCTGCATGATGTTGAGTTGAAGGTACAACTCGAAGCACGCTTTGACTATCCTGTCTTCATCGAAAATGATGTCCGGGCACTCGCTTCGTTTGAGTTATTGTTCGGTGAAGGCGTCGGGGTCGAACAATTTTTCTATCTCTATGCTGGGGAAGGTATCGGGGGTGCTTATGTGCTCGACGGACAGCTTGTCGACGGACAACATCATATTACGGGAGAGGTCGGACATATGCGTCTTGATCTCGACGGTCCGATTTGTTCGTGCGGGAACCGGGGATGTCTAGAAGCACTAGCAGGCGAAAAAGCATTATTACGGGATTATGCGGTCGTTGATCCACAAGTCTCGACGCTTGCTGATTTGCGCAAGCGGTTGAACGAGGGAGACGAGCAGGCGGTTCGTGCGTATGAACGGGCGGGGGAATATATCGGAATCGGTGTCTTGAATACAATTCATCTCCTGAATCCACGCCGAATTTTACTTGGGGGACCAATGTTCGAGCTCGCACCGACGATCGTTGATCAAATCAAGGAACGGGTCGAGCACACGGCGTTGACCGCTGCTTCACGTGAAACCGATGTCAAGATGGTCCCATGGGGTGAAAAACAGGGAGCACTCAGTGCGGCTGCCCTTGCAACGAACAGTTTATTTCAAACGATTTAATGCACCGATTCCGTGTCTTGCGAACCAGCAGGAGATGGAATCGGTTTTGTTATTCAAAATAATTTAATGAAACCGTTTACAAATTAAAAAGTGATGTGCTATAGTCGATGTAAAGTTAGATAATAAATTTAATTTACTAAGTTCATGGTCAACTAAGTGGAGGTGGATGCAGGTTAGCAGGGGCTAATCAAGCTGAAGCAGGAAAGGGAGGCATCGCGCAATGGAACCACAAGATCCATGGGTTTCGTACCGTGAAGCTTTCGGGCGTTACGGAGCAATCCGCGGTTTTTATTTTCATCGGTCGACGCAACAGATGACAGAACAAGGTCCAGGCGATGTCCCGACAGACGAGCAGGATATCGTGCTCGTCCGACCACGACGTGACGGTGTGTTTCAATTCCGGATGTCATCGGTACAAGGGGTCCTGACGATCCGTTCATCCGAGCTACACATTCGAAAAAATGAGAGCGGATACATTGAATTACGCGCACTCATGCAACACATGCGCTCTGCCGGTTGTTTGACGCTCGGTGGGGAGTTCTATCTCTTCGTCCGACCGGACGTTGATACGCTGGCGTACCGTCTTCGATTGATTGCCCGCGTATTGATTCAGCTACAGGGAATGCCGATTCAGACGAAAGTGATCGAAGAATGGTGCAAACAAGCACAAATTGAAGGGGAACACGCTAGACGATACGCTTGACTACTTACACATAAAAGGGGAGCTCTTACATGAAATTCAAAAAAACGAAACTCGTTGCTGCAGCATCAGTCCTAACATTATCCGCATTCCTTGCTGCTTGTGGTGGCGAAGACGAGCAACAAACGAAAACGAAAGACGGCAAGACGATCGTCACATGGTGGGGCTGGGCGCCACAACCAGAAGCGGGGAAAGCAGTCGTTGATGCGTTCAACGAATCGCAAGACAAATACGTCGTTCAATTCAAACGCTACAGTGAAGACTATGAAAAACAATTACAAGTCGCGATGTTGTCAGGTAAGGGTCCAGACATCATCGGTCTAAAAGAACCGATGATCCAGCAGTACAAGGATCGTGTCGTACCGGTTGATTCGTACATGGATAAAGCAGCCGGCAAAGGCTGGAAAGACAAGTTCGTCGAGCTTGGAATCGAACAAACGACACTCGACGGTAAACAATATGCAGTGCCAATCGGTTTCACAGGTCAAGCGTACTTGATGTACAACAAGACGATGCTCGACAAATACGGCGTGACACCACCGAAGAACTACAAAGAAACAGTCAGTGCAGTCAAGAAGATCAAAGACTCAGGCGATAAAGTCATCCCACTCATGCTCGGAGCAAAAGATGCGTGGATCGATATCGACGTCTACAACGTCCTCAGTCACCAAGTGGCACCAGGCTACATCCAAAAAGTTCTTTCGGGTGAAGCGAAGTGGACAGACGACGAGATGGTCAAAACAGCGCAAATCTGGCAAGACCTCTTCAAGGATAAAGTCTTCCAAGAAGGTGCACTTGGTTTAGCGACGTACAATGACGGGATGAACCAATTCTTCGATAAAAAAGCAGCGATGTGGGTCATCGGTTCATGGGAAGCACACTCGATGACGACGAAAGAGAAAAAAGAAAAATGGAAAATCGATGATGAGCTCGGATTCGTTCCACTCCCGAACTTAGCAGGCGGAACAGAGCAACCCGTCATCGCATCGATCGACATGGCACTTGGTGTCAACAAAGAGTCAAAACAACAAGAAGGTGCAGCGGAGTTCATCGCCTTCATGAGCCAAGGAAAAGGACAAGAAGTCTACATGGGTGAGTTCGAGATGGCACCTGGAATCAAGGACGTCAAAGTCGATTCAGATGCTGCCTTCACATCGGAAGGTGAAAAAGAGTCGTACAAGATGTTGAACGACACATTAGCAAAAGCGGTTGCTAGCCGTGGTATCCGGGATACAAAATTAAACGATATCCTCGGTAAGGAACTTCAAAACATCGCGACAGGACAAGATCCGAAAGAAGCATTACAACGCGTTCAAGACGCAGCGGATCAATCAGCGAAATAAGACTCGACAGTGAAGTGGTACGCCTGCGTGCCACTTCCTGATTTTTGGACTTGAGGAAAGTGGGGAATCCATATGCAGACAGAGCGACAGGAATTGCCGATTAAACCAAAAGCAGAACCGCTCCAGCCGGTAGCGACACGTACGCCTGCGCCAAGGAAGAAAAAGAACATGAAGCGGAACATGGTCGGATGGGCTTTCGTTGCCCCGATCGTCTTGTTCGTCGTCAGCTTCATCTATTATGGGATCTTCTATAACGCCTATAACTCGTTCTTCTCGTGGGACGGAATCTCGTTTGACAAAGCGTTCGTCGGACTCGACAACTATGCTGAGATGTTCCAAGATCCAGACTTCTATCTCTCGCTGAAGAATACGTTCATCTTCACGATTTTAACAGTCACGATCCAAGCCGGTATCGGTCTTGTCTTGGCGTACTTCCTGCATACACCGGGACCAATGCGGACGGCGATGAAGTCGGTCTTCTTCTTCCCGGTCGTCTTGAGCCCTGTCGTACTCGGTGCGGCATTCTCACAAATCTATGATTTCCAGTTTGGTTACATCAATGAGTTCCTCCGTGCAATTGGTCTCGGTAGCCTCGAACAGAACTGGCTCGGTGACCCGGATATCGCGCTTTATTCCGTCATTGCAATCAACATCTTCCAGTGGACGGGTTCTTCAATGGTCATGTACTACATGGCGATGTTGACGATTGAGAAGGAAATCTTCGAAGCAGCAAAAATCGATGGAGCTGGATTCTTCCGGACACTGTGGAGCATCGTCTTCCCGAACTTGAAAGGAACGACGTTCACACTTTCGATCCTCGGTGTCATCGGTGGTCTGAAGACGTTTGACTTAGTCTGGATCACGACAGCCGGCGGACCGGGATCGTCGACGGAGTTCATTTCGACTTATCTATTCCGGAAATCGATGTTGCAACAGGAAGTCGGTTATTCGAGTGCTGTTGCCATCATCCTACTCACGATCGCCTTGCTCATCACGTACTTCCAATTGCGCGTACAAAAGAAAATGGATAACTAAGGAGGAACGACCCATGGATGTAGAATCTAAAAAAAGCCGCTGGATGATCAACCTTGTATTGGTGCTGGCATCAATCGTCTGGTTATTCCCGATTTTCGTCATGTTCAAAGAGAGTCTCCGAATCAATGGATTCGACAACTATATCGCGACATTACAAAACCCGAACTTCCCAACGTTCGTCTTCAACAGTTTCTTCGTTGCCTTCTTCATGATCATCATCTCGATCACGATTCTGGCATTCGCAGCGTTTGCTTTCTCGAAACTTGAGTTTGCTGGAAAACGCCTGTTGTTCAACATGGTCTTAGCAGGTCTGATGTTACCCGTCGCTTCGATGATCGTTCCATTGTTCTTCACGCTCCGTTCGTTTGACGGACTGAACAACCACTGGGGACTGATCGGAGCGGAAGTCGCCTTCTTCTTACCATTCGGTCTGATGCTCATTAAAGGATACTTTGATGAACTACCAAACGAACTGATGGAAGCGGCGTATATCGATGGGGCGACGATTCTTGAAGTGTTCTTCAAAGTCATGCTACCACTCGCAAAACCAGCGCTCGCAACAGCTTTAATCTATGCGTTCCTTAACTCATGGAACGAATACTTGATGGTTCTTACGTTCATGACGGATCCTGCCTATCAGACAGTGACGATGGCACCAAGTTTCTTCAAGGATGCGCTCGGTGGGGACCCAGGAAAAATCTATGCGTCACTTGTTTTGATCAGTTTACCGACGATGATCTTCTATATCTTCTTCCAACGTTTCTTCCAAAAAGGAATGACGGCGGGTGCAGTAAAATAATTGTTTTTGCGTAAGGGGGAGCACAATGTATTTAGGAGTCGATTATTATCCAGAACAAACACCACGAGCACTATGGGAGGAAGACTTCCGACTGATGAAGGAACTTGGCGTCAACGTCGTTCGTCTCGCGGAATTCGCTTGGTCGATGATGGAGCCGGAAGAAGGCGTCTATGACTTCAGCTTTTGGGATGACGTCATCGAACGCTTGAGTGCGGAAGGATTCGATATCGTACTCGGGACACCAACTGCGACACCACCGGCTTGGTTATGTACGAAGTATCCAGAAATCTTACCGGTCGATGAGAATGGTGTGACGATCAGCTTTGGTGCTCGTCGCCATTATACGGTCCACAGCGAAACGTACCAGCGTCTATCCGTCAAGATCACGGAAGAGATGGCGAAACGCTACGGTCAACATCCTCGTGTCATCGGGTGGCAAACGGATAATGAATACGGGCATGAGAAATCGGATCGTTCTTACGGCGATGTCGACCGCGCTGCTTTTCAGCGTTGGCTAGCGAACCGTTACGGAACGCTCGATGCCTTGAACGAAACATGGGGAACCGTCTTCTGGAGTCAGACGTACACGGCGTGGGAGCAAATCCCGGTACCGCGTAAAGTCTATCAGGAACACAACCCATCCTTGCTCGTCGACTTCGATCGCTTCTGTGCCGACGGCTATACGTACTACAACAAATTACAAGTTGATGTCTTACGTCGCTACATTCCAGAGGACGTCTTCATCACGCACAATCTGGTCTACAGTGACATGGCGGTCAATCAACAACAAATGGCGCAAGACCTCGATTACGTGGCGTTCGATAACTACCCAGTCTGGGGTGGACTACCGGAGCCGAACCGGTTCGAGAAGATGGCGAGTGATCACGATCTTTGCCGCTCTTCGAAGCAAGGAAAAGGGTTCTGGGTCATGGAACAGTTGAGTGGCGCACAAGGCTGGAGCAAAATCGGTTACTTGCCACGACCAGGACACATTCGCCTCTGGACGTACCAAGCGGTCGCGCGGGGAGCAGAAGCAATCGTCTACTTCCGCTTCCGGGCTGCTCATTTCGGAACAGAGGAGTTCTGTCACGGCATCATCGATCATGATGGCAAACCGAAACGGAAATTCGAAGAAGTCAAACAAATCATGACGGAACTGAATACGTATGGCGATGAGATCAACGCAAGCCGTTATGACGCGAAAGTCGGTGTCTATTTCGATCAAGAAAACGTCTGGGCGTGGACACACCAGCCACACAGTGATGCGTTTGATTTCCGGACGGAGTTCGTCCGCTTCTATGGTGGAGCGGTTCGTCAGCAAGTCGCAACCGACATCGTCTTCCCGGGTGATGATCTCTCTCGTTACAAACTGATCATCGTTCCACTCTATTTCTTAACGAATCCAACGTTCGATGATGCCTTGATTGCGTACATGGAACAAGGCGGTCACGTCATCTTCACGTACCGGACAGGTGTTAAGGATGCACGGAACCATGTTGTACCGACGACGTTACCAGGTAAGTTCGCGCCGTATGCGGGCATCGAGATCGACGAATACGAGTCACTCCAATCCGTTCAGCAACATCAGGTGACAGGCATCGGCGAGATGGCAGGACAATCCTCAACAGCCCGCCTCTGGTGTGACCTCATTACACCAACGACAGCAGAGACGCTTGCTGTTTATAAAGATACGTTCTACGAGGGTATAGCGGCTGTGACGCGCAATGCCTATAAAGGAATGATTACCTACATCGGCTCATCGATTGATGACGCGATGATCGATACGATTTACCGTCAAGCGTTCACTGAGGCCGGCATCGAGATGATCGAGGCGCCGGATCAAGTCGAAATCGTGCGTCGTCACGGCGAAACACGTGATTTCCTCTTCTTGATGAACCATGACACGAAAGAAACGCGGGACGTCACGTTAGACGGCACATACCAAGCATTGACAAAAGATGAGACATATCGTGGAACGGTCCAGCTCGCACCACTTGAGACACTGATTCTGACGACGTAAGGAGGAAGAGAACCATGGCAATCTTTGAAGTAGCAGGACGTCGTTTCGTCATCGAAGGGAAACGGGTCGCTCACGTCGTCACGATTGGTGCGAACGGTAAGCTGATTCACACGTATTTCGGTGCCAAGTTACCATATCGAGATGATTATGAAGCGTTACCGAGTCCAGTCGTCGCGCACAGTTCGTTTGAATCACCAGATGGCGTCGCGACGTACGATTTCGTTCCGTTCGGTGAGATGCTGTATACGGAGCCGACATTGAAGTCGGAACGAGAGGACGGGCAACGGATTCACCAGTTCCAGTTTGAACGCTCCGAGCAGACAGAAACGAAATTGACGTTGTGGCTGTTTGATCCCTTGCAGGAGATGCGTGTCGGGGTTCAGTACGAAGTGTTCACCGATTACGACATCATCGGTCGTTCGATCGTCGTCGAAAACACGGGACGATTACCTGTTCGTTTGACAGCAGCCCAGTCCTTTGCGATGGGACGCTGGCATCAACCGAATTTAAAACTGCATCACTTCGCTGGGATGTGGACAGGTGAGTTCAAGAAACAGATCACACCGGTGACACCAGGGCGTCAAACGATTGAAAGTCGGCGTGGGGTGACGAGTCACCAAGCGAATCCCTGGTTCGCGCTCGAGCAGGACGCGACAGAAGACAGCGGTGAAGTCGTCTACGGACATTTTGCTTATTCCGGCAACTGGGCGATTCACGTCGAACAAGATGCGTTCGGTTTTGTCCAACTGTCAGGTGGAATGAATCCGTTTGACTTCAGTTGGAAACTATCACATCAACAACAGTTGACGACACCAACGTTCTACATCGGCTATGCGGACGGGTTTGCGGATATGAGCGCCCATGCGCATGCGTTCCAGCGTGACGTCATCATGCCGCGTGCGACGGAGCGTCCAGTTCTCTATAACTCATGGGAAGCGACGTATTTCGATGTGACGGAATCTGGTCAACGTGAACTCGTTGATCTTGCGGCAGGAATCGGCTGTGAGCTGTTCGTCGTCGATGACGGTTGGTTTGGCGAACGCCATTCCGATCAAGCGGGACTCGGGGACTGGCACGTCAATCGGGAAAAATTCCCGAACGGTCTAGAGCCTTTGATCTCGTATGTGAAACAGCAAGGTTTACAATTCGGACTATGGGTCGAACCGGAGATGGTCAATCCGGATTCTGATCTATACCGGTCGCATCCAGACTGGATTTACCATGCACGGGATGCGGTTCGGACGACGTCACGGAATCAATACGTCTTGAACCTCGGATTACCAGAAGTCGAGCAGTTCATTCTCGAGATGATGGATGACTTGCTGACGCGTCACGCAATCGACTACATCAAGTGGGACATGAACCGCGCCTTCTCGGAACCGGGTGTTCCAAAAGACCAGACGGATCGCCAACAGGAATTATGGAAACGTCACGTCGATGCGTTGTACCGAATCTTTGATGAATTACGTCGCTTGCATCCGACGGTCGACTTCGAAGCCTGTGCCGGTGGTGGCGGACGGATCGACCTTGGAATCCTTTCACGGACAGAACAAGTCTGGACGAGTGATAACACCGATCCACTCGATCGCTTACAAATTCAGCACGACTTCTCGTATGCCTACAATGCGAAAATGATGAGTTGCTGGGTGACGGACGGACCGAACTGGTTAAATGGACGCAATGTACCGCTTGCAACACGCTTCGTCTCCTCGATGCAAGGCACACTCGGCATTGGTGGTAACTTAAGCGAATGGTCAACGGATGAACTTGCGGAAGCAAAAGGTTGGATTGAGACATATCAAGCGATTCGTCCGACGATTCAACGCGGTATCCAGTATCGCTTATCTGCATTTACACAACAGACGCCAAGCGTCATGCAGTATACATCAGAAGAAGAAACGGTCCTACTTGCGATCGCGCCACTTCGACAGTACGGAACACATCAGTATCACTTCAAACTAAAAGGACTCGACCCAGCAATGCGTTATCAAGTCGAGGACCGGACGTTAAGCGGCGCTTACTTGATGCAACAAGGCTTGACGTTCTCATACACGACGGACTATGAAGCCCGCTGCTTGCGGATTCAGCCGGTCCACCGTGCGCTCTCACTACTCGAATCAAAGGAGACGATCGTATGACAGACCAGACGTTAGAAGCACAATTTGAACAGCGGTTTGGCTCACCGTCGACGCATCGCTTCTTTGCACCAGGACGGATCAATTTAATCGGCGAGCATACGGATTACAATGGTGGTCACGTCTTTCCGTGCGCGTTGACGTTCGGTACACATGCGATCGCACGAAAACGAGACGATCAACGCTTCCGCTTCTACTCGTTGAATTTCGAGCAGGATGGCATCATCGAAGTCACGCTCGACGAACTCGCGTATGACGCGATGCACGGTTGGGCGAACTACGCGAAAGGTATGATTACAGTTTTACAAGAAGCAGGATACCGGATCGATACAGGATGCGACATCCTGATTCAAGGTGATATCCCGAACGGGGCTGGTCTTTCGTCATCGGCTTCGCTTGAACTCGTCATCGGTGTCTTGCTTGACCGATTATACGGATTAGAGATTCCACGTCTTGATCTCGTCCGCTTTGGACAACAAGTCGAAAATCGTTATATTGGCGTCAACAGTGGCATCATGGATCAGTTTGCGATCGGTATGGGAAAAGCGGGAGCGGGATTGTTGCTCGATTGTGAGACGCTTGACTATACGTATGCCCCACTCGATTTGACGGGGTATACGATCATCATCATGAATACGAACAAACGCCGTGAACTGGCGGATTCGAAATACAATGAACGCCGAGCGGAATGTGAGTCAGCACTCGCTTACCTCAATCAATTCACGCCACGAGAAGCGCTCGGACAATGGACGACGTCAGAATTTGCGAAAGTCGCATGGGAAGACGAACGTTTGATGCGTCGCGCCCGACACGCGATTTCAGAAAATGAACGAACGCTTCAGGCACTAGCGGCACTCGAAGCGGGAGAACTGAAGACGTTCGGTCAGTTGATGAATGCGTCACACGTCTCGTTACGGGAAGATTATGAAGTGACAGGGATTGAACTCGATACACTCGTCGAAGCCGCCTGGGAGCAACCGGGCGTGCTCGGCGCACGGATGACAGGTGCTGGTTTTGGTGGCTGTGCGATTGCGATCGTTGAAGACGAGGCAGTCGACGCGTTCAAACAAGCTGTCGGCGAACACTATGAAGCACGGATCGGATACCCGGCGACGTTTTATACGGCGACGGTCGGTGACGGAGCACGTGAAATTGAACGGGAGGTCATCTAAATGGCAACGTTAGTCGTAGGTGGAGCTGGTTATATCGGCTCCCATGCTGTCTATCAATTGATTGATGCTGGAAAGGATGTCGTCGTCATCGACCATCTGCAGTCCGGACATCGTGAAGCGGTTCACCCGCAAGCACGTTTATATGAAGGAGATATTCGCGATCGTGCTTTTCTCGATCGCGTCTTTACGGAAGAGACGATTGAACAAGTCGTTCATTTCGCTGCTTTTTCACTCGTCGGCGAGTCGATGACGGAACCATTACGCTACTTTGATAACAACGTTTACGGGACACAAGTGTTGCTCGAAGCGATGATCGCTCACGACATCAAACAGATCGTGTTCTCTTCGACGGCAGCGACATACGGTGAACAGGAACAGATGCCGATTCTCGAAACAGCGGAAACGCATCCAACGAATGCATATGGCGAGACGAAGTTGATGATGGAGAAGATGATGCGATGGTCTGAACAAGCGTATGGCTTACGTTACGTCGCGTTACGTTACTTCAATGTCGCCGGTGCACGGGCAACAGGTGAAATCGGAGAAGACCATACACCAGAAACACATTTGATTCCGCTCGTCCTTGAAGTCGCCAACCGACAACGGGCAGAAATTTCGATCTATGGCGATGATTATCCAACGCCGGATGGCACGTGCATTCGCGATTACATCCATGTTGAAGACTTGATTGATGCCCATGTACGAGCACTCGATTATTTAGCAGACGGCAACGACAGCGCAGTCTTTAACCTCGGTTCAAGCCAAGGGTTTTCCGTGCGAGAAATCATCGAAGCAGCTCGTCGTGTAACGGGACATCCGATTCCGGAACGAATCATTGAACGTCGTGCAGGGGATCCGAGTATCTTGATCGCCGGATCCGCCAAAGCAAAAGAAGTTCTCGGCTGGACACCACAACGCACCGACATCGAAACGATCATCCGTGATGCTTGGAATTGGCATGCGCACAATCCAAAAGGGTACCGGACGAGCGTTCGTTAAAGAGAGACAGAATGAGGAGAGTGACGGCGATGAATGAACTCATCCAACAGTTAGTAGCGCAAGCAATCCAGGAGCGCTTGATTGAACCGGAAGATGCGATCTACGCCCGGAACCGGATTCTAGCGCGGGTCGGTCAAGCCGATTTTGAAGAACAGACCGACGTACCATCTCGCCCGATTCCAGATATCTTGGATGACATGATTGAAGTGTTGATCGTAAGTGGGCAGTTGCCGGCGCGTCTTGAAGACAAAGAGCAGTTCGCAGCAGATGTGATGGATATCTTCGTCGCCCGTCCGTCTGACGTGACGGCGGCATTCCGTCGTCTGTACGCTGAATCACCGGTAGCGGCGACGGATTATTTTTATCAGCTCAGTCAAGCAAGTAACTACATTCAAACGAAACGGATCGCTAAGAATAAACGCTATCAAGCAGAGACGGCTTACGGGACGATCGATGTCACGATCAATTTATCGAAGCCGGAAAAAGACCCACGTGAAATCGCAGCAGCTCGGACGGAGGCACCGACGACGTCGAACTATCCGACCTGTCTGTTGTGCGTTGAAAACGTCGGCTACGCGGGGCGTGCGAATCATCCAGCCCGTGCGAATCATCGAATCGTTCCGCTGACACTGCTGGAAGAATCGTGGGCGTTACAATATTCGCCGTACGTCTATTACAACGAACATAGCATCATCTTGTCACAGGAACATCGTGATATGGTCATCAATCGGGATGCGTTTGCACGCCTGCTCGCCTTCGTTGAGCAGTTCCCACATTACTTTGCTGGTTCGAACGCTGACCTGCCGATCGTCGGCGGATCGATTCTGACGCATGATCATTATCAGGGCGGTCGCTATACGTTTGCGATGGACCGGGCAAACGCTTTAACATCTTTTACATTCCCGGATCAGCCGACAGTCACTGGTGAAACATTACACTGGCCACTGAGTGTGTTGCGTCTGAAGAGTGAAGATGCGTCGGCACTACTCGATGCTGCGACGACCGTTTATGAGACGTGGTTGACGTATACGGATGAGAGCCAAGAGATCCGTTCACATACCGGTGAGACGCGACACAATACGGTGACGCCGATCGCCCGTCAACGTGATGGACAATTCGAGCTCGATCTCGTCTTACGGAACAACCGGACGTCAGCAGAACATCCGGACGGTATTTTCCATACACATGCCGATATTCACCACATCAAGCGGGAAAATATCGGTTTGATCGAAGTGATGGGACTGGCGGTCTTACCGGCACGTTTACTCCAAGAGTTGCAACAGGTCGAACAGTTCATCACAGGTGAAGTCGACGAAGTGGCAGTCGCGCATGCTGACTGGGCGCAAGAACTAAAACAAGCGTATGACGGTCAAGATGTCACGATGTACGTCGAGAAAGCGGTCGCTGCGAAATTCGTACGTGGTCTCGAGGACTGTGGCGTCTTTAAACAGACGGAAGCAGGTCAGGCGGCGTTCGGACGATTCGTTCAACTCGTGACGCGCCAACCGGTGGAGGAACAACGATGACACAACTACTTGAGAAAGAGTTGATCCGACATACGTTACGCCAGGAAGGCATCGAAGTGACACTCTGGAACTACGGCGGCATCATCCAAGATATCCGGACGACCGATCGGGAGGGGCATTTGGAAAGTGTCGTCCTCGGTCTTGAAACGGTGAAAGATTATCAACAGCACTCGCCTTACTTCGGGGCAATCGTCGGACGCGTCGCTGGTCGAATCGGACAAGCACGCTTCGAAGTAGCGGGAGAGGACTATCCGCTCGTCGCAAACGACGGCGCGAATCATCTACATGGTGGGATTCACGGATTCGATCAAGCATGGTTCGATGTCATTGAAGCGACGGATACATTGTTCCATTTGCGCTTGAACAGTCCGGATGGAGAAGAAGGTTATCCGGGAACGGTCACACTCGACGTGTATTATCGATTAGAGGGAACGACACTGACGCTTGAGATGACGGCCGTGACGGATCAGACGACACCCCTCAATCTGACGAATCATACGTACTTCAACTTATCGGGAAATGCGAAGCGGGATGTGTTGGATCATGTCTTGACGTTACCAAGCGACTGCTACTTACCGGTCCAGCCAGACGGCTTGCCGACAGGGGAACAACGGGACGTCTCCGGAACCCCGTTCGATTTCCGGAACGGTCAGTCGATTCGTGACGGGATTACGCTTGAGCATCCCGAGACGATTGCTGTCGGAAACGGCTACGATCATCCGTTCATTTTACGAGAGGATACGCTACGACTGGTAGATCCAGTGTCCGGTCGTATCGTCGACGTCACGACGAATCAGCCGGCGGTCGTGCTCTATACCGGAACGCAACTGCTGACCGATTATACGGTTCATGGTGTTCCTGCTCGACCATCACTTGGTTTATGCCTTGAAGTACAAGTGCATCCGAATGCAGTCCATGAACCCGATTTTCCATCGATCTTGTTGTCACCCGGTGAGATATATCACTGGAAAACAGCTTATCGCTTTGGCGTAATATCTTGATGGATTCGAAGAAGAAGCCCCACTTTCCGTGTCTGGTTGGACAGGAAAGTGGGGCTTTTTGTGTATAGAAGGAAATCGGGAAGAAAAGTGCGAAAGGTGATACTAAACCATAATGAAAGGAGGGCTTTCCATGCAGTATGCCGCTACTCCTTGTCTCGTTTTTTCGGGACAAGCCAAGCAGGCGATCGTTTACTACGAAAACGTATTTGCGATGACACGTCGTCGTCTCTTACTCGATGAAGCAGGAGATACCGTCTACCACGCACATTTATCCAATGGTGCGTTTGAATTGATGCTCTGGGACGAGAGTGCCGCGCCGAATACCTCTTCTTCGCTCCATCTGTTGTTGACTTTTACGTCGCTTGAAGAGCTCGAGCAAGTGTATCTACGATTGACGACAGACGGTCAAATCGTCACACTCCTTGCTGTAGCAGACTTTGGAGGTTGGTATGCGCAAGTCCGCGATCCGTTCGGGATTCTGTTCGCTCTATCTTTCAGCGAAGAGGGACGAGAATCAGAGGCGTTGCTCGAGCGCGAGTAGTGTCCGCTTCATATTCAGACCACCATGATAGCCGAGCAGATCGCCTTTTTTGCCGATGATCCGGTGACATGGGATCGCGAGCAGTAATCGATTTTTTCCAATTGCTGTGCCAATTGCGCGAGTCGCGTTCGGTCGAAATAGACGTTCCGCGATATCGGAGTAAGTGGCGGTTTGACCGTACGGTACCGCGCGTAAAGCATGCCAGACTTCAAGTTGAAACGGGGTACCGACTGGTGCGATTGGAAAGGACAGTGTCGTCGACTGCTGATTCAGATAAGCCAGTAGCTGCTCCGTATACGGAGCAAGCGCGGTGTCAGAAGCAATCCGCTCGGCTCGGGGGAAGTGTTTCCGCGACCAGTCGTCGAATAAATCCTCCGGTTCATCCCAAGCGCCGACATAACAGAGACCATCTGCTGTAGCGGCGACCGGAAACGTATGCGTATTCCAGTGTAAATGAGTGAAGTACAGTTCCATGACATGTTTTCCTTTCTACACGAAATGAAGTGATGAATCAGAAAGAGGTGCTTCTGACGCAGAGGCACCTCTTTTGGATTACGCGCGCGAACCGACTTGTTGCCGCGGTGGAAGATGGATTGATTGACCAAATAAGGCTTCCATCGATTCCGTCACTGCTTCGCCCCGACTCGGATGGGCCATGACAGGGAAGAGAAGATCCTCCCGTTTTGCTGTCAGTTCCAGCGCTTGTGTAAATTGTCCGACGAGACGATGAGCATCGTCCCCGATCATGTGAATACCAAGGATTAGTGATGTCTGCTCGTCAGCGATGACCTTGACGAACCCACTGCCACCTTCGATCGTCGTCGCTCCGTTTGCATTCAGTGGGAATTGTCCGCTCTGAACAGCATGTCCGGCTTCGACTGCATCTTGTTCTGTCATCCCGACCGAAGCGATCGGTGGGAAGGTCCGTAGAACCGTCGGATAATACGGTGTCGTTGAATCGACGTCTTGACCGGACAGATGCACTGCCGTCCGCTTCGCTTCATGAATCGCACGGATGGCAAGCTGTGGACCCGGTGTGACATCACCGATTGCGTAAATATGCGGTTGATTCGTTCGTCCATTTACGTCAACTGGAATCGTCCCGTCTTCCGCAAGCGTCACACCAATCCGTTCGAGACCGAGTGTCAAACTGTTCGGGATCCGGGAAAGGGACTGGAACAGATAGGCACCCTGATAGGCGACTTCTTCTCCGTTTTTCATGACGGTGACGGTCGCGTCCGATGAAGCCTCGATACGTGTCACGACATCCGACACGAGACGGATTTTTTGTTTTTTGAATGTCCGCTTCAGTTCCTTTTCAAGGCTTGGTTCGAGTGACAATTGATCCGCGAACAACGTCACCTCTGTCCCAAGTGCATGGAAACAGGCGGCAGCTTCGAGTGCTAACGTGTCAGATCCAATGATCAATAAGCTTTCTGGTAGTTGCTCGAGTTGATAAAGCTGTTCGGCATTCAAACGGCACGATTCCTCGTGCTGGATGCTGTGACTACCGGTCGCAATGATAACGTCTTGAAACCGGTACGTATCGAACTGATGTCCCGACTCGACGCCGATCCGGTCCTCTGACAGGAAGGAGGCTGCACCAGAGATATGCTCAATCTGGTTCGCCTGACAGAGGGCGACCACTCCTTGACGTAATTGCTGCACGACACGATTCCGGTAAGCATTCAGTTTACTGAAGTCATGGACAGCAGGGGCGGTGAATCCAAGGTCTTCAAGGTGCGGCAAGCGTAACATCTCTTCTGCCGCATGCGCATAGACCTTTGACGGGATACAGCCTCGGTTCAGACACAGTCCACCGAGTTCAGCTTGTTCGATCAATGTAACGTTTCGACCGCCTTGTGCTGCGCGGATCGCTGCCGTGTAACCTGCAGGACCTCCACCGATGATCAGGAGATCCCGTTCTTGTGTAAGTTCGCCAACAACCATGTTAGATCAACTCCAAAAGTAGGGTGGTCGGTTGTTCAATCAGTGACACGAATCGGTTCGTAAAAGCAACAGCCGTTGCCCCGTCTGCGACACGATGATCGAACGACATCGACAAATTCATCATCGAGCGAACGACGATTTGATCGTTCTCATCGACACAGGCTCGTTTTTTCGTCTTATGGAAGGCAATCAGTGCTGTCTCCGGATAGTTGATGATTGGTGTTGCTCCCGTACTGCCGAGCGGACCCACATTACTCATCGTAAAGGTGCTTGGTTTTAAGTCCGCTGCCCGCAATGCACCGTTTTGAGCACGTTGTTGCAGCGCGACCAGTTGTTCATGCAATTCCGTCAGTGAGAGCTGATCGGCATGACGGATGACCGGAACCATCAACCCATCCGGTGTCTCTGTTGCCATGCCGAAGTGGAAATCTTGCTCTAATCGAATACACGCATTCGTTTCATCAAGCTTGGCATGAAAGACAGGATATTCTTTTAAGGCAACGATCAAAGCTTTGATGAAGAAAGCGTTGACGTTGATGTTTCGTCCAGCTGCTTTCCATTCGGCACGTAGTGCGAGTAAACGCGTCATGTCGACTTCCTCGAAGTGAGTGACATGGGGAATCGTGTACAGCGATTGGGTCATCTTTTTCGCGATTTGCTTGCGAATGCCGCGGAACGGAATCGTTTCCGGTGTTGTTTCTTGGTACGTGACCTCTTCAATAATCGGCGCAGCTGTCTCTTGTGGAGCAGTAGCAGCCTGGACGAAGCGGAGTACATCGTCCTCCGAGACTCGACCTGATGGATCGGAAGCCGTGACAGCTTCGATATCAATCCCGTGATCACGGGCGATTTTTCGCGTATACGGTGTCGCAAGGACACGTTTTGCTGGAGAAATTTGAACAGGTGGGGCGGTGACAGCAACCGATGCTGGTTCAGGAGCAGACGACGCTTCAGGTGTTACCGCGACCGGCATGTCGGAAGCGTTACTTGCTTCGATGTGCAATAACGTCGTACCGACTTGTACCGTCTGACCGACCGGGATGATGATTTCCTTGACGATTCCGGAAACGGGAGCCGGTAGTTCGGCGACCATCTTATCGGTCGCGACCTCGACGACCGGTTGATCCGTCGTGACATGGTCTCCGACTTGAACGAGGTAATGGGCGATTTCACCTTCTGTCATCCCTTCACCGACATCATGTAATTTAACTTCGATCATGGCATTCAGCTCCTTAAAACTCGACCGTACGCTGAATCGTCGCAAGGACACGTTCTGGCGTCGGAATGTAATGGTCTTCGAGGGCGAACAGCGGAACGGGAACATCAAAACCGGTCACGCGGGCAATCGGTGCCCGTAAATAAAGAAACGCCGTATCGTTGATCAACGTCACGAGATCATTACCGAGACCACCCATCGCTGCGGCTTCATGCACGATGACGGCACGACCTGTCTTTTGAACGGAAGCAGCGATCGTTTCCCGGTCGAGCGGATAGAGCGTCCGTAAGTCGAGTACTTCGCAAGAGATGCCGCGTTCCTGTGCAGCCGTTGCTGCCTTTTGAGCTACTTGAACCATTGCCCCCCAGGCAATTAACGTCACGTCTGTTCCTTCGCTGACGCAGCGTGCTTTTCCAATCTCAACGGTATACGATTCGCTCGGTACGACTTCTTTGAATGAGCGATAACTGCGCATCGACTCAAGGAACAACACGGGATCTGGATCTTCAATCGCAGCAATCAATAACCCTTTTGCATCGTATGGTGTTGCCGGGCAGACAACCTTGAGACCAGGCATCGATGTAAAGAGCGCTTCTGTGCTGTCGGAATGGATTTCCGGTGCCCGGATGCCGGCACCATAAGGCGCACGGATGACCATCGGCACACTGTACCGTCCCATCGTCCGCATCCGGATACGGGAGACGTGAGTCATGATTTGTTCATAGGCAGGGTAGATGAAGCCGAGAAATTGAATCTCGACGATCGGTTTAAAGCCATTGATGGCAAGACCGATCGACGTACCGACGATGCCAGCTTCGCTAAGCGGTGTATCGACGATCCGGTCTTCCCCGAATTCTTCCTGTAAGCCGTCTGTCGCTCGGAAGACACCACCGTTTTTTCCGACGTCTTCTCCAAGAACGAGCGTTGTCTCATCCTCCGACAATTTTGTCCGCAGGGCATCCGTGACAGCTTGAACGAGTGTCATTTCTGTTTGACGATTGATTGGTGTTGCCATCTCATTTCCCCCTTGCTAGCAGATACGCTTCTTTTTGTTGCTGGACATCAACCGGTAAGGTCGCGTACGTATGGTCGAACAAGTCATTGATGTCTGGTGCCTTGAATTGCTCCATCGCAACTACTGCCGCTTCTACTTCTGTCTGGTGCCGTTCCTGCAGCTGTTGCATCCAGGTTTCGTCAAAGTAGCCTTGATGTTTTAAGAACTGTTCGAGTCGATCGAGCGGATCGACCCGATCACGCGAACGGGCTTGATCACGATATTTCGTTGGATCATCTGCTGTCGTATGGGCACCAAATCGCCATGTGACGGCTTCAATCAATGTTGGTCCACCACCAGAACGGGCACGCGCAACGGCTGCTTGCATCGTGAAATAGACGGCAAAGGCATCGTTCCCATCGATCCGGACGCTTGGCATCCCGTAGGCAATCGCTTTTTGTGCGATCGTTTCGGAATGCATCTGTTTTTCGATCGGAACAGAAATCGCGAATTGATTGTTTTGGTTGAACAGAATGACTGGTGCTTGGAAGACACTCGCGAAGTTCATTCCTTCGTGGAAGTCGCCTTCAGACGTCGCCCCGTCACCAAAGTAGGCGACCGCAACGTTCGTCGTACCTTTTCGTTTTTCCGCCCACGCGGCGCCGACGGCATGCGGAATTTGCGTCGCAATCGGAACGGCAGGAGGGAAGATGTGTTTCTCAGATGGCACGCAACCTTCGACACGACCGTTCCAGTAGAGAAGCGTCCGCACCATGTCGGCACCGAACGTCAACGTCGCACCGTGATCTCGGTATGTCGGGAATAACCAGTCCTGATCGGACAACGCCAGTGCACTACCGACTTGCGCCGCCTCTTGTCCTTCGAACGGTGCATAAGTGCCGAGGCGCCCTTGGCGTTGTAAGTTGATCGCCTTCCGGTCGAACGTCCGGATCCGGTGCATCTGTTCATATAGGGTGAGGGCGAGCTCTTTCGTCAGATCGTGTTCTTTTGATGCGTCGATGATACGACCTTCTTCATCGATGATGCGTTGAATCGGAAAATGTTGCTCCATGTCAGTCCCTCCTTCAGTGGTTACGGATATCCCATTTTGGCTTTGTCGTATTCGTGAAGATGTTGTTGTGTTTCGCCCGGATCTGCATCCGTTTTTCACACATCCGGTTCGCTGCTTCGACCGTCGTGATGTTTTCTGCTTGCGACTCCTTGAAGACTTCGAGCACTGCGTCATAGATGTGACGCGTCTTCAGGAGAACCCGTTCATGATTTGCTCCGTACAGTTCGTCAGCAACTTGGATCAACCCACCACCGTTGACGATATAGTCTGGTGCATACAAGATGCCGCGATCCATCAAGACGTGAGCGAGCTGTTCATCTGCAAGTTGATTGTTCGCCGAACCACAGATGGCTTTGCACGGTAAGAGCGCGATGTTTTGAGCGTGAATGACACCGCCGTATGCACATGGAACGAAAATATCAGCGTCTGTTAAATGGATTTCGTGAGGCGAGACGACGCGAACCGTGCCAGGTGCCATTTCGGCTTGGGTCACGATTGCTGCGAGCGCTGCTTCGTTGACGTCTGAAACATAAATCGTCGCACCGGCGAGTAACAGTTGTTCTGCAACCTTGAAGCCGACCTTTCCAAGTCCTTGAATCGCATAAGTCGCGCGACTTAAGTCGTCCGAACCGAATAACATCTCGATCGTCGCCCGCAGTCCGTAGACGACGCCTTCAGCCGTCGGAATCGATGAATCACCACTCCCGCCAAAGGCTTCCGGAATGCCGACGATCCGTGACGTTTCTCGGCTAGCGTGAACGAAATCATCCATCGTCGTGCCCATGTCCGTTCCGGTGTAAAAACGTCCACCGAGCGAATCAACGAAACGACCGAAGGCGCGGAAAAGCTCTGGTGATTTATCCGTTGCCGGATTGCCGATGATGACGGCTTTACCGCCACCAAAATCAACATCAGCGGCAGCGCATTTATACGTCATGCCACGCGACAGGCGGAGGACATCGTCAAGTGCTTCATCGACAGAAGCGTAAGGCGCCATGCGGCAACCACCGAGAGCGGGGCCGAGCGTCGTATCGTGGATGGCGATGATCGCTTGTAACCCTGAGACAGGATCGTTACAAAAGACGACTTGTTCGTGACCCGCGATTTTTTCCATGATCGAGAGCGTTGGATTCGTAGATGGGTTTAACATGTTCATAGTAGAGTCCTCCTCTATCAAATATAAGTAAGCGCTTTCATTTTGTTGGAGCATTCACTTGCAATTTTTCTTGAATTTGGCTTTTTTCTAAAATGAATTGTGTCACTTCCCCTGTACCGATGATCGATTGTCCATCTCGGACTTCGATGTCAGCGTCAACGCGACGTGCTGTGACGCATGTTACTGTAGCGGTCACGATCAATCGTGCGCCTTCTGCTGCCATGCCAAGATGCTTCAACGAAACCGCACCCCCGACACCTTCTTCGTCTGCCTCTAGGTAAGGCAGGATGAGTTGACGTGCTGCCCATTCCATATGGTAGACCATCGAAACGGTGGAGTATGCTGGATGAACCAATTGACCTTCGAACCGTGCAAACATATCTTGCGAGACGACCGCTTGAATCTCTGCTGTATCCCCGACAGCTAAACCTGGTTTCATCGTGATCCCCCTTCACTACAACGAATCCTCATTCAATCAAGTGGTCTTACCAAAAATAGTATAACACTTGTCACACGATATTTTATCAACCCGTTACAAAATGAGCAAATCATTTCAGAAATATTTTCCAAAAAAAGACTCTTGATCATGAAAAATAGCTTTATAAGCCAATTGATTTACTGATAAAGTGCGTTGAAGTGATAAAGTGAGAATCGTTTGGGAGCATTTAACAAAACAAGATTGACAACATTGTGAACGTATCGTACGTTAAACATATAACTAAAAATAAACGACCGTTTAATTATTGTATACATGATGAGGAGGTGCAGGTATGTACGATCAACATCACGAAACGATGAATGCGCAAACGCGGGAGCAGCTGCAGATGGAGCAATTACGTCAAACGATGGAACACGTCACGCGCGTCCCGTTCTATCAAGAACGTCTGCAGACATTGCAGATGACGGCACATGATTTTCAAACGATCGAAGATCTACGAAAATTTCCGTTCACACGCAAGCAAGATTTACGCGATCATTATCCGTTCGGGTTATTTGCGGTCGAACGAGAACAGGTCACCCGAATTCACGCCTCGTCTGGTACGAGTGGTAAACCGACCGTCGTCGGGTATACGCAAGAAGATTTAGACGACTGGGCAGGTGCCGTGGCACGTAGTTTAGTCTTAGCCGGTGGATCACCAGCCGACTTGTTGCACAATGCATACGGCTACGGACTGTTCACAGGTGGACTCGGTCTTCATGCAGGTGCTGAAAAACTAGGTATGACAATCCTGCCGATTTCCGGCGGCAACACGGATCGCCAAATCACATTGATCGAGGATTTCCGACCGGATGGCATCTGTGGAACACCTTCTTATATCTTGCGATTAGCAGAACGCATGATCGAACGGGGCATCGATCCACGAAAGACAAGCATGCGTTACGGCATCTTCGGAGCTGAACCCTGGTCGGAAGAGATGCGTCAGACACTCGAACAGACCTTTGATCTACAGGCATTCGATATTTATGGACTCAGTGAAATCATGGGACCAGGTGTCGCGATGGAATGTCAGGAGCAGGCAGGTCTGCATATCATGGATGACTTATTCATTACGGAAGTCATCGATCCCGTTACGGGGGAACCGATACCAGATGGCATGGTCGGGGAACTCGTTTTTACAAGCTTAAAAAAGAAAGCGCTTCCAATTATTCGCTACCGGACGGGGGACTTAGCATCGATCACGCATGAGGCGTGTGCTTGTGGTCGGACGACGACACGGATGTCACGTGTCAAAGGTCGGACAGACGACATGCTGATTATCCGAGGGGTCAACGTCTTTCCGTCAGAAATCGAGCGAGTCTTGCTCCAACAACCGGACGTGACGCCACATTATCAAATCCATCTCGTGCGTAAAGCGGGACTCGATGCCGTTGAGCTACATATCGAATTCGAAAATATCTCGGAGCAACAAATGCGTTCGATATGTGACGCCATCAAGTCGGAATGTCTCATTTCTATTGATCTCGTCTGTCACCCGCATCAAGGGTTACCACGATCGGAAGGGAAAGCCGTTCGAATCGTTGATCGACGCTCGACATCACTCGTCTGATTCAAAGGAGGAACTAGCATGTATGATGCAACACAACTGTTCGAACCCGTCCAACTGACGGAAGAGGAAAAATTGGCTCGCTTTAAGGAGCGGATCGAGCAAGGTGAAAAAATCGAAGCCGATGACTGGATGCCTGCTTTTTACCGGGACACGCTGATTAAATTGATTTCGATGCACGGTATCAGTGAAATCATGGGTGCACTTCCGGAAAAAGAATGGGTTCCAAAAGCACCATCACTTCGCCGGAAGCTTGGCATCATGGCGAAGGTCCAGGATGAGATGGGGCATGGACAACTGTTGCTTCGTGTCGTCGAGGATTTGATGAAACCGTATGGCAAGACACGCGGGGATTTGATGGATGATTTGTTCACAGGACGATTGAAGTTCCACAACGTCTTCCACATGCCGACGCGGTCATGGGCTGATGCCGGGGTGATCGGTTGGCTCGTCGATGGCGCGGCGATCATCACGCAGACGAACATGCTCGGTGCTTCATATGGACCTTACGCACGGGCTTTGCAACGGATCTGTGCGGAAGAGGTCTTCCATGCGCAACACGGAGAGTCGATCATCATGGCACTCGCGGAAGGGACACCGGAACAGCGGGCGATGATTCAGGAATCACTGGATGAGTGGTGGGAATCCTTGTTGATGTTCTTTGGACCAGCCTCGAAAGAGACGACTGGGACATCGAAACAGGACGTGACGATCGCCTATAAGATTCGGACGAAAACGAATGAAGAGTTACGGCAAAACTTCTTTACGAAGTACGTACCACGGATTCGTTCACTCGGACTCGTCATTCCGGATCCGACGTTACGTTTTGATGAAGAGACAGGGCAGTGGGAATATGCACAGCCAGACTGGACAAAATTCAAGACGATCATCCAAGGGGGAGGACCACGTTCGAAAGAGCGACTGGACTTGCGCCGGACATCTTATGAAAATAACGCCTGGGTACGGGATGCACTCGCTGAAACGAAGGCATGAGAGGGGAAAGTACGATGAACGAGACGTTTTATCACGAATTCGAAGTCTTTAGCAAACGGACGCCGAACGCGGCGTTCACCCATCAATTCAGCTTGCTCGCTCCGAATAAGGAGATGGCACTGTTGATGGCGCAAGAAAACTTCATGCGTCGGGAACCGGTCGTCGACATCTGGGTCGTCAAACGCGAAGATATCCGTGGTTTATCACCCGATGAGAAGCAGATGTTACAACGCCTTGATAATAAGGACTACCGGACGACGAAAGGGTACGGCTACTTGAAGAAAAAATGGCGTCATTACGAGCAACAGATGCTCGATGAAAAAGAGATCATGTCTTGGCAAGGAGGCGATTCCAAATGACGGAACAAGAACGGACGGCACTCGCCTCCTTACTCTATCAACTCGCGGATGATGATTTCCTTTACGCGTATCGTGGTTCGGAATGGCTCGGACTCGCACCGCATATCGAAGAGGACGTCGCTTCGTCTTCGATTGCGCAAGATTCAATGGGACACGCGGCGATGTATTACCAACTCCTCGAAGAACTCGGCGAAGGAAATGCTGATGCATTAGCTCATGTCCGACTAGCGCATGAACGGAAGAATTCGATTCTCGTCGAACGTGTCAACGGACCTGGCTACTACATGGAGAAGCCTGAATATGACTGGGCATTCGCCGTCGTACGGAACTATTGCTACACGGTCGCGAAAAAGATCCGGATTGATGCTTTGAAGTCGAGCAGTTACGAGCCACTCGCTGCGGCTGCCGTCAAGATCAACATGGAGTTGTACTATCATTTGCTGCACTGGCAAACGTGGTTTACCCAGCTTTATCAATCGACGGAGACGGCGCGGCAGAAGATGGATGCAGCCCTAGAAAAAGTCCTCTATGACTTCGGTGACATGTTCGATTATGGCGAACACGGTCAATTGATCGAAGAGATGCGGTTGATCGAAGGGCAAGGCATTTTACTCGATCGTTGGTATCAGACGATCACACCGTTACTCGTCGAATTGAACGTGACGCTTCCGGAAATGCAGATGACACGTAACGGGCGGGACGGCGATCACACGGAAGATTTGAACGACGCGCTTGCGACACTCGGAGAAGTCTACTTGATCGATCAGACGGCGACGTGGTGAAAGGAGAGGGAAGCATGACGACGACACTCCAGGATGCAATCCGGGAAGCCCTGAACGGGGTGAAGGATCCGGAAATTGATAGCGTCAGTATTTTAGATATTGGCATGGTCGAGACGATGGACGCGGAGGCGACGGAGCATGGTTACCTGGTGCGCGTCACGCTTCTCCCGACGTTCCTCGGTTGTCCGGCGCTTGAAATCATCAAAAAAAATACCGAATCTGCCTTGCAGGTGATTCCGAACGTCGAACAGGTCGACGTCCAGTTCCGATTTGATCCACCGTGGACATCGGACCGGATCACGGAACAAGGCATGCAAGGATTGAAGGAATTCGGTATCGCTCCTCCTCGGTTTGAGCAAGGGAAGTGGGAGATTGACTGTCCGTATTGTGGATCGACGTATGTGACGATGGAAAACTTATTCGGACCGACAGCATGTCGAAGTATTCTCTACTGTAAATCGTGTAAAAATCCATTCGAGGCGATGAAACCCGTCTCTACTCTCATGTGAAGGAAGGTAATCAAGATGGCAAAATTAATCGCACTGTACAAACACCCAGAAAACAAGGAAGCATTCGATCAGCACTATTTTGAGGTCCATGGTCCATTGACAGCAAAAATTCCAGGACTGCAAGAAATGAATGTCACGAAAATCGTCGGCTCACCAATGGGCGGAGACGGAAAGTATTACTTGATGTGCGAGATGGTCTATGAAAGTCAGGAAGCGATGCAAGCAGGCATGCGTTCGCTCGAAGGAAAAGTATCCGGGAAAGACTTGATGAGCTTTGCGGGGGATCTCGTCACATTGATGATTGGTGAAGATGTCCATGCCGACACAACAGTACGTTAAGACGGAAATGGTCGATCGGATTGGTCGGATTCGACTCGACCGAACGGCACGATACAATGCGCTGAACCGGACGATGGTCCGGGAAATCGTCGAGGCGATGGAGACGTTCGACCGAGACGAACGGGTGACGGTCATCGTCTTGACTGGAAACGGAAAATCGTTCTCAGCGGGCGCCGATATCGAGGAGATGCTCGAGGCGACACCGATCTCGATGGAACTCCTCGATCCGTTCGCGGACTGGGACCGAATCAGCCGAATCAAAAAGCCGATCATCGCAGGTGTCCATGGTTTCGTCCTTGGCGGCGGTTTTGAACTGGCACTCGCTTGTGATTTAATCTACGCCGATCCTGAGACACAGTTTGGATTCCCGGAAGTTGGACTCGGCGTCATGCCGGGAGCAGGCGGGACGCAGCGCTTGACGAAATGCATCGGTCGAACGCGGGCGCTCGAGTGGCTCTTCACCGGCGACCGGATGAAGGCAGAGGAAGCGGAACGACTTGGTATCATCAACCGGGTGACGGCTGATGTCGAAGCGACGGTGCTGGCAATGGCAGAGCGGTTATCGAACCAACCGAGCATGGCGTTGCGGTTGATCAAGGACGCGGCAAACAAAGCCGTCGATTTATCGTTACAGGATGGGATGGAGCACGAACGCCGTAACTTCTATCTCTTGTTCGCGACAGCCGATCAAACAGAAGGCATGCAAGCATTTCTCGAAAAACGATCACCGATTTTCAATCAACAGGAACAGGAGTGAATACAATGTCGACAGTACATGAAAAAACACTTGAAATGAAACGGTCCGTCTATCACTTGCTCATCAACGGCGAACAGGTCGAGGGCGCAACAGGCGAGACGTTCAAAACATACAATCCGGCGACAGGTGAAGTGATCGCGGAAGTCGCAAAAGCGTCGAAGGAAGACGCCGATCGTGCTGTTCAAGCGGCACGCGATGCGTTTGATCACGGGAAGTGGAAGATGTGGCCGGTCGGGCGCCGGGCACAAATCTTGAATAAGATTGCGAGCATCATGCGTTCCCGCTTCAACGAAATCGTCGAACTGGAGATTCTTGATACGGGGAAATCACTGGCGGCGGCGCAAGGACAAGTCACACAAGCGATTGAAGACTTTGAATTCTATGCGGGTGCGATCGTCGGTCATCGTGGTGTCGTCAATAACGTACCGGGGCAATTCCATAACTACACGGAAAAAGAAGCAGTCGGTGTCTGTGCACAAATTATTCCGTGGAACTATCCGTTGATGATGGCAGCTTGGAAAGTCGCACCAGCAATCGCCGTCGGTTGCTCGGTCGTCGTCAAACCAGCGACATTGACACCGTTGACAGCAATCATTCTCGGTGAGATTTGTCTAGAGGCTGGCGTACCAGCAGGTGTCGTCAACGTCATCCCGGGATCCGGACGCGAGATCGGCAACCATCTCGTCGAGCATCCTCACGTCGATAAAGTCGCCTTCACGGGCTCGACGCCAGTCGGAAAAGACATCATGGGACGTGCGTCCGAGACGCTAAAACGAGTCACACTCGAACTCGGTGGGAAATCACCGAACATCGTCTTTGAAGACGCGGACGTGACAGCAGCCGTTGATGGTTCGTTGTTCGGGATTTTCTATAACAGCGGTCAATCGTGTGAAGCGCGCTCGCGCCTGTATGTCCACGAGGAGATCTACGAAGCGTTCATGGAACAATTCGTCGCAAAAACAAAACAACTCGTCCTCGGTAACCCATTCGATAAAGGGACACACGTTGGAGCGATCATCGACCAACAGCAAGTCGATGTCATCGATGGATACGTCCAGTCGGCGAAAGCGGACGGGGCAACGATCGTCACAGGAGGTCATGCGACAGCACCAGAAGGATACGAAAAAGGCTTCTGGTACGCACCGACAATCATCACGGACGTCACACATGAGATGAAAGCGGTCAATGAAGAAATATTCGGACCGGTCGTCGTCGTCATGCCGTTCAAAGATGAAAAAGAAGCGATTCGTCTAGCAAACGATACATCATTTGGACTCGGCTCAGCTGTTTGGACGAAAGATGGCGCGAAAGCGACACGTGTCGCGAATCAAATCAAAGCCGGCATCGTCATGGTCAACTGTCCGTTCTCTGCTTTCCCGGGTACACCGTTTGGTGGCTATAAACAATCAGGCTTCGGTCGAGAACTCTGTATCGAGACGCTTGATCTGTACACGGAAACAAAAAGTATCTTGTCGTATTACGGCAGTCGTCCACTCAATCCGTTCGGACTATAAGCAAGAGGGAAGGCTGGAGTTCCGTCGGGAAGTCCAGCCTTTTTTAACAGCACAGGGGATAAGGGGGAATTCAGATGGTAGAACAAATCGTCGTCGTCGGATCCGGCGTCATGGGACGTGGTATCGCTTATGTTGCCGCACACCGCGGATTTCAGGTGACACTCGTTGATATCAAAGAGGAATACGTCAAAGGAGCACTGCAAGAATTAGAACGAATCGCGGAAAAAGGCATCATCCGTGGCAAGATGACGACAAGTGAAGTCGAGGGACTGTTCGATCGGCTGCGTCTGTCAACCGATCTAGCCGAGGCGGCACAACAAGCGGATCTCGTCATTGAAGCAGTACCGGAACAACTCAGCATCAAACAGCAAGTCTTTGAAACGCTAGAAGCGAATGCACGTCCGGACTGTTATTTCGCAACGAACACGTCGACGATGAGTCCGACGGAGATCGCCTCCTTTACGAACCGGGCGGACCGGATCATGGCGATGCATTTCTTCAATCCGGTCCATCTGATGCCACTGATCGAGCTCGTTCGTGGTCTTGAGACATCGGATGAGACGGTCGCAGCTCTTGAGCAGGTAGCGCGTCAGATGCAGAAGGAAACGGTCGTCATCCGTGAGTTTCCTGGGTTCGTGACTTCGCGGATCAGTGCGCTCGTCGGAAACGAAGCGTTCTACATGTTACAAGAAGGACTCGGGACACCAGAAGAGATTGATAAAGCGATCAAACTCGGCTTAAACTATCCGATGGGACCATTCGAACTCGGGGACTTGGTCGGACTTGATACTCGGCTCCACAACTTAAAGTATCTGCATGAGAAGCTCGGCGAAAAATACCGTCCGGCACCACTGCTCGAACAGTATGTCAAAGCCGGACGACTCGGTCGTAAAACAGGTCGTGGCGTCTATGACTATACGAATCGCGAGGTGACATCATGAAACGGGTCGCCATCATCGATGCCGTTCGGACACCGATCGGTCGCTATAACGGCGCGTTGCGTCAGGTTCGTCCAGATGACTTAGGAGCACGTGTCATCGAAGCGTTGCTTGAGCGTAATCCACAAGTCGATCCGAAGACGATCGAGGAAGTCATTTTTGGCAATGCGAATCAGGCGGGAGAAGACAATCGCAACGTCGCGCGGATGTCTGGACTATTGGCGGGTCTACCGGTCGAAGTCGCCGGTACGACGATCAATCGCTTATGTGGATCAGGACTGGATGCCGTCATCGCGGCGGCGCGTGGGATTGCCTTAGGTGAAGGTGATATCTATATCGCTGGTGGAACGGAAAGTATGACGCGTGCACCGTTTGTTCTCGCGAAGCCGGATCAAGCCAACCCACGGGGTAATCAGACGATGTACGATACGACGATTGGTTGGCGCTTCGTCAATGATCGTTTAGCAGATCAATACGGAACGGATTCGATGCCGGAAACAGCTGAGAACGTCGCCCGTCAGTACGGAATCTCGCGCGAAGCACAGGACGACTTTGCGTTCGAAAGCCAGCAACGCGCGAAACGAGCCATCGAGGCAGAGCGCTTCACGGACGAACTGGTTGCGGTCACACAAACGGACCGGAAAGGCAACGTCAGCGTCTTCGATCGCGATGAACATCCTCGTCCCGAGACGACACGTGAGAAACTGGCGACACTTCGTCCGTTATTCCCAAATGGTACCGTGACGGCGGGGAATGCATCTGGTGTCAACGACGGTGCGTCGGCGTTGTTATTGATGAGTGAAGAAAAAGCAAACGAACTCGGTTTGACGCCGCTCGGGTATTACCGGGCGAGTGCGACAGCAGGCGTTGAACCTGCCATTATGGGAATCGGACCGATTGACGCGACGGAAAAAGTCCTCCGACGGGCAGGGGTGACGGTCGAACAGCTCGATCAAATCGAGTTGAACGAAGCGTTTGCGGCTCAAAGTCTTGCCTGTATCGAAGCACTTGGTTTACCAAGCGAAAAAGTCAACGTCAATGGCGGAGCAATCGCCTTCGGTCATCCACTTGGTGCGAGTGGTGCCCGGATTTTAACGACATTATTGCATGAGATGCGCCGGACGAACCGGACGTATGGTCTCGCGACGATGTGTGTCGGAGTCGGACAAGGTATCGCACTCGTCGTCGATCGGGAGGGACTCGTATGATTCACTTAGAACGAGAAGGCTATATCGCAATCGTCCGGATTGATCGTCCGGAACGTTTGAACTGTCTCGATTATCCGACGCTTGTCGCTTTGCAAGAACAGGTCGATGCGTTATCGGTCGACCCGGAAGCGCGGGTCGTCCTGTTTACGGGAACGGGGAAAGCATTTAGTGCGGGTGCCGATTTAAAAGAACGCGTGCATTTAAACGAAGAAGAAGTCCGGCGCAATGTCCTTGCGATCCGGAATGTCTTCACTTCGATCGCACAATTGCCGCAACCAACAATCGCAGCCGTCAACGGTCACGCGCTTGGCGGTGGGTTCGAGTGGATCCTTGCCTGTGATTTCCGGTTTCTCGTCGAGGATGCACTCGTCGGCTTGACGGAGACCAGCTTCGGGATTATTCCGGGAGCTGGTGGAACACAACGCTTGCCGCGACTGATTGGGGAGACACGGGCGAAGGAATTGATCTTCACGGCGAAAAAAATCGATGCGATGACAGCAGAACGGTACGGACTCGCGACAGCCGTTGTCGCCCGGGAAGCGTTGATGACGACGTGTCTTGAGTTTGCTAATCAAATGTTACAGAACGGACCAATCGCCTTGCGCCAAGCGAAGCGAGCGATTGATCAAGGGCGGGATGTCTCACTCGAACAAGGACTACAGCTCGAAACAGAAGCCTATGAAGTCGTCATTCCGACGGCCGATCGTCAGGAAGCGCTACAAGCCTTCGCTGAAAAACGACCACCACGCTTTGAAGGAAGATGAGGATGGTCGACGTTTGAAATAACCCGTATACTAACGATACACACTATGAACGACTGAAGAGAGAGTGAATACCATGAGTGCGAACACCCAATCGATGATCTTTACGATTTACGGCGATTATATCCGCCATTACGGCAATCAAATCTGGGTCGGGAGTTTAATTCGACTCGTCAAAGAGTTCGGACATAACGAACAAGCCGTTCGGGTTGCTGTGTCCCGAATGGTTAAACAAGGCTGGCTCGTCTCTGAGAAGCAAGGAAGTAAAAGTTTCTATTCGTTGACGCCACGTGGAGTGGAGCGGATGGAGGAAGCCGCGCGCCGGATCTATAAATCAACACCGCACGACTGGGACGGGAAGTGGCGGACGCTGATGTACACGATTCCCGAGGATAAGCGACAAATTCGCGACGAGCTTCGTAAAGAACTGACGTGGAGTGGGTTTGGCAACTTATCGAACGGGGTCTGGATTTCACCGAACCCGCTTGAAAAAGAGGCGGAACGATTGATTGAAGCATACGAAATCGAAGAGTATGTCGATTTCTTTGTCGGTGAATACCATGGTCCAAAACAGGACCAATCCCTCGTCGAGCGTGCGTTTCCGCTAGAGGAATTGCAGGAACGTTACGAGACGTTCATCACGGATTACAGTCGACAATACATCGTCCATCAGAGTCAGCTCCAACTCGGAGAAATGACGGATGAACAGTGTTTCGTCGAACGGACGATGCTCGTACATGAGTACCGGAAGTTTCTGTTCACGGATCCCGGATTACCGCAAGAACTGTTACCGGATGCTTGGAGCGGACATCACGCGGCGCTCTTGTTCGAACAATATTACCGATTGCTCGCACAACCAGCGAGTCGGTTCTTCGAATCGATCTTTGAAGAGACGCACGATGTGTCGCAACGCAGTGCCTCGTACGACGCGGCGGAACATCCGCTGTTTGCAGAGCGGTGAGCATATATTCGAATGAAAAGAGCGGGACGGATCAGTTGATCCGCCCCGCATTCGTGTCATTCAGATGTGTTCTGTTCAGCAGATTCTGCGAGAATGTTTCGGAAGGCATATCCTTTATCGACATAAGAATCAATCGACTCCTGGATCATCGCGAGATCTGCTTCTGTTAGTTCACGCACGACTTTACCGGGTGAGCCGATGATCAGCGAACGGGGTGGGAAAACTTTTCCCGATGGAATTAGCGTATTCGCCCCGATGATGCATTCTTCACCGATCTCTGCGTGATCAAGAACGGTCGCACCCATTCCGACGATCGAACGACGTCCGATTTTGCAACCGTGTAAAATTGCGTTATGTCCGACCGTTACTTCATCCTCAATGACGACGGGTGCCCCTTCATAGAGATGAATCGTCGCGTTGTCCTGGATACTGCATCGTTTCCCAATTGTAATCGGTCCTTCGTCACCGCGTAAGACAGCGTTGAACCAGACGGTAGACTCGGAACCGATCGTGACGTCTCCGATCAGATAAGCACCAGGAGCGATGAATACATCGGAGGCAACGTTCGGATGAATCGATTGATACGGAATCTTCATAACAGAATGACCTCGTTTCTATAATAAGATGAACTACTATTCATTCCATGTCAGTATAGCATGTGAGTGAAGTCGAGAACGGAGGAAAGACATGTTTCCGATTTGTGAGCTCTTTAAAATTCGATATCCTTTAATCCAAGGAGGAATGGGTAACATTAGTCATGCGGCGCTCACGGCAGCTGTGTCGAATGCCGGAGGACTCGGAACGCTCGGGTGCGGGACATTGTCGGTCGATGAAGTGTCGTCGCGGATTCACGAGACACGAATGCTGACGGATCAACCATTTGCCTTGAACATCGCGATTCGTGTGTCTCCCTATACGGAAGCACTGATTGATCTCGCGATTGCAGAAAAGATTCCGGTCGTCTCCTTGTCGGCAGGAAATCCGGCACCGTACATAGAGCGACTTCAAGCTGCTGGCATCAAAACGATCGCTGTTGTCGCTTCAGTCAAACAGGCGTTAAAGGCAGAACAAGCAGGCACTGATGTACTCGTAGCGGAGGGAGTTGAAGCGGCAGGCATCAATTCACCGCTCGAGTTGACGACGCTGACCTTGATTCCGCAACTCGTCGATCGGGTCAACATTCCGGTCCTGGCAGCGGGTGGGATTGGTGACGGGCGTGGACTGGCAGCTGTTCTGTTACTTGGTGCGGCGGGTGCCCAGCTCGGAACACGATTGATCGCGACGGAAGAGGCGAAGGTTCATTCGGCATACAAGGCGCACTTAATGGATGCGACCGATACCGATACACGCATCATTGGACGTTCCGTCGGATTCGTCCGACGTGTCCTTGATGGTCCTTACGTCGAACGACTCACAGCAGAGACACCTGTTGCTTTTCTCGATCAGACGAATGAGTCGTATCATATTACAGGCGCTCTTGAGGGCGATGAGAAGAAAGGGTATGTCAACGCTGGACTGGTTGCGGGATTGATTCATGACGTGCCGACTGTTGCGGAGTTGTTTACGCGCATGATGACGGAAGCAGAGGAACAGCTGAAGCAAACGATTACTCGTTTTACGACATGAGCATACAGTGAGGGACCCGTGATTCCACTTGTGGACAGCGGGTTTTTTCATGTTTTTTTGAAAATGGGACATTTGTCCTTTTCAAGTAGGGTACGAGTAAGGTCTACTCTAGTGTAGAGATTAAAGGAGGAGATGACGTGCAAGGAGTCGTGTTTGCTTTGATGAGCGGTCTGTTCATCGCCCTGCAAGGCATATTCAATGCGCGCCTTGCGACAGGCGTCGGACCGTGGTTGTCCGTATTGATCGTCCACTTTGTGGGTCTGATGGGTTGTTTAGTCATTTACAGTTTCGTACGAGATCGGAAAATCGGTGGCTTCCGTCAGTTACCGTGGATTTATGCGAGCGGCGGTTTGATTGGCGTGCTAGTCGTCGTAACGGAACTGACAGCAATCCAAACGCTCGGGATGACATGGGCAATGTGTTTATTACTCGTCGCACAGATTTTATGTGCGTTTGTGATTGATTTAAAGGGATGGTTCGGTGTCTTAAAAAAACAAGGAAATCGTGGTCAGTGGGTTGGTGTGGGTCTCATGCTTGCAGGAGTTGCGATTTTCTCACTTGCCTAAAGGGAGGGAATGAACATGGAAACCGTCATTCAACAGTATGGACTCGATACGATTTTGACGGAAGAGACGCGCGCTTGGTTGCGTCAAGAAACCTTCCAAAAAGGGGAACTCCTCTGTACGACAGGGGCAGCGATCGACCGGATGTACTTCATCGTCGCAGGCAAGGTCAAGATATCTGCTGCCTCGTCAGAAGGGAAACAACGGATTCTACGATTCAAGACACCACTGACGGTGATCGGTGACGCTGAGTTCATCAATGAACGGGAAGTGCTGAATACGGTCGAAGCAGTGACCGATGTTGAGGTGTTGAGCGTACCGTATGCGATTTTACGCGAGCATAATACAACGAATGTCTTTCTGCAATTCTTATTACGAACGATCACAGCGAAGTGGTATGCCGACTCGAAATCAGCGTCGCACCATGTATTGTATACAGTTGAAGAGCGATTTGCAGGGTATTTGTTGTCGATCGCTTCTGAAGCCAGTGACAGTTTATTTTATCAGGAGATGCGGACGTCGAACTTACATGACGTCGCCGACTGGCTTGGAACGAGTTATCGTCATCTCAATCGGATCATCACGAAATTATGTGAAGAAGAGATTCTCGTTCGACGACGCGGGAAAATCATCATCGTCGATCTGGAGCGGATTCGCGAGAAGGCGAACGGCAACAGCTATGAGTAGGGAGGAACGAACATGGTAATAGGCATCGTGTGTGCCGTATTGGCAGGGATGTTGATCAGTTTACAGACGGTATTGAATGCTAGGATGAGTGACGCGTTTGGCGCTTGGGCGACGACGACGCTGGTCTTCTTTGTCGGTTTCGTCGGAGCAAGTGTCACGTATGTTCTGTTTCGTGGTGGAACAATCGGACAGATTCAAAACGTATCGCCACTCTATTGGTTTGGTGGACTTGTCGGTGTCGGCGTCGTTTTTTGTGTCATGCGTGGGATTCAGTTACTTGGTCCGTCCGTCGCAATCTCTGTCGTTCTGATTTCGCAGTTAAGCTTTGCTCTCGCTGTCGATACGTTCGGCTGGTTCGGTTTACCACAAATTGATTTATCATTCGGTCAGCTCGTCGGTCTCGCCGTCATGGTATGTGGGATCTTCGTTTTGAAGCGGTATCAAGTCGTGGCGCCGGAACAACAGGCAAAGGATCAGATAGAACGTGTTTCGTAATAACCGAATACAGAACGAGGACGGTGGCATTCCATTCCACTGTCTTTTTTTTTGATTAGTTTTCGACCTGGATCATGCGTTTTCTGAAGTAGAGTGAGAGGACAAGGATAAGAAGACCACAGTACAACATGATCGTCGTAATTGAAACATGAAACGACAGTAGAAAAGAGAGAAGCGCATAAGATAATGGAACGAGACCGTTTGACGCGGCATTCACGACACTCATGACACGTCCCATCGTCTGTTCCGCACACTGAGACTGGATGAACGTAATGAAGCGAATATTGATGATGGAAGAAAGGACACCAAGTGATAACAGGATGATCAGGTACAACAAAATCTGCTGGGCTTGACTAAGCAGGAAGAAAAGCAAACCTAAGGCGCCAATTAATCGGACCGATGAGGTAAGCCCATTTGCTTTCGTCTGCGCAAAACCACTCCAGAGCGCCCCTCCGAGCATTCCCATTTGATAAGCCCCTTGCATATAACTTAAATCCATCGCATCTCCTTGGAGCACATCATGAACGAGTAAGGGGATTCCGAGTAAGAGTGGTCCAAAGAAAAAGAAATTGACACAGATGACAAGAAAAAGTGTCTGCTTGAGTTGCTGAAGGTTAAAGACGTAATGTAGCCCTTCTTTTAGTTCAAAGAGAGCTGAATGCTGAAGCGATTGCTTGATCTTAGATTCACGAATACCATACGTGAAAAGGAGCGTCAGACAGAGTGTCCCGAAAATCACGAGAAAGACGTGCGAGTAAGAAGAATAGCTGAGAATGACTCCACCAAGAATCGGACCTGAAAAGAGGGCGATTTGATTAGATGTCTGAATCAGTGAATTGGCTTTAGTGAGTTGTTCTTTCGGAACGAGTGTAGGAAGTAAGGAAGCATTCGCCGGCGAAAAGAATGCATCCACACTACCGAATAGAAAGGCGAATCCTAAAATCGTCAGCAATGTAAGCTGATCGGTATGAAGTAATGCGAGAAGACAGAGAATGAAACTGATTCGTAAAGCGCTCGAGATGCGCATGATCGTCGAACGTTTATAGCGATCGGATAAGACGCCACCGAATAACATGAGAAAAATACGGGGTAACAAGGTGGCCATGAGGACGAATCCAAGATATGACGCCTGGTTTAGCGTATGGATGACATACCATTGTTCAACAAACAGATAGGTTGATAGGGAGAGGGCAGAGCACATACCGGACCCCCATAAAAATAAAAAAGATCGATTTTTAAACAGCGATTGTTGCGTATCCATTTCAATAGGCAGCATGTGGCACCTCCGGTTTAGACGTCGTCATTCTCAAATAGTGGTTCATCAATTGCAAAGGCAGTCGTCATGATATAGAAGTGTTTTTTATCTTCTTCGTCTAGTGAAGGGAACCGTGTGAACTCGTCCAATAGAGCACGATATTTTGTAGCAAAGCGTTGAAAGTCGGCTTCAGACATCGTCAGTTCCTTTTGAAGTGATAAGCTCATCCAGTCCTCGACGTTCGAAGATGAAGGAGAAAAAGTAGCTGTCGGAGCCGTAAGAACGCGTGTCTTTGCCCGGTCCAATACTTCGAGATACGACTGCCGGGTCGCTTCATTCGTCTCGACGAATTTCAGTAGATGATCGGCAGGAATGTATCCTCGAGCAATCGCTTGATAGTATTTCAATAGATTGCCACCCTGTTCTTCCGTCTGGACGAGGTGAATCAAGTCATGCTTTTCAAGTTCCCGTACGTGATAGAGGATCTTTGCGCGGGATAACGTCAGCAAGTGGGCTAACTGATGTACCGTATGTGGTTTTTCGACGAGAAATATGAGGATTTTTGTTCGTAACGGATCACTGATCACTTTTAACTGTTCATAGCTCTCTAATATGTGAATCGCTTTTTGTTCCATACAATCATCTCCTTTTTAACCGGTTAATTTTTATTAACCGTAAAACAAAAGACTTCATTTGTAAACGATTACAAATTTGTGTGAGGGTGTTGGTAAAGAAGACATCATTTGTTTACATACAAAAAGACTGACTCCAGTGACATCTCGGTCATCCTCCACTTTCTACTGGAAAGTAGGGGAAGAACGAGATGTTTGAAATCAGTCTCAGCTACTGTATGTGGTTCGAGGTGATTAGACCGTCGTCGTATCTTTCCATTCCTGCTCGATGAAAGCATCGCGACCAGAGGCAGCACGATCTTTTTTATAGTGTTCTGGATTTTTCTTATGGAAGTCTTGATGGTACTCTTCCGCCGGATAAAATTCAGAAGCGGCATCGATCCGCGTCACGATGGGTTGTTTGAAACGATTGCTTGCAGCAAGAGCGTCACGGGAAGCGATCGCTGCTTCGTGCTGCGCATCCGTATGATAGAAGATTGCTGGTGCGTACTGCGTGCCGCGATCTTGGAATTGACCTTCTGCATCCGTTGGATCCGTTTGTGGCCAGTAGAGTTCGAGCAGACGCTCGTACGGGAACAGGCTCGGGTCAAACGTGATTTGAACGACTTCGAGATGTCCTGTCGTTCCTGTTTTAACTTGCTCGTATGTCGGGTTATCGACGTGTCCGCCCATGTAACCCGATACGATTCCCTCGATTCCTGGTAATTCTTCAAATGGTGTCACCATGCACCAAAAACATCCACCTGCAAATGTTGCTTTTTCCATCTGTCTCTTCCTCTCCGTGGGAAATCCCCATTGTATGTCTGACAGCGAGAAAACGAAAACGACTCCTTCGCTTGGTTGCAAAAGGAGTCGCCGCTTTTTATCAACCAAAGCTTTCGCTTTGCTGGTCGTAGCACCTTGCTATGCGCAGGTTGCTGGGACGTCATCGATCCAGATCTCTCGGTCCACTCTTGATAAGGGTATATGAAGTTGATGTCATTCGTTATCATTGTTGTGATGATACCATTCAAAAAGAAATAAAGTCAATCCTTAGGTTTCAAGGCACGTAAAACCGTCGCTCCGAGTGTCTTCGCACCAATCAACAACGCCTGTTCGTTGATTTCGTACTGCGGATGATGCTGTGGATAGTTGACGCGACCGTCCGTATATCCGGAGCCAGTGAAGAAATAACTTCCCGGGACATGTGTTAGATAATGCGCGAAGTCATCCGCAGCCATCATTGGTGTGAGTGCCCGGACGGATGCTTCCGGTAAGAAAGAAGCGGCTTCCTGAACAAGTTTTGTCTCGTCCGGATGATTCCAGAGTGCTGGATAACCAGTCGTGAAGTCGATTGAATAGGTAGCACCGATGCCGGCACATGTCGTTTTGGCGACAAGATCGACTTCTTGCCGGAGCTGATGCCGCAATGTCTCATTGAACGTCCGAATTTCACCGACGATGCGTGCTTCACCCGTGACGATGTTCGGAGCCGTTCCCGCATGGAAAGAACCAATTGCAAGAACAGCAGGCTCAAACGGATCGACTCGTCGACTGACGAGATGCTGTAAGTTGCAGACGAGCTGCGCTCCAGCGACGAGCGCATCTCTTGTTTTATGTGGTGCTTGGGCATGCCCGCCTTGACCGTGGACGATGATTTCGAATTCGTCGATCGCACATAATGTATGTCCTTCCCGAAACCCAATCGTACCAACCGATAAATCATTTTCGAGATGTGTCGCAAAAATCGCATCGACACCTTCGAGGACACCGGCTTCAATCATTTGAATCGCTCCACCGGGAAAGACCTCTTCACCATGCTGGTGAATGATTCGAATCGTTCCTTGCAATTGATCCCGTAATGGATAGAGTGTAGCAGCAAGGGCCATCACCATCGCCGTATGCCCATCGTGTCCACATGCATGCATGACACCAGGGTGAATCGACCGGAAAGCGAGTGTCGTCTCTTCTTGAAGCGGTAAGGCATCAAAATCTGCACGAACAGCAATCGTCGGACCAGGTTGTTTGCCTTCGATCGTCGCGACGACACCACGACCTCCGACGGCTGTTTCGTGAGGGATGCCCTGCTCCGCATAAAAGTTTGCAATTCGTTCTGGTGTGCGGACTTCCTGGAAAGAGAGTTCCGGATGTCGATGAAAATCACGACGTAACGCGATCATCGTGGGTTCGAATTGTTCAAGTGCTTCAAAAAGTTGAGTTTGCATCTTCAGGCTCCTTTGACGTGTGTCTTTTCGTGAAAATGGGTACAGATACAGGTAATCACGAAAGGGGATAATGAAACATGGGAGAAATCGTCGTCAACGCTGTACTTACAATCAAAGCAGGACTTGCGGATCAAGTCTTCCCGATTCTACAAACGGTCTATCATGCCTCACAAAAAGAAGAAGGGTGCTTACGTTATTCCTTAAATCAATCGATCGAGGATGAGCATCAATTCATGCTGTATGAAGTGTATCGTGATGAAGAGGCACTTGAAGCGCATATCGCATCCGATCACTATAAAGCCTACCGTGAACAGATCGAGTTATACTTGATGGATCGACAAGTAACGAAATACGTCGAGATGACATTTTAACGTATTGCGATAAGAAGAGACGAACCCGTCGATTTCGACGGATTCGTCTTTTTTTGTCTTACATCGATTTAAATCCGAGGAAATGCTCTTGCCAACGCGGTTCGTAAATCGAGTTGATTTGAAGTTGTGAACCGCCTGCATGGATGAAGTGTTCGCTATCGAGCATGATTCCGATATGCGATGGACCATCTGTATAAGTGTTCTGGAAGAAGACGATATCCGAGCGTTTACCGCTTGCAATACTCGTCCGGCGATTCGTAAAGAAAGCACCGTACCAGTAGCCACGAACGTTCGTCCGACCACCGTATTTTCCAGCCTTGTTCGTCGCGTAGTGAATCAAACCGGAACAGTCAAAACCACCGTTCACGGCATCTTGCGAACCCCATGTGTATGGTGTGCCGATATGTTGGACTGCTGCTTGGATCAGCTTTTCACCACGCGTATTATTCTTTTTAACGACCCGTTTATCGGACGTGATCGTCACAGCGGATACAGGAAGATAAACAGGTGTCCAGCCTGACTGGATGACATAGAAGTTTCCGACTCGATGACGCGGATAAACCCGTTTGCCTTGTTCAACGAGTCCGCTGCCTTTTGGACTTGTCGGACTCGCAAAGAACGACGTCGTCTGTTTGACCGTATAGATTTTCGCCCGGTCGATCGCTTTTTGTGTCAGTCCCATATCGGGTTTGCTCGTGCTGATATAAGGGTTGAGGACGTAACCGGTTTGACCATTTGCCAGGCGAACTTGCCAAAAGTCATCATCAATTGATTTTAGACCAATTAATTTCGTCCCTTTCTTCAAATAGGCAGCTGGGCGACTGTAAGCAACGTCGGCAGAGAAGAGTGGCGTCTGGTCCAGATGGACATAAAATGTCGTGCCTTTTTTTGCTTTTGCCGTCGGCTTGTTCAGTCCGATACGACTCGAATCGACGAAACCAAAGGTGTTTTTATATTTGACGCGTGTATAATAACCGCTTTTTCCGTAAATCGAAATCGAGGTCCCTTTTTTTAATGTACCGATTTTTTTACCCGATAGTTTTGCCTGCGAACGAATGACGACATCGTCTTCCGTCACGTAGCGTTGACCAGTGACGTCATACAGATCCGGCTTTTTCGTGACGAGATCCGTCGTCTTGACGTAACCGTAGACCGATCCTTTTTTCAAGCGTGTGTAACTGCCTCTTGTTCCGTAAATCGTTAGCTTATCAGCTCGTTTGACGGAATACATGATTTTGCTCTTCGTCGACGCAGATGTGTAGACGGACAAGTTGCGTTTCGCGTATCGTGTCCCGGTTGATGCATAGACTTTTCCAGTACCGAGATCAGCTGTCTTGACGTAAGCATGAACTCCACGGAAGATGATCCGGCTATAGGCACCGCTTGTGCCATACACCGTCAGCAGCGTATTCGTTTGATGTTGCTTTAAGACAGGACTTGAAGATTTGGCATCCGAATAGATCGGTGTAGCACGCTGAACATAGAGGCGTGCAGTCTTCGGATAGTATTTCAATGTACCAAGATGTGCCGTCAGCACATAGGCATACTCGTCGTTTCGTTTGATTCGTGTAAATGAACCCTCGATGCCGTACGTTTGAAGCGAAGTATTCACAGGAAGCGATTGTACGACTTTTCCTTTCGTAGTCGCAGTAGCATAGACCGTCGTCTGCTGTTGGACGTAACGTAGCCCTGTTTCCGGATGGTTCACGATCTGCGCATCTGCTAAATCAGCCGTCAATATGAAGGCATAACCCGTTTTAGTCGCCACGCGTGTAAAAGTACCCGTCGTACCGAACGTTTCAAACGCTTGATTTTGAACGACGACTGTCTTCGTGCTTGTCGTCTTCGGTTCAACGAAAAGGGAAGTCGCTCGTTTGGCATAACGCAGACCCGTTTCCGGGTAATTTTCGACCTGCGCATCAGCTAAATCAGTTGTCAATACGAAGGCGTAACCCGTTTTAGTGGCCACGCGTGTGAAAGTCCCCGTCGTACCGAACGTTTCGAATGCTTGATTTTGAGTGACAGCTGACTTCGCGCTCGTCGTCTTCGGTTCAACGAAAAGAGAAGTCGTTCGTTTGGCATAACGCTTTCCAACTAATTTCGGAAGTTGCTCGAGTTGTGCCGTCGGTACGTAGACGTATTGTTCGTTCCATTTCAGACGCGTGAACGTGTCGAAAGTGCCGTATGTATCGATTCGCTGATAGGCAGGAAGTGGCGTCACGACGGTGGGATCAAATGGTGAAGCAACTAATGAGAGTGGACTTTTCGACATCAGCGTAGCTTGTTTTTGAAAGACAGGTGCTGTTTGCGTTAACGCGTTTGTTGCGACATACGCAGTACCTTCTTGCCAACTGACACGAGTGAAGTCACCGTCCGTGCCGAGTGTCTTCAATGTCGTTCCTGCTGGTAGTTGTTGAATGATCGTTGTGGAATCAGCCGTTTGTAGCAACGCAGCATCCTCGTTCAAATAAGCTATCCCGGTCGTCTCGGTGACTGTTTGTGTTTCTACCGTCGGTTGAGCAGGTGGCGATTCAGCGAAAGCGGGTGCGGGTAAAACCGAGCTCAACATCAACGTTGCGGCAAGTCCAGCAACATGAGCAGTCCATTTTTTCATCAAGAGGTTCACTCCAATTCTTAAAATTTGTCATTATGGATAGTGTAGCATGCGCTTGTTTAAAAATTGATAAAAATCAAAAAAATAGGAGATTGCCCATAAAAAAACGGTATGCCTCAGCACACCGTTTGAAGTCATATGTTAGTTATCTTCTTCGTGATCCACTTGCCATTCCCAGTCAAGCATGCCGTAAATCAAGGAATCGCGCCAGTGGTCTTCGAGATAGACCGTCTCGCGAAGCTGTCCTTCCTTCGTCATGCCGACTTTTTGGAGGACTCGCTCAGAAGCGACGTTCCGCGGATCACACGTCGCTGTGATTCGGTGCAATTCTAGTTTTTCGAAACCGAATTGGAGAAGGAAAGAGGCAATCGACGTCGCATATCCATTCCCCCATTCATCGGGTGAGAGGACGTATCCGATTTCGGCGATTTTATTTTCAACGTCTGTGATGACGAGTTCACCGGCACCGATGACGACGTCGCTTGGAAACGTCACAGCAAAAACATACCGACGTCTTGGTGTCTCGAGTTCACTTTCGAGTGCATCGTGCAGGAATTGTTTCGTATCCGTCTCGGAATTCGGACCCCATGACTGGAATTGACTGACGATGGGTTGTGATGCATAGGCGTGAACGGCTTCTACATCTTCTGGTGTAAAACGACGAATCCGAAGTTGATCATTGATTTTATAACGCATGCAGCATCCTCCTCTTTCAGATGAAGTCACTTTGATTCTATTTGACAGATGGGGAACGGATTCCTGTTTGACATAGGAAAAAGGGCGTGCTAGGGTGGTTGTATCGAATGGAATAGGGAGTATCCTCTAGGGTTCCGTACGGCTGGACCGAGGGAGGAACATGGACGTTTGTCCATGCAACGGAGGGATAAAAGCCCGGGAGTAAAGCGAATCGTCTCGCTTACTCCCGGGCTTTTTCATTTGAATTTACCTATCAGGAGGCAATTACTATGGCAAAGTATTGGATTGGCATCATCGTCGCAGCGTGTTTTGAAGTCGGCTGGGTCATTGGATTAAAACATGCGGCAACACCACTTGAGTGGGCTGCAACGATCGTCTGTATCATCGTTAGCTTTACCGTGCTAATTAAAGCGAGTAACCATTTACCAGTCGGAACGGTCTATGCTGTCTTCGTCGGTCTCGGAACAGCAGGAACGGTCGTGACGGATATCGTGTTATTCGATCAAGCCGCTTCCGTGATGAAATTAGCATTGATTGCTGTCTTACTCGTCGGCGTCATCGGTCTGAAGTTAGTCAGTGGAGAGGAGAAATCAGCATGAGTTGGATTTATTTAATCATTGCCGGAATCTTTGAGATGTTTGGTGTCGTCTTAATCAATACGTTCAATCAAAATAAGAATGCGAAGAATCTACTGTTGATGGGAACAGGATTCGGACTCAGTTTCCTATTCTTAACGCTTGCAATGAATGGTTTACCGATGGGAACGGCGTATGCGGTATGGACGGGAATCGGAGCAGCGGGCGGTGCGATTCTCAGCATGGTGCTCTATAACGAATCAAAAGACTGGAAACGTCTGGTCTGCATAGGACTCGTCTTAAGTGCGACAATCGGTTTGAAACTTGTCGGCGAATGATCGTTTCATGTCAAACAGATGACGTTTTAATAGAACGCATTTTTTTTGGCATATTTTAACGCAAAAGAGGAAATACTCCTTATAGAAGTCACGCATGACAAATCGTGTTAATAAGGGGAGAACATCCATGAAAACGAAACAATATATCGGAACGTTCTATTCAGAGGAAGAATTGATCTCAAAAATGGACGAATTACACATTCAAGGACATCGGGAGGAAGACTTTTACGTCATCGTCAAGGAAAAGTCGAACATCGCACTCGTCCGTAGTCAGATGGATGCAGAGATCGCGACGACGAAACCGTCTTGGATTGATCGGATTCGTGGGAACAAAGGTCGTGATCAAGAAGTCGATGATCTGTTCGGATCACTTGATCTATCAGATAATGAGATCGAACAACGAAAAACGGAAGTCGAAGGTGGGGGATTCGTTCTTCTGCTTGAAGTCCAAGATATTCAGTTCGATCCACATTTAAATACAGACAATACACATCCTGATGTAAAGGTCCGTTATGGTAGTGGTGAAGAGACGCATACGTCATCAGATGTGAATTCCAACGCACAGCTCGGCTCAGGTAATCCGCTTGATATTGATAAAGATTCGAAAGAAGAACATGCAGAGATTGATCTGCATCGTGCCGGTACCGATAAGATGCCACAAGATGAGCAGGCAATCGATCATTCGAAAAAGCTCGACGGGAACCGGGAACCGGATATCGCGATGCGTCGGGATGACGATTTCCGACGTCCGGAAACAGAACGCGAGGAAAAAGAACATGATGCAACGCAAGACGGTGAAGAACATCGTCAATCGAAACATCAATCAGATGACATCGCCAAGCAAGACCATGGAAATAATTTAGACCGCTAAAATAATAGACTGGAATCACGTTTTAGGGGCACCATCAAAGAAGGTACTTTTCGGATCAAATCCGAAAAGTACCTTCTTTTTGTATAGAGATTAAACGAGAATCGTCTCGTCTTATTTATGATCCGGATTTGATCCTGTACGCACGTTAGCGTTCAATTGATCAATCGCTTGGATATCAACGTCTGACAGGCTGAAGTCAAAGACATCGAGATTTTCGCGAATGCGGCTTGGCGTAACGGATTTCGGAATCGCAACGATGTCGTGTTGCAGGTGCCAACGGAGGACGACTTGAGCCGGCGTTTTCTGATGACGATCGGCGATATCGACGATGACCGGATGCGTCAACGCGTCGCGTCCTTTCATCAACGGACTCCAGGCTTCGACGACGATACCGTGCTTACGGCAAAAATCTCGGATTGCTTCTTGGCTGAGGAACGGATGGAGTTCGATCTGATTGACAGCAGGAACAATCGATCCTTCGGCTAAAATCCGTTCCAAGTGAGGAATATGGAAGTTCGAGACACCGATGGCACGCGTCTTTCCTTCTGCATAGAGATGTTCGAGCGCCCGCCATGTCTCGACATAACGATCTTCTTTTGGCATCGGCCAATGAATCAGATACAAATCGACGTAATCAACACCAAGCTTTTGTAGACTCGTCTCGAAAGCGGCAAGTGTTTCTTCGTAGCCGTGATCAGAATTCCAGACTTTCGTCGTCAGAAAGATCTCTTCCCGGGAGATGCCCGAGTCACGAAGGGCGCGACCGACGCCTTCTTCGTTCTCGTAAATCATCGCCGTATCGATTGAACGATACCCGGCGCGGAGTGCTTCGCTGACCGCTTCATATACTTCTTTTTCTGGTACTTTAAAGACACCATATCCGAGTTGGGGCATGCTGATGCCGTTATTTAACGTAATCTGTTGCATCGATTCATCGACTCCTTTGTAGTAAATTCTTCTCTTTTCTAGTGTACGCGCTCCTCTTGTAAAAATCGAATGATTGCCGAAGTGAGTTCTTTTGCGTATACTGAGCGATAACAAATATTAGGAGGCGATTCTGTGATTCGACAAGCTGTTTTACAATACATACATGAGGAACACGCACTGGATCAACTCGAAGAAGTGATAGGCGATCGTTCAGCAGTCCTGATTCATGGACGTCAAGCCTATGAAGCAGCCGCTTTTGCTTTACCAGAATTACCACGTCTTTTATTTGAAGGACATTGTACAGATCAACAGGTGGAAGCTTTCAAACAAGCATGTGCTCCGTACGATGTGATTCTTGCACTCGGAGGTGGGAGTGTCATCGATACGGCAAAACAGGTCGCGTTTCAATTACATCGACCGATTGTCGTCATTCCGACGATTGTCTCGAACTGTGCTCCGTGGACTCCGCTGAGTGTCATGTATAACGAAGAGGGACAGTACATCCGATTTGATACGTTCCCCGTCGTGATTGAAGCGCTTTTACTCGATCATCGGATCATCGCAGCGAGTCCGTATGATTATTTCGTAGCGGGGCTCGTCGATACGCTAGCGAAGTGGTATGAAGCACGTGCCTTGAGCGGATCATCGGCTGAGGATCCCGTCATCGAGATGGCACTCCGGACAGCTGAGCGTTGTAAGGATTTTATCTTGTCGACGACTATAACGGAAACGCGTTTTCGTGAGTATCCTGTTGAAATCCAACATCTCGTCGAAACTGTCATTCCGTTAGCCGGGAGCATTGGCGGTTTTGGTGACGCGGCGACGCGTGGTGCAATCGGACACGCAGTGCATAACGCGTTGTCTCCTCATCCAGAAACGCATGCGTTTTTACATGGGAGTAAGGTCGGTTACGGACTACTTGTTCAGGAAAAGCTACTCGGACATGATGATGATTATGTAGAGTTGCGTGACTATCTTCTTGCACAAGAGCAGCCGACGGCACTCGCAGATTTCGAATTATCGCTCGATGTCGTCGAAACACTTGCTTTACGGACAGCGCAAGAGGAATTATGCCGTCTGTTGCGTCCGATCGTGTCAGCAGAACAACTCGTCGATGCTATCACACGTAACGAGACGGTTTCTGTTTCGACGACTTAACATAAAAATACGCACATGGACCGAATCATCAGACGGTCCATGTGCGTATTTTATTGTGCTTTTGCAAAGCGAGCATAAGGAGCAGGGCGACCGAGTAAGTATCCTTGACCAAGATCAAAGCCGAGTTCGCGGCAAAGATCGAGTTCTTCTTGCCGTTCGATGCCTTCCGCTAAGATTTGAATTCCCATTTCTCGTGTCAGATGACGGGCTTTTCGTAAAAAGGCTTCGTTTTCTGAGTTCGTATCGCAGTGATCGATGAAGGAACGATCAATTTTAATATAATCCGGTTGAAGCAAGGACAACATATCGAGTGTCGAGAAACCAGCGCCGACATCGTCCAGTGCTACTTGAATGCCTTGCTTCTTATACTGTTCGAAGACGTGTTTCAAATGGTTGACGTCTTCAATTTTTTCCGTTTCGACGACTTCGAAGACGAGCCGACTCGGATCGACTTGATAACGTTCGACAATCTCAAACGTATGGCGCAGGCAGTACTCCGGATTATAGATCGTCGAAGGGAGAAAGTTGATGAACGTTTTTGTTGTGCCACCGATATGATGCGTCGCACGGATGGCTTCTTCACGCGCCCGCTGATCAAGACGGGAATGAAGTCCCATCTTCGAGGCCGTCGAAAACAAGACACCAGGCGAGATAGGCGTGTTATCATCTGCTGCTCGCAATAAGGCTTCGTTCGCGACGAGCACGTTGCGCTGGATATCATAAATCGGTTGTAGATGGCTCGTCATGACCCCATGCTGGATGAAATCGATCGCTGACCGATGCTTCAGTTGTTCTAGAAGTGCTGAAGCTAGGATGGGTGCTGTCACGTAACGTGATTGTGTGGCGCGACACGAGACCGGATAATCCGCTACACGTAAGAGTGATGTCAATAACTGTTCGAGCTGTTCGAACGATTGATAGGAATAGATTTCTGGCGTTGGTGATTGAATATGGAGTGCTCCCGCTTCAACAAAACGGATTGATGTCGTACATTCGGCGCAAGGATGCCACATAAAGGGATGTCCACCTCTCAATACATCGAAAAAAGATGTATTTATTAAATTGGTTAAATTCTTTACCCTAAGAGAAAAAGAAATTAAACCTATTCTTCATAATCATTGACCTCATACAAAAAAGAGAAGGGACGACGGACACATTTCCGTACGTTCTCTTCTCTATCGGTTACATTCTTTTATTGTGAAGTGTAAACAAACCAGAAAGCGAGATGCAAGATAGCGGCTATTGGAACGAGCCATTGGAACTTCGCTTTCCGTGTCTTGTGCCGAACTGTGTACATACCAATCCAAGAACCGAGCGCACCACCGAGGAAAGCAATCGTCAATAGTGTCGCTTCGGGTGTTCGGTAAGCATGTTGCCGCGCCCGACGTTTATCCTGCCACATCGAGACAAATCCGATGAGTGTCAGGAGGAGGTAATACCCTAAGATGATCCTCATGAAAAATGACTCCTTTTCTAACGTTCGGCGCCACCACCGCCGGAACTTCCGCCACCACCGCGACTGCCACCATTTCCACCGCCACCACGCATGATCGCGGAGAAGATGTTCAAAATTGCAAAGAAGAACATACCACCGGTGAACTTCATATCGAGGAACAATAAGATCAGTAATCCAGCACCGATCAGAATCTTCGTCCAAAGTGGAAGTCCGTCGTCATTTTGTGTTTTCGGAAAATCCTGTGATTCAAGTGACTGATCCTTTGAAATGACACTGACGACCGCTTTATACGTTTCGGACGCTGCTTTTCCATACTCACCGTTTTCCTTGTAAGGAACCGCATATTGATCGAGGATACGTCCGGCTGTGATGTCTGTCAGAATCCCTTCAAGTTTATAACCGACCTCGATCCGGAATTGGCGATCCTTTTCATTCGGAGCGACGACGACAAGAACACCATTGTCTTTTCCTTCTTGACCGATGCCTTGGCGCCGAAACGTTTCATTGGCGTAAGAGCTTAAATCCTGTCCCTTTAGATCGGGAACCGTCTTGAGGACGACTTGTGCCGTCGTATATTGTTCGAGTTCTTGACCGAGTTGCGCGAGTTCGGCTTCTTCCGAAGGGGTGAGCAGCTGAGCATCATCCTGAATGAAGAACGTTGCTCCCGTTCGTTCTGAAACGGCACTAGATGTCGGAACGAAGAGGAAGAAGACGAGGAACGCGCTCAATAGAAGTCGCGTCCACCGCCGAATCATTTCGAATCACTGTTAAAGTCGACAGTCGGATTTTCTCGGTCGCTGTCTGAAATCTCGTAATATGGTTTTTTCTCGAATCCGAAGGCGGATGCGTAGAGTGCCGTTGGGAAGCTCCGACGTTTTTTGTTATAAAGCGTCACGGCATCGTTGTAATCCTTGCGAGCGATCCCAAGACGATTTTCTGTTCCTTCCAGCGTGTCCATCAAGGATTGGAATCGTTCGCTTGATTTTAGTTCTGGATAAGTCGTCTGCAAGGCAATCAATCCGCGAAGCGAAGACGTGACTTGTTGGTCGGCTTCAATCCGCTGCTCGGTTGACGCAGCGCGCGCAAGACCAGCTTGAGCTTCAGCGACTTTTCCGTAGACTTTTTCTTCTTGACCTGCGACACCTTTGACGGTTTCGACGAGGTTCGGAATTAAATCCGCACGACGCTTGATCTGGTTATCGACTTGTGACCATTTATTCGATACATCTTCTTCTACATTGACGAGGCTGTTGTATTGTCCGATTGCTAAAAAGGCAATCACGACGACGACAACGACTCCGATGATTAATGGGAGTTTTGATCGACTCCGACTTCTGCGTGCCATATGGCGTTCACTCCTTTAAGTATGTCTCATCCCTATATACCCTTAACCGAGTGAATTAGTTTCAAAAAAATAAAAAACCGTCAGCTAAAATAGCTAACGGTTAGGACTTACATGTAGACGATGACAGCTAATACGGCTGCCAAGACGAGACGATAGATCGCGAACGGAACGAGTTTGATCTTGTTGATCAGCTTCAGGAAGAAGCGAATCGATAAGAGGGCAAACACGAACGACGCAACGAAACCGACGGCATAGAAACCGAAGTCGCCTGGATTAATATTATCCCAGTTCTTAACGAGCGAGAGGAAACTAGCACCGAACATGATCGGTACAGCCATGATGAATGTAAAGTCAGCTGCCGTCCGGTGATTCATCCCGAGGAAGACCCCTCCGGAAATCGTTGAACCGGAGCGGGAGAAGCCAGGCCAAAGGGAAATACATTGGAACAGACCGACGAGTGCTGCTTGGCGATATGTAATCTGATCAAGCGATGTTGTTTTCGGTTCCTTTGGTCCGAGTTTATCGGCTGCGATCATTAAGAGGGCACCGACAGCAAGACCGATGATGACCGTTTCAATCGAGAAGAGGTTCTCATCGATGAAGTCTTCGAATAACAACCCGAGAACCGCAGCTGGTAGAAGACCGATCAAGACGTGACGTAGCTTTAACTTGTGTGTCCCTGATGCGTCGTGTTCTCCTTCGATTTTATATAAACCGATCAGGCTAAAGAGGCGTTTCCAAAAGACGACAATGACCGCAAGAATCGATCCGAGCTGGATGACGATCTTAAAGGTGTTTGCGGAATATTTACCGAGAAATTCCGTTGTTTGTAACCACATGTCATCAACGATGATCATATGACCTGTGGAAGAGACTGGTGCAAATTCCGTCATCCCTTCGACGAAACCGAGCAAGAGCGCTTTTAAAAGTTCAATGATTGTCATGGTAATCTCCTTCTATATGATGTGCTATGTAAAAACATATCATGTTTTATTCTTGTGAGATAGAACTAATTGGAATATCGGGCGCAGGTCTGAGAGACGATTGGATGTGTAAGACGCGTTGTACGATTTAAATTCGTTTGGATAAGATAATAGATGGATTTAGATTTCATCGGATAGATCAGGAAATTCGATCATTTCCATTCATACTAAAACAGTATGAAAGAAAAGGAAATCTTTCTGTTAGGACACAAGGTCAGAAAAACTTCAAATCGATTGGTTTCACTGGAATATGCCTGGATCTACAAAAAGAAAAACGAGCAGGAGACGGTATCGTCCACTACTCGTTTTGCAACAGGCTCATCCTAAAGCGACGTCAAGAATCATCATGACAGTAAAACCGACCATCAGACCAAGTGTTGCTAAATCGGATCCGTTCTCTGCTTGTGATTCCGGAATCAATTCTTCGACGACGACGAAAATCATCGCACCAGCGGCGAAGGATAACGCATACGGTAGAAGCGGTTGAACGAAGAAGACGGCAGCCGCTCCAACCATCGCGGCAATCGGTTCGACGATCGCTGACAATTGACCGTAATGAAAGGCGCGCCGGCGCGACATCCCTTCACCGCGTAATGGGATCGATAGGGCAGCTCCCTCCGGCATGTTCTGAATGCCAATACCGAGTGCGAGGGTCAAGGCACCGGCGACGGTCGCCCCGTCCATGTTCAAGGCGGCGGCACCGAAAGCGACACCAATCGCAAGACCTTCGGGAATGTTGTGCAACGTGATCGCAAGAAACAGCAACGTCGTTTTCTTGAGTCCTGTCGAAGGACCTTCCGCTGTCTCTAGTGGTGCGGATAAGTGCAAATGCGGTGTAACGAAGTCGAGGAGACGGACGAAAAATCCACCGGCGAGAAAACCGATGGCGGCAGGAATCCAAGCGATTCCACCATCCTGCTCCGTGAACTCGATCGCAGGAGCAAGCAGCGACCAAAATGATGCGGCAATCATGACGCCAGCAGCAAAACCGAGCATCATGTTCATGACGCGTTTTTCAATCGTCGTAAAGACAAAGACGAGTGCCGCACCAAGTGCGGTTAACCCCCACGTCATCATTCCGGCAAGCAATGCTTGCACGACGACGGGGAGGGAAGTAAACCAATCCAACATGACTATTCCTTCTTTCCGGGCACGATTTAAAGCATCCATCTGTATCAGAGCTTACCCGTTTTCGATCCGGACGATTCGTGTGAAGGGAATTTCAATGACTTCACGTCCGCGCAGAAAGAGAACGGAACGTTCGGGTGCTAGTCGTTCCACAAAACCGACGACCGTCACGTAGCTACTTTCCTTATAATACGTGATTTCAAGTTCGTTTCCTTCTATTAAAGCTTCTTGAAGCAGAAAGTGCCATGATTCTTGCAGCTGTTCATCAATTTCAGGCAAGTCGAGCTGATGCATCTGGACATAGTATTCCCGTAGCAATTGCAAATGTTCCGGCATGAGAAAAGGAATCCATTTTAAATTTCCCCGATCACGATACGCTGTCATGAAGATCACCTTCCGGATGACCGCCGACGAAACGAAGGCGACGTTTGGCGACACTCGTATCAAGAAACGAGACAGCGAGGCGAATCGTCCCTTTTCCATAGCGAAGATTGACGACATCCATTGCTTTTAATAAACGTCGCCGTTTCCAGAGTCGCGTATTATCCTCGAACAAAGACAACTGTAAGGTGCCTTGATCGGCAGTCAAATGTCCCACTGCGACGGATAAAAAACGAACAGGTTCTCCGTCGAGCCAATTCGGTTCGAATAATTGTAAGACGTGACGCAGAATGATTCGTTCATCGGATGTCGGATAAGGCAACCGCACTTGACGGGAGAAACCACTTCGGACGACGTTTCGAGAATAGCGGACGCCGATGTGAACGGTCCAGCCGACTTGATTCGAAAAGCGACAACGTGCGGCAACATCCTGCACGAGTTCATTGAGCACATTCCGAATGCGTTCGAACTGATAATAGTCCTGCATTAAGGTCACACCGTGTCCGATCGTCCGTTGAGGGGCTTTCTCGAACAGATGACGAGGCGCAAGAAGTGTCGGTGACGCGTCAAGACCCCAAGCGTGGTGCCATAGTTCGGCACCGATGACACCGAATCGTTCGTGCAACTCTTCGACAGGGCGCATGGCAAGATCACCGATTGTTTCAATCCCCATCATCTGCAGATGTTGTTCCATACGGTGTCCGACCCCCCACATCTTCCGAATCGGAAAATCATGAAGACGTCGTGCGACGTCGGCATATCCACATCGCGCGATGCCTTCTTTTTTCCCGATTAAATCAAGGGTCAGTTTCGCGATGACGTTATTTGGACCAATCCCGATCCGGACGTGGATGCCGGTCTGTTTCAGGATCGCTTCTTTAATTTTGAGGGCAGCTTGCAGGTCGGAACCAAATAGGCGATCGGTTCCGGTCATGTCAATGAAGCTTTCGTCAATCGAATAGACGCGGATCGCTTCAGGTGGGGCGAATTGGTGCAGGACATCAAGGACACGAATTGACGTCTTCATATAAGCGAGCATGCGTGGTTCGACAAGTTGAATCGTGCGACGAACAGCGTATGGCAATTGCTCGATTTCATATAGTCGACCGGCTGTCTTGATTCCTAGTGCTTTTAAGGCAGGGGTGGCAGCGAGAATGACGGATCCGCTTCGTTTTAAATCGGAGACGACCGCTAGGCGTGTCGTCAAGGGAGGGAGATTGCGATACTGGCATTCACAGCTGGCGTAGAAGGACACACTGTCGACGCAAAAAATCCGTTTATCTTGTGGTAAAACGACGGAAGGAAACATCTGAATCACTCCTTTACATAAAAGAACGTATGTTCTTATTTTGGTTTCCTTGACTATAGCATGGTCTCAAAGTGTCTCAAAATAAAAACTGTTGGAAAAAGGGGAATTCGAACGATTTTCCCTCATATAAAAGAAGTTTGATACACTAAGGGTGAGAAAAAAGGGGGAACCTTCATTGAAAGAGACCAATATCCGTTTACCAGAATTACCGAAAACGCTTCAGCTAGAGACCTTCGATCAAGTCGAAATCGATGACCCGTATCTGAAAGGAGCGCGTTATGAGAAAGAGTCGATGCCAAGTGAACTGACAGAACGTATCGATGCCTATCAAGTGTGTTTTCAAAATGTCTCGTTCGCGAATCTCACCTTTGACCGTGGCTCGTTCGAAGATATCCATTTTGAGCAGTGTGACTTAACGGGATGTCACTTCCAAGAAACTCGTTTTCACCGTGTATCCTTCGTCGGATGCCGGATGACGGGTGTTCAGTTCGAAGATTGTACGCTGGACCATTTGACGATTCAGGAAGGACTTGCGGATTACGCACAGTTCATTCGCAGTACGGTCCGTCACCAACACTGGAGCGAAACGACGATGAAAGAAGCGCAGTTCTTCGAAGTGAAACCGACCCAGTGGAAACTCGAAGCGGTCCGGCTTACCGATAGCCAGTGGATTGAAACACCGTTAAAAGGTCTCGATCTCCGGCAGACGGAACTCTCTGGTATTACGATTGATCCGCGATTTTTACCAGGTGCCGTCATTACGGAAGAGCAAGCAGTCGCCTTTGCTCGTTTGTTAGGGTTGGTCATTCCATAAAAAAAGTCTCTTTTCGAAATCCATCGAAAAGAGACTTTTTGTTTGTTCTTAAAATGACATCGTTTCGCCATCCTCTGGAATCAGGAAATGGGCAGAAAGGTGGAAGGTGGCTAAAAAGTCAGCAATCATATCACGTCGCAAGAGACAGTGGTTGACGGACTCGAGGTGCGAGACGATGATCGTCGCTTCCGCCGCCGCTTCGTGTACGGCAAGGAGATCACGCTGTGACATCGTGATCGGCTCTCCGGTCAAGAACTGGGCGGCGCCACTGTTGACGACGATGATATCGGGTGTATGTTGTTCGATTGCATGCGCGACCTCGTCGCACCAGATCGTATCACCGGCGATATAAAGTGTTGGTTCGTCCGGATGGGTGAGGACGAGCCCAGACACACGTCCCATCCGTTCGCCGATTTCACCGACACCATGCTGTCCACCTGTTCGATGGACCTGGATATCACCGATCGTTACACCGGAATCGAAGGAAGAAACGTTCGTGAAGCCGGCTTCTCGAATGTGCTGCGCGTCTTCTTCTTGCTGCGCATAGAGTGGCAAATGCTTGGGTAGAAGTTGTTTTGCAGCATCATCGAAATGATCGGCATGCAGATGCGTGACGAAGACAGCGTCAGGATCGAGCAGTGTGTTGACATCGACCGGTAAGTCGACGAGTGGATTAGCGACGGCATTTGGTGTTTGACCGAAGGGAGGCAAGCTGCCTTTTTCGCCGAGGAACGGATCAATCAATAAGACTTGATTGGCATACGTGACAACGAGTGTTGCATTACGAATTTGTTGAATATCCATTAGGTTCATCCTCTCTCAATGACTCGGATTAACTATTCCCCGTCTGGCATTCAATGAATCCTATCGCAAGCGTTTCTCCATCGCCATGACGTCGACATATTCACCGTTCAACTGTCCTTGCTCCTTAAACGTTCCGACGATCCGGAACCCGGAGCGGATATAGAGTTTTTGTCCGATTTTATTGAATGGGAAGGTGAAGAGAATGAGTTTATGCATCTGATGATCACGGGCGTGTTGCTCAGCCGTTTCAAGCAAACGTGTGCCAATCCCTTGTCCACGATGAGTCCGGGTGATATAAACCGAAATCTCACCGACGGATGCGTAGACAGGACGCGGATTATACGGATCGAGGGAAATGAAGCCGAGGACACCTGTGTCATCTTCAGCGACATATCCGGCATATCGATCGGTGCGTTCCGCATACCATTGGGTCATGAAGGATAAGTCCTTTTGGTCGGTTTCAAGCGTTGCGATCCGATCTTCAATGCCTTCGTTATAGATGGCGAGAATCGCTGGTAAGTCGTGTTCCGTTACGGGACGAATATGCATGACGCTCACTTCCTCATCGCTTTTCCTTCATTATATCGGTTACGTATCAATGTAGTGATATGTTTGTGCGATAAGAAAAGCACTGATTCCCTTTATATGAAGGAAAACAGCGCTTTTATCGATCTTAAGAGACCGTTGACGTCTCATTCTCGTAAATCGGAACCCAGCCGTCTGTCGTGACGAAGATCCGAACAGCGACGACTTTACGATCGTCTTGAAGCGTAAAGTAGTGGCGTGTGTTAACAGGAACGGAGATTAAATCACCAGGGTTGAGTTCGATGTTATAGTAGCCGACTTCTTCGTCTTTGATCGCAAAAACGCCGTGACCGCTGACGATGAAACGAACTTCATCATCCGTGTGATGATGTTCTTTCTGGAAGTTGACGAGCAACTCATCAAGGTTCGGTGTCGTATCCGAAAGTGAGATGATATCAGCTGTCTGATACCCACGACGTTCTGATACGTCTTTGATTTCGGGAGCGAACGTATCGAGAATCGTTTGTTTGTCTGCATCCGTCAGTGTGAAGTTCTCAACGAGAGGCGCTGGAAGTTTCGAAACGTCCCACTGTTCGTAAAGAACGCCGCGTGACGCAAGGAAGTCAGCGACTTCCGTTTGATCCGTATACCGTGTGTTTGTTTCTTGGAATAAGACTGTTGCCATGAGATAATTCCTCCTTTTAATGAATGGATTGACGGCATGATTGCAACGTCAACGTGTAATTGAATAAAAACTCGAAGGCTTCGAGGTGTTTCTTTGCTTCAAAGGCGGTCGGTGCCCAGACCGTGATCCCGTGATTGCGGATCAGGACGGCACCACTGTCCGCTGTGACATGCGGTGCAAAAGCAGCGGCAAGTGTCGGGATGTCCGCATGATTTGGAATGATCGGCACCGTGACCGTTGCATCTTCTTCCCACTTACCGAGTGCCTTGATGATTTCCTGTCCGGAAAAGGTGATACTGCCTTGATCGCCATAGAGTTCCGAAATCACATTGTTCGCAATCGTATGGACATGCAGGGAACAACCAGCGTCCGTTCGATTGAACACCTCGACATGGAGCAATGTCTCAGCGGAAGGACGCCCGGATTGCTCACCGATTAATTGACCGGTCGCATCGACATGAACGAAGTCGTCAGGAGTCGTCTGCCGTTTATCTTTTCCGCTTGCCGTCACAAGGAATTCAACCGGAACACCGGACGTCCGAATGGCGAGATTGCCACTCGTACCAGGGAACCAATCGCGCGCCGCAAGCTCTTGTTTGATGGCGCGTAGCTCTTCATACCGTCGCATGAATGTCATGTTGTCACCTCCGTTCGTGTTAAATCATGAACGATATCGTGGAACGTCTCAAAAGGTGTATAGGCGATATCGTTTTCTTCACACAACGTGATCAGATAATCACGGGCATAGACACGATCTGCTTGTTTCGCGAGTTCGAAGTCCGTCACCGAGTCGCCGATGACGATGATGATGTCACCGTCTTTACGCAATGTCCGGGCAACGGATGTTTTACAACAGCCGCACCCGTTCGTGCAATGGGCATCGCAGGCGTTTGGCCAATCGATATGGACGAATGGACCACTGAAATCGGCGACGTTACAGTAAATCTGTTCTTGTTCAAGGAATGGCGCTAAGATTGGTTCGACGAAAAAGTCCATTCCACCGCTGACGATCGAAAAATCGATTCCTTGACGACGACTGTACTGAAGTAACTCCGAAAATCCGTCGCGAATGACTGCACGCTCCAACAAAAAGTCAAGATAGGCTGTTTTTCCGTCAGACGGCAGAAGTGCGAACATTTGCCCGACACCACTCTGAATCGATAGCGTCCGGTCGAATACGCCGCGCTTCAACGGTTCGAAGTCACTCGCTGGCGCAAATTGTTGCATGAGTGCGATGATGTTATCCTGTGTCGTCACCGTACCGTCGAAGTCACAAAGAATCCGTACGGTCATGACTTGATCCCCCAAGCGTCGAGGGCGATCCGTAATTCTTCATGACGCGATGCTGCCGCCGATAGGGATTCATTTGCGAGTGCCGCATCGAGTGCCTGACGGAAAGCAATGACACCAGCCGCAGCACCTTGCGGATGACCATGTACGCCGCCGCCGGCGTTGATGACGGAATCGATACCGAAGTCCCGTACGAGTTGAGCGACGAGTCCAGGATGAATACCAGCTGAAGGAACCGGGAAGATCGATTTCGTCTGACCGAGACGGGTCGCTTCGACCGCGATGCCACGAGCGACATCCTTTGGCAAAGCGACATTGCCGTAAGGAGACGGGAATAGCGTCAAGTCTGCTCCAGCAGCACGCGGTAATGTGCCGAGTAAGACAGGAGCTGCGACTCCGTGATTCGGGCTAGCGATCAACGCACCGCTATATGCTGGATGATTGAAGATCGGAACGTTGATTTCCGGATCATTCGCCAGTTCGCGTAAGACGTCGAGTCCGTATGTGAAGGTATTCAGCAAGAATGCGGTCGCTCCAGCATCAATCAATCGCTTGGCTTGATCCTTGAGCGTAAAGACGGGACCACTGAGTGTGATCGCATATAACGCACGTTTACCGGTCCGGTGGAAGTGAGCATCGATGACCTCACGTCCGATTCGTGCCCGGTCAATCGTCGGTGTCAACGGATTGTCGTATAGGATCTCATCGTCTTTGACGAGGTCAATCCCACCAGCGAGTTGTCCTTCGAGTTGATCACGAAGGAACGATAAATCCCGTCCGATGACTCCTTTGAAGATGCTCATTAATAATGGGCGATCTTCGACACCGATCAAGGAGCGGACCCCTTCGATCCCGAATTTCGCACCTGGAAAGTCCGACGTAAATGTATCGGGTAATAGCAATTCCGTTAGTTTGATTTCACCGTCGAGTGAGAGTTTCCCGAAGACGGTCGTCAGAATCGCAGAAAAGTCGCGCGACACGTTATGTTCCGGATAACGAATCGTGATATATCCTTTGCCATCGCGCTCTTCGGTATGTACGACTTCCCCTTTGAACGAGGCGAGTTGTTGTTGTTCGAGATTATTCAGTTCCGTCCAAGAACCGACTGTCAGACCAAGCGCGAGTTGTTCAGCGCGTTGCTCGAGTCGATCACGGGCAGTCAATTGATAAGTAGCAGTGATATAAGCCATGTCTTTCCTCCTTCAACAAAAAAATGGTCTCTCGTCAGTGACAAGAGACCATGAATAATTCGAACGTGGACTCTTATCTGTCAGCTTAGTAGCTGCAAGAATTAGCACCGTGCCAAAAGGTCGGTTGCTGCGACATCGTAGGGCTTGTCCCTCCGTCTGCTCTTGATAAGAATTGGATGAAATTGTGAAATCTAATTGCAATTTTTACATGAGAATCGTCACTTGTCAAATTATTTTTAGAAAATTTATTTTTTTGAAAATACTCTTTCTATATATGGCATGAAAACGATATCGATTTCTGCTTGATTTCGATTTGACAGCGAGGAAGTCGATTGCGTAAGATTCAAATCAATATCACACACGACAACTACATACGACTCTTATCGCGAGTTGGCAGAGGGAATTGGCCCGATGACGCCGCAGCAACCGACCACTAGGCACGGTGCTACATCCAACAGACGTTTCGTCTGAGAGATAAGAGGACGCAGTGACTTTCCTGCGCCTCTTTTCGATGACGAAAAGAGGCGCTTTTTCGTGTATTACATTAGGGGGAAACTGAGATGACATACAAAGCATTCACAGAACAGGACGCGATTGAACGGGTCCGCTCATTAGGACTGATCGGCGACGGAGCCGTCGAAGCAGAAGAGATTGGCGATGGGAATCTTAACCTCGTCTTCCGAATTCGAGAAGGTGAACATCGATTGATTCTAAAACAAGCACTCCCGTACGCAAAAGTCGTCGGTGAGAGCTGGCCATTATCGCTCGAGCGGGCGTGGATTGAGCAATCCGCACTCCGTGAATTCGCCCGGCATGCCGTGCCGTTCGTACCACGTGTTTTTCATGCTAGTCACGAAGAGGCGTATACGGTCATGGAAGATCTTTCACATCTGACGATCGTTCGGACTGGACTGCTCGCGGGTGAACAGTATCCGTTGCTTGCGGAACATATCGGTTCTTATCTCGCTCGGACTTTATTCCATACATCGGACTTTGCGCTTGGTCCGGTTGAAAAGAAACGTGTTGCTCGAACGTACTACAATCCAGATTTGTGCGATATCACAGAAAAACTGATCTTCACAGATCCGTTTCATGACGCGGAGACGAACGAGATTGAAGCCGGACTGGAGGAAGAAGTGGCACGTCTTTGGGCAGACGATGAGTTAAAACGCGAAGTCGCAAAACTCGAAGCACTCTTCATCACGAAAGGGGATGCGTTGCTACACGGCGATCTACATACAGGAAGCATCTTCGCTTCGGCGACGGAAACGAAAGTCATCGATCCAGAATTCGCCTTCTATGGTCCATTCGGATTCGATGTCGGGCAATTCATCGCCCATCTTTTCTTCGCGGCATATCCAGATTACCCTACACGACGTGACGCAAGAATCAAGGACATCGATACGTTCTGGCTGACGTTTGCTTCAACGTTCCGTGCCTTATGGGAACGGGAAGCCGTCGAACCATTCCAGGCATCGGGACTTGTTGATGATGTACTGAGTACGATTTTACAGGATGCCCTTGGCTTTGCCGGTTGCGAATTGATTCGGCGGACGATCGGTCTCGCACCAGTCGCTGATTTAGAATCAATCGATTCAACGACGGAACGCTTAGAGCGAAAACGTCACGCCCTCCGTCTAGGAGCAGCGTTAATCAAACGTCGGACAGAATGCCGGACATTTGATGATTTACGAAACTTTGACGTAACGGAGGAGTTAAGCCGATGAGTGCATTTGTTCAAAGTATCCGTTACGAAGACCGTGTCTTGACGATTCTTGATCAGACACGTCTACCGCAGGAAGAACACTATGAAGTCATTACTGATCTTGCGCAAGCAGTTGAGGCAATCAAACAATTGCGTGTCCGGGGCGCACCTGCGATCAGCCTATTCGGTGGATTCGTACTCGTTCAGGAAGCGTACCGGTTTGAAGCAGAACTGTCGATCTATAAGCAAGCTTTGCTTGAGACATCAGCGACGTTACTCGCGACACGACCGACGGCCGTCAACTTACGAAATGTCCTCGATCAATTGAATCCAATCATTCAAGACGGAACGTCGGTAGAAGAGATCCGTGAACGGTTGGAAAAACGAACAGTCGCCTTATATGACCAGGATGCGCAGACGTCACGTCAAATCGGGATTCATGCGTTGGAGTTGTTCCAGTCAGGCGACCGGATCCTAACGATTTGTAATGCTGGATCGATTGCGACTGCTGCTTACGGAACGGCACTTGCGCCGTTCTATATCGCAAAAGAACGTGGCATTGAATTATCCGTTTTTGCGAGTGAGACGCGACCGTTACTGCAGGGGGCACGGCTGACAACATGGGAGCTGCAACGTGCCGGCATCGATGTCACATTGATCACGGACAACATGGTCGCTCATACGTTGAAAGAAAAACAAATCGACGCGATCATCGTCGGTGCTGACCGGATTACACGAAATGGGGATACAGCGAATAAAATCGGAACATTCCAATTGGCATTGCTCGCGCAAGCCTTCGATATTCCGTTTTACGTCGCGGCACCACTCTCGACGTTCGACTTCTCGCTCGTTTCCGGTGAAGCGATTGAAATCGAAGAGCGTGATCCGCAGGAAGTGACGGCAATCCAAGGTGTCGCGACAGCACCAGCGGGAGTCGCTGTCTTCAACCCAGCGTTTGATGTCACACCACACACATTAATCACGGGCATCATCACGGAACTCGGTGTCATCACGCAACCAAATGAAGAAACGATTGAACAATTAACAGGGCTTCAACCCCTCGGATAAGGAGATATGTCATGAAAAAATTAGCTTACGCCGTCCTAGCACCGGCACTGTTACTAGCGGCTTGTGCGAATGGAGAAGCGACGACGACGAAGGTCGTCAAGGATGTACCAAAAGGGGTTCAATCGGACGTCAAGATCGCCGTCATCCGCAACCTGGCATCGGACGACCATACGAAACAATTCCTTGATGGCGCACGAAGTGAAGGGGAAGCACTCGGCTTTAAAGTCAGCACGTTCATTTCAGAAGGGAACGACGTCAAGTTCAAGGAGCTTGTCGCGCAAGCGATTCAGCAAGATTATGATGGGCTCATCATCTCGCACGGCAAGGAAGACTACGCCTATGACATGATCAAACCGGCGGTCGATAAAGGACTGAAGGTCGTGACGTTCGATACGGTCACGAAGAAAAAAGGAACGGCGCTAAAAGGTGTGACGGAAACGTTCCAAAACGATCATCAACTCGCGAAGCTATCGCTCGATGAAGTGACGAAGGTGACGGACAAAAAGCCGGTCCGTGTCATCAAACTGTGGTTCGGACCAGGTTTTGCCCCACTCGATCGTCGTCAGGAAATCTATAAGACGTACGAAGCAGATGGCAAAATCAAAACGCTTGAGACGGTTGGACCGACAAACTTCCAAGACGTCCAAGGGGATATCGCAACGAAGATGAATGCGATTCTCGCGAAATACCCGAAAGGAAGCATTGATGCGGTTTGGGGAGCATGGGACGAAGTCGCAAAAGGGGCATACAAATCGCTTAAGGATAATAAACGTCAAGAAATTCCGTTGATCTCGATCGATGTCTCGAATCAGGACATCAACTTGATGCGTGAAAAGGGCAGTAACTGGGTCTCGACGAGTGCGGTAGATCCATTCTTGATTGGACAAACGGACATGCGATTACTGGCTAAGAAAATTGCCGGCGAGAAGACGCCGGATAGCTTTGATCTCGACGCAAAACTCGTGGAGCAGAAGGCGTTGAAGCAGGATACGACGATGTACAATCTCGATACGATCATCAAAGGTTGGAGTACGTCGGATAAATTCAATGAGCCGTGGATGGACCGGTTGCGTGACGTCCATAAAAAACAATGACGTCTACCAATCATCACTTGAAGATGACTGGGATTTCATTGGCGTTTCCAGGAGTGCAAGCCTTAAAACAAGTCTCGTTTGAAGTGAAATCCGGTGAAATCCACGCGCTTGTCGGTGCGAATGGTGCCGGTAAGTCGACATTGATGAAAGTCTTATCCGGAGCGGAAACGGCGGACGAAGGAACGATCCGTCTCGACGGGAAGGAGTTGTCCATCACGTCACCGCGTGATGCGAAACAGATTGGGATCGACCTCGTCCAACAAGAGGTCGATGTGGCGCTTGTCCCGTATTTGACGGTCGCTGAGAATATCTGTCTCGATCTGTTGACGGACGGAACGATGACTGGCTTCGTATCCCAGCGCCGTTACATACAGCGTGCCAAGGAAGCGTTAGCGACATTACAGGCGGATATTTCCGTCAAGACACGCGTCGAGGAGTTGCGGCTTGCTGAAAAGCAACTCGTATTGATTGCCCGCGCCCTCGTCCAAGAACGCCGTTTTTTGATTTTGGATGAACCAACGGCACCGCTCAGTCAGGCGGAAACAAGCCATCTCTTTTCAGTCGTGCGTCGTTTAGCCGAACGAGGGCTTGGGATCATCTTCATCTCGCATCGTTTACAGGAACTATATGAGATTTGCGACTCCATCTCGGTCATGCGCGACGGTCAACTCATCTCGCGACATCTTTTGACAGACATCACGAAGGAAGCTGTCGTTGAGCAAATGCTCGGGCGTCAGCTTACGTCTGTTGCGAAAACGTCACGGGTAAACGCGACGAACGTACTGACGGTCGAGAGTGCCACGAATGGGGACGTCCACGATATTTCCTTGACGGTTCAAGCAGGTGAAGTCGTTGGTATCGCGGGGCTTGTCGGTGCCGGTAAAACGGAATTATGCAAAGCATTGTTCGGTGATCGCCCGTTTCAGGAAGGGGAGGTTCGTATAGGTGGAAAAGCCCATCGCCTTCGCGATCCACAAGCTGCGATTCAAGCGGGCATCGGTCTCGTTCCTGAAGAACGGCGAAAAGAAGGAATTCTTGTTGCCGATTCTGTCGCAGAAAACCTGACAGCAGCGGCAGCTCATGATTTCGTCAACCGCTGGGGGCTGATGGATCGTCGCAAAGAAGCAAATCAGGCATCGAAATGGGTCAAGGAGCTCGGTATCAAAGTGGCAGACGTGAAACAGGAAGTAGGTCAACTATCCGGTGGGAATCAACAAAAAGTCGCCATCGGAAAATGGTTACTGACCGATGTTTCTGTACTCGTCTTGGACGAACCGACAAAAGGTGTCGACGTCGGAGCCAAACAAGACATCTATCGTCTGATTGACGGACTCGCGCAACAACAAAAAGGGATCCTTTACGCGACGAGTGAATGGGATGAACTTTTGACCGTCACGGACCGAATCTACGTCATGTTCGATGGACGGATCGTCCATGAAACGAAGACGGCGGATACATCAGAAGAAACCTTGTTGTGGTATGCGACAGGAGGAGGGCAACGATGAATGAGGTAGTATCAAAACAAACGAACCGAGGGAAGGGTTTACGTCCCGTCCTCGGATTCTTGAACGACTGGGGGATCGTCCTCGCGATCCTTGCCCTCGTCCTGTTTTTTGCGACGACGGCTCCGACATTCCTACAAGGAACGAATTTGATCAATATTTTACGCAGTATCTCAATCGTGACGATCATCGCGATCGGCTTGACCGTTTCTTTGACGGTCAATGGATTTGATTTATCGGTCGGGTCGACCGCGACGCTTGCGAGTTCTTTCGTCGTTTCATTTTTCGTCTGGTACAGTCTGCCGCTCGGTGTCTCGATTGGTTTAGCACTTCTCTTATCTCTTAGCGTTGCTCTGGTGAACATCTTACTTATCGTCTGGTTTAAGATTCCGGATTTGTTTGCGACGTTAGCGACGATGTTCATCGTCGAAGGTGTCGCGATGACGTATACCGGTGGTGGTTCAATCAGTGCCGGAATGCCGCGCCTGGACGGTACACCAACAGTTGGCACGATTCCGGAGGCATTCGCGAAAATCAGTCAGGCGCCTTGGATCATCGTCATCATGCTCGTCGTCGTCGCTGTGACACACGTCTTCTTAAGTCATACGCGACACGGTCGTTTTCTCTATATCATCGGTGGGAATCCGGAAGCCGCACGGCTCACAGGAATTCGTGTCAACCGCTACCGGGCACTCGCGTATCTGATTGCTGGATTACTTGCGGCAATCGGTGGAATTTTACTTGCGTCACAAGTCGGCTCATCGCAAATCAATGCTGGTTCGGGTTACTTGATGCCGGCAGTCGCAGCGGCATTCATCGGCTCGTCGTTCGCAGGACAAGGGAAACCCAATGCACTCGGCACACTCGTTGGGGCTTGTCTCGTCGGGATTCTTGAAAATGGTCTCGTCATGTTGTCTGTTCCATACTATTCGTTGAATATCATCAAAGGGCTCGTCCTTGCGGCTGCACTCGCGACGACCTATGCGCGATATCGTAAAAAATAATTAAAATTCGACGTTTCGTTTATAACATATTCGGTAATATTCAATATATGAAAGGATGGTGATGCACATGAATGATTACCAATGTAGAGGGAACGATCGCATGTCGCTTCTGAAAGAAGAGGATCACCGGACTTGACGAACGTTGTCCATTGACACGGATGTATTCGTGTTTTACGTGCAACCGCACGGTTCAAGAACGGATCACGGCATGTGTTCGTTCCTGAAACAAATAAGGGGGAAACGCTACGGCGTTCCCCCTTTTTCATGTGCTAGAAACTGCTCGTATTTCTTTAAAAGCGTAGCGGAATATGAGATGATATAAAAAGTCAGAAAATTCAACTACTACGAGAGCAAGGGGCCTGACAATGCGAACATACACTAAGGAGATTCAAGCGATTATCGACAACGTAGAGAAAGTCATCATCGGTAAGGAAGATGTCATCACACAATCATTGGCAGCACTACTAGCGGGCGGTCACGTCCTATTAGAAGACGTACCGGGAGTCGGGAAGACGATGCTCGTCCGTGCGTTCAGCCGATCGATCGGGTTGACCTTCAAACGTGTTCAGTTCACGCCAGACCTACTTCCGTCAGATTTGACGGGTGTATCGATGTATAATCAGAAAACAAGCCAATTCGAATATAGACCGGGTCCTCTAATGGGGAACATCGTCTTAGCCGATGAGATCAACCGAACGTCACCAAAAACTCAATCTGCCTTACTCGAGGGAATGGCGGAAGCGAACGTCACCGTCGATGGTGAGATCCATACGCTTCCGAATCCCTTTTTCGTCATGGCGACACAAAACCCGATTGAACATGAAGGAACGTATCCGTTACCAGAAGCACAACTTGACCGTTTCCTCGTCAAAGTCAAAATGGGTTATCCTGATTTCCACCAAGAAATGAAGTTGCTCACGCGTTTTGAACGGGATGAACCGATCGAGACACTCGAAGCGGTGATTGGTCGCGAGCAATTGCTCCAGATGAAAGAAGAAGTCAAGAATGTCCATGTCTCACAGCCCGTCAAAAAGTATATCGTCCATCTCGTCCAAGCGACACGGACGAATGGGTCACTCTACCTCGGCGCGAGTCCTCGTTCTTCGATCGCCTTGATGAAGGTCGCGCAAGCGTGGGCATACATGGAAGGACGCAGTTTCGTCTTACCGGATGATGTCAAACATCTCTTGATTCCGGTTCTGTCACACCGCTTGATTTTGACAGCGGACGCACGCTATCACGGTCAATCGTCGGAACGGATTTTAGAACAAATCAAAAAAGAGGTTGCTGTACCAATCCAACAAGACGTGGAGTCCCTATGACGAAGTGGCAAATTGGTTGGCGTTACGCTGTACTCCTTTTGACGACGGCTGCTTTATGGACATATGCGCGCGTCGATGGCGGAAATGTCGCTTCCTTGCTGTTTTACGTCATGGCTGGTCTGACCGTCTACTGGACGCTCTTCCTCGTTTGGCCCGTTACGCAGGCACTTGCGACACGCGAAGTATCGAACAAGATGCTCGTTGCCGGAACCGATATCCCTGTCTCTTTACGGGTTCGTCGACGTTTCCCATTTCTTGTCGGAGCCGTCGAAGTGACAGAGGCGATTCCGAATGAGCTTAGCGAAGAAAAACTCGATATCACCCGTCCACTCCGTGCCCATTACCGGAAGACAGAGCACATCGATTATACGATCCCATCGATTCGCCGGGGAGTCTACCAGATTCCAGGCTGTATCGTCGAAATCACGGATCCGTTCGGGCTGTTCAAGCGCAAGCGGATGTTTCCGGTCGAGACGTATCTTGCGATTGAACCCGCGCGCCTTGCCGTGCAACTTCCGCACGAGGAGGACCGCGGAGATGGGGGAATATCCCCTGTATCACTTGATCTTCGTCAGTCGTCCTTTACTGTCGTCGGGGTTCGAGAATACGTCAGTGGTGACCGGATGAATCAGATCGACTGGAAAGCGACGGCGAAACGTCAAGGCTTGATGACGAAGACGTTTGAGCGAGAGCAGGAACGGGAGACGACAATCGTCTTCGATGAAGGAACGGAAGCGGGTGAAGCCTTCGAGCGCGTCATCTCAATGCTGGCAGAAGCGACGGATCAGCTGAACAAGCGACGCCTGAGCTATCGGATTCATCTCGTTGGACATGCTGTTCAATCGTTATCGTTACCGCTTGAAGGGGCGAAGCTCACGCATTATCTGATGACGGCGCAACCAAGTCGGACGCGGACGTTCATCGAATCATGGGAGTACTCGTCAAAAGCACTTCGACTGAGCGGAAACGTTCTCTTCATTACGCCGGATCTTGAATCGAACAATGAATTATGGATTTCTAAGATTAATCAAGAAGCAACCGTTCATGTCTATACACCAGAACGGAGGGGAGTGCGATGATGCGACGCTTAATCTGGAACGCCATCGCGGCAGCCGTTCTGACTTGTTTCATGCCACCACTTCTTGAACTGACGACGTTCGAACATCTTTGGTCATTCTTACCGATGCTGTTTCTGCCGTTGCTGTTGTCGCATCTATCGCGACGTTACTTTTTACTCGGAAGTCTCGGTGGATTACTCCTGTCGTTCTATCTGATTTTGACGCCGGGAGCAGCACCATGGGGCATCTTTACGGAAATCAGTTCAGATATTCAGAGCGTCATCAATGGTGAATTACCAGGACGACCCGCTTTCGCGCTCTCGATCGGATTGATTAGTTTTTTGATCGCGTATCTCGCGCGCCGGACATTCCCGAATCGTGGGTTCGTCTTCGGACTTGCTTTCGGAGTCATCGGGTTCATCGCGTATTGTGATACATGGACAGATTACTCGGGAGAGACATTCATTCTATATCCGATCATCTTATCCTTGTTATTGCTCTATGCGACAGAAGTTAATGAACGACCGCGCGCTTCTTATGTTCGTCCGCTAAGCGCCTTATTCATCATGGGAGCCGTCATCGTCGCTGCTGTCCAAAGTCCTGTCATCAATGCGACATGGCAAGACAGTTGGTACGATTTGACGTCTGGTCTTGAAGGGGAAGGGGAGCCGACAAATGCGATTCAAAAGGTCGGTTACGGTAACAATGACGAGCAACTCGGAGGACCATTCCAAATGGACGACCGGGAAGTTTTCCAAGTCGAAAGTGAAGGAAATCGATACTGGCGAGTCGAGACAAAAGATATTTATACCGGCAAAGGCTGGGTGCTGTCGGAATCGAACCCGGAAATCGATGGACGTGGTTTCTTCTCGCACTTTGGGAGAGAAGTCAAGACACGTGAGGAAACAGCGACGTTTGAGATGGCACGTGAATTACCGTTCGTGCCATATAACGGAGATAACGTCCGGGTCTCGGTCGATCAACAACGACAAAATGTATTAGTTGATCCAGAAAATCAAAAAATATCGTATCTGGACGAGGCGGATCGTCAACGTAATTACCAAATTGCCTATTCATATCCGCTCTTTACGGAAGAACAACTTCAGACAGATGAACCTGTCAATTTATCGGAGAATGAAACAGAGCGGTATCTCCAACTGCCGGATGGCTTACCACAACGTGTCCGTGATTTAGCGGAACAAATCGTTGAAGGTGAGGAGACACCGTGGGACAAGGCACGGGCGATTGAAAATTATTTCGAAGAAGAGAACTTTGAATACAATACGGAGGAAGTAGCCGTACCAGGAGAAAATCAAGATTACGTCGATCAATTCTTGTTCGAGACCAAACTCGGATACTGTGACAACTTCTCGACGTCGGCTGCTGTTTTGCTACGAGCAGCCGGGTTACCAGCACGCTGGGTGAAAGGGTTCACGGGAGGCGAATCCGACGTCATCGGAGCTGCCGTGACGAGTTATACAGTACGGAATAAAAATGCGCACTCGTGGGTCGAAGTGTATATCGAAGGACCAGGCTGGGTACCGCTTGAGCCAACAGTCAGCTTCGATGGAGCAGGACAATACACGATCGATCGGGAAACGGATAACGAGACGGAACAAGCAAATCCGCAACGTGAGACAGAAGATAATACGGAGACGACGACGCCAAATCGTCCTCAAGAAAATCTTCTTGATGAAGAACAGACGACTAGCGCTGGACAGACGGAGCAGAAGTCGATTCCATTTTGGCCAATCTTCCTGACGGCACTTGCTCTCTTGTTCCTCTACCTGTTCCGAAAACCAATCATTCGGACACTCGCGATTCTCTTCTTCCGGAGACAAATCGAGCGACCGGAAGGATTCCGACGGATGTACCGCTACCTCTTGCGACGTCTTGATAAAAAAGGATTCCATTATCAAGATGGTCGGACGCTTGCGGAACTCGCTCACGAAGTCGATGGGTACTACGAGACGTACGCGATGCGACCGTTGACGGATGCTTACGAACGGATGGTCTATGGTGGAGAATCACTGTCGGCTGAGAAAAAACGTGAATATTTCGAAAATATCATTCGTCATGTAGAGGGTTGATATTTACGAAACGATACAGGTACAATGGGAACAACGTAAATCACACACATGCAATCTCCTTTGTATATACTCGCGAATATGGCGCGAGAGTCTCTACCGGGTCACCTTAAACGACCTGACTATGAAGGAGCAGACCCTTCGTATACATTTTTTTGTGAAGCGGCCTGCTCTTTTTCCATTTTATCCATGGGCGAAGAGTAGGCTTTTTTCATAGGGTACGCATGAAATCAGAAAGGCGGGAACAGATTTGGAAGCACATTTGGACCAGGAAATGATTCTCGTCCTCGATTTTGGAGGACAGTACAATCAATTGATCACACGTCGTATTCGGGACCTTGGTGTCTATAGTGAATTGCATTCGCATAAAATCACTGCAGCAGAAGTAAAGGAAATCGCACCTGCTGGTATCATCTTCTCAGGTGGTCCACGTAGCGTCTACGCAGAAGATGCGTACCGGTGTGACCCAGGAATCTTCGACCTTGGTATTCCAATCTTCGGAATCTGTTACGGCATGCAGCTCATGTCACAACATTTCGGCGGAACGGTAGAACGTGCGGGACATCGTGAATATGGAAAAGCCACATTGACGTTACAAGACCCGTCACCGATGTATGCGAACCTACCGCTTGAACAAACGGTCTGGATGAGCCACAGTGACCTCGTCACATCTGTACCAAACGGTTTCGTCGTCGATGGAACGAACGTGTCATGTCCGATCGCTTCAATCAAGAATGAAGAATTGAAAATGTACGGTGTGCAGTATCACCCGGAAGTCAACCATACGGTCTTCGGGAAAGAATTGCTCAAGAACTTCCTCTTTGAAGTCTGTAAATGTACGGGCGACTGGTCGATGGAGAACTTCATCGAAATCGAAGTAGCGAAGATTCAGGAACAAGTCGGCGATAAAAAAGTCCTCTGTGCACTTTCTGGTGGTGTCGACTCGTCTGTCGTCGCAGCCTTGATTCACAAAGCAATCGGTGATCAATTGACATGTATGTTCGTTGATCATGGTTTACTGCGCAAAGGTGAAGCGGAAAGCGTCATGAAGACATTCGCGGATCACTTCCACATGAACGTCATCAAGATTGATGCCCAGGACCGTTTCCTCGATAAACTCCGTGGTATCTCAGATCCAGAGCAGAAACGTAAAATCATCGGCAACGAGTTCGTCTACGTCTTCGACGAAGAAGCTTCGAAGCTGACGGATATGGACTTCCTTGCGCAAGGTACGCTCTATACGGATATCATCGAGAGTGGTACGGATACGGCACAAACAATCAAATCACACCATAACGTTGGTGGACTGCCGGAAGACATGCAGTTTGAATTGATCGAACCGATCAACACGTTGTTCAAGGATGAAGTCCGTGAACTTGGGAAAGAACTCGGTCTTTCCGATGAAATCGTGTGGCGTCAGCCGTTCCCAGGACCAGGTCTCGGAATTCGTGTCCTCGGTGAAATCACAGATGAGAAACTCGAAATCGTCCGCGAATCTGATTTCATTCTTCGCGATGAAATCAAAAAAGCTGGACTCGAGCGCGAAATCTGGCAATACTTCACAGTCCTTCCTCCGATCCGTTCGGTTGGTGTCATGGGCGATGAGCGGACATACGACTATGCCGTCGGAATCCGCGCTGTCACGTCAATTGACGGAATGACATCAGACTGGGCACGTATCCCATGGGACGTGCTTGAAAAGATCTCGGTTCGAATCGTCAACGAAGTCCAGAACGTTAACCGCGTCCTGTACGATGTGACGTCGAAACCACCGTCAACGATTGAGTGGGAGTAATAAGTGATCAGCACCACGTTTCTGTAAAAGAACGTGGTGCTTTTTTATTATCTCCTGCTACACTATGAGATGGAGCTTATTATTCTAAAGGATTAGGTAAGGACATTCGTTATGAACAAACGTGATGCATATTGGGATAATGCAAAATTCGGATTGATTACGCTCGTCGTATTCGGTCATTTGATTGAACCTATGATTTCAAAAGATGTCGGTATTACGAACCTGTTTCATTTCATTTATCTGTTTCATATGCCGGCCTTCGTCTTCATATCCGGCTATTTTACAAAGGGACGGATGACGACATCTCGTCTTCTTCGACTGACGCTAGATTATCTTCTGTTGTTTCTGCTTGTACAAACGGTATTCGTCGCAGTGACAAAGTGGATGGGACTCATACAATATGCTTTTTGGACGCTGCAACCAGCTTATATCTATTGGTATCTGTTTGCGGTGTTTATATGGACGTTGATGTTGTGGGTAATCGTCTGGATGAATCTCTTTTTACAATGGTCATTATGGTACTTTGTCGCAGGAAGCATCGTGATCAGTGTTTGTCTCGGCTTTTTTGAAACAATCGGCTGGACACTCAGTGCTTCACGAATCATCGTATTTTTTCCGTTCTTTTTAATGGGCTATACATTCCGACGATACAAGTTAACCTTTCCAACGTCGGGTGGCGCAAAGGTTTGCGGATTAGGTATGGGTGGAGTCGCAATCGTTTTACTGTTACGTTACCCGGAGATTTTAAACTTTCAATTGTTGAGTGGTACAACCGGTTATGCTCCTATGGGACTCGGTTTAGAAGGAGCAGGGATTCGACTTTCTTTGTATGGTCTGCAAGTGCTTTTAGTATGCGCTTTTTTTGCTTGGATACCACGACGACATGGAATTGGGACAACACTGGGTGCTCATACATTACCGATTTATGTCGGACACGGTTTTATCGTCAAAGCGATGATAGCTGCATCGTTCTATGACAATGTAGAGAGTTGGCATCTGGTATGGGTTGGGATGACAACCATTTTAATATTAATTTTACTCGGAAACGTTCCAATGACACTACAACTATCGAAATGGATCAGGATAGATTCCGAACAGAAGAACGCTTACAAAACCGAACGTTCGGACAAATTAAGTGGTTAAATTTCGTTTTTATGGTTGACCCATGAATTTGACCGTGCTACGATGTGTCTGTTCTTATTTTTCATACCACTAAAAAAACATAAATAATGCCGTATAATTCTGGGGATAGGGCCCGGAAGTCTCTACAGGAACACCGTAAAGGTTCCTACTACGGCGCACACGCAGCATCGTGCGCTTATTGAAACGGCTTTTACCGCTTAGGTAAGGGTCGTTTTTTGTTTTCAAGGAGACGGCTTATTTGGAAGGAAGGCAATCATGAGCACACAATTGAAACAGCCACATCAACCGAAAGCAAAAGAAAATGCGATTGCGCGTTTCTTTGATTTCAATGGGCTTGGTACGAACATGCGTACAGAATTCATCGCCGGCATGACGACATTCTTCGCGATGGCGTATATCTTATTCGTTAACCCTAATACATTAGCCGAAGCAGGAATGGACGCAGGAGCAGTCTTCGGTGCCACAGCACTCGTTGCGATCATCGGTTCCGTTACGATGGGATTACTAGCGAACTATCCAATCGCGCTCGCACCAGGAATGGGACTAAATGCTTTCTTCGCCTACAGCGTCGTCATCGGAATGGGTATTCCATGGCAAACCGCACTTTCAGGCGTTCTCGTCTCAGGTCTCGTCTTCATGGTATTAACAGCTTCAGGTATTCGTGAGATGATCATCAATGCGATTCCAGAACCATTGAAAATGGCAGTTGCAGCAGGTATCGGATTGTTCATCGCGTTCATCGGATTAAAAACAGGTGGTCTCGTCGTTGCGAATGAAGCAACACTCGTCTCGCTTGGTGATTTAAGTAAAGGAACAACGCTTCTCGCGGTATTTGGTCTTGTCGTATCTGCGGTCCTAATGACGCGTGGTGTCAAAGGGGCGATCTTCTTCGGAATGATCCTAACGGCAGTCGCTGGAATGATCTTCGGTTTGATTCCGATTCCAACAAGTCTTGGTGAAGTCATTTCAGCACCACCAAGTATCGCACCTACATTTGGACAAGCATTCCTTCACTTCGATGAAATCTTCACGGTTCAAATGATGATCGTCATCTTAACTTTCTTCTTCGTTGATTTCTTTGATACAGCAGGTACACTGGTTGCGGTAGCAAACCAAGCCGGTCTGATCAAAGAAAATAAAGTACCACGCGCTGGTCGCGCATTGATCGCTGATTCAACAGCAACAGTAGCAGGTTCGATCCTTGGAACGTCGACGACGGTTTCTTACATCGAATCAAGTGCAGGGGTTGCAGCAGGTGGTCGTTCAGGAATGACGGCGATCGTCACAGCTTTATTCTTCGGTCTCGCTTTATTCTTCTCACCATTGCTCGCAATCATCACCGCACCGGTCACAGCACCCGCATTGATCATCGTTGGTGTGTTGATGGCAGCTTCACTGCTCCAGATCGATTGGAAAAAATTCGAGTACGCCGTTCCGGCTTTCTTGACCGTCATCATGATGCCGTTGACGTATTCAATCGCAACAGGGATTGCATTCGGTTTCCTTTTCTATCCGGTCACGATGATCGCGAAAGGACGAGCAAAAGAAGTGCATCCAATCATGTACGTGTTGTCACTCGGATTCCTCGGTTACTTTATCTGGTTGCATTAATCCAAACTGCGTCTTTCTTCTATATAGAAGAAAGACGTTTTTTTATTGGGAGAGGGTAAGGAAGAAGAGAGAGGGTGATTCAGATGTTACAGCAGATTACTGGACCCGTATTCGAATACTTGGCTGAGAATAGACTGTTGATTCAATTAGCTAGAAAAGTCGGATTACCGCTTGGTGGGACATTATTCGTTGGAGGGCAGGGCGCAGAAGAGACACTCGACACGGTGAGACAATTCAATCAAGATGGACGAGCCGCGACAGTAGATTGTTTAGGTGAGTTCGTCGAGACAGAACAAGACGCTGTAGACATCGCAAATGAATGCATCAAAGTCATCGGACAGATCAAAGCATACGATCTAGACGCACAAGTATCTTTAAAGCTGACATCGATCGGATTAAGAATTGATCCGGATATCGCCTATCAACAGTTAAGTCGTATTGCAGAGGTTGCAGATCAACAAAACATGCGTGTGACAGTCAATATGGAAGAAGCGATGATGGTCGAGTCGATCGTCCGAGTCTTCGAACGCGTACATGAACACTATCCAAACGTCGGGATTGCGCTACAAGCAAACGTCTATCGAAGTCGTTTTGATTTAGAGTATCTTAACGCAACAATACGTGTCGTCAAAGGGGCGTATGACGGAGACGATGAAATCTATATTCAACCGAAGAAGACCGTCGATGAGACATACCTTCAATTAGTAAAAGTTAATTTGTTAAATGGGAACTACACGCAAATCGCGACACATGATGAACAGATCATCCAGCAAATCATTGACTTTACTCAAATGAAACAGATTGATCCATCACGGTTTGAATTTCAAATGCTTCAAGGCATGCGACCGAAACGACAACAAGAGTTAGTTCGACAAGGGTATCGTGTCGTCATCTACGTTCCGCATGGTGTGGACTGGTATACGTATTTGATGAGACGGTTAGCAGAACGCCCAGCGAATATTGCGTTTACAGTAGGAGCCATGTTAAGAAGGTAAAGACTTTGCGAAGGGGATTTAAACTCTTTGCAAAGTTTTTTTGAAATAATGCTTGTATTTGTCGAATTTTGTTGTTATATTAATAAATGTTCCAGCGAGACGCCTTTTATAAACGGTTCGTTGGGGCTGAAAAGTTTTTTAAAAAGCATGGTTGACATAATCAAAACAACCTGTTAATCTATTAAAGTCGCTAAGGCGGCAGACGAACTTTGAAAACTGAACGATGAGGCAAAAATCGTATTCTACGGAATACAAAAACGAATGAAGCGCAAGCTTCGTCAATCGTGACTTCGGTCACACAACGAGCAAGTCAAACACTTCATGGAGAGTTTGATCCTGGCTCAGGACGAACGCTGGCGGCGTGCCTAATACATGCAAGTCGAGCGCAGGAAACTGACGGAACTCTTCGGAGGGAAGGCAGTGGAAT